>Ga0222426_100021_pt1 | contig 380866 bp, 321 predicted proteins | sample 2B50Ametagenome_FD_180087 | JGI IMG/M metagenome (GOLD analysis project Ga0222426, IMG submission 180087) | Enriched microbial communities from leaf-cutter ant dump, University of Wisconsin, Madison, United States - 2B50A (version 2) | ecosystem: Environmental > Terrestrial > Nest > Insects...
GCCCTGCCCTGCCCTGCCCTGCCCTGCCCTGCCGGCCCGGCCCGGCCCGGCCCGGCTCCGCTCCTGCCCTGGCCCAGTCGCCCGTCCCGGCCTGCCTGGCGCACCGCCCATCCGCGCGCCGGCAGGGCGACGGGGACATCCGGCGGCCTCCTTTCGGGACTGGCCGCATGGTCGCGGGCAAGACCTGCCCGCGACCGGCGGATCGCCGGCACCGGCCGCCTCGTCGGCGCCTCGTCGTCGATCCGACCGGCCGCGCGGTCGAAGTTGCCGGTATCGCATCGGGGCATCGTCGAATCACCGACCGGACGCATCGGGACCTGCCGGCACCGGCGAACCGGCGCCGGACCGACGCGACCTGCGAGTCACGCGGAAGCTCCCATTGAAGCTTCCGCTGCGGTTCGCATGACCGCATGGGCACGGCGCGCTCATCATCGCGCGAGAAGAAGCCAACGCATCGCGCCGATGGATGCGCCTTCGTGCGATGCGTCCGCACGCGGGAGCCGACCATTTGAATGCCTGTCGTCGACAACAGCGATGCCCGGCTCCGCATTCCACCGCACGGCGAATGCGTCGCAGCGCCGCATCGCATCGATGCCGCATCGCTTCCCGCCGCATTGCTTTCAGAAGAAATCTTTTTCGCTCCGCATCGACGCGACGACGGTTGCGCGCATGGAACACGAATGCGCGCGTTCGTCGCATCCCGATTCTCATCTCTCACTTGCGCGGATTGCGGACCACGCGGCCGCGAAGCGCGATACCCTCGCCGCGCCGTCCGCCCTGCATCCCGCGATCGTCACCGATGTCCAACCCAGAGGCCCGTGCGCTCGCGCTGTTCGACGACTACGCCGACCTGCCGCCGCCGCAGCGTTCCGCCGCCCTCGCCTCGCTCAAGGCACGCGAACCCGCGTTGCACGATGCGCTGCACCGGTTGCTGCTGGCCGACGGCGCCGCGCTGCCGTGGGAAGGCACCGCGCTCGACATGCTGTCCGGCCTTGCGGTGGGCAGCGACGCCGCGCCCGATCCGTCGGCGGCGCGCATCGGCAACCGGCTGGGCCCCTGGCGCATCGACCGCGTGCTCGGATCCGGCGGCATGGGCACGGTCTACGAGGCCAGCCGCGCCGACGGCCAGTACGAGAAGCAGGTCGCGCTGAAGTGCATCCGCGCCGAGATGTCCTCGGTCGTGCTGATCGACGCGTTCATGCGCGAGCGCAACCACCTGGCGCAGCTCGACCATCCGCACATCGCGCCGCTGCTCGACGGCGGCATCGAAGCGGACGGACGGCCGTGGTTCGCGATGCAACTCGTGCACGGCACGTCGATCGACTTGTGGGCGGACGAGCGCCGGCTGCCGGTCGCGGCGCGGATCCGGCTGCTGCTGCAGGCCTGCCAGGCGCTGCAGTACGCGCACGGCCGCGGCGTGCTGCACCAGGACATCAAGCCGGGCAACCTGCTGGTGTCGGCGGACGGACGCGTGCACCTGGTCGACTTCGGGCTGTCCACGGTGATGGACGGGCTGGACGGCGCCGGCCCGCCGCGCATCGCGATCTCCAACGGCTACACCGCGCCCGAGGTGCTCGTCGGCGACATCCCGTCGACCGCCAGCGACATCTATTCGATCGGCGTGATGCTGTACCAGCTGCTGGTCGCCGACCTGCCGCGTCCGCTGCAGCCGCTGCACGCCAGCCTCGCCGGACTGCCGCCGCGGCCGGCGCATGCGCCGTCGATGCTGGCTATGGCGGTCTCGCCGCTGGTCGCTGGCAACCGCCGGTGCAACAACAACCGGCGCCTGCACAAGCAGCTGCTCGGCGACCTGGATGCGATCGCGCTCAGGTGCGTGGCGCAGGCGCCCGGCGACCGCTACCCCAGCGTCGGCGCGCTGGCCGACGACCTGGAGCGCTGGCTCGACCGGCGCCCGGTCTGCGCGCGCGACGCCGGCGGCGGCTACGTGCTGCGGCGCTTCCTGCAGCGCAACGCGCTCGCCAGCATCCTCGCCGGCGGCGTGGTGGTGGCCGCGGGCACCGGCGCAGGCGCGCTCACTTTGTTCCATCTCCGCGAACGGCAGGAGACGCGCGACATGCAGGTGGTGTCCGCCATGTTCGAGCAGACGCTCGGCGCGGCGACGCTCTCCGGCCTGGCCGAGGCGCGTCCCTCTTCCCGCCAGCTGCTCGAAAAGACCGAAGCCTACCTGCGCGACCTGCCGCTGGCGTCCAGCCCGGCCATCAAGGCGCGCGCACTGACGTCGCTGGCGCGCAGCTACGCCGTGCTCGGCGACTATGCGCACGCCCTCTCGCTGGCCAGCGACGCCAACCGCCTGCTCGCGGACAATCCGGCGCACCGCTCCGACACCCAGGCCACGCTGGCCACCCTGCTCAACCTGCAGGCCCGCCACGCCGAGGCGCGCGACGTGGCCACCGAAGGCCTGAAGCAGGCGACGTCGACGCGGCCCACCGCGGACATGGCCACGCTCGGCCTGCTGACCGAACTGGCGCGCGCGAACTGGGGCCTGTCGGAGTACGACGCCGCGTTCGGCGCGCTGGCCTTCGCGCAGGAGACCGCCGACGGCATGCCGTCGCGCGCGGCGCTCGACACCCGGGTCGAACTGCTCATCCTGCGCGGCCAGTGGCACCTGCAGCTGATGGACCTGGCCGCCGCCGCGCGCGAACTGGAAAGCGCCGTGGCCCAGGCGCGCGCGGCCTCGCCCTCGCTGGCGGACAACGCCAACGAGGCGCGCGTGGCGCTGCTGTTGCTGCAGGACCGGCAGGCGGAGGCGGAACAGGCGGCGGCGGCGCTGCTCGCCGCGCGCCGCCAGCGGCTGGGACCGGACCATCCGGATACCGCGCGCAGCCGGCGCCTGCGGCTGGAGGTGCTGGAGCGGCAGGCGGACGCCGGCGACATCGAGCCGGCCGCCGTGCAGGAGGCGCACGCCGCGATCGTCTCGGCCTACGGGACGCGCCACCCGGAATACGCCCGCCAGCTGATGCTGGAAGCGCGCGTGCGCGCGCGCCACGATCCGGCGGAGGGCGTGGCGCTCGCCGGCCGCGCGGTCCAGCTGTTCGAGCAGACGCTGGGCCCGCGCCATCCGGCCACGCTGGCGGCCAAGGAGGCGCAGGCCTGCATGCTGATCGGCCGCGCCAGCGAGCAGCCCCCTCGCGACGCCAAGGCCTCGTTGGCCAAGGCCATCGGCGCGCTGCAGGAAGTCGTCCACGCCACCCGGCAGCACCAGTGGCCGTCGCCCACCGCGAAACACGGGCTGGCGCAGGCCCTGATCCTGCGCGCCGGCCTGGGCACGCCCACCGCCGCGGCGGACAGGCGTCGCGCCGAAACGCTGCTGCAGGACGCGCTGGTGGAAGCCAACCGCCACCTGGGCAGCCGCCACGCGACGACGATGCGGATCCGCGACGCGCTCGTGCGGCACTACGGACCCGCGGCGGCCGATCCTTAGCGAACCACGCCGGCGGCCGCACCCCGGCGGTGGCGCCGCGACGCGCGGAGGACCATGCGCGCGCGGCGCGCACGTCTCCGGCTACCCCCTTCCGCCCTGCTCGCGCCGCAAAAAGAACGGGCGCCCTGCGGCGCCCATTCCCGGCCCTGTCCCCGGCCCGGCCTCAGTACGTCCCGACGAGGTTGAGGAACCAGCCCTTGTGGTCGTAGTCGAAGTCGGTCAGGTCGTCGCTGAACTCGGTGAAGTTGTAGCCCACGCCGATCCGGAAGTGCTTGTTGAGGTCGCGGTCCACGCCGACCAGGAAGCCCCGCCTGGTGCCGCCGTCGTCCACGTCCAGCCAGCGGTACTCGGCCAGCGCGTGCCACTGCGTGCGCAGTTCGTAGCGCACCTGCGCGGCGCCGAAGGTGGTGGCCGAGTCCAGCCAGGCGCCCGTGCCGCGGCCCATGCGCACCTCGCCTTCGCGGCGGGCCAGCTTGCCGGCGAACTCCCAGTGCCGGTCGAGCTTGTACACGCCCTCGAACGAGAGGATCTGCGACTTCTGGTCGTAGTCCGCGCCGCCCAGCTGCCCCAGCGTGGCCAGGTCGTACAGGTAGGTGTAGCGGCCGAACAGGCCCCAGCGCTGGCTGTTCCACGGGCGGTAGGCGAAGCCGACGTTGCCCTCGATGAACTTCGCGCCGGCCAGCGGATTGAGGCGGTCGTCGGTATCGGCGTAGTTCAACCGCGCCGCGATCCGCCAGCTCTCGTTGATCCTGTGCGTCAGCCGGTGGGTGCTGACCCACTGCTCGCGCTGCTCCGCGCCGGTGTCCTCGCGCCACTCCAGCTTGCTCTGCCAGTCGGTGTCCGGCGACGTGCGCCCGCCGGACAGGCTGACCGCGCGGCGCTCGACGTTGCCGCCGGCCGTGTTGGTCAGTTCGCCATCGGACAGCGTGAAGCCCAGGTTCCAGCCTTCCGCCGGATAGAAGTCCATGCCGAAGGTGTGCGCCAGGCCCGACTGGTTGCGCTCCTTCAGGAACTGGCTCTCGTTGTACAGGTTGACCTGGTGGGACAGGCGCCAGCGCTGGCCCAGCGTCCAGCCGTTCTGCGCGTTGCGGTTGAACAGCGAGTCGTAGCCGGTGGTGTCGGTGGAGTACGTGTAGGCGCCGTAGACCGAGTGCTCCGCGGTCAGGCGGTGCTCGGCGTTGACCGTGGCCGCCTCGCCGCGATCGCCGGTGGTCAGCTCGGCGCCGATCGAGGACTGGTTGCCGTACAGGTACTTGCCGCCCAGCGTCAGCGCGTTGTTGTCGGCGTACTGGCCGCCGTCGTCGTCCAGCGTCACCTGGCCGATCCCGTACAGCTCCAGCGTGCTGCCGAAGCGGTGCAGGTACTTCAGCGCGCCCAGCGTGCCGGCGGCGTCGGCGGACGTGCCCGCCTGGTCGACGCGGCGCAGCTCGGCGCTGAACGTGCCGGCGTCGTTGACGCGCCATTCCAGCGTGGCCTGCGCCTGCGTCAGCGACTCCGCGCCGCTCTCGGCGCGGGTGTAGCGCGTGTACAGGCCCAGGGTGGGCGTGAACTGCCCCAGCAGCTCGGCGCCGTACTCGGTCACCGGGCGGCCGGTGTCGTAGCGGGAGATGGAGTAGCCCGCGCTGGCGCTGCGCCACCACGCGCCCATGCTCCAGTCCTGCTCCGTCCAGCCGAGTTCCTTGAAGTTGGCGCGCGCCTCCAGCGATTTCGCCTCGCCTTCGCGGTACAGGCCGGTGTCGTTCTGCTGGACGAAGCCCAGGCCGCCGTTGTCGGAGAAGAACACCGGCGCGCCGAACGATTCGGTCTGCGCGTATTCGGCCTTGACGTAGGTGCCCTTGCCGGCCTGCAGCGTCAGGTCGCCGGCCGCCAGCGTGTAGTCCTGCCCGGCGCGGTTCTCCTGCACGTAGGTCGCGCCCACGCCGACGTGGTTGCCGAACCAGTGCTTGCCGCGGAAGCCGGCGGTGACGTCGTCGGCGTCGAAGCCGGCCGGCACCCATTCGTAGTCCACGATCAGGCGCTGCTCGAAGCCGTCCAGCGGCGTGTCGCGCGTCAGCGTGGGGACGTTCTCGCGGGCGACCTGCGCCAGCGGGCGGGTCAGCAGGATGCGGCCCTGCAGTTCGTCGATCTCGTAGTCGGCGCCGCGCTGCAGGACGACGCGGTTCTCCGTGCGCCCGGTGGTCAGGTCGCGCACCTCCAGCGTCACCACGTCCGAACCCGGCAGCAGGTCGGTGTGGCGCAGGTAGTACAGGCTGCCGCCGGTGCCGATGAACTCGTTGTGGCCGGGCGCGGTCTCCGCCTGCGAGCCGAACACGCGCAGCTCGCTGCCCGGGTCGCCCCAGCGGTTGGTGGCGTTGGCGCGCCAGCTCAGCGCCGCGCCGTACAGCGAGCGCTGGTACTGCGCGTACTCGGTGCCGGTGATGCCGGTACTGTAGTTGCCCCACAGCGCCTGGTTCTTGTCCCAGTCCACCCGCAGGTAGAAGCGGCCCATCGTGTCCACGTCGCGCCAGGTGGTGGAGTCGTCGCCGTAGACCGGGTAGTACAGGTCCGGATCCAGGCGGCGGAACACGTCCTGCGGATCGGCCTGGGTGAAGCCGTTGAACAGGCGGTCCAGGTCGCGCTGTGTGGTGTCGGCCTGCGCGGTGACCAGGTACTTGCCGCGGAACTTCGCCTTGCCGTAGAACGCCAGCCGGCCGTCGCTGATGACGTCGTCCTGGTAGCGGGCGTCGCCCACGAACGGCTCGACCGAACCGCCGACCTTGTTCTGCGCGATGGTGACGTCGGCCAGGCCGACGCCGAAGAAGTAGCGGCCGGTGACGTCCACGTCCAGCGCGTACCCGGGCGCCGCCGGCGCGTCCGCGCCGCCGCCCAGGCCGATGTCGAAGCGGTGCCGGCCCACCGGCACCAGGTATTCGGCGACGAACTTGCGTTCCTGGTCGACCGGGTAGCTCTCGCCGTTGATCGCCAGCGACGACGCCTGCGGGATGTTGCGGCCCTGGATGCGGATGCGCGAGCCGTACATCGGGATGTTCTGCTGGCGCAGCCCGTTTTCGGAGAACACGTTGTCCAGCAGGCTCTGCGCCTGCGCCTTGTCGGTGCTCAGCGCGCTGCCCAGCGAACGCTCGGCGCTGTCGCGCAGCCGGCCGGCGCCGCGCTCGGCCTCCTCGGGCGAGACCAGCTGCAGGGTGCGCGGGTGCGTCTCGTCGAAGTTGCCGCCCTCGCCGTAGGCGCGCAGCACGTACACCAGCTGGTCGCCCTTGCGGAACGGATACTTCGACGGCAGCGCGCCGTCCCAGTCGGCGTGGCTGACCGCCGCCACGTCCACCGGCACGGTGGCGATGGGCTCGATCAGGTCGCCGTCGCCGCTGCGGTACAGCGAGATCTCCAGGCGCTCGATGAAGGCCGGGTAGTTGCCGCGCACGTAGAACTGCACGGGCCCGGCGATGCGCTGGCCGTCGAACGCGACCAGTGTCGGCGCGGACACCGACAGCTCCGGCTGGCCGAGGGTGGGATCCTCGGTCGCCCAGATCACGCCACCGCCCGGCAGGTCGATGGAGAACTTGCCCACCGCCGTCGCCTTGCCCGGCTGCTCCATCGCCACGGTGACGCGGCGGTCCGGCTGCAGCGCGACCGACGAGGACTTCACGTCGGTGCCGGTGGTGACCGGCCTGTCGTAGCTGCGCGTGCGCAGGCGGAACAGCAGGCCTTCCTCGCCCGAGCATCCGTCGGCCTTGCAGTCCATCGGCGCGGCCGTGCCGTCGGCACGGTCCTGCGCGTCCTGCTTCCCGGTGTCGGACTGCGCCGCCGCCAGCGGCGCAACGCCCGCCAGCAGGGTGATCAACGTGTAATCCAGCAACTTCATCTTCATTGGCTTCTTCATGACCCGCCCCCTCACTTCCGCACGCCGACAGGGGCTGTCGGATCGTTACTGGCTTCCACCCTGACCCTGGCGCGCACCTCCGGACCGAACCGCGTGGCCAACGCTTCGTAGACCGCCCTGGCGCGCCGCATGCCCAGCGCCGTGTTGTAGGCGTGGGAGGCGCGGACGTCGGTGTGGCCGACGATGGCGATGCTGCCGCCGCCCATCCGCTCCAGCGCGGCCGCCACCTTGTCCAGCAGGGCCTCGAATTCCGGCCGGATGGCGGACTTGTCGGTGTCGAACAGCACCGTGCCCAGCAGCGCGCCGCCTTCGTCCACGCCCACGACCAGCGAGTTCGGGTCGTCGACATGGCCGCGCGCGCTGACCACCAGGCCCCGGGCCGACGCGGCATCCAGCTGCGCCAGCAGGGCGTCCTTCACCGCCATGGCGCGGTCGAAGGCCAGGCCTTCGCTGTCGCCATTGGCGTCAATGACCACTTCGCCCCCGCGGTACTCGCGCACGCGGGCGGCCATCGCCTCGATCACGGGCCGGTACTGCGCGCGGACCTCGGCGCTGCCGGGGGCGAAGAACACCTCACCCATCTGCAGCTCCACCTGCTCGCTGCCGCCTTCGATCACCTGCTCCGGCAGCTTGACGCCGAAGTCGAAGCGGACCGGCACGCCGGGCGTGATCCGGCGCAGCAGCGGATTGTCGGTGGTGAATGCCGCACCGGCGGGCAGGGTGGACGGGTCGACCTTCAGGATGAAGTTGCGGCCACGCTCCCATGCGCCGCCCGGCACGCCGGCCAGGTGGTAGCGGCCGTACTGGTCGGTCTCGATCAGCAGGCCTTCCACCGAGGCGATGCGCACGCCGGGGATGCCGCGCTCGTCGATGCCGGTGTTGCGGATGACGTAGTCGACGACATAGCCACCCTCGCCCTGCGCCACGCGGCGCTCGACCGTCGGCGCGGCCGCGGTCAGGCCCCTGGCCGCTTCGCCGGTCTTCTCCACGGTCGTGTTACCCGCCGCATCCATGCGCACGGTGACGCCCTGGTCGCTGGTCAGCACGAAGTCGTCGGTGAAGCTCGGTTCGCTCAGGCGCTGGCGGATCACCACCGTGTGGTCCTCCACCGGATCGGCCACCGACTGGCGGGCGCCGATCGCCCCCACCGCGATGCCGTGCAGCAGCGGCGAACTGGCGTCGGGCTCAGGCTGCGGGCCGGCGCCACGATCCACCGTGGTCGAGCCGGCGACGTAGGCGCCGGCGGCGAAGCCGCCCTGCACCTTCACTCCGCTCAGCGCGGCGCTGTCCTGCCAGCCATCGCCGTCGCGGTCGTTGAACACCGTGCCGAACAGCAGGCTGTCGTCCAGCAGCGGATCGGCCGTCAGTACCACCTCGGCGGTGGCCACGTTGGACACCGGATCGTCGGTGCCCGAGCGGACCTGCGCCTGGTTGACGTGGGTGCCCGGGCGCACGCCGGCGCCCACGCGCATCACGTAAACCAGCGTGGCGGTCTCGCCGGCGCGTACGTCGACGCCGTCGAAGCGCAGCGGGCGGTTGCCCGACACCGTGGCCATGCCGTCGGCGTCGTTGGCCACCAGCGAGCCTTCCACGTAGCTGAAGCCCGCCGCCGGCGTGTCCACGATGCTGCCGTTGACCAGGTCGGTGGTACCGACGTTCTCCACCGTCAGCGTGTAGCGGACCAGGTCGCCGACGCGCACGTCGCGCGACCCGGCCGACTTGCCCAGGCGGATCTCCGGCTGGTCGACCACGTGTTCGGTGCTGCAGGTCTGGCAGGTCGGCGGCGGATCGGTCGGGTCCGCGCTGCTCGCCACCACCACGTTCGCCACGCGGCCGGTCGCGGTCGCGTTGACGGTCGCGGTGTAGGCGAACACATGGGTGCCCACCGGCGTGCCGGCCAGCACGGTGCAGGTCAGCGTCGTGCCGTCGTAGGCGCAGCCCGCCGGCGTCGCGCCCAGCGTCAGGCCGCGGTCCGGCGTGTCGGTCAGCGTCACCGCCGCATCTATCGCCGCCTGGCCGATCTGCACGGACAGCACGTAGTGGATCGTCTGGCCCGGCTGCACGGTCGCGCCGCTGGCCGGATCCGAGCTCTTGTTGACCACCACGACCGCGGCGGCGACCGGCGTCTCGACGTCGCAGTCCGACGCGCACACCGGGTTGTCAGTGCCCGTGCCGACCACGGCATTGCGGACGAAGCCGCTGGCCTGGCCGTTCACGATGGCGGTGTAGGTCAACGTGTAGACGCCCGGCGTCGTCCCGATGGGCAGCGTGCACACCAGCGGACTGGCCGCGTTGCAGGTGTACGCACCGGCATCGGTCACCGCGCCGAACGTCAGGCCCGTGCCCGGCGTGTCGGTCAGCACGATCTCGCTGGACGTCGTCGCCGCCTGCACCGTCGTCGTCAGCGTATAGGCGATCGTGTCGCCGGCGACCACTTCGGTCTTGCCCGCCGGCAGCACGGCCGACTTGCCGTAGGTGACGATGGCCGGCATCGGCGCGGTCACGATCGTCTCGGTCTGGCAGGTGCCCTGGCAGGTCGGGGCGTCGTCGCCCGTGCCCACCACGGCGTTGCGGACGAAACCGGTCGCCAGGTCGTTGACGGTCGCCGTGTAGGTCACGACGTACGTGCCCGGCACCGCCGCCGCCGGCAGCGTGCAGACCAGCGGGTTGCCGGTGCCGCAGGCGAAGTTGCCCGCCGACACCGTGCCCAGGGTCAGGCCCGTGCCGAGGGTATCGGTCAGTGTCAGGACCGCCGTCGTCGCCGCATCGGCCACGTCGACCTGCAGGGTATAGGTCAGCGTATCGCCGACCGAGACCTCGGTCCGGCCCGCCGGCAGGGTCACCGACTTGGCGTAGGTCACCACCGGGTTGTCGACCGGCGTATCGATGCTCGTCGTACAGGCCGGATCCGTGCTGCTCACCGGGCAGGTGGGGCTGGTCACCACCGCGGTGTTGCGGATGTTGCCGGCGTCGGCATCGGACTGGAGCACGGTGTACGTGCCCACCAGCTGGCAGGTCGCACCCGGCGCCACGCTGGCGCAGGCGATGCTGGCCGGGGTGATCATCGCATCGCCCACCACCACGTCGGCCAGGGTCGTGTTGCCCGTGTTCGTCAGCGTGATCGTGTAGGTCAGTACGTCGCCCACGCTCACCGTGCCGCTGGCATCGCCATCGGCGTTGCCGGTCAGCGCCTTGACCAGGGATTGACCCGGTACCTGCGGGACCGGCGTTTCGATGCTCGTCGTACAGGCCGGATCCGTGCTGCTCACCGGGCAGGCCGGGCTGGTCACCACCGCGGTGTTGCGGATGTTGCCCGTGTCGGCATCGGCCTGGGTGACCGTATAGGTACCGACCAACTGGCAGGTCGCACCCGGCGCCACGCTGGCGCAGGCGATGCTGGCCGGGGTGATCAGCGCATCGCCCACCACGACGTCAGCCAAGGTCGTGTTGCCTGTATTGGTCAACGTGATGGTGTAGGTCAGTACGTCGCCCACGCTCAACGTGCCGCTGGCATCGCCATCGGCATTGGCGGTCAGCGCCTTGACCAGGGATTGACCCGGTACCTGCGGGACCGGCGTTTCGATGCTCGTCGTACAGGCCGGATCCGTGCTGCTCACCGGGCAGGTGGGGCTGGTCACTACGGCGGTGTTGCGGATGTTGCCCGTGTCGGCATCGGCCTGGAGCACCGTATACGTACCCACCAGCTGGCAGGTGGCGCCCGGCGCCACCGTCGGGCAGGACTGGCTGCTCGGCATGATCAACGCATCGCCGACCACCACATCCGCCAGGGTCGTGTTGCCCGTATTGGTCAACGTGATCGTGTAGGTCAGCACGTCACCGACCGCGACATCGCCGCCGGTGCTGTCGTTGGTCAGTACCTTCACCAGGCTCTGCGAAGGCGTCTGCGGCACTGGCGTGTCGATGGTCGTCGTGCAGGCCGGATCCGTGCTGCCCGCGGGGCAGGCGGGGCTGGTCACCACCGCGGTGTTGCGGATGTTGCCCGCGTCAGCATCGGACTGGGTCACCGTATAGGTGCCCACCAGCTGGCAGGTCGCGCCCGGCGCCACGCTGGCGCAGGCGATGCTGGCCGGGGTGATCATCGCATCGCCCACCACGACGTCGGCCAGGGTCGTGTTGCCCGTGTTCGTCAGGGTGATGGTGTAGGTCAGTACGTCGCCCACGCTCACCGTGCCGCTGGCATCGCCATCGGCATTGGCAGTCAGCGCCTTGACCAGGGATTGACCCGGTACCTGCGGGACCGGCGTTTCGATGCTCGTCGTACAGGCCGGATCCGTGCTGCTCACCGGGCAGACCGGACTGGTCACCACCGCGGTGTTGCGGATGTTGCCCGCGTCGGCATCGGACTGGGTGACCGTATAGGTACCGACCAACTGGCAGGTCGCACCCGGCGCCACGCTGGCGCAGGCGATGCTGGCCGGGGTAATCAGCGCATCGCTGACCATCACGTCGACCAGGGTCGTATTGCCCGTATTCGTCAGCGTGATCGTGTAGGTCAGCACGTCGCCGACTGCGACGGCGCCACCGGAGCTGTCGCCGGTCAGCGACTTCACCAGCATCTGCGACGGTGCGGCCGCGGGCAGCGTCACCACCGCCGTCGAGGTCGTCGGCGTGCCCTGGTCGCTGTCGGCCGTGGCGGTGTTGTCGATGTCGCCGTCGCCGCCACCGTTGGTGTCGATGTCCGCCTGCGTCACCGTATACGTATTGCCGGTGCACGCCAGCGTCGTGGCCGTCGCGCTCGGCGCCAGGCTGGCCAGCGCCGGGCAGTTCAGGCCGGCCAGCATCGGGTCCGTCACCACTACGTTGGTCAGCGTCGTGTTGCCGGTGTTGCGCACCGCGAAGCTGTAGGTGATCACGTCGCCCACCGCCGTCACCGACGTCGGATTGGCCGTCTTCACCAGTTCCAGGCCCGCGGCTGCGGCCACCACCACCGTGGCGATGGCGGTGTCGCAGGTGGGCGTCGGCGTGGTCGCCGGCACGGTGCAGAGGGTGTACGGATAGTCGTAGCTGCCCGCGCTGGTGTTCGCCGCCACCGTGATGGTGCCGTCGGCGTTCATCGCGATGCTGCCGGTCGCCGGCGACGGCGCGGCGCCGGGCGCCAGCGTCACGTTGGTGCCGATGACCGCCGCCACGCCGTTGGTGGTGTCGTTGACGACGACGCTGGCCGTCGTGCCGCCGGTCGCGGGCACGGCGTAGTTGTCGTCGACCGCGTCGAGAGTCGGGGCGACCGGCGTGACCACCGTGCTGGTGCAACGCGCCGTGGCCGCCGGGCAGGTGGGATCGCCGCCGCCGCTGACGGTGGCGGTGTTGGTCAGGCCGGGAGCCGTCGCCGGCGCCGTCGGGGTCACCGGGATCACGAAGCTGGCGCTCGCGCCGTTCGCCAGGCCCGCCGGGATGGTGCACGTCACCGTCTGGCCGGCCGCCGCGCAGCCCGCCGGAAGCGCGCCGAGGGTCAGGCCCGCGGGGACGTCGTCGGTGACGGTGACGGCCGCCGTGGTGGCGGTCGTGCCCGTGTTCTCGACGCGCAAGGTGTAGCTGGCCGCGACGCCCACGGTGAAGTCCGTGCCGCTTGCCGTCTTCTCCAGCACCAGCCGGGGCGCGACCACGCCCACCGTCACGCTGGAGGTGTTGTTGGTCGTGTCGGGATCGACGATGCCGGCGGGCAGCGTGACGCTGGCCGTGTTGGTGGCCTGGGTCTGCGCATGCGCCGGCGCCGCAAGCGCGCCATGGAACGCCAGCATCCCCAGGACGAGGACGCGGCTCTTGTGGGCCATGCGGCGGAATTGACTGGAAACGTACACGGTGGTCCCTTGCTGGATCGGGAGAAAAGGCCAGCCGGGACTGCCTCCCCCAAGGCTGTCTTGAAAGTCGCAATACCCTTGGTCCGGCGTTTTTTCGGCTGCCGGTTCGGACGGGCTTACGTCACAAATCGCGCTTCATTCCCCAAAGCGGACATGGCCCGTGAATTTGTGACGTTCATTGCGAACTCACAGTCGTTTAACGCTTGTCTTACGACTAATTCACGTTGATTCGTGATGCAAGTCGCACTCTTCCAGGGCGGAATTCGCCTGAAACCGGCGCGGCCCCAAGGAAAAGGCCATGCGACGAGGGGATACGGCGCGCACGCGCTCGCCTGCCGGCCGCTTGGACCAGCACGTTCGGGGAAGGGAAAGGACGGACCGGCGCCCGCAGCGCCGGTCGACCGGGTCAGTCGCTCTGCAACTCGGCGACGAAGTCGTAGGCGTCGCCGCGGTAGAAGGAGCGCGTGGACTCGACCACTCGGCCGTCTTCCAGGAAGGCCCGGCGCTCGACCAGCAGGCCGGGGGCGCCGACCGGCAGTTCGAGGTGGCGGGCCGCCTCTTCGTCCAGGGCCACGGCGCGCAGGCGCTGGAGGGCGCGCCGCGGCCGGTGGCCGTAGGCGTCCAGCGCTTCGTACAGGGAGGTGGCCACGCTGTCCGGGTCCGGCAGCAGGGCGTAGGGCACCAGGGTGCGCTCGATGGCGATCGGGGCGCCGTCGACGTGGCGCAGGCGGTACATGCGGACCACGCCGCTGCCGGGCGACAGGTTCAGCGCCATCGATTCCTCGGGGGTCACCTCGCCCACCGAGCGCTCCAGGAACTTCACCTGCGGGTTCAGCCCGCGCTCGCGCAGGTCGTCGGTGAAGCTGGTCAGGCGGGAGAACTGCCGCAGGATGCGCTCGGCCACGAAGGTGCCGGCGCCCTGGCGCTGCACCAGCAGACCGCTTTCGATCAGCCCCGCCAGCGCCTTGCGGATGGTCACGCGCGAAAGATCCAGCAGCTGGGCCAGGTCGCGCTCGCTGGGCAAGGCCTGCCCGGGGCGCAGCACGCCGGCGTCCATCAGGTTCTGCAGCGCGCGGCGCAGGCGCAGGTAGGCCACCGCGCGGGTGGACTCCCCGGTCTGCAGGCGCTGGTATTCCTCGAGCAGGTTCTTTTGCATGCGAATCACGATACCACTGACGTACCAATATCGCAACAATCCCTTCACAACACCGGACCTGTTGGCGCGTCGTGGTACCTCGGTGGTATGGTTGCCGCTCATTCCCGCTGCACCGAGACACCCGTGACCGCGAAGACCCTGCCCGTCGACACCTTCGATCTCGTCATCTTCGGCGGCACCGGCGACCTGGCGCTGCGCAAGCTGCTGCCCGGCCTGCTGCGGCGCTACGCCGACGGCCAGATCCCCGAGGACAGCCGCATCATCGGCGTGGCCCGCGACAAGCAGGGCGATGCCGAGTACCAGGCCAAGGTGGGCGAGGCGCTGTCGCGCGCCATCGGCCACGACGAGGCGCTGAAGGCCAAGCTGCCGGCCTTCCTGCAGAAGCTGGGCTACATGGCGCTGGACGCCACCAAGGACGAGGGCTGGGACGATTTCGCCGCCCGCCTGCAGGCCACCGGCGACCGCATCCGCGTGTTCTACCTGTCCACCAGCCCCACGCTGTTCGTCGCCATCTGCGACCGCCTGCGCGCGCACGGCCTGAACACCGGCAACGCCCGCGTGGTGATCGAGAAGCCGATCGGCCACGACTCGGCCAGCGCGGCGGTGATCAACGATGCCGTCGGCAGCGCCTTCGCCGAGCGGCAGATCTTCCGCATCGACCACTACCTGGGCAAGGAAACGGTCCAGAACCTGCTGGCGCTGCGCTTCGCCAACATCCTGTTCGAGCCGCTGTGGAACGCCGGGCACATCGACCACGTGCAGATCACCGTGGCCGAGACCGTCGGCCTGGAGAAGCGCGCCGGCTACTACGACACCTCCGGCGCGCTGCGCGACATGGTGCAGAACCACCTGCTGCAGCTGCTGTGCATGGTGGCGATGGAACCGCCGGCCGCGCTGCAGGCCGACGCCGTGCGCGACGAGAAGCTGAAGGTGCTGCGCTCGCTCAAGCCGATCCGCGGCGAGGACGTGGCCCACCTGACCGTGCGCGGCCAGTACCGCGCCGGCGCCAGCAGCGGCGCGGCGGTGCCGGGCTACCTGGAGGAACTGGGCAAGCCGGATTCGCGCACCGAGACCTTCGTGGCGCTGAAGGCCGAAGTGGACAACTGGCGCTGGGCCGGGGTGCCGTTCTACCTGCGCACCGGCAAGCGGCTGTCCGAGCGGGTATCGGAGATCGTCATCGCCTTCAGGCAGATCCCGCACTCGATCTTCGAGGACAGCGCCGGCCCGGTGATGGGCAACAAGCTGGTGCTGCGCCTGCAGCCGGACGAAGGCGTGAAGCTGTGGCTGATGATCAAGGACCCCGGCCCCGGCGGCCTGCGCCTGCAGCACGTGCCGCTGGACATGAGCTTCGCCGAGGCCTTCGGCGTGCACCAGCCGGAAGCCTACGAGCGCCTGCTGATGGACGTGGTGCGCGGCAACCAGACCCTGTTCATGCGCCGCGACGAGGTCGAGGCGGCGTGGGCCTGGGTCGATCCCATCCTCGGCGCGTGGGAGAACCTGCGCGACGCGCCCAAGCCGTACACCGCCGGCTCGTGGGGCCCCAGCGCCGCGGTGGCGCTGGTCGAACGCGACGGCCGCACCTGGCACGAAGACACCGTCTGACGCCCGGCCCCGCCTGCCGGGGCCTCCGCCCGGCCATCGCCGCCTGCTTTCCCCCGGGAAGCCCCCCTCCCGAGACGCCCCATGCCCCCCACCGAACTCTCGCTGCACGTCCAGCTCCACCCGTTCCCCGACGGCGACGCCCTCGCCGAGGCGCTGGCGAACGCCGTCGCCGACGACCTGCGCGCGGCCATCGCCGTGCGCGGCCGCGCCAGCCTGGCGCTGTCCGGCGGCACCACCCCGCGCCGCTTCCTGCTGGCGCTGTCCCGGCAGGCGCTGGACTGGGCGAAGGTCACCGTCACCCTGGTCGACGAGCGCTGGGTCCCGGACGACCACGCGCGCTCCAATGCCCGGCTGGTGAAGGAATGCCTGCTGCGGGACGAAGCCGCCGCCGCCCGCTTCCTGCCGCTGTACCGGCCCACCGCCACGCCCGACGAGGCCCTGGCCGCCGTGGCCGCCGACCTGCCGCCCGCGCTGGACGTCGCCGTGCTGGGCATGGGCGGCGACGGCCATACCGCCTCCTTCTTCCCCGGTGGCGACGAACTCGCCCGGGCGATGGACCCGGCCACCGCCGCCACGGTGCTGCCGATGCGCGCCCCCGGCGCCGGCGAACCCCGCATCACCCTGACCCTGCCGGTGCTGCGCGATGCCGGCCGCCTGTACCTGCACATCGAGGGCGGCGAGAAGCGGCAGGTGCTGCAGCAGGCCCTGTCCGGCCAGGGCGCGGGCGCCGGCTACCCGATCCGCGCCGTGCTGCAGGCGCTGCGCACGCCGCTGCAGGTCTATCTGGCGCAGTGAGCGCGGAAGCGCCGGTGTTGAGGCAAAGTCGGCCTCACTGCTTATAATGTGCCCTTGCCCGTGGCGCCCCGGCGCCCGGTCCCGCCCGGATCGTGCAGCGCGCAGTCCGTCGGCCCCCGTTTTCGTAGCCATGCGCGGCCCCGCGGCCGTGCTGCCAAAGGTGGAAAGTGCGTAACTACGACCTCGAATTCCTCAAGCAGTTCTCGATGGTGATCGGCTTCCTGGTGCTGGTCACCGGCGGCCTGATCGCCGGTGCGTACTTCCTGCACGGCGCGCTGCCGCCGGAAGTGAACCCCAAGGCCGCGCAGATCACCGAGGCGCGCATCGCCCCGGCCGGCGCCGTCTACGCCGGCGAAACCGGCGCCGCCGCCCAGGCAGCCGCCGCGGCCGCCGCCGCCGCGGCCGCCTCCTCGCAGGTCGCCTACGGCGGCACGCTGGACGGCGGCGAGATCTACAAGAACCTGTGCGGCGCCTGCCACACCAACGGCGTGGGCAAGGCCCCGATGCTGACCGCCGCCGGCATGGGCGCGCGCGCCGCCAAGGGCAAGGACACGCTGTACAAGCACGCCATCGAGGGCTTCACCGGCCCGGACGGCGGCATCATGCCCCCGAAGGGCGGCAACCCGGCCCTCACCGACGAGCAGGTCCACGCCACCGTCGACTGGATGCTGTCCAACCTCAAGTAAGGCTTCGCGCCTTCCGCCGAAACGCCGCCTCCGGGCGGCGTTTCCGTTTGCGCCCGCGGCTCGCTTCCGTGGCTCCGGAGATCGACGGGATCCGCATGGTCGCAGGTCGGCCTTGGGCGGCCGCCACCTTGCGCCATGTCGGGGGCGTAGCCCCGACCTACCCGACTCGCTCCCATGGTTCGGAGGTCGACGGGATCCGATGGCCGCAGGTTGGCCCTGCGCAGCCGACGCCTTGCGCCCTGTCAGAGGCGTAGCCCGACTCGCTCCCATGATTCGGAGGTCGACGGGATCCGATGGCCGCAGGCCGGCCCTGCGCGGCCGACGCCTTGCGCCATGTCGGGGGCGTAGCCCCGCCTACCGCTGCTCGACCGGGCCGGGAGGATCCGGGAAAAGCCGAAGGCCGCGCGCGAGGCGGAGCGTCATCGGACAGCGCCCCTCTTCCCGGCCGGCTGCCCCATGCGCGTTGCGCGCACCCGGCTGCATGCCTTCGCGAGGGCAGGCGCTTCCGGCGCCTTCGCCCCCGTTTGCACGGGAACAAGGACGCGCACCCGGCACCGCCGCCTTCCCGTCACCCATTCCGTTTACCCTTGCTGCCTCGCTTTCCCGGTCGCTCCCGATGACGCCTTCCCGCTCGCTGCCCGCGCTCGCCCTGCTCGCCACCCTCGCCCTGCCGGCCTGCGCCGCCGCGCCGGAGGAGCGCGCGACGCCCATCGGCCAGGTGCAGGGCGACGGCGCGCGCAGTCTGTTCGAGGGCCAGACCGTCACGGTGGCAGGCGTGGTCACCGGCGCCTTCGTCGAGGGCCTCGGCGGCTTCTTCGTGCAGGGCGGCAGCGACGGCGACCCGAAGACCTCCGACGCGATTTTCGTCGCGCTGGAAGAAGGCGCACCGCCGCCCGGCGTCGCGGCGGGCGACGGCGTGCTCGTGCGCGGCATCGTCGGCGAGCGCAAGACCGGCGGCGACGGCACGCTGACCGCGCTGCACGCCGCGGCGATCCAGCCGCGCGGCAAGGGCCACGTGGCCCCCACGGTGCTGACCGCGCCGCCCGACGACTGGGAAGCGCTGGAAGGCATGCTCGTCCGCATCGACGCCCCGCTCACCCTCAGCGGCACCGACGCCCTGGGCCGCTTCGGCGAACTCACCGCCAGCTTCGGCGGCCGCCTGTGGCAACCGAGCGAAGTCGCCGCGCCCGGCAGCGCCGACTTCCGCCGCGTCACCGCCGACAACGCGCGCCGCCGGCTGGTGCTGGACGACGGCAGCGCCGCGCGCGATCCCGCCACCGTCTGGTACGTGAAGGACGGCCAGCCGCTGCGCACCGGCACCGTGCTGACCGGCGTGGAGGGCATCGTCGACCCACGCCACAGCGGCTGGCGCCTGCAGCTGACGGCGGCGCCGGCGTTCGCCGCGCCGGAACGCCCCGCCGCGCCGCGCGTCGCCGGCAACCTGCGCATCGCCGCCTTCAACCTGGAGAACCTGTTCAACGGCGACGGCCGCGGCGGCGGCTTCCCCACCCCGCGCGGCGCCAAGACCGCAGCGCAGTACCAGGCGCAGGTCGCCAAGCTGGTGGCGACCATCCGCGGCCTCGACGCCGACATCGCCTCGCTGATGGAACTGGAGAACGACGGCTACGGCGCCGATTCCAGCCTGGCGCAGCTGGTCGCCGCGCTGAACGCCGGCGGCGGCGCGTGGCGCTTCGTCGACGCCAGGCGGGGCCCCGGCCCCGACGCCATCCGCGTCGGCATCATCTACCGCGGCGACCGCGTGAAGCCGGTCGGCAAGCCCGCCACGCTGCAGGAAGGCCCGTTCGGTGAACGCAGCCGCAGCCCGCTGGCGCAGGCGTTCACGCGCGGCAACGGCCCGGCCTTCGTCGTGGTCGCCAACCACCTGAAGTCGAAGGGCTGCTCGGAAGCCACCGGCGCCGATGCCGACCAGAAGGACGGCCAGAGCTGCTGGAATGCGCTGCGCGTGGATTCGGCCCGGCGCCTGGACGCGTGGCTGAAGACCGATCCCACCCGCAGCCGCAGCGACCGCACGGTGATCCTCGGCGACTTCAATGCCTACGCCATGGAAGACCCGGTACGCTGGCTGCGCGACGATGCCGGCTGGATCGACGCCTTCCGGCAGGCCGGCGTCGAACAACCCTACAGCTACGTCTACAACGGCCTGACCGGCCGCCTCGACCACGCCCTGCTGACCCCGGCGCTGGCGAAGCAGCTGCGCGGCGCGGCCGAATGGCACATCAACGCCGACGAACAGGACGCCCAGGGCTATGCCGAAGGCGACGCCACCGTCCCCTGGCGCAGCTCCGACCACGACCCGCTGCTGCTCGGCTTCGACCTGTAGGGTGCGCCCCGGCGCACCACCGCACCGGCGCCACGGCGCCACGGCGGCACGGGGCACGGGGCACGGCGGCTCCATGTAGGAGCGACGTCAGTCGCGACCGCACGACCGAAACCTGCGCGAAAAACAGATCTTCCCAGGCACCGCAACGCATTCGCCTCTTTACGAGGTGAACGGCTATCGGGAACCGCGATCGCGACTGACGTCACTCCCACATCATCGGCCCTGCAGGCCACCGGACGCCCCGGTCGTTGGTCTTGACGGATCTCCGGGGATCGCCCGGAACATCGAGACAGGGTGCGCCGCGGCGCACCCTGCGCACGAAGCCCGCCCGATTCACCCGACGACCGGCGCGAACCTCCGCACGACCCGCCCATCGACTTCCACGTCCCCGCAGAACATCGCATGCGGCCGCACCCACAACCCGCCTTCGCCATACAGCGCGCGATACACCACCACCGGCTCCAGCGTCTCGCTGTGCCGCGCCACGGCGATCACTTCGTAGTCGTTGCCCTTGTAGTGGCGGTAGAGGCCGGGGGCGAGGTCCGGAAGCGGGGAAAGATTCGTCATGGCCCGATGATAGGCGACGCAGGATGGATCGGGCCCGCCTGCAGTGCATCGGGCCAACGACTTACGGGCCTGGTCCGGCATTGCCGGTCCGCCGCTCGATGCGTCAGGCATCGCTCCATGCCACCGGGACGATATCCCCGAGGATATGCGCGAAGACGACCGGCCAGAGGCGCCCCGTGCGGAGGTAGAACACCGTCAGGACCAGCCCGAAAACGAGAACCGCGATGACGCCCGCCGGCCCCTGGTAAAGGTGGTACAGGAGGCGCACCAGCAGCGAGAAGCCGGCGGCGAAGACAACGCCGTGCCCTTTGAGGCCCCGCAGCAGCACGCCCAACAGGAACACTTCCTCGAACACGCCGTTGACCATCGCGAACGCCACGGTCGAGGCCAGCGACACGTTCGCGAAGGAGAAGGCCACCATCGCGGGCTCGCCGTCGTCGCCGGCGAACGGCATGGCGGCCAGCCAGCCGAGCAACAAGGCGACGGCGTAGAGCCCCGCGCCCTGCGCCGCGCCACCCCATTGCGGACGCGGATACAGCGACCGGGTGTCGAACTTCCGCACATGCAGATACCAGAGCGCGCATCCGCCCAGTGCGATCTCCAGCGCCATCCCGAACACATTGTCGGCATCGGAGAACTCGGCCGCAGGAAATCCCGCGAGCATCGCTTGCGTGGACCAGAAGACGAAAAGGCCGAAACAGATCGCGGCGACGATGATGGCGTCCCGCAACGACAACCTGGATGTCTGATCTGGATCCATCGGTTCACCGGACAGATAGGGCCACCGCTACGGGTGAGCGGGTCGGCGTCCAGCTCTCCCGGACAGTCCGTCACCGCGATTACCCGGGTTCGTCTTGTTCATCCCCAGCCCACGTAGATCGCATGGCTGGCGTTCCCGGCTCCGTCGTGGAGCAGCGGGCAACCGGTCCGACGAGTCGGGGGAGCCGGCGAACCCCAGCATCGCGGCAATGCGGTGCCGCGAACATCGTGATTCACTCCTCTCAACCCAACCCGTGGCGATACCGTCGGCGATCCCTCAATACCCCGCCGCCTGCCCATCCTTCCGGCTCTCGCTCGCCCCGTAGTACACGCCGGTCTTCGGGTCGCGCATGATCGCCTGGTAGCCGCCGTACGGGCCGAGGGCCCATTCGACGTGGTGGCCCTTGTCCATCAGCGCACGCACGGTTTCGTAGGGGAAGCCGGATTCCAGCTGCACCACGCCGCCGTCGCTCATCGCGGTGGCGCGGCCGACCGGTTCGGTGGAGCCGTCGTGCTGGATGCGCGGGGCGTCGCCGGCTTCCTGCAACGTCATGCCGAAGTCGACCAGGTTCATCACGATCTGCACGTGGCCCTGCGGCTGCATGGCGCCGCCCATCACGCCGAAGCTGACCCACGGCTTGCCGTCCCTGGTGATGAAGGCCGGGATGATGGTGTGGAACGGGCGCTTGCCCGGCGCGTAGCAGTTGGGATGCGGCGCGGCGCCGTCGCAGTCCTTCAGCACGAACATCTCGCCGCGGTCCTGCAGGATGAAGCCCAGCCCCGGCGGCGCCATGCCGCTGCCCATGCCGCGGTAGTTGGACTGGATCAGCGAGACCATCATGCCGTCCGGGTCGGCGACGGTCATGTAGATGGTGTCGCCCTCGTCCAGTTCCTTCGGCGTGCCGGGCTGCGCTTCGCGCAGCACCTTGCCGGGCGCGATCAGCTTCGCGCGCTCGCGGGCGTACGGCTTGGAGATCAGCCGCGCGACGGGCGCGGGCTGGAAGGCCGGATCGGCGTACCAGCGCGCGCGGTCGGCGAAGGCCAGTTTCTTGGCCTCGACCAGCAGGTGCACGTGCTCGGGGCTGCCGAAGGGGATCTTCGAGAAGTCGTAGCCCTCCAGCACGTTGAGCATCTGCAGCGCGGCGATGCCCTGCCCGTTCGGCGGCAGTTCCCACACGTCCACGCCGCGGTAGTTGGTGCTGACCGGCTCGACCCACTCGCCGGCGTGCGTGGCCATGTCCTCGTAGGAAAGGAAGCCGCCGTTGGCCTTGAAGTAGGCATCGACGGTGCGCGCGATGTCGCCGGTGTAGAACGCGTCACGGCCGCCGTCGGCGATCTTCTGCAGGGTGTCGGCCAGGTGCGGGTTCTTCCACAGCTCGCCGGTGCGCGGCGCGCGGCCGTCGATCGTGAACTGCTCGGTGAAGCCGGGGAACTTCGACAGCCGCGGCACCGAGCGGTCCCAGTAGTAGGCGATGGTCTGGTGGACCGGGTGGCCTTCGCGCGCGTAGCGGATGGTCGGCGCCAGCACCGTCTTCATCGGCAGCCGGCCGAAGCGGCCGTGCAGCGCGAACCAGGCATCGACGGCGCCCGGCACGCTGACCGGCAGCGGCCCGTGCGCGGGGATGTCGGTGATGCCGTGTTGCCTGAAGTAGTCGAGCGTCAGCGACTTCGGCGACCGGCCCGAGCCGTTGTAGCCGTGCAGCTTCTTGGTCTTCGGGTCCCACACGATGGCGAACAGGTCGCCACCGACGCCGTTGCCGGTGGGCTCCATCAGGCCGAGCGCGGCGTTGGCGGCGATGGCCGCGTCCATCGCGGTGCCGCCCTGCTTCATCACGTCCAGCGCGATCTGCGTGGCCAGCGGATGCGAGGTGGCCGCCATCGCGTGCGGCGCGATCACGTCGGAACGGGTGGCGAAGGCGCGGCCGGCGATGCGGTCGGCGGCGGAAGCGGGCAACGAGGCGGCGGCGGCCAGCGCCGTCGCCAGGCAGGAAACGAGGAGTGTGCGCATCATCGGCAGGCGATGGCGCGCGAGGTGCGCGCCTTCAGCCGCCGATCTTACGCGTTACGGCCAGACCGGCGGATTGGCCTGCCAGGCGCCCAGCACTTCGGACAGCGTGTCGCGGTCTTCCTGCCGCCAGTCCGGCAGCTGCGAGGCGAAGTTGCGCGCGTCGACCCACACCGTGGGCTCGGTCCGCACGGCCGCGCCGAACCACTGCACGGCCTCATCCCTGCGGTCCAGCTTCCACAGCACCAGGGCGAAGGTGGGCGGCGTCCACGACGCGCCGCCGACGGCGCTCACCAGCGGCACCCATTGCTCCAGCGCGGCCTGGTACTGGCCCTGCCGGTAGAGGTCCCAGCCGTAGTTCCAGCGGATCGAGCGCCACATCGTGCTGCCGTTCTGCGCGCTGGCCAGCGCCTGCTGGTAGAGCTGCCCGCCCAGGTCGGCGCGCCCGCCGGCGCTGGCGACGTGCGCCAGCTGCGCCGTGGCCTCCAGCGTCTTGCGGCCGCGCTCGCGCGCCTTCATCAGCTGGTCGACCAGGGCATCGCCCTCCACGCCGGCGATCGCCACCACGGGCGCCGCCGCGCGGTCCTGGTCGAAATAGAACTCCTTGGGTTTCGGCACGTTCTGCGCGCGGGCGGAAAACACCACGGATGCCAGCACGGCGGCCAGCAGCATGCACTTACCGGATTTCACGACGTCCCCCAGACAACACCTTTTTCCCCGGACCCATCCTAACCGCTGCAGCGCACAACGGCGAAGTGATTCGCGTCACAGAAAAAGCCCGCTGTTACAATGCCAACCTTCATGCCCGAGGGGTTGTCGGGCTCGCCAGCCGCTCTACGGGCCCGCCATGACCAGCACCGCCGAACTCACCTCCCCCTCGTCCGCCAACACGCCGCAGATCGGGGCGATCGACAGCGACTACACGCTGGAGCACAAGTACACGCGCACCGACGGCCGCATCTACCTGAGCGGCGTGCAGGCGCTGGTGCGGCTGCCGTTGATGCAGCGGCTGCGCGACCAGGCCGACGGCCTGGACACGGCCGGCTTCATCAGCGGCTACCGCGGCTCGCCGCTGGGCGGCTTCGACCTGGAACTGTGGCGCGCGCGCAAGCACCTGGAAGCCGCGTCGGTGAAGTTCACCCCCGGCCTCAACGAGGACCTGGGCGCCACGATGGTGTGGGGCACGCAGCAGACCAACCTGTTCCCCGGCGCGAAGGTCGATGGCGTGTACGCCATGTGGTACGGCAAGGGCCCGGGCGTGGACCGCTGCGGCGACGTGTTCAAGCACGGCAACGCGGCCGGCACCTCGAAGTTCGGCGGCGTGCTGGCGCTGGCGGCGGACGACCACAACTGCCGCAGTTCGACGCTGCCGCACGGGTCGGAAGACGAGTTCGTCAGCGCGATGATGCCGGTGCTGAACCCGGCCGGCGTGCAGGATATCCTCGACCTGGGCCTGGTGGGCTGGGCGATGAGCCGCTACACCGGCCGCTGGATCGGCTTCAAGACCATCGCCGAGACGGTGGAATCGTCGGCCTCGGTGCAGGTGGATCCGTTCGCGCGCCGCATCGTGCTGCCGGAGGATTTCGCGATGCCGGCCGGCGGGTTGAACATCCGCTGGCCGAACCCGCCGCTGGACCAGGAGATGCGCCTGCACAAGTACGCGGTGGCCGCGGCGCAGGCGTTCGCGCGCGCCAACGGCGTGGACCGCATTGTGCTGGACTCGCCGCGCGCGCGGCTGGGCATCGTCACCACCGGCAAGAGCTACCTGGACGTGCTGCAGGCGCTGGAATACCTGGGCCTGGACGAGCAGGCCTGCGCCGACATCGGCATCCGCGTCTACAAGGTCGGCATGACCTGGCCGCTGGAGCCGGTGGGCATCGCGGACTTCGCCCGGGGGCTGGAAGACATCGTGGTGGTGGAGGAGAAGCGCGCCTTCATCGAGCGCCAGATGAAGGAGCAGTTCTACAACTGGCCGGCCAGCGCGGGCACGCGCCCGTCCATCGTCGGCAAGTACGACGAGGCCGGCGAGTGGATCCTGCCGTCCACCGGCGAACTGACCCCGGCCACCATCGCCGGCGTGATCGGCCGCCGCATCCTGCGGTTCCCGCTTCAATCAAGCACATGGACCGAGTCCATCGAGCAGCGCCTGCGCTGGATGGAGGAGAAGGAAGCCGAGATGGCGCTGCCGCGCGCCAACTTCCCGCGCGTGCCGCACTACTGCTCCGGCTGCCCGCACAACACCTCGACGGTGGTGCCGGAAGGCTCGCGCGCGCTCGGCGGCATCGGCTGCCACTACATGGTCACGTGGATGGACCGCAGCACCGACACCTTCACCCACATGGGCGGCGAAGGCGTCACCTGGTCCGGGCAGGCGCCGTTCACCGAGACGCAGCACGTCTTCCAGAACCTCGGCGACGGCACCTTCTTCCACTCCGGCTCGCTGGCGGTGCGCCAGTCCGTCGCGACCGGCGTCAACATCACCTACAAGATCCTCTACAACGACGCGGTGGCGATGACCGGCGGCCAGCCGGTCGACGGCACGCTGTCGGTACCGCAGATCGCGCACATGATGCGCGCCGAGGGCGTGGACACCATCGTCGTGGTGAGCGACGAGGTGGGCAAGTGGAGCAAGCGGGAGATCTTCCCGTCCGGCGTGGAGTTCTTCGACCGCAAGGACCTGGACGACGTGCAGCGCCGCCTGCGCGAGGTCAAGGGCGTGTCCATCCTGATCTACGACCAGGTCTGCGCCACCGAGAAGCGCCGCCGCCGCAAGCGCGGCAAGCTGCCGGACCCGGCCAAGCGCACGATGGTCAACACCCTGGTCTGCGAAGGCTGCGGCGACTGCGGCGTGAAGAGCTTCTGCGTGTCGGTGCTGCCGAAGGAGACCGAGTTCGGCCGCAAGCGCGAGATCGACCAGTCCAACTGCAACAAGGACTTCCGCTGCGTCGACGGCTTCTGCCCCAGCTTCGTCACCGTGCACGGCGGCACGCCGCGCAAGGGCAAGAAAGCGAACGCGGCCGACCTGCTGGCGGACCTGCCCGCGCCCGCGGTGAAGTCGGACCTGTCGCAACCCTGGAACATCCTGATCACCGGCGTCGGCGGCACCGGCGTGGTGACCATCGGCGCGCTGCTCGGCATGGCCGGCCACCTGGAGGGCAAGGGCGCCAGCGTGCTGGACCAGACCGGCCTGGCGCAGAAGGGCGGCGCGGTGACCACGCACATCCGCATCGCGCGCACGCCGGAGGACATCCACGCCGTGCGCATCGCCGCCGGCGAGGCCGACCTGGTGCTGGGCTGCGACATGGTGGTGGTCAACGACTACTGGGTGCTGTCGAAGGTGCGCGGCGAGCGCTCGCAGGTGGTACTGAACACCTACGAGGCGATGCCGGGCACGTTCACCACCCACCCGGACATGCAGTTCCCGGCCAACGACATCGTCGCCGGCGTGAAGGTGGCGCTGGGCGGCCGCGAGCCGCTGCTGGTGGACGCCACCCAGGTGGCGACCGCGCTGATGGGCGACGCCATCGCCGCCAACCTCTTCATGCTGGGCTACGCCTGGCAGCAGGGGCTGGTGCCGATCTCCTTCGACGCGATCATGCGCGCGGTCGAACTCAACGGCGCCGCCATCGAGATGAACAAGACCGCCTTCGCCTGGGGCCGGCTGGCCGTGGTGGATCCGCAGGCGGTGCAGGAAGCCGCCGGCCTGATCCGCAACACCCAGACCGAGAGCGAGCGCACGCCGGGCACACTGCAGGTGCTGCCGCCGGGCGAATGGGAAAGCAGCGAGTGGGGCGCCAACGCCGCGCCGCGCAACCCCGGCAACGAGAGCGAACTGCGCGGCCTGCCGGAAGGCGGCGCGGGCAACGGCGACGGCGTCGCCTTCCTGCCGCTGGACGACCTGCGCCTGTCGCGCTCGCTGGACGAACTGATCGCGCGCCGCTCGGCCTTCCTCGCCGACTACCAGGACGCCGCCTACGCCCGCCGCTACACCGACCTGGTGGCGAAGGTGCGCTCGGCCGAGAACATCAAGGCGCCCGGCTCCACCGCGCTGACCGAGGCCGTGGCCCGCTACTTCTTCAAGCTGATGGCGTACAAGGACGAGTACGAAGTCGCGCGCCTGTACACCAGCGGCGAGTTCCAGCGCCGGCTGCAGCAGCAGTTCGACGGCGACTACGAGGTGCACTTCCACCTGGCGCCGCCGCTGTTCGCCAAGAAGGACGCGCACGGCCGCCTGATGAAGAAGGAATACGGGCCATGGATGTTCAAGGCCTTCGGCCTGCTGGCGAAGCTGCGCTTCCTGCGCGGCGGCGCGTTCGACGTGTTCGGCTACACCGACGAACGCAAGGGCGAGCGCCGGCTGATCGCCGACTACGAACGGACCGTCGCCGACCTGCTGGCGGGGCTGGACGCCGACCGGCTGGAGCTGGCGGTGGAGATCGCCAGCATCCCCGAGCACATCCGCGGCTACGGCCACGTCAAGGAACGGCACCTGCACGCCGCCAAGGCGCGCGAAGCGGAACTGCTCGGCCTGTGGCGCAACCCGAAGGCGCTGCACATCGTGCAGGCGGCCTGACCCGGCCCTCCGGAGCCCCGACCGAACCCCCTGTAGGAGCGACGTGAGTCGCGACCGCCAGGCAAGAACCACCTTTCAACGCGGATCAAAGCGGAAAACAGCGGATCAAGGGCAAAACGTTTCAAACGCCTTATCCGCGTCTATCCGCGGTTTTCCGCTTTGATTCGTGTCAAGAAGCGTTTTCGCCGTACGGTCGCGACCGACGTCGCTCCTACAATCGCGCCTGCAGGGGTTGCCGTTTGCGCCATGCGAGGCAGCGGTTGTTGGCGGGCATCGCGTCGTCTTCGAGCAGGGACAGGCCGATGCCGCGCGCCAGCGCGTCGACGGCCTCGAAATCGCGGATGCCGGAGGCGGGATCGCGGTCCTTCAGCCACCGATCGAACGCGCGGTTGCTGTCGCTGGTGAAATCGCCGCCGTAGTTGAACGGGCCGTAGACCAGCAGCCGGCCGCCGTCTTCCAGCACGGCGCCGACGCCCGCGAAGAAGGCTTCGACCTGCGGCCAGCCCATGATGTGCAGGCTGTTGGCGCTGAACACCGCGTCGAACGTGGTCGCGGGCCACGGCCCGTCGACGTCCAGCTCGACCGGCGGCGGCGTGTTCGGCAGCGCGGCTTCGTCCAGCCACATCGCGATGCCCGGCAGGTAGCCGGCGCGGTCGCTGCATTGCCAGCGCAGCCACGGCATCGCCGCGGCGAAGTGCACGGCGTGCTGGCCGGTGCCGCTGCCGATCTCCAGCACGCGGCGCGCGTCGGCGAAGTGGCGTTGCAGCACCACCAGGATCGGCCCCTGGTTGCGTTCGCACGCGGGCGCGAAGGGCTTCTCTGTCATCGCCTGTACTCCGTCTCGGCACGTGAGCGGACACTAGTCCGAGATAGCTCGTGGCACGCCGTTGTTCCGGAAGCGGATTCCCGTCGTGTCTGCCTTGTTCTCCAACAGCAGCGCTTTCAAGCGCTCGTCGGCATCGCTAACCTGCATCGCCTGGTCACTCGAAAGCAACCCCGCGTCGATGGCATCCTGCAGCGTGTCCCTGAAGGTGATGTCGAATAGATATTCTTACAGATATCCGCAACCGCGAGCCCGCTACTCATCGCCAGCGAGAACCTGTTCGCCGCAGTCGCAGGACTCGTTCTCTACGCCGGTGACCGTTCTGCGGTAGCGGGCAATCAGTGCGTCCAGATCCATTGATCGCCGTTCTTACGATTATCCTTCTTTGCCTGCCGCGCGTACGTAGATGCGCTTCACGCCGTTCTCGCCCGCGCGCTCCTCCACGGCGAAATGGCGCGGGTGCGCCTTCAGCAGGTCGCTGAGCTTCTTGTGGCCGTACAGGCGGGTGTCGAAGTCCGGGCGCACCTTGTTGAGGTAGCTGCCCACGCTGCCGAGGAAGGCCCAGCCCTGGTCGTCGCTGGCTTCCTCGATGGCCTGGCGGATCAGGCGCAGCGGCAGCGACTCGGGCTTGCCGGCGTCCGGCGCCGGCGCGGCGGTCGGTTCGGCCTGCGCCGCGGGTTTCTTCGCGGCCGGCCTGGCCGCCTTCTTCGCCGGCTTCGGCGGCGGCGGCGGTGCGGGCACTTCGCTGCGCAGCACCTCGGTGTAGATGAACTTGTCGCAGGCCTGCACGAAGGCGTCCGGCGTCTTGCGCTCGCCGAAGCCGTAGACGGTCAGGCCTTCCTCGCGCAGGCGCTGGGCCAGGCGGGTGAAGTCGCTGTCGCTGGACACCAGGCAGACGCCGTCGAACCGGCGCGTGTACATCAGGTCCATCGCGTCGATGATCAGCGAACTGTCGGTGGCGTTCTTGCCGCTGGTGTAGGCGAACTGCTGCACCGGGTTGATCGAATGCTTCAGCAGCGCCTGCTTCCACTGGGTCATGCGCGTGCTGGTGAAGTCGCCGTAGATGCGCTTCACGCTGGCCACGCCGTACTTGGCCACTTCCGCCAGCAGGCCTTCGATCACGGCGGGCTGGGCGTTGTCGGCGTCGATCAGCACCGCCAGGCGCGGCTGTTCGTCGTCGTTCTCGGGCCGGGTGGCCGGGCGTGGCTTCATGAGGGGCGTTTCCTTTGCGCGATGGGCGGCATTGTGCACCACGCCGCCCCGCCATGACGGCGGTCACTTGACGCTGCGGCGCGCGCGGACGAAAGTCCGGTGGTTTCCGCACCCGGACCTTCTCCATGCAGCGACGCGACTTCCTCGCCCTCGGCGGCCTGACCCTGGCGGGGCTGGCGCTGCCCGGCACGCGCGTGGTCGCGGCCGAAGCGCTGCTGGAGCCCGGCGACGTGGCGAACAAGAAGCGCCTGGCCGACGCCGCGCTGGCGGCCGCCACCGCCGCGGGCGCGACCTATTGCGACGTGCGCATCGGCCGCTACCTGCGGCAGTCGCTGATCACCCGCGAGGACAAGGTGCAGAACGTGGTGAACACCGAGTCCTCCGGCATCGGCGTGCGCGTGATCGCGCAGGGCGCCTGGGGATTCGCGGCCACGAACGACCAGACGCCGGACGGCGTGGCCGCCGCGGCCCGGCAGGCGGTGGCCATCGCCCGCGCCAACGCGCGCATCCAGGGCAAGCCGGTGCAACTGGCGCCGCTGGCGGGCGTGGGCGAGGTGGCCTGGCGCACGCCGATCGTGAAGAACGCGATGGCGGTGCCGGTGAAGGAGAAGGTCGACCTGCTGCTGGACGCCAACGCCACCGCGCTGGCGGCGGGCGCCAGCTTCGCCGCCTCGCGCATGTTCGTGATCAACGAGCAGAAATACTTCGCCAGCACCGATGGCTCGTACATCGACCAGGACGTGCACCGCATCTGGGTGCCGTTCACGGTGACGGTGGTCGACAAGACCACCGGCCGGTTCAAGACCCGCGACGGCCTGTCCGCGCCGATGGGCATGGGCTACGAATACCTGGACGCCGATCCCGCCGACAAATTCGCCCTGCCCGGCGGCGTGGTGGCCTACGGCGCCTCCTACGACCTGCGCGAGGACATCGTGGCCGCGGCGAAGCAGGCCCGCGCCAAGCTGACCGCGCCGTCGGTCAAGCCCGGCAAGTACGACCTGGTGCTGGACCCATCCAACCTGTTCCTCACCATCCACGAGAACGTCGGCCACCCGCTGGAACTGGATCGCGTGCTCGGCTACGAGGCCAACTACGCCGGCACCAGCTTCGCCACCCTGGACAAGCGCGAGCAGCGCTTCCAGTGGGGCAGCCCGATCGTCAACTTCACCGCCGACAAGACCGAGCCGCGCAGCCTGGGCGCGGTGGGCTACGACGACGAGGGCGTGAAGACCCGCCGCTGGGACCTGGTGAAGGACGGCGTGCTGGTCAACTACCAGGCCACCCGCGACGAGGTGCATCTCCTCGGCGAGGACGCCTCGCACGGCTGCAGCTACGCCGACTCGTGGAGCAGCGTGCAGTTCCAGCGCATGGCCAACGTCTCGCTGGCGCCGGGCCAGGCGCCACTGACCGTGGCCGAGATGGTGAAGGACGTGGAGAACGGCCTGTACATCCACGGCCGCGGCTCCTATTCCATCGACCAGCAGCGCTACAACGCGCAGTTCGGCGCGCAGTTGTACTTCGAGATCAAGGACGGCCGGGTCACCCGCCAGGTCGAGGACGCCGCCTACCAGATCCGCACGCCGGAGTTCTGGAACGCCTGCGCGGCGATCTGCGACGCCCGCGATTTCCGCCTGGGCGGCTCGTTCTTCGACGGCAAGGGCCAGCCCAGCCAGGTCTCCGCGGTCTCGCACGGCTCGGCGACGACGCGGTTCAATGGGATCAACATCATCAATACGGCGCGGTCGCTGGGGTAAGCGGGGGCTCTGTCGCCATCCGTTCCGGCGGAGACCTGATCCGTTGTCCAGGCGGCAACCCGGAACCGTCTTCCTGGCGGAAGTCCTGGACCATGCCCCTGTCCCTGGGCGGGAAGCCTTGGATTCTCCCTCTGGACGGAAGCCGAGGATCGTCATCTTGGCGAAAGCCAGGATCCATTGGGCTTCGCATTCTCCGGGCGACGGCGACGGCGACGGCGACGGCGACGGCGAAAAGCAGAATGGGTCCCAGCTTGCGCTGGGACGACGGAAACTGGTGCGTCCTGGTACATGGGTGCTGGGGTGAGCAAGCGGGTTGAATTCCCCGGATCCCCGCACTGGCCTGAACCGTCATCCCTGCGAAAGCAGGGATCCATTGGCTTTTGCTTCTCCGACCGATCATTGCTGCGAAGAGCCAAATGGGTCCCAGCGTTCGCGAGGACGACGGAAAGCGGAGCGTCCTGATACATGGGTGCTGGGTGAGCAGGCGGGTTGAATTCCCCGATTCACGCAACGGGCTGGACCGTCATCCCCGCGAAAGCAGGGATCCATTGGCTTTTGCTTCTCTGACCGAATCATTGCTGCGAAGAGCCAAATGGGTCCCAGCGTTCGCTGGGACGACGGAAAGCGGAGCATCCTGGTACATGGGCGCTAGGTAAGCGGGCAGGTTGAATTCCCCGACCCCACACTGGCCTGAACCGTCATCCCTGCGAAAGCAGGGATCCATTGGCTTTTGCTTCTCCGAGCCCATCATGGCCGAGAAGAGCAGATGGGTCCCAGCTTTCACTGGGACGACGACGGATGGGACCCTGCCGGAGCCGGCGCACGCGAACCCACGGTCCCCGCGCCTGCCCGCATCGCAGCTTCCGCGCCTATGCCGAAAGTCATTTGACGCTGCCCCATGCGGGGGCAAGAATCGGGGACGACCTGCGCGGGGATGGCGCGGGCCACGCAGCGTCCGTGCAGTCCCCGCCTGCCCGTGCAGGCCCAACCGGTGGAGAACAGCCTTGCAACGTCGTGACTTCCTGGCCCTGACCGGCCTCAGCGTGGGCGGCCTGATGGTGCCGTCCTTCCTCGGCAAGGCCATCGCCGCCGAGCAGCTCCAGTCCACCCTCGACGTGGCGGTCAAGAAGCGCCTGGCCGACGCCGCGCTGGCCGCCGCCAGGCAGGCCGGCGCCACCTACTGCGACGTGCGCATCGGCCGCTACCTGCGCCAGTTCGTGATCACCCGCGAGGACAAGGTGCAGAACGTGGTGAACACCGAGTCCACCGGCGCCGGCATCCGCGTGATCGCCAACGGCGCCTGGGGCTTCGCCGCCACCAACACCCTGACCGCCGACGGCGTGGCCGCCGCCGCGCGCCAGGCCGCGGCCATCGCCAAGGCCAACAGCAAGACCCAGACCGCGCCGGTGCAGCTGGCCAAGGCGCCGGGCTTCGGCGAGGTGGCGTGGAAGACGCCGATCAAGAAGAACGCGATGGAGGTGCCGATCAAGGACAAGGTCGACCTGCTGCTCGGCGTCAACGCCGCGGCGATCGAGGCCGGCGCCGACTTCGTCAACTCGATGATGTTCCTGGTCAACGAGCAGAAGTACTTCGCCAGCACCGACGGCTCCTACATCGACCAGGACGTGCACCGCATCTGGGTGCCGATGACGGTCACCGCCATCGACAAGGCCAGCGGCAAGTTCCGCACCCGCGACGGCCTGTCCTCGCCGATGGGCCTGGGCTACGAATACCTGGACGGCGACGCCGCGCAGAAGTTCACCACCCCCAACGGCGTTATCAACTACGGCCTCTCCTACGACATGAAGGAGGACGCCATCGCCGCGGCGAAGCAGGCGCGCGCCAAGCTGGCCGCGCCGTCGGTCAAGCCCGGCAAGTACGACCTGGTGCTGGACCCCTCGCATACCTGGCTGACCATCCACGAATCGGTCGGCCATCCGCTGGAACTGGACCGCGTGCTGGGCTACGAGGCCAACTACGCCGGCACCAGCTTCGCCACCCTGGACAAGCGCGAGCAGCGCTTCCAGTACGGCAGCGAGCACGTCAACATCTTCGCCGACAAGACCCAGCCCGGCAGCCTCGGCGCCGTGGGCTACGACGACGAAGGCGTGAAGTGCAAGCGCTGGGACCTGATCAGCGGCGGCAAGCTGGTCGACTACCAGACCATCCGCGACCAGGCCCACATCCTGGGCAAGGACGAATCCGACGGCTGCTGCTACGCCGACTCGTGGAGCAGCGTGCAGTTCCAGCGCATGGCCAACGTGTCGCTGGCGGCGGGCAAGTCCAGGCTGTCCGTGGCCGACATGGTCAAGGACGTGGAGAACGGCATCTACATCATCGGCGACGGTTCGTTCTCGATCGACCAGCAGCGCTACAACGCTCAGTTCGGCGGCCAGCTCTTCTACGAGATCAAGGACGGCAGGATCACCAAGCAGATCGAGGACGTGGCCTACCAGATCCGCACGCCGGAGTTCTGGAACGCCTGCGCCGCCGTCTGCGACGAGAGCGACTACCGCCTGGGCGGCTCGTTCTTCGACGGCAAGGGCCAGCCCGGCCAGGTGTCGGCGGTCTCGCACGGCTCGTCCACGGCGCGCTTCAACGGCATCAACGTCATCAACACCGCCCGCTCGCTCGGCTGACCGGCGCAAGGAGACCCTAGAACATGAGCATCCTCACCGAAGCGCAGGCCAAGGCCATCCTGGACAAGGTCATCGCGCTGTCCACCGCCGACGAGTGCACCGCCTCCCTCACCGGCTCCATCGACGGCAACATCCGGTTCGCGCTGAACAACGTCTCCACCAGCGGCATCGTCAGCAACGCCGACCTGGCCGTGCAGGTGGCGTTCGGCAAGCGCACCGGCGTGGCCACCATCAACGAGTTCGACGACGCCTCGCTGGAGCGCGTGGTCCGCCGCGCCGAGGACCTGGCGCGGCTGGCGCCGGAGAACCCGGAGTTCATGCCGGCCGTCGAGAAGCAGGCCTACACGCCCAGCGCCACCTTCAGCGAGTCCACCGCCGCCATCACCCCGGAGTTCCGCGCGCAGGTCGCCGCCGACTCGATCGCGCCGTGCAAGGCGGAGCAGCTGATCGCCGCCGGCTTCCTGGAGGACGGCCAGAGCTTCGTCGCCTTCGCCAACAGCAAGGGCAACTTCGGCTACCAGAAGGCCACCGCGTTCAACTACACCTGCACGGTGCGCACCGAGGACGGGCGCGGTTCCGGCTGGGTCGGCCGCAACCTGAAGAACGCCAGCGATTTCAAGGCCGACAGCGACATCCGCACCGCCATGCGCAAGGCCAGCGAGTCGGCCGAGGCCAAGGCGCTGGAGCCGGGCAAGTACACGGTGATCCTGGAACCCGCCGCGGCCGCGGGCCTGATCTCCTTCATGATGAACTTCTTCGACGCGCGCCAGGCCGACGAGGGCCGCAGCTTCCTGTCGAAGAAGGGCGGCGGCAACAAGCTGGGCGAGCAGGTCTACGACCCGCGCGTGAACATCAGCGCCGACCCGTGGCACCCCGGCGCCGAAGTGATGCCGTGGGACAACGAAGGCCTGCCGCGCGAGAAGATGGCCATCGTCGAGAACGGCAAGGTGGTCAACCTGGAGTACTCGCGCTTCTGGGCGCAGAAGCAGGGCAAGCGCGCGGTCGGTTCGCCCGGCAACCTGCTGGTGGCCGGCGGCGACAAGTCCACTGCCGAACTGGTGGCCGGCACGCAGAAGGGCATCCTGGTCACGCGCACCTGGTACATCCGCATGGTCGACCCGCAGACGGTGCTGCTGACCGGCCTGACCCGCGACGGCACCTTCTACATCGAGAACGGGCAGATCAAGCACCCGGTGAAGAACTTCCGCTTCAACGAATCGCCGGTGATCATGCTCAACAACATCGAGGAACTGGGCAAGCCGGTGCGCGTGGCCGGCGACGAATCCAGCTTCGTGATGATGATCCCGCCGATGAAGCTGCGCGATTTCACCTTCACCTCGCTGTCCGACGCGGTGTAACGCTTTTCTCCTTCTCCCCTCGGGAGAAGGTGCCCGAAGGGCGGATGAGGGGCGAGCGCAGTCCATGATGCTTGAACCATCAGGACTCCATCGCCCCTCACCCCAACCCCTCTCCCGTCGGGAGAGGGGCTTTCAGAGACTCCCGGCTTTGCTCCACTCCCGGCTAACGCGAGCACAATTTCTCCACCTGATGCTCGGTGGCATGGTGGCGGCTGCATTGCCTAGGCAAGCACGTGCCCAAGCGGGCAACTACGACTTCCGCTTCACCCGCCTGAAGTACGACTCCGGCGACTGGGACGTGGACGCGCGCATGCCGTCCAACGTCATCACCTCGCTGATCGACTACACCAGCCTGCGGGTGGACCCGAAGGAACACGTGCTGGCGCTGTCCGACCCGCGCATGCTGGCCGCGCCGTTCTGCTACCTGGCCGGGCACAAGCTGGTGGACTTCAACCCGGCCGAGCGGCGCAACTTCGAGCGCTACGTGCGCAACGGCGGCTTCGTGTTCGTGGACGACTGCAACCACGACATCGACGGCCTGTTCGCCAAGTCGTTCGAGGCGCAGATGGCGCGCATCTTCGGGCCCAGGGCGATGAAGAAGCTGCCGAACACGCACGCCATCTATTCCTCGTTCTTCGCGTTCGACGGCCCGCCCGCCACCGGCTTCGAACTCAACGGCTGGGGCGACGACCTGGTGCACGACTACCTGCAGGGCATCGAGGTCAACGGCCGCCTCGGCGTGCTCTACAGCAACAAGGACTACGGCTGCGAATGGGACTACGACTGGCGCAACAAGCGCTTCCTGGCTGAGGACAACACCAAGTTCGCGGTCAACGTGGTGATCTACGCGCTGACGACATGAACGTATCCACTCACCGCACCCTCTCCGACGTCATCCCGGCGAACGCCGGGATCCATCTCGATCTTGCCTTTGCATCCGCCATCTTCGCTGTGTCCTGGCGTATCCGTGCGCACTCGGCGCGAAGATCACAATGGATCCCAGCATTCGCCGGGATGACGCCGCTCTCTTCTTCGGCAACCGGCCGTATTGGAGCCAGCAAGGAAACACCATGACCACGTCCCTCACCGAATCCGACCTCCAGCACCAGCTAGCGAAACTGGGCGAACTGCGCAGCGCCATCGGCCAGGCCATCGTCGGCCAGCAGGACGTGGTGGAGCAGTTGCTGATCGGCCTGCTGGCCGGCGGCCACTGCCTGCTGGAAGGCGTGCCCGGGCTGGGCAAGACGCTGCTGGTGCGCTCGCTGGGCCAGGCGCTGCACCTGCAGTTCCGCCGCGTGCAGTTCACGCCCGACCTGATGCCCAGCGACATCCTCGGCACCGAACTGCTGGAAGAGGACCACGGCACCGGCCACCGCCACTTCCGCTTCCAGCCCGGCCCCATCTTCACCAACCTGCTGCTGGCCGACGAACTCAACCGCACGCCGCCGAAGACCCAGGCCGCGCTGCTGGAAGCGATGCAGGAGCGCACGGTCAGCTACGCCGGCACCACCCACGCGCTGCCGTCGCCGTTCTTCGTGCTGGCCACGCAGAACCCGCTGGAACAGGCCGGCACGTATCCGTTGCCGGAGGCGCAGCTGGACCGCTTCCTGCTGCACATCCGCGTGGACTACCCGACCGAGCAGGAAGAGCACGACATCCTGGCGCAGACCACCGGCCGCGCCGGCGGCGACGTGCCGCGGGTGATGGAAGGCGAGGCCGTGCTGGCGCTGCAGAAGCACGTGCGCGACGTCCACGTGAGCGACGACCTGCTGCGCTGGATCACCCGGCTGGTGCGCGCCAGCCGCCCCGGCGACGGCGTGCCCGAGGACGTGCGCAAGTACGTGCGCTGGGGCGCCGGTCCGCGCGCCGGCCAGTCGCTGGTGCTGGCGGCGAAGGCGCGCGCGCTGCTGCACGGCCGCCTGGCCGCCACCCGCGAGGACATCGCCGCGCTGGCCAAGCCGGTGATCCGCCACCGCCTGCTGCTGTCGTTCGCCGCCGAAGCCGAGCAGGTGGGCGCCGACGACGTGATCGCCGCGCTGCTGCGCGGCGTGCCGCTGGCCGCCTGATCGACGCCTCCGTGGCGCACGACTTGATCCCCGCCGACGTCCGCAGCCGGTTGAAGGACCTGCGGCTGACCGCGCGCCGCGCCATCGGCACGCAGGGGATCGGCCTGCACCACAGCCGCAGCCGCGGCGCCGGGCTGGAGTTCGCGCAGTACCGCGCCTACGAACCCGGCGACGAACTGCGGCAGATCGACTGGAAGCTGTATGCGCGCTCGGACCGCTTCTTCGTCCGCGAAGCCGAGCGCGAGAGTCCGCTGACGGTGTGGATCGTGTTGGACGCGACCGCCTCGATGGCGCAGCGCGACGGCGCGCGCGGCACCCGCTTCGACGCGGCGCGCGCGCTGGCCGCCTGCATCGCCGAACTGGCGCTGCGCCAGGGCGACCGCTTCGGCCTGCTGGTGCTGCACGGCGCTGGCGTGCGGCTGGTGGCCCCTGGCAACGGTCCACGCCAGCGCGACCAGCTGCTGCTGGCGCTGCACGGCTTGCATGCCGATGGCGCGTTCCCGGCCGCCGAACGGCTGGCGCACGTGTTCGAACGCATCGGCGCCGGCGACCTGGTGCTGGCGCTCAGCGACTGGTTCGACGACGCCATGCCGGCGCTGGCCGAACGGCTGGCGTCGGCGCGGCGCGAAGTGCTGGCGATCCAGTTGCTGACCACGGAGGAACGCGACTTCCCGTTCGCCGGCGGCCACCGCTTCCGCGATCCGGAGACCGGCGAAGAACTGCTGGGCGACGGCGCCGCGCTGCGCGGCGAGTACCTGCAGCGCTTCGCCGACGCGCAGCGCGCGCTGGACGCGCGGCTGGACGCCAGCGGCATCCGCCATGCGCGCTACGTGCTGGACCAGCCGCTGGACCTGCCGCTGCGGCGGCTGTTCGGCGCGCGCGACGCGGCGGAATACGCATGAGCCTGGCGCTGCTGCTGCCCGCCGGCCTGGCCGCGCTCGCCGCGCTGCTGCTGCCGTTGCTGCTGCACCTGGCGCGCCGCCACGAACAGACGCCGACCGACTTCGCCGCGCTGCGCTGGCTGCGGCAGAAACCGAAGCCGCGCCACCGCGTCCGCTTCGACGAGTGGCCGCTGCTGCTGCTGCGCCTGCTGGTGCTGGCGTTGCTGGCGCTGTGGCTGGCGCGGCCGGTGCTGTCCGGCATGGAGGACGCACGTCCGTGGGTGGTGGCGGTGCCGGGCGTGGACGGCGCGGTGGCGCGTGCGCAGGCATCCGATGCGCGCGCGCGGCTGCACTGGCTGGCGTCGGGCTTCCCGCCGCTGGACGAAGCGCCGCCTTCCACGCCGGTCGCCGTCGGCAGCCTGCTGCGGCAGCTGGACGCCGATCTGCCGCCCGGCGCGCCGCTGACCGTGGTGGTGCCGGCGACGCTGCAGGGCGCGGATGCGCAGCGGCCGGTGCTGTCGCGCGCGGTGGACTGGCGGATCGTCGACGGCGCGATGCCGGCAGCGCCGGCCGCCACAGCACCGCCGCCCGCGCTCGTCGTGCGGCACGCGCCGGGCGACGAGACCGGCCTGCGCTACCTGCGCGCCGCCGCACGGGCGTGGCGGCCGGCGGCGGCCGCGACGGCGTCCCCGTTCGAGACCGGCACGACGGACCAGCCCCTGCCTCCGAACACGACGCCGCTGGCCTGGCTGGCGCCCGGCCCGCTGCCCGCGGCGGTCGTGCGATGGATCGAGGAGGGCGGCACCGCGCTGCTGGCCAGCGATGCCGCCTGGCCCGGCTTCGTCGCGGCGACGGTGCCCTGGCGCGACGCCGACGGCACCGCGCTGGTCGAGGCCTCACCGCACGGCGACGGCCGCGTGCTGCGCTTCACCCGCCCGCTTCGCCCCGACGCCATGCCCGCGCTGGTGGAAGCGGATTTCCCGGCACGCCTGCGTGCCCTGTTCGATCCGCCCGTCCCGGCGCCCACGCGGGTGCTGGCCCGCGACTATGCTCCGGTCGCGGGCGCCGCACGCCACGCGGTCGCACCGCGCGACCTGCAACCGTGGCTGGCGGTGCTGATCGCGCTGCTGGTGCTGGCGGAACGCTGGATGGCCACGCGGCCGGGCCGGAGCGTGGCGCCATGACCGCTACCGCGCTCCGACGCCTGCGGCAGGTGCGCCGGCATGCGCTGTCCGGCCAGCTGCTGCTGGGCGCGGCGGTGCCGGTCGCGGTCGGCGCGCTGCTCTGGCGCCTCGCCTCGCCGGGCCCGGCAGCCGCCATCGCGCTGGCGGGCATCGCGCTGCTCGCCGCGCTCGCCTGGCGGCGGACGCGCGCCTTCGACACGGCCTGGCTGGTGCGACAGCTCGATGCGCGGCGCAAGGACCTGGACGACAGCGCCGACCTGCTGTTCGCGCCGCCGGCGTCGCTGACGCCGTTGCAGCGGTTGCAGCAGGCGCGCGTGCGCGAACGCCTGCATGCGCAGCCCGCGCCCGACCTGCGCGCGCCGTGGCCATGGCCGCGCATCGCCGCGATGTGGCTGGCCGCCGGCGCGGTGGCCGCGGCCGTCCTGCTGTGGCCGGCGCGCATGCCGGACGCGGCCACGCTCGCGCCCGCCGACGACGCGCCGCCGACCGCGCCCGGCGTCCCGCGCCTCGTCGCCCAGCGCCTGCACGTCGCGCCGCCCGCCTACACCGGCCTGCCGGCGCGCTACGAAGCGACGCTCGACGCCAAGGCCCCCGCCGGCGCGCGGCTGGCGTGGACACTACGCTTCGATCCGCAACCGACGGCGGCGGCGCTCGTCTTCCACGACGGCGAGCGCATCGCCCTGGCGCGCGACGGCGACACCTGGTCGGCGACGCACGTGCTGGCGAAATCGGCGCTGTACCGCGTGGTCGCCGCCGGCACCGACGGCCAGCCGCCCGCGAAGCTGCACCGGCTGGATGCGGTGGCCGACCGCGCGCCCGAGGTGAAGGTGCTGGCGCCGGACCGCGGCCTCAGCCTGGTGGCCGTGGGGCAAACGCGCTGGGCGCTGGCGTTCGAGGCGCGCGACGACTACGGCGTCGCGCCGACCGCCACGCTGAAGCTGACGCTGGCGCAGGGCAGCGGCGAGAACATCGCGTTCAAGGAACAGACCATGGTGTTGCAGGGCGCCGGCCCGGCGACCGCGCGCCGCTTCGCCGCCTCGCTGGACCTCGCCGCGCTGGGCATGGCCGTGGGCGACGACCTGATCGCCCAGCTGACCGTGCGCGACACCCGCGCGCCGTCGCCGCAGACGGCGCAGAGCCCCGGGCTGATCCTGCGCTGGCCCGCGGACCTGGGCGAGGAAAGCACCGGGCTGGAAGGGCTGGTGAAGAAGGTGATGCCGGCCTACTTCCGCAGCCAGCGGCAGATCATCATCGACGCCGAGGCCTTGCAGAAGCAGAAGCGCGCCACGCCGGCGGACCGCTTCGTGAAGCGCTCGGACGAGATCGGCGTGGACCAGCGCATCCTGCGCCTACGCTACGGGCAGTTCCTCGGCGAGGAGGCCGAAGGCGCGCCGCAGCCGCCCCCGACGAACGACGCCGACGACGACCACGCCGACGACGACGGCCACGACCACGCCGGCGAAGCGGCGGACGCGCACGAGGGCCACGACCACGGCCAGGCGGTCTCGGCCACCGGCGCCGGCTTCGGCCGCGAAGCCGACGTGCTGGAAGCCTACGGCCACACCCACGACCACGCCGAGGCCGCCACCCTGCTCGATCCGGAAACGCGCGCCACCCTGAAGAAGGCGCTGGACCAGATGTGGCAATCCGAACTGCACCTGCGCCAGGGCCACCCGGACCAGGCGCTGCCGTTCGCCTACAAGGCGCTGGACTACATCAAGCAGGTGCAGCAGGCCTCCCGCATCTACCTGGCGCGGGTGGGCCCGGAACTGCCGCCGATCGACGAGACGCGCCGGCTCGGCGGCGACCGCGCCGGCATCGCGCCGCGCGCGCTGGGCACGCTGGCGCGTGCGCAGGACGACGGCGAAGCGGCACCGGCCAGGGCGTGGCGTGCGCTGGTCAACGACAACGCGCCCGCGGACCGCGCCGATCTCGACGCGCTGCAGGCCTGGCTGCGCGGGAACGAAACGCGCGTGCCGGATGCGCTCGACCTGTTCGCCGCCATCGACGAGGTGCGCGGCGACCCGGCCTGCGAAGCCTGCCGGCAGCGCCTGCGCGCGCTGCTGTGGTCGGCGTCGGCGCAGCCGCCGGCGCAGGTGCCGCGGCGCGCGCCGGCGGACGCCGCCGGCCGCCGCTACCTGGATGCCCTGCGACAGGCGCCGGCGCGATGAATCCGGAAGCCTCGCTGCCGCTGCTGTTGGCCGTGCTGCTGGTGTCCGCCGTGGCGCTGGCCTGGGTACGGCTGGCGTTGCGGCGCCGGCGCGCGCCGGCCGGTGCGCGCGGCGGCCGCCTGCGCTTCGTGCTGCTGTGCGCGCTGCAACCGGTCTGCGCGCTGCTGCTCTACGCCACCCTGCTGCCGCCGCGCCAGGCCGCGACCTCCGGCACGCTGGTGGTGTTGACCGCGCAGGCCGACCGGGTCGCGCTGCCGGCGGCACTGCAGGGACAACCGCGCGTCGCCCTGCCGGAAGCGCCGGCGATGACGGGCGTCGAACGCCTGCCTGACCTGGGCACCGCGCTGCGCCGGCATCCGGCCGCGCGCGCGCTGCACGTCGTCGGCGCCGGCCTGGAAGCGCGCGATCGCGAGGCCGTCGACGGCAGGCCGCTCGCGTTCTCGCCGTCGCCGCTGCCGCGCGGCCTCGTGCGGTTGTCGCCGGTCGGCGTGATGGCGCCGGGCGCGGCCTTCCTCGTCGGCGGCCGCGCGCAGGGCGTGCCGGGGGCCACCGCGGTGCTGCACGATCCCGCCGGCCAGCGCATCGACGCCGCCACCGTCGACGCGCAGGGCGGCTTCCGCCTCGCCGGCCTCGCCCGCCTGCCGGGGCCGGCGACGTTCCGGGTGGAACTGCTCGACGCGCAGCGCGCGGTCGTCGACGCCGCCGCGGTGCCGGTATGGACGCAGGCCGCGCCGCCGCCGCGCGTGTGGGCCCTGGCCGGCGCGCCGAACGCGGAATGGAAGTACCTGCGCCGCTGGGCCACCGATGCCGGCGTGCCGCTGCACCTGCAGGTCAGCCTCGGCGGCGGCCTGCAGCTGGGCGACGCGCCGCTGCCGATGACGGCCGACACGCTGGGCCGCTTCGACCTGCTGGTGCTGGACGCGCGCAGCGCGGCCGCGCTCGGCGAGGGCCAGCGCGCGGCGCTGGCGGCCGCCGTGCGCGACGGCCTGGGCGTGCTGGTGCGCGTCGACGGCGCGCTGCCGCCGCCGGCGCAGCGCCTGCTGGGCCTGCCATTGGCCGGCAGCGACGAGACCGGATTCCGGCTGCCGCCGCCCGCGCCCGACGACGATGCGTGGCGCGCGCGCCGCGGCGCCGGCACGGCGGACGCGCCGGTCGATGCCGACGCGGTGGCCGCCGGCCTGCCCACGCTGTCGCGGCGCGCCCTGCGCACGGCGTCGCCGGACGCGGTGCCGATGCTGCGCGACGCGCAGGGCGTGCCCGTCGCCTGGTGGCGCGCCGAGGGGCGCGGCCGCATCGGCGCGTGGACGCCCACGGACACCTACGTGCTGGCGCTGGCGGGACACCCGGACGCGCACGCGGCGCTGTGGTCGCAGGCGTTCGGCACGCTGGCGCGCGCCGCCGGCAAGGCCGCGCCCGGCGTGCCGGACGCACTGCGCCAGCAGCAACGCGCCGCCTTCTGCGGCCTCGCCGACGAAGCGCATGCGATCGCGCCCGACGGCAGCGTCACCCGCCTGCAGCGCGATCCCGCCACCGGCGACGCGCGCTGCGCCGGCTTCTGGCCGCGCGACGCCGGCTGGCACCGGCTGGTGTCGGGCGAAGGCACGACGCCCTTCCACGTGCGCGCGGCCGGCGACGCCCCGGCGCTCCATCTCGCCGACCTGCGCGACCAGACACAGCGCCTGGCCGCGATGCCACGGGCGGCGTCCGCCCCGGCCGCGGCCGCGACGCCCGGTCCGCGCGGCCCGGCCTGGCCCTGGTTCCTCGGCTGGCTGGCGGCGACGGGCCTGCTGTGGTCGCTGGAACGCCGCCGCGGCGGCGCCGGTTAACGACTATCGAATGTCCGCTGCGTAATCTTTCCTTCATTCCCCTCTCACCGGAGCCCCGCATGATCCGAACGGCGATCCCCGCCCTGCTGCTGACCCTCTCGCTGGCCGCCTGTTCCGCGCCGGAAGCCGACGAGCAGACCGCCGCCGCCGAACAGTCGCAGGCCGCCGCCAGCGAAGCCGCCGCGCCGCCCCCGGTGGAACCGGCGCCGGCCGAACTGGCCGGCAGCTGCGACGACACCCAGGCGCAGTGGATCATCGGCAAGACGCCGACCGACAAGGACATCGAGCAGGCGCGCACCGACAGCAAGTCCGAGGCCGTGCGCGCGCTGAAGCCGGGCGACGCGGCGACGATGGACTTCAATCCGAACCGCCTGAACATCATCCTCGACGACAAGGGCGCCGCGACCTCCGCCAACTGCGGCTGAGACGCGCCGCCGCCGCGACCGCACCGACGAACCGCCTGCGTCCGCGCAGGCGGTTTTTTATTGGGGTATCCGGACTCCAGTGGGAGGCACGTTCTCCCACGCTTTTTTGGATGCGTGGCTTCGGACAGGCCTCGCCGGGCTGAACGCGATCCCTGGAACTGGAATCGGTGTTTGCCGGGAGCGTGAGAATCCCCGAACGTCGGCCGCGCAGGGCCGACCTGCGGTAGATCAGGGCTACGCCCCCGACAGGCTCTGCCTCATCCGGCGCAAGGATTCGGAACCATGCTCGGACGCTTCCATCCGGATGCGATTCCACGCCGGAATCCCGATGCCTTTCCCTCCCCGCGCAACGCACCATTCGCCGCGAAAAAGTTGCCTTTGCAACCAACCACTGGCACGCAACAGGTGTTGTTGCGGCAGCGCAACATCTGTGTTTTAGTCGGGCTTCCGGTGACATTTCGAAGTGCCGCTGCGTGGGCAGGGCACGGTGTCGCCGTCACCCGGTTTTGAGGCAGACATGGCCCCTCGCTGTCGCCAAGGGCTCTACGACCCGAACGACGAACGCGACGCATGCGGTTTCGGCATGATCGCGCAACTGGACGACCAGCCCTCGCGTGCGCTGGTCGACACCGCGATCGCCGCGCTCTCGCGCATGACCCACCGCGGCGGCGTCGCCGCCGACGGCCTCACCGGCGACGGCTGCGGCCTGCTGATCCGCAAACCGGACGCCTTCCTGCGCGCGCTCGCCGCCGAAGCCGGCATCGCGCTGGGCGCGCGCTTCGCCGCCGGCCTGGTGTTCCTGCCGCACGACGACGCGCAGGCCGCGGCATGCCGCGCCGCGCTGGAAACCGAACTCGCCCGCGCCGGCGCCATTGTGCGGGGCTGGCGCGTGCCGCCGACCGACGACGCGGTCTGCGGCCAACTGGCCAAGGACACCCTGCCGCGCATCGAACAGGTGTTCGCCGAGGCCGGCGACGGCCAGGACGACGCGGCCTTCACCCTGGCGCTGTTCCTCGCCCGCCGCCGCGCCGAGCAGCGCCTGCGCGCGTCGGCGCCCGACTTCTACGTGGTCACGCTGTCGCCGCACGCCATCGGCTACAAGGGCATGGTGCTGCCGGACAAGCTGGCGACCTTCTATCCCGACCTGCAGCGCGGCGAACTGGCCAGCAGCGCGGTGGTGTTCCACCAGCGCTTCTCCACCAACACGCTGCCGCGCTGGCCGCTGGCGCACCCGTTCCGGCTGCTGGCGCACAACGGCGAGATCAACACCATCGAAGGCAACCGGCGCTGGGCGCAGGCGCGCAGCAAGGTGTGGAAGACGCCGCGCTTCGACATCGCCGAGTTCGACCCGGTCATCTCCATGCACGGCTCCGACTCGCAGAGCCTGGACAACATGCTGGAACTGCTGGTCGCCGGCGGCATGGAACTGATCCAGGCGCTGCGCATCCTGGTGCCGCCGGCCACCCAGTCGCTGGAGTTCAAGGACGCCGACCTGGCCGCGTTCTACGAGTTCTACGGCCTCAACACCGAGCCGTGGGACGGCCCGGCGGGCATCGTCACCATGGACGCGCGCTACGCCGCCTGCACGCTGGACCGCAACGGCCTGCGCCCGGCGCGCTGGATGCTGACCAGCGACCGCCACTTCATCGTCGCCAGCGAGGCCGGCGTGTGGGAAGTGCCGGCCGAGCGCGTGACCCGCAAGGGCAAGCTGGGCCCGGGCGAGATGATGGCCATCGACCTCAAGCGCGGCGACCTGCTGGACAGCGAGGCGGTGGACCGCATCAACCGCGGCCGCGCGCCGTACAAGCAGTGGCTGCACCAGGGCGTGACCTACCTGCAGACCGAGCTGATCGATCCGTCGCTGGTCGAGGAGCCGTTCGACGAGCGCACCCTGCGCGGCTACCACAAGCTCTACCAGTTGAGCACCGAGGAAGTGGAGCAGGTGCTGCGCCCGCTGGCCGAGACCGAGCAGGAAGCCACCGGCTCGATGGGCGACGACACCCCGATGGCGGTGCTGAGCCGGCAGACGCGGCCGCTGTACGACTACTTCCGCCAGGCGTTCGCGCAGGTCACCAACCCGCCGATCGACCCGCTGCGCGAAGACTGCGTGATGTCGCTGACCACGCAGCTGGGCAAGGAGACCAACATCTTCCACGCCGGCGCGGAGACGGTGAACCACGTCATCCTCAACTCGCCGGTGCTCAGCCAGCGCAAGCTGCGGCAGCTGCTGAAGATGCCGCAGTACGTCGAGAAGAACCGGCTGATCGACCTGTCCTACGCGCCGGAGGAAGGCCTGAAGGCCGGGCTGGAGCGGATCTGCCGCGAGGCCGAGCGGGCCGCGCGCGACGGCGACGTCATGCTGCTGCTGTCCGACCGCTATCCGCAGCCGGGCCGGCCGATGGCGCACGCGCTGCTGGCCACCGGCGCGGTGCACCACCACCTGTGCCGGGTGGGCCTGCGCTGCGACGCCAACCTGATCGTCGAGACCGGCACCGCGCGCGACGCGCACCACATGGCCTGCCTGATCGGCGTCGGCGCCACCGCCGTGTACCCGTACCTGGCCTACCAGACCCTGTTCGACCTGGGCCGGCGCGGCATCCTGCAGCTGAAGAAGGGCGGCGAGCAGGCGCAGATCGGCCGCAGCTACCGCAAGGGCATCTACAAGGGCCTGTCCAAGATCATCTCCAAGATGGGCATCTGCACCATCAGCAGCTACCGCGGCGCGCAGCTGTTCGAGATCGTCGGGCTGGACCCGGACGTGGTGGACCTGTGCTTCGCCGAGACGCCGTCGCGGATCGGCGGCGTCGGCTTCGCCCGGCTCGACACCGAGGCGCGCCAGCTGGAAGCGCGCGCCTGGAACGACCGCGAGCTACCGGAGGTCGGCGGCCTGCTGAAGTACGTGCACGGCGGCGAGTACCACATGTACAACCCGGACGTGGTGACGACGCTGCAGCGCGCGACGCGCAGCGGCGACGCCCGCGACTGGCAGGCCTACGCCGACGCGGTGAACTCGCGCCCGCCGTCGGCGCTGCGCGACCTGCTGCGGCTGAAGAAGGCCGAGGTGCCGACGCCGCTGGCGCAGGTGGCCGACGCGGCCGACCTGCTGCGCCGCTTCGACAGCGCCGCCATCAGCCTGGGCGCGCTGTCGCCCGAGGCGCACGAGGCGCTGGCCATCGCGATGAACCGCCTGGGCGGGCGCAGCAACTCCGGCGAAGGCGGCGAAGACCCCGCGCGCTACGGCACCGAGAAGCGCAGCAAGATCAAGCAGGTCGCCTCCGGCCGCTTCGGCGTGACCCCGGAATACCTGGTCAACGCCGAGGTGCTGCAGATCAAGGTCGCGCAGGGCGCCAAGCCCGGCGAAGGCGGCCAGCTGCCCGGCCACAAGGTCAACGACCTGATCGCGCGGCTGCGCTATGCCCGGCCCGGCATCGGCCTGATCTCGCCGCCGCCGCACCACGACATCTATTCGATCGAGGACCTGGCGCAGCTGATCTACGACCTCAAGCAGGTCAACCCGGCCGCGCTGGTCTCGGTGAAGCTGGTCAGCCACGCGGGCGTGGGCACCATCGCCGCCGGCGTGGTCAAGGCCGGCGCCGACCTGATCACCGTCTCCGGCCACGACGGCGGCACCGGCGCCAGCCCGGTCAGCTCGATCCGCTACGCCGGCGTGCCGTGGGAACTCGGCGTGGCCGAGGCGCACCAGGCGCTGGTGGCCAACCAGTTGCGCGACCGCGCCGTGCTGCAGACCGACGGCGGCCTGAAGACCGGCCTGGACGTGGTGAAGGCAGCGCTGCTGGGCGCGGACAGCTTCGGCTTCGGCACCGGCCCGATGATCGTGCTGGGCTGCAAGTACCTGCGCATCTGCCACCTCAACAACTGCGCCACCGGCGTGGCCACCCAGGACGAACGCCTGCGCTCGCAGTACTTCACCGGCCTGCCCGAACGGGTGGAGAACTTCTTCCGGCTGCTGTCGGAAGAGGTGCGCCAGTGGCTGTCCTACCTGGGTGCGAGGTCGCTGGACGATATCGTCGGCCGCACCGACCTGCTGGAGCGGATCGACGTGTCGCCGCGCGAAGGCGTGAACATCGACCTGTCGCGCCTGCTGGCGGGCGCCCGCCACGACAGCGACGGCTGCGCCGCGCAGCGCCTGTACGAATCGCCCGACAGCCTGGCCACCCAGCTCGACGGCCTGCTGGCCGAGCCCATCCGGAAGAAGAGCGGCGGCGAGCACCGCTTCCTGATCCACAACACCGACCGCAGCATCGGCACCCGCCTGTCCGGCGCCATCGCCCGCGCGCACGGCAACCAGGGCATGGCCGACGCGCCGCTGACCCTGCGCTTCCGCGGCACCGCCGGGCAGAGCTTCGGCGCGTTCAACGCCGGCGGCCTGCACATGGAACTGGAAGGCGAGGCCAACGACTACGTCGGCAAGGGCATGGCCGGCGGCCGGCTGGTGGTGCGCCCGCCGCGCGGCGCGCGCTTCGAGGCGCGCAACACGCCGATCATCGGCAACACCTGCCTGTACGGCGCGACGGGCGGCGAACTGTTCGCCGCCGGCCGCGCGGGCGAGCGCTTCGGCGTGCGCAACTCCGGCGCGCTGGCGGTGATCGAGGGCGCCGGCGACCACTGCTGCGAGTACATGACCGACGGCATCGTGCTGGTGCTGGGCAAGGTGGGCCTGAACTTCGGCGCCGGCTTCACCGGCGGCCTGGCCTACGTGCTCGACCTGGACCGCGACTTCGTCGACCGCTACAACCACGAACTGATCGACATCCACCGCATCTCGCCGGAAGGCTTCGAAAGCCACCGCCAGCACCTGCACACCCTGGTCACCCGCCACCGCGAACTGACCGGCAGCATCTGGGCGCAGCAGGTCCTGGACGAGTTCCGCGACTACGTCGGCAAGTTCTGGCTGGTGAAGCCGAAGGCGGCGAGCATCGATTCGCTGACCGAGACGCTGAGGCGGGCGGCGTGATGAGCAGGAACGAGCGGAGAGGAACGAGGAACGAGTGCCTCTCCGCCAATCCTCGCGGAATCCGTCGCCGCTGCTTCCACTCACTCCTCACTCCTCCCCACTCACTCCTCGCCTCATGAGCAAGAAGCACGTCTTCCAGTTCCTCGACCTGCCGCGCACCATGCCGCAGCGCATCCCGCTGGAACTGCGCACGTCCGGCGACTGGGGCGAGTTGTACGGCAAGTTCGGCAAGGAGGAGGCGCAGTACCAGGCCGGCCGCTGCCTGGACTGCGGCAATCCCTACTGCAGTTGGAAGTGCCCGGTGCACAACGCCATCCCGCAGTGGCTGCAGCTGGTGCAGGAGAACCGCATCGAGGAAGCCGCCGCGCTGTGCCATTCCACCAACCCGCTGCCGGAAGTCTGCGGCCGCGTGTGCCCGCAGGACCGCCTGTGCGAAGGCAGCTGCACGCTGGAGGAATTCGGCGCGGTCACCATCGGCGCGGTGGAGAAGTACATCGTCGACACCGCGCTGGCCAACGGCTGGCGCCCGGACCTGAGCGACGTCCAGGCCACCGGCAAGCGCGTGGCCGTGGTCGGCGCCGGGCCGGCCGGCCTGGGCTGCGCCGACCGCCTGGCGCGCGCCGGCATCCAGGCGGTGGTGTACGACCGCTACGAGCAGATCGGCGGCCTGCTGCAGTTCGGCATCCCCAGCTTCAAGCTCGACAAGAGCGTCATCGCGCAGCGCCGCGAGGTGCTGGAAGGCATGGGCGTGGAGTTCCGCCTGGGCGTGGAAGTCGGCCGCGACGTGGCGCTGGCGCAGTTGCTGGAGGAATACGACGCCGTGTTCCTCGGCACCGGCGCCTACCGCTACACCGACGGCGGCCTGCCCGGCCAGGACCTGGACGGCGTGCTGCCGGCGCTGCCGTTCCTGGTGCAGAACGGCCGCATCGTCGGCGGCAACGATCCCTGGGGCCGGCCCATCGCCGGCTGGGAAGACAAGCTCGCCCTGCCCGACCTGCACGGCAAGCGCGTGGTGGTGCTGGGCGGCGGCGACACCGGCATGGACTGCGTGCGCAGCGCGATCCGCCTGGGCGCCGCCAAGGTCACCTGCGCCTACCGCCGCGACGAGGCCAACATGCCCGGCTCCGCGCGCGAGGTCGCCAACGCGCGCGAGGAAGGCGTGCGCTTCCTGTTCAACCGCCAGCCGCTGGGCATCGTGGCCGGCGCGGACGGCACCGTCGCCGGCGTGCAAGTGGTGGAAACCCGGCTCGGCGAACCCGACGCGCGCGGCCGCCAGAGCGCGGTGCCGATCGAGGGCAGCGAGTCGGTGCTGGAAGCGGACGTGGTGATCATCGCCTTCGGCTTCTCGCCCAGCGTGCCGGCCTGGCTGGCCGAACTCGGCGTGGAAGGCACGCCGAACGGCCGCATCGTCGCCGGCGGCGGCGACCGCCTGCCGTTCCAGACCACCCACCCGAAGCTGTTCGCCGGCGGCGACGCCGTGCGCGGCGCCGACCTCGTGGTCACCGCCGTGGCCGAGGGCCGCGACGCAGCGGGCAGCATCGCGCAACTGCTGCTGGCGTGATCGGCGGCGATGGGCCTCCCGCTTCGCGGGAAGCCGCCCGCCTGACCGCTCCCTGTAGGAGCGACGTCAGTCGCGACCGGATGGGTTGCCTTCTACGGAAGCCGGATCGATCACGTGGACGGATGAATGCTGCTGCGCCGCCATCCTGGGCGGCTTGGATCATCCGGTCGCGACTGACGTCGCTCCTACAGCGGGGAAGGAAGAATCCTGACGTCCTCCCCCCTTCCAGCCGCCCTACCCCAGCGTCGCCATGTCGATGACGAAGCGGTACTTCACGTCGCCCTTCAGCATGCGCTCGTAGGCGGTGTTGATCTCGTCCATGCGGATCGTCTCGATGTCGGCGACGATGTCGTGCGCTGCGCAGAAATCCAGCATCTCCTGCGTCTCGCGGATGCCGCCGATCAGCGAGCCCGCCAGCGAGCGGCGCCGGAGGATCAGGTTGAACACGCCCGGCGAGGGATGCGGCTGGCCCGGCGCGCCGACCAGCGCCATCGTCCCGTCGCGGGCCAGGGCGTTGAGGAACGGGTCCAGGTCGTGCGGCGCCGCCACCGTGTTGATGATGAAGTCCAGCCGGTTGCCCTGCGCGGCCATCTGCCCGGCGTCCTTCGACACCACCACCTCGTCGGCGCCCAGGCGCAGCGCGTCGTCGCGCTTGCCGGCCGAGGTGGTGAACAGCACCACGTGGGCACCCATCGCCTTGGCGATCTTCACCGCCATGTGGCCCAGCCCGCCCAGGCCGACCACGCCCACCTTGCTGCCCGGTCCGACCTTCCAGTGCGCCAGCGGCGAGTAGGTGGTGATGCCGGCGCACAGCAGCGGCGCCACCGCGGCCAGCTGCGCCGCGTCGTGGCGGATCTTCAGCACGTACCCGGCATCGACCACGATGCTGTCGGAATAGCCGCCGTAGGTGTTCTCGCCGCCGCCGAAGATCGAGCCGTTGTAGGTGCCGGTGAAGCCGGTCTCGCAGAACTGCTCCTCGCCGTCGCGGCAGGAGGCGCAGGTGCGGCAGCTGTCGACGATGCAGCCGACGCCGGCGATGTCGCCCACCGCGAACCCGTCCACCTCGCCGCCGACGGCGGTGACGCGGCCGACGATCTCGTGGCCGGGCACCGACGGGTACAGGGTGTTCTTCCATTCGTTGCGCGCGGTGTGCAGGTCGGAGTGGCAGACGCCGCAGTAGAGGATCTCGATGCGCACGTCGCGCGGGCCCGGCTCACGGCGCTCGAACGCGAAGGCGGTCAGGGGTTGCTCGGGCGACAGCGCGGCGTAGCCGTGGGCCTGGCTCATGAGGGGCTCCGGGAAGGTGAAGAGGCGGCCACGATTCTAGGCGCCGTGCACGGCGCCGATAACCCGCGCCCGCGGGTTTCTGCATCCCAAGCCGACGCGCGGCTCGCTTAGACTGTCCGTCCCCCCTCCCGCACCCCCGACACCATGCGCCTGGGCCTGGCCGCCAACCGCCTGCACCACCACACCGAGGACGCCGCGCTGTTCCGCTGGCTGCGCGCCTGCGAATCCGGCATCCGCGAACTCGAACTCGGCCTGCACGCCGTCGGCCGCACCCACGACGCCATCGCCGCGGCCGGCATGCTGCGCGGCTACATGCCGCTTAAGCGCTATCCCTACGGCCGCGAGGGCGGGCTGATGAAGCTGGTGGCCGAGGTCGTCGGGCTGGAAGGCGCCGAGCGCCACCTGGACGGCGCAATCTACTTCATCGACCCGGTCGATCCGTCGTCGATCTTCCCGGAGGCCATTGCGCTGAAGCGCCAGTGCGTGATCCACGGCAAGCCGTTCCTCTCCACGGTCGCCTCGGCCTGCGACTGGATCGAGATGGAGCGCATCCACGCCGGCCTCGCCCCGGACCGCGGCGCCGACCGCTTCCACGCGCTGGAGACGCAGACGCTGGCGCTGATCGCGCACGACGCGATGAAGCCGCAGATGCTGGCCTTCGCCGGCGAGCACTTCGACCTGCTGTCGCGCTTCGCCCACCGCATGGCCACCGGCACCACCGGCCAGCGCCTCAACGAGCTGGCCTGGAGCCGCGGCTGGCCGCAGGAACGGCCGTGGGTCGAGCGCTTCCAGAGCGGTCCGCTGGGCGGCGACGCGCAGATCGCCGACCGCGTGCTGGAACACCGCTGCCAGCGCGTGATCTTCTTCGAGGACCCGCACGTGGCGCGCCAGCACGAAGCCGACATCCAGCTGCTGGAGCGCGCCGTCACCACCGTCACCGACGAAGCCGTCTGCACGACTTCGCCCGCGGTCGCGCACCGCTGGTGCGAAGCCGTGACCCGACGTCTCTCCCTGTAGGAGTGGGGCCGGCATGCCGGCCCCGGTGAGTCGCGACCGGAAGAACAAAAGCGTCTCGGGACACGGATCAACGCGGATGAACACGGATGAAGGCTTTTTATCCGCACTTATCCGCGTTGATCGGTGTCAAATGCTTTTCAGGCCGCCCGGTCGCGACTCACGTCGCTCCTACAGGGACTACACCAAGGCGACAATGAGCGCATGAATCCCGCACCGCATCGCCACCTGCTGAAGGACCTCTCTCTTTCCGCCGTCGCCGCCGGCTTCGTCACCGTGCTGGTCGGCTTCGCCAGTTCGGCGGTGATCGTGTTCCAGGCCGCGCAGGCGCTGGGAGCGTCGCCGGCGGAGATCAGCTCGTGGATGTGGGCGCTGGGCCTGGGCATGGGCTTGACCTGCATCGGCCTGTCGCTGCGCTACCGCATGCCGGTGGTGACGGCGTGGTCCACGCCGGGCGCCGCCATGCTGATCGGCAGCGCCGCCGGCCTGCCGCTGTCCGATGCGGTCGGCGCCTTCATGCTGTCGGCGCTGCTGATCTGCGCGGCCGGCTTCTCCGGCTTCTTCGAGCGGACGATCAGCCGCATCCCGGTCTCGCTGGCCTCGGGCATGCTGGGCGGCGTGCTGCTGCGCTTCGGCCTGGACGCGTTCGCCGCGATGAAGACGCAGCTGGGCATGGTGCTGACGATGTTCGCGGTCTACCTGCTCGCGCGCCGGCTGCTGCCGCGCTACGCGGTGATCCTGACCCTGCTGGTCGGCATCGCGTTCGCGGCGGGGCTCGGCCTGCTGCGCGTGGACGGCCTCGCGCTGGAACTGGCGAAGCCGATCTTCATCGCGCCCACGTTCTCGCTCGCGGCCGTGGCCGGCATCGCGCTGCCGCTGTTCATCGTGACGATGGCCTCGCAGAACGTGCCGGGCGTGGCGGTGATCCGCGCCTCGGGCTATCCGGTCCCGATTTCGCCGGTGGTCGGCTGGACCGGCGTGGCGAACCTGCTGCTGGCGCCGTTCGGCGCCTTCGCGCTCAACCTCGCCGCGATCACGGCCGCGATCTGCATGGGCCGCGAAGCGCACGAGGATGCCGCGCGCCGCTACGTGGCAGCGATCACGGCCGGCGCGTTCTACATCGTCGTCGGCCTGTTCGGCGCCACCGTGGCCGCGCTGTTCGCGGCGTTCCCGAAGGAACTGGTCCTCGCCATCGCCGGCATCGCCCTGCTCGGCACCATCGGCAACAGCCTGGCCGCCGCGCTGCGCGAGGAAGCCGAGCGCGAGCCGGCGCTGGTGACCTTCCTGGTCACCGCCTCGGGACTTTCGCTGGGCGGCATCGGCTCCGCCTTCTGGGGATTGATCGCCGGCGTGGTCACGCTGCTGGTGTGGAAGCGCGCCTAGGCGCTCCGTTCGCGCGCCGCTCAGGCAGGTGAACGCGGCGTGGAGCGTTCAGCCGCAGCGCGCGGGATTCACCCGCGGGTGATGCGGGCAGGAGCAGGATCGGCGCTCCACCCTCGCAGGAGATTCCCATGCAGACCCTCCGCCATCGCCACCGCCACCGCCTGCTGACCCTGGCCGCCCTGGCCGCGCTTTCCGGCGCCGCCTTCGCACAGGCGCCCGCCCCCACCGCCGGCAAGGATGCGCTGAAGGAACCGCAGGTGCGCGCGCTGCTCGCCGAGAAGGGCTACACCAACATCGACGACCTCGATTTCGAGGACGGCATGTGGGAGACCGACGCCACCAGCGCCAACGGCGACCGCGTCGACGTGCGCGTGAACCCGGCCAGCGGCGACGTCATCGCCGAGAAGCTGGTGTCCAACCTCAGCGAGAACGACGTGAAGGCCAAGCTGACGGCCGCCGGCTATTCCAAGATCCACGACGTCGACTTCGACGACGGCGTGTGGAAGGCCGAGGCCGAGCGCGCCGACGGCAACGACGTCGAGATCCACCTGGCCGCCAACACCGGCGAGATCATCCACGTCGAGAACGATTGACCTTTCGCGCCGATGGCTGCGGAGAAGGCCGCCTGCGGGCGGCCTTTTTCTTCAGCGAACAAACCAACGTCGTCCCCGCGCAGGCGGGGACCCAGTGACGTTGCGTTCGACAAACCAGGCGCTGGAAGTCACTGGGTTCCCGCCTTCGCGGGAACGACGGGTGGAGGGGTGAGGGGTGAGGGGTAAGAGACACTATCGAATCATTTCCCGCACGCATGGCCGACAACGACCTCAAGATCCGCTCAACCCATTCCAGCACCCGCGGAATCGCCATAAACGCCAACAACAATCGATCTCGGCAGACATGAAGAAACCGCTTGTGGGCGGTGCCTCCATGGAAACAAAACCAACGTCGTCCCCGCGAAGGCGGGGACCCAGCGACGTTGCCTTCGGCAAACCAGGTGCTGGAAATCACCGGGTTCCCGCCTGTGCGGGAACGACGGCCCGGACGCCCCAGCCCTACCGGACCGCTTCCGCCACGGGCGCCGGCGCGGGCCGCGCGAACCGCCAGCCCACCAGCCAGCCGATCGCCAGCAGCAGCGCCGCCAGCAACCAGGGCGCGCCCGGCACGTGCGCGGGCGCCGACTTGCCGATGAACAGCGCGAAGGTGCCCGCGAACATCATCGGCCCGACGATGCCCGCCAGGCTGACCAGGCTCATCAGCGCGCCCTGGATGCGGCCCTGCACGTCGGCGCCGACCTGGCGCGTGATCAGCGCCTGCGTGGCAGGTCCGGCGAGACCCCACAACGCGCTGATCGGCAGCCCGACCAGGAACATCCAGCCCACGTCGGCCATGCCATAGATGAAGAAGCCGACCACGCCGCAGGCCAAGCCGAACAGCAGCGTGCGGCGTTCGCCCAGCTTCGGCACCACGCGCCCCACCAGGCCCGCCTGCACGATCACGCTGAACACGCCCACCGCCGCCAGCACCCAGCTCACCTGCTTCTCGTTCCAGCGGTACTGGTACTCGGCGAACAGCACGAACACGCTCGGATAGACGTAGTGCGCCAGGTTGGCGATCAGCACCACCGCCGCCAGTCCGAACACCTGCGGGTAGCGCCTGAGCAGCGCCATCGACCCGACCGGATTGGCGTGCGACCAGTCGAAGGTCGCGCTGCGGCGCTCCTTCGGCAGCGACTCCGGCAGCACGAACCAGCCGTACAGGAAGTTCAGCAGCGCCAGCCCGGCCGCGAACCAGAACGGCAGCCGCAGATCGATGGCGCCCAGCTGGCCGCCGATGATCGGGCCGATGATGAAGCCCACGCCGAAGGCCGCGCCGATCATGCCGAACGCCTGCGCGCGCTTCTCCGGCGCGGTGATGTCGGCGATGTAGGCGTTGGCGGTGGTGAAGCTGGCCGAGAACACGCCGGAGAAGATGCGCGCCACCAGCAGCCACGGCAGCGACTGCGCCAGCGCCATCAGCACGAAGTCGATGCCCAGCCCCAGGCACGACAGCAGGATCACGGGGCGGCGGCCGAAGCGGTCCGACAACGCGCCCTGGATGGGCGTGCAGACGAACTGGATGGCCGCGAACAGCATGCCGAACGTGCCCACCCACCAGGCCGCCTGCGCGAAATCGCCGCCGGTGAACTGCCGCACCAGCCCCGGCAGCACGGGGATGATCACGCCGAACGACAGGATGTCGATCAGCACGGTGATGAAGATGAAGACCAGCGCGGCACGGCGGCCGCGGGGGGCCTGGACGTCTGCGTTCACGGGCGGTTACCGGCAAAAGGTGCGCAAGTGTAGGGCATCGCCGCCGCGCATGGCGCCCCCTTCCCCGCTGTAGGAGTGGTGCCGGCATGCCGGCACCGGTAAGTCGCGACCGCGGACCATGGTTGTCCGTGACGTTATGATCGTTCGCCATCCGGACGCGCTGCCGCGCGCTTGGCATCATGCACGGCGGTCAGCCTGCGGTCGCGACTTACGTCGCTCCTACAGCGAGGCTACCGAGATCACGTGGCTGAGCCGGTGGCGCTGCCCGGGTTCCAGCTCGATGGCGTCGTCGCCGGCGTTCGCGGTTTCCACGCAGACGAACCGGCGCCAGCCGTCGTCCGGCAGGTCGGCGATGGCGCGCGCGCCGGCCTCGCCCGGGTTCCAGACCACCAGCGACCGGCTGCCGAAGGTGTCCAGGCGGATGCGCCGCCCGCCCGCCGCGTCGACCAGGTCGAAGCGATGCCCCGTCCCGGTATAGATGCGGTCGCTGCGGCCGGGATCGCGCGGATCGTGCAGGGTCCAGTCGCCCGCCTGCACGTGCGTGCCGCCGTCGTACTTGTCGGCGTAGTGCAGGCCGTCGAGCCCGGCGACCCGCGCCTGCAGCGCATCGGCCACGCGGAAATAGGTGTGCAGCGCCTGCGTCAGCCGCCAGGGCCGGTCGCCGCGATGCACGGTATCGATGCTCTGGCGCAGTTCGCGCCCGACGTGCACCGACATCTGCAGTTCCAGCGGCACGCCGTCGCGCAGCGGCAGCGCCAGCTTCAGCAGCGCGCTGCCGTCCTGCTCGCGGCGCGCGTCTGTCAGCGGCCAGCGCGACACCCGCGCGTGGCCGTGCTGGGGCGCGTCGTCCGGCTGCCCCTGGCGCCCGAAGTAAGGCCAGCACACCGGCACGCCGCCGCGGATCGCCTTCGGCGGCAACACGGTGGTCGGCGACACCCACAGCAGGTCGTCGAAACCCGCCGGGACGAAGGACAGCAGCTGCCCGCCGTGCAGGCTCAGGCGCGCGGTGGAGAACGGCGTCTCCACGCGCAGCACCTCGATGTCCTGCCAGACTTCGCGGGTCACGCCTTCGGGCAATGCGTTCACGGGACGGCGGGCTCCGGCGGCGCCACCGGCGGCCCTTCCGCCTTCAGCGCGGCGAGTATCTTCGCACCGGCGCGGCCGTCCGCGGGTTGCAGCCCCAGGCGCTGCTGCTCGGCCACGATGGCGCGCCGGGTCTGTGCGCCGATCATGCCGTCGGCGGCGCCGATGGCATGGCCGCGCGCGAGCAGCAGCGTCTGCAGCTCGCGGCGCTGCGGCCGTCCCAGGCCGGGGTCGTCGGTCGGCCACGCGGCGACCAGCCCGCCGCCGCCGCGCAGGCGATCGGCCAGCAGTGCGATCGCCAGCGCATAGCTTTCGGCAGCGTTGTAGGCATAGATCGCGTCGTAGTTCTTGAACACGAGGAACGCCGGGCCGGCGATGCCCGTGGGCACGAGCACGGCCGCGGCGCGGTCGTCCGCCGGCAGGGGCTGCCCGTCGATGCGAGCGATGCCCTGCAACACCCACTGCGGCAACGGCTTCCGGTTGGTCCGGCCGGCCCTGGCGACGTCGAAACCCGGCGGCAGCTTCACCTCGTAGCCCCACGGCTCGCCGGTGCGCCAGCCGGCCTTCACCAGGTAGTTCGCGGTCGAAGCCAACGCATCGGGGATGCTGTCGATCAGATCGCGGCGGCCATCGCCGTCGAAGTCCACCGCGATGCGCGCATAGGTGCTGGGCATGAACTGCGTGTGGCCGAACGCGCCGGCCCACGATCCCGCCAGCCCCTCGGCGCGGACGTCGCCAGCCTGCAGCAGCTTCAGCGTGGCCAGCAACTCGCCGCGGAAGAACGCCTGCCGCCGGCCGAAGCACGACAGCGTGGACAGCGAGACCAGCAGCGGCCGCTTGCCGAAAACTCGGCCGTAGTCGCTCTCCACGCCCCACACCGCGACGACGGTGGCGGCGTCCACGCCGTAGGCCAGCGCCACGCGGTCGAGCAGTTCGCGGTGGGTCGCCAGCATCGCCTGCCCGTCGGCCACGCGCTGGTCGTCCACCAGCGCGGCCAGGTAGTCCCACAGCGGCGTGGTGAATTCCGGCTGCGCATCGAGCAGGTCCAGCACGCTCATGTCGGCGGCCAGGTCCTTCGTGTACGCATCGAAGGTGGCCGCGGCGATGCCCTGTTTTTCGGCGGCGCCGCGCAGGCTGGTCAGGCAGGCGGTGTAGAGGGGATCGGCCGCGGGCGTCGGCGGCAGGGTCAACGGCGGCGCCGGTGGGGCCGATGGCGGCGAGGACTGCTGTGCCCAGGCCGGCAGCGCGGCGGCCAGCAGCAGCGCGGAAAGGACGAGGGATGCGGGAGACGGCATGGTGTTTCGTGCAGCGCAGGGGACGAAGGCACTTTGCCTTCGGCCGGCGCCGATGCCAAGCGGCCGCGCCTGCCGTCCCGAGAGGGTATCGGTTACTGCGCAGGCACCAACATGCTCTTCATCACCTGCTGGCGAACGTGAAGGCTCCCGCAGAAAGCGGTCCGTGCAGGCAGCGTCAATTCGAAGACGCCCACATCCATCCGCCCCGCAACTACCGTTGCAAGGCGTCCTTGCCGCAGTCCACGTCGGCCGCCTCGGGAACACCGGCAAGAGCGAGCGCCGGAAGCACCGGCGGCAGCCCGCCCGTTGCACGGATTTCTTTCTCCGCGACCATTACGGATGCGTTCCCTGTTCGACCCGGACGAGGTACTCCGCCACCTCCACCGGCGGCACCTTCTCCCACGGCCGCCGGTATTCCAGCCTCACCGTGGCCTCGCCCGGCGTCTCTGCGCGGAACCACCAGCGCGCGATCGACGGCGCGCCGGGCATCGGCGGCTGGGTGTCCATCGGCGGGGGCGTGGCCGGGCCGGTGGTGCGGGCCAGGACGGGCGCGCCGTCGGACACGATCTCCCACTGGTAGCCGGTGCTGGCGTTGGCCATCAGCGCGATCTCCAGCACCTGGCCCACCCGCATCGTGACCGGCGCGTCGCCCTGCGGGCGGACCAGGCCGTCGTCCGGCAGGGCGTCCGGCGGCGGCCCGCCGCCCGCGACGGGCGCGCCCGCGCAGGCGGACAGCAGCAGGCAGAGTCCGAACATGGGTAGTGGCCGCATCGTCGCTTCCTCCCTGGAGACGCCGCCGTTATACACCGGGCCTTTAGGCGCCGTCCGTAGAATGGCCGCATGAGCACCCCCCAGGATTCCGCGCTCGGCCGCGAGGTCGCGTACCCGGCGCACTACGACCCCACCCTGCTGTTCCCGATCCCGCGCCAGGCCGCGCGCGACGAGATCGGCATCGCCGCCGGCGCCCTGCCCTTCGTCGGCCACGACCGCTGGCACGCTTATGAACTGGGCTGGCTGGACGCCCGCGGCAAGCCGCGCGTGGCGACCGCCACGCTGACCGTGCCCTGCACCTCGCCGTGCCTGATCGAATCCAAGTCGCTCAAGCTCTACCTCAACTCGCTGAACGGCACCCGCTTCAACAGCGACGCCGCGGTGCTGGAACGCATCGCGACCGACCTGTCCGCGCGCGCCGGCGCCGACGTGGGCGTCGCCTTCGGGCTGCCGCCGCTGGCCGCCGGACCGGAGGGCGAGTCGCTCGACGGGCTGGACGTGGAGATCGACCACTACGGCCCGCCGCGCGCCGGGTTCCTGGTCGTCGATCCCGAGGTGGAGGTCGAGGAAACCCTGTCGTCCGCGCTGCTGAAGTCGAACTGCCCGGTCACCGGCCAGCCGGACTGGGCCACCGTGGCGATCCGCTACCGCGGCCCGCGCATCGACCGGGTCGAACTGCTGCGCTACCTGGTCAGCTTCCGCGACCACGCCGAGTTCCACGAGCAGTGCGTCGAACGGATCTTCCACGACGTGCTGGCGCAGTGCCGGCCGGCCGCGTTGTCGGTGGAGGCGCGCTACACCCGCCGGGGCGGCCTGGACATCAATCCCTGGCGCGCGACCGCCGGCGTGGATGTACCGCGGATGACGCGCGACCCGCGCCAGTAGGTTTCTCCCGTAACAATAGAAGTCCTTTCACATGCGCGCTATGGATTCTTAACAGGGCGCGTGCAAGGCTTGCCCATCCCGACAGCCCATCAGGAAGGGTGTTGCACATGAGCACAGAAAAGAAGGCCGACTTCTCGGGTGTCTCCGCGAAGGTGGATTCGACCGAGCAGATCGTCGAGAAAGCGGATTTCTCCGGCGTGAGCGCGCGCGTCGACAGCACCGAAGAGATCATCGGCGAGCAGAGCTACACCATCGAGAAGGGCGACACGCTCTCCAAGATCGCCAAGGCGCACTACGGCAGCGCCAATGCGTGGAAGCAGATCTTCGAGGCGAACCGCGATGTCATCGAGGATCCGGACCGCATCTTCCCGGGGCAGGTCATCAAGCTGCCGCCGAAGCCCGCCGACGCCTGATCGCCTCTCCACCTTCATCCACAAGGATCGAACCCATGAAGCAGAACCGCATCTCCTACGCCCTGGCCGCCGCGCTGGTCGGCACCGTCGCCCTGGCCGGCTGCAAGAAGAAGGAAGAACCCGTCGCGCCGCCGCCCGCCGCCGTCGAACCGGCGCCTGCACCCATCGAGCCGGCGCCCGCCCCGGTCAGCGCGACCAGCGTCACCGTGGGCAATACCGCCGCTGCGGACAAGTCGGTGGCCGCTGTCGGTACGTTCGGCACGAAGGACAAGATCATCGTGTCGGTCAAGACCGATGCCGCCACGCCGGCCGATGCCGCCATCGATGCAAAACTGACGTTCCAGGACGGCCAGGTCGCCGGTCAGAAGACCGCCAACGTCAAGGCCGAGGACGCCGGCACGACGAACATCGAGTTCACCAATACGAACCCGTGGCCCGCCGGCAAGTACAAGGTCGACGTGACCTTGAACGGCCAGCCGGTCGGCATCACCCAGGAAATCGAAGTCAAGTAAACCGCAAGCAAGGCTCTCTCCCACCTCAGTGGGCAAGCTCGGGCGTGGAGCGATCCACGCCCGCTTTTTTTTGCGCGGCGTATCGTCATCGGCGGACGTTCCGGCCGTGATTCCCGCAAGGCTTGCCCAGCCCGAAGTGTTCGGTGGTGGGCAGGAAGCGCGCGGGGATGACCCGGTCGGTGCCGATGCAGGCCTGCGCCGGCACCACGCTCGACCGCGACACCGGGTCGCACCCGCTGTCCCGGGACACGCGCCGCAGGAGCCGGCGCCATCCATACCCCCACGTTTTGCCCTGCGTGCGGCGACACGCGACAATGGCGCGCTGATCTTTCCCATCGCCCCTTGTCGAGAGTCCTGATCCCCATGTCGGATACGCCCCGCATCCTCTACACCCTCACCGACGAAGCCCCGTTCCTCGCCACCCAGTCGCTGCTGCCGATCGTCGAGGCGTTCACGGCCCCCGCCGGCATCGCCGTGGAAACGCGCGACATTTCGCTGGCCGGCCGCCTGCTGTCGCAGTTCCCCGAATATCTGTCCGACGCGCAGAAGGTGAGCGACGACCTGGCCGAACTGGGCCAGCTGGCCACGCAGCCGGAAGCCAACATCATCAAGCTGCCCAACATCAGTGCCTCGGTGCCGCAGCTGAAGGCCGCGATCAAGGAGCTGCAGGCGCAGGGCTATCCGCTGCCGGACTACCCGGACGAGCCGAAGGACGACAAGGAAAAGGACGCCAAGGCGCGCTACGACCGGGTCAAGGGCAGCGCGGTGAACCCGGTGCTGCGCGAAGGCAACTCCGACCGCCGCGCGCCGCTGTCGGTCAAGAACTTCGCCCGCAAGCACCCGCACCGCATGGGCGCGTGGAGCGCGGATTCGAAGTCGCACGTGGCGCACATGGCAGCGGGCGACTTCTTCGGCAGCGAACAGTCCGCCACCCTGACCAGCGACGGCGCGCTGAAGATCGAACTGGTCGCCGCCGACGGCACCGTCACCGTGCTGAAGGACAAGGTGAAGGTGAAGGCCGGCGAGATCGTCGACGCCTCGACGATGAGCCGCAAGGCGCTGGCCGCCTTCATCGCCGAACAGATCGCCGACGCCAAGGCGCAGGGCGTGCTGTTCTCGCTGCACCTGAAGGCCACGATGATGAAGGTCTCCGACCCGATCATGTTCGGCGTGGTCGTCGACGCGTTCTACAAGGACGCACTGGCAAAACATGCCACGGTGCTGGAGCGGATCGGCTTCGACGCCAACAACGGCATCGGCGACCTGTACGCGCGCCTGGGCGCATTGCCCGCCGACCAGCAGGAGGCGATCAAGGCCGACCTGCAGGCCGTCTACGCCGACCGCCCGGCCGTGGCGATGGTCAATTCCGACAAGGGCATCACCAACCTGCACGTGCCCAGCGACGTGATCGTCGACGCCTCGATGCCGGCGATGATCCGCGACTCCGGCAAGATGTGGAACGCCGAGGGCAAGCTGCAGGACACCAAGGCCGTCATCCCCGACCGCTGCTATGCCGGCATCTACCAGGCGGTGATCGAGGACTGCAAGGCGAACGGCGCGTTCGACCCGGCCACCATGGGCAGCGTGCCCAACGTCGGCCTGATGGCGCAGAAGGCCGAGGAATACGGCAGCCACGACAAGACCTTCCAGATCCCCGCCGACGGCACCGTGCGCGTCACCGACGACGCCGGAAACGTCGTGTTCGAGACGAAGGTGGACGCCGGCGACATCTGGCGCATGTGCCAGACCAAGGACGCGCCGATCCAGGACTGGGTGAAGCTGGCCGTCGGCCGCGCGCGCCTGAGCAAGACCCCGGCGATCTTCTGGCTGGACAAGGCCCGCGCGCACGACGCGCAGGTGATCGCCAAGGTCGAGCGCTACCTGAAGGACTACACCACCGACGCGCTCGACATCCGCATCCTGCCGCCGGAAGAGGCGATGAAGGTCTCGCTGCAGCGCATCCGCAAGGGCGAGGACACCATCTCCGTCACCGGCAACGTGCTGCGCGACTACCTGACCGACCTGTTCCCGATCATGGAACTGGGCACCAGCGCCAAGATGCTGTCGATCGTGCCGCTGATGGCCGGCGGCGGCCTGTTCGAGACCGGCGCGGGCGGTTCGGCGCCCAAGCACGTGCAGCAGTTCCTGGAAGAGGACTACCTGCGCTGGGATTCGCTGGGCGAGTTCCTGGCGCTGGCGGCGTCGCTGGAACACCTGGGCCAGCGCTACCTCAACACGCCCGCGAAGGTGCTGGCGAACGCGCTGGACGTGGCCAACGGCCGCATCCTGGACGAGAACCGCTCGCCCGCGCGCAAGGTCGGCGAACTGGACAACCGCGGCAGCCACTTCTACCTGGCCCTGTACTGGGCGCAGGCGCTGGCCGCGCAGGACGACAACGCCGAGCTGAAGGCGAAGTTCGCGCCGCTGGCGAAGGCGCTGGCCGACAATGAGGCGGCGATCATCGCCGAGTTGAACGGCGCGCAGGGCAAGGCCATCGACATCGGCGGCTACTACCACCCCGACCTGGCGAAGACGCGCGCGGCGATGCGCCCCAGCAAGACCTTCAACGACGCGCTGGCGACGTTGTCGGCCTGAGTTCTTCGTTTAGTGCTGCACCCGGCGCCCGGCCCTTGGCCGGGCGTCGTGTTTTCCGCAGCTGTAGGAGGGCCTTCAGGCCCGACCGGGAGGTACGGTGCCGACATCGTGCGGTCGGGGCTGAAGCCCCTCCTACAGGATGCAGCCATGCCCTCATCACGGTGCCGGCGCCGGATGCCCGTGCCGGAGGTTGCACTGCAACCCGCTCGCACCCACTGTAGGAGGGGCTTCAGCCCCGACCCACGGACCGCCGGCACGGATCGCGGACCCACCGGTCGGGCCTGAAAGCCCTCCCTCAGGCTGCCTTCGACACGATGGACGACGCCCGCGACATCCTGCTGTTCTCCTACGGCACGCTGCAGCTGGAAAGCGTGCAGCTGGCCTCGTTCGGCCGCCGCCTGGACGGCGAAGCGGACGCGATGCCCGGCTACACGCGGACGATGGTCGAGATCACCGATCCCGCCGTGCTGGCCGCCAGCGGCGAACGCTTCCATCCCATCGTCAGCCCGAGCGGCGACGCGGCCGACGAGGTGGCCGGCACGGTCTTCCACGTCACCGCGGGGGAACTGGCCGCCGCCGACCGCTACGAAGTCGCCGACTGCCGCCGCGTGCAGGTACGGCTGAAGTCCGGCCGAAATGCGTGGGTCTACGTGAAGGCATGAGGGTGCACCGCACTCCCCGGAGAGTGCTGTAGGAGCGACGTGAGTCGCGACCGGAAGCCGTCCGCGTCGCGACTCACGTCGCCCCTGCAACAAGAAGCCCGGCATCGCGGCACATCACGGCCACCCTGCCAGCCTTCATGCAGACAGGCCGCTCACCGGAACAGCGACAACGACGTCATCGCGCGCAGCCGGCGCGCGCCGAGCCGCTCCACGGCGCGCCGGTGCCGGGCCTGCCCGGCCGCGTCGTGCACGTGGTGCGGATGCGGGGAACGATCGGGCGGCGTCGCCGCCGGGTGGACGACGTGCCCCTGCAGGAACAGCATGCCCTGGCTCATGCCGCCCAGTTGCTGCCACCACTGCCGCTTGCTTCCGGTCTCCATGGGATTGCTCCGTTGCGCCGTGTCCGGCTTGAACAGGTGCCAAGGTAGGCGCATCATCGGCCCCGAAAAAGCGAAAGCTCCGCAACCCAGCCTTGAGGTGGATTCAAGATGAGCCGGCTGCCGCTGGACCAGGTGGACGCCTTCGTCACCGCCGCGCGCCTGCGCAACCTGACGCGCGCGGCCGAGGCCATGCACCTGACCGTCAGCGCGCTGAGCCACCGCATGCGGCTGCTGGAACAGCGGCTGGGCCACCGGTTGCTGGCGCGCGGTCCGCGCGGCGTGGAGCTGACGCCGGAAGGACAACGGTTGTTCGACGCGATCTCCGGCCCGTTCGACACCATCGAGCACGCGCTGCGCCGCGCGACGCTGCGCAACGACCACACGGTCACCCTCAGCCTGATCCCCTCCATGGCCACCGCCTGGCTGGTGCCGCGCCTGCCGGCCTTCCTGGCCGAGCATCCGGAACTGGGCCTCAACCTGCAGTCCAGCACGCACGTGGTCGACTTCGAGCGCGAGCCGGTGGACCTGGCGCTGCGCCTGGGCGGCGGGCGCTGGCCGAACGTGCACGCCGAGTTCCTGTTCCACGAATGGATCACGCCGGTGGCCAGCCCCGCGCTGGTGAAGCGGCACGGCAAGCCGGCGCCGGACCAGATGGCGAAACTGCCCCTGCTGGGCGATCCGTCCAACCGCTGGAAGGACTGGTTCGAGCACTTCGGCGGACAGCCGCCGGCGCGCTACGTGGCGCAGTTCGACGATACCGAGACGCTGCACCAGGCCGCCGCGCAGGGCGTCGGCGTGGCGCTGGCGCGCTGGACGCTGGCCGAGCCGCTGGTGAAGGCCGGGCGGCTGGTGACGCTGACGAAGAAGCGGCTGCAGGCCGACTTCGCGCACTACCTGGTGTATCCGGAGCGCAGCCTGTCCCACCCCGGCTTCCGCAAGGTGCGCGCGTGGCTGCTGGAGCAGGCCGGCGTCGCGGTGGAGCGATGACTCCAGCGCGCGGCGGCTAACATCGGCGCATGGTCCCCGCCGACGCCATCGCCCGCCTGATCCACGACGCCTTCGCGGACTACCACGCGCGGTTCGGCGAGGTCACCCGCCGCGCGAAGGCGCGCTTCGAGGCGATGGACTGGGCCGGCGCCCGCGCCGATGCGGTGGAACGCATCGCACTGTACGACCCGTGCATCGCCGAGTGCGCGCTGCGGCTGCAGTCGTTGCTGCTGGCGCATGCGCACGACCGCGCGCTGTGGATGGACGCGCGCGCCGCGTTCGAGCGGCTGGTCGCCGGCCAGATCGACCGCGAGCTGTACAAGACCTTCTACAACACGCTGAGCCGGCGCTTCTTCCGCACGCGCGGCGTCGATCCGGACATCGAGTTCGTCGCGCTGGACGTCGAGCCGACCGACGCGATCACCCATCCGGTCGCGCGCCACAGCTACGCGGTGTCGGAGCTGCGCCCGACCGACACCTTCGCCCGCGTGCTGGCCGACTACCGCTTCGACGTGCCCTACGCCCACCGCACCCGCTGCGCGGCGGCCATCGCCGTGCGGCTGCAGGACGACCTGGCGCACTGGGGCGCGCATCCGGTGCGCGGCATCGAACTGCTGGACACGGTGTTCTACCGCGAGCGCCGCGCCTACCTGGTCGGCCGCGTGTTCGGCGAACACCGGTTCTCGCCGTGCGTCATCGCGCTGGTCAACGACGGCGGCAGGTTGAAGGCCGAGGCCGTGCTGACGCGGCGCGCCGACGTGGCGCACCTGTTCGGCACCTCGCGCAGCTACTTCCACGCCGACCTGACGACGGTGGGCGACGCGGTGGTGTTCCTGCGCTCGCTGCTGCCGGGCAAGCCGATCGACGAGATCTACACCGTGCTCGGCCGCGCCAAGCAGGGCAAAACCGAGCGCTACCGCACCTTCTTCCACCACTTCCACGCGCACCCGGACGAGCGGCTGGTGCACGCCGAGGGCACGCCGGGCATGGTGATGGCGGTGTTCACCCTGCCCAGCTACCCGCTGGTGTTCAAGGTGATCCGCGACCGCTTCGCGTACCCCAAGGCGATGAGCCGGCAGGACGTGGAGGACAAGTACGACCTGGTGTTCCACCTGGACCGCGTGGGCCGGCTGCTGGACACGCAGGCGTTCCGTTTCCTGCGCTTCCCGCGCGCGCGCTTCACGCCCGCGCTGCTGGAGGAACTGCGCACGGCGTGCGGCCAGGGCATCAGCGAGGACGGCGACGACGTCATCCTGCACCTGTGCTACGTGCAGCGGCGGCTGCGCCCGCTCAACCTGTACCTGCGCGAGCAGAAGGCCGACGCGGCGCGCGCCGCCGCCGCCGACTACGGCCAGGCGATCCGCGACATGGCGCGCAACAACATCTTCCCGGGCGACATGCTGCTGAAGAACTTCGGCGTGTCGCGGCACGGCCGGGTGGTGTTCTACGACTACGACGAGCTGCGCCTGGTCGCCGACTGCCGCTTCCGCGACTGGCCGCAGCCGGCCAGCTACGAGGAGCAGATGGCGGACGGGCCGTGGTTCCACGTGGACGACGGCGACGTGTTCCCCGAGCGCTTCCCGCAGTTCCTCGGCCTGCCCGACGGCCTGGCGAAGGTGCTGAAGGCCGCGCACGGCGAGCTGTTCCGGCCGGCGTGGTGGCGCGACCTCCAGTCGCATCTCGCCGCCGGCGATTACCCGGATACTGCGCCCTACCCCGATGCGCTGAAGCTGGCGTGACGGCGCGCATGCGGGCGCGACGCGCATCGCGCTACCCTTGCCGGCATCCGGAGAACGCCGCCCCGCCATGAGCACCTACCGCCTCGACTCGATCTTCCGGCCGCGCGCCGTCGCGGTGGTGGGCAGCCAGTCGCGGCCGCGCTCGGTGGGCCGCGCGGTGGTGGAGAACCTGCGCGCCGCCGGCTTCGCCGGCCCCATCGGCCTGGTCAACCGGCATCCGGCGCCGATGGACGGCGTGGCCACCGTGCGCCGCCTGCACGACCTGCCATGGACGCCGGACCTGGTGGTGATCGCCACGCCGGCCGCCACCGTGCCGCAGTTGGCCGCCGAAGCCGCGGAGAAAGGCGCCGCCGCGGTGGTGGTGCTGACCGCGGCGATGGGCAGCGGGCCCGGCTCGCCGGCCGCGCAGCTGGAGGCGCTGGTGCGCGAGAAGGGCCTGCGCGTGCTGGGGCCGAACTGCCTGGGCGTGATCGCGCCGCACGCGCGCCTCAACGCCAGCCTGGCCAGCCGCTTCCCCAAGGCCGGCGACCTGGCGTTGATCTCGCAGTCCGGCGCCATCTCCGGCGGTCTGGTCGAATGGAGCATGAGCCAGCCGGTCGGCTTCTCCGCCGTGGTCTCGCTGGGCGACGCGCTGGACGTGGATTTCGCCGACCTGCTCGACTATTTCGCCACCGACCCGCGCACGCGCGCGATCCTGCTGTACGTGGAAGCGATCCGCGACGCGCGCAAGTTCATGTCGGCCGCGCGCGCCGCCGCGCGCACCAAGCCGGTGGTGGTGGTGAAGTCCGGCCATGGCGGCATCGCCCAGGCCACGCCCGCCGGCAGCACCCACACCCAGAACCTGGCGCGCCCCAACGCCGTGTACGGCGCCGCCTTCCGCCGCGCCGGCCTGCTGCGCGTGCGTTCGCTGCACGAACTGTTCGCCGCCGCGCGCACGCTGGGCCAGGTGCGTCCGTTCCCCGGCCGGCGGCTGGCCATCCTGACCAACGGCGGCGGGGTCGGCGCGTTGTCGGTCGACCACCTGTACGAACAGGGCGGCACGCTGGCCACGCTGTCCGACGCCACCCGCGATGCGCTGGACCGCATCCTGCCGGTGGGCTGGTCGCGCACCAACCCGGTCGACCTGCTGACCGACATCGACGCCGACCGCTACGCGGCGACCATCGAGGCGCTGCTCGCCGATCCGGACAACGACGCGCTGCTGGCGGTCAACGTGCCGACCGTGCTGTCGTCGTCGTCGGAAGCGGCGCACGCGGTCGTGGACGTGCTGGCGCGCCATCCCCCGCACGCGCGCAAGCCGGTCTTCACCGTCTGGCTGGGCAACGACCCGCAGGCCGAGGCCGTGCTCGACGACGCCCGCATCCCGCGCTACCCGAACGAATCGGATGCAGTGGCCGGCTTCATGCACCTGGTCCGCCACCGCGAAGTGCAGGCGGCGCTGATGGAGACGCCGCCCAGCCTGCCGGAGGACTTCAGCCCGGACGTCGCCGCCGCGCGCGCGCTGGTCGAGGCCGCGCTGGACGCCGGCCGGACCTGGCTCGATCCGCTCGCCACCACGCAGCTGCTCGCCGCCTACGGCATCCCGATGGCGCCGCTGTGGCGCGCGGCCGACGCCGAGGACGCCGCGCGCATCGCCGCCCCGCTGCTGGCCGAAGGCACGACCGTGGCGGTCAAGATCCTGTCGCCGGACATCCCGCACAAGTCCGACATCGACGGCGTGCGCCTGAACCTGCCCAACGCCAACGCCGTGCGCGAAGCCGCCGCCGGCATCCTCCGGCGCGCGCGCGAACGCCGGCCCGACGCCCGCATCGAAGGCGTGCTGGTGCAGCCCACGGTGCTGCGGCCGAAGGCGCGCGAGCTGATCGCCGGCATCGCCGACGACCCGGTGTTCGGCCCGGTCGTCGCCTTCGGCCGCGGCGGCACCGCGGTGGAAGTGATCAACGACCAGGCCGTCGCGCTGCCGCCGCTGGACCTGCGGCTGGCGCACGAACTGATCGCGCGCACCCGCGTGTCGCGCGTGCTGAAGGCCTACCGCGACGTCCCCGCCGCCGACGAGCGCGCGGTCGCGCTGGTGCTGGTGAAGCTGGCGCAACTGGCCGCCGACATCCCCGAGATCCAGCAGCTGGACATCAACCCGCTGCTGGCCGACCGCGACGGCGTGGTGGCGGTGGACGCGCGCATCGCGGTGGCGCGCGGCCGCGCGCTGCACAAGGGCCGCGGCCACCCGCGCTTCGCGATCTTCCCGTATCCGACCGAATGGGAACGCACCATCGACCTCGCCGACGGCCAGCCGGCGCTGGTGCGGCCGGTGCGGCCGGAGGACGACGCGATGTTCCGCGCGTTCTTCGCCCACGTCACTGACGAGGACCTGCGGCTGCGCTTCTTCCAGTCGGTGCGCCACTTCAGCCACGAGTTCATCGCCCGCCTCACCCAGCTCGACTACGCGCGCTCCATCGCGCTGGTCGCGGTGCATCCCGGCACGCACGAGATGCTTGGCGCGGTGCGCCTGCATGCCGACGCCAACTACGAGAAGGGCGAGTACGGCATCCTCGTGCGCTCGGACCTCAAGGGCCACGGCATCGGCTGGAAGCTGATGCAGATCATGATCGAATACGCCCAGTGGCAGGGCCTGAAGCTGATCGAAGGCCAGGTGCTGCGCGAGAACCGCACCATGCTGGCGATGTGCGAAAGCCTCGGCTTCCGGGTGAAGCTGGACCCCGACGATCCGACGCTGATGAACGTCAGCCTGCCGGTGCCGGCGGCGCCCACCACGCCCTGAGGCCAGAACCGTTGCGGGGATCCGGATGAAGCGGAACGCATGGATCGCAACGGCGATCGTAGCGGCGCTGGTCGCCGCAGGGGCCGTCGCGTGGACATCGCAGGACCGCAGGGACACGCCGCCCGCGCCCCGCATACCCGAAGGCGCGACCCTGCTGCGGACCGCGCACTACCGCGTGCACAGCACCGCCGCCGCACAACAGACGCGGGAAGTCGCCGAGGCCGTCGAAAGCCTGTATGCGGCCTACGGCGCCCTGTTCGCCGGACAGGTCGCGCCTTCGCATGCGCCGCTCACCCTGGTGCTGTACGCCGGCAAGGACGAGTTCGCGCGCAACAACCGCAGCCGGCCCTGGGCCGAGGCCTACTACCGGCGCCCCGCCTGCTACGCGTACTACGCCGGCCAGAACGCGAATCCGTATCACTGGATGCTGCACGAAGCCACGCATCAGCTGAACACGGAAGTCGCCGGCTGGCGGTTGCCCGCATGGGCGAACGAAGGTGTCGCCAGCTATCTCGGCGCAAGCTGGCTGGAAGACGGCGTGCTGACGCCGGGCCGCAGCGACCCGGACGCGTATCCGATCTGGTGGTTGTCGCGCATGGGGCTGACCGGCGACCTGCGCGCCGACATCGCCGCCGGCCGCATCATCCCGCTGCGGCAGTTGCTGGACGGCGGCGGCCCGGGCATCGACCGGCACGTCAACCTGTACTACCTCCACTACTGGAGCCTGTCGCACTTCCTGTTCCACGGACAGGACGGGACGTACGCCGACGCCTACCGCCGGCTGCTCGCGCGCGGCGCCTCCACTGCCGACTTCGAGCGCACGATCGGTCCCGTCGGCGCGGTCGAGGTCCAGTGGTACGCCCATCTGCTGGCGGCCATGCGGACGATGCAGGCGCACGAAGCGGAACAGGGCGTCCTCCGCTGAGCCGCGTGCCGGCGGGTTGGATCAGAGTTTCACCACTACCTTGCCGAAGTTCTCCCCGCGCAGCAGCCCGGCCAGCGCGCGCGGCGCGTTCTCCAGTCCTTCGACGATGTCCTCGCGGTAGCGGATCCTGCCTTCCGCCAGCCAGCCGCCCATCTCGCGCAGGAACTGCGGGTACAGGGCGATGAAGTCGTGCTGGATGAAGCCGCGCACGGTCAGGCGGCGGGTGAGGACCTGGCCCATCAGCAGCGGCATGCGGTCCGGGCCGGGTGGCGGCGCGCGGTCGTTGTAGTGCGCGACGAGGCCGCAGACGGGGATGCGGGCGAAGTCGTTGAGCAGCGGCAGCACGGCGTCGAACACCGCGCCGCCGACGTTCTCGAAGTAGACGTCGACGCCGTCGGGGCATGCGTCGCGCAGGCGGTCGGCGAAGTCCGGCGCGCGATGGTCCAGCGCGACGTCGAAGCCCAGCGTCTCCAGGTAGGCGCGCTTCGCTTCGCCGCCGGCGATGCCGACCGTGCGCGCGCCCTGCAGCTTCGCGATCTGGCCCACCGTGGCGCCCACCGGGCCGCTGGCGGCGGCGACCACGAGGGTTTCGCCGGCCCTGGGCTTGCCGATCTCATGCAGGCCGGCGTAGGCGGTGAAGCCCGGCATGCCGTGCACGCCCAGCGCGGTGGTCGGCGGCGCGACGCGCGCGTCCAGCTTGCGCTTCAGCGTGCGCCCGTCCGCGAGCGCATGGGTCTGCCAGCCGCCGTGCGCCAGCACGAGGTCGCCGGGCCGCAGGTCGGGATGGCGCGAGTCGATCACTTCCGACACGGTGCCGCCGTCCATGACCTCGCCGAGTTCGATCGGCTTCGCGTACGAGCGCCCGGCGTTCATCCTTCCGCACATGTACGGGTCCAGCGACAGGTAGCGGTTGCGCAGCAGCACCTGGCCTTCGCCGGGCACGGGCAGCGGCGCCTGCTCCAGGCGGAAGTCGCCGGCGGCCGGTTCGCCCCGCGGGCGCGCCGCCAGCACGATGCGCGTGTTGCGGTCGGTGTCGCGCGTACCCATGGCCGCCTCCGTGATCGCGATGCGGAGCAGTCTAGCCGCGTGGCACGCGAATGCGATGAAGCGTGCGCGATACGCGGCGACCGCCATGTGGTCTGAACATGCCGCGTGCTAGGCTCCGCCCACTTTCCTGGAGGGCTGACGCATGACCCGCATTCCCCTGTCCCTGGCCCTGGTGGCCGCGCTCGCCGCCGCGCAACCGCTGCTCGCCGCCTCGCCCGCCAAGCACGCCGAACACGCGCATGCGCTGCCCGCCGCGGACGCCGCCGCACTGGATGCCGCGCTGAAGGGCGAATGGCGCGATCCGAAGAACGCGGCGCGCGACGTCTACCGCCATCCGAAGGAGACCCTGTCGTTCTTCGGCGTGGCGCCGACGCAGACGGTGGTCGAGATCACGCCCGGCGGCGGCTGGTACTCGGAAGTGCTGGCGCCCTACCTGCGCGATGGCGGCCGCTACGTCGCCGCCGTGGTCGATCCGGCGGCCGTGGCCGAGAAGAGCCGCGACTACTACCAGCGCAGCGTGGACGGCCTGCGGAAGAAGTTCGACGGCGGCCCCGCGCAGTACGACCGCGCGACCGTGGTGAAGTACGACCCGGCGGCGCCGGTGTTCGGCGCGGCGGATTCCGCCGACGTGGTGCTGACCTTCCGCAACGTGCACAACTGGCGCAAGGCCGGGCAGGCGGCGGGCATGTTCAAGGGCTTCTTCGACGTGCTGAAGCCGGGCGGCGTGCTGGGCGTGGTCGAACACCGCGCGAACGGCGACGTGCCCGACGACGACGGTAGCGGCTACGTCGGCGAGGCGCAGGTGATCGCGCTGGCCGAGGCCGCGGGCTTCCGCCTGGAGGCGAAGAGCGAGGTCAACGCGAACCCGAAGGACGGCAAGGACCACCCGAACGGCGTGTGGACGCTGCCACCCACCAACCAGCATCCGGAAGCCGACCGCGCGAAGTACCAGGCCATCGGCGAGAGCGACCGCATGACGCTGCGGTTCGTGAAGCCGGAGTAAGCCCGGGCGGGCCGTTCCCGCCGCCGGGAGCGGCCTGCGCGCGTCATCCGCCGCCGAGCAGGCGCGGCAGCCGCAGGGCCGCCGCGTCGGCCGCGTCGCTGACCAGCGCGAAGCTGGTCTCCCGGTGCGACCAGTACTGCGCCAGCAGGTCGCCGTCGCGGCGTTGGCCGTCGCGCAGCCGCCCGCGCGGGCGCAGGTAGAAGCCCACGCGCGCGCCGGAGCCGTCCTGGTAGACCAGCATCGCCGCCGCGCCCTGCTCGGTCGACAGCAGGCGGCCGCCCATCAGCCGGTAGCCGGCCGCCTGCAGGTCGGGCACGCGCCCGGCCTCGCCGAAATGGCGCTGCAGCCAGCGTTGCAGGTCGTCGGTGCGGCTGGCATCGAATTCCATCGGCGGTGCGTCGGCATCGACGAACTGGCGGTAGGCGGCCACCGCGTCGGCCATCGGCAGGTGCGGCGCCGGCGGCCGCAGTTCGCGCGCCTGCCAGCCCGCGCCGCCGCCGATCCCGAACGCCAGCAGCAGCGAGGCCGCGATGCCCAGGCGCCGGCGCCGCCGCGCGTGCAGGCGATGCCGCACCCACGCGGGCTCCAGCGCGGTATTCGGCGTCCAGTGTTCCGGGTGCGCGTGCAGCGCGCGCAGCCGCTCGGCATCGCGCTTCCAGCCGTCGACCTCGGCGGCGCGCGCCGGATGGGCTTGCAGCCAGGCTTCGATCGCGGCGCGGCGCGCGGGGTCGAGCCGGCCGTCCACGTAGGCGTGCAGGTCGCTGTCGTCGGGTTCGGGGTGCATGGTCTCGTCGTTCATCGCAAGGCCCTCAGCGAGGGGGCGGGCGGGGTTTCCTCCTGCATCGCGCGCAACGCCTGGCGCGCGCGCGACAGCCGCGACATCACCGTGCCGATCGGGATGCCGAGGACGCCGGCGGCCTCGCGGTAGCCCAGGCCTTCCACGCTGACCAGCATCAGCAGCGCGCGCTGCTCCGCCGGCAGGCGGGCGAACGCGGCCAGCGACGCGCGCGCATCGAAGACCTGCTCGGGCGTGGCCGGCGGCGCCTCGTCCCCGGCGGCGAACAGCCAGACGATGCGCTTCCAGCGCGTCGCGCGCCGGTGGTCGTCGACGAACCGCCGGTACAGCACCGAGAACAGCCACGGTTGCAGGGCGTCGTCCCTGCGCCGGCCCGCGCCGTGGGTCAGCGCGCGCTCCAGCGTGGCCTGGACCAGGTCGTCGGCGGCCGCGGGATCGGCGGCCAGCGACCGCGCGAAGCGGCGCAGGCGCGGGATCAGCTCGCGCAGGGTGTCGTCGTCCAGCGGGGAAGAGGGAGCGGGCATGGGCACGCGAGAGTCGGGGTCGCGGGTAGGACGTCCGGGCAGGCGGATTATTCCCGAACCCGCGCACGCCGGCCGCCGGCCGCCGGCCGCCGGCGGAATAAACCGCACCGCCACGCGTCCTACCGCCATCCCACGATGCCGGAGCCCTTCCATGCCGACGCCCCACGCCGATCCTTCCACGCCCGCGCGGCCACCGGCGCGATGGCCCGCGCTGGCCGCGATCGCCGCCATCGTCGTGGCGCTCGCCGCGGCGTTCGCCTGGGCCGCGGGCCGAATCGGCCCGCCGCACCTCACCGCGCCGCGGCTGGTGGACGCCATCGAGGACGGCAAGCCGCATCCCGGCTTCCGCCGCGCGCACAGCAAGGGCGTCTGCGTGGCCGGCTATTTCGAGCCGTCCACGCAGGCCGCCGCGCTGTCGCGCGCGCGCGTCTTCGCGCAACCGCGCACGCTGGTGTCGGGACGGCTGTCGATCGCCGGCGGCGACCCCTACGCGCTGGACGCGCAGGCGCGCGTGCGCAGCCTGGCGCTGCTGCTGAAGACCGACGACGGCCAGGAATGGCGCACGGCGATGAACAGCTTCCCCTTCTTCGCCGTGGCCACGCCGGAAGGTTTCCACGCCCAGCTGCTCGCCTCGCGGCCCGATCCGGCCACCGGCAAGCCGAATCCGGCGAAGATGGCCGCGTTCCTCGCCCGGTATCCGGAAGCGGCGCGGTTCCAGGCCTGGGCGAAATCCGCGCCGTGGTCGAGCAGCTGGGCCAACACGGCGTACAACGGCGTCAACGCGTTCCGCTTCATCGATGCGCGCGGCCGCGGGCGCTTCGTGCGCTGGTCAATGGAACCGGAGGCGCCGTTCGAGCCGCTCGACGAAGCCGAACGGCAGCACGCCGATCCCGACTACCTGCGCGAGGACCTGCAGGCGCGATTGCGGCAGGGTCCGCTGCGCTGGCGCCTGGTCGTCACCGAGGCCGCGCCCGGCGACCCGGTCGACGACGCATCGCGGCCATGGCCGGACGACCGTCCCCGCCACGTCGCCGGCACGCTGGTGCTGGACAGCAGCCAGCCGCAGGCCAGCGGCCCGTGCCGCGACGTGAACTACGACCCGACCGTGGTGCCGGACGGCATCGCGCTGTCCGCCGATCCGATCCTGGCGGCGCGCGCGGCGGCGTATTCGGTCTCGTTCAACCGGCGCGAACGCGAAATCGCCCGCGGGCAGGCGCCCCGGGCGACGGGCGCCACGACGGAGGCCGCACGATGAACCGGTACGGACACTTCGACGGACTCGCGCGCCTGCTGCACTGGAGCATGGCGCTGATGATCGTGACGATGCTGTTCCTCGGCGTGGGCATGGTCGCGTCGCTGTCGCTGCGGCCGGTGCTGATCGACGTGCACCGGCCGCTCGGCATCGCGATCCTGCTGCTGGCGCTGCTGCGGCTGTTCCACCGCTGGCGCAGCCCGCCGCCGCCGTTGCCGGCCGACCTGCCGCGCCCGCAGGCCATCGCCGCGAAGGCGTCGCACGTGCTGCTGTACGCGCTGATGCTGGCGATGCCGCTGCTGGGCTGGTCGATGCAATCGGCCGGCGGCTACCCGGTGCCGCTGGTGGGCGCCTTGCGGCTGCCGGCGATCGTGCCGCACGACCCGGCGCTGTTCGCGGTCCTGCGCGGCGCCCATGGCGTGCTGGGCTACACCCTGTTCGCGCTGGTGCTGGCGCACCTGGCGGCGGCGCTGTACCACGCATGGGTGCGGCGCGACGGCGTGTTCGACGCGATGGCGCGCAGCGGCCGGCCGCGGCGACCGCAGCCAGCCGTGACCGAGATCGAAAGCGCACCCGGCGAAACCCCGCCACGCACCGGAGACTGACGGCCGCGCGGCGCGTCCGCTGGACGCGCCGCGGCGATGCGTGTGCAATGGCGCTCCCTCCCGCGACACGACCCTTCGGCGTGCTGATCGCCTTCAACAAGCCCTTTGACGTGCTCTGCCAGTTCACCGATCGCAGCGATCCGCCGCGGCGGACACTGGCCGCGTTCGGCCTGCCGCCGCGCGTCTACGCCGCCGGCCGGCTCGACCACGACAGCGAAGGCCTGCTGCTACTCACCGACGACGGCGCGCTGGCGCATCGGCTGACCGATCCGCACCACAAGCAGCCCAAGACCTACTGGGTGCAGGTGGAAGGCGCGCCGACCGGCGACCAGCTCGAGGCTCTGCGCCGCGGCGTGGCGCTCAACGACGGACCGACGCGGCCGGCGCGGGTCGAACGCCTCGACCCCGCGCCCGCCCTGTGGCCGCGCGATCCGCCGGTGCGCTTCCGCAAGACCGTGCCGGACGCCTGGCTGTCGGTGACGATCACCGAGGGCCGCAACCGGCAGGTGCGCCGGATGACCGCAGCGGTCGGCCTGCCGACCCTGCGACTGGTGCGGATGGCGATGGGCGGCATTGCGCTGGACGACCTGCCGCCCGGGCAGTGGCGCGAGGTAAAGCGGCCGCACCGACTGTAGGAGCGACGTAAGTCGCGACCGTGTTCCGTCCGGTGGAAGTCGAACTTTTCCGGGTGCTGCGAGTTCCGAGTGCTGCAACGCGTTAGTTTCAACCCCCACGATGCAAGTCCGCGACGCGGACGCCATCGCGACTCACGTCGCTCCCACAGCGGAGGTCGCTCCCATGGGGAGAAGAGGGGACGGACGCCTCAGGTCTCGGCGGAGCGCGATGCGGTGCTGCGCGGCTTGCGCGGCGTGCCGGTCTTGCGCGCGGTGGACGCCCGGCTGCCGACCTTGCGCGCTTCGACGCGGCGCGACTTGCCTTCGATCGGCGCCGTCGCCCCATCGCGCTTGCGCTTGCGGTAGGCGACCAGCGCCAGCAGGCCCACGCCGATGCCCGCGGCGACGGCGACCGCGGGATTGCGCCGCACGAAGTTCACCGCCAGCTTGCCGCCGGTCTTGGCCGCGCCCAGCGCGGCGCCGGTCTGCAACAGCTTGTCGGCGCTGGGCACGGCGTGCCGGAGGCTGTTGCCAGCCTGGCTCGCCAGTTCCAGCGCGCGGTCGGTGATGATGGTCAGCTTGCTCATGGGGCCTTCCCTGAAAGGTGGGGGAGGAATCCAGTGTCCCCCGGCGGATGTTCAAGCCGCGTTAGCGCGTTCGTGGCCGACCGGCCGGGGGCTGAATGGATCGGCGCGACGCGCCGGAGAATCGCGTATCCGGATCCGGGCGTGGTCGGACCTTCACGCCAGGGACGCAGCCCCGGCCTGCGCAAGACCGTACAGCAGACCAGCCCCGCGCGGCCGATTCACGCGGGCGTTCGCGCTTCCGACATGAACCCATCACTGGATTGCGCTCGATGCCGTGCATCCGGGAAAACGACAAGGCGGCGGCCTGGGGAATACGCTCCCACACCGGAACCCGGGTCCCCAAGGATTCCACGGCGATCGGGTACACGGGCCGCCGCCGCGTGGCTGGCGAAGACAAGGCGCCATCGCACCGCTTCCTACGTCCCTCGCGGTTTCGCGCGATGCGTGGCCTGCGCGCTCCAGGGGTCGTCCGGCCACGGATGCCGGGGATAGCGGCCCTTCATTTCCTTCTTCACCTCGGCATAGGTGGAGTTCCAGAAATTGCGCAGGTCCGAGGTGACCTGCAACGGCTTGCCGCCCGGCGACAGCAGGTGCAGCAGCAGCGGCACGCGGCCGTCGGCCACGCGCGGGGTGTCGGCCAGGCCGAACAGTTCCTGCAGCTTCACCGCCAGCACCGGCGGCTGGCCGTGCGCGTACTCGATGCGCCGCTCCATGCCCGACGGCACGCCGATGCGCACCGGCGCCAGCTGGTCGATGCGCTGGCGCAACGACCAGTCCATACCGGACTTGAGCGCGTTCGCCAGGTCGTCCTCGGCCAGCGCGTCGAGCCGCGTCCTGCCGGCGAACGCGGGCTTGAGCCAGTCGTCCAGCGTGGCGAGCAGGGCTTCGTCGGAGAGATCGGGCAGGCCGAGTTCCGGCATCCAGTCGCGCAGGCAGCGCACGCGTTCGCGCCATTGCCGCAGCGATTCCGGCCACGGCAGCGCGTCCAGGCCCAGCTCGCGCACGGCGTCGGTCAGCGCGGCGGCGGCCAGCGCCGGGTCCACGCGGCCGGCGGGGCGGGCGTCGAACACGATCTGGTCGAAGCGGGATTCGCGCTGCGCCACCAGCGCGCGGCGCGACGCGTCCCAGCGCACGGTGTCCTCGGTGACGAAGCGGTCGGCGAAGTCCGCGCGCAGTCGGCGCTCGTCGACGGGCGCGCCGCGCTGGACCAGTGCATCGCGGGCCTCGTGCCGCAGTTCGCTGGCGACGATCCACGGTTCGCCGAACAGCGCGCTGTCGTCGAACAGGCGCGCGCTGCGGCCGTTCGCCAGCAGGTAGCGGCGCGGATCCTGCGGATGCTGGCAGCCGATGCGGTCGGGGAAGGCGTGCATCAGCACGTCACCCAGCCGGTGCGCCTCCACGCTGGCCGGCGGCGCCGCGTCCACGCGCACGCGGCGGCGCCACTGCTTCGCCGCCGCGTCAATGGCGGCCAGGCCGGAACGGTTGGCGTCCTGCGGCGCGCGCCCTGTGCGGAAGGCCGCCAGGGCCCGCCAGCGTGCGGCCAGCGCATCGCCGCCCATGCGCAGGGGATCGCGCGCCTCGACCAGCGCAGCCAGGTCGCAAGCCAGCGCACGGTCTTCGCCCTCGCCCGCCGACAGCAGCATCGCGGCTAGCCGCGGATGCGTGCCCAGCGCCAGCATGCGCTTGCCGAGCGGCGTGATCGCGCCGGATGCCGACAGCGCGCCGAGCCGGCGCAGCAGGTCGCGGGCCGCGTTCAACGCGCCCGGTGGCGGCGCATCGACGAAGCGCAAGTCGTCGCTGCCCCAGGCGGCCAGTTCCAGCGCCAGCGCGCCCAACTCGACCAGCGCGATCTCCGGGCGGCGCTGCGGGTCCAGCCGCTGCGACTGCGGCCACAGGCGGTACGCCCAGCCCTCCGCGACGCGCCCCGCGCGGCCGGCGCACTGGTCGGCGGAGGCCTGCGAGATGGCGGTCACTTCCAGCCGCGAGAAGCCGCTGTTCGGGTCGTACGACGGTTCGCGCGCCAGCCCGCTGTCGATCACCACGCGCACGCCGGGCAGCGTCACCGACGATTCGGCGACGTTGGTCGCCAGCACCACGCGGCGGCGGCCCTGCGGATCGGGCTGCAGGGCTTCGGATTGCTTTTCCACCGGCAGTTCGCCATGGAGTGCGAGCACGACGATGTCGTCTTTTCCTTCTCCCTTTGGAAAAGGGTGCCCTTCGGGCGGACGAGGGGCGAACGCAGCCGTGTTGTCGGAAACACCTGCACCTTCGTCGCCCCTCACCCCAACCCCTCTCCCGGCGGGAGAGGGGCTCAGCATCGCGTCCACCCGCGCGATCTCGCGCTGGCCCGGCAGGAACACCAGCACGTCGCCGGGGTGTTCGCCCAAGGCATGTTCGATGGCGCGGCGCGCCTGCACTTCCATCGACTCCTCGCGGCGCGCCGGGAAGTGCGCCACCCGCACCGGGAAGCCGCGGCCCGCGCTGCTCAGCCGCGGCGCATCGAGGAAGCGCGCCAGCTTCTCGCCATCCAGCGTGGCCGACATGACGACCAGGCGCAGGTCCTCGCGCAGCTGCGCCTGCACGTCCAGCGCCAGCGCCAGGCCGAGGTCGCCGGCGAGGTGGCGTTCGTGGAATTCGTCGAACAGGATCGCGCCGACACCTTCCAGCATCGGGTCGTCCTGGATCATCCGCGTCAGGATGCCCTCGGTGACGACCTCTATCCGCGTGCGCGGGCCGACCCTGTTCTCGAAGCGGATGCGGTAGCCGACCGTCTCGCCGACGGCCTCGCCCCGCTGCTTGGCCATGAAGCCGGCGGCCGCGCGCGCGGCCACGCGGCGCGGCTCCAGCATCACGATCTTCCTGCCGGCCAACCATGGCTGGTCGAGCAGCGCCAGCGGCACCTGCGTGGTCTTGCCGGCGCCCGGCGGGGCCTCCAGCACCAGGCGCGGGTGGTCGGACAGGCTGCGGACGATGTCCGGCAGCAACGGCGTGATCGGGAACGTGGGCGACGGCATGCCGCACAAGGATAAGGCCTCCCCTTCCCCTTGTAGGAGGGGCTTCAGCCCCGACCGCACGGTTGAAAAGACGGGAGACGCGGATCAACCCAGATGAACGCAGATGGCGCGGATGGCGCACTCAAGGTTTTGATCCGTCGTATCCGTGTTGATCAGCGTCAATCCGTGGCTCAAGGCTTCTTCGGGTCCGCGGTCGGGGCTGAAGCCCCTCCTACAGGGGGAAGGGGGATCGGTAGAATGCGGGCATGGAATTGATCGACATCGGCGCCAACCTGACCCACGAGAGCTTCGACCCCGACCGCAGCGCGGTGCTGCAGCGCGCGCGCGAGGCCGGCGTGGTGCAGCAGGTGGTGACCGGCGCCAGCCGTGCGCATTCGCCGACGGCGCTGCGGCTGGCGCAGGCGCACCCGGGCGAACTGTTCGCCACCGCCGGCGTGCACCCGCACCATGCCAGCGAGTACACCGACGAGTGCGATGCCGAGATGCGCGCCCTGCACGCGCACCCCGAGGTGGTGGCGGTCGGCGAGTGCGGGCTGGACTACTTCCGCGACTTCTCGCCGCGACCGGCGCAGCGCAAGGCGTTCGAGCGGCAACTGCAGATCGCGGTGGACCTCGCGGTCGACGGCGTGGGCAAGCCGCTGTTCCTGCACCAGCGCGACGCGCACGACGACTTCATGGCGATGATGAAGAACTTCGACGGCCGGCTGGGCCCGGCGGTGGTGCACTGCTTCACCGGCACCAGGAAGGAACTGTTCGACTGCCTGGACCAGGACTGGCACATCGGCATCACCGGCTGGCTGTGCGACGAGCGCCGCGGACAACACCTGCGCGAACTGGTGAAGAACATTCCGTCGAACCGGCTGATGATCGAGACCGACGCGCCCTACCTGCTGCCGCGCACGGTCAGGCCGCAGCCTTCGCACCGCCGCAACGAGCCGATGTACCTGGCCCATATCGTCGCCGAGCTGGCGCGCGACCGCGGCGAAGCCGTCGAGGCCGTCGCCGCCGCCACGACCGCGACGGCGCGGGCGTTCTTCCGCCTGCCCGACCGCGCGGCCGCCTGACCGCACGGCGCCCGCCGAAGCCGGCCGGCCAGCGCGAGGCTCAGCGCCAGCTGTCGATCCGGCCGCAGAACTCCTGGCGCTGACTGGCGTCCACGGCGAGGTAGTCCGCCTTGCCGCGCGCGTGGCCCGCCTGGAAATCCGCTTCGTACTGCGCGGGATCGCCGCCCGTCGCCACGTAGAGCTGCTTCTGCTTGGCCTTCATGGTGACCAGTGCCGCCGGATCGTACGGCTTGCCGCACAGTTCGGCGCTCGCCGCCACCGCGCCGCCGAACTGCGCGAGCTGGGTCGGACCGTCCTCGTCGCCGTCCGCCTCGTCTTCGCCGTCCGGATCTTCCGGTGTGTCGAGGCTGTCTTCCGGCAACGGGGCGGCCGGCGCCGGCGCCTGGCCACCGCCTTCGTCCACGACGACAGGCCGGGCATCCGCGTCGTCCTGCGCGGCGGACCCGTCCGCGGCCGTGGCAGGTCCGGCATCGCACCCGGCCAGCGCGAGGGCGAGGGCCGCCGCCAGCAGCAGGCGGGGGTTGGCGTCGAGGGAGGATCGGGTCATGGGCGGTCCGGGTGGCGGAGGAAGCGCGTTTCGGTGACGGGGCGATGTCGCCGACGGCGACCCGGAACACTAGGGCAACCGGTCACCGCCGGGTAGCCAACCTATGGCGGCCGCCATTCGTCATGGGTCGTCATGGAAGCAGCATGCGCTATCGCCTCGCTGCCGTTGCGCGAGTCTTCTTCGCGGTGCGCCGGGATGCGGGGATGCCGGGCAGCGGATTGGCGGGGGCGCTGCGAGAGTCGTGGAGGTGCGCCAGGGCGCACCCTACGCGCCGTCTCATTCGTCTCGGCCGGCATCCGGCATGTCGCAGATGGAACGGCTCATCCGGCAGGTTGCGGAGCCGATACGGGCATCGCTTCGTGAGCATCCTTTCGAGCAATGACTGCCATGGCGACGGTGCGCGGTATTTCTCCTGCTCCCCGGCTGGCAACCCGAAAGCTCAACCGGCGAGCGGGCGCCCCTCGCCCGCCCGCCACAGCGCCTGCAGGCCGTGGCGATAGTCCGGATGGCGCGGATGCCATCCCAGCGCGGCGCAAGCCTGGCGATTGTCGATGCGCTTGCTGGCGCCGTAGAAGCGCTGCCTCGCCGCCGACACGGTGCTCGCGTCGTAAGCTTCCACCGGCGGCAGCGGCAGCCCGCCGATCGCCGCCGCATGCGCGAGCACGTCCTGCGGCGGCGCGGGCAGGTCGTCGGCGAGCAGGTAGGTCGCGGTTCCCCGCGTGCGGTGCAGCGATGCGACGAGCGCGTCGCAGGCATCCTCCACGTGGATGCGGTTGAACACCAGGCCGGGCTTCACCACGTGGGGCGCCCGGCCCTCGGCGAGCTGGCGCAGGGCGTTGCGGCCGGGCCCGTAGAGGCCGGCCAGCCGGAACACGCCGCAGGCGATGCCGCGTGGTTCCGCGAGCGCGCGCCACTGCGCTTCGGCCCGCAGGCGGACGCGGGCACTGTCATCGCCGGCATCCGCGGGCGACGACGCATCCACGATGCCGCCCTGGCGATCCGCGTAGACGCCGGTGGACGAGAGATATCCCAGCCAGCGCAGGCGGTCGTTGCCGGCCAGCGCCCTGGCCAGGTACGGCAACGCGGGATCGCCCTGCGCGTCCGGCGGCATCGACCCGAGCACCGCGTCGGCCTGCGCGAGCGCCGCGAGCAGGACAGGATCGTGGGGCACCCGGCCATCGAAGCGGCGCCGCGACGGATCGCCCGCGCCGGCCTGCCGCGTCGTGCCGATGCAGTCGACGCCGTGCGCGCGCAGGCGGTCCGCGAAGCGCGTGCCGACGTAGCCCATGCCCAGCACGACCACCCGCCGCAGCCATGGCGGCGGCGCGGACGGGTTCATCCGCCGCGCCCGGCCTCGTAGGCCTGCAGCGATACCCACGCCGCCTGCAGCCGGGGCGCGGCGATGCCGTGCGCCGCGGCGCGATGCACCATGTCGCCGACGATGTGCGCGGCTTCGACGCGCTGCCCGGCTTCCAGGTCGCGCAGCATCGACGCCTTCATCGGCGAATCGGACGCCGTCAATGTCTCGCGCGCGGTCGCCTGCGCGGTCGCGGGGACAGGCTGCCCCTCGGCCGCCGCCACCGCGACGCATTCGGCGTGCAGCGCGGCCATGAACTCCGCGCCGCCCTCGCCCGCCACGATCGTGCCGACCGGCGCGTGCATCAGGCAGGTGCCGGCCGCCAGCGCGGCGAGGAAGGTGTACTTCACCCACTGCGCCTGCGCGATGTCGGCCGTGTACTGGTGGTCGATGCCCGCCTGCGTGCAGGCCGCGGACAGCGCCTGCAGGCGCGCGTCGGGCGGCTGGCCCGCGCGCTCGCCGAACGTCATCGACGCCGGCCTGCCCAGGTGCAGGATCCCGCCGTCGGCGGCGAGCGCGGCGCTGATGAAGCACAGCCCGCCGAGCACGTTCGCGGAACCGAAGCGCGCGTCCAGCGCTTCGTAGTGGCGCAGGCCGTTGAGCAACGGCACCACCGCCGCGCCCGCCGCCACGGCCGGCGCGATGGCGTCCATCGCGGTGTCCAGGTCGTAGGCCTTGCAGCCCAGCAGCACCAGGTCGAACGGTGCGGCGGCGGGCAGCGCCTCCGCCGTCAGCACCTGCACCGGCACGTCCGCGTCGCCCAGTGGGCTGCGGATGCGCAGGCCGCGCTCGCGCAGCAGCGCCGCGCGCGCCGGACGCACGAGGAAGGCGACGTCCACGCCCGCCTGCGCCAGCCGGCCGCCGAAATAGCCGCCGGTGCCACCGGCGCCGAGCACGAGCAGGCGCATCAGCTGCGCAGCCCCACTCCCTTCTTCAGCAGCCACAGGCCCAGCGTCGCCAGGCCGGCGACGAAGGCCAGCATCAGCGCGTAGGCCACCCACAGCGGCACGTCGCTGGTCCCGAGCAGGCCGTAGCGGAAGGCGTTGACCATGTAGAAGATCGGGTTGGCGTGGGTCAGCGCCTCGGCCCACGGCGGCAGCAGCGTGACCGAGTAGAACACGCCGCCCAGGTAGGTCAGCGGGGTGAGGATGAAGGTCGGGACGATGGCGATGTCGTCGAACTTCTTCGCGTAGGCCGCGTTGACGAAGCCGGCCAGCGAGAAGATCGTCGCGCCCAGAAGCACGGTGCTGAGGGTCACCAGCGGGTGCGGCATGCGCACCTTGGTGAAGAACATGGCGATGACCAGCACGATGGCGCCGACCATCAGCCCGCGCAGCACCGCGCCGGCCACGTAGCCCAGCAGGATCACCCAGTTCGGCATCGGGCTGACCAGCAGCTCCTCCACGTGGCGGCCGAACTTGGCGCCGAAGAACGAGGACGAGATGTTGCCGTAGCTGTTCTGGATGATGCTCATCATCACCAGGCCCGGCACGATGAACTCCATGTAGGTGTAGCCGCCCATGTCGCCGATCTTCGAGCCGATCAGGCCGCCGAAGATCAGGAAGTACAGGGTCATGGTGATGGCCGGCGGCACCAGGGTCTGGCCCCAGATGCGCAGGATGCGGGCGATCTCGCGGCGGACGATGGTGCCCAGCGCGACGAGGTTGGGATGGCTCATGCGGCCTTCTCCCCGGCGCCGGCGCCGTTGCCGGTCATGCGCACGAACAGTTCCTCCAGCCGGTTGCTCTTGGTGCGCATGGAGCGCACCCGGATGCCGGCCTCGTTGAGCGCGGCGAACACGCGGTTGAGGTCCATCGCGCGCGGCATGTCCAGGTCCAGCGTGTGGCCGTCGATGGCGGTGAGGGTGGTGCCCTCGATGGCCGGCAGCCGCGCCGGCAGCTCGCCGTCGACGTCGAACAGGAAGCCTTCCACGTCCAGCTTGGCCAGCAGCGCGCGCATCGGCCCCTGCTCGACGATGGTGCCGTGGTCGATGATGGCCAGGTTGCGGCAGAGGCTCTCGGCCTCCTCCAGGTAGTGCGTGGTCAGGATGATGGTGGTGCCGGCGGCGTTGATCTCCTTCAGCGTCTTCCACATGCCGCGGCGGATCTCGATGTCCACGCCGGCGGTGGGCTCGTCCAGGATCAGCAGCTTCGGCCGCGTCATCATGGCGCGGGCGATCATCAGCCGCCGCTTCATGCCGCCGGACAGCGTGCGGCTCATGACGTGGGCCTTGTCCCACAGCTGCGCGCGCCGGAGTTCCTCCTCGGCGCGCACCAGCGCCTCGGCGCGCGGGATGCCGTAGAACCCCGCGTAGTTCACGCAGATGTCCAGCGGCTTCTCGAACATGTTGAAGTTCAGTTCCTGCGGCACCAGGCCGAGCAGGCGCATGGCGCCATCGCGGTCGCGGTCCAGGTCCGTGCCGAACACCTCGACCCGGCCGCTGCTCTTGTTGACCAGCGAGCTGACGATGCCGATCAGGGTGGACTTGCCGGCGCCGTTGGGGCCGAGCAGGGCGAAGAAATCGCCGGGGTCGACCCGCAGCGACACGCCCTTGAGGGCCTGCACGCCGGTGTCGTAGACCTTGCGCAGGTCGGTGATGGCCAGCGCGGGGATAGCGGCCGGTGCCGCGGAAGGAGACGCCATGGGAGCCTTGCGGTGCGCGCGGGGGCGCGGTGGGAGGGCAAGCGCTTATTATAGGCGTCCCGCCGGGACCGCCCCGGGCCACACAGTGTTCCAGCCGCCTTGGCCATCGCCCACTTTCCGCTGAAGCTCGTCGGCCGCCGCATGCTGGCGCCGAGCGTGGGCCACTACAGCTTCGTCCGCGACGACGGCCAGCCGCTGGATTTCGTCCCCGGCCAGTTCATCCAGGTGCATTTCAGCTACGCCGACGGCACCGCGACCAAGCGCAGCTACTCGCTGGCGACGATCCACGACCATGCGATGGGGCCGGGCGAAGCGGTGGAGATCGCGGTGAGCTACGTGCCGGGCGGCGCGGCGACGGCCCTGTTCGAAGGCCTGCCGGAAGGCGGCCACGTCGAGGCCAGCGGCCCGTTCGGCCGCTTCTGCCTGATGCCGGGCGACCGCAACCGCCGCTATCTCCTGATCGCCACCGGCACCGGCGTGACGCCCTACCGCGCGATGCTGCCGCAACTGGAAACGCTGATGGCCGAGCGCGGCGTGCAGGTCGTGCTGCTGCAGGGCGCGCGCACGCCGGCGGAACTGCTGTACGGCGACGAATTCCGCGCCTTCGCCGACGCGCATCCGGGCTTCCGCTACGTCCCCTGCCTCTCGCGCGAACTGCCGGAACACCCGCACCCCGACGTCCGCCGCGGCTACGTGCAGCAGCACCTGGCGGAATTCGCGCCCGATCCGGCCGGCGACATCGCCTACCTGTGCGGCAACCCGGACATGGTCGATGCCTGCTTCGAGGCGCTGAAGGGATACGGCCTGTCGGTCCCGCAGATCCGGCGCGAGAAGTACGTCAGCAGCAAGTAGCTACCCGCCGCCGGGCGCAACGGCGGGCTTCGCGCCCCGCCCCACCCTGCATCCGGTCACATCCGTCCCGCCGCCCCGTCATGGCATGCTGGAACCAGCCTACAACGGGACAGATGCATGGAATTCCAGCTTCATCGATCACTCGCGCCGGCCCTGGGCGCGCTGCTGCTGGCCAGCTGCGGCGGCGCGGGCACCCCAGACGCCAGCCAGCAGGCCGTCCGCCACTACGGCGACCTCGCCTTCACGCCCTGCACGCTGACGGCGCCCTACCTGACCACCACCGTCGAGGCGCAGTGCGCGACGCTCGACGTGGCCGAGAATCCCGCCCGGCCCGAAGGGCGCAAGGTGGCGCTGAACATCGCGTGGCTGCCGGCGACCAATGAGGGCGCGGCCACCGAGGACCCGGTGTTCTTCCTGGCCGGCGGCCCCGGGCAATCGGCGGTCGAAGTGTGGCCGGCCATCGACGCGGCCTTCCGCGACGTGCGCAAGTCGCGGCACGTGGTGCTGGTCGACCAGCGCGGCACCGGCAAGTCGAACCCGCTGTCGTGCAAGGACGGCCAGGGCCGCAACGCCTACGGCGACGCCGGCGACATGAGCGAAGCCGCGGCGGCCGCATTCGCGCGCGCCTGCGCCGCGTCGCTGAACGCCGATCCGCGCTTCTACACCACCACCGACGCGGTGCGCGACCTGGACAGCGTGCGCAAGGCGCTGGGCGCGGCGAAGATCAACCTGGTCGGCGGGTCCTACGGCACCCGCGTGGCGCAGCAGTACGCCATGCGCCATCCGGACAGCACGCGCAGCGTGGTGATCGACGGCGTGGTGCCGAACGCGCTGGCGCTGGGCAGCGAGCACGCGCGCAACCTGGATGCCGCGCTCGCGCTGCAGTTCCAGCGCTGCCAGGCCACGCCCACCTGCAAAGCGCGCTTCGGCGACGACCTGCGCGGGCAGCTGCGCGGGCTGATGGCGCGGCTGGCGGCCACGCCGATCGACACCGCGTACCGCGACCCGTCGACCGGCGAGCTGGTCGATGGCCAGGTCACCGCCGGCACGGTGGCGGGCATCACCCGCATGTATTCCTACTATCCGCAGGGCGCCGCGCTGCTGCCGCTGGTGCTGAACGAAGCGCAGCAGGGCCGCTACGGTTCGCTGATGTCGCTGGCCAAGCTGCTGGAGGCGCAGGTCGGCGACCAGTTCATGCACGGCATGCAGCTGTCGGTGATCTGCGCCGAGGACGCCGACCTGCTGCAGGCCGATCCCGCCGACGGCGACACCGTGCTGGGCAGCGCGATGGGCGACGCGCTGAAGGCGCAATGCAGCGCGTGGCCGACCGGGACGCGGCCGGCGGATTTCCACACGGTCTGGACCTCCGACGTCCCCACCCTGCTGGCGTCCGGCGAACTGGACCCGGTCACGCCGCCGCGCTACGGCGAGCAGGTGCTGCGCACGCTGTCGAACGGCCGCCACCTGGTGCTGAAGGGCCAGGGCCACGGCACGTTCGCCGTCGGCTGCATGCCCAAGCTGCTCGGCCGCTTCCTGGAGACGGCCGATGCCAAGGGCCTGGACGCGACCTGCCTGGACAGCCTGGACTACGTGCCGCCCTTCACCAGCTTCAACGGCTGGGAGCCGTGAGCCGCGCCCCGCGCGCCCGCCCTCTTCCCTGGACATGACCGAATGATCATCGCCAACGACCTGCACAAGTCCTTCAAGACCAAGACCGGCACCGTCACCGCCGTGGACGGCGTCAGCTTCACCGCCCGCGACGGCCAGATCACCGGCCTGCTCGGCCCCAACGGCGCCGGCAAGACCACCACCATGCGCATGCTCTACACGCTGATGACGCCCGACCGCGGGCAGGTCACCGTGGACGGCATCGACACCGCGCGCGATCCGGTCGCGGTGCGGCGCGCGCTCGGCGTGCTGCCGGACGCGCGCGGCGTGTACAAGCGCCTGACCGCGCGCGAGAACATCGCCTACTTCGGCGAGCTGCACGGGCTGTCCTCGGCGCAGATCGCCGCGCGCACGCAGGCGCTGTCGGACGCGCTGGACATGGGCGACATCCTCGACCGCCAGACCGAGGGCTTCAGCCAGGGCCAGCGCACCAAGACCGCGATCGCCCGCGCGCTGGTGCACGACCCGCGCAACGTCATCCTCGACGAACCCACCAACGGCCTGGACGTGATGACCACGCGCGCGATGCGCGGCTTCCTGCGCCAGCTGCGCGACGAGGGCCGCTGCGTGATCTTCTCCAGCCACATCATGCAGGAGGTGGCCGCGCTCTGCGACCGCATCGTGATCATCGCCAAGGGCACGGTGGTCGCCGCCGGCACCGCCGACGAGCTGCGCGAGCAGGCGGGCGAGGACAACCTGGAGGATGCGTTCGTCAAAGTGATCGGTTCGGAGGAGGGCCTGCTGGCATGAACATGTTCCGCACCGTCTTCACCGTGATGCGCAAGGAACTGCGTGACCTCTCCCGCGACCGCCGCACGCTGGCGCTGGCGCTGTTCCTCGGCCCGCTGCTCTATCCCGCGCTGATGCTGGGCATGGGCTACCTGACCGAGAACCGCATCCGCACCCAGGTCGACAAGACGCTGGAGGTTCCCATGGTCGGCGCCGAGCACGCGCCGAACCTGGTGAAGTTCCTCGCCACCAACGGCATCACCGCGGCCGAGGCGCCGGCCAACCTGGACGCCGCGATCCGCTCGCAGGAGATCGACGTGGCGCTGCGCATCAGCCCCGGGTACGCGGAGGACTGGCGCAACGGCCGCCCCGCGCTGGTGGAGATCATCCGCGACAGCACGCGCCGCGATGCCGACATCCCCACCCAGCGCGTGAACGCGGCGCTGTCGGCCTACAGCCAGCAGGTCGGCGCGCTGCGCCTGCTCGCGCGGGGCGTGGATGCGTCGGTGGCGCGGCCGGTGAACGTGGGCATGCAGGACCTGGCCACGCCCGAGGCCAAGCAGGGCATGCTGCTGTCGGTGCTGCTGCCCTACCTGCTGATCCTGACGTCCTTCATCGGCGGCGCCTACCTGATCCTCGACGCCACCGCCGGCGAGCGCGAGCGGCAATCACTGGAGCCGCTGCTGGCCACGCCGGCGCCGCGCAGCGCGGTGGTCAGCGGCAAGATCGCGGCCGCCTGCGCGATCGGCCTGGCCACGCTGCTGCTGACCCTGCTCGCGTTCAAGTTCAGCGCGCAGTTCGCCGGCACGCTGGGCCGGCAGTTGAACGTGTCGTTCCTGGCGATGGGCAAGATGCTGCTGATCCTGCTGCCCATGCTGTTCATCGGCACCTCGCTGCTGACCTACCTGGCGGCGTCGGCCAAGAGCATGAAGGAGGCGCAGAGCCACATGACCTGGCTGATGCTGCTGCCGATGATCCCGACCTTCGCGCTGATGGCCAACCCGCTGAAGAGCCAGCTGTGGCAGTACGCGGTGCCGTTCCTGGCGCAGAACCAGTTGCTGCTGAAGGTCATCCGCAACGAGTACATCGGGCCGCAGACGTGGGGGATCTACGTCGCCGCGGCGTTCGGCGTGGCGGCGCTGCTGTGGTTCGCGGCGGTGCGCCGCTACCACCAGGAGAAGCTGGCCGTCGCCGGCTGAGGCTGCCGGCGTCGCGGAACACGGAACGGCCGCCGCGAGGCGGCCGTTCTCGTTCGCGGCGACCGCAACGAAGAACGCCGGCATGGCGCCGGCGTTCTCGCGATCCGTGGAGCGGGGCTTTCCTCAGCCGCCCGGGCTGAACCCGATCGTGCGGCGGGTGGTCACCGGCGCATCCAGCGGTTCGAAGCGCCAGCGGCGCACGGCGTTCAGGGCTTCGCGGTCGAACACGCGCGCCGGGGTGGCGCGCACGACGCGGGCGTTGGTCACCGAACCGTCCGTGCCCACCGTGATCTCGACCAGCACTTCGCCCGAGGTGCCCGACCGCAGCGCTTCCGGCGGATAGCGCGGGGCCGGCGTGCTGACCGCGCGCAGCGATTGCGCCGGCGCGGCGGCGGGAACGGCGGCGCGGGCCGCGGCGGCCTGGCGTTCGGCCGCTTCGCGCTGGGCGGCGGCCTGGCGCTCGGCTTCCTGGCGGGCGGCCTCGGCGCGGGCGGCTTCCTGCTGCTGGGCCAGCTGCTGGGCGGCGGCGGCCTCGGTGGCGCGCTGCTGCTCGGCCTGCTGGGTCAGGCGCTGCTGTTCCTTCAGGCGCGCTTCCTCTTCGGCCCGGGTCCTCCTGGCCTCGTCGGTGACGGCGCGCTGGGCGACGGCCTGCTGCGCGGCGGCGATGCTCTGCTGCAGGCGCGGCAGGGCCGGCGCCTTCGGGTCGGCCTTCTCGATGATCGCCGACAGCCGCTGGGCCTCGGTGAACTCCTCGCGCGCGATGCTCTGCTCGGCGGCGATCAGCGTGTACGGCATCAGGTCGGTCAGCGCGCTGGTGACGCCGGGATCGTTCGGCAGCTTGTCGCGCAGGGCCAGGTAGTACTCCATGGCGTTGTCGCCGCCCGGGGCGTAGATGCGGTTCTCGCGCAGGGCCTTGGTCGCGGCCTCGCGCAGCGCGTCGGCGTCCATCGCCTGCACCTCGGCGGACACCGCGGGCGGCGGCGGCGCGGCCGGCGTGGCGGCGGTCGTCCCCGGCTTCGCCGCCGGCGCGGCGGGCTCATCCTTCGAGCATGCCGCGACCGCGGCGATCAGCAGCAAGGGCGCCACGTAGCGCAGGCGCGCGGTCTTGTGGATCAAGGACATCGTTTCTACTCCCCCAAAGAACGTTTCTAATGTTGGCGACGCTTCCCCGGCATCGCGTACGGTCGCGGCACCGGGTGTTCCGGTTGTCGGCGCGGCCCGCCGTCGCCGGACCCGCCGGGCATGGCGCGATGCCTTGGGTACCCCTACCCGTCCGTCAGGGTACGTCGGCCCGTCCGCCCCGGCACTTGATCCCGGTCACACTTCGGCGCTGTACGGCCCCCGGCTACTTGCCGATGCAGAAGGTCGAGAAGACGTGCCCCAGCAGGTCGTCGGCGCTGATGCGGCCGGTGATCTCGCCCAGCGCCTCGTGGGCCAGCCGCAATTCCTCGGCGGCCAGTTCCAGCTGTTCGTGCCGCAACTGCAGGGCCGCGCCCGCGGCATGGGCCGCCGCGCGATGCAGCGCATCGACGTGGCGGGTCCGCGCGGAGAACTCGCCTTCGCTGCCCTCCACGGCGTGGTCGCCGGCCAGCGCGCGCAGCCGGTGGTGCAGACGGTCCAGCCCCTGGCCGGTGGCGGCCGAGACGTGGACGGCGTGTTCGCCGTCCGGCGGCGGTTCCGGCAGCAGGTCCACCTTGTTGTGGATCCACAGCACGACGGGAACGCCGGCGATGTCGCCGGCGACCGCGGCGCGGCCGGCTTCCGGGTCGCGCGCATCGACCACGGCCAGCGCGACGTCGGCCTGCCGCAGTTCGGCGCGCGCGCGGCGCATGCCTTCGCGCTCGATGGCGTCGCCGCCGTCGCGCAGGCCGGCGGTGTCGACCAGGTGCAGTTCCAGCCCGTCCAGCCGGACGGTCTCGCGCAGCGTGTCGCGGGTCGTGCCGGCCACGTCGGTGACGATGGCGCGGTCGCTGCCAGCCAGCGCGTTGAGCAGCGAACTCTTGCCGGCGTTCGGCGGGCCCACGATCACGGTGTGCAGGCCGTCGCGCAGCTTGCGGCCGCGCTCGGCGTCGGCGATCAGCGCATCGAGTCGCCCGCGGCCGGCGTCGAGCCGCTGGCGGACCTGGTCGATGCCCAGCGTGTCCAGCGATTCGTCGGCGAAGTCGATCGCGGCCTCGACGTGCACGCGCAGCGCCACCAGCACCGCGCCCAGTTCGTCGACACGGCGCGAGAACACGCCGTCCAGCGATCGCCGCGCCGCGCGGGCGGCGCGCGTATCGGTGGCCGCGATCAGGTCGGCGATGGCCTCCGCCTGCGCCAGGTCGAGCTTGCCGTTGAGGAAGGCGCGCTCGGAGAACTCGCCGGGCCGCGCCGCGCGCGCGCCCAGCGCGCAGGCGCGCGCGACCAGGCGCTGCAGCACGACCGGGCTGCCGTGCGCCTGCAGTTCCACCACGTCTTCGCCGGTGAAGCTGCGCGGCGCCGGGAACGCCAGCGCGATGCCGTCGTCGAGCACGCGGCCGTCCTCGTCGAGGAAGCGGACGTGGTGCGCGCGGCGCGGCGCGAGCGCGCGGGCGCAGATCGCGTGCGCGATGCGCGGTGCGGCCGGCCCCGACAGGCGCACGATGCCGACGCCGCCTGCGCCGGGGGCGCTGGCGATGGCGGCGATGGTGTCCTGTGCGTGGCGCGGAGTAGTCGATGGCATGGCGTCGATAGCCTAGCGAAAAAAACCGGGCATCCGGATTCCGGATGCGGCGAAGTATCCCGCGCCGGAAGCGCGAACGTCCGCGTGCGTCGGCCACGCAGGGCCGACCTACGGCAGGTCGGGGTTACGTCCCCGACGTTCTCCGCGCATGCCTCGCCAGGAATGGGGCGCGAAAGAACGAAGCCCGCCAGACGGCGGGCTTCGTGGTGACCCATGCGAGGCGGCCTACTTCGCCGCGGCCGGCTTGGCCGGCGTCGCCTGCTCGCCGTGGCGCTTGGTCATCCACCACTGCTGCAGCAGGCCCAGCGCGCCGTTGGTCACCCAGTACAGCACCAGGCCGGACGGGAAGAAGGCCATCATCACGCCGAACACCAGCGGCATGAACTGCATCATCTTCTGCTGCATCGGGTCCATGCCCGGCGACGGCGTCAGCTTCTGCGTCAGCCACATCACCAGCATGTTGAGCACGGGCAGGATGAAGTACGGGTCGCGCGCGGTCAGGTCCTGGATCCAGGCGAACCACGGCGCCTGCCGCAGTTCCACCGATTCGCCCAGCACGTAGTACAGGGTCAGGAAGATCGGCATCTGCACCAGGATCGGCAGGCAGCCGCCCATGGGATTGATCTTCTCCTTCTTGTACAGCTCCATCATGGCGACCTGGAACTTCTGCTTGTCGTCGCCGTAGCGCTCCTTCAGCTGCTGGATGCGCGGCTGGAACTTGCGCATCTTGGCGAAGCTCTTGTACTGCGCCGCCGACAGCGGATACAGCGCCAGCTTCACCAGCACGACCAGGCCGACGATCGACCAGCCCCAGTTGCCCAGGAGGCCGTGCAGGAAGTTGAGGATCCAGAACAGGCCCTGGCCGAGCAGGGCCAGCAGCGAGAAGCGGCTGTAGTCGACCACGCGGTCGATGCCCGGCGCCTTGATCGCGTCGATCTTGTCCACCAGCTTCGGGCCCACCCACAGGCGCGCGGTGGTGGTGGCCTGCTGGCCGGGACCGACGTTCACGCCCGGACCCATTTCGCGGATCAGCGCGCGGGTGCCGCCGTTCGGGTTGTCCAGCGAGATGGTGGTGGTGTCGTCGGCCAGCGGGATCCAGGCGCTGAAGAAGTGGTGCTGCAGGATCGAGATCCAGCCGCCCTTGACCTGCTGCTCGACGCGGCCGTCCTCCAGGTAGTCGTCGTCGAACTTGCGGCGCTGGTAGCCGCCGTCCCACCAGGTGGCGCCGTTGAAGCTGAAGGACTCCGGGTTGGTCATGCCGCTCTTGACCTGCGGCGGCGTGCGCAGCAGCTGGCGGTACACGGTGCCCTGCCACGTGCCGGCGCCGGCGTTGACGACCTGGTCGCGGACCTCGACTTCGTAGCTGGCGCGCTTGAGCGTGTAGGTGCGGCGGATAGCGACGCCGTCCGGGCCCTGCCACACGAACGGCACGCTGACGCTGTCGGCGCCGTCGGCCAGCGCGACCGCGCCGGCGCCGTTCTCCGGCACGAAGGCGTGGTGGTCCGGCGCCTTGGACTGGCCGCTGACCCAGCCGCTTTCCGCCACGTAGAAATGCTGCGGGTCGTCGCTGAAGAGCCGCACCGGCTCGGCGCCGGGCGTCTTGCTCTGCGGGTAGTGCAGCAGGTCGGCCTGCAGCACGCTGCCGCCGTCCAGCACCAGCCGCAGCACGTCGGTGTTCACCGTGACCCGGGCGGCGGCACGCGCGGCCGCTTCGGGCGCGGCGACGGCCGGCACCGCCGTCGGGGCGGCCGGCACGGTACCGGACGGCGTCGGCGCCGCCGTGGCGACCGGCACCGTGCTGCCCGCGGGCGCCGTCGTCGTCTGGGCGGCGACGGCGGGCGCGGCCGGCGCCGCCTTGTCCTTGCCCCATTCCAGCCACAGCAGGGTCGCCACCATCAGCCAGGCGAAGATCAGGAATACACGGGTCTGGTTCATCAGGCAGGCAGTCTCAACCGGCGTCGGAAACCGGTTTGGTCGAAGAGGAAGGAGTGGGTGGCGGCGCGGGGGAATTCAAGCCCGGCGGCATTGTGCCGCCCGGTGCCGGTGCCGGCAATGCGCCGGCGCGCACCAGCACGCGTTCGAAGGTCGCGCGCAGCTGGTCCGGTCCGGCCTTCGCGGCCGGCGGACGGGCCACCACGACGTAGTCGCCGCCCGGCAGGACGGCGCGCAGGTGGCGGAAGTGTTCGCGCAGCTGGCGCTTGATGCGGTTGCGGCCGACGGCGCGGGCATCCACCTTGCGGGACACCGCCAACCCCAGGCGCGCGGGGCCGTCGCCCGGCAACCAGTGCAGGCTCATCAGCGGGTCGGAGGTGCGGCGGGCCTGCTCGAACACACGGGCGTAGTCGGCGCTCGCGCGCACCCGCGCCGCGCGCGGGAAAGCCGTGCTCATCTCAGCAAGAAGCCCGCTCGTGACCGGGCGGGCTCCTGGTGGTGCAGGGAACGCATGGATGCATTGGCCGCGACGTGCGGCCAAGCCATCAGGCGGTCAGGCGCTTGCGGCCCTTGGCGCGGCGACGGGCCAGGATCTTGCGGCCGTCGGCGGTCTTCATGCGGGCGCGGAAGCCATGGTCGCGCTTGCGCTTCAGGTTGCTGGGTTGGTAAGTGCGCTTGGTGGCCATGGGGCCCTCGGGCGTGTTCGGGTGGAAAGAACCGGAAATTCTATAGGAACCGCCGGCTTACGGTCAACCACCCCGCCGCTTTCGCTCCACCGCGCGGCGGCGGCGCGGCCACGGCGGCGCCGTTCGTCCCTTCATCCACATCTTATGCACAGGATCGTTGGCGGGTCCGGGGACCGGTGGTAGTCTGGCCGACCCCATGGACCCCGCCCCGCGCTGCCTCCGGCAACGCGGGATGGCCTGTTCGACCCCACACGCGAGTTGTTCCACCTGATGGATGCCTGGCCCCGTTGCCTCGAACGCCTGGAAGCCGAACTGCCGGCCGAGGACGTACACACCTGGCTGAAGCCCTTGCAGGCCGAGCAGCGCAGCAACGCCGTGGTGCTGTACGCACCCAACGCGTTCATCGTGGAACAGGTGCGCGAACGCTACCTGGGCCGCATCCGCGAGTTGCTGGACCATTTCGCCGGCCACGACGACGTGTCGTTGGAGATCGGCTCGCGCAGCAAGCCGGCCGACGCCGCCGCGCCCGCCGCGCCCGCCGCGACGGCGAACGGCAGCCCGGGCATGGGCGCCGCGGCGGCCATCGAGCCGTTCGCCGGCAACATGGACACGCACTATACCTTCGACAACTTCGTCGAGGGCCGCAGCAACCAGCTCGGCCGCGCCGCGGCCTGGCAGGCGGCGCAGAAGCCGGGCGACCGCGCGCACAACCCGCTGCTGCTGTACGGCGGCACCGGCCTGGGCAAGACCCACCTGATGTTCGCCGCCGGCAACGAGATGCGCCGGCAGAACCCGGCCGCGCGCGTGCTGTACCTGCGCAGCGAGCAGTTCTTCAGCGCGATGACCAAGGCGCTGATCGAGAAGTCGATGGACCAGTTCAAGCGCCGCTTCCAGCAGGTCGACGCGCTGCTGATCGACGATATCCAGTTCTTCGCCGGCAAGGACCGCACGCAGGAGGAGTTCTTCCACACCTTCAACGCGCTGTTCGACGGCCGCCAGCAGATCATCCTGACCTGCGACCGCTACCCGCGCGAGGTGGAGGGCCTGGAGCCGCGGCTGAAGTCGCGCCTGGCCTGGGGCCTGTCGGTGGCGATCGACCCGCCCGACTTCGAGACCCGCGCGGCCATCGTGCTGGCCAAGGCGCACGAGCGCGGCGCGCAGATCCCGGACGACGTGGCCTTCCTGCTGGCCAAGAAGATGCGCAGCAACGTACGCGACCTGGAAGGCGCGCTCAACACGCTGGCCGCGCGCGCCAACTTCACCGGCCGCGCCATCACCACCGAGTTCGCGCAGGAGACCCTGCGCGACCTGCTGCGCGCGCAGCAGCAGGCCATCAGCATCCCCAATATTCAGAAGACCGTGGCAGACTACTACGGTCTGCAAGTCAAGGACCTGCTGTCCAAGCGGCGCACGCGCTCGTTGGCGCGCCCGCGGCAGGTGGCGATGGCCTTGGCCAAGGAACTGACCGAACACAGCCTGCCGGAAATCGGCGACGCGTTCGCCGGTCGCGACCACACGACCGTGCTGCACGCCTGCCGCCAGATCCGCACCCTGATGGAAGCGGACGGCAAGCTGCGCGAGGACTGGGACAAGCTGATCCGGAAACTCAGCGAGTAGTCGCGCCGCCGGCCACGGTGCGCGCATTCGCCGGTTCGGGAACGGCGCTCCACGCAATCCAGGCAACGAAGTGACGCCATCGCCGGTCCCTGGGCGCTGGCGGGGTTCGCGGAAACGGTCGCGGCGGTCGCCGGCATGTCGAGGCGCCACCACCCCGCTCCATCTCCCGCGCACCTGCACTGCTGGCGGCCCCGCGGCCTGCCGTCGCAAGCCGTGGCGCTACTGTAGGCAGCGCGGTCGCGGCGGGCAACGGACAACTCCGTGGGCAACCGGGCGCACCGTCTGTGGATAAGATGTGCGCGATTCCGGGCGCCGAAGTTGTCCACAGGTTCCAGCACAGCTACGGCCGACCCTGTCCACCGGGTTGGGGGAAGAAAAAACAAAACGAATTCATGGGGTTATGCAGGTTTTCCCGGATTCCGGCGCCTACCATCACCACCAGCTTTTAAGCTTTTAGTCTTCAAAATCCAAAGCGAAGGGGCTCCAACACTCATGCGTTTCAGTCTGCAGCGCGAAGCTTTCCTCAAGCCCTTGGCCCAGGTGGTCAACGTGGTCGAACGCCGGCAGACGCTGCCGGTCCTGGCGAATTTCCTGGTGCAGGTGCAGAACGGACAGCTCTCGCTGACCGGTACCGACCTGGAAGTGGAGATGATCGCGCGCAGCGGTGTCGAGGACGCGCAGGACGGCGAGACCACGATCCCCGCCCGCAAGCTGTTCGACATCATCCGCGCGCTGCCGGATGGCAGCCGGGTGACCGTCAGCCAGACCGGCGACAAGGTCACCGTGCAGGCCGGGCGCAGCCGTTTCACCCTGGCCACCCTGCCCGCCAACGACTTCCCCTCGGTGGACGAGGTCGAAGCGACCGAGCGCATCGAGGTGCCGGAGGCGACGCTGAAGGAGCTGATCGAACGCACCTCGTTCGCGATGGCCCAGCAGGACGTGCGCTACTACCTCAACGGCCTGCTGTTCGACCTGAGCGAGCACACCCTGCGCTGCGTGGCCACCGACGGCCATCGCCTGGCCCTGTGCGAGTCGCAGCTGGAAGGCGCGCCGGTCGGCAAGCGCCAGATCATCGTGCCGCGCAAGGGCGTGACCGAGCTGCAGCGCCTGCTGGAAGGCGGCGACCGCGCACTGGAGCTGGAAGTCGGCCGCAGCCACATCCGGGTCAAGCGCGACGACGTGACCTTCACCTCCAAGCTGATCGACGGCCGCTTCCCCGATTACGCCGCGGTGATCCCGATCGGCGCCGACCGCGAAGTGCTGCTGGATCGCGAGGTGCTGCGCGCGGCCCTGCAGCGCGCCGCCATCCTCTCCAACGAGAAGTACCGCGGCGTGCGCGTGGAAGTCTCGCCCGGCCAGCTGAAGATCAGCGCCCACAACCCGGAACAGGAAGAGGCGCAGGAAGAGATCGAGGCCGACACCAAGGTCGACGGCCTGGCGATCGGCTTCAACGTGAACTACCTGCTGGACGCCCTGTCCGCGCTGCGCGACGAGCACGTGATCCTGCAGCTGCGCGACGCCAACTCCTCGGCCCTGGTCCGCGAGGCCAGCAGCGAGAAGTCCCGGCACGTGGTGATGCCGCTGCGCCTCTGACGTTCCTGTTCCACGTGGAACACTCCCGACGCCCGGATTCTTCCGGGCGTCGTCTTTTCCGGCATCGGGACGCGGGCAGGACGCCCGCGGGCGGCCTACCTGTCAGGCACGACCAGGGTGCCGCTTCCCTCCTTGGTCTCGAAGGACAGTTCCAACTGGCACTCGGCCACCGAGCCGGCCCAGGCGTCCATCCCGGTGAGATAGCCGCCGGTGTAGAAGAGCTGCTGCTGGCTCAGGCCGTCGTCCCAGCCCTCCGGTATCTGCAGGGACGGCGGGATGCCGAGGTCGCCGCCGGCCGCCGGCAGGTACCGGCCCAGGAACATCGTCACCAGGTCGGCCAGCGCCCGTGGCGCGTAGGCGCACGGTCCGGCCTCCACCTGGCACGGCATGACGTTGGGCAGCAGGTAGTCGAAATGCTGCATCTTCCGGACGTTCGCCACGTGCAGGGGCACGCCGAGGCCGCGCAGCAGCTGGGGGTCGTGTTCCGTCCCGCCGAAAACGAACAGCTTGGGCGCCGCGACGGCGTGCAGCACCGCGGCAGGATCGCTCGAAGCACCGTGGAAATCCCCGCTGAACGACACGAAGGCCCGGGCGCCAAGTTCGCTGGCCAGGCGCGCGGCCTGCACGCCGCCGCGGGAATGGCCGATCACCGCGGTGGAGTCGGCCAGCAGGCTGGCGTACTGCCATTGCTGGCGCAGCCAGGCCACCACCCGCCGCAGGGTGACCAGGTCGGCGTCCTGCGCCGGGTGGCCGCCGGACAGCTGCGGCACCGCCACCACGTAGCCGGCCCGCGCCAGCTGGCGGAGGATCGGGCTGTCGGCCCACATCAGGTAGTGCAGGGACTGGGCGAGCCGGTCGTCGCCTTGGACGTCGCTGCGGGTGTCCTCGCATTGGCCGTGGGCGAAGACCACCAGTGGAAAGCGGCCGCAGGGACCGAGGATCTCGTTGTACTGCGGGGTTCCGCCCAGGCTGGGGAACCAGACCCGCATGGTCGGCACGTCCGGGTCGAACACGACGCCTTCCAGCAGTCGCATCTGCGCCTGCGACTGCAGCAGGCCCGCCGGGGCATAGTGGCGGTAGCCCGAAAATACCGGGGCCAGCGCGTGCGGTTGCCAGGGAATCGGGCAACGGGGCAGTTCGACCCCCGCCAACTCGCCTATCCCCGGGACCCGACCTCTGTCGATGATCGCCATGGCGCCACCTCCCTGGGCTGTATGGGGGTCAACGGCGGCGGGTGCCGCTGTCGGACATCCACCCCGGGAACGGGCGCAGGCGATAGGATGCCGGACCACCTGTCCCTCGACCCGTTCCCGGCGCCTCCGTCCGCATGCACCTGACCCGCCTCGACATCCGTCACCTGCGCCGCTTCGACAGCGTCGGCATGGTCCCGGACCGCGCCGTGAACCTGATCACCGGCGACAACGGCGCCGGCAAGACCAGCCTGCTCGAGGCTTTGCACCTGATGGCGTACGGGCGCAGCTTCCGCGGGCGGGTGCGCGACGGGCTGGTCCGGACCGGCGCGGAGGCGGTGGAAGTCTTCGTCGAATGGCACGAAACCGCCCAGCCGCGCGTCCGTCGCGCCGGCCTGCGCCATACCGGCCAAGCATGGACCGGCCGGCTGGACGGCGAGAACGTGGCCCAGCTGGGCGATCTGTGCGCCGCCTTGGCGGTGGTGAGCTTCGAACCCGGCAGCCATGCCCTGGTGACCGGCGGCGGCGAGCCGCGCCGCCGCTTCATGGACTGGGGCTTGTTCCACGTGGAACAAGGACGGGATGGCGGCTTCCTGCCTCTCTGGCGGCGGTACGCGCGCGCGCTCAAGCAGCGCAACGCCCTGCTGAAGGCCGGCACCGGCGGTGCCCAGTTGGACGCGTGGGATCACGAGCTGGCCGACGCGGGCGAACCGCTGACGGGCTACCGGCAGCAATACCTGGACGCCCTGCAGGTGGACGTCGCCGCGGTCGTGGGCGAACTGGCCCCGTCGCTGGGCAGCGCCAGCCTGCAGTTCCAGCCGGGCTGGCGCCGCCACGAGCTTTCGCTGGCCGATGCCCTGCTGCTGGCGCGCGACCGCGACCGGGCCGCCGGCTACACGACCGTCGGCCCGCACCGGGCGGACTGGCGCATCGACTACAGCAGCCTGCCCCAACGCGAGACCCTGTCGCGCGGCCAGGCCAAGCTGACCGCCCTGTCCTGCCTGCTGGCGCAGGCGCAGGACTTCGCCCGCCGCCGCGGGGAATGGCCGGTCATTGCGTTGGACGACCTGGCCTCCGAGCTGGACCGGCAGCACCAGCGCCGGGTCCTGGAGCGCCTGGTCGCCAGCGACGCCCAGGTCTTCATCACCGGCACGGAAGCCCCGGCGGGGCTGGCCGGAACCGGGGTGCGGCCGGCCTTGTTCCACGTGGAACAAGGCGTCATCCAACGGCTACAGGAAGGCGCCGGCGGGGGCTAAGTGCCTATCGGTGCTATAATTCCGCATTGATTCCCCAGGCCTGCGCGTAGCGTCCATCCCTCCGGTGGCGCGGCGTCCGCCTTGCAGCCGACACGAAGCGAATGACCGACGAAACGACCTCTTCTGCACCGAACGGCAACACGTACGACGCCAACAGCATCACCGCCCTGGAAGGCCTGGAGGCGGTCCGCAAGCGCCCCGGCATGTATATCGGCGACGTGCACGACGGCACGGGCCTGCACCACATGGTGTTCGAAGTCGTCGACAACTCCATCGACGAAGCCCTGGCGGGTCATGCCGACCACGTCGCGGTGACGATCCATGCGGACGGCTCGGTGTCGGTGTCCGACAACGGTCGCGGTATCCCGGTCGGCAAGCACGCGCAGATGAGCGCCAAGCTGGGCCGTGAGGTCTCGGCGGCGGAAGTCGTCATGACCGTCCTCCATGCGGGCGGCAAGTTCGACGACAACAGCTACAAGGTGTCCGGCGGCCTGCACGGCGTGGGCGTGAGCGTGGTCAACGCGCTGTCCGAGAAGCTGCAGCTGGATATCTTCCAGGGCGGTTTCCACTACCGCCAGGAATACAGCAACGGCGCCGCCCTGGGTCCGTTGAACCAGATCGAAAGCAGCACCAGGCGCGGCACCACGCTGCGCTTCTGGCCGTCGGTGACGGCCTTCCACGGCAACGTCGAATTCCACTACGACATCCTGGCCCGCCGTCTGCGCGAGCTGTCGTTCCTCAACTCCGGCGTCAAGATCGTGCTGGTCGACGAGCGCGGCGAGGGCCGCCACGACGATTTCCACTACGAAGGCGGCATCCGCAGCTTCGTGGAGCATCTGGCCCAGCTGAAGACGCCGCTGCATCCGCACGTGATTGCGGTCAGTGGCGAACAGAACGGCATCACCGTCGAAGTCGCCCTGCAGTGGACCGACGCCTACCAGGAAACGATGTTCTGCTTCACCAACAACATCCCGCAAAAGGATGGCGGCACCCACCTGATCGGCTTCCGCGCGGCGCTGACGCGCACGCTGACCAATTACATCGAACAGAGCGGCATCGCCAAGCAGGCCAAGGTCAATCTGTCCGGTGACGACATGCGCGAAGGCATGATCGCGGTGCTGTCGGTGAAGGTGCCGGACCCGAGCTTCTCGTCGCAGACCAAGGAGAAACTGGTCAGTTCCGACGTTCGGCCGGTCGTTGAGAGCACGTTCGGTGCGCGTTTGGAGGAGTTCCTGCAGGAACACCCCAACGAGGCCCGCGCCATCGCCAGCAAGATCGTCGATGCCGCCCGCGCCCGCGAGGCCGCGCGCAAGGCGCGCGACCTGACCCGCCGCAAGGGCGCGCTCGACATCGCCGGCCTGCCCGGCAAGCTGGCCGACTGCCAGGAGAAGGACCCGGCGCTGTCGGAACTGTTCATCGTCGAGGGCGACTCGGCCGGCGGTTCCGCCAAGCAGGGCCGCAACCGCAAGAACCAGGCGGTGCTGCCGCTGCGCGGCAAGATCCTCAACGTGGAGCGCGCGCGCTTCGACCGCATGCTGGCCAGCGCCGAGGTCGGCACGCTGATCACCGCGCTGGGCACCGGCATCGGCAAGGACGAGTACAACCCGGACAAGCTGCGCTACCACCGCATCATCATCATGACCGACGCCGACGTGGACGGCTCGCACATCCGCACGCTGCTGCTGACGTTCTTCTACCGGCAGATGCCGGAGCTGATCGAGCGCGGCCACGTCTACATCGGCCTGCCGCCGCTGTACAAGCTCAAGCAGGGCAAGCAGGAGCTGTACCTGAAGGACGACGCGGCGCTCAACGCCTACCTCGCCAACAGCGCGGTCGAAGGCGCCTCGCTGATCCCCGCCGACGGCGAACCGCCGGTTTCCGGCGAAGGCCTGGAGAAGCTGCTGCTCGCCTTCACCACCGCGCGCGACACCATCGCCCGCAACGCGCACCGCTACGACCCGGTGCTGCTCGAATCGCTGATCGACTTCACCCCGCTCGACGCCGAGCACCTGGAGAAGAACATCGACGAGCGCCACGAACTGGCCGCGCTGGAAGCCAAGCTCAACCGCGGCAGCCTGGGCAGTGCGCGCTATTCGCTGACGCTGCAGCCGGCCACCGAGCAGCGCCCCGCCGCGCTGCTGGCCACGCGCCGGCACATGGGCGAGGAACTGGTGCAGGTGCTGTCGCTGTCGGCCTTCGAGAGCGGCGAACTGCGCCCGCTGCGCGAAGCCGCCGCGCTGCTGCACGGCCTGGTGCGCGAAGGTGCGCAGGTCATCCGCGGCAACAAGGCGCAGCCGGTGGCGACGTTCGCCGACGCGCAGGCGTGGCTGCTGGAAGAAGCCAAGAAGGGCCGCAGCATCCAGCGCTTCAAGGGCCTGGGCGAAATGAACCCCGAGCAGCTGTGGGACACCACGGTGAACCCGGATACGCGCCGCCTGCTGCAGGTCCGCATCGAGGACGCCGTCGCCGCCGACCAGATCTTCAGCACGCTGATGGGCGACGTGGTGGAGCCGCGCCGTGAGTTCATCGAGGACAACGCGCTGAAGGTCTCCAACCTCGACGTGTGACGCGCCGCGGATGAGTCGCGCGCCCTCCCCGCCCGGGGCCGTCCCGGGAGACCTGCCCGCGCTCCCCCTGCGCGGCGTGCTGCCGGCGTTCGCGCTGGACGTGGCGCTGGCGGTGGCCCTGTCGTTCTCTACCCTGCTGCTCGGCCTGTTCGGATGGGCCGCCTGGCAGGGCGTGCGGCTGGCGCAGGCGCACGGCGGCGCGCTCGACGCCCCGACCCTGCAAGCCGGCATGGGCGCCCCGCCCGTCCTGTTCTTGATCCTGGCCACGCTGGTCAGCACCGGCGGCACGGCGCTGGTGCTGTACGCCTGGCGCCGCCGCGCCACGGCCGCCGAACGGCGGGAATCCCATGCCCGGGCGCAGCGCGCCCGCACGTGGGCGTGGGCGCTCGGCGCCGGCGCGGCGACGTTCCTGCTGAGCGCGCTGATGAGCGCGCTGGGCCGTGTGCTCGGACTGGACCTGGAGCCGAGCAACCTGGACGTGATCAAGGCGGGCTTCGCCCGGTATCCGGTCTTCCTCGCGCTGTTCGCGGTCGTGCTGGCGCCGCTGTACGAAGAGCTGCTGTTCCGCCGCGTCCTGTTCGGGCGGCTGTGGCAGGCGGGCTGGCCGGTCCTGGGGCTGTTGCTGAGCAGCCTGGTGTTCGCCCTGGTCCACGAGATGCCGGGGCTCAACGGCAAGCCCCTGTCCAGCACCCTGTTCCTGGTCCTGGTCTATGCCGGCATGGGGGCGATGTTCGCCGGGGTCTACCGGATCACGCGGACGCTCTGGGCGCCGATCGCGGCCCATATCCTGAACAACGCGCTGGCGCTGGCCGTCCTGCAGGCCTACGGCGGAGCGCCGGTCTAGTGTGATTGACGAAAGTTTAAGACGGCTTTGCCCAGACTGCCGGTGTACGCCATGTCGCAGGGGGAACGCATGAAGGTCTGGATACTGGCGGCGGCCGTCGTCGTGGCCCTGGCCGGTTGCGCCACCACCACTTCGCCCACCGGCCGCACGCAGATGGTCGGCGGCGTGTCGCAGGCGCAGCTCGACCAGCTCGGCGCGCAGGCCTTCGCCGAAACCAAGGCGAAGGAAACGATCAATCGCGACGCGAAGCAGAACGCCTACGTCACCTGCGTGGTGAACGCGCTGGTGCGCCAGCTTCCGCCCGAGCAGCGCGCCGTGGCGTGGGAAACCGCGGTCTTCACCGACAACGAGCCCAACGCCTTCGCCCTGCCCGGCGGCAAGGTCGGCGTGAACACCGGCATCTTCACCGTCGCCAAGAACCAGGACCAGTTGGCGGCCGTGCTCGGCCACGAGATCGGCCACGTCATCGCGCGCCACCACGAGGAGCGCATCACCCGGCAGATGGGCGCGCAGACGGGCTTGGGCATCCTCGGAGCGCTGGCCGGCGCCCGCTACGGCGACGGCGCGGCCAGCACGGTGAACCAGCTCGGCGGCATGACGGCGCAGACGCTGTTCCTGCTGCCCGGTTCGCGCACGCAGGAAAGCGAGGCCGACGTGGTCGGCCAGCGGCTGATGGCCCAGGCCGGTTTCGACCCGCGCCAGGCCGTCGGCCTCTGGCAGAACATGATGGCGGCCAGCAGCGGCCGGCAGCCGCAGTGGCTGTCCACGCACCCCGATCCCGCCAACCGCATCCGCGAACTGCAACGCGACGCCCCTTCCCTCGTCCCCACCTACGAGGCGGCCAGGAAGGCCGGAAACACCCCGAAATGCGGCTGACACACGCCCCGGTATTGTTGCTAAGCAGCACCGGAAACGGTATCCGCCTACCTTCGGTTTCTGATAGTTTTGCCGGCCCTGTACGTCGGCGGGATGCCTTGTCATCTCCCGCATGGCCCCACGAGGTTTAGACATGAAGCTCCGCCTGCACAAGAAATCCCTCCTCAGCGTGATGCTGCTGGCCGCCTTCGGCGGCGGCATCGTCGCCGACGCCGTGGCGCAGTCCGCCCGCTCCGCCAACCGCGACAGCTCGCGCAGCGGCAGCAAGAAGCCCGAGGTCCGCTACCCCGACGCCACCCGCGAGGAGCCCAAGGCCAAGCCGTCGAGCAAGATGCAGGGCAAGCTGAGCAAGCTGTTCAAGGCCTACGAGAAGCCGGACAACGACGCCGAGACGCTGGCGCTGGCGCAGGAGCTGCTGGCCGAGCCCAACGCGAACGAATACGACAAGGCCATGGCGGCGCAGCTGGGCGGCCAGGCCGCCTACAACCTGGACGACACCGCCACCGCCAAGCAGCTGCTGCAGCAGGTGGTCGACCTCAACGCGCTGGACAACAACGGCCACTACCAGTCGCTGCTGATGCTGGCCCAGCTGCAGCTGCAGGACGACGAGTTCGCGCCGGGCATGGCCAACATGGACCGCTACCTGGCCGAAACCAAGTCCAACCGGCCCGAAGACCTGATCCAGAAGGGCCAGGCCCTGTACCAGATGGAGAAGTACGCCGAGGCGATCCCGGTGCTCGAGCAGGCCATCGCCGCGACGCCGGAGCCGAAGGACAACTGGTACGGCCTGCTGCTGGCGTCGTTCATCGCCGCCGACCGCCCGGCCGACGCGATCAAGATCGCCGAGCAGATGGCGGCCAAGAACCCGGACGACAAGAAGGCCCAGCTCAACCTGGTGGCGACCTACCAGCAGGCGGACCAGTACGATAAAGCGGTCGCCGTGCTCGAGAAGATGCGCGCCGCCGGCCAGCTGACCGAAGAGAAGGAATACCGCCAGCTGTACGTCAGCTACGCCAACATGGACGGCCGCGAGAAGGACGTCATCTCCGTCGTCAACGAAGGCCTGCAGAAGGGCGCGCTGAAGCCGGACTACCAGACCCAGCTGGCGCTGGCGCAGGCGTACTACTACTCCGAGCAGATCCCCCAGGCCATCGAGGCGTGGCAGAAGGCGGCGCCGCTGGCGCCGACCGGCGACACCTACCTCAACCTCGCCCGGGTGCTCTGGCAGGAAGACCGCATTCCCGAAGCCAAGGTGGCCGCCCGCGCCGCCCTGGACAAGGGGCTGAAGAAACCGGAAGACGCGAAGAAGATCATCGCGCTTCCTTAAAACGGTATCAGGTGACACCGTGGGCCAATAATCCGTACGGATGATGGCACCGGGGCGTCGGATTGGTATAAGCTGGGGGTTCCGCCGGAGAAAACCGCCGGCAGGGCCCAGAACCAACGAGGCGCCACGGCGCCCGTATCAACCTTGAGTTAATTGGCGCATGGCTGAACAACTGGTCATCAACAGGTACCGGGAAGAAGAAGAGGACAACAGCCTCAACTGGCCCCGTATCATCGGTATCGCTTTCGTGATCGCGTTGCATGCAGCTGCCCTGCTTGCGCTGTTGATCCCGGCGGTCGCCCCGCCGGCGGAAAAGAAGGAAGAGCGCCGCACCTCGGTCGTCATCGTCGACGCGCCGCCGCCGCCGCCTCCCCCGCCGCCGCCGCCGCCCAAGCAGGACACGCCGCCGCCGCCGGTCAAGAACCTCGCGCCGCCGAAGACCACGCCGCTGCCGCCGCCGCCGGAGGCACCGCCGGTCGACATCGCCGAGCCGCGTCCGACCGACATCGTGACGCCGCCGTCGCCGCCGGCCCCGCCGGCGCCGACGCCGGACATCGGCGCCAGCGTGGACATCTCGTCGAAGAACATGAACCCGCCGCGCTACCCGCCCGCCGCCGCGCGCGCAGGCATCGAAGGCACGGTCATCCTGATCATCGACGTGGACGCCAACGGCAACGTCACCAACGTGGCGGTGGAGAAATCCAGCCGCAACCGCGACCTTGATCGCGCGGCCATGGATGCGGCCCGCAAGTGGCGCTTCAACCCGTCCGTCGTCAATGGCCAGAAGGCCGCGGGCCGCGTCCGCGTGCCGGTGGACTTCAACATGGGTGGCTGATGCCGGCCGGCATCGACATTCCTTCTTTCCCGTAACCCGCAACACTCTCAATCAACACTTATAAAGGTAAGCGTCATGCTGCAGGAAACCCTTTTCGCCGCCGCCGCCGGGGGCACCAACGCCGCGAATGCCCTGTCGCAGATGGGCTTCGAGCACATGATCAGCGAAATGATCAGCAAGCCCGGCGAGTTCATCGTCTCCTGGGTCGTGCTGCTCACCCTGGTCATCATGTCCGCCATGTCCTGGTACTGGACCGTCATCAACGTGCTGCGCAGCACCCGCCTGAAGGGCCAGGCCGACCGCGTCACCACCGCCTTCTGGGAAACCCCGAACGCGCAGGACGCCATCCGCCTGATGGAAGAGCAGCCGAAGAACGAGCCCTTCTCCAAGATCGCCCTCGACGCCGCGCAGGCCGCCGCCCACCACCAGCGCGCCGAAGGTTCGGCCCAGGGCATGGGTGAGACCCTCAGCCGTTCGGAGTTCGTGGACCGCGCGCTGCGCCAGGCCGTGACCCGCGAGAGCACCAACCTGCAGGGCGGCATGACGCTGCTGGCCACCGTCGGTGCGACCGCGCCGTTCGTGGGTCTGCTGGGTACGGTGTGGGGCATCTACGGCGCCCTGATCCGCATCGGCGCGACCGGCCAGGCCTCGATCGACGCCGTCGCCGGCCCGGTGGGCGAAGCGCTGATCATGACCGCCATCGGTCTGTTCGTCGCCATCCCGGCCGTGTTCGCCTACAACTTCTTCAGCAAGACCAACTCGGCGACCATCGCCAAGTTCGACACGTTCGCGCACGACCTGCACGACTTCTTCGCCACCGGCTCGCGCGTGCGCTGAGCCGGCGGTACGAGCAGTCAACGCAACGTTCTAGACGGAGCCCGTCATGGCTTTCAGTAGTGGTAATAGCGGTGGCCCGATGGCCGAGATCAACGTCACGCCCCTCGTGGACGTGATGTTGGTGCTGCTGATCATCTTCATCATCACGGCGCCGCTGATGTCGCACAAGGTGAAGATCGAGTTGCCCGAGGCGAACCTGGTCCAGGACAAGGACAAGGACGCGCCGAAGACCCCGCCGATCACGATTTCCGTCAAGGAGAACGGCGATCTGTACTGGGGCGACGAGCCGGTCAGCAAGGAGATCCTGGAATCGCGCCTGTCGAGCGCGGCGCAGCTGCAGCCGCAGCCGAAGCTCAACCTGCGCGGCGACAGGACGACCAAGATGGGCACCATCGCGGAAGTCACCAAGATCGCGCAGGGCCAGGGCATGCTGGACATCGGCTACGTGGCGACGAAAGAGAAGGGGCACTGAGCCATGGCATTCAGTAGTGGTGGAAGCAAGGGCCCCATGGCCGACATCAACGTCACGCCCCTGGTGGACGTGATGCTGGTGCTGCTGATCATCTTCATCGTGACCGCGCCGATCATGACGTACCCGATCGAAGTGGCCCTGCCGCAGCGCGTGATCAACCCGCCGCCGCAGGTGCGCGAGCCGCCGCCGCCGATCGACCTGCGCATCGACGCCGACGGTTCCGTCTACTGGAACAGCAGCCCGACCAACGTGGCCGACCTGCAGCAGCGGATGGAAGAGGAAGTGGCGCGCGACCCGACCAACCAGCCGGAGTTGCGCATCGAGGCCAATTCGGAAGCGCATTACGAAGTGATGGCCAAGGTGCTGGCCGCCGCCAAGAACGCGCAGATGATGAAGATCGGTTTCGTGCAGTAATCCTGACGCGCAATACCTCCTTGAACGCCGCCCCCCGGGGCGGCGTTTTTCTTTGCGCGCGTCGCGGCCGCCGCGGCCCCCTTGCGGCGGCCCGGGCACGGGCGTAGCGTCGGGGCCACGGTCCCCGACAGAGGAGGTGTGCCATGGCGTTCTCCGCTCCCGCAAGCCGTCGTGAACTGGCCGAGATCAACATCACCCCGCTGGTGGACGTGATGCTGGTCCTGCTGGTGATCTTCATGGTCACCGCGCCGCTGCTGTCCCGCCCGATCGAGACGATCCTGCCGCAACCCGTACCGGGGAAGAAGGAACCGCTCAACGACCTGGTCCTCAGGATAGGACTGGCCGGCGACTACACCCTGGACGACCGCCCGGTCTCGCTGGCCGAGCTGCGGACGCGGCTGGAAGACGCCCGCATCGCCGATCCCCGCACGGTATTGAACGTGGAAGCGTCCGACGGCGCCGACTACCAGCAGCTCGTCAGCGCGCTGGCGCAGGCGGAGGCCAGCGGCCTGGACAACATCGTGATGCGGCACTGACCGGACGCACCGCCGGCGCCTGTCGGCTTCAGCCGCGGGCGCCGGTGGTGCCTGCGCGCGGGGCGTCGAGGATGGCCAGGTAGCCGCGGACCGTGGGTTCGAGGCCGGCGTACAGCGCCTCGCCGATCAGGGCGTGGCCGATGGAGACTTCCAGCACGTCGGGCACCGCCGCCAGGAACAGGCCCAGGTTGTCCTGGCTGAGGTCGTGGCCCGCGTTGACCCCCAGGCCCAGGGCCTGGGCGTCGCGCGCGGTCCGGGCGCAATCGCCCAGCGCGGCCGTCGCATCGCCCCGCAAGGCGGCTTCCGCGAACGGACCGGTGTAGATCTCGATGCGGTCCGCCCCGATGCGCGCGGCGTCCGCCAGCCCTTCGCAGCCGGCATCGACGAACAGGCTGACGCGGCAGCCCATCGCCTTCAGCCCGGCGACCAGGGGGTGCAGGCGCCCGGCGTCGCGGGCGAAATCGAAGCCGTGGTCGGAGGTGATCTGCCCGTCGGCATCCGGCACCAGCGTGGCCTGCGCTGGCCGTACCGCTTCGCACAGGGCGAGGAAGCCGGGATAGCCCTCGCGCGGCGGCGCGAACGGATTGCCTTCCAGGTTGAATTCCACGCCGCGCTCGCGCGTCAGCGCCGACAGCGCGTAGACGTCGTCGGTGCGGATGTGGCGCTGGTCCGGCCGCGGGTGCACGGTGATGCCGTGCGCGCCGGCGGACAGGCAGGTGCGCGCCGCGCGCACGACGTCCGGTTCTGTGCCGCCGCGCGAATTGCGCAGGACGGCGATCTTGTTGACGTTGACGCTGAGCAGGGTCACGGCGCGGGCGGCTCGGAGGGCGGGGCCGCGTTGCGGCGCGCCTCGGCCACTTCGCGCAGGCGGCGCAGTTCGGCCGGATCGATCATCGTCGCCGGGCCACCGCCGCTGTCGCCCACGCGGCGCGCGTACCAGCCGGCGATCCACGCCACGAACAGGCCCAGCGCCGCCAGCATCAGCACGACCATCAGGGCCATCGACGTCGTGCGCATGGCCATGACCAGGCTGCCGACCGCCATCAACAGGAAGAGCCAGTGCATCGTCCATTCCCCGGGGTTGGTGACGGCATCTTACCGTCTAAGGCGAACGCGGAAACGGGCCGGCTTCACAGCAGCGGCGACATCAGGCGCGCGAGCGCTTCCGGCAGGCGGTGGCGCCACAGCGAGCGGTCGCGCTGAAGCTTCACCGGCTCGCTGGCGGCGATCTCCGCTTCCAGCCATTGCCCCAGCGTGCCGGCGACGCCGCGGTCGCGGAACATCATCGAGATCTCGAAGTTGAGGCGGAAACTGCGGTGGTCGAAGTTGGCGCTGCCGATGATCGCCAGCGCGTCGTCGCAGAGCAGCGCCTTGCTGTGCATCATCCGCGGGCCGTATTCGTACACCTTCACGCCCGCCGCCAGCAGCTCGTCGAAGTACGAGCGCCCGGCCAGCGTCACCAGCCGCGAATCGCTGGCCTTGGGCACCACCAGGCGCACGTCGAGGCCGCCCAGCGCCGCCGAGGTCAACGCCATGCGCGCCGCTTCGCCCGGCACGAAGTACGGCGTCACCAGCCACACCCGCTGGCGGGCCTCGTGGATGGCCGCGACCTTCATCCGGTGGATCGGCTCCCACGCGGTGTCGGGCCCCGAGACCAGCGCCTGCGCCGCGATCCCGCCGCGCACGTTCGCGTCGCTGGCGCTCCACAGCCGGGTGCCGTGGAAATCCTTGCGCTGCTGGCCGGTGGCGTAGACCCAGTCCTCCACGAACACCTGCTGGATGCTGCGCACGATCTCGCCTTCGAGGCGCAGGTGCAGGTCGCGGTAGGCGTCGTCGCGCAGCGACTCGTCCTCGTCCTCGGTGACGTTGATGCCGCCGGTGAAGGCCACGCGCCCGTCGACGACCACGATCTTGCGGTGCGTGCGCAGGTTGAGCCACGGCCGGGTGAAGGGGCGGAAGCGGGTGGGGTGGAACCAGGCGCACTCGCCGCCGGCATCCACCAGCGCCTGCAGCGCCCGTTTCTTCAGCCGGTTGGAACCCACCGCGTCCAGCAGCAGCCGGACCTTCACGCCCTCGCGCGCCTTCGCCGCCAACGCCTCCAGCACGCGCTGGCCGATGCGGTCGCCGTTGAAGATGTAGTACTCCAGATGGATGTGGTTCTCCGCCGCGGCGACGGCGTCGAGGATCGACAGGTAGGTCGCGCAGCCGTCGACCAGCTGCTGCACCGAGGTCGCCGTGGACGGCGGCAACCCGGTGATCCGCTGCGCCAGCATCGGCAGCTCGGCGCTGTTGCCGTCGGTGGACGGGAACACCTCGTAGGCGTCCAAGCCCTCGCGCGAGCGCGTGCGGCGCAACTGCTGGCGCCGGATGCGCTGCGGGCCCAGCAGGAAATAGATCAGGTAGCCGACGTAGGGCAGCAGCGACAGCGAGAGCAGCCAGCTCAGCGTGGCGACCGGCTCGCGCTTCTGCAGGACGATCCAGGCGCACAGCGGCACCAGATAGAGCAGCCACGCCAGGGTCACCCACAGCTTGAGGTGCGGAAGGGCGGTGACCGAGTCCCAGAGCGCCGTCACGTGATCTAGCATGGGCCGATTCTATGCTGTCGCCGGCATTGCGACGCGGGTGGGGCAGGGTGGCGGGCATGACGACGACGCGGCGCCCCGGCATCAAGGGACGAGGTTCGACCGGCTACCTGCCGGGACGCTTCGCCGTGACCGTGCTGGAGGCGGCCGACGACGGCTGGCACGAGGCCGACACCGAGGGCGACGCCGCCTCCGCGCCGCGGACCGAGGTGTTCGAGGAAGCCGCGCGCAGCGTGATCACCCGCAACGTGTCGCCCGACATCCCGTTCGACCAGTCGCTGAATCCGTACCGTGGCTGCGAGCATGGCTGCAGCTACTGCTTCGCGCGGCCGTCGCATGCCTACCTCGACCTGTCGCCCGGGCTAGACTTCGAAACGAAGATCTTCGCCAAGACCAACGCGCCCGAGGTGCTGCGGCGGGAGCTGTCCAGGCCCGGCTACGTGCCCCGCCCGATCTCGCTGGGCATCAACACCGATGCCTACCAACCCGTGGAGCGCCGGCTGCGGCTGACCCGGCGCATCATCGAGGTGCTGGCCGAAACCCGGCATCCGTTCTCGCTGATCACCAAGAACGCGCTGGTCGAACGCGACCTGGACCTGCTGGCGCCGATGGCGCGCGAGGGCCTGGTGCACGTCTACGTGTCGGTCACCACGCTGGACAACGCGCTGTCCTCGCGGCTGGAACCGCGCGCCTCGGCGCCGCACAGCCGGCTGAAGGCAGTGAAGCGCCTGGGCGAGGCCGGCGTGCCGGTGGGCGTGATGTTCGCCCCGGTGATTCCCTGGGTGAACGACCACGAGCTGGAAGCCGTGCTCGACGCCGCGCGCGAGGCCGGCGCCACCGCCGCGGGCTACGTGCTGCTGCGCCTGCCGCACGAGGTCGCGCCGCTGTTCCGCGACTGGCTGCAGACCCATCTGCCGGACCGCGCCGACCATGTGATGAGCACGATCCGGCAGCTGCGTGGCGGCAAGGACTACGACAGCCGCTTCGGCACGCGACTGCGCGGCGAAGGCGTCTACGCCGACCTGCTGGCGCGGCGGTTCGCGCTGGCGCTCAGGCGGGCCGGGTTCGAGGGGCGCCGGCATCCGCCGTTCGACGGTTCGCGCTTCGTGCCGCCGCGCGCGCCGTCGCCGCAGGGCGAATTGTTCTGAGCCATCGCGTATCGCGGGCATGGCCCGCTCCCACGGACGGCAACGATCCGGGGCACTGTGGGAGCGCCCCATGGGCGCGATGCTTTTTCCATGAAGCGCCTGTTGATTCTTCCGCTGCGCGAACAGCATCGCGGGCATGGCCCGCTCCTACGGTGCATGCGGACATCGATCGACCTGGTCCCCGCCCTGTAGGAGCGCCCCCATGGGCGCGATGCTTTTCTATCCGCTGCACGACAGGCACACGGCCGCGACGATCGGTCACATCCCCCATGCCCGGCCGGCGCGGACAATCCATCGTCCCCCTCCTCCGTCCGCATGCCGATGATCCAGTCCCTCTACCTGGCCGGTCCCGACATCTTCCGCCCGGACGCCGTCGCGCGCGGCGAGCAGCTCAAGGCGCTGTGCGCGCGCTACGGCTTCGAGGGGCTGTTTCCGCTGGACGCGCAGGTCGCCGGGCATGCCGCCGGCGATCCGCACGACACCGCGCGCTGGATCTACCGCGCGGACATCGGGCTGCTGGACGCCGCCGACGCGGTGCTGGCCAACCTCGACTTCTTCCGCGGCGCCGAGCCGGACAGCGGCACCTGCTTCGAGGTCGGCTACGCAGTCGCGCGCGGCAAGCCGGTCTACGCCTACGTGCCGGAAGGCGGCAGCCTGGCCGAGCGCATCCGCCGGCGCTGTCCCGCCTACCTGGGCGCGGACGCCGGCAACGATGCGCAGGGATGGCAGCTGGAGGAATTCGGCCTGCCGCTCAACCTGATGCTGGCCGTGCCCTGCGTGATGGTGGTGGGCGACGCCGAAGCCGCATTGCAGCGGCTGCGCGGCGACCTGGACCTGCGGCGCAAGACTGCCTGAGCGCGCCGCGCCGCTTCAGCCGCCGCCGTACAGGCGTTCCGCGCGCTGGAACAGGATCCAGCTGGTGGCGATGTACTTGTCGCCGCCGGCCGGCCGGTTGCCGCGGTGGGTGTGGGTGAACGCGGTCGGCGCGATCAGCAGGCTGCCCGTGCGCGGCACGATCCTGCGCCGCTGGTGGAAGAACTCGGTCTCGCCTTCGCCGAAGCCGTCGTTGAGGTAGAGCGTCCACAGCACGTGGCGGTGCAGCGTCTCCGCGTCGGTGGCCTTCGGGAACAGTTCGCAGTGCCAGTAGGGATAGCCGCCTTCGCCGACGGGGTAGCGCTGCAGGTTGATCCGGCCCGGCACGAAGACGGCCATGATCAGCTGCATCAGGGCCGCATCGTCCATCGCCGCCACGTCGTCGTAGCGCAACCGGCGCAGCTGGCCGCCGGCATCCGGCTGCTGCAGCATCAGCGGCGCGATCAGGCTGAAGGGATACTTGCGCAGGTACCGCTTCAGGCCGGCCAGCACGGCCAGGTTGAGCTGCTGTTCCACGTCGCGCCAGTCGGGATGGCCGCTGATGCCGATGTCGCGGCTGTGCTTCAGTTCCGGATAGTGGCCGCCGCCGACCTGCCCGGGCTGGTCCTGCCGGCTGGCGTCGAAGCGCGCGACGATGGCGCGGCAGGCGGCCGCGTCCAGCGCGTCGGGATAGACCTCGATGAAGTCGGCGGCGTCGGCGTTCGGCGTCATGGCCGGATTCTAGCCGCCGGCCCGCGCGCCGCCGTCACGCCGCGGCGGTGTCGTGCGCGCGGTGGTACGCCACCGCCGCCTCCACTTCCCGCTTCGAGCCCAGGAACACCGGCACGCGCTGGTGCAGCTGGGCGGGGCGCAGCGACAGGATGTCCTCGCGGCCGGTGCTGGCGGCGCCGCCGGCCTGCTCGACCAGCAGGCCCATCGGGTTGGCCTCGTACATCAGCCGCAACTTGCCGGGCTTGCCCGGGTCCTTGCGGTCCCACGGGTAGATGAAGATGCCGCCGCGGGTCAGGATGCGGTGCACGTCGGCGACCATGCTGGCGATCCAGCGCATGTTGAAGTCCTTGCCGCGCGGACCTTCCTTGCCGGCCAGCAGGTCGCCGACGTAGGCCTGCATCGGCGCTTCCCAGTGGCGCTGGTTGGACATGTTGATGGCGAACTCCTTCGTCTCCTCCGGGATCCGCATGTCGCGCTGGGTCAGCACGAAGGCGCCCTGTTCGCGATCCAGCGTGAACGCGTGCGTGCCGTTGCCGGTGGTCAGCACCAGCATCGTGCTGGGGCCGTAGATGCAGTAGCCGGCGGCGACCTGCTCGCGGCCCGGCTGCAGGAAGTGCTCGTCGCCGGGCCTGGCCACGCCGTCCGGGCAGCGCAGCACCGAGAAGATGGTGCCGACCGAGACGTTGACGTCGATGTTGGAGCTGCCGTCCAGCGGGTCGAACAGCAACAGGAAGCCGCCGCGCGGGTAGGCGTCGGGGATCGGCTGGCTGTGGTCCATTTCCTCCGAGGCGCAGGCGGCCAGGTGGCCGCCCCAGGCGTTGGCTTCCAACAGGATGTCGTTGCTCAGCACGTCCAGCTTCTTCTGCGCCTCGCCCTGCACGTTGCCGGTGCCGGCGTCGCCCAGCACCCCGCCCAGCGCGCCCTTGCTGACTGCGATGGAGATGCTGGTGCAGGCGCGGGCGACCACCGCGATCAGCTGGCGCAGGTCGGCGCTGATGCGGCCGGCGCGCTGCTCCTCGATCAGGTAGCGGCTCAGCGAGATGGCGGACGGGGCGGGAGCGGGCATGATGGGGTCCAGGGCGACGGTGCCGGGCATTGTCCGGATCGTGCGGACCAATTCAAGACCAGTGATAGGCTGGCGGGCTTCCGAGGGAGGACGAAGGCGTGGACGAAGCGAGTCCCGACATTTGGCTGGCGCTGTCCTCGGCGCTGGGGCTGGGCCTGCTGATCGGGCTGGTGCGCGAGCGCAGCCCCGGCCGCGGCCACCGCATCGCCGGCCTGCGCACCCACGCCCTGGTGGCGCTGGGCGCAGCCGTGGCCGCCGCGCTGGGCTTGCCGGTGCTGCTGGTGGGCCTGGGCGTGACCGGGCTGCTGGCCGCCATGGCCTACCACGCCACCCACCAGGACGATCCCGGCCTGACCAGCGAGATCACCCTGGTGCTGACCTTCCTGCTGGGCGCGCTGGCGATGCGCCTGCCGGCGCTGGCGACCGGGCTGGCGGTGGTGGTCGCGGTGCTGCTGTACGCCAAGGAGCCGCTGCACCGGCTGACCCGCACCACGCTCAGCGAACGCGAGGTCTTCGACGGCCTGCTGCTGCTGGCCTCGGCGCTGGTGGTGCTGCCGATCCTGCCCGACCGCGCCATCGGGCCGTTCGAGGCGATCAACCCGGCGACGATCTGGAAGCTGGTGGTGCTGGTGATGGCGGTCAGCGCGCTGGGCCACGTCGTGCTGCGCGTGGTCGGCAACCGCTGGGGCCTCGCGGCAGCGGGGTTCTTCGCCGGCTACGTATCGTCCACCGCGGCGACGATCGGCTTCGGCCAGCGGGCGAAGGAAACGCCGGCGCTGCTGCGCTCGGCCGTCGCCGCGGCGCTGCTGTCGAACCTCGCCTCGCTGACGCTGTGCGTGCCGATCCTGTGGGCGGTGTCGCCGGCGCTGGTGCGCGACCTGCTGCCCGAACTCTGCGCGATCGGCGGCGTGCTGCTGGCCGGCGGCCTGCTCGGCCTGCGCGCCGGCCGCGAGGAAACGCTGAAGCCGCCGACCTCGGAAAGCCGCATGTTCCGCTTCGGCCAGGCGCTGGGCTTCGCGCTGCTGGTCGCCGCACTGACCTTCGTGGCCGCGGCGCTGGCGGCGTGGATCGGCCCGCGCGGCGCGCTGGTGGCCGCCGCGCTGTCGGCGACGGCCGAACTGCACGCCGCGGTGGCCACGCTGGCCAACCAGTTCTCGCGCGGCGGCCTGGAAGCGTCGGAAGCGCGCTGGTGGATGCTGGCCCTGCTGGCCGCCAGCCTGGTGGCCAAGTCGGTGATCGCCTGGGTCAGCGGCGGCAGCGCCTACGGCCTGCGCGTATCGGCGGGCCTGCTGGCGGCCCTGGCGGCCGGCGCGGCGCTGGTCTTCCTGACCTGATGCCTAGCGCCTGGCTGTAGGAGCGACGTAAGTCGCGACCGGAATAGCAAAGCGGTCTGGAACACGGATCAACGCGGATAAACACGGATCAAAGCACTTTATCCGCAGTTCTCCGCGTTGATCCGTGTCCAGTGCTTTCCGGTCATCCAGTCGCGACTCACGTCGCTCCCACGGCGGTCGGTACGGTGCGCGCCAGTGACGTAGGGTGCGCCCTGGTGCACCAAGAACCATGCAACAACGCCTGTTCGTTGTTATCCAGCCGCTAAGCGCACGCACCATCGAGCTACGAAACAAGATGTTGCGCCGGGGCGCACACGTGCTGTTGAGGATGACGCGAGTAGAAGCCGATCTGCTTGGAAGCATTGGCTACGGATCAACGCGAAAATCGCGGATCAAGAAGAAGTTTCATCCGTGTTTATCCGCGTTGATCCGTGTTCCAAGCCGCTTTGTTATTCCGGTCGCGACTTACGTCGCTCCTACAGCGCGCGGGCGTAGGGTGCGCCTTGGTGCACCAAGGGACGTGCAGGGAGGCCGGTGTCCGTCCTCCTGCCATGATGCATTCGCGTCGCGATGAGGCGGCGTGCTGTGGTGCGCGGGGGCTGCACCCTGCGCGTCCGCGGTGCGGTCAGATGATCCGCAGCGTGATCGCCTTCAGCACGGCGCGGGTGCGGTCGCGGGTGCCGAGCTTGTCGAGGATGGTGGAGACGTAGTTCTTCACCGTGCCCTCGGCCAGGAACAGCGTGCGCGCGATCTCCTTGTTCGAGTAGCCGCCGGCCAGCAGGCGCAGGATCGCCACCTCGCGTTCGCTGAAGGTGTCGCTGGGCGCGGCTTCGTCGTGGAAGCGGTAGCGGGCGCGGACCGGGTCCGTGCTCACCGGCTGCAGCAGGGTCTCGCCGCCGGCCACGCGCCGGATCGCGTCGTGCAGGTCTTCCGGCGCGGCGTCCTTGAGCAGGAAGCCCTGGGCGCCGGCTTCCGTCGCGCGCAGCAGCAGGTCGCTGTCGTCGAACGTCGTCAGCAGCAGCACCGGCGTGCGGTCGCCGCGCGCGCGCAGGCGGACGAGCGCTTCGATGCCGTCCACGCCGGGCATGCGGATGTCGCTGAGCACCACGTCCACCGGCTGCGCTTCCAGCCGGGCCAGCAGGTCGGCGCCGTCGTCGGCCTCGAACACCACCTCCACCCGCTGCGCCTCCAGCAGGGCGCGCAGTCCCGCGCGCACCAGCGCCTGGTCGTCGGCGAGGGCGATGCGCAAGGTCATGCCGGCAACCTCACGTCCAGGCGCAGGCCGCCGGCCGCGCCGCGGCCCAGGCGCAGGTCGCCGCCGAGCGCCGTGACGCGCTCGCGGATGCCCGACAGGCCGTTGCCTTCGCGCAGGCCGCCCTTGACCCGGCCGTCGTCCTCGATCCGCAGGTGCATGCCGGCGTCGTCCTGCCGCAGCGACACCGCCAGCGTTTCCGCGTTGGCGTGCCGCGCCGCGTTGGTCAGGCACTCCTGCACGATCCGCAGCAGCGATTCGGCGACCATCGGGTCGGCCACGTGGACGTCCTCCGCGACGTGCAGGTCCAGCGCCGGCCGCGGCAGCGGGGCGGCGAGGGCGCGGATCGCGGTCTGCAGGTCCAGCCCGCGCGCATCGCGAAGCGCCTGCACGACGCTGCGGATGTCGTCCAGCAGCTCGGCCGACAGCTGCTGCGCGATGCGGACCTCCTCGCGCGCGGCGAACACCGGATCGCCGGCCAGCGCCCGCAGGTTGAGCTTCATCGCGGTCAGCTTGTGGCCGGCGACGTCGTGCAGTTCGCGCGCCACCCGCAGGCGTTCGGCGTCGCGCGCGCTGTCGGCGAGCAGGGCGCGCGTGGCCAGCAGGTCGGCGTTGACCCGCGCCAGCGCATCGCGCGATTCCTCCGCCCGGCGCGCGTAGTGCACGCACAGGCCCGCCAGCGCCTGGAAGCCGAGGTTGATGAGCGTCATGGTGGCGGGCGCGCCGAACCCGTGGTGCACCATCAACAGGTAGAACGCCAGGTTCAGCACCGCCATCGCGGCCACCACCCAGCGCGGCGGCAGCACGTTCACCGCGCAGGCCACCCAGATCACCAGCAGCACCTGCGCCGTGCCCAGGCGCGGCGTCAGCGACGCCAGCAGCAACGCGAGGCCGGCCATCGCGACCAGGGCGGCCAGCCGGCGCCGGTGCCCGGGCTCCGGTGCCAGTGCGAACAGCAGGAACGCCGCCGCATACGCGCACAGGGCGGCGGCCGCGGCGGGCAGCACGTCCGCCGGCAGGAAGCGCAGGCCCAGCGAGACGGCGGCGAGCGTGAACAGGCCCGCCAGCGTCATGGGTTCGCGAAGTCGGTTCAGGGCCGTCGGCATGCGCCCATGCTGTCGCGCGCGCCGCGGCGAGGCAATGGGTCCGGCGAAAGTGGTGACTTCCGGCACGTCGGCGGGGCGCCGCCGACGCCAGGGTCAGAACGCGTTGCTTGGCACCCGCACCGCGCCTTCCATCAGCACGCGCGCGCTGCGGCTCATGATGGCCTTGGTGACGGTCCACTGGCCGTCCACCTGCATCGCCTCGGCGCCGACGCGCAGCGTGCCGGACGGATGACCGAAGCGCACCGCCGTGCGTTCGCCGCCGCCGGCGGCCGCGTTCACCAGCGTGCCCGGGATCGCCGCCGCGGTGCCGATGGCCACCGCCGCCGTGCCCATCATCGCGTGGTGCAGCTTGCCCATCGACATCGCGCGCACGTTGAGGTCGATGTCGCCGGCGTCGACGACCTTGCCGCTGGAGGCGGCATACGTCGCCGCCGGCGCGACGAAGGCGACCTTCGGCGTGTGCTGGCGCTTGAGCGCTTCTTCCGGCGCCTTGATCAGGCCCATGCGCAGGGCGCCGGCGACGCGGATCGCCTCCAGCTTCGCCAGCGCGGCCTTGTCGTCGTTGATCGCCGGCTGCAGTTCGGTGCCGGTGTAGCCGATGTCGGCGGCGGCGACGAACACGGTGGGGATGCCGGCGGTGATCATCGTCGCCTTCAGCGTGCCGACGCCGGGCACGTCGAGGTCGTCGACCAGGTGGCCGGTCGGGAACAGGGCGCCGCCGCCCTCGCCTTCGCCCTCGTCGGACGGGTCGAGGAACTCCAGCACGATCTCCGCCGCCGGGAAGGTCACGCCGTCCAGCTCGAAATCGCCGGTCTCCTGCACTTGGCCGCCGGCGATCGGCACGTGCACGACGATGGTCTTGCCGATGTTGGCTTGCCACACGCGCACGGCGACCGTGCCGTTCTCCGGCAAGCGCGCCGGGTCGATGAAGCCGTTGGCGACTGCGAACGGCCCCACTGCGGTGCTGAGATTGCCGCAGTTGCCGCTCCAGTCGACGAACGCGGTGTCGATGGCCACCTGCCCGTACAGGTAGTCCACGTCGTGCCCCGGCTGCGTGCTCTTCGAGATGATCACGCACTTGCTGGTGCTGGACGTCGCCCCGCCCATGCCGTCGGTGTGCTTGCCGTAGGGATCGGGCGAACCGATCACCCGCATCAGCAGCGCGTCGCGCGCCGGACCCGGCACCCGCGCGCGTTCGGGCAGGTCTTCCAGCCGGAAGAACACGCCTTTCGACGTGCCGCCGCGCAGGTAGGTGGCGGGAATGCGGAGCTGGGGAGCATGCGGCATGGGAAGCGCTCGGATCAGGGAGGGAAGGACAGCCACGCGCCGTGCGCGGCACGCGGGGGCACGAGGTAGGACGCCGCGCCGGTGGCGGTCCGGAACGCGTCCAGTGTGGACGACGCCCGCGCCGGATCGCGCAGGCGGAATTCGGCGCCCAGCACGGGCCGGCCCGGGACCTGCCGGTATTGCGCCGGGACGATGGCGATGCGGCCGTTCTGCACGTGGAACACGTCGGCGGCGACGCTTGTTTCCAGCGGGATCGTCGCTTCGCCGCGGCGCGCGCCCAGCGCGAGCAGCAGCCGGGCGAGGCGCGCGTGCGTATCCGCGTCCAGCGCCAGCCAGACGCCGGTCATCGCAGCCGCGGTGTTCGGATGCGCGAAATGCTCCGGCAAGTCCGTCGGCGAGCGGTTGTCGCGGACGAAGAACAGGAAGCCCAGCGCGGGATCGTCGAGCGAGATCACCCCGCCGTCGCGCGCATGGCCGATGCCGGCGGCGTCCAGCGCGGCCACGAACGGTTCCGTCTCGCGTGCATGCAGGGCCAGGTAGGCCGGCCCTTCGCCCGCCTCCAGGTGCGCGGCGTAGCGCGCCGTGAGCGCGTCGCGCGCGCCGGCGCCGGGCGTGATCAGTTCGATGCCCGATCCGTCCGGGAACTTGACGTGCCGGTTGCGCAATCCGTTGTCGTGCGGGCGCCCCGGCTTGAGCGCGAAGCCGAGGCGCCGGTAGTCCTCCGCGGCCGCGTCCAGGTCGGACACGGCCGTGGGCAGGTGGTCGAGGCCGACCAGCGACGGGCCCGGGGGCAGGCCCGCATCGACGGCGCGCGCGAACCCGCACGGCAGCAGGCACAGGAGCGCCAGCGCGAGCCAGGAGCCCGCCGCCGTGCGCCCGTGCCTGGCCGCGTCATGCCCCATCCGGAATCTCCGGCTCCACCAGCTTCGCCAGCAGTTCCAGCGATTCCTGCCAGCCCTGGTAGCAGAAATCCACCGGGATGGCGGCCGGGATGCCTTCCTGCACGATCCGCAGCACGGTGCCGGCGATGCTTGCCTCGAACGTCACCGTCACCTGCATCTCGCCGGGCAGGCCGGGCGGATCGAAGGTGTCGGTGTGGCGGATCCGCTCGTTGGGGACGAGTTCGACCAGGGCCACCGTGAACGAATGGTGGGAGCCGGTGCCCAGGTTGGTGAACGACATCCGGTAGCCGCCGCCCTCGCGCGGGTCGAAGTGGTGCATCGTGCCGGTGAAGCCGTGCGGCGGCAGCCATTTCACCAGCGCGCCGGCGTCGAGGAAGGCGCGGTAGACGCGGCTCGGCGGCGCGCGCAGCACGCGGTGCAGGCGGACGGTACCGGTGGCGGCGGCGGTCTCGGACATGATCGGTCTCCTTTCGGTGGGATGTACCGAGACGACGAACGGGTCAGGCCGCTTTCGACGCGTCGAGGAAATCCTGCGCGAACCGCTGCAGCACGCCGCCGGCCTCGTAGATCGAGACCTCCTCGTCCGAGTCCAGCCGGCAGGTCACCGGCACCTCCACCGCCTCGCCGTTGTGGCGGTGGATCACCAGCGTCAGGTCGGCGCGCGGCCGGCGCTCGCCTACGACGTCGAAGGTCTCGGTGCCGTCGATGTTCCAGGTCGCGCGGGTCTGGCCCGGCTTGAACTCCAGCGGCAGCACGCCCATGCCGATCAGGTTGGTGCGGTGGATGCGCTCGAAGCCCTCGGCCACGATGGCTTCCACGCCGGCCAGGCGCACGCCTTTCGCCGCCCAGTCGCGCGAACTGCCCTGTCCGTAGTCGGCGCCGGCGATGATGACCAGCGGCTGCTTGCGGTCCATGTAGGTCTCGATGGCTTCCCACATGCGCACGATCTGCCCGTCCGGTTCGATCCGCGCCAGCGAGCCCTGCGTCACGTGGCCGTCGGCGTCGCGCACCATCTCGTTGAGCAGCTTCGGGTTGGCGAAGGTCGCGCGCTGCGCGGTCAGGTGGTCGCCGCGGTGGGTGGCGTAGGAATTGAAGTCCTCCTCCGGCAGGCCCATCTTTGCCAGGTATTCGCCGGCCGCGCTCGACGCCAGGATCGCGTTGGACGGCGACAGGTGGTCGGTGGTGATGTTGTCGCCCAGCACCGCCAGCGGGCGCATGCCGCGCAGCGTGCGCTCGCCGGCCAGCGCGCCTTCCCAGTACGGCGGGCGGCGGATGTAGGTGCTCTGCGGGCGCCAGGCGTACAGCGGCTCGACCTGGCCGCCGTGTTCCACGCGCACGTTGAACATCGGGTTGTAGACGGAACGGTATTGTTCCGGCTTCACGCTGGCCTTGACCACCGCATCGATCTCCGCGTCGCCCGGCCAGATGTCCTTCAGCGTGACCGGGTTGCCGTCGGCGTCGAAGCCCAGCGCGTCCTTCTCGATGTCGAAGCGCACCGTGCCGGCGATGGCGTAGGCGATCACCAGCGGCGGCGAGGCCAGGAACGCCTGCTTGGCGTAGGGATGGATGCGGCCGTCGAAGTTGCGGTTGCCGCTGAGCACGGCGGTGGCGTACAGGTCGCGGTCGATGATCTCCTGCTGGATCGCCGGGTCCAATGCGCCGCTCATGCCGTTGCAGGTGGTGCAGGCGAAGGCGACGATGCCGAAGCCGAGCTTCTCCAGGTCCGGCAGCAGGCCGGACTCCTCCAGGTACAGCTGCACCGCCTTCGAGCCGGGCGCCAGCGAGGTCTTCACCCACGGCTTGCGCACCAGTCCCTTTGCGTTCGCGTTGCGCGCCAGCAGCGCGGCGGCGATGACGTTGCGCGGGTTGGAGGTGTTGGTGCACGAGGTGATGGCGGCGATGATCACCGCGCCGTCCGGCATCAGGCCCTGCGCCTCCTCGGCCCTGCCGGCTTCCAGCTTGGCCTCGTCGGCGATGCCGCGTTCGGCCAGCGCGCTGGTGGGCAGGCGCTTGTGCGGGTTCGACGGGCCGGCCATGTTGCGCACGACGGTGGACAGGTCGAAATGCAGCGTGCGCTCGTACTGCGCGGTCTTCAGGTCGTCCGCCCACAGGCCGGCGGCCTTGGCGTAGGTCTCCACCAGCGCCACCTGCTCGTCGCTGCGGCCGGTCAGGCGCAGGTAGTCCAGGGTGTTGTCGTCGATGAAGAACATCGCCGCGGTGGCGCCGTATTCCGGCGCCATGTTGGAGATGGTCGCGCGGTCGCCGATGGTCAGCGCCGCCGCGCCTTCGCCGCGGAATTCCAGGTAGGCGCCGACCACCTTCGACTGGCGCAGGAACTCGGTCAGCGCCAGCACGATGTCGGTCGCGGTGATGCCGGGCTGCGGCCTGCCGCTCAGTTCCACGCCGACGATGTCCGGCGTGCGCATCCACGAGGCGCGGCCGAGCATGACGTTCTCCGCCTCCAGCCCGCCCACGCCCACCGCGATCACGCCCAGCGCATCCACGTGCGGCGTGTGGCTGTCGGTGCCGACGCAGGTGTCCGGGAAGGCCACGCCGTCCTGCACGTAGATCACCGGCGACATCTTCTCCAAGTTGATCTGGTGCATGATGCCGTTGCCCGGCGGGATCACGTCCACGTTCCTGAAGGCCCGCTTGGTCCAGTCGATGAAGTGGAAGCGGTCCTCGTTGCGGCGGTCCTCGATGGCGCGGTTCTTCGCGAACGCATCCGGGTCGTAGCCGCCGCACTCCACCGCCAGCGAGTGGTCGACGATCAGCTGCACCGGCACCACCGGGTTCACCTGCGCCGGATCGCCGCCCCTGTCGGCGATGGCGTCGCGCAGGCCGGCCAGGTCGACCAGCGCGGTCTGGCCGAGGATGTCGTGGCAGACCACGCGCACCGGGAACCACGGGAAATCCAGGTCGCGGCGGCGCTCCACCAGCTGCCACAGGTAGTCGTCGCGGCGCGCGGGATCGGCGCGGCGGACGATGTTCTCGGCGTGCACGCGCGCGGTGTACGGCAGCGTGGCCCAGGCGCCGGGCCGCAGGGCGTCGACGGCGGCGCGCGCGTCGAACCAGTCGAGCTTGGTGCCCGGGAGCGGTTTGCGGTAGTCGGTATTCATGGCGTGCCGTCTGCTGTGAACGTGGCGCGCGCGGCGTCGTGTCGGGCGCGCATCCCTATGCTACCGGAGCCATCCTCTCCCCACGGGAAACGGCGGCCCCCGCCGGGAAGAAATCGCCAATGCGTTGATGAAGACCATCAACATGCGCCGTTCATTCGAAGACCAGGCGGCCCTTCATCATGTTCCAGTGGCCGGGGAACGAGCAGAAATAGGTGTAGTCCCCGCCCTTGCGCAGGCGCGACGTCGGGAACACCACCTCGGCCGACTGCCCGCCGCCGATCACGCGGGTATGCGCGATCACCCGCGCGTCGCCGCGCGGCAGGAAGTCGTCGGCCAGCTTCATGCGCCCGCCGGCCAGGCCGACCTCGCGATGGTGCCGCGTTTCGGTGAGCACCCAGTTGTGCCCCATCGCCGCCGCCGGCATGCGGCCGACGTGCTTCAGCACCACCCGCAGCTGCGCGCAGTCGCCGGGCACCCGGATGGTCTTGACGTTGAAGGTCATCAGGTCCGTCGCCTCCAGGGCGACCACGCAGTTGCGGGCCAGCGCCGGCGCGGACAACAGCGGGAACGCCAGCAAGGCGAACAGGGAAAGCAGTCGGGGCATGGCGAGACACGCAGTCAGGGGAGGCCGATTGTAGGGACGGCATCATGGCTGGTGTAGGAGGGGCTTTAGCCCCGATCGCTCTTCGTGCAAGGACCTGCATCCGAGGCGGATTGGAAAGCATCGGGGCTAAAGCCCCTCCTACAACAGCCATGAAGCATCGGGGCTGAAGCCCCTCCTACAACAGCGCGTGCGCGTCAGACATCGCCGCCGTCCGCCCAGCCCTCGCCGGTACCACGCGTGTAGACCTTGTCGCCGTCGCGCACGTCGCCGGCCGGGATCGCGTCCTGCGATGCCAGCCGCGCGTAGATCGGGGTGAAGTCCGGCGCGGTCGCGTCCATCAGCTGCTCGAAGCTGTCGATGACGAAGTAGGTCTTCTGGAAGGTGTCGATGCGGTAGCGCGTGCGCATGATCCGCGCCAGGTCGAAGCCGATGCGGTTGGGCGCGGCCGATTCCAGCGAGTACAGCGACTCGCCCTTCGACGACACGATGCCGGCGCCGTAGATGCGCAGGCCGTCGGGGGTGTCGATCAGGCCGAACTCCACCGTGTACCAGTACAGCCGGGTCAGGTGCTGCAGCGCGTCCGCGCCGATGCCGTGCGCCTTCACGCCGCCCTTGCCGTAGGCCTCCATGTAGTCGGCGAACACCGGGTTCATCAGCAGCGGCACGTGGCCGAACAGGTCGTGGAACAGGTCCGGTTCGGCGATGTAGTCGATCTGGTCGGGGCGGCGGATCCACCAGGTCACCGGGAAGCGCCGGTTCGCCAGGTGGTCGAAGAACTCCAGCTCCGGCAGCAGACCCTCCACGCCCACCAGCCGCCAGCCGGTGGTGGCGCCCAGCACCTCGTTCAGCTGGTCGAAGCGCGGGATGCGGTCCGGGCTCATGCCCATGGCGTCCTGCGCCTGCAGGAACTCGTCGCAGGCGCGGCCGACCAGCAGCTCGCGCTGCCGCGTGTACAGCGCGCCCCAGGTCGCGTGGTCCTCGGCCGGGTAGGCGGCGGGCTGCTCGACGACGGCGGTCGTGTAGACCGGCACGTAGCCCTTGTCGGTCTGCTGGTGCTCGACGCGGCGCGGCTCGTTCATGGCGGTGTCCCGGTGGGTTGGCGAACGCTTGATCCTAGCCGCAGAACCGCGCAACAGGCTTGCGAAGTTGCGCCGCATCCGACCAATGGCGCAATGAAATTGCATGAACAGGCTATCCTGTGCAGCAAATGGCCGTATCCCCCGTCCTCGACCGCACCGACCTGCGCCTGCTGGCCCTGCTGCAGCGCGACGGCCGCGCCACCAACGCCGACATCGCCGCCCAGGTGAACCTCTCGCCCTCGGCCTGCCTGCGCCGCATCCAGCGGCTGGAAGCGACCGGGGTGATCGCCGGCTACGCCGCCCGGGTCGATCCCAAGGCGGTGGGGCTGGGCCTGCAGGCGTTCGTCCGCGTGCAGCTGGAGAAGCACGGCCAGGCCAGCATCGACCACTTCGGCGACAGCGTGCAGGGCTGGGACGAGGTGGTGGCCTGCTACGCCCTGACCGGCGACATGGACTACCTGCTGCACGTGGTGGTGCAGGACCTGGAACACTTCTCGCGCTTCCTGCTGGACAAGCTGCTCAACGCCAGCGGCGTGGCGGACGTGAATTCCAGCTTCGTGCTGCGTGCGGTGAAGACCGACGCCGGCCTGCCGCTGCCGACATGAATCGCGACCGTGGAAACGGCGGCTCGGATGAGGCGCCCCGCGTGATCCGTTCTGTCACGCGATCCGCCGCCACCGCCTGTCGATCTCCGCGGTCGCGACGCATGTCGCTCCTGCACGGCTCCGGCATGCGGCAACCGGCGGTGGCTGAGGGCCTGACCCGCGCTGCATCGAGGACAACGCCGCGCAGCGGCTGTCCTCGCGCCATGGTACAACGCGGGCCCGGGAGCGTGGTGGAGGCCGCATGATCCGGCAGGTTCAATCCGCCGCCCGTGCAGGCGCGACGCCATGAACCCGTCCCGCCGTTGCATCGTCGCGGCCTTGGGCGGCGTGGTGGCGATGGCCGCCGTGCCCGTGGCGTCGCATGCCCTTTTGCCAGGTCCTGGAGGACAACCCGCCATGTACGGTCTGATCGGAAAGATGAAAGCCGTCGCCGGCCAGCGCGAGGCGCTGGCGACGATCCTGTTGCAGGACGTGGGCCCGATGCCCGGCTGCCTGAGCTACGTGGTCGCCCACGACCCCGGCGACGCCGACGCGATCTGGATCACCGAAGTCTGGACCGACGCGGCCAGCCACAAGGCCTCGCTGTCGCTGCCGGCCGTGCAGCAGGCCATCGCCAAGGCCAGGCCGCTGATCGCCGGCTTCGACAGCCACGTCGAGACGGTGCCCGTCGGCGGGCACGGCCTGTCCCCGTCCCCGCGGTAGGAGCGACGTCAGTCGCGACCGCACGCTTGCCGGGTCGCGGCGCAGCAAGCGCCACGATCCTGGGGCGGTCTTTCGCCGTCTTCGCGCGCCTATCGGAATGATCGCGCCGTGCGGTCGCGACTGACGTCGCTCCTACAGGGCGCCTGTCAGGTGCGTAGACTGCGCGCATGGACACCTTCCCCGTCTCCTGGCGACGCGCGTGGACCGGCATCGGCGCGGCGGGCGAGGGCACGGCGCTGTTCGAGCGGTTGAAGGCGGCCTACGCGGAGCCGCAGCGCCATTACCACACGCTGCAGCACCTGGGCGAATGCCTGGCGCTGTTCGACGGCGCGCGCACGCTGGCGGACCGTCCGCACGAGGTCGAACTGGCGCTGTGGTTCCACGACGCCGTCTACGAGGTGAAGCGGCACGACAACGAGCAGCGCAGCGCCGACTGGGCGCGCGAGGCGCTGCAGGACGCCGGCGTCGGCGGCGATGCCGCGCAGCGCGTCCACGACCTGGTCATGGCGACGCGGCACACGGCGGTACCGGCCGGCCGGGACGAACGGCTGCTGGTCGACATCGACCTGTCGATCCTCGGCGCGGAACGCGCGCGCTTCGACGAATACGAACGCCAGATCCGCCGCGAGTATGCGTACGTGCCGGGCTTCCTGTTCCGGCGCAAGCGGCGCGAGATCCTCAAGGGCTTCCTCGACCGGCCGGCGATCTACGGCACGCCGCATTTCCACGACGCGCTGGAGGCGAGGGCGCGCGAGAACCTGGCGCGCGCCATCGCCTGACCTTCTGTAGGAGGGGCTTCAGCCCCGACCGCGGAATCCAGGCACCCCGATCAGGGATCGAGCGCGGGGCGAGGATCAAAAGGCATCATGTCATCCCGTATTCGCCCGCGGGAGCCACGGTTGAAGAGGCGTTTGGCGTGCGGTCGGGGCTGAAGCCCCTCCTGCAGGGGGCCTGCGGGGTCGGGGACCGGGGTCATTGCTTGACGGGCTGGCCCGTGGCATCGCACTTCACCACGTCGCGGCCCAACAGGCGGCCCAGGCGCGAGGGCGCTTCCAGGCAGCGGGGGTCCGGCGTCGGCGGCGGCGCGTGCCGGGCGGCGTGCGCCGCGTTGCGCGTCTGCTGCAGCTCGGCCAGCTTGGCCCGGATCTGCGGCATCGCCGCCAGCGCGGCGCGCTCGCCTTCGAGGATGGCGTTGTTCTTCTGCTCGAAGTCGGCCGGGCCGATGTCGTTGACCTTGGGCCGGATGACGATGTCGGCGCGTGCCAGTTCCTGTTCGCCCAGGCGCTGGCCCATGATGCCGATGGACTGGTTGACGATGCCCAGCATGCTGCCGGGCTTGGTGCCGGGCGCCTTGGTGGAGATGTCGACCGCGATGACGAAGTCCGCCCCCAGCTGCCGCGCCGCGTCCACCGGCACCGGGCTGACCACGCCGCCGTCCACGTAGCTGGCCTTGCCGATCACCACCGGCTCGAACACGCCGGGGATGCTGCTGGACGCGCGCACCGCCTGGCCGGTGTTGCCGCGCACGAACACCGTGCGCTCGCCGTTCTCCAGCTGCGTGGACACGGCGGCGAACGGCTTCTTCAACTGCTGGATGGTGCGCTTGCCGACCAGGTCGTTGACGTAGTCCTGCAGCTTCTGGCCCTGCACCAGGCCGCCGGAGAACAGGCGCACGTCGCGGATGCTGGCTTCGTCCAGCGCGAAGGCCTGCTTCTGCATCTGGAACGGGTCCATGCCGCTGGCGTACAGCGCGCCGACCACGCTGCCGGCGCTGGTGCCGGACACCACTTCGGGCTCGATGCCGTTGGCCTCCAGCATCTTGATCACGCCGATGTGCGCGAAGCCCTTGGCCGCGCCGCCGCCCAGCGCGATGCCGACCTTGACCTTGGGCGCCGGCGGCACCGTCGCGACCGCTGCCGGGGGCGGCGCGGGCTTGACGTTGTCCCCGCCGCAGGCGGCCAGCAGCAGGACGGTGCACATCGACAGGAGCGGGCGCGAACGGCGGAACGGGCGCATTGGGGCGGGGCAAGGAGGCGATGAGCGGCGGAGCATACACGCAGATCCCCGAATCCCGGCGAACTGCCTGTGTCCCGCCTGTGGGAGCGACGTCAGTCGCGACAGGAAATCCTGATCCGGGCATCGCGACTGACGTCGCTCCCACGAGGGAAGGCCGAGGATCATGACCGGCATCGGTCGGGGCTACGTCCTCGACGCACGTATTGGGGCGTCGGCTGCGTGGGGCCGACTTACGGGGTTCCCTCGCGGGGTTCGTCCTGCCTGGCGCATTTTTCGGTGACGGTTCCGCCGGTCCCGTGGTGCGTGTCCTGCAACCTCGCCGAAGGGGGAGCCCTCCATCACCAAAGCGTGCCGGCCGCGGATCGAGGCGGATGGACACGGGGAAGGCGCTTTTGCCTGGACTCGCTTCATCCGCGTTTGTCCGCGTCGATCCGTGGCCATGGGTTGCCTTGGATTCGCGGTCGCGACTGACGTCGCTCCTACAGGAAGAAGTGGCGGAAGGAGCGGCGGCCGGGTGCCGGTCAGAAGCTGTTGTCGCCGTCCAGGATGCGGCCGAGGCCGCCGAGCACGGAGCCTTCGCCGCGGGCCTGCCCGCCGCCCTGCGGGGCGGCCTGCAGCATGCGGCCGGCCAGGCGCGAGAACGGCAGCGACTGCAGCCAGACCTTGCCGGGGCCGGTCAGGGTGGCGAGGAACACGCCTTCGCCGCCGAAGAACATGCTCTTGATGCCGCTGACCGGGCGCACGTCCATGTTGACGCTGGCGTGGTAGGCGACCACGCAGCCGGTATCCACGTCGATGCGCTCGCCGGCGCGCAGTTCGCGCTCCACCACGGTGCCGCCGGCGTGCACGAACACCCAGCCGTCGCCTTCCAGCTTCTGCATGATGAAGCCCTCGCCGCCGAACAGGCCGGTCAGGATCTTGCGCTGGAAGTGGATGCCGATGCTCACCCCGCGCGCGCCGGCCAGGAAGCTGTCCTTCTGGCAGATCAGGCGGCCGCCGTGTTCGTCCAGCTTCATCGCCAGCACGGTGCCGGGGTAGGGTGCGGCGAAGGCGACCCTGGCCTTGCCCTGGCCGGTATGCGTGTACAGGGTGGTGAACAGACTCTCGCCGGTCAGCACGCGCTTGCCGGCCGAGAACAGCTTGTCCATGAAGCCGCCGCCCTGGCCGCTGTGCGAGCCGTCGCCGAACACGGTGTCCATCTGCACCGCGCTGTCCTTGAACATCAGCGCGCCGGCCTCGGCGATGGCGCTCTCGCCCGGGTCCAGTTCCACTTCGACGAACTGCATGTCGTGGCCGACGATGCGGAAGTCGATCTCGTCCGCGCGCCCGCGGCCACCCGATCCCGGCAGCGGCGGCAGGTGCGGCGGCGCACCCGCGCCGGCCAGCTCGGGCAGGTCGCGCACCGGCTTCCATTCGCGCATGCCCTCGCGCCAGGCCAGCGCCGCGGGCGTGCGCCGGGCGAAGTCGCGCGCCGCCGCCTCGTCCAGGGGGCCATGGCGCTGGTTGTCGGCGGGGGTGTGGAAGAACCACGCGGTCATGGCGGCGATCCGGAGGGCAGGGGAGGGCGCCGAGTCTAGCCCGCCTCCCGCGCCCGGCGTCATCTGCCGGCGGTCACGGGCGCCCCCGAACGTACCGCCCGGACGGGCGGCGTATGGAAATCCGGGCCGGCGCCGGGAACCGGCGTTACCTTCGTCGCGGACGGGACTTCCGGCCATTGCTCCCCTTGTTGCTGTAATGCAACATCCGCGTGCTAGCGCCCCGCGCGCCCCGAACCCCACCCACTCGGAAAGCCACCGCCATGTCCCGACGCCGCACGGCCGCCACCCGGCCGCATCGCCTTGCCTTCGCCATCGCCGCGCTGCTGCCGTTCGGCGGCGCCCTCGCCCAGGACGCGCCCGCCGGCGCCGCGCAGGAAAGCGCCACCACGCTCGGCACGGTGGAAGTCACCGCGCAGCGCAAGGTCGAGAACATCCAGGACGTGCCGGTCTCCATCTCCAGCATCAGCGCCGAGAAGCTGGACGTGCTCGGCTCCGGCGGCAACGACGTGCGCTTCCTGTCCGCGCGCGTGCCCAGCCTGAACATCGAATCGTCCTACGGCCGCGCCTTCCCGCGCTTCTACATCCGCGGCCTGGGCAACACCGACTTCGACCTCAACGCCTCGCAGCCGGTCTCGCTGATCTACGACGAAGTGGTCCAGGAAAGCCCGCTGCTGAAGGGCTTCCCGGTGTTCGACCTGGAGCGCATCGAAGTGCTGCGCGGCCCGCAGGGCACGCTGTTCGGCCGCAACACGCCCGCCGGCGTGGTCAAGTTCGAATCGGCCAAGCCCACCCGCGACGTGAGCGGCTACGCGCAGGTCGCCTACGGCAGCGACGACATGTGGAACTTCGAGGGCGCCATCGGCGGCCCGCTGAGCGAGCGCTGGTCGGCCCGCGTGTCCGCGCTGTACCAGCGCCGCGACGACTGGGTGACCAACACCTACGCCGCCGGCAGCAGCGACGGCTTCGAGGGCTACGACGAGTCCGCCGCGCGCGTGCAGTTCCTGTACGAGGGCGAGGGCTTCGAGGCGCTGCTGAACCTGCACAAGCGCCACCTCAACGGCACCGCGCGCCTGTTCCGCGCCAACATCATCGCCCCGGGCAGCAACGCCTTCGTGCCCGGCTTCGACAAGGACAAGGTGTCGGTCGACGGCCAGAACTTCTCCTGGCTGGACACCTGGGGCGGCAGCGCGCGCCTGAGCTGGGACCTGGGCGACGTGAACCTGTATTCGATCACCGGCTACGAGACCGCCGAATCGCTCAACCGCGGCGACATCGACGGCGGCTACGGCGCGGTGTTCCTGCCCGACTCCGGCCCCGGCGTGATCCCGTTCGCGTCCGAGTCGGCCGACGGCCTGCCGGACCACAAGCAGATCACCCAGGAGTTCCGCCTGGAGTCCGACTACGCCGGCAAGTTCAACTGGCAGGCGGGCGTCTTCTACTTCAAGGAAGACATCACCATCGACAGCTTCAACTACGACTCGCTGGCGCCGGGCAACCCGCGCGCCGGCCATGCCGTGCAGCAGCAGGAGAACACCGCGTGGGCCGTGTTCGCCTCCGGCGAGTACGACGTGACCGGACAGCTGAAGCTGCGCGGCGGCGTGCGCTACACGCAGGACAAGAAGGATTTCAGCGCCAGCGTGCTGGAAGCGGCGCCGTTCGGCGCGCCGGTCGGCGGTCCCTATACCGTCAGCACCGACGTCAACGACGTCAGCTGGGACCTGAGCGCGGTCTATGCGCTCAACGACGACGTCAATTTCTACGGCCGCGTGGCGAAGGGCTTCCGCGCGCCGTCCATCCAGGGCCGCCTGCTGTTCGCCGCGCCGGGCGCGCCCAACGGCGGCGTGTCGACGGCGGATTCGGAGGAAGTGATTTCCTACGAGATCGGCGTCAAGGCCGGCCTGTGGGACAAGCGCGCGCGCCTGGGCTTCAACGTGTTCCGCTACAACGTGGACGACCAGCAGATCATCGCCGTCGGCGGCGGCTCCAACATCGCGACCCTGCTCAACGCCGACAGGAGCGTGGGCCAGGGCTTCGAGCTGGACCTGGAGGCCTACCTGACCGACAGCCTGCTGGTCACCCTGGGCAGCAGCTACAACGACACCGAGATCAAGGACCGCAACCTCACCGTGCCCGGCTGCGGCGGCGGTTGCACCGTCACCGATCCGCTCACGCCGACCGGTTATTCGATCGACGGCAACCCGCTGCCGCAGGCGCCGAAGTGGGTGCACAACCTGACCGCGCGCTACGGCATCGGCCTGGGCGAAGGCAGCGAACTGTACTTCTACACCGACTGGGCCTACCGCAGCGAAGTGAACTTCTTCCTGTACGAGTCGCCGGAGTTCCGCGGCAAGTCCTCGCTGGAAGGCGGCCTGCGCATCGGCTACGCCTGGAACTACGGCGACTACGAGGTGGCGCTGTTCGGCCGCAACATCACCGACCAGACCCGCATCGTCGGCGGCATCGACTTCAACAACCTGACCGGCTTCATCAACGAGCCGCGCACGGTGGGCGTGGAGTTCAGCGCGCGGTTCTGATCCTCGTTCATGCGGCACCCGGCGGGCGCCCTTCAATGAGGGGCGCCCGTTCTCGTCGTCTAAGACGCATGCACGCTTGTCCCTTCTCCCTCCAGGAGAAGAGCCTGCCCCGGACGTGATCCGGGGTGGCGCGCAGCGCCGGATGAGGGCGCGGCGAAGTCCTGCGGTCCCTGTGGGAGCGACGTCAGTCGCGACAGGACTTCCCTGCGTCGCGACTTACGTCGCTCCCACAGTTGTCCGGAATTCCGTTCTCCCGGACGGATTGATCGATCACACAAAGCCGGGCATCTCCCCACGCCACGGATCGTGCGCACGGCGCACGCTACGGCCCTTCCAGGCCTTCACGCAGCGCGTCGAGCAGCGTGCCATCGTCCTGCCGGTGCTCCCAGTACATCACCCCGCCCAGGCCGCGCTCGCGCACGAACGCCGCCTTGGCGCGCAGCGACTGCGGATCCTCGTAGGTGACGAAGCTGGCATCGGCGTCATTCCATAGCCATGCCGCCTGCGCATCCTCGTCCCAGTAGCGCACGTAGCCGTTGCGGCCGATGTAGTCCGCCTGCAGTTCCCGCCAGGACAGGAAGGCGGCATGCTCGCCGTAGGCCTGGTGCAGGCCGTGGTCCGCGCGCTGCACGCGGACGAACTTGCGGCCGTAGAACGCCGCGCCGACGTTGAGCTTCGCCGCCGGCACGCCCGCCGCCAGGAATTCGTCCACGGCCGCCACCGTCGTGCGCGCCTCCGCCGGGGCCGACGCCGACCGCCCGAGCGCGGCGTGATGGCCCGTGGTCGCCGTCAGGCTGCCGAAGAAGTCGTAGGTCATCAGGTTGATCCAGTCCAGCAGCGGCGCGATGCGCGGCAGGTCGAGCCCGCGCGCGGCTTCGCCGTCCGCGGCGGCGATGGTCAGCAGGTAGCGGCGACCCTCGGCCGCGCCCAACGCGTCCAGTCGCGCACGTACGGCCTGCAGCAGCCGGGTGAAGTTCTCCCGGTCCGCCGGGCTGTGGCTGATGCCGGGGCCCGGCAGCGTCGGGTATTCCCAGTCGATGTCGATGCCGTCCAGCCGGTGCTGCACGACCAGGCGCGCCGCGCTCTCGGCGAACGTCGCGCGCGCGGCGTCCGTCGCCGCGGCCTCGGAGAAATTGCCGGCGCCCCAGCCGCCCACCGACAACAGCAGGCGCAGATTGGGGTTGCCGTGCTTCAGCGCGGCGAGGCCGGCGAGCGCGGCCGGCGCGGTATCGCCGGGCAGGAAGATTCCATGCGCCGCATCGACTTGGGCGAAGGCGAAGTTGATCGCGTCCAGCTTGCGCGCGTCGATGGCGGGCAGCGTCGCGCCGTCCATGACGTAGCCGATGACGACGGGACGCGCAGGCGATCCGGCCCGGCTTTCGGCCCAGGGGAACAGCGCAAGCAGGAACAGCAGGCAGGCGGCGAAGCGGGGCATCTGCCCTCCGGAAGCGGCACCACGCGGGCGGTGGCGGCCACTATACGAGACGGGGGTGGGCCATCCTGCGTCGGGTCTTCGCATGGCAGGAGCAGGCCGCGCCTGCCATGCCGTTCGTGCGGCGGAGGGAGGGGAAAGCATCGCGCCCATGGGGCGCTCCTACGGGCGAGGAAGGCCGCCGTCATGCACCGCGTAGGAGCGGGCCATGCCCGCGATGCTCTTCGTGCAGTAGTAGCGAGAGACATCATCCCTCGCCGCACCCGCCCGTCACTCCGGCTTGCGCGGAGGGAAATGCAGCACGACGCCGCGCTGCTCCTCTTCCTGCGGTTCCGGGCGCACCCACAGCAGCGGCACGTCGCGCGGGGCCGGCAGTTCGAGTTCCTCGTCCCCGCGCGCGGCGGCTTCCTCCTCCTCGATCTCCCAGCTGTACTTCTTCCGGGGAAGCCCGGGATCCAGGCGGCGGAACAGGAACGCGGCGACCAGGCCCGCCACCGCGCCGCCCAGGTGCGCCTGCCACGACACGCCGGCCTCGCGCGGCAGCACGGTCAGCACCATGCCGCCGTAGAACAGGAACGCGATCATGCCGGCGGCGATCGCCGCGCGGTCGCGGCGCAGCAGGCCGAGCATGAACACCATGAACATCAGGCCGTGGGTCAGGCCGCTGGCGCCCAGCGTGTGCGTGCCGGGTTCGGCCAGCAGCCACGGGCCCAGGCCCGCGCCCAGCCAGACCAGCGGGATCGCGCGCAGCGTGGCCTTCGGGTACACGGCGCCGGCCAGCGTGCCGAGGATCAGCAGCGCGGACGCGTTCGCCGCGATGTGCTCCAGCGAACCGTGCAGCAGCGGCGCGGTGAGGATGCCGAGCAGGCCGTCCAGCGACAGCGGCGCGATGGTGAACGGGCGCACGTCGAAGCTGCCCTGCGCCGAATACACCATCGCCAGCAACAGCACGAAGGCCAGGCTCAGGTTGAGCGCGCGCAGCAGGCGTCCGCGGTCGTGGCGCCGCTGGGATTCCGGGTCGAACGCCGGATCGTCGGGATGCAGGTCCATGGTCCCGTTCTGGCGGCGGCGGCCGGGATTGCAAGGGCAAGCCGCCCTGGACGGACCATCCCGCGCACGGGATGGTCCGCCGCCGCCCCGGTCAGCCGGTGGTCCCGGCCCGGGCCGGCCGCGCCAGGCTCAGCGCGATGGTCGTGCCCAGGATCAGCGCCACGCCGCCCAGCGCCCACGGCACCGGGATCTTGTACACGTCGACCAGCAGCATCTTGGCGCCGATGAAGCCCAGCACCACCGCCAGGCCGTAGGGCAGCAGGTGGAAGCGGTCGGCCATGCCGGCCAGCAGGAAGAACATCGCGCGCAGCCCCAGCACCGCGAACACGTTCGAGGTCAGCACGATGAACGGGTCCGCGGTGATCGCGAAGATCGCCGGGATGCTGTCCACCGCGAAGATCACGTCGGTCACGCCGATCAGCACCAGCACCACGAACAGCGGCGTGAACCGGCGCGCGCCCCGTTCGCGCACGCTCAGCGCCGTGCCGCGGTAGCCGTCGGTCAGCTTCAGGTGGTTGCGCATCCAGCGCAGCACGGGGTTGCGTTCCAGGTGCGGCTCCTTGCCGGCGGCGAACCACATCTTGACGCCGGTCAGCAGCAGGAACGCGCCGAAGGCGTAGAGCAGCCAGTGGAACTTCGCCAGCAGCGCGGCGCCGGCGAAGATCAGCACGCTGCGCAGGACGATCGCGCCGAGGATGCCGATCACCAGCACGCGCTGGCGCTGTTCCTCCGGCACCGCGAAGTAGGTCATCACCATCAGGAACACGAAGATGTTGTCGACCGCCAGCGCCTTCTCGACCAGGTAGCCGGTCAGGAACTCCAGGCCGACGCGGTTGGCCACCGCCTGCCCGGCGGTCTCGTGCAGGTACCACCACAGGCCGCCGTTGAACAGCAGCGCCAGGGCGACCCAGCCCAGGCTCCACCACATCGCTTCCCTGAACGTCACCTTGTGCGGGCCGCCGTGGCGCATCAGCACCAGGTCCACCAGCAGCGCGATCACCATCAGGCCGCCGAAGCCGGCCCACAGCAGGGGGTTGCCAATCGTTTCCATCGAGATTCCCGAAAAAGGTGGAGGACGGCCGCAGGCGCGGGCATCCACGGGAACCGTCGTACGTCGGGATCGGATCCGGGGGCACACCTTCGCCAATGCGGCGAAGGTCTCGCTCACAGCCCGGTGGGCTGCCGTGGGACCGGAGCACGAAGGCTCGAAATGACGGCCGGCACGTCGGGAGCTACTCCCCTTCAGCGGCGGATTGTCCGGATGGCGCGCGGCGCGGTCAACCGCACGGGTAAAATGCGTTCATGAACACGCCCAACCCGACCGTACGCCTGAAGAACGCCTGGCGTTCCAGCCACCCGTGGATCTTCCAGAAGCTGGTCGAGAAGCCGGCCGCCAAGCCCAGGCCCGGCAGCCTGGTCGAGGTGGTCGGCGTGGACGGGGAGTGGATCGGCCGCGGCTTCTACAACGGCCATTCGCGCATCGCCGTGCGCATCCTGGAGACCCACCCGGACGTACCGGTCGACGCGGGCTGGTTCTCGCGCAAGATCGCCGAGGCGGTGTCGCTGCGCCGCGACGTGCTGAAGCTGGACGCGGTCAGCGACGCCTGGCGCGTGGTGCACGCCGAGGGCGACGGCCTGTCCGGCCTGGTGGTGGACCGCTACGGCGACCTGATCGTGGTGGAGTTCTTCGCCGCCGGCATGTTCCGCCACCGCGAGTGGATCTACGAGGCGCTGCGCGAGCAGTTCCCCGGCTGCCGCTTCCACAGCTTCGCCGACGAGCACGTGCAGAAGCAGGAGAGCTTCGACTTCCACGGCAACACCACGACGGAAGCCGCGGTCATCACCGAACACGGCGTGAAGTTCCGCGCTGACCCGGCCGGCGCGCACAAGACCGGCTTCTTCGCCGACCAGCGCGAGAACCGCGAGTGGCTGAGCCGCCAGGTGGAAGGCAAGACCGTGCTCGACCTGTGCTGCAACACCGGCGGTTTCGCGGTGTACGCGGCGGCGCGCGGTGCGTCCGAGGTGGTCGGCGTGGACATCGACCAGGACGTGATCCAGATCGCCAAGGGCAACGCGAAGCTCAACGGCGTGCGGCCGAAGTTCGTGCAGGCCGACATCTTCCCGTACCTGCGCGACGCGGCGAACCGCGGCGAGCAGTACGATGTGGTGATCCTGGACCCGGCCAAGATGACCCGCGACCGCGAGCAGGTGATCGCCGCGCTGAAGAAGTACCTGGACATGAACAAGCTGGCGCTGGGCGTGGTGAAGCCGGGCGGCCTGTTCGCCACCTTCTCCTGCACCGGGCTGGTCAGCGAGGAGCAGTTCCTCGACATGCTGCGCCGCGCCGCCTACTTCTCCGGCCGCACCATCCAGGTCCTCAAGGTCGCCGGCGCCGGCCCCGACCACCCCTTCATGGCCCACGTGCAGGAATCGCGCTACCTCAAGGCCGTCTTCTGCCGCGTGGTGGATTGAACCGCCCGGATCCCCTGTAGGAGCGACGTCAGTCGCGACCGCGAACGTTGGGGGATTCTTGGCCACGGATCACGCGGATGAACGCGGACAAGGCAGATGAAGCGGATGAAAGCCCCCAAGCTCTATCCGCGTTCATCCGCGTGATCCGGGGCTTTTCGGTCTTCTCCGGTCTTGCGGTCGCGACTGACGTCGTTCCTGCAACGGGGCGCCTGACCACCACGGACTAACGGCACATCCCCGCCGGCAAGCCTTCGGGGATCATCGCGTGCATCTCTTTTCCTGCGGGGGCGGTACATGGGCAAACGGCTTGCATGGTGGGTGCTGGGATTGCTTCCCGCCTTCCCCGCGGCGGCGCAGGTCGGTCTGCCGGCGCTGGACGACGGCATGGCCGGGCCGCGCGCCCAGGTGCTGGTGCTCGGCAGCGTGCACCTGTCCGACATGCCGGAAGGCTTCCGCGCCGAATCGCTGCAGCCGGTGCTGGACCGGCTGGCGGCGTTCAGGCCCGACGTCATCGCCATCGAGGCGATGCCGGGCGAGACCTGTGACCTGATGCGGCGGCATGCGGGCGTGTACGGCAAGGAGGACGTGGACATGTACTGCCCGGACCCGAGTGCGGCGAACGCCGCCACGGGCCTGGACGTGCCGGCCGCGATCGCGGAAGCGGAACGCCTGCTGGACGGCGGCTTCGGCGACGCCACGCCCGCGCAGCGCCGGCGCCTGGCCGCGGTCTTCCTGGCCGCGGGCGACAACGCCTCGGCGCTGGTGCAGTGGCTGCTGCTGCCGGACGCCGAGCGGCGCGCCGGCGACGGCCTGGACGAGGCGCTGGTCGCGGCCATGCGCAAGCGCGAGCGCAACGACAACGAGAACTACCGGATCGGCGCGCGGCTGGCGGTGCGGCTGGGCCTGCAGCGCGTGGTGCCCAGCGACGACCACACCGGCGACAACCTGCGCATCCGCGACGTGGAAGCCTACGGCCGCACCATCCAGCAGGTCTGGGACGGCGTGTCGCCGGAAGCGCGCGCGACGCGCGAAAGGGAGGCCGCGCTGAGCGAGCAGGGCGACATGCTGCCGCTGTACCGCTTCGTCAACAGCCCGGACTACCTGCGCGTCGCGCTGTCCTCCGACTTCGGCGCGGCGATGGCCGAAACGTCGCCGGAGCGCTACGGCCGCCAGTACGTGGCGGGCTGGGAAGCGCGCAACCTGCGCATGGCCGCCAACGTGCGCGCGGCCTTTCGCGAGCGGCCGGGCGCGCGCGTGCTGTTCATCGTCGGCGCGTCGCACAAGCCGTGGATGGACGCGCTGCTCGGGCAGATGCTGGGCGTGGACATCGTGGACGCGGAGCAGGTCCTGGAGTGAGCCGGATGCGCGCCCTGGCCGCCGCCTCGGTCCTCCTGCTGTCGGCCGGTTGCGCCGGCACGCCGCCGGCAGCGGAAACGGCCGCCGGCTGGCAGACCTTGTTCGACGGCCGCACCACGCAGGGCTGGCGCAACGTCGGCAAGGCCACGCTGGACCCGCGCTGGCGGGTCGCCGATGGCGCGCTGGTGCTGACTGCCGCGGGCGGCGGCGACATCGTCAGCGAGGGGACGTTCGCCGATTTCGAGCTGGAACTGGAGTGGCGGCTGGCGCCGGGCGGCAACAGCGGGCTGTTCTACCGCGCCGCCGATGCGGAGCCGGTGTGGGCGCGCGCGGTGGAGTACCAGTTGCTGGACGACGGGAGCGCCGAGGACCGGTTCGTGCCCAGCCATCGCGCGGGCGCCGCCTACGACTTGATGGCGCCCACGGGCGCGGCGCTGCGCCCCGCCGGCGAATACAACCGGGCGCGCGTGGTCGCCTGCGGCGCGCGCGTCGAGCACTGGCTCAACGGCGCGCGCGTGGCGGCCTACGACCTGGACAGCGACGACTGGCGCCGGCGCGTGGCGGCCTCCAAGTTCGCCACGCAGGCGGAGTTCGCCGCGGCGCGGCGCGGGCACATCGGCCTGCAGGACCACGGCGACGCCGTGAGCGTGCGCAACATCCGCGTGCGCGCGCTGGACCCGGACTGCACGCCAGCCTCCCTGTAGGAGCGACGTGAGTCGCGACCGGAAACATGCCGGAACAGGGAACACGGATCAGCGCGGACAACCGCGGGAAAGATCCCGCTTCATCCGCGCTGATCCGCCTTGATCCGTGCCGAAAGGCCTTCAGAGGCTGCGGTCGCGACTCACGTCGCTCCTACGACAGCTGCCGTGAAGGCCCCCGGAGCACTTCAGCCTTCCGGCGACAGCTCGATATCCGCGTGCGCGCGCTGGGCCCGGACTGCACGCCAGCCTCCCTGTAGGAGCGACGTGAGTCGCGACCGGAAACATGCCGGAACAGGGAACACGGATCAGCGCGGACAACCGCGGGAAAGATCCCGCTTCATCCGCGCTGATCCGCCTTGATCCGCGTCGAAAGGCCTTCCAGCGCCGCGGTCGCGACTGACGTCGCTCCTACGACAGCTGCCGTGAAGGCCCCCGGAGCACTTCAGCCTTCCGGCGACAGCTCGATGCAGTCGAACGTCACGTCCGGGTCCACGTCGGCGTCGTAGTCCACGTCGCTGCGCTCGAAGCCGAACAGCTTCAGGAACTCGTGCTTGTAGTTGGCGTAGTCGGTCAGCTCGAACAGGTTCCCGGTGGTGACCTGCGGCCACAGCGCCTTGGCCTGGGCCTGCACTTCCGGCTTCAGTTCCCAGTCGTCCAGGCGCAGGCGGTTCTCGTCGTCGGTCTCGGCCGGCGCGCCGTCGGCGCGGTACATGCGGTCGCGGAACAAACGATCCAACTGCTCGATGGTGCCTTCGTGCAGGCCGAGCGCCTTCATCACCTTGAACACGATGCTGATGTACAGCGGCATCACCGGGATGGCCGAGCTGGCCTGCGTCACCACCGACTTCAGCACGGCGACGTTGGCGGTGCCGCCGGTCGCCTGCAGGCGCTGGTGCAGCCGCTGCGCGGTCTGGTCCAGGTCCACCTTGGCGCGGCCCAGCGCGCCGTGCCAGTAGATCGGCCAGGTGATGTCGGTGCCGATGTAGCTGAAGGCCACGGTGCGCGCGCCGTCGGCCAGCACGCCGGCCTGGTCCAGCGCGTCGATCCACAGTTCCCAGTCCTGCCCGCCCATCACGGTGATGGTGTCGGCGATCTCCTGCTCGGTGGCGGGTTCGATCGTCGCCTGGGTGATGGCGTCCTTGTTGGTGTCGATGGCGGTGGAGGTATAGGGCGCGCCGATGGGCTTGAGCGCCGAGCGCTTCACTTCGCCGGTGGACGGCAGCTTGCGCACCGGCGAGGCCAGCGAATAGACCACCAGGTCGACCTTGCCGCCCATCTCGGCCTTGATCAGTTCGATCACCTTGGCGCGCGCCTCGTCGGAGAACGCGTCGCCGTTGATCGAGCGGCTGTACAGGCCGGCTTCCTTGGCGAACTTGTCGAACGCGGCCGAGTTGTACCAGCCCGCGGTGCCGGCCTTCTTCTCGCTGCCGGGCTTCTCGAAGAACACGCCCAGCGTGTCCGCGCCGAAGCCGAACGCGGCGCTGATGCGCGCGGCCAGGCCGTAGCCGCTGGACGCGCCGATCACCAGCACCTTCTTCGGTCCGTCGCTGCGCACGCCCTGCGCGCGCGTGGCGGCGATCTGGTCGCGCACGTTGAGCTCGCAACCGAGCGGATGGGTGGTGGTGCAGATGAAGCCGCGGACCTTGGGATGGATGATCAACGTGGTAACCCGGGGGTGGTGTGCCTGCGCGGCATCTTAGTGCCGCGGGCGCCGGGAATGAAGCGCGGCGCGTGCACACGCCGGCGTATGGGCATCAACGCAGGCATGCGTCACCTGTAGGAGGGGCTTCAGCCCCGACGGGCAACTTTGCACATCCGGTCGGGGCTGAAGCCCCTCCTACAGGGGGATGCGCGGTGGGTCAGGCGTCCTGGTTTTTCGCCAGCATGGCGTTGTGGCGGCTGTAGGCGAGGTAGACCACGATGCCGACCGCGTTCCACAGCAGGAACCACAGCTGCGTCCTCTGCGGCAGGCTCCAGAACAGGTACAGGCAGCCGAGGATCGCCACCGGGCCGACCACCCATGCCAGCGGCGTGCGGAACACGCGCGGCCGTTCCGGCTCGCGCGTGCGCAGCACTAGCAGGCACACGCCCACCGCGACGAACGCCGCCAGCGTGCCGGCATTGGCCAGCGCGGCGATCTCGTCCAGCCGCGCCACGCCCGCCAGCGCCGCCACCAGAATGGCGGTGAACACGGTGATCGCCACCGGCGTGCCGGTGCGCGGATTGACCTTCGACAGCCCGCGCGGCAGCAGGCCGTCGCGCGACATCACGAAGAAGATGCGGCTCTGCCCGTAGAAGAACGCCAGCAGCACCGTCGGCAGCGCGATGATCGCCACCACGCCGATCACCAGCGCGGCCGTGCCGTGGCCCAGTTCGCGCATGATCAGCGCCAGCGGCTCGGCGCTCTGGCCGAACACGGTGTAGCTCATCGCGCCCACCGCCGCCACCGCCACCACCAGGTAGATCAGCGTGCAGCCGATCATCGAGCCGACGATGCCGATGGACAGGTCGCGGCCGGGGTTCTTGGTTTCCTCGGCCGCGGTGGAGATGGCGTCGAAGCCGTAGAAGGCGAAGAAGATGATCGCCGCCGCCGCCATCACGCCGCGTTCCACGCCGTCGGCGCCGAGCGACTTCGGGAAGCCGTAGGGCATGAACGGTTGCAGGTTCTCCGGGTTGAACGCCGGCAGCGCCACCGCGATGAACACCGCCAGCGCGATCAGCTTGAACACCACCAGGATGGCGTTGAGCGTGGCGCTCTCGCGGGTGCCCGCGATCAGCAGCCCGGCCACGGCGAAGGTGATCGCGATGGCCGGCAGGTTGAGCACGCCGCCGGCGTGCGGGCCGGCCGACAGCGCCGCGGGCAGGGTGACGTTCCAGCCGAAGTTCTGCTGCACCCATTCGAGGAAGCCGACGAAATAGCCCGACCAGCCCACCGCCACCGTGCTGACCACCAGCGAGTACTCCAGGATCAGGCTCCAGCCCACGATCCAGGCGATCGCCTCGCCCAGCACGCCGTAGCTGTAGGTGTAGGCGCTGCCGGCGGCCGGCATCATCGTCGACAGCTCGGCATAGGCCAGCGCCGCGCAGGCGCAGACCACGCCGGCGACGATGAAGGAGATCAGCACCGCCGGCCCCGCCTTCTCCGCGCCCACGCCGATCAGCGTGTAGATGCCGGTGCCGACGATGGCGCCGATCCCCAGCGCCACCAGGTGCGGCCAGCTCAGCGTGGGCACCAGCCGCCGGCCTTCCTCGTGTTCGGTGATCCGGTCGATGGATTTGCGGCGGAGCCAGGTCATGCGGGATTCTCGTAGGGTCAAGGGTCGGCCGCACCGGGCGTGGCGCAGGCCGATGCGCGGGAAGGCGGGAAAGGCGCGTGGCCGGATCGCCTCCGGCCCGCCCGCAGCCTAAGCGGCGGCGGCGGGGCTGGCAATCGGCGGTGCATCATGTCGCGTCCGCGCGGTTGCCCGGCCGCCGGCGGACGTGTCGATCAGGGCGAGGGCGCCGGCCGGCGCGCGGCGATCTCGCGCACCAGCGCGTCCAGCAGGTCGTCCAGCGTCTCGTGGCGCGGCACGCCGTAGTGCTCGGCGGTGATATCCACGTTGCCCTTGCGCCAGAAGCCCGCCGGCGCGGCAACCCGCAGCTTGCCCTCGCGCGCATGCAGGCCGAATTCCAGCAGCGTGACCGGGCTCTGGCTGCCGGGGGCGAAGTACATGAGGATGAGGTCGGCCTGTTCCAGCGCCTGCAATTCCCACTCGACCTGGCGGCGGAACTCGGGCTCCGCGGCATCCGGCTTCCATGCCGGATTCCAGTCGGCGCGGCGCGGATTGAGCAGCAGCACGCCGGGACCGGCCAGTTTCGCGATCGCCTTCGCCTGCCAGTCTTCGCTGCCCCCCATGTCGATGCTGCCGGCCAGGAATATCTTCAGGCGGTCGTCGTGCGGGACCGGGTGCGGCGAGACGATCACGGCCGGCCCGTCTTGCGACGCGGGCGTGGCGGCGACGGCAGGCGGCACGCACAGCAGGAGCCACGACACGGCAAGAAAAGACAGGCGCATGGCGGGGGCCGGAGCGTGGACGGATCGCCATGGTAGCCGCTGTCGCGGGCGATGAGATGCCAGCGGCTACACTGGCGGCATGGATTCCCAGACCCTGCTCGTCCTCCTGCTGGCCCTCGTGGCCGTGGCCGTCGTCCTGCTGGCGATGCTGGTGCTGCGCCGCCCGGAAGCCCGCATCGGCGGCCTGCTGGAGCGCGCGCTGCGCGACGAGCAGCGCGAGGGCCGCGGCGAACTGCGCGAGCAGCTGGAAGGCCTGTCGCGCGCGCAGGAGGTCCGCATCGACGGCTTCGCCCGCAGCCTGGCCGACCTCAGCACGCGCACCGACCAGCGCCTGGACGTGCTGCGCGACACCCTGAGCGAGGACGCGCGCAAGGGCCGGCTGGAAGCGGCCGAGTCGCAGCAGCGCTTCGCCGACGCGCTCGGCCAGCGGCTCAACGAACTCACCCAGCGCAATGAGCAGCGGATCGGCGAGATGCGCGCCACGCTGGAGGCGCGCCTGAAGGAACTGCAGGCCGACAACGCGCAGAAGCTGGAGCAGATGCGCGCCACCGTGGACGAGAAGCTGCAGACCACGCTGGAAGCGCGCCTGGGCGCGTCGTTCAAGCTGGTCTCCGAGCGGCTGGAGCAGGTGCAGCGCGGGCTGGGCGAGATGCAGCAGCTGGCCACCGGCGTCGGCGACCTCAAGCGCGTGCTCAGCAACGTCAAGGACCGCGGCGGCTGGGGCGAGGTGCAGCTGGAGAACCTGCTGGACCAGGTGCTCACGGCCGACCAGTTCGCGCGCAGCGTGAAGGTGCGGCCGGACGGCAACGAGGCGGTGGATTTCGCCATCCGCCTGCCGGGCCGCCAGGACGACGAGGCGCCGGTGTGGCTGCCGATCGACGCCAAGTTCCCGCGCGAGGACTACGAGCGCCTGCTGGACGCGCAGGAGCGCGGCGACACCGAGGCCATGCGCGCCGAGGCCGCGCGGCTGGAGCGCGCGATCAAGGTGCAGGCGAAGTCGATCAACGAGAAGTACGTGGTGCCGCCGCACACCACCGACTTCGCGGTGCTGTTCCTCGCCACCGAGGGCCTGTACGCCGAAGCCATCCGCCGCCCCGGCCTGGTGGACGCCCTGCAGCGCGACCACCGCATCGTGATCGCCGGCCCGACCACCCTGGCCGCGCTGCTCAACAGCCTGCAGATGGGCTTCCGCACGCTGGCCATCGAGAAGCGCTCCAGCGAGGTGCGCCTGCTGCTGGGCGCGGTGAAGACCGAGTTCGGCAAGTTCGCCACCGTGCTGGAGAAGGCGCACAGCCAGCTCGACACCGTGCAGAACAGCATCAAGCAGGCCGGCGTGCGCACCCGCGCCATCGAGCGGCAGCTGCGCGGCGTGGAAGCGCTGCCCGGCGAGGAAAGCCAGAAGCTGCTGGGCGACGACGACGGCCTGTAGGAGGGGCTTCAGCCCCGACCGTGGTCTTGGGGAGTTTGTTGCAGCCCGGATCGATGCCGATCGGCGCGGACAAGGCGGATCGGGACAGAAAAGCCCTATCCGTGCCCGTCGGGGTTTCCTGCGTTTTCCTGGTCAGGGCTGTTCGCCGTCCTGGGCCGTTCTTCAGTCGTGCGGCGGCGGGGTCGTCGGGTCGGGGCTGAAGCCCCTCCTGCAGTCGGGAACGAAAACGGCGCCTGTGGGCGCCGTTTTGGTGTTCGGGGAAGGCCGGCCTCAACCGCCGCCGCTGATCTCCGGCATCGGCATGGCGTCGAGCGGCACGGTCGGGTTGTTCTCGTCCTGCAGGTATTCGGGCAGGTTGTCGTCGGTCTGCTGCTGCGTGCGGTGGCCTTCGATCTGGTAGTTGCGGCGCTGCAGCCACGAGTCGCGGACCAGCGCGTAGTCGTCCACCGCGCCCTCGCGCAGGTTGTCCAGCGACAGCAGCTGGGCGCGGGTGTCCACCAGGTTCAGGCCCTGCAGGAAGATGCGGGTCTTGTCGTCCTCGATCTGCCGCACCGGGCTGAGCGGCATGTCGCCGGCCAGGCCGAGCACGTCGCGCACCGTGCGCGGGCCGAAGAACGGCAGTTCCACGTAGCGCGAGCGCCGCCAGCCCCAGGTGCCCAGCGTCTGCCCGAAGTCCTCGCTGCGGCGCTTCATCTTCAGGTCGCTGGCCGGGTCGAAGATGCCGCCGATGCCCAGCGTGGAGTTCAGCACGAAGCGGCCGAAGGTCTGCCCGGCGTCGCGCGGGCGGCCCTGCAGCAGCTGGTTCACCATCGTCAGCGGCTGGCGCAGGTTGTCGAAGAAGTTGCTCACGCCCAGCCGCACCGGCCGCGGCACCACCGACGAGTAGGCGCGCGCCAGCGGCCGCGCCACGGCGCGGTCCACCGCGTTGTTGAAGCGGTGCACCTTGCGGTTGAACTTCTCCCACGGGTCGTAGGAGACCGGCGCCTGCACCGGCGCGGGCAGGGTCGGGTCGGCGACCGGGTCGTAGTCGCCCTGGCCGTAGATCGCCGCGAAGTCGTCCTCGGCGCTGGTGGCCGGGGCGGTTCCGGACGCCACCGGGGCGGCGTCGACGGTGGCCGGGTCGATCGGCGGCTCGGCCGGCAGCGGGGCGTCGGCGGCGGCCGTCGCGGTGGCGTCGATCACCACCGGCTCGGCGGGGACGTCCGCCGAGGGCGGGGGGGCCGAGGCGCACGCGGTCGCCAGGGCGGCCAGCAGGACCACGGTAATGAGGCGGAACGGCGTCATGCTGCTTCCTGGGGGCATGGGGGGATTACGCCGGGAAATCCAGTTCCGGCGTCAGGCGGTACGCGGCCTGCAGGTCGGCGAGGCCCGCGGGCTGGCCTTCGAAACGGGGGACGGTGCCGCCGGCGCGCAGGCGCGCGGCCAGCTCCGCCAACAGTGCCAGCCCGGCGCTGTCCACGGTAGTGACATTGGTCAGGACGATGCGTTGCGCGCCGGCCAGCTGCGCCGCCGCCCGCGGCCACAGCGCGGCGGCCGCGGCGCGGTCCAGCGCGCCCGCGAAGACGAGCGCGTCGCCGTCCCGGCGCACGCCGGCGTCACTTGCCGCTGGCATTCCCGTCGACCTGCATCTTGCCGGCGCGCAGGTCGGCGGCGACCTGCGGGATCGACTTCTGCCGCAGCGGCGCGTCGAACTGGTTGCGGAAGGTCTGCACGAACGACACGCCTTCCACCATCACGTCGAACACCTTCCACTGCCCGCCCACCTGGCGCACCAGGTAGTCGACCGGGATCGGGTCGCCGTCCGGGCGCAGCATCTCGGTGGTGACCTTGACGCCGCGGCCGCCGGGCAGCGCGCTTTCCGACTTCACGCGCACGCGCAGCTTGGTGTTGAAGTCCAGCAGCGCCGCGCCGTAGCGCGACATCAGGCTGTCGCCCAGCGCGTCGGCGAACAGCTTGATGTCCGCGTCGGCCGCGCCGCGGCCGTGCACGCCCAGCACCAGGCGGGCGGCGTAGTCGCGGTCGAACAGGGTGTTGAACTCGCCGGTGACGTACTGCTTCAGCGTGGCCGGGCTGGCCTTGAACTCGGGCCGGCGCTTTTCCAGCGTGGCGAGGATGCGCGAGCTGCTGTCCAGCACCTGCTGGCTGGCGCTGTCCGGCCTGGCCTGGGCCGCGGCGGTCGCGGGCGCCAGCACCAGGACCGGCGCGGCGGCCAGCAGGGCCGAGGACAGCACGACGGACAGGAGGGAATGCTTCATCACGGTCTTCATGGCTGGGGGTCTTCCGTTGCGGGGGGCGCGGCGGAATCGCCGCTGGCGGGGTCACTGTCCCCGGATCCGGCGCCGGCACCTCCGGTGCCGCCGCTGAACATGTACTTGCCGGCCAGCTGCAGCAGGTCCACCGCCGGCTGGGTGAAGGCGATCTCCTCGCCGGGCTTCAGCACCTCGGGGTCGCCGCCCGGCGACAGGCCGATGTAGTTCTCGCCCAGCAGCCCGCTGGTGAAGATGCCCGCTGCGGTGTCGGCCGGCAGGTCCTTGAACCTGCCGTCGATGGACAGGGTGACCACGGAGTCGAACTTGGCCGGGTCCAGCTGAATGTCGGCCACCTGCCCGATCACCACGCCGCCGATCTTCACCGGCGCCTGCTTGCGCAGCTGGCCCAGGTTGGTGAAGCGCGCGGTCAGCTCGTAGCTGCCGCCGCCCATGCCGAAGCGCTTGTTGGTGGAGGCCAGCGCCAGCACCAGCAGCGAGGCCAGCGCCAGCAGCAGGAAGGCGCCGACGGCGAACTCGAGACGGGGTCCACGGACGGACATGGGTCAGCTCCTGAAAAGCAATGCAGACATGACGAAGTTGAACATCAGCACCAGCAGCGAGGCGTTCACCACCGCGCGGGTGGTCGCCACCGAGGTGCCCTCGATGGTCGGCTCGGCGTGGAAGCCCACGTAGGCCGCCACCAGCGCGCTGGTGCCGCCGAACACGGCCGACTTCAGCAGCGCCACGCCGAAGTCGTCCCAGAAGTCCACGCTGTTCTGCAGCGCCGACCAGAACGTGCCGTTGTCCAGGCCCAGGACGTGCACGGCCTCGAAGTAGCTGGCGCTGATCGCCAGCGAGCAGAAGAAGCCGGTCAGCAGCGGCACCGTCAGCACCGCCGCCCAGAAGCGTGGCGCCACGGCCTTGGCGACCGGGTCGATGGCCATCAGCTCCAGCGCCTTGATCTGGTCGGTGGCGCGCATCAGGCCCAGCTCGGCGGCGATGGAGCTGCCGGCGCGGCCGATGAACAGCAGCGCGGTCAGCACCGGGCCCAGCTCGCGGTACAGCGACAGCCCCAGCAGCGTGGACAGCGCATCGGAGGCGCCGAACGTGGTCAGCGTGCGATAGCCCTGCAGGGTCAGCACCAGCCCCACGAACGCGCCGCCCACGGCGATGATCGGCAGCGAGCGGCCGCCGATCTTGTAGATCTCGCGGGTCAGCTCGGCGAAGAAGTCGCGGGTCGGCTTCGACGCGCGCAGCACCGACAGCGAGAACAGCCCGGCGCGGCCCAGCGAGCGGGTGGCGGCGAAGAAGGGCATCAGCGCACCTCCCGGGAAACGCCATCCGCAGCGCTTCGGCCGTCGTCAGCGCTTCGGCCGTCATCCCGGCGCACGCCGGGATCCATGTTGCCGTTGTGTTTACTCCGGGCGTTGCGAGCAGAATCAAAATGGATCCCGGCGTACGCCGGGATGACGAACGGTACGAACCGCGACGCGGTGGACAGCATCATGCCGCCTCCCCGCGCTTCACCGCGTCGAACGCGATCGGCCCGTCCGGCTCGCCGCGCAGGAACTGCCGCACCAGCGGGTCCGAGGTGGCTTCCAGCTCGCCCGGCGTGCCGGAGAACACCAGCCCGCCGTTGGCGATCACCACCGCCTGGTCGGCGATGGGCAGGGTCTCGTGCACGTGGTGGGTGACGATGATGCTGGTCAGTCCCAGGGTGTCGTTGAGGCGCTGGATCAGGCTCATGATCACGCCGGACGCGATCGGGTCCAGCCCGGTCAGCGGCTCGTCGTAGATCATCAGCGGCGGGTCCAGCGCCAGCGCCCGCGCCAGCGCCACGCGGCGGGCCATGCCGCCGGACAGCTCGCGCGGGTAGGCATCGGCGGCGGCGCGCAGGCCGACCGCGTTCAACTTGAACGCCACCAGCCGGCGGACCAGCGCGTCCGGCAGCTTCGTGTGCGTGCGCAGCGGCAGCGCCACGTTCTCGGCCACGGTCAGGTCGGTCAGCAGGCCGTTGCCCTGCAGCAGCACGCCGATGCCCTTGCGCATCTCCAGCAGCGCGCGGCTGCGGTGCGGCACCGGCCGGCCGAACAGCTCCACCGTGCCCGCGGCCGGCGGCAGTTCGCCGGTCAGCGCCGCCAGCAGCGTGGACTTGCCGCTGCCCGACGGGCCCAGCACGGCGGCGATGCCGCCGCGCGGCACGGTCAGGTCGATGCCGCGCAGGATCGTGCGGCCGCCGCGGTCGAGGCGGAGGCCGGACAGGTGCACGGCAGGGGCGTCGGCTGGCGTCATGGGCGTCGTCGGCGGACCAGGGGCGAGGGGTTAACGGAAAAACAACGGCGTAGCTTCGCGGCCGGCGGCTGAACATAAACCGTACCGCGCAGTTTGATTATTGTGGCATCCGCGTCCGGCCCGCGCGCGTGGCCGTGCGGGATGCTGTGGCCCACGCGTCGGCGTCGCGGGCGCTGCGACCGCCATCCGGCACAATGGCGGCGCCGATGACGACCGCCGCCACGCCCGACTTCCGCCTCTACCACTCCAACGCGCTGGAGGTGCTGGCGGGCCTGCTGGCCAGGGAACTGGCCGCCCCGGCCCCGGGCGTGCCGCTGCTGGCGCCGGACACCGTGCTGATCCCGCAGGTGGCGATGCGGCGCTGGCTGCAGGCGACCCTGGCCGAGCGCCACGGCATCGCCGCGAACCTGGAATTCCTGACCCCCGGCGAGTTCGTCGCCCGGGCGCTGAAGGCGAATGCCGAACGGGACCCGGCCGCGTCGGGCGACGGCGACGACCTCGGCGCCGAAAGCCTGCACTGGCGCCTCTACGCCGCGCTGACCGACCCGGCCCTGCTCGCGCGCCCGGCGCTGGCGCAGATCGCCGCCTACCTGGCCGGCGGCGACCCGCTGAAGCCGTGGTCGCTGGCCGGCGAACTGGCCGACGTGTTCGAGAAGTACCAGGCCTGGCGCCGCGACTGGCTGCTGCGCTGGGAGGGCGGCGCCGACCCTGACGACCCGCAGGCGATCCTCTGGCGCCACGTCGCCGCCGGCCACGACTACCGCGCGCGCCGCATCCAGCACTACCTCGACCGCTTCGAGGGCGAAGGCCGGCCATTGCCGCGGGGGCTGCCGCCGCGGCTGTTCGCCTTCGCCACGCTCAACGTCTCGCCCGACGTGCTGCGCGTGCTGGCCACGCAGGCGCGCGTGGGCACGCTGCATTTCTACGTGCCGTCGCCGGTGAAGGACTACTGGGGCGACCTGCAGCGCCTGCGCGCCGGAGCCGACGACGCGGCCGGCGCCGACAACCGCCTGCTGCAGGCCTGGGGCGCCGCCGGCCGCGACTTCATGGCGGTGATCGGCGGCTACGAACTGGTGCACCCCACGCTGGACGTGCGCGGCGACGCCGATCCCGGCGAAGGCGACGGCCGCCTGCACGGCAGCCTGCTGCGGCGGCTGCAATCGGACCTGTTCCATCGCCGCGCCGATCCCGTGGACCGCCTGCCGGCGCTGCGCACCGACGACCCCAGCCTGCAGGTGCACGCTTGCCACACCCGCCTGCGCGAGTTGCAGGTGCTGCACGACCAGCTGCGCGCGCTGCTGGAGGATCCGCGCTTCGACCCGCCGCTGCAGCCGCGCGAGATCGCCGTGCTGGCGCCGGACATCGACCCCTACGTGCCGTACCTGGAAGCGGTGTTCGGCGCGCCCGGCGACGGCGACCGCCTGCCGTACGCGCTGGCCGACACCAGCCCGCTGGCCGGCGAACCGCTGGCGGACGTGTTCGTGCGCCTGCTCGGCCTGCCGGTGTCGCGCTTCGGCCTGAACGAGATCCTCGACCTGCTCGCCAGCGCGCCCCTCGCCGAGGCCGCCGGCCTCGACGCGCCCGCGTTCGAGCGCCTGCACGCGTGGTTGCAGGCCGCCGGCGCGCGCTGGGGGCTGGACGCGAAGCACCGCGCCGCGCACGGCGCACCCGCCGACGACGCCTACACCTGGCAGTTCGCCCTCGACCGCCTGCTGCTGGGCCACGCCAGCGGCGGCGACGGCGACATCGCCGGCGTCGCGCCATGGCCGGACCTGGAAGGCAGCGCGCTCGACGCGCTCGACGTGCTGGTCCGCCTGCTGCGCGTGCTGGCGCGCCAGCAGAAGGCGCTGGGCGAGGCGGCCACGCCCGCGCAATGGCGCGAGCGCCTGCTCGGCCTGCTGGCGGCGCTGCTGCCGAGGGAGCCGGCGCAACCGGCCCGCCAGCGCGCCCTCGACCGCCTGCGCGCGCTGGTCGACGACTTCGCCAGGCACGCGGAACAGGCCGGCTACGACGGCGCCGTGCCCGCCGAGGTCGTGCGCGCGCATTTCGCCGCCACCCTGGCCGAGGCCGACACCCGCGCACCGCTGCTCACCGGCGGCATCAGCTTCGGCCGCATGGTGCCGATGCGGCTGCTGCCGTTTCGCGCGATCTGCGTGCTCGGCATGAACGACGGCGACTACCCGCGCCGCGATCCCGCCGCGGGACTGAGCAAGCTCACCGCCGAACTCGGCACCGACCGCCGCCGCCACGGCGACCGCTCGCTGCGCGAGGACGACCGCTTCCTGTTCCTGCAGCTGTTCGCCGCCGCGCAGGACGTGTTCTACCTCAGCTATCTCGGCGCCGACCCGCGCGACGGCAGCCCGCGCGAGCCGTCGGTGCTGGTCAGCGAACTGGTCGACGCCGCCGCGCAGCAGCACGCCGATCCGGCCGCCGCCGCGCAGGCGATGGTCGTGCACCACCCGCTGCAACCGTTCGCGCCGGCCGCGTTCGGCGGCGACGGCGAGCCGCGCCGCTTCAGCTACCGCAAGCAGTGGCATCCCGCCGCGGGCCGGGTGGCGGGCCGCCGCGCGCCGCTGCCGCCGTGGTTCGCCGGCGACGCGATGCCGGAGGCGGACGAGGACGCGCCGTCGTTGCCGATCGACGCGCTGCGCCGCTTCCTCGCCGCGCCGGCCGAACAGTTCCTGCACCAGCGGCTCGGCCTGCGGCTGGACGACATCGAGGACGCGGGCGAGGACGTCGAGCCGTTGCTGATGCCGGGCCGCGGGCTCGCGCGCAGCGAGGTGCAGGCGGCGGTGTTCGAGGCGGTGCTGCGCGGCGACGACGACGCGGCCACCCACGCCGCCCTGCGCGCGCGCGGCCTGCTGCCCTCCGGCCCGCTGGGCCGGCGCACGCTGGCGACGCTGCGCAGCGAAGTGGCGCCGTACGCGCGCGCGTTCGCCGACTGGCGGCGCGATACCGCGCCCGACCGCCGCCGCATCCAGATCGAGCTGGACGGCCTGGCGTTGCACGGCACCCTGGCGGGCCTCCATCCGCACGGCCTCGCCCGCGTTCGCCTCGGCGCGCCGAACGGCAACAGCGCGATCCGCGACGGCCTGGACTGGCTGCTCGCCAGCGCCGCCGGCACCGGGTGGCCGCTGGTGCAGTTCCACGACGGCGGCGATGCCGGCGTCGGCCCGCACGTGCGCGCACCGCTGGACGCGGCGCAGGCGCGCGACGTATTGCGCGTCCTGCTCGCGCTGCGCCGCGACGGCATGCGCGTGCCGCTGCCGTTCGCGCCCTACAGCGGCTGGGAATTCTTCAGCGCCGCGCCGGACATGGAGAAGGGCCTGAAGGACGCCGCGAAGAAGTGGTACGGCAGCGAGCGCAGCTGGCGCGAAGGCGAGAGCGACGCCCTGCGGCTGGCGCTGCGCGGGCACGACCTGTTCACCGACGAGGCGACGCGGCTGCGGTTCGTGGACCTGTCGATGGCGATCTACCTCGCCGTCACCCGGGGCGAGATATACGCCGGCACCGATGCCGCCGCCCTGCGCGCGCTGGCCGGCGTCGTCGATGCGGAGGACGCCGCATGAGCGTCGCGCGCGATCCCTACCTCGACCTGCCGCTGGACGGCGTGCAGGCCATCGAGGCCTCCGCCGGCACCGGCAAGACCTTCACCCTCGCCACGCTGGTCGTGCGGCTGGTGGTCGAACGCGGCCTGCGCATCGGCGAGGTCCTCGCGGTGACGTTCACCGAAGCCGCCACCCAGGAACTGCGCGCGCGCATCCGCGCCCGCCTGCTGCTGGCGGCGTCGCTGCCCGAGGCGGCGGACGGCGACGAGGCGCCGGAGGCGGCGCTGACGCGCGCCATCCTCGACGCCCATGTCGCCCGCAGCGGCGAACCGCGCGACGCACTGCGCCGCCGCCTACGCGAGGCCGCCGACGGCATCGACCTGGCCGCGGTGTTCACCATCCACGGCTTCTGCGCGCGCGTGCTGCGCGAGCATGCGCTGGAGAGCGGGCACGGCTTCGATGCGCCGGACCTGCTGCCCAACGACGCGCCGCTGCGGCAGGAGATCGCCGCCGACCTGTGGCGCGCGCACGGCGCCGCGAACGATGCCGCCGACGACCTGCTCGCGCTGTGGAAGGGCGGTCCCGACGCGCTGGCCGCCGACCTGGCGCCGCTGCTGCGCGAGGACGTGCTGCGTCCTTCGCCCGTCGAACCGCCGCCGGCCGATCCGGCGCCCGCGCTGCATGCCGCCGCCGGGGCGCTGGCCGCCGCGTTCCGCGCGCACGGCGCCGACTTCCGCGCGGCGCTGGTGCAGGCAGTGGAAGGCAAGGTGCTCAACGGCCAGAGCTACAAGGCCGACTGGCTGGGCGCGCTGTTCGACGCCTTCGCCCAGTGGTGCGAGGCCGGGGACACCGGCGCGCCGTTCGACGACGTCCGCCTGCCCAGGCTCACCCGCGACGCACTGGCCGGCAAGACCAACAAGGCGCACGCCGGCCGCACGCCGGACTCGCCGCTGTGCGACGCCATTCCCCCTTACCTCGCCGCGCTCGCCGCGGTGGACGGCTACCGCGAAGCCCGCCGCGTCGCCCTGCTGCACCGCCTGCGCGACGACGCCCGCGCGCGCCTGGCGCTGCGCAAGCGGCAGCTGCGCGTGCAGACCTACGACGACCTGATCGACGGCGTCGCCGATGCGCTCGACGCGCCGCACGCCGACGTGCTGGTGCACCGCCTGCGCGCGCAGTACCGCGTCGCGCTGGTGGACGAGTTCCAGGACACCGACCCGCGCCAGTGGCGCATCTTCGACCGCGTGTTCGGCGCGGCCAGCGGCGAGCCGGCGCTGTTCGTCATCGGCGATCCCAAGCAGGCCATCTACGGCTTCCGCGGCGGCGACGTGGAGACCTACCTCGCCGCCAAGAACACGGCGACCGCCGCGCCGCCGCTGTCGCACAACTTCCGCTCGCGCCCGTCCGTGCTGCGCGCCATCGAAGCGCTGTACGCGCAGGCCGGCGATGCCGCCTTCATCGATGCGCGCATCGCGTTCCATGCCGTCCGGCCCGGCGGCGCGCGCCGCGACGACGACTACCGCCGCGACGGCGCGCCTGCGTCCGCGCTGACGCTGTGGCAGGCGCCGCTGCCGCCGCCCGACAACGCCGGCAAGGTGAAGCCGTGGAGCGCGGGGGCCTCGCGCGACCTCGCCACGGCCGCGTGCGTGGCCGCCATCCACCGCGTGCTGGCCGATGCGCGCGCCGGCAACGCGACCATCGACGGCAAGCCCGTGCAGGCCGGCGACATCGCCGTGCTGGTGCGCACGCACCGCGACGCCACCCGCATCCGCCAGGCGCTGGCCGAAGTCGGCATCCCCGCCGTCGCCGCCGGCAAGCTCAGCCTGTACGCCACGCCGGAAGCGCGCGAACTGCACGCGCTGCTGCGCATGCTGGTGCAGGGCGCCGACGACGGCCACCTGCGCACCGCGCTGTCCACCGTGCTGCTGGGCGTGGACGCGGCCGGCATCGCCGCGTTCGAAACCGACGGCGACGCGCTGCGCCGCTGGCACCTGCGCGCGCAGGACTGGCGCGAACGCCTGCAGCGCGGCGGCCCGCTGGCGCTGGTCAACGACCTGTGCGCGGAACACGCCCCGCGCCTGCTCGGCCTGCTCGACGGCGAGCGCCGCCTGACCAACTACCTGCAACTGGCCGAGACGCTGCAGGAAGCCGACGCGCGCGCGCTGGGCCTGCCCGGCCTGGTGGACGGGCTCGCCGCCGCCATCGCGGACGCCGGCAGCGGCGCGGACGACGACACTCAGCTGCTGCGGCTGGAATCCGACGCCCGCCGCGTGCAGGTGGTGACCCTGCACAAGAGCAAGGGCCTGGAATACCCGCTGGTGTTCCTGCCGTACGCCGGCATCGGCGGCAAGGCGCCCGACCCCGGCCAGCGCGTCGTCGTCGCTGGCCGCGACGGCCGCGTGCTGCACTGGAAGCTGCAGGCCGAAGCATCCGGCTGGAGCGATGCGCGCGCGCAATGGATCGAGGCGCAGCGCGCCGAGGACGCGCGCCTGCTCTACGTCGGCCTGACCCGCGCGCGCCACGCGCTGTGGCTGGCCACCGGCCCGTTCTACAACCACGCGCAGTCGCCGCTCACGCCGATGGTGCGCGACGCCGCCGCGCTCGCCGGAGGCGACGCGGGCATCGTGATCGACCCCGCGCCCGCTCCATCGTCGCTGCCGTGGCTGCCGCCGGAATCCGAAGGCCCCGTGCCGCCCGCGCGCACCGCCACGCGTTCCATCGCACCCGACTGGTGGGTCTACAGCTTCACCCAGCTCGCGCATGCCGACGCCGGCCACGCCACCGATGCCGCGTCCACCGAAGCCGACGGCGCCGCCGCGGACGAACCGGCGCAGCCGCTCGACGACATCGAAGCGCCGGGAGATGCCACCCTGGAGGCCTACGATCCGCGCTTCGCCGGCAGCCGCTTCGGCAATGTGCTGCATGGCGCGCTGGAAGACACCGACTTCGCCGCGTGGGCCGGTTGGCGGCCGGGCGACGCCGCGCCGGCCGCCGAGCAGGCCGTCCTGCTCGACGCACTGCGCAAGGAAGGCTACGCGCAGGACGACCTGCCCGACGGCCTGGCCCTGCTCGCCTCGCTGGTCGGCCGCACGCTCACCGTCGCGCTGCCGGAAGGCGGCGCGCTGCACACGCTGGGCGAACACGAGCGCCGCGCCGAGATCGAATTCCACTTCGCGCTCAAGCCCACCGCCGTGCCCGCGTTGCTCGCGCTGCTGCACGCGCACGGCGTGGTGCGCGCGCGCCACGGCTTCGGCCTGCGCACGCGGCTGGAAGGCCTGATGACCGGCAAGATCGACCTCACCTACGTGCGCGACGGCCGCTGGTACGTGCTGGACTACAAGTCCAACCGCCTGCCGCGCTACGATGCGCCCGCGCTGGCGGCGGCGATGGCGCACAGCGAATACGACCTGCAGGCGCTGGTCTACACCCTGGCCCTGCACCGCTGGCTGCGTTTCCGCCTGGGCGACGCCTACGACTACGCCCGCGACTTCGGCGGCATCCGCTACCTGTTCTGCCGCGGCCTCGACCCGCAGCACGAGGCGTCCCGCGGCGCAGCGTCGTCCGATGCGTCCATCCCCGGCGTATTCGCCCACATCTTCCCCGCCGACCTTGTGTACGCACTGGACGCCCTGTTCGCCGGGAACGAGCCCCTCTCCCTCCGGCGACCAGAGGAAGTCGCCGTGGGAGAGAGGGGTTGGAGTGAGGGCACCGCAGCCCGTGGGGTCTCCGCGCCATGACCACCCCCCTCCTGCTCGACACCCTGTTCCGCAACGGCGAACTGCGCACCCTCGACCACGCCCTCGCCCAAAGCCTGCGCCGGCTGGACCCCGCCACGCCCGACTCCGTCCTCGCCGCCACCGCGCTGGCGTCGCTCGCGGTCGCCAAGGGCCATGCCGGCCTGGCGCTGGACGCACCGCAGGCCCTGCTGGATACCGACACCGCCATCGCCTGGCCCACGTCCGCCGACTGGGCCGCGCACCTCGCCGCTTCGCGCTGGGTCGCCACCCCGGACGACGCCACTGCCGCCGCCGATCCGTACGTACCGCTGGTGCTCGAAGGCGGCCTGCTCTACCTGCGCCGCTACCGCGAATACGAACGCGCGCTCGCGCTCGGCCTGCAGCGCATCGCCGCGCAGTCGGTGCCGGAAATAGGAATCGAACCACTGGCGTCGCTGTTCGACCGATTGTTCCCCCACGCCACGCACGACGACCGTCAGGCCCGCGCCGCCGCCCTGGCCCTGCGCCACGCCCTGCTGCTCGTCACCGGCGGCCCCGGCACCGGCAAGACCACCACCACCGCGCGCCTGCTGGTGCTGCTGGCCGCGCAGGCACGCCAGGCCGGCACCGCACCGCCGCGCATCGCGCTTGCCGCGCCTACCGGCCGCGCCGCCGAGCGCGTGGCAGAAAGCGTGCGCCACGCTGTGCAGGCGCTGGCCGCCGCCGGCATCGACGCCGACCTGCTCGCCGCGTTGCCCACTGCCGGCACCACGCTGCACCGCCTGCTCGGCACCATCCCCGACTCCCCGCGCTTCCGCCACCATGCCGACAACCCGCTGCCGTTCGACGTGGTGGTGGTGGATGAAGCCTCGATGATCGACCTGCCGCTGATGGCCAAGCTGGTCGACGCCGTCGCCGACGGCACCCGCCTGGTGCTGCTCGGCGACCCGGACCAGCTGCCCTCGGTCGAAGCCGGCGACGTCCTGGCCGCCATCCTCGCCGCCGCCGGCGAAGGCGACCGCCTCACCGACGATGATGCCGATGCGTTGCGTCCGTTGCTCGATGATCTTTCCGATCGTCATGCCATTGGGGATCGTCATCCCCGCGAAGGCGGGGACCCAGCGTCTTTGCTTTCGGATGGTCGAAGGGCACGGGATCCCCGTCTTCGCGGGGATGACGGCACGAGCGGCTTCCCCGGCATCCGCATCCACCTCCAGCGCGGCTGGCGCCAGAGCGAAGCCCTCCAGCTTGCCCCGCTGGCCGCCGCCGTGCGCGAGGGCGACGCCGACACCGCCCTGTCGCTGCTGCGCGAAGGCGGCCTGTCCAACGTGCACTTCCACGAAGCCCTGGCCGATCCGCTGGAAGCCCAGCGTGACCACCTGCTCGCCCACTGGCGCGCACTGGGCGAAGCCGCCACGCCGTCCGAAGCACTGGCGCTGTCCACGAAGCTGCGGCTGCTGACCGCCGTGCGCGAAGGCCCGCAAGGCGCGCGCACCTTGAACACGCGCATCGAGCACCTGCTGGCGCAAGGCGGCGGCCCCGCGCGCGCAGGGCAGGGCCACTTCCACGGCCAACTGGTCATCGTCACCGAGAACAGCTACCGCCACCGCCTGTTCAACGGCGACATCGGCCTGTGCTTCCGCGACGCCCAGGGCGTGCTGGTCGCCTGGTTCCCCGGCGACACCCCCGACGCTCCGCGCGCCTTCCACCCGGCCGCCCTGCCCGCGCACGAAAGCGCCTTCGCCATGACCGTGCACAAGGCCCAGGGCTCGGAGTTCGACACCGTCTGGCTGCTGCTGCCCGCCCGCGGCAACCGCGTGCTGTCCCGCGAACTGGTCTACACCGGCATCACCCGCGCGCGGCGGGAACTGCACGTGGCCGGCAGCGAAGCGGTGATCCGCGAGGCGCTGGGGCGGCATGCGAGCCGGTGGTCGGGGTTGGGGTGGAGGTTGGGTTCCTAGAGCGGCATCGGAATGTTGGTTGCTTCGATCGAACAGGATGTCTGCAAAGTGTTCACCTCACTCAACGATAGATCGCTGGTTGGTGAACCTGCAGTACAAGAACTGCTACTAGCGTCATGCGTCAGTTTCGAGCTTTACAGCTGATTCCATTCTTCAAGTACGGCATCGATTTTCTCCGTTGGAATGTGAGTTGATGATCTCTAGATCCAACTTCATGTGCTCTCTTTTGACTCAGGAATGGCCATCGTAGAAACTCAGGCAGCCGCTGCATTGCTCCAAGTGAAGGGAGCGTACGATTCGGCGGAGCGGATGGCCTTCAGCCTTGAAGCGAACCGAGATGGACAAGGACCCCGCCATACGAAGAGCGGCTAGACGCTGGCTGGACTCCGATGGATGCATGGTTGGATGAAATGCGCTTTCTCCTTGGCAAGTTGAACACGCCGTTTGCAAAGAAGTGGGGCGCTTTCATTGGATTCGCCACCCTGCTTCTTTTCCTGGCAAATCCGGAGCTGTTTTCCGTTGCGCTGCTCGCCGATGCGATCGGAATCGATGTCATCATCCTGCTTCTTGGCATTCAACTTCGTCATCAGTGGTCGATGATTGATGCCTTCATCATCACCCCTTGCTACTTCAAGGTGAAGCGATTTTTCGGACCGTAGGGGTCGTTGATTGATGCGCCCCAGGGTGGCGAGTTCTCCCCGTGGCGCCACAACTGCGCATATCGGTGCCACCGAAGCCGGGGCCTGGCCCCGGCGAGGGGCGTTGCAAATGAGAGCCATCGGGCTCGCCCAGGTCATGTTCCGCCAGGAGTAGTACTGCCTGGTACCGTCCGTCGCAGCGCGATGCGAAAGGCCCCGCGATGCGGGGCCTTGCTTCTTCCGCTATCCCGGAGCGCGTCCGCGCATCGTCAGCGCCAGGTCGCCTTCTTCGGCGTGGGCGGCGGGACGTGTTCGTCGATTGTGGGCACCAGCGGCGCCAGGGCGACGCGGACGAACTCGCCGGTGCCGTCCACGTCGATCAGGCCGGTGCTGCGCTTGCCCACGAGGCCGCTGCTCAGGAACACTTCTTCGCCCGGCGCGCTGGCGGCGCTGCGCGCGCTGCACAGCGACGACGGCACGCGCAGCACGCTGATGCCCGCCTGCTGCCACGTGGACTCGGGCACGAGCCTGCGCACGACCGAGCCGTCGACCCAGACCTCCACGCTGTCATGGTTTGTGGAACGGCATTTGCCGATGGCGACATCGAAGGACATGGCGGCTCTACAGGGCAGTGTTGGTGAGGGTGAAGAGGTAGCCGCGCGCTTCCAGCATCGCGCGCAGGCGCTGTTCGGCGGGAATCCGGTTGAAGGCGGTTCCCACCCACAGGCCGTAGCAGGGGCGGTTGGAACTGCCGCCGGCGTTCAGCATGCGCCGGCTCACGCGCACGTCCAGCGATTCGCACGCGGTGGCCCACATCACGCGCAGGTCGTCCGGCCCGATCGACTGGCGGCTGCCGAGGTGGAGAACGAAAACCTGCTTCTGTTCGCGCCGCATGCATGCCTCCCGGGCGCTGGTGCGCCTTCGCCGATGGGCTGAAAGGGAGTATGTCCGCCAACGAACGTGGCATGGAGGAAAGAGGCTACCGCTCAGCGTCTTCCGGTATACGCGCTTTGGCCGGGCATGGCAATGTCGCAGGTGTGAAGACGTCGCTGAACCTGCATGGCGGGAAGCGCCTGAAGCGCGTGTGCGCATGCGTGAAATGCCTGCTTTTCCGGCTTTTTGATGCGTCGTCAGGTGACATGGCGATGGCACTGCGTTGCGCCGTCTTCGTCGCGCAACGCATTCGCGCACGCGACTCCATCCATGCCGGCATCGCACCGCAGGTGTCATGGACAGACGGCGCGTCGCGTCGCCGGAATCAGATGGATCCGGATACCGGAAGAGGCCCGCGCCCGGCGGGTTTCGTTCCGCCGCCGCGCACCCGGCGCTGTTCGCCTAGTCGCCGGCGGGACGCTGCCCCGTCGTCGCCCACCGCGTCAGCACGCCGAACGCGTGCGCGATCTGTTCGCCGGAGAAATCGCAGTGGCCTTCGCCCATCTCGGGCAGCGTCACTGGCTGTACGCCGCCGCCGGCCTGTCGCGCCAGGCGCGCGTAGATCGGCTGGAAGCGCGGTGCGATGGTCGGGTCGTAGGCGTTGTATTGCAGCACCAGCGGCTTGTCCACGCGGCCCGACAGGGCGGGTGCGGACGCGGCCCGGGCGATCGCCGCCGCGTCGCCCGCGCGGCGCGGCACCGCCGCGTTGAAGGCGTCGTCGTCGCCGAACCCGGTGTACCGCGTGCCGCGGTTGTCCACGGGCGGGCCGCCCGCGCGCCGCTGCACGTCGTGGAAGATGAGGGCATGCAGGCCGACGATGCCCGGCACGGCGTCCACCGGCACTTCCAGCCGCGCGGCGAGCAGCGCGGCGGCGTCGGGATTGCCCGGCAGCGCGGCGGCGACCGCGTTCATCACGTCCATCTGCCCGAGCGCGGCAGCCGCGGGACCGGAGAGTCCGCCGTCCGGCAGTCCGGCCGCATCGGGGAAGAGTGCATCGAACGCGACCAGCGTGGTGAACAGCGCGTCGGCCAGCACTGCGCCGGGCATGTTCGCGCCGCACAGCGAGAGCGCGCCGTCGTAGTGCGACGGATGGCGCTCCAGGCTGGCGACGGCGACCGCGCCGCCCATCGAGAAGCCCACCAGCCACGTGCGCCGCGGCGCACCGCGGTACGCGACGAAGTGCCGGCGCAGCCGCTCGCTGTCTTCGATGCCGTCGGCCACCGCCCAGCCCTGCGTGGCGTAGCCGCTCTGCGCCACCGCGTAGCCCGCCGACAGGAACACCGGCGTGGCGTCGTTCGCCGGCCATGGCGACGCGCGCGGCACGCCGACCGGTTCGAAGCCGTGCGCCAGCACGACCAGTTCGCCGTTCCAGTCCGTCGGCACGTCGATGCGGTACGGCGCCCCGTCCAGCGTGCCGGTCTCTTCCGCGGGCGCTGCGGGGGACGCTGCGGCGGGCGGCGTTGCGCACGCCGCCGGCAGCGCCAGCAGCAGGGCGAGCGCCAGCGCCGCCGGCAGGTGGCGCCGGGCGATGGCGGCGCGGCTCACGGCAGGCGCGTGAAGATGGTGGTCTGCAGCTTCGGCGTGCCGTCCTGGCCGAAGAACGCCTTGGTCTCGGTCAGCGTGTCGCCGTCTTCCGCCACCGAGTAGATGCGCGTGGACGACGGCGCGCCCTGGTAGGCCAGCTGGATCACCACCACGTTGGGCGCGGGCATCTTCGCCGTGGCCAGGTCCGCCCAGTAGCTGCCGGTGACCTTGCCCGGCGTGCCATCGAGCGGCAGCGTGGCGCCGGAATCCATCCGGCCGCCGTTCGGGTCCACGATCTCGATCTGCGTGCTCCACGTCGCCGCGTCCGGCTGCGCGAACGCCAGCGTCACGCTCTTCGGGCGCGCTTCCGGCGGCATCGGCAGCGATGCGATGTCCAGCGCCCAGCGGCCCACCAGCGGCGACGCCGCCGTTTCCGCGCGCGCGCCCGCGGCCAGCAGGACGGTGGATGTCAGCAGTACGGCGAGCATCGTCTTCATGCGGGCGGTTCCGGCGGAGGGCGGGAGTGCATCGTGTCGCGATATGGGGCCGTGGGCAAGGTGGTGTCCGTTCCCAGCAGGTCGTGGCGGGCATGTGGTGCTTTTTCTTTGCGTAGCCGCAATTGGTGGGATGGCGGTCGCGGCTGAAGCCGCTCCTACAGGGGGGCGTCGGCTGTTGCGCGCATTGACGGGACCTGCACGTGCTCGGGTGGATGCTGCGGTCGATGCGGCGACAGGCGAGGCTTCCATGAAATCCCGGCACCTGCGGATGGGCATCGGGTTCCTGCCGATCTTCGAGGCGCGCGGCGTGCAGGCGGCGCAGATGGTGATCGCGCCCGGCGGCCGCGAAGGCGGGCCGGACAACCGCCATGGCGGCGCGGACCAGTGGCTGTTCGTCGCCGCGGGGCAGGGCGTGGCCGTCGTAGACGGCGCGCGGCGGACGCTGCGGCCCGGCAGCCTGCTGTTGATCGAGCGCGGTGAGCGCCACGAGATCCGCGCCACCGGGCGCACGCCGCTGAAGACGGTCAACTTCTACTCGCCCCCCGCCTACACTGCGGACGGCGACGAACGCCCGGCCGGCAAGCCGCGGCGCGCGCGGCGGTGACGGGCATGGCGGGCGTGGCGCGCAGCCTCCTTGAACTGGGCATGCCGTGGTGGGAGTTCGTGCTGCGCGCGGTCGCCGTGTACGCGGTCGTGCTGCTGCTGGTGCGCTTCACCGGCAAGCGCACCATCGGGCAGTTCACGCCGTTCGACCTGCTGGTCGTGGTGCTGCTGGGCACGGCGGTGCAGAACTCGCTGATCGGCTCGGACACCTCGCTGCTGGGTGGATTGATCCTGGCGGCGACGCTGCTGGGGCTGAACTGGACGGTGGGCAAGCTGTCCGCGCACAGCCGCCGCTTCGACCGCTTCGTGGAAGGCAAGCCGGTCATCCTGGTGCGCCATGGCGCGCTCTTCCGCGACGAACTGGCGCGGCAATCGGTGAGCGAACAGGACTTCGCCATCGCGCGCCGCTCCGCCGGCTACGCGACGCTGGCCGAGATCGACCTGGCCGTGCTGGAGACGTCCGGCGAGATCACCTTCATCGGCCGGAAGGACGGCGACTGACCGTCCTTCCCGCCGCGGCGCTCAGTGCTTGCGCCCCAGCATCTCGTCGCGGCTCTGCTCCGCGCGCGAGGCGCCGATGGCGGTCTCGACGTTCTTGACCTCCTCCGGCGGCGGCAGCACGGCGGGCATGCCCAGCGACTGGATCCACAGTTCGCGGCCCCAGCCCATCGTGTGGTAGAGGTGGTGGTCCTCGTCGCTCTCCACCGCCTTGTACGCCGGCGCCAGCACCTTCGCCAGCGCGCCGCCCTGTTCGACCACCTTGCCGATCAGTTCCCAGTTCTGGTGGTCCTTGGTCTCGGCCAGCACCACGCACTCGGCGGCGACCAACTCGGCGGCGGCGGGCGTGCCGTGCTTCATGGCCATCTCGATCGCCTTCACCAGCGACGCGCCCAGGTGCGCCACCACCGTGCGGCCCGGCGACTGCTCTTCGGTATCCATCTCCAACTGCTCGAAGACGCGGGTCAGCACCTGCTCGTGCGTGCGCGTCTCCTCCAGGTACTCGCCCCATTCCTTCCGGAGGTCCTGGTTGACGGCCGCCTTGATCGCCGCGGTATAGATCTGGATGCCGCCGCGTTCGGTCTCGAGCGCCTGCAGCAGCAACTCGTGGACCTGGTCGGCGTTGACGTTGGCGGAACGTGCCATGGCTAGACTCCGTGGGTGGGAAGGGGCCCACAGTTCTAGTGGCGGCCCCGGAAAGCCGACGTGAGGATGGCGCATGCACGGAGTTCACATAGCCGAACAGGCGGCGCGCGGCGCGGCATCGCCATGACGCGCGGGAACGGCGCCACCGCGCTGCTCGTCCTGGACATGGTCAACCTGTTCGACTTCGACGGCGGGCGGCGCCTCGGCGCGGCCGCGGTGGCCATCGCGCCGCGCATCGCCGCGCTGCGTGCCCGCTTCGACGCGGCGAAGGCGCCGACGATCCACGTCAACGACAACTTCGCGCACTGGCAGGGCCAGTTCGGCGACCTGGTCGCCGCCTGCCGCGATGCCGGCGGCCACGCCGCCGCCGTCGTGGCGCAGATCGCGCCGCGGCCGCACGACTACCACGTGCTCAAGCCCAAGCACTCGGGCTTTCTGGCCACGCCGCTGGCGATCCTGCTGGCCAAGCTGGGCGTGCGCCGGCTGGTGCTGGCGGGCATCGCGGCGGACTCCTGCGTGCTGGCCACCGCGCAGGACGCCAACATGCGCGAGTTCCCGCTGTGGGTGCCGCGCGACTGCGTGGCGGCGATCTCGCCGGCGCGCACGCGCGACGCGCTGGCGCTGATGGCGCGCAGCCTGGGCGCGCAGGTGCAGGCGTCGCGGTCGGTGAACGGCGTGTTCCCCGCCGATACCTGACGATTCGCGCGCGACGCAGCACCGGCGACCGCGCGGGAGGTACCATCGTCCACCATGACCCAACCCAGCGCCCCGATCCGCTTCACGGCCACGCTGCGCCGCCCCGCCGAACCGAAGGACGCGGCCTGGACGTTCCTGGTCGTGCCCAGGGCCGCCAGCGCGAAGCTGCCGGCGCGCGGCAAGGTCAGCGTGGACGGCACGTTCGCCGGACAGCCGTTCCAGGCGACGCTGGAACCGGACGGCGAGGGCGGCCACTGGCTGAAGGTGGAGCCGACGCTGCGCGAGGCGGCCGGCGTCGCCGCCGGCGCCAGCGTCGCGCTGGCGATCGCGCCGCTGGCCGAAGAACCCGAGCCGGCCGTGCCGCCGGACATCCGCAAGGCGCTCGCCGCGCATCCGGCCGCGCGCGCGACGTGGCAGGACATCACTCCGCTGGCGCGACGCGACTGGATCCACTGGATGACCTCCGGCAAGAAGGCGGAGACGCGGGCGAAGCGCATCGCCACCGCCTGCGACATGCTCGCCTCCGGCAAGCGCCGCGCCTGCTGCTTCGACCGCTCCGGCATGTACAGCAAGGGCAACATGGGCGTGCCCGACGCGGCCGAGTAGCCCGCGCGACCCTCAGCGGCCGGCGTCCTCCGCGGCGGTGGCGGCGAGCCAGTGCCGTACCTTCGACAGCACCGCGTCCGGCTGCTCCCGCTGCGGCACGTGCCCGCAGCCTTCCAGCAGGTGCAGCGACGCCGGACCGGCGACGCGCGCGGCGATGCGTCGCGGGTGCAGGGCCGAACCGTACTCGTCGCAGTCGCCGTGCAGCACCAGCGACGGACAGCGCACGCGGCGCAGGTCGTCGTCCAGCGTCCAGCCGGCGAACCCGGGCGCGAGCCAGGTGTCGATCCAGGCGCCGAGCACCCACCGGGCCTTGTCGCCGTGGTACTTCGCCAGCCGTTCCACCTGCCCCGGTCGCGCGAACGCCTCGCGCGCCGCGCGGATGCCCTGCCGCGTGCGGTCCTCGACGAAGGCCTGCGCCGACATCGCGACCAGGCCTTCGCAGGCCTCCGGATGCACCGCCGCGCAACCCACTGCCATGCCGCCGCCGACGCTGTGGCCGAAGGCGATGAAGCGGTCGAGGGCGAACGCCGCGCGCAGGTGGCGGAAGCCCTCCCGCGCCTCGTCGTGGATGAAGCTGGCCGGCAGCGCGCCCGGATGCGGATCGGATCGGCCGAAGCCGAGCCGATCGTAGGCGATCACCCGGCGCCCGGTGGCGCGCGCCAGCGCGTCCGGGAAATCGCGCCACAGCGCCACGCAGCCCAGCGAATCGTGGAGCAGCACGAGAGGCGTGCGTGCCGGCGCCGCCGCATCGGCCGGCGACCATTCCACGGCATGCAGGCGGCCCCGCGGTGTTGGCACCGCGCGCTCGGCGATGCGGATCGTGAGGGGCGCCGTCATGGCCACAGGATACCGGTGCCCGGATGTTGTCCTGATCCGCGATGGTGCCTGTAGGAGGGGCTTCAGCCCCGGCCTGACTGTTTAACCGTCTGCATGATGGTGAACGCGCCGCGGTCCGTCTCTGTGGAACCGGCAATGCTTCGGCGCGGTCGGGATTGCGGTCGGGGCTGAAGCCCCTCCTACACAAGAGGCCGCCATGCCGCCGTGGGCGGCATGGCGGTGCGGGGCGCTTACTTCAGCCCGCGATGCTCCAGCAGCGGTTCCACGCTCGGGTCCTTGCCGCGGAACTCGCGGTAGGCGGCCTTCAGGTCGCGCGAGTGGCCGATGGACAGCACCTTGTCGCGGAACACCTGGCCGTTCTCGCGGGTCAGGCCGCCGTGTTCGCGGAACCACTGGTAGGCGTCGTGGTCCAGCACTTCCGCGCCGAAGTAGGCGTAGTAGCCGGCCGCGTAGCCGCCGCCCCAGATGTGGCTGAAGTAGCTGGTGCGGTAGCGCGGCGGCACCGCCGGCAGGTCGACCTTGTACTGGGCCAGCGCCTGCTGCTCGAACGCGTCCACGTCCTGCTTGCCGGCGTCGGGCGGCAGCAGGTGCCAGGCCAGGTCCAGCAGCGCGGCCGACAGGTATTCGGTGGTGGCGTAGCCCTGGTTGAAGGTGCGCGCCTTGACGATTTTGTCCACCAGCGCCTGCGGCATGGCCTCGCCGGTCTTGTGGTGCCTGGCGTAGTTGGCGAACACCTTCGGGTCCAGCGCCCAGTGCTCGTTGAACTGCGAGGGGAACTCGACGAAGTCGCGCGGCACGTTGGTGCCGGCCACGCTGGGATAGGTGGTCTTGGAGAAGAAGCCGTGCAGCGCGTGGCCGAACTCGTGGAACAGCGTGGTCACGTCGTCGAAGCTCAGCAGCGCGGGCTGGCCGGCGGCGGGCTTGGTGAAGTTCTCCACGTTGTAGACCACCGGGATGTCGCCGGTCAGGCCGTTCTGCTCGACGAAGTTGCCCATCCACGCGCCGCCCTGCTTGCTCTCGCGCTTGAACGGATCCAGGTAGAACAGCGCCAGCGGCTTGCCGTCGGCGTCGAGGATGTCGAACACGCGCACGTCCGGGTGATAGACCGGGAGGTCGGTGCGTTCCTTCGCGGTGATGCCGTACAGCTGGTGGGCGGCGAAGAACACGCCGTCCTTCAGCACGCGGTCCAACTCGAAATAGGGCTTGATCTGCGACTCGTCCAGGTCGAACTCGGCCTTGCGCACCTGCTCGGCGTAGAAGTCCCAGTCGGCCGCGCCGGCGGTGAAGCCGCCGCCCTGCCGGTCGACCACGGCCTGGATCTTGGCCAGCTCGGCGCGCGCACGCGCGGTGGCGGCGGGCACGGTGTCGGTCAGCAGCTTGAGCGCGGTTTCCGGCGTGCCCGCCATCTGGTCGGCGATGCTGTAGGCGGCGTAGGTGGGGAAGCCCAGCAGCTGCGCCTTGCGCGCGCGCAGTTCGGCCAGGCGCTGGATGGTGGCGCGGGTGTCGTTGCCGTCGCCGCGCTCGGCGCGGCCCAGCGAGGCGGCCATCAGCTGCTCGCGCAGCGCGCGGTCCTTCAGCGAGCCGAGCGCCGGCTGCTGGGTGGTGTTCTGCAGGCTCAGCAGCCACTGGCCGTCCTTGCCGGCGGCCTTGGCGGCTTCCGCGGCGGCGGCGAGGGCGCCTTCGTCCAGGCCGTCCAGCCTGGCCTTGTCGGCCACGAACACGCCGCCCGCGTTGCCGGCCGCCAGCAGCTTGTTGCCGAAGGCGGTGGTCAGCGAGGACTCCTCGCTGTTGAGCTTGCGCAGCTCGGCCTTGTCGGCGTCGGACAGCTGCGCGCCGGCGCGCACGAAGTCGTCGTGGGTGTGCTCGACCAGGGTCTTCTGCTCGGGCGTCAGCGCCAGCGCGTCGCGCTGGTCGTACACCGCCTTCACCCGCGCGAACAGCGCCGGGTCCAGGTGGATCGCGTCGCTGTGCTCGGCCAGCTTCGGTGCCAGCGCTTCCTCGGCGGCCTGCAGCGTCGGGTTGGTGTTGGCCGAGGTCATCGCGAAGAAGACCGAGGAGGCGCGGGTGAGCAGCGCACCGCTGCGCTCCAGCGCTTCGAAGGTGTTGGCGAAGGTGGCCGGCTCGGGGTTGTCGGCGATCCTGCGGACCTCGGCCAGGTGAAGGCGCATGCCTTCCTCGACGGCCGGCTGGTAGTCGGCGTCCTTGATCCTGTCGAAGGGCGGCGCCTGGAACGGCAGCGTGCTGGCGGCGAAGAGGGGGTTCTCGCCCTGGGCGGGCGTGGCGGCGGTGGTGGGCATGGCGGATTCGGAAGCGGGACGGTCGCCGCAGGCGGACAGGGCCAGGGCGATGGCGGAAGACAGTAACAGCGTGCGCAGCATGAAGGACTCCGGGACGGAACGACACGGGGAATGGCCCGCTTGGCATCGGGCCGGCCGCATAGCCTGCGCCTGCGCGCGCGCGTTGGCGAGTGCCGGAGGGAAGGGTGGGCGGCGCCGGCCCGCATTCCGCCACGATGGGCAAAGGCGGCACGGGTCGCGCAGGGGCTTGCCCGGGAGGCGGCGGGGCCCGATGGGTTATCCTCCACGCCCCCCGCAGGAGTCCATGCGATGAGCCGTTCCGACGACAAACCCGGCAAGGTGACCCAGGCCCAGGCCGAGGACGCCGTGCGCGTGCTGCTGGAGTGGGCGGGCGAGGATCCGAGCCGCGAAGGCCTGCTGGACACGCCCAAGCGCGTGGCCAAGGCCTATCGCGACTGGTTCAGCGGCTACCAGATGGACCCGCGCGAGTACCTGGCGCGCACCTTCGAGGAAGTGGCCGGCTACGACGAGATGATCGTGCTGCGCGACATCGAGTTCGAGAGCCATTGCGAGCACCACATGGCCCCGATCATCGGCCGCGCCCACGTGGGCTACCTGCCCGACGGCAAGGTGGTCGGCATCAGCAAGCTGGCGCGCGTGGTGGACGTGTACGCGCGCCGCTTCCAGGTGCAGGAGAAGATGACCGCGCAGATCGCCCAGTGCATCCAGGACGTGCTGCAGCCGCGCGGCGTGGCGGTGGTGGTCGACGGCGCCCACGAATGCATGACCACCCGCGGCGTGCACAAGCGTGGCGTCAGCATGGTCACCAGCAAGATGCTCGGCACCTTCCGCGAGGACGCCCGCACCCGCGCGGAGTTCCTGCGGTTCATCGAGACCGGCAACGGGCGGCGGTGAGGCTGGAAGCGCCGACGGCACCTGTGGATGTGGGAGCGACGTAAGTCGCGAAGAAGTACCGCGGCGGCCTCATCGCGACTGACGTCGCTCCCACAGGAAACGTACTTGAGCATGAATCCCTGCCCCTGCGGCACCGGCCGCGACTACGCCGCCTGCTGCGGCCACTACCACGCCGGCGAAGCGGCGCCGGACGCCGAGGCGCTGATGCGCTCGCGCTACAGCGCTTTCGTCGTCGGCGATGCCGGGTACCTGCGCGCCACCTGGCATCCCGATACCTGCCCGGCCGAACTCGGCCTGGATGCACCCGGCGCACCGCCCACCACCTGGCTGGGCCTGGCGGTGAAGCGGCACCGCGTCACCGGCCCGGACACCGCCGAAGTCGAGTTCGTCGCCCGCTACCGCGTCGGCGGCGGCAGCGCGGTGCGCCTGCACGAGCGCAGCCGCTTCGTGCGCATCGAAGGCCGCTGGCTGTACGTGGACGGCGATCACCACTGACCGCCTCCTGGAGCGACTGTAGGAGCGACGTCAGTCGCGACCGGAAACTTGAAATTCCTTGAAGCCACGGATTCACGCGGATCAACGCGGATGAAACGGGTTCATCCGTATTCCCGCCGAATTTTCCCCTGTCGCACAGCTTTCGATACTGTCGCGACTGACGTCGCTCCCACAGCACGCCGACAGGGCGGCAGGGCATGGATCATCACGGCCAGGCAAGGTTTTGGCATTCCGCTCCTATCCGCCGTTTCCGCGTTGATCCGTGTCGAGAACGCTTCTGCCGTGCGGTCGCGACTGACGTCGCGCCTACAGGCGGGCGCCGGGCGGCCTTGCGATCTGCTGCCCGGCATCCCGCTTCGATCCGCGCTTTCCGCGTTGATCCGTGTCGGAAAACGCTTCCCGCCGTGCGGCCGCCACTGACGTCGCTCCTGCAACGGGAGCCGGCGTCAGGAGCGCGGTGCGTCGAGGTAGTCCAGCGTCACCTGCAGCAGGGCGCGCAGGCCGACGTCGAGCGAGGCTTCGTCCAGCATGAACTCGGGCGAGTGGTTGCTGGGCGCGGTGACCGGGTCGATGCCCGGAGACGTGCTGCCGACGAAGAAGAACATCGACGGCACTTCCAGCGCGTAGTAGGAGAAATCCTCGGCGCCCATCTGCAACGGCGGGGTGATGACGTTGTCCGCGCCGACCACCGCCTGCAGGCTGGGGGTCATGCGCGCGGTCAGCGCGGGGTCGTTGACCGTGGCCGGGTTGCCCTCGCGGTCGGGCACGTTCGCCTCCGCCTTGGCGCCGTGCGCGGCGGCGACGTGGTCGGCCACGTTCTTCAGGTCGGCGAAGATCTTCTGCCGCATGCCCTCGTCGAAGGTGCGGATGGTGCCGACCACTTCCACGTCGTCGGGGATGATGTTGTAGCGGATGCCGCCCTTGATGGCGCCGAAGGTCACCACCGCCGGCAGCTTCGAGATGTCGGTGCGGCGGCTGACGATGGTCTGCGCGCTGCCGATCACGTCGGCCATCGCCACGATCGGGTCCACGCCGCCCCACGGGCGCGAGCCGTGCGTCTGCCGGCCGACCACCTTCAGGTTGAAGCTGTCCGAGGCCGCCATCAGCGGCCCCTGGCGCACGCCGATCTGGCCGACCGGGATCGACGAGAACACGTGCAGGCCGAACACCGCTTCCGGCTTGAAGTCCTTGAACACGCCTTCCTTGAGCATCAGCGACGCGCCGCCTTCCTCGCCGGCCGGCGCGCCTTCCTCCGCCGGCTGGAACACCAGCAGCACCTCGCCCGGCAGCCGGTCCTTCATGCCGACCAGCGTCTTCGCCACGCCCAGCAGGATGCCGGTGTGCGCGTCGTGGCCGCAGGCGTGCATGACGCCGACCGTTTCACCGCGATACGTCGCGGTCGCCTTGGAAGCGAACGGCAGGTTGTTGCGCTCGGTCACCGGCAGCGCGTCCATGTCGGCGCGCAGCGCGATGCGCGGACCCGGCTTGCCGCCCTTGATGACCGCGGTGACGCCGTGGTGGGCGATGCCGGTGCGCGGCTGCAGGCCGAGCTTGCGCAGTTCCTCGGCCACGCGCCTGGCGGTCTGTTCCTCGCGGTTGGACAGTTCCGGGTGCTGGTGGAAGTGGCGGCGCCAGTCGATCACCTGCTGCTGCACGGCCTGGCCGGCGGCCGCGACGTCGGGACGCTGCGCGGGGGCGGCATCCTGGGCGGCGGCGGGGAGCGCGCAGCAGAGCGCGGCGGCCAGCAGGGAAACGGCGAGGGGGCGTGCATGGCGCATCGGGTCGGACTCCGGGCGGGATGGGGCGATGCTAACCGCAACGGCCTCGACGATGTTGCGCGGGGCGAGACGCCTGGTCGCAAGGAGAGGCCTCGTGGATCCGGGTGGTCACCCTCCTCACCGTCGTCCCCGCGAAGGCGGGGACCCAGCGACTTGAAGCCATCGGAAGCGAAGGCACTGGGTCCCCGCCTTCGCGGGGACGACGGTGAGTGCACGAATCCCTAGAATACGCAGGCGTCGCGCATGCCGGTCCGCAGGCGGAAACGCACCGTTGCCCCGCCCCGGAACCTCCATGCCCGACCTCGCCCTGCAGGCGCTCCTGCTGCTGTTCCTCGCCGCGATGCTGGCGGGCTTCATCGACGCCATCGCCGGTGGCGGCGGCATGGTCACCATTCCGGCGATGCTGCTGGCCGGCATCCCGCCGCTGCACGTGCTGGGCACCAACAAGCTGCAATCGCTGTTCGGGTCCGGCTCGGCCAGCTGGGTATACGCGCGGCACGGGCACGTCGACCTGAAAGGGCAGTTGCCGATGGTGGCGACGGCCGCCGCGGGCGCGGTGGCCGGCGCGTTGCTGGCGACGCTGATCCCGGTGGACTGGCTGAAGGGGGCGTTGCCGTTCCTGCTGGTGGGCATCGCGGTCTATTTCGGCCTGAAGCCCGACATCGGCCACGTGGACCGGCACCGGCGCATGCGGCCGCGGGTGTTCGCGCTGACCTTCGTGCCGGCCATCGGCTTCTACGACGGCGTGTTCGGCCCGGGCACCGGTTCGTTCCTGATGCTCGGCTTCGTGGCGCTGGCCGGCTTCGGCATCCTCAAGGCGACCGCGCACACCAAGTTCCTCAACTTCGGCTCCAATGCCGGCGCGTTCGCGGTGTTCGCCGCGCACGGCGCGGTGCTGTGGAAGGTCGGCCTGCTGATGGGCGCGGGGCAGTTCCTCGGCGCGCAGCTGGGCTCGCGCTTCGCGATGAGGCAGGGCGCGCGGATCATCAAGCCGCTGCTGGTCACCGTGTCGATCGCGCTGGCGATCCGGTTGCTGGCCGATCCGGCGCATCCGTTGCGGATGTGGCTGGCCGGCTCCTGACGCATCCTCGCAGGAGCGCCCCATGGGCGCGATGCTTTTACGCCAGATCCCGCAAAAAGCATCGCGGGCATGGCCCGCTCCTACAGGCGTCTTGGTGGACGTCGTAGGGTGGGCCCTGGCCCACCATCGCCATGCCGGCATCTTGCGATGGCGATGATCGGGGCGCGGCTTTCGATGGGGGCGCGTGGCGCGCGGTGTGTGCGGTGGTGCGCCGGGGCGGCACCCTACGGCGTACCCAGGTAATCCAGCGCCAGCTGCAGCATCGCCTTGCTGCCGGTTTCCAGCGCCTGTTCGTCGAGCAGGAACTGCGGCGAGTGGTTGATCGGCGCGGTGGCGGGGTCGATGCCGGCCGAGGTCGAGCCGACGAAGAAGTAGAAGCCCGGCACCGTGTTGGCGAACTGCGAGAAGTCCTCGGCGATGGTCACCGGCGCCACGTCCAGCACCTTGTCGGCGCCGACCGCGCGCTCCAGCGAGGGCCGCGCGCGCTGGGCCAGCGCCGGCTGGTTGATCGTGGCGGGGGCGTTGTTGACCACCTGCAGGTCCGCGCTGCCTTCGCTGGCGTGCGCGTAGTCGTCGGCGATGCGCCGGAAGCGCGCGATGACGTCCTCGCGCACGGCCGGGTCGAACGTGCGCAGGGTGCCGACCAGCGTCGCCTCGTCGGGGATGATGTTGAAGCGCACGCCGGCCTGGAACTGCCCGGCGGTCAGCACGACGGGGTGGGCGGCGATGTTGACCTGCCGCGCGATCATGCTCTGCGTGCCCAGCAGGATCTGCGCGCCCAGGGTGATCGGGTCCACGCCGTCCCACGGCCGCGAGCCGTGCGTCTGCCGGCCGCGCACCGTCAGCGTCCACTCGTCCGCCGCCGCCATCAGCGGGCCGCTGCGGTAGCCCACCGTGCCCACCGGCAGGCCGGCCCACACGTGCAGGCCGAACACCGCGTCCGGCGTGAAGTCCCTGAATACCCCGTCCTGCAGCATGCGCGCCGCGCCGAACACCTGGCCGGCGACAGGCGGGCCTTCCTCGGCGGGCTGGAACACGAACATCACCTCGCCCGCCAGTTCGTCCTTCGCCGCCGCCAGCGCCTGCGCCACGCCCATCAGGATGGCGACGTGCGCATCGTGGCCGCAGGCGTGCATCACCCCGACCGGCTGGCCGCGGTATTCGGCCGTCGCCTTCGACGCGAACGGCAGGCCGGTCTGCTCGGTGACCGGCAGCGCGTCCATGTCGGCGCGCAATGCGATGCGCGGGCCGGGCCGGGCGCCCTTCAGCACCGCCACCACGCCGGTCTTGCCGACGCCGGTGCGGACCGCCAGCCCCAGCGAGCGGAGATGGTCGGCGACGCGCTGCGCGGTGCGCACTTCCTGCTCGCCCAGTTCGGGATGCTGGTGGAAGTCGCGCCGCCATTGCACGAGCTGCGGCTGCGCGCGCTCCAGCGCGGCCAGGGCGGTGGCTTCCTGCGCGGCCGCATGGGGGGCGGCGAGCGCGGCGCTCGCGAGCAGCAGGGCGGCGAACAGGCGGTGGCGGTGAAGCATGGCGGCGTCCGGTGGGGCGGAACGCACGATCCTAGCGCCTGCCGCCGGCGCGTCCAATGACGCGAAGGCATGAGCCCGATCCGATGCCGTGGGAGCGACGTGAGTCGCGAAGCTTCTTGCGCCCGTCCAGGAAGAGCTTCGCGACTCACGTCGCTCCCACAACTTTCGCGCGCAGCTAGCGGAACACCACCGTGCGGTGGCCGTTGAGCAGGATGCGGTGCTCGACGTGGCGGCGCACGGCGCGGGCGAGCACCAGCGATTCGATGTCGCTGCCCATGCGCACCAGTTCCTTCGGCGTCATCGCGTGGTCCACGCGGGCCACGTCCTGTTCGATGATCGGGCCTTCGTCCAGGTCGCGGGTCACGTAGTGCGCGGTGGCGCCGATGATCTTGACCCCGCGCTGGTGCGCCTGGTGGTACGGCCTGGCGCCCTTGAAGCTGGGCAGGAAGCTGTGGTGGATGTTGATGGCGCGGCCGGCCAGCGCGTCGCACAGTTCCGGCGAGAGGATCTGCATGTAGCGCGCCAGCACCACCAGGTCGATGGCTTCGCCTTCCACCAGGTCCACGATCCGCCGTTCCTGCGCGGCGCGGTTGGCCGCCGATACCGGCAGGTGGTGGAAGGGCACGCCGTAGGACTGCGCCAGCGGCGCGAAGTCCTCGTGGTTGGACGCCACGCAGGCGATCTCCACCGGCAGCTGCCGGCTGTGCACGCGGAACAGCAGGTCGTTGAGGCAATGCCCCTGCCGGCTGACCAGCACCATCAGCCGCGCCTTGCGGCTGGCGTCGTGGATCCGCCAGTCCATGCCGAAGACCTCCGCCAGCGAAGCCACGCCCTCCCGCAGCACGTCGATCTCCGCCGCGCCGGGCACGTCGAAGTGCACGCGCAGGAAGAAGCGGCCGGATTCCTCGTCGCCGAACTGCTGCGCGTCGAGGATGTTGCAGCCGGATTCGTACAGCAGCCCGGTGACGCGGTAGACGATGCCGGTGGTGTCGGGGCAGGAGAGGGTGAGGATGTGGTCGCGTCGCATTCGGTCGGGGGGAGCCTGGGGGGTGTGCTTATTCGCAGCGGGCGGCGGTGATGCGGTTGTCCGCGTCCAGGTAGACGCGCAGGCGGTCGTCGCGCGCGTCGTGCTTGACCACGGTGGCCGGGCCGATCGGGTTCACCAGCCCGGCGCCGCTCTCGCGCGACAGGCGCTTGAGGGTGGCTTCGTCGCCGGGCTGGCCCACCGCCCAGCCCAGCGCGGCGTCGTGGCAGCGGCCGCTGCCGGCGACTTGGGGGCCGGGCGAGCTGACGCAGGCGGACAGGGCCGCTGCCGCGGCGATCGCGCCGAGGCAGCGGAAGGACGAACGGCAGGACGGACGACGGAAAGCCATGGCAGCATCTCCGGGGGCGGGACCGCTGTTTAGCACACTTGCCGTCCCCGCGGGCGCGCCCGCGGCGCCGTCCCGCCTTCCTTTCGCCGCCGGAGACCGCCATGGACCGCCGTTTCGCTGTGCCGCTCGCCTTCGCCCTCGCCCTGCTGCCGTCGATGGCGGCGCCGCCCGCCGCCGCCTGCACCCGCGTGGTCTACCTGGGCGCCGACGGCGACGTCATCACCGCGCGCTCGATGGACTGGAAGAACGACGTGGCGACGAACCTGTGGATCTTCCCGCGCGGCATGCGGCGCAGCGGGCAGGCCGGGCCGAACTCGGTCGCGTGGACGTCGAAGTACGGCAGCGTCGTCGCCACCGGCTACGAAGTGTCCACCACCGACGGCATGAACGAGGCCGGCCTGGCCGCCAACGTGCTGTGGCTGGTGGAATCGGAATACCCCGCCTACGACGGCCGCGGCCCCGGGCTGACCATCGCGGCCTGGGCGCAGTACGTGCTGGACAACTACGGCAGCGTGAAGGAGGCCGTGGACGCGCTGCGCAAGGAGCCCTTCACCGTCGTCACCGACAAGGTGCCCGGCGAGTCGCGCCTGGCCACCCTGCACCTGTCCATGTCCGACGCCGGCGGCGACAGCGCCATCATCGAATACATCGGCGGCAGGCAGGTGATCCACCACGGCCGCGAGTACCAGGTGATGACCAACTCGCCGGTGTTCGACCAGCAGCTGGCGCTCAACGCCTACTGGAAGCAGATCGGCGGCACCACGATGCTGCCGGGCACCAACCGCGCCGCCGACCGCTTCGCCCGCGCCGCGTTCTACATCGAGGCCATCCCCAAGAGCGAGGATCCGGTGAAGGCGCTGGCGAGCGTCTTCAGCGTGATCCGCAACGCGTCGGTGCCGTTCGGCATCAACACGCCGGAGGAACCGAACATCTCCTCCACCCGCTGGCGCACCGTGGCCGACCACAAGCGCAAGCTGTACTTCTTCGAGTCCGCGCTGACGCCCAACACCTTCTGGGTCGACCTGAAGGACGTGGACTTCTCGCAGGAGACCGGCCGGGTGCTGCGGCTGGACCTGGGGCCGGACCAGCGCAACGTCTACGCGGGCAACGCGGCGAAGGACTTCAGGCCGGCCGAGCCGTTCGTGTTCCTGGGGCTGTAGCGCTCAGACGTCGAACGCCAGCAGGTCCAGGCCGGTCGCGGCGCGCACGATGCGCCGGTACAGCAGCGCGCCGTTGGCGCCGTTGGTCAGCACCACCAGCGCGCGCCGGCGCGCGGCGTCGCCCAGCGCGAAGTTCTTGAAGATGCCGCTGTTGCTGCCGGAGTGGAAGAACACCGGGCCCTGCCGCGTCGCCTCCAGGTTCCAGCCCAGGGTCTTGTCGCTCCAGCGGCCGGGTACGTCGATCTGTTTCGCCAGCATCAGCGCGCGCGTGGCCGGGCGCAGCTCCCACGGCGCGCGCGGCGCGCGCACCATCAGCGCCATGAAGTGCGCGTAGTCCTGGACCGTGCAGCGCAGGCTGGCGGCGGCGTTGGCGACGATGTCGCCCGGCCAGTTCACCAGCCCCGGCGGCGTGGCCGCCTGCACCTCCGGCAGCGCGCGCGCGGCGTCGCCGTAGGTCCACTGCGACAGCGGCTTGCCGGTGCGCACGGCGACCCGCTGCGCCGCGTTCCACTGTTCGCGCAGCACCTGCGGCGGCGGCCCGGGCGTGGCGTCGTCGGGCGCGCGGTGGCCGTATACCGAGCGCGCGGCGACGGCGGGATCCCACGCATAGGTGCTGTCGCGCATGCCGGCGGGGCCGAACAGCAGGCGCTGCATCGTCCGGTCCAGGCTTTCGCCGGTGATGCGTTCCACCGCGAGTTGCAGCCAGAAGATCGCCTCGCCGGAATAGTCGATCCGCGTGCCGGGGGCGGCGGCGGGTTCGAGTTTTTCGCGGGCCGGGTCCCTGCGCCAGTTCGGCAGGCCGGTGGAGTGGCGCAGCACGTCGCGCGCGGTGATCTTCGCCAGCCACGGGCTGTCGCCGAGGTAGCCGGGGCGGTGGTAGTCGGCCAGCGGCCGGTCGAGGTCCAGGTCGCCGCGGTCCACCAGCTGCAGCACGAGGTAGGCGAACACCGGCTTGCTCAGCGAGGCGACCTCGAACACGGTGTCGTCGCCGACCGACGTGCCGTCCTGCGCGTTCGCGATCCCCGTGCATTGCGACCAGTGCAGCGCACCGTCCTCCACCACCGCGATGCCTGCGCCCGGCACGCCGAGCGCCTGCATCAGGCGCGGCAGGTCGGCGAGCAACGCGTCCGGCGGCGTCCAGTCCGTCGCGTCTCCGCAGGGTGCGGCCGATGCGAAGCGCGGCAGGCCGGCCGCGCACGCGGCGGCGAGGGAGGCGGCCAGCCAGCGGCGGCGCGCGGGCGAAACCGGCGGGGTCGGGAGCGTCATGCGGGAACCATCGCGTCGCGGGTGTCCCCCATGACGACGGTCGAGCGCGCGAAACCCCGCCCGTTCAGGGCGTCGAAGGCGGGAAGGCGCCGCTGGCCCAGTCGATGAAGGCGCGCAGCCGCGGCGACGGCAGGCGCGTGCGCGCGTAGACGATGTTCACCGGCGTCGGGGTCGGCGGGAACGCCTCCAGCAGCGGCACCAGCCGGCCGTCGGCGAAGTACGCGTCCAGCCGGTAGCGCGGCGACTGGACGATGCCGAAGCCTGCGAGCGCGGCGCCGAGGTACGAATCGGCGCCGCGGACGCGCACCTGCGACGGCAGGACCAGGGTACGCACGCGGCCGTCCTGCTGGAACTCCAGTGGCAGCACCGCGCCCGTCGCGGTGGAATGGAAGCCGATCATCAGGTGTCCGTCCGCCTGCAGCGCGTCGACGCGCGCCGGCATGCCATGCCGCGCGCAATAGTCCGGCGAGGCGGCGGTCGCCTCGGCCAGCGTGGTCAGGCGCCGCGCCACCAGGTCGCTGTCGCGCAGCTCGCCGGCGCGCACCGCGCAGTCCACGCCCTCGCGGACCAGGTCGACGTAGCGGTCGCCTTCGCTGACGTCCAGCTCGATGCCGGGATAGCGCGCCAGGAAGTTCGGCAGCCGCGGGAACAGCAGGTGCCGCGCCATGGTGCCGTGCACGTCGATGCGCAGCGGCCCGCGCGGCCCGGCCTCGCGGAACGCGCCCTCGGCGTCCTCCAGGTCGGCGATCAGGCGCAGGCAGCGGCCGTAGAAGACCTCGCCTTCCAGCGTGGGCGCGACCTGGCGCGTGGTCCGCTGCAGCAGGCGCACGCCCAGCCGCGCTTCCAGCGCCTTGATCGCGTCGGTCACGGTGGCCCGGGGCAGGTCCAGGTCTTCCGCCGCGCGGGTGAAGCTGCGGCGCTCCACGATCCGGGCGAAGACCCGCATGGCGTCGAAGCGATCCATTGTCCGGTCATCCGAATGGTGTTCGCGGATATTGCCAGATTATCCGGATAGGCCGGACGAATAAGGTACCTCCACCGCCGCTCCGGCGGGCCCAACCGGACACCCCACCATGAACACGCAAGCCAATACCCGGCCGGTCGCGATCGTCACCGGCGGTTCCCGCGGCATCGGCGCCGCGATCTCCGAACGCCTGGCCGCCGATGGCCACGCGGTGGTCGTCAACTACGCGGGCCGGCGCGACGACGCCGAGGCCCTGGCCGCGCGCATCGTCGCCGGCGGCGGCGAGGCCGTCGCCCTGCAGGCCGACGTGGCCGACCCGGCCGCGGTGCGGCGGCTGTTCGACGCCGCCGAGGCGCGCTACGGCGGCGTCGACGTGTTGGTCAACAACGCCGGCGTGCTCGACCTGGCGCCGGTCGCCACGTTCGACGATGCCGCCTTCGACCGCCTGGTCGCCATCAACCTCAAGGGCAGCTTCAACGCCATGCGCGAGGCCGCCGGCCGCGTGCGCGACGGCGGCCGAATCGTCAACTTCTCCTCCAGCGTGATCGGCCTGCGGCTGGAAGGCTACGGCGCCTACGCGGCCACCAAGGCCGCGGTCGAAGCGCTGACCGCCGTGCTGTCGCGCGAACTGCGCGGGCGCGCGATCACGGTCAACGCCGTCGCTCCGGGCCCGACCGCCACCGACCTGTTCCTGGAAGGCAAGTCGGCCGAGCTGGTCGAGCGCCTGGCGAAGATGAACCCGCTCGAACGCCTGGGCACGCCGGCCGACATCGCCGCGGTCGTGTCCTTCCTCGCCGGCCCGCAGGGCGGCTGGATCAACGGCCAGGTCGTGCGCGCCAACGGCGGCATGGTCTGACGCTTTCCCCAATATTCCGGAGACATGCCATGAACAAGATCATCCTGGTCACCGGCGCCTCGTCCGGTTTCGGCGCCCTGGCCGCCCGCCGCCTGGCCGACGCCGGCCACACGGTCTACGCCAGCATGCGCGACACCGCCGGGCGCAATGCGCCGCAGGTGGAAGCGGCCGCGCGCTACGCGCAGGACAAGGGCGTGGACCTGCGCACGGTGGAACTCGACGTGCTGTCGCAGGCCTCGGCCGACGCCGCCGTGCGGCGCATCCTCGACGACGCCGGCCGCCTCGACGTGGTGGTGCACAACGCCGGCCACATGGTGTTCGGCCCCACCGAGGCCTTCACGCCCGAACAGTTCGTCGCGCTGTACGAGGTCAACGTGGTCGGCACGCAGCGGGTGAACCGCGCCGCGCTGCCGCAGTTGCGCGCGCAGGGCGAGGGCCTGCTGCTGTGGGTGGGCTCCAGCAGCACGCGCGGCGGCACGCCGCCGTACCTGGCGCCGTACTTCGCCGCCAAGGCCGCGATGGACGCCGTCGCCGTGTCGTATTCCACCGAACTGTCGCGCTGGGGCATCGAGACCACCGTCGTCGTGCCCGGCGCCTTCACCGCGGGCACGAATCATTTCGCCCATTCGGGCAAGCCCGCCGACGCCGCGCGCGCGGCCGAGTACGACGCCGGCCCGTACGCCGGCCTGCCGGAGCGGATCCTGGCGGGATTGAAGTCGCTGGAACCAGCCGATGCCGACGTCGCCGACGTGGCCGCCGCGATTGCGCACGTGGTCGACCTGCCGCACGGCCGGCGTCCCTTCCGCGTGCACGTCGATCCGTCCCAGGACGGCGCCGAGACCGTCAACGCCGTCGGCGACCGCGTGCGCCGCGAGCTGTACCGCAACCTCGGCCTGGAAGACCTGCTGAAGCCGTCGCTGCGCGGCTGAGCGTCGGCGGGCGGGACGAAGCGCCGCGCACCCGCGGTGGAAGCACCGCCGCCGGCCATGCCGCGATGAGCCGGTCGGTACGCCGCGCGGCCGAAGCGCCATCGCTGCCTTGACGCCCCGCCCTCCGCACCGTACCTTGTGCGCGCCAAGGTTTCCATCGCTTCATGCGAATGAAGCGATGGAATTAAAAGGGAAGCCGGTGCGGCCTGTTCCATGGGCCAATTCCGGCGCTGCCCCGCAGCGGTATTTGGGAACGAACCCGCCACACAGCACTGAGGCCCATGCCTCGGGAAGCGGTGGGTTAGGTGAAGCAGGAACGAGACGGGAGAAAAGAGAAACGAGTCAAAGCAAGGCTTGCCTGCTCTCGTTTCTCGTTGCTCCACACGCGTTCCTCGCTTCGAGCCCATGAGCCCGAAGACCTGCCCTGGCCGGAAGACACGACCGTCTTCCGCCTGACCTGGGGCTTCCGAGGGGAGGCGGCCGGAGCCTGCGTCCGCCTCCCTGCGCGCGGCCGCGTCCTCCTGCGCCTTCCTCCCGGCGTTCCGGCTCGCCCGCGGGGGCGAAGGTCGCTGGCGTGGCGGGCGCGTGCCCGGCGCGCGGTTCCTTCGTTCCTCATCCACCCTGAATGAGGACACGCACCAATGACCACCGTTACCACCCTCGGCTTCCCGCGCATCGGCGCGAAGCGCGAACTGAAGGCCGCGCTGGAAGCCTACTGGCGCGGCGACACCGCCGCCGGCGACCTGCAGGCCACCGCGCGCGACCTGCGCCGGCGCCACTGGCGGCTGCAACGCGAGGCCGGCGCCGACGTGGTGCCGTGCAACGACTTCGCGCTGTACGACCACGTGCTCGACACCGCCTTCCTGTTCGACGCCCTCCCCGACGCCTACCGCGCGCTGGCCGACGCCGATCCGCTGGCCGGCTACTTCGCCCTCGCGCGCGGCGTGCAGCAGGACGGCGTGGACCTGCGCGCGCTGGAGATGACCAAGTGGTTCGACACCAACTACCACTACCTGGTGCCGGAGCTGCACGCCGGCCAGGCCTTCCGCCTGCGCGGCGACAAGCCGGTGGCGGAATTCCTGGAGGCACGCGCGGAAGGCCACGCCGCGCGGCCGGTGCTGCTGGGGCCGGTGAGCTTCCTGCTGCTGTCCAAGACCGTGGACGGCAGCGACCGCCTGGCGCTGCTCGACCGCCTGCTGCCGGCCTACGCCGAGCTGCTGGCGAAGCTGCACGCTGCCGGCGCGGACTGGGTGCAGTTCGACGAACCCTGCCTGGTGCTCGACCTGGACGAGGCCGCGCGCGCCGCCTACGCCCGGGCCTACGCGGTGCTGGCCAAGGGCGTGCGCCCGCAGCTGCTGCTGGCCACCTACTTCGGCCGCCTCGACGGCAACCTGCCGCTGGCCTGCGCGCTGCCGGCCGACGGCCTGCACGTCGACCTGGTGCGCGGCAAGGAACAGCTGGACGACGTGCTGAAGCACTTGCCGAAGGGCCGCGTGCTGTCGGCCGGCCTGGTGGACGGGCGCAACATCTGGCGCACGAACCTGGACAACGCGCTGATCCTGGCGAAGTACGCGCAGGGCCACGTCGGCGTCGGCAACCTGTGGCTGGCGCCGTCGTGCTCGCTGCTGCACGTGCCGGTGGACGTGGCGGGCGAGAAGGCGCTGCCGTCCGACCTGAAGTCGTGGCTGGCGTTCGCGCGCCAGAAGGTCGAGGAACTGCGCGTGCTGGCCGACGCGCTGCGCGACCCGCGCGCCGCCGATGCCGCCCTCGCGGTGGCGCGCGACCGCATCGCGTCGCGCCGGCAGTCGCCGCGCGTGCACCGGCCGGCGGTCGCCGCGCGGCTGGCGTCGCCGGACGCCGCCGACATCCACCGCGACGCGCCCTATGCGCAGCGGCGCGCGGCGCAGCAGGCGCGGCTCGGCCTGCCCGCGTTCCCCACCACCACCATCGGCTCGTTCCCGCAGACCCGCGAGGTGCGCGAGGCGCGCGCGCGGCACAAGGCCGGCAAGCTGTCCGACGCGGACTACGACGCCTTCCTGGCAGCCGAGACCGCGCGCTGCGTGCGCTTCCAGGAAGCGGTCGGCCTGGACGTACTGGTGCACGGCGAGTTCGAGCGCAACGACATGGTGGAGTACTTCGGCGAACAGCTCGACGGCTTCGCCTTCACGAAGAACGGCTGGGTGCAGAGCTACGGCTCGCGCTGCGTGAAGCCGCCGGTGATCTACGGCGACGTGTCGCGCCCCGCGCCGATGACGGTGCGCTGGTCGCAGTACGCGCAATCGCTGACCGGCCGGCCGATGAAGGGCATGCTGACCGGGCCGGTGACGGTGCTGCAGTGGTCGTTCGTGCGCGACGACCAGGCGCGCGCGCAGACCTGCCGGCAGATCGCGCTGGCCCTGCGCGACGAAGTGCTGGACCTGGAGGCGGCCGGCATCGGCGTGATCCAGATCGACGAGCCCGCGCTGCGCGAAGGCCTGCCGCTGCGCCGCGCGGACTGGAAGGCCTACCTCGACTGGGCGGTGGAATGCTTCCGCATCACCGCGTCCGGCGTGGCGGACGCCACCCAGATCCATACGCACATGTGCTATTCCGAGTTCAACGACATCATCGAGGCGGTGGCGGCGATGGACGCCGACGTCATCTCCATCGAGACATCGCGCTCGCGGATGGAGCTGCTGGAGGCGTTCGTGAAGTTCCGCTACCCGAACGAGATCGGCCCGGGCGTGTACGACATCCATTCCCCGCGCATCCCCACGGTCGCCGAGATGGCCGGCCTGCTGGACAAGGCGCGCGCGGTGCTGGCGCCCGAGCAGCTCTGGGTCAACCCCGACTGCGGCCTGAAGACGCGCGGCTGGCCGGAAGTGCGCACCGCGCTGGAGCGGATGGTGGAAGCGGCGCGCCTGCTGCGCGACGGCCAGGCGCAGGCTGCGTGAGCCACCCGCGGCCCCGGCGACGCGGCCGGGGCCGTCGGGCGGGCACGCCGCACGCGTTCACGCACGCGTGCCATCGGTGAACGCGCGCTGGCCGGAGGTCCGTCCGCTTCACCCGTCGACAACGGCCCGCGCGCGACCGTGGCGGCACCTGATGCCGGAGGTGCCTGCCATGACCGGGACCGTGTTCTTCACCGAGGAAATCTCCAATAGCAAGGTGGCCGCGATCTGCCCGAGCGCGGCCGTGGCGCGCCTGCAGGCCGCGCGGGTGCGCGACGCGCTGCACCTGCCGGAAGGCCAGGTACAGGTGCTGACGCCGGGCGAACCGCGGCCCGGGCGCCGGCTGGAACCGGAAAGCCACGGCATCTTCCGCACCCTGCTGTGGTCGCACGCCAAGCTCGGCGCCCTCGGCGTGGCCGCCGGCGTGGCCCTCCACGCGGTCCTGTGGCAACAAGGCGTGGCGATGGTGGTGCAGTCGCCGTGGGCGTCGCTGTTCGCGTTCGTGTTCTTCGGCGGCATCGCCGGCCTGATGGCCGGCGGGCTGGTCACCCTGCGCCCCGACCACGACCCCTACGTGATGAAGGTGATGGACGCCCTGCGCGAGGGCGACTCCGCCGTCGTCGTGCACGCCCTGTCCGCGGAGCAGAAGCGCCAGGCGCAGGCGATCCTGGAGCAGGCCGGCAACGAGACGACGTCGACGCTGTAGGTGCGGTTGCTTCCTGCGGGTGCGAACGATGAACGCGCCTGCCACGGAGACGAAACAAGAGACAGAACTCTGCGTAGGGTGGGCCCGGGCCCACCATCGCACGCGTGACGTATCACGCGTCACGCGATACCGGACCTCATCTAAAGCGGCGTTTCGATGTCTGCCATCGCAAGCATCGGCATGGCAATGGTGGGCCGGGGCCACCCTACGCCTCGGTCGAAGGCAGCGGCGGCGCGGGCGTGGGCCGGCCCAGCGGGTCCAGCGCGATCATCACGAAGTGCCCGCGCGTGCACAGCTTGCGCTCGCCGCTCAGCAGGTCCTCGGTGATGACGTCCACGTCCACGCTCATCGAGCTGCGCCCGACCTTGACGATGCGCGCCACCACTTCCACCAGGTCGCCCTTGTGGATGGGCTGGTTGAAATCCACCTGCTCCGAGCGCGCGGTGACCACGGTGGTGCGCGCGTAGCGCGAGGCGACGATGAAGGCGGACATGTCCATCCATGCCAGCGCCTGCCCGCCGAACAGCGTGCCCAGGTGGTTGGTATGGTCGGGGAAGACCATGTGCAGCAGCCGCGCCTCGGTCGGCCGCGCGTCGGCGGAAGGATGCTCGCTCATTGCAGTGCTCCGGTTCGCTCGCTCCCGGCCGCAGCATAGCGCGCCGGGAGGATGGCAGTGTGTTCTTGGGGTGTGGATTGCAGGTTGCGACTGTAGGAGCGACGTGAGTCGCGACCGGGAGAAGAGGCTGCCCCGATGCTTTCATCGACCGAGGCAGTTCCGCGTCGCTTTGCCGGTGGTCATCCGCCTGACCGTTGCAGTATCGGCGATTCGTTCATGCGGTCGCGACTCACGTCGCTCCTACAGCCTCGCTCCCACAACAGCGCCGCGGCAGCCTCAGAACGCGTGGTCGAAGCCCACTTCGCCCTGCACGCCCAGCTGGTAGGCCGAGACGCGGCGCTCGAAGAAGTTGGTCAGCTCCTGTACGTCCTGCAACTCCATGAAGGGCAGCGGGTTGCGCACGTTGTACTTCTTCTCCATACCGAGCTTGGCGAAATGCTGGTCGGCGCAGTGCTGCAGGTACTGGCGCATGTCGCGGGTGGAGATGCCCGCCACGCCGCCGGACAGCACGTCCTCGGCGAACTGCACCTCGCACTCGATCGCCTCCTCCAGCATGTCGTAGACCTGCTGCTGCATGGCCTCGTCGAACAGGTCCGGCTCCTCCTCGCGCACGGTGCGCACGCACTCGAACGCGAACTCCATGTGGCAGCTCTCGTCGCGGAACACCCAGTTGGTGCCGCTGGCCAGGCCCGGCAGCAGGCCGCGCGAGCGGAAGTAGTAGACGTAGGCGAACGCGGCGAAGAAGAACAGGCCCTCGATGCACGCGGCGAAACAGATCTGGTTGAGCAGGAACTGCCGGCGCTGCGCGCGCGTCTCGATCCGCTTCAGGTCCTGGATGCTGTCGATCCACTTGAAGCAGAAGTCCGCCTTCTTCTTGATCGCCGGGATGTTCTCCACCGCCGCGAACGCCTTGAAGCGCTCGCCCGGGTCGGGCAGGTAGTTGTCCAGCAGGGTCAGGTAGAACTGCACGTGCAGCGCCTCCTCGTACAGCTGGCGCGACAGGTACATGCGCGCTTCGGGCGCGTTGAGGTGCTGGTAGAGGTTCAGCACCAGGTTGTTCGACACGATGGAGTCGCCGGTGGCGAAGAAGGCGACCAGCCGGTGGATCAGGTGGCGGTCGGCCGGCGTCATCTTCGTGTGCAGGTCGGCGATGTCGATCTGGAAATTGATCTCCTCCACCGTCCACGTGTTCTTGATGGCGTCGCGGTACATGTCGTAGAACTGCGGATAGCGCATCGGGCGCAGCGTCAGTTCGAAACCGGGGTCGAGCAGCATTTGCTTGGGTTGGGCGGACATGGTGTTTCCTGGTCGGCACGTCGCGGTGCGGCGCGCCATGAATGAGGGATTGGCGCATCCATGCGCCTGGAGCTTCTGGCTCCTTGAGCTTGATTTGGCTTTTAGCGGCTCATGTCGCGTCAGATACTTGATTTCGTTTCCATCGCGCTTCAATTTCCTCGCGCGCCGCTGCGATGTCGTTCATTTTCTTTGTGAAAGCCTTTGGTGCATGAGCGACCGTTCGTGTGGACACATCCACCACGTAGCATTTCTTGTGGTCTACGACCTTGGCGTCTTTAGCGTCATTCAGGTGCACTCGAAGTGCCGTTGCGACATAGCCGAGGGCGTCATCATTCAGTGGCGTGGTTTTTGGGAAGTGAAGCTTGATTGCACCAACGGTATCTCCCGTGATGGGATCCTTCAGGTACGCGTCGGGCCTGATGGAGACGTTAACGCCTGATATTTCCATGTTATGCGAGGAAGAGTTTTCGACGGGAACCACTTTCAGGTCTTCCAGATCAATCTGGTCTGCTGCCTCGGCGAAACTTTCAATTGCTTCTGCTGAGGCAAGTTTGTCCTGATAAGAGAATGCAGTTCCGCTGTCATCAAATCTAAGCTTCTTCGCCTGGGAAAGAAGTTTCTTCTCTTCAGTCATGCCAGACGCGAGAAAATCGACGATTGCTTCTCGTGCATCAGAATAACGAGCAACGATGAAGGGCTTAGGATCCTGTTGATCCTGCACGATTCTTTTTCGGCGCGCTGGCGTGGCTGTCAGATACTCGCCAAGCTTATTCAGGCTGATCTTTGGGGAGGGCATTCAATTTCTCCTCAACAATTACTGGCAGGCCTCGCAGGCTTCCGGATTCTCCAGCGAGCAGGCGATGGCTTCGGTCGGCGTATAGTCGCGCTTCGGTGCGGTCGCCGCCGTGCTGCTGACCGTGGTCTTGGCGATCTTGGTGGCCGGGCGCGAGCGCAGGTAGTAGGTGGTCTTGATGCCCTGCTTCCACGCGTACATGTACATGGACGACATCGCGCCGATGTTCGGGCTTTCCATGAACAGGTTGAGCGAGGCCGACTGGTCGATGAAGGCGCCGCGGCCGGCGGCCATGTCGATCAGCGAGCGCATCGGCAGTTCCCAGGCGGTGCGGTAGACCTGCTGCAGCGCCTCCGGCACCTGCGCCAGGCCCTGCACCGAGCCTTCGGACAGCTTGATCGCGTCGCGCGTCTCCGGCGTCCACAGGCCCAGCTTCTTCAGCTCGTCGACCAGGTAGCGGTTGACCTGCAGGAAGTCGCCCGACAGCGTCTCGCGCTTGAACAGGTTGGACACCTGCGGCTCCACGCACTCGTAGCAGCCGGCGATGGAGGCGATCGTCGCGGTTGGCGCGATCGCGATCAGCAGCGAGTTGCGCAGGCCGTGCTCCTTGATGCGTGCGCGCAGCGCGTCCCAGCGCTCGGCGTTCTCGGGCACCACGTTCCAGGCGTCGAACTGCAGCTCGCCGTGGGCCGCGCGGGTGTCGGCGAAGGACGGGTGGCGGCCGCGTTCCTGCGCCAGCTCCACCGAGGTCTCCAGCGCGTGGAAATAGATGGTCTCGGCGATCTTCGCCGACAGCGCGCGCGCCTCGGTGCTGTCGAACGGCAGGCGCAGCTTGAAGAACACGTCCTGCAGGCCCATGCAGCCCAGGCCCACCGGGCGCCAGCGCAGGTTGCCGCGGCGCGCGGTCTCGATCGGATAGAAGTTCAGGTCGATCACGCGGTCCAGCTGGCGCACGGCCAGGCGCACGGTCTCGGCCAGCTTGTCGAAATCGAACCAGCCGTCGTCGTCGAAGTGGCGGGCGAGGTTGATCGAGCCCAGGTTGCACACCGCGGTCTCGTCGGCCGAAGTGACCTCCAGGATCTCGGTGCACAGGTTGGACAGGTGGATGACGTTGCCCGCCTTCGCCGTCTGGTTGCTGGCCGCGTTGCACTTGTCCTTGAACGTCATCCAGCCGTTGCCGGTCTCGGCCAGCGTGCGCATCATCCGGCCGTACAGCTTGCGCGCGGCGATCGTCTTGACCGCCTTGCCCTGCGCCTCGGCCTGCGCGTAGGCGCGCTCGAAGGCCTCGCCGTACAGGTCGGTCAGCTCGGGCACCACGCGCGGGTCGAACAGCGACCATGCCTGGTCGGCCTCGACGCGCTTCATGAACAGGTCCGGCACCCAGTTGGCCAGGTTGAGGTTGTGCGTGCGGCGCGCCTCGTCGCCGGTGTTGTCGCGCAGTTCCAGGAAATCCTCGATGTCGGCGTGCCAGGTTTCCAGGTACACGCAGGCCGCGCCCTTGCGCTTGCCGCCCTGGTTGACCGCCGCGACGGACGAATCCAGCGTCTTCAGCCACGGCACGATGCCGTTGCTGTGGCCGTTGGTGGACTTGATCAGCGAGCCGCGCGAACGCACGCGCGAGTACGACACGCCGATGCCGCCGCTGAACTTGGACAGCTGGGCGATGTCGCCGTACTTCGCATAGATCGATTCCAGCGTGTCCTGCGGCGAGTCCAGCAGGAAGCAGGACGACAGCTGCTCGTGGGTGGTGCCGCTGTTGAACAGCGTCGGCGAACTGGGCAGGTAGTCCAGGTGGCCCATGCGGCGGTACAGCGCCAGCGCCTCGGGCACGTCCTCGCTCAGCGCGCAGGCGATGCGCAGGAAGAACTGCTGCGGCGTCTCGATCACCTTGCGGGTGTGCGGGTGGCGCAGCAGGTAGCGGTCGTACAGCGTGCGCAGGCCGAAGTAGTCGAAGTGCAGGTCGAGCGAGGCGTCCAGCGCGTCGTTCAGCTTGCGCGCGTTGGTCTGCACGAAGCCCAGCAGGCGGTCGTTGATCAGGCCGACCTCGTGGCCGCGGGTGACCGACTGCGAGAACGCGTGGATCTCCTGGCCGGTGACTTCCTTGGCGATGTACCCGGCCAGCAGGCGCGCGGCCAGGCGGCTGTATTCGGGTTCCTCGCCGGTCAGCAGCGCGGCGGTGCGGATCGACAGTTCGTCCAGTTCGCGCGTGCTGGCGCCGTCGTACAGGCCGGAGATGGTGCGGGTGGCCACGCGCATCGGGTCGATGGCGTGCAGGCCTTCGCAGTTGCGCTGCACCGCGCGCACGATCTTGTTCAGGTCCACCGGCTCGCGGCTGCCATTGCGCTTGGTCACGCTCATCGCGGTGGCGGTGGGCGGCGGGGTCAGCGAGAACGCGTCCTTCTGGGACGGCGTGGTGCCGGCGTCGGCGACGGCGGTGTCGGTCTGGGTCACGAGATTCCTCCATGCGTGGTGCACGCGGCGGCCCATCCCTCGCGGGGCAGCGGAAGGCCGGGTGGAACCACGGTGGAGAAGCGGCGTCGCAAGGGCGGAGACCGCGCAGACAGCCTGCGGACGCCCTGCTTCGCCAGCCATCTCCCCCCGGAGACTCCGCGGCCGGCACCGCGCGGTGTGCAACGCGCGGCTGTCGGCAGGTCTTCGGACTCATGGGCTCGAAGCGAGGAACGCGTGTGGAGTAACGAGAAACGAGAGCAGGCAAGCCTTGCTTTGACTCGTTTCTCTTTTCTCCCGTCTCGTTCCTGCTTCACCTAACCCGCCGCTTCCCGAGACATGGGCCTCAGTGCTGTGTGGCGGGGTCGTTCCCAATTACCGCTGCGGGGCAGTGCCGGAATGGCGACAGGCGCGTCACCGGCTTCCCTTTTGATCCGGAGGCTAGCAACCCCCGGAACCGACGGCCACAAGATAGTGGGGGTACTCGGAAGCGTCAACACCAAATGTAGTGTGGAACAGCGGGGGTCGGCGTGATGCGGGTTTCACGGATTCCGCCGCCCGCCGCGTGCTTTGTAGGAGGGGCTTCAGCCCCGATGCCTTTTCCGCGATCCGCCATCTTCCCGTAAACCGTCGAAGCGGTCGGGGCTGAAGCCCCTCCTACAAAGGGCGCGCGCAACGTTGCGATCGAGGCGTCCTGCGCCTGCGCGTACAGCGGCGTAGGGTGGGCCCTGGCCCACCATCGCCATGCGGGATTTCACGCCGGCATCGGCGAACGCCTTGGCGGTGGCGACGCATCTTCCGGACGAGGGTGGTGGGCCGGGGCCCACCCTACGAATTGTGCCGGTTTCGGGAGTGAGCGAAGAGAAGCGAGGCGTGAGCGAAAGCGCTTTTCCTCACGCCTCACTCCTCCCCGCTCACTCCTGCCTCAAGCGCGCAGCGCGCTGATCGAGGCGTCCTGCGCCTGCGCATACAGCGCGAACGGGTCGTGCACCGGGGCGCCCAGCGCCGCCTCGAACGCCTCCTGGTTCGCGTGCGCGTCGTAGGCGCGTTGCTCGCCGCCGCCCAGGTTGGACTGGAAGATGCCGGCCGCGCTGATCGGCAGGAAGTCCTCGTAAACGATCGGGTCGGCGGCGGCGTGGCCCGCCTCGACCAGGGCGTCGGCGGTCATGGCGGCGCGCTCGGCGGCGGGCAGCGCCGCGCCGGCGTCGGTCAGGCGGTAGCGGAAGTAGCCCAGGCCCTGCCGGCGCAGGGTGTCCTCGTCGTCGGGGAAGGCGGCGAAGGCGTCGGCCAGGCGTTGCGGATAGTCCGCCGAGGTGTTGCCGGCGCCGCCCGCCTGCCGCACCTGCGCCAGCAGGCGGTCGTACAGTTCGCGCCCGGCCGGGGTCAGCGCCAGCCCGCGCTGCTCGATCTCGCCGAAGCGCGCGGTGTGGCTGCCGGGGACCAGTGCGCCGGTCGCGTCGGGGAAGGCGACTTCCTCTTCCAGCGCCTTGAAGCTGGTCTGCCGCAGCAGGATCGGCACCGCGCGGCGCGGCGGGCCCTCGATCAGCGCCTTGGCCTGGATGCCGCGTTCCAGCATCGCCGCCTGCGCGGCGTCGATGTCCAGCGTGCGCGGGGTGAGGTGGTTGATGTGCGGGCCGCGGAAGCTGACCACGTCGGCGACCAGCCGGTGCAGACCGTGCAGGGCGCGGTAGGTCTCCAGCGGCACCGTCGCGTCGCCGTGCCAGCGGAAGGTCTCCAGCACCTCGGCGACGAAGCGCCGGGCATCGTCCTCGCCCAGCCCGCCGGCGCGTTCGGCCTGGTCCACCAGCGCGCGCGCGGCGGCGGTGAAGATGTCGCGCCTGGCCAGGATCGCCTCGGCCTCGCCGCGCAGCGCGGCGTCCTGGATCAGCTCCAGCCGCAGCAGCGAGGTGAAGATGCGGAACGGGTTGGCGGCCAGCGCGGCTTCCGTCAGCGGGCGGAACGCGGTGGCGTGCACCGGCACGCCGGCCACGGTCAGGTCGTAGTAGCCGACCGGGTGCATGCCCATCAGCGCGAACACCCGGCGCAGCATCGCCAGTTCGGCCGGCGTGCCGACGCGGATCGCGCCATGGCGCTCCAGGTCCAGCCGCTCGGTTTCCGCGTTGCGCCGCAGGCGGGCGGCGAGGGCGGGATCGCGCTGCAGCGTCTGCGCGTTGACTTCGCCGACCAGCTCGATCAAGTCACCATAGAGCGGCACCTCGGCGCGGTACATGTCGGACATGGCCTGGGCGAACAGGCCGCGGATGCGGTCGGGTGAGATGAAAACGGTCATGGGCTCGACGTGCGGACGGCGCGGGCGGCCGGAGGACGCGTATTGTCGCCGGCCGCGCGGTCGCGGGCCAGCGCGGCGGATCAGCGGGTGATGCGCACCGCACCCAGCGCCTCCCGCAGGCGCGCATGCGCTTCGTCCCGTCCAAACGGCGGCACGCGCGGCGGGTCGTAGACCTCCGGGCGCGTGCCGGCGACCAGCAGGTCGATGGCGATGCAGCGCCCGTTGCGCACGGAGCGATAGGCCTCGACCGACCGGTAGTGGCTCATCGCCGCGTCGTCGGCGCGGAAATGGCGGAAGGGCTGGCCGTCGACGCGGACCTCGTCCGGGTCGCCGTCGACGGCGCCTGCGGGCGGTTCCAGGCAGGTCACCACCGCGTGGCTGTCCTCGCTGGTGCCGATCCGCAGTTCCGCGGCGGTGACCTCGTCGGAGCCGTCCAGCACCAGCGCGACCAGCGGTTCCCCGCGGACGCCGGGTGCGGCGGACGTCTTCCACTCGCCGCCGGACAGATCGTCGCGGGCGAAGTCGCGGCGCAGCGCGAAGCCCGGCGTAGGCGCCAGCGCGATGCCCGTGTCCTCGTCCGAGAACTGGAAATGCGGCGCCTCGCGCGTCGCGGCCGGCGGCGACGGATCCGCGATGGCGGCCGCCGTGCGCGTCGCCGCCGCGACGTCCTGCTGTTCCGGCGCGCGGTTGCAGCCGGCCAGCAGCCCGGCCGCGAGGACGATGCACGGGAACAGGCGGGCGACGGGCGTCATGGCGGCTTCCTCCGCGAAGGTCGCCGCCAGTCTGGCAAGGCGGGCGTGAAGCTTTTGCGTGCGGCCGCGCCTCAGTCCAGCAGCGCCGGCAACGCCCCGGCCGCCGTGGCGCGCCAGACGTGGTCGGCGTCCGCCGACAGCGCCGTCGGCTGCGGATTGATCTCCACCACCGTCGCGCCCCGACGCTTCGCCAGCATCGGCAGGCCCGCGGCCGGATGCACCAGCCCGGAGGTCCCGACGACCAGCATCAGCGCGCAGCGCGTCGCCGCTTCCGCGGCGGCGGCCCATGCGGCGTCGGGCAGCGCTTCGCCGAACCACACGACGCCGGGGCGGATGCGGTCGCCGCAGGCGGCGCAGCGCATCGGTTCGACCCGCTGCGCATCCGGAACGTGGGCGTCCAGCGCGCCGGCGTGCGCGCGCCCGCAGGCGAAGCAGCGCAGCGCGAACAGGCTGCCGTGCACGTGCGCGTCGACCGTGCTGCCTGCGCGCTCGTGCAGGTCGTCGACGTTCTGGGTGACCAGCGACAGCGGCACGCGCTGCGCCAGCGCCGCGAGCGCGGCATGCCCGGCGTTCGGCGCCGCGCGGCGGACCACGTCCATCCGCCAGCGGTACCAGCCCCACACCAGCGCGGGATCGCTGCGCCATGCCTCCGCCGTCGCCAGCCGCATCGGGTCGAAGCGCGACCACAGGCTGTCGTGGGTGCCGCGGAAAGTGGGGATGCCGCTCTCGGCCGACATGCCGGCGCCGGTCAGCACGCAGACCCGGCCGCGGTCCGCGATCGTCCGGCGCAGGGCCTCGGCGACGGCGGGCGGCACGGCGTGCATCGGCTCAGGCCTTGTGCGGCGTGGCCAGGTATTCGGCGCTCTGCATCTCGATCAGGCGCGAGGCGGTGCGCTCGAACGCGCCCTGCAGCCGCGTGCCGGTGTACAGCGACGGCGGCGCGGCGGCGGCGGTGCAGACCAGGTTGACGTGGCGGTCGTACAGTTCGTCGATCAGGTTGACGAAGCGCCGCGCGGCGTCCTCGTTCATGCGGTCGAAGGCCGGGATGCCGCCCACCAGCACGGTGTTGAACTCGTGCGCGACCTCGATGTAGTCGGTCGTCCCGCGCGGGCCTTCGCACAGGGCGGCGAAGTCGAACCAGGCGATGCTCTTGCCGCGGCCGCGCACCGGGATCTTGCGGCCGTCGATCTCGATGTTGCCGCCGTGCGCCGCTTCGCCGCCGCTCAGCTCGCACCAGCGCGTGGCCAGCCAGGCGTCGGCGCCGTCGTCCAGCGGCGCGCGGTACACCGGCGAGCGCGTCAGCGCGCGCAGGCGGTAGTCTTCCTGCCCATCCGAGCGCAGGACCACGCAGTGCCGCTGCAGCAGGTCGATGGCCGGCAGGAAGCCCGCGCGCTGCAGGCCGTCCCGGTAGAGGTTCTCCGGCGCGGTGTTGGACGTGGTCACCAGGGTGATGCCCTCGGCGAACATCCGTTCCAGCAGCCGCGCCAGCAGCATGGCGTCGCCGATGTCGGTGACGAAGAACTCGTCCAGCACCAGCACGCGCAGCTTGCCGCGCGCCTCGCGCACGATCTTCGCCAGCGGGTCGCTCTCGCCCGCGTGCAGCCGCAGGCGCTCGTGCACGCCGCGCATGAAGCGGTGGAAGTGGGTGCGGTACTTGCCGCCGCCCTCGCCGTGCGCCTTGTCCTGCGAGACCGAGTAGGTCGGCAGCGGCAGGTTGTCGTAGAACAGGTCGACCAGGAAGGTCTTGCCGCGGCCGACCTCGCCCCAGTAGTACAGGCCCTTGACGGTCTCCGGCGGCTTGGCGAACAGCCGGCCGAACAGGCCGGCCGGCGCGGATTCGGCCAGCAGCGCGGCGTGGATGCGGTCCAGTTCCGCCAGCGCGGGATGCTGCGCCGGATCGTCCTGCCATTGCCCTTGCGCCGCGCCGCGCGCGTAGACCTGCGACGGCGTGGGCGCCGCGTGCCGTGGATCGCCCGCCATCACGCCGGCACGTAGGCTTTCATCGCGTGCTTGATGGCGCCGCGCAGGTCCATCAGCTTGCGGTGGAAGAAGTGGCTGGTCTCCGGTATGCGCACCAGTTCCGGCGGATGCTTCAGCCCGTCGATCCAGTCGTACACCGCCTGCGGCTCGACGATCTCGTCCTCTTCGCCCTGCACCACCAGCCACGGGCAGGCCGGCGGCTCGATGGCGGCGAAGTCCCAGCGGCCGGCCGGCGGCGCGATCGACACCAGCGCGTCGGGCTGCAGGGCGGCGCTGGCGCGCAGCGACACGTAGGCGCCGAAGCTGAAGCCGGCCAGCCACAGCCGGGTGCCGGGGCGCTGTTCGCGCACCCATTGCACCACCGCGCGCAGGTCGTCCACTTCGCCGTCGCCGTGGTCGAACAGGCCGCCGGAGGCGCCGGTGCCGCGGAAGTTGAAGCGCACCGTCACCGCGCCGAGTTCGCGCAGGCTGCGCGCGGCCATCACCACCACCTTGTTGTGCATGGTGCCGCCCTCGGTGGGCAGTGGATGGCAGACCACCGCGGTGACCGGCTTCGCCGGTTCGCCGTCTTCCGGCCAGTCGACGTGGGCTTCCAGTGGGCCGTCCGGGCCTTGCAGGGTGACCGGTCCGGACGCGCCGGGGAATGCGGGGGTGCTCATGCCGCCATGATAAGCCCTGCGTGCCGCAGGCCGGATGGCGGGGCCGCGTTCGCAGGGGGAATGCCGGAGCCCGATCCGTTTCCCTCGTCGCCCTCCACCCCCGTCATGCCGGCGGAAGCCGGAACCCGGCGACACCACGCATCGAACAGCGAAGACACTGGATTCCGGCGTTCGCCGGAATGACGGGCGCGTGCGTGCGACGAAGGTCCGGCGGCGTCCCGCGGCCGGGTATGCGATCCTGCCCGCCCCACGTCGTCCCGCGCAGCGCCCATGGCATTCGATGCCTTCGCCCTGATCCTCGCCATGCTCGCGCTCGGCATGGCGTTCGCGCGCCTGCGGGCGTTCCCCGGCAACGCCGCCGACGTGCTCAACCGGGTGGTGCTGTACGTCTGCCTGCCTGCGGCGGTGCTGATCTACGTGCCGCGGCTGCACTTCGACGCCTCGCTGCTGGGCGTGGCCGCCACGCCGTGGGTGCTGACCGCGGCCACGGTGGCGCTGGTGGCGCTGGCCTCGCGCGTGTTCGGGTTCCGCCGCGACGAGCATGCCGTGCTGCTGCTGTGCGTGGCCCTGTGCAACAGCAGCTTCATCGGCTACCCGATGGTGCGCGCGCTGCTGGGCGAACACGCGCTGCCGTACGCGGTGGTCTACGACCAGTTCGGCACCTTCGTGCTGCTGTCCACCTTCGGCCTGTACGTGCTGGCCCGCTACGGCGGCGACGCCCCGCCGACCGCGCGCGAGATCGGCTTGCGCATCGCGCGGTTCCCGCCGGTGTGGGCGCTGCTGTTCGGGCTGACCCTGATGCCGGAACAGCCGCCGGCCTGGATCGCCTCCGCCCTGCAGCGCCTCGCCGACGCGCTGCTGCCGCTGGTGATGCTGGCGGTGGGCCTGACCATCCAGCTGAAGCTGCCGCGCGACGAGGTGAAGCCGCTGGCCGTCGGCCTGCTGCTGCGCCTGCTGGTGCTGCCGGCGCTGGCGTTGCCGCTGTCGCTGGCCTTCGGCATGGACGGCGCGATGCTGCAGGCCAACGTGCTGGAATCGGCGATGCCGACGATGATCACCGCCGCCGCGCTGGCCATTTCGCACCAGCTGGCGCCGCGCCTGGCCGCCGCGCTGGTCGGCTACGGCATCCTGCTGTCGCTGGCCACGCTGCCGATGTGGGCGTGGGTGGTGGGGCGGCTGGCGTAGGCCGTCCGCGCGGGACGCGCTCGCGCGGCGCCGCGCGCCCTCACGCGATCAGGCGCTTCGGGCTCCGGCGGCGGTGCGCCGTTTGCGGCGGGCCGGCCGTCCATGCCTCGGCGACGACGCGGATCGCCTGCACCAGCTGTTCCTCGGGCTTGGCGTAGGGGATCCGCAGCCACTGGTCGGCGCCGCCTTCCACGCTGAAGACCGGGCCCGGCGCCAGGTAGACGCCCCTGCGCTCCGCGTCCGCCGCCAGTTGCGTGGCGCTGCCGTGCGGCATCCGCACCCACAGCGACAGGCCGCCATCGGGCAGACGGAAGCGCCAGGCCGGCAGGTGGTCGCGCAGCGCCTGCGCGAGCGCGTCGCGCCGCTGCCGCAGCTGTTCGCGCCGCGCGGCGAGGATGCCGTCCGCGCCGAGCATCTCCGCGACCACCAGCTGGTCGAACAGCGAACTGCCCAGTTCCATCTGCACGCGCGCGGCGATGAGGCGGTCGACGGCGTCGCGCGGCGCGCGGATCCAGCCCACGCGCAGGCCGCCCCAGCACAGCTTCGACGCGCTGCCGACGGTGAAGGCGTCGGGCGCGTGCGCCGCGAAGGGCGCGGGCATCGGGTCGCCGGACAGGCAGGTCGGTTGCAGCGTCTCGTCGACGATGGCGGTCGTGCGCGCCGCGCGCAAGGCGTCGGCATAGCGCGCGCGCTGCGCATCGCGCATCAGGAATCCTGTGGGGTTCTGGAAATCGGGGATCAGGTACGCCGCGCGCGGTGCGGTCTGCCGCAGCGTCGCCTCGATGGCGTCCAGGTCCCAGCCGTCGTCGCCGAGCGGATCGGCCATCGGCGAGCTGACGAGGCGCGCGCCGCCCAGCCGCAGCGCCTCGATCGCGTTCGAGTACACCGGCGATTCGATCATGAGGCGGTCGCCGGGCCGGGACAGCGCGCGGGCGATGATGGCGATGGCCGACAGCGCGCCCGAGGTGACCACGATCTGTTCCGGCGCCGTGGGCAGCCCGCGCCGCGCGTACGACGCGGCCACGAGGGCGCGCAGCGCCGGCAGGCCCGACGGCAGGTAGCCGTCGCTGGCCAGGTAGGCGGGAAGCGCGGCCACGGCGCGCTGGTAGGCGGCGGCGACGCCCGGCGTGGCGGCGCCGGCCGCGCAGTTCAGGTCGATCACGCCGTCCTGCGGCCGCGCCGCGCCGAGCGCGTGCAGGGCGTGGTCGTGCGCGCGGCGGCGGTCGAGCGGCACGGCCGCGTACGTGCCGGCGCCCTGCCGGGCGGTGGCGAACCCGGCGGCGACCAGGTCCGCATAGGCGCGGGTGACGGTGTTGCGCGACACGCCGAGGACGTCGCTGACGGCGCGCTCGCTGGGCAGGCGGGTGCCGAGCGGGATGCGGCCGTCGCCGATCAGTTCCTGCAACGCCTCGCGCAGGCCCCGGTACGCCGGTGCGCGGGGGAAGTCGCCGACGAGGGCGGCGAGGCGATCGGGCGCCAGTGACCGGTTCATGGGGCCACTATCGCATGATTGGCTCTATCGAAAAGGGCCAATCGCGGTGAAGCTGGCCCCATGAAACCGACCGCTTCCCCCGCCGGCCTCGCCAACCTGGGGCCGCTGGCCCAACTCAGGGCCGGCCGCCTGCCCGAGCGCCTGCTGCGCCTCCTTGCCGGGCTGTGGCTGTACGGCCTGGCCATCGCGCTGATGATCGAAGGCGCGATCGGCGCCTCGCCCTGGGACGTCTTCCACCTGGGCGTGGCGCGCCACGTGCCGATGTCGTTCGGCATGGTGATGATCATCGCCGCGGCCGGCGTGCTGCTGGCGTGGATCCCGCTGCGCCAGATGCCGGGCCTGGGGACGGTGGCCAACACGCTGCTGCTGGGACCGTTCGCCGACCTCAACCTCGCCCTGCTGGGCACGCCGGAGGGCCTGCCGCTGCGGTGCGCCTACCTGCTCGCCGGGGTGACGGCGTGCGCGATCGCCACGGCCATGTACATCGGTGCGCAGCTGGGGCCCGGCCCGCGCGACGGCCTGATGACCGGCCTGGCCCGCCGCACGGGCTGGTCGATCCGCCGCGTGCGCACCGTCATCGAGGTCGCGGTGCTGGCCGTCGGCGTGATGCTCGGCGGCACCGCCGGCGTGGGTACGCTGGTGTTCGCGTTCGGCGTGGGGCCGTTGACGCAGTACTTCCTGCGCTACCTGGTGGTGCGGTTGGAGGCGGCGCCCGCGGCGGACGGGCTCACCGGGGAGGCGCGATGACGGCCGTCGCGGCATCGCGGCGCGCCTGACCGCGTTCGCGCCGCGTTGACCCGCCCGGTGGAAGCATCGGCGCAGGAGGGCGGCCATGTTCGACGGATGGGAAGCGCAGGCGCCGGTGATCGCCAAGGTCGCGTTCGCGATGCTGCTGGGCGGCGCGATCGGCATCGAGCGCGAGATGAAGGACCGGCCCGCGGGCTTCCGCACGCACATGCTGGTGGCCGGCGCGGCCGCGCTGCTGACCGGCATGGGCGACATGATGCTGGCGCTGGCCCAGCACGGCGACGCCGGCCGGGTGCGGATCGATCCGTTCCGGCTGGTGGAAGCGGTGATCGCCGGCGTGTCCTTCATCGGCGCCGGCACCATGATCGCCCACCGCGGGCGCGTGGTCGCCGGCATCACCACCGCGGCGTCGCTGCTGATGGTGGCGGTGATCGGCGTGGCGGTGGGTTTCGGCCACGGCTGGCTGGCGCTGCTCGCCGCCCTGCTGACGCTGTCGGTGCTGTCGGTGCTCGCGTGGCTGGAGCGCCGCGTGTCGCGGCGCCCGGACGACGCGCCGCCGGAGGATGGCGGGCGCGGCGGCAGCGCCTGACGCGGGGGCCGCCGCGGCATCCGTCCGGCTCAGTCGTGCCGCAGCGCCGCGATCGGATCCAGCTGTGCCGCCTGCCGCGCCGGATACACGCCGAAGCCCAGGCCGACCACCGCGCAGAAGCCCGCCGACAGCAGGATCGGCAGCGGCGCCCACGCCACCTGCCAGCCGGCGAAGGTGGCGATCAGGTAGGCCAGCACGCCGCCGAACACCAGCCCCAGCACCGCGCCGGCGATGCAGATGACGGTGGCCTCGCGCAGGAACTGCGCGATCACGTCGCGCCGGCGCGCGCCCAGCGCGCGCAGCAGGCCGATCTCGCGGCGCCGCTCCAGCACGTTGGCCAGCATGATGTTCATGATGCCGATGCCGCCGACCAGCAGGCTGACGCCGGCGATCGCGCCCATCACCACCTGGAAGATGCGCTGGGTCTGCTGGTGCTGCTGGAACAGCTGCTGCGGCACGATCAACTGGTAGTCCGCCATGCCGGCGTGGCGCTGGTCCAGCACCGCGGCCAGCACGCCGGCGCCGGCGGCCAGCCGCTGCGGGTCGTCCAGGCGCAGCAGGAAGCGGTCCACTTCGTCCTCCTGCGGCTGGAAGCGGAAGCGTGCGCGCGCACTGGTCAGCGGCACGTAGATGCGGTTGCTCTCCGAGCCCAGCTGGACGCCTTCGAAATCGTCCTGGCCCAGGTCGCGGTCGGTCAGCACGCCGATCACCTCCAGCCAGACGTGGTTGACCTTGACCAGGCCGCCCACCGCGTCGCCTTTCGGGAACAGGTCGGTGGCCGCCTGGTGGCCGAGCACGGCGACCGCGGCCAGCGCGGCCTCGTCGTCGGCGGTGAACGCGCGGCCCTGCGCGATCTTCAGCGACGACAGCCCGAACCAGTCGGCGCTCACGCCGCTGGCCTGCGCGTCGCTGCGGCCGGTGTCGCTGAAGACGGTGTGCGTGCGCACCTGCTTCTCGGCGGCGTGGCGTTCCGCGCCCGGCACCACGCTCAGCGCGGCGACCGCGTCGGCGACGGTCAGGCCCAGGCTGCGCTCGCGCGTCTCCTTCAGCGTGTCCTCGTCCTGCGGCTTGGCCTCGGCGATCAGGTTGTGCAGGCCCAGGCCCTCGACCAGCCGCAGCGCCTCGCGCCGGCTGCCTTCGCCCACCGCCTGCATCGCCACGATGGCGCCCACGCCGAAGATCATGCCCAGCAGCGTCAGCAGCGTGCGCAGGCGGCGGCGCCACAGTTCCTCCACCGCCTCGCGCCAGACGGTGGGCAGGCGGTTGAGCAGTCCCTTCATGCCTCGTTCCCCCGGGCGTCGTCGCCCGCCTCGTCCGCGCCGCCGTCGTCCGTGCCCGGCGCAGCCTCGTCGTCGTCGCCCGCGGTGGGCACCTCGGCCTGCGACAGGCGCACCTGGTCGCCGGGCCGCAGGCCCGACAGCACCTGCGAGCGCGCGGTGCCGCGCACGCCCAGCTTCACTTCGCGCGCCACGTAGCCGCCGCCCTGCTTCACCTGCACCCAGTGGCGGTCGTCGCGCTGCTCGATGGCGACGTTCGGCACCGCCACCGCGTCCTTCGCGTCCAGCAGGACGACGCTGGCGGCGAAGCGCTGGCCGGGGATCAGGCGGTACTTCTCCACCGCCGCCGACGGCACCGGCGCGCGCATCGACAGGTACTTCACCGGGCTCTCGCGGTTGCGCACCTTGGCCGCGCTGGCGACCCAGGACAACTGGCTGTCGATGCGCTGGTCCGGGCGGCCCAGCGGATGCAGCACCACGGCGTCGCCGGCCTGCACGCCCTGCGCCTCGATCTGCGGCAGGTCGATCTCCACTTCCATCGCCGAGGTGTCGGGCAGGCTGCCGAACTCGAAGCCCGCGCGCAGGTTGGCGCCGACCATCGGCTTGTCGCCCGACCAGTTGGCGGCCAGCAGCAGCACGCCGTCGTTGGGCGCGCGCAGCTCCAGCGCCTCCAGGTCGCCCTTGCGGGTCTGCGCGTTCATGTCGAAGGTGGCGCGCTGCGCGTCCAGCACCGCCAGCTCGGCGCCGCCGCGCGCGCCCGACTGGTCGCGCTGCCATTGCAGCACGCCCTGGCGCACCTGCAGGTATTCCTTGTCCTCGATGGCGTCCAGCACCTGGTTGCGCGCGACGGTGCTGAGGTCGGCCGAGGCGTAGCGTTGGGCGATGCCCAGCTGCACCGCCACCTGCGACAGGTCCACTTCCACCCGGCCCTGGGTGGATTGCAGCCCGCTCTCCTTGGCCGCGCGCGCCAGCGCGTTGCGCTGCAGGTCGATCATCGCCTGCGCCAGCTGCTGCTCGCCCTCGGGCGAGATGAAGCGCGCCAGCAGCTCGCCCTTCTTCACCAGGCTGCCTTCCGGCACCATCCATTCCACCTGCCGCGCGGCCCAGTTCTTGCCGGGCACGGTCAGCGGCGTGGGCTTGGCCGAACGCAGTTCGCCCTCGCCCGACACGCTGAGGACCAGCGGCCCCTGGGCCACGGTCTCGCTGGCGACGGGCGCCTCGGGCCCGCCGCAGGCGGCGAGCAGGCCGGCCAGCGCCAGCACGGGCAGAACGCGAGCGACGCGCATCACTTCGTCCCCCCGGCGATGTCGGGCACGGTCAGTTCCACGCGCACGGCCTGGCCGGGGCGCAGCCTGGCTTTCGCGTCGTCCAGGCGGATCTCCAGGTCCAGCACCGGCACCGGCTGCACCTGCGACTTGCTGCGCACGGCGCGGCCGACGCTGGCCACCTTGCCGTGGTGCACGCTGCCGCCGCCGCCTTCCACCACGATGCGCGCGGGCACGCCGGCCCTGACCCGCTGCAGGTCGCGCTCGGGCAGCTGCGCGCGCACCGCCAGCGTGGCGGGGTCGGGGATCTCGGCCACGGTCTGGCCGCGCCAGACCTGCGAGCCGACGTCGAACTTCTCGCCGTTCCAGTTGCTCTTGTGCATGATCACGCCGTCGCGCGGGGCGGGCAGGTTGAGCGCGGCGATGGACGCCTGCAGGCGGGTCACGTCGGCCTGCGCCTGCTGCAGCTCGGCGTCGACCAGGCGCAGTTCCTGCCGCCGCTGCTCGGCCGCGGCGCGTTCGGCCACCTGCGCCAGCGCGGCGCGGCGCTCGGTGCGGCGGCGGTCCTCGACCAGCTTGTCGTACTCCAGCGCGGCGATCAGTTCGCGCGGCTGCTCGGTCTTGCGGGCGGCCTTGTCGCGCTCGGCCTCGGCCTGGGCGGTGGCCAGGCGCTGGCTGCGCTCGCGCTCGGCCACGTCCAGCGACAGGTTCTCCAGCTCGCGCTTCTTCTCCTGCAGCAGGCTCTGCTTCTCGCTGAGCTGGCGCACCAGCTCGTTGGTGTCGAAGGCGACCACGATCTCGCCCTTCTTCACCGTGCTGCCGTCGGGCGCCAGCTGGGTCAGGTTGAACTGCCACAGCCGGTCCACCGGCGGCGGCACCAGCTGCGAACTGCGCTGCGCGTAGACCTCGCCGTCCACGCGCAGGGTGGCGGCGTGCGCAGCGGGCAGGGCCGCGGCCAGCGCGGCCGCCAGCAGCGGCAGGCGCATGCGGCTCATCGTGCGTTCTCCTTGCCGGCGGCGGCGGCCGGCGGGCGCGCGACCACGCGCACGCTCATGCCCGGCATCAGCGACAGCGCGGCCGAGTCCAGGGTGATGTCGAGGGTGAAGTAGCGCCCTTCGCCCCATTCCGGGCGGCGGTCCGGCGCGCCGGAGATGAACTCGATCTTCCCCGGCACCTTGCGCCCGGGCAGGGCGTCGAACGTCAGTTCGACCGGCTGGCCGACGGCCAGGCCGCGGCGGTCCGGTTCCAGCGCCCACGCACGCACGTTCATGCGGCCGCTGCTGACCACTTCGCCGGCCTTGCTGCCGGGCATGGTCGAGGAGCCTTCGTCGATGCGCCCGCCGATCCAGTTGTTGTTGAAGCCGTGCACGACCACGCCGTCGCGGTCGGCCACCACTTCCGAGGTGCGCACCAGCGCGGCGTGGTAGTCGCGCTGCAGCACCAGCTTCTCGATCTGCAGGCGGCCGTCCTCGATGCGGCGCTGCACGGCGATGCGCGCGGCGTCCAGTTCCTTGCGCTTCAGCGCGACCTCGCGCGTGGTGCGGTCCAGCTCGCCCTGGTGGCGGTCGTAGTCCAGCCCGGAGATCAGGTCGGGCGGGATGGTGGCGTCCAGCTTGGCGGTGGCCAGTTCGGCCTCGGCGTCCACCAGCGCCATCTCCGCCTCCACCGCCTTGACCTGCAGCTCGGCGACGTCCTTGGCGTCCTTGGCGCGGCCCTGCTCGATCTGCGCCTCCAGGTCGGGGATGCGGCTGGCCGACTGGCCCGGGTCGATGCGCAGCACCACGTCGCCCTTTTTCACCCGCTCGCCTTCCGGCACGTAGTAGCGGATGACCACCGGCGAACTGTTGGACTGCGGGGTGAGGATCAGCTGCGCGTCGATGGCGCGCACCTCGCCGGTCAGCACCACGGCCTGCGCCGGCGCGACGGCCAGGGCGAGCGCGGCCAGCACCGCCCTACTGGAGCGCGTCATGTTCCACCTTCCCGTCGCGCAGCTTCACCTGGCGCGGGGCGCGCGCGGCGATGTCGTTGTCGTGGGTCACCAGCACCACGGTCTGGCCGCCGGCGTGCACTTCGTCGATCAGCGCCAGCACGTCGGCAGCGCTGCGGGAATCCAGGTTGCCGGTGGGCTCGTCGGCCAGCAACAGGGCCGGCTGCAGCAGCAGCGCGCGGGCGATGGCGGCGCGCTGCATCTGCCCGCCGGACAGTTCGCTGGGCCGGTGGTCGCGGCGCTCGGCCAGGCCCACGCGCTCCAGCAGCGCCAGCGCGCGCTCGTGCGTGCCGGGCGGCGGCTGGCGGTGGAAGCGCAGCGGCAGCATGACGTTCTCCAGCACGGTCAGGCGCGGCAGCAGGTGGAAGCTCTGGAACACGAAGCCGATGCGCCGGTTGCGCAGGTCGCTGCTGGCCTCGTCGTCGAAGGTGGCGACGTCGCGCCCTTCGAACAGGTAGTGCCCGGCGTTGGGATGGTCCAGGCAGCCCAGGATGTTCAGCAGGCTGGACTTGCCCGAGCCCGACGGCCCGGTGATGGCGACGAACTCGCCCTGGCCGATGCGCAGGTCCACCCCCGCCAGCGCCTTCACGGTCTGCCCGCTCATGGCGTAGTGGCGCTGCACGCCTTGCAACTCGATCATCGTCTCCCCTTCGTTCCCTCGCGTCCTGTCGACCGCCGCGCGCCGCGAAGGTTCCCGTACGGCAGGGAACGTATCGAGGCAGGGACGGGCGCCGGTCGGCTTCCTTCGCGGCGGAGGGGGAGCATCCCAGAACGGGGGTGACGCGTGCAACCGTGGCCTGGGTCATGCCGCGATGGCGGCGTGCCTTGAGCCATGGTGGCGCTTTCCGGCCATGCCTGTCGCCGCTCCGGCAGGGTCCCATGGCCGCCAGGGGCATTGAACGCCGGAACGCGTGCCCTCAGTTGTCCAGGTACATCCATCGGCAAGCGGAGAAAGAAGATGCCGGCCTTCAGCGTCGTCAGGACCCTCGCGTGCATCGCGCTCCTCGCCACCGCCCTTGCGGCCCACGCCCATGGGAACGAGGACTCGCTCCAGGCCGTGCAGGACGCTCTGGTCTCGTGGTCCGCGTCCGATTTTTCCGATCACGGCCCCCGGGCAGAGAAAGTCAGGAACGTGCATGTACGCTACGCCGAGAAGGACGGCGGCGAGCGGAGTTACATGCTGTGCGGCCAGTTCCTGCCGGCCGGCGGAACCGGTGTCGGCTGGATGCAGTTTGCGACGATAAAGACGGATCCCTACGAACAATGGATCGGAGGCCAGGCCGAGGCGCTCTGCGAGCGGGCGTTGCCGTTGTCCGCAGGCGATGACGACCTGTCCGCCGCGCTCCAGGCGCGGTTGGGCGGGGGCCCGGTTTCCATCGGGCAGCCGTAGGCGTTCTCCCGGGCCGCAGCCGACGCCCGGCAGTTCATCCAGCTCGACTCAATCAGCCACCAGGTGCACGCTGTGCGACAGCGCAATCTCGCGAAGTGATGGGTGAGCGCAGTACGTCAGGCCGGGCAGGCCGGCGATAGGGAAGTTGCCGCGTCGGGGACGTACTACCATGCGGCCTGGCGGTTCCATCCGAGCCGACACCGCTTCGCGGCCAGGCTCGATCCGGGCATCGGATGTGGCGAACAGGAGACGGCAATGGCGAAGGTCACCGGCATCGGCGGCGTGTTCTTCAAGAGCAGGCACGACAGCGCGGCGCTGGCCGCGTGGTACCACAAGCACCTGGGCCTGCCGCTGGAGAGCTGGGGCGGCGCGGTGCTGCGGTGGTCCGACGACCGGGCCGAGGACGGCGGGCTGACCGTGTGGACCGTCGCGGCGAAGGACAGCCAGTGGTTCAGCCCCAGCGACTCGCCCTTCATGATCAACTACCGCGTCGACGACCTCGACGCGCTGCTCGCGCAGCTGTGCGCGGACGGCGTGGCCGTCGTCGGCGGGCCGGAATCGCACGAGAACGGCAAGTTCGCCTGGGTCATGGACCCGGAAGGCAACAAGGTGGAGCTGTGGGAACCGATGGTGTGGGATGAGAAGAACAAGGGCGCATGAGGTCACTGACGGCGTATGGCGCATGACGTCCAAGCCGATGCCGTGTTGTGGCCGGGATGGGCGCAGGTGAGACCATTTCCCCGGTCGCCCCCACGGGGCGCACGTGGCGATGCCGCCTGATTCCGGTCCACGCCACCATGGGGAGTGCGCGATGAACCTGCTGCTCATGCTGGCGTTCGCCTGCTTGGCCGGCTTCAAGTTCCTCCCGGTATTTTCCGAGGGTGGCAGCCTCGTGCCCGCCATCGTCTTCCTGCTCATGTTCGGTGCGCCGCAATTGCCGTGGGTGCTGGTGTGCAGCGCGCCGCGGCCTTCCCGTTTCCGCATGCGGGTGACGCTGCTCATCGCGTGCGTGTTCCTCTGCACGTCGGTGCTCTTCGGCTATTTCCCGGGCGTCGCGCCTCCCGCCTGGGGCGGCGAAGGCCGCTTCGAGGTGCCCGTGGCGCTGCTGGTGGAAGGCGCGGTCTCGCTGGCGGGACTGATCGCCTTGCTGGTGTTCCAGGGAAGGCAGGGCGCGGCCGGTACGCCGCCGCGTCCGGATGCAGCCTAGGCGGGCGAGTGGTCGCGCCGCGCGGCCGCGCCGGCCTTCGCGACGCTCAATCCGCCAGCACCATCCGCTCGCGCGCCCATTCGTGCAGCGCCTGCACATGTTCGGCCATCAGCATTGACCACGGCGCCTTCTCACAGTGGCGCCCTCCTGGCTCAATCGGCACCCGCGTTCATGCCTCGCATGGTGTCCCTCGCTCGATGGTCCCGGCTTCGATCCGAAACAGCCCATGGTCTGGTCGATTGCGGCACCACGGACTTCAGGGCATGATCCGGCATGTGCCGCATGGCCACGCAGCGTTGCTGCGCGCCCACTGTCTGGTTGCCTACGGAGACCGGCACTCATCCCATGTAAACAGGAGGTTTTCATGAAAGCGCTTGCTCTGTCCCTGTGTTTTGCAACGTTGGCCGCCGGCTGCGCCACCTCACAAGAGTGGTCGGTTTCGGGAGGAAAGGGAGCCGATCGCGTTGTGCGGGTGGCTTATGCAACCAGTGATCTGGCGAATCCTCCCATCAGCGATCGAAAAGCCGGGCGCTTGGCGGCACGGCAGTGCGATCTCAATGGGTACAGCGGCACCGAGAACGAGATTCGGGGCACGTTGCAGTGCACCAGTGGCAGCCAGGACAATGCGTGCTCATCGTGGCGGGTGGAGCACGAATATCAGTGTTCCGGCAATGTCGAAGCTTCGGCTGCGACGCAGTTGTCATCCACGGTTCGCATGGATCCTTACGCCGTGCGACAGCGGTGAAGGACCTGCGAGCATGAGCCCGCGCCTCATCCGAGCCATCGAATGAGCGCGCGGGCACATGTCGTCCTTTGAGCCTGGCCTCAAGTCACCTTTGAGGTCTTGATGAAGTCCCTGGCTCCAGGCCAGGGCATTCAATCCGCCGGCACGGTCCGCTCGCGCGCCCATTCGCGCAGCGCCTGCACCTGTTCGGCCATCAGCACGGACAGCGGGCGGGTGCCGCGGATCTCGTGCATCAGCAGGTCGGTGTCCAGCGCCTTCTGCTCGGCGTGGGCGGCGTACAGGCCGGAGACGACGGCCTGCTCCAGTTCGGCGCCGGAGAAGCCGTTCGCGGCGGCGGCCAGGGCGGGCAGGTTGAAGGCGTCCGGGTCCAGCTGGCGGCGGGCCAGGTGCACGCGCAGGACGTCCACGCGGGCGTCGGGCGAGGGCAGGTCGACGAAGAAGATCTCGTCGAAGCGGCCCTTGCGCAGCAGTTCCGGCGGCAGGTCCTGGACCTGGTTGGCGGTGGCGACCAGGAACACCTGCCCCGCGTTCGCCGACCCCTTGCGCTCCGCCATCCACGTCAGCAGGTAGCCCAGCACGCGGCGGGAGACGCCGCCGTCCTCGCCGCCGCCGCTGGCCAGGCCCTTCTCGATCTCGTCGATCCACAGCACGCACGGCGCCAGCTGCTCGGCCGAAGCCAGCGCGGCGCGCAGGTTCTTCTCGGTCTCGCCGTGGTACTTGTCGTACAGCGTGCCGAAGTCCAGCCGCAGCAGCGGCACGCCGAAGCCGGCCGCGGTCGCCTTGGCCAGCATCGACTTGCCGCAGCCCTGCACGCCCAGCAGCAGCACGCCCTTGGGCAGGTCCAGGCCCGGCGGCGGGTTGCCGCCGACGAACACCGCGCGGCGCTGCTCGATCCAGCGCTTCAGCCGGCCGGCGCCGGCGACGTCGGCGAAGCGGGCGGTGTCGTATTCGTAGTGCAGGTGGCCGCTGCGGTTGAGCAGTTCGAACTTGAGCCTGTTCAGCGCCGGCAGGTCGTCGGCCTTGAGCGCGCCGTCGTCGAAGATCAGCTGGCGGGCGATCCGGCGCGCGTCCACCAGGTCCAGGCCCTGCAGGTTGCGCACGATCTGCTTCACCGCCTCGCCGTCGGCTTCCACCCGGCGGCCGCCGTGCTCGCGGGCGTAGTGCTCGGCTTCCTCGCGCACCATCTTCAGCAGGGCAGGGCCGTCGGGCAGGCGCGGGTTGAAGCGCACCGCCAGCGCGTCCAGTTCGGCCGGCAGTTCGATCTTCGCGCCCACCAGCACCACCACGTGCGGCAGGCTGTGGCGGCGCTGGACGATGTCGCGCAGCTGGCGCTGGCTGCTGGCGTAGCCCAGGTAGGGGTGGAAGTCGAGCAGCAGGTAGATGCCGCGCTGGTCGGCCTGCTTGATCGCCTGCAGGGCGGCGCTGGCGTCGGGCGGGCCGACGGCCTCGTCCTCGCGGTCCATGTCCAGCCGGCGCAGGCCCTCGGTGATGCTCCAGCGGAACAGCGCCCGCCACACCCGGCCCAGCGCCTGCCGGAACAGCTCCACCACGCGGGCCTCGTCCTGGGTCTCGACGACGATCAGCGGGGTGTTGGCGCGGATCAGCGCGGTCAGGTCCTGCAGTTCGTTCATGGGGCGTCCGGTCCGTGGGGACGGAACGATAACAGCAGGAACGAGCGGAGAGGAACGAGGAACGAGAGCGATGGTTCCCGCCCTTCCTCACTCCTCGTTCCTCTCCCCTCGTTCCTGCCTTTCCGCTTTAACCACCCCGGTGTACCCTGCGGGCTCCCCGGGCAACGAGGTGCGCGCATGAAGACGATTCTGGTCGCCAGCTCCAAGGGCGGCGCGGGCAAGACCACCCTGGCGACCAACCTGGCCGCGTATTTCGCGCTGGATGGCAAGCGCACGGTGCTGGTGGACGCCGATCCCCAGCATTCGTCCACCCGCTGGGCCGAGCGCCGCGCCGAACTGGACAGCGCGGTGCTGCCGATCGACGCCAGCGGCAAGCGCGCCTGGCGCGCATGGCTGCCGGAGGACGCCGAGCGGGTGGTGATCGACGCCGCCGCCGGTGCCATGGCTGACGACCTGGACGGCTTCCTGGAGCACGCCGACGCGGTGGTGGTGCCGGTACTGCCGTCGGCGCTGGACATCGAGGCCACGGTCGGCTTCCTGAACACCCTGGCCAAGGTGCCGCGCGTGCACAAGCGCAAGCTGCCGGTGGGGCTGGTGGTCAACCGCAGCAAGCCGTGGACCAACGCCTCCCAGCAGGCCGTCGAGATGCTCAAGACCTGGCCCTACCCGGTCGTCGCCCAGCTGCGCGACACCCAGGCCTACGTGGTGCTGGCGGGACTGGGGCGCAGCCTGTTCGACTATCGTTCCGCCCAGGTCCGCGACCACCAGGCCGACTGGGACCCGTTGCTCAAATGGATCAAGAAGGCCTAGGGCCTGTTGACGCTGATGACGCATGTCGCATGGACATTCCGTGGCCGTCAGGTGGTGTTGCGTGGCGCCGTGCCTGACGGGCCGTCAGGCCAAGCCGCGCGGCGCCGCATGGCGGCCACGGAATGTCCACCCGCAGGGCCGGTCCTGCGGACGCACGCAACGGCGTCATGCGCACCGTCGTTCTTCCTTGCCGCGCACGCCCGCAGAGCCGGTGCGGCATGCGTCATCAGCGTCAACAGGCCCCGAGCCGAAGGAGTCGTTGTCCCATGCGTGAACTGATCCTGCTGCGCCATGCCCATGCCGAACCGGCCACCACCGGCCAGTCGGACCTGGACCGCCCGTTGTCGCCGCAGGGCCTGGCCGAGGCCGAGGCCGCCGCACGCTGGCTGAAGGACCAGGGCCTGGTGCCCGACCGCGTGCTGTGCTCGCCGGCGCGGCGCGCGCGCGAGACGATGGAGGCGGTGCTGGAGGCCATCGGCTACGTGGAGCAGCGGCTGGAGGAGCGCATCTACGAGGCCACGCCCGGCACGCTGGCCGACCTGGCCGACCAGCACCGCGAGGCCGAGCGGCTGCTGATGGTGGGCCACAACCCCGGCTTCGAGCAGCTGGCGGCCCTGATGTATTCCGGGCGGACCAGCGACTACCGCGGCATGCCGCCCGCCGGCGTGGCGGTGCTGACGCTGCCGGTGGACGTCTCCATCGAACCGGGAGTGGCGCAACTTTCCGCCTTCTGGTGGCCATGACGCCGGCGGTACCCGGCGTCGTGCGGCTGGCCGTGCTGGGGCTGGGTGCGCTGCTGGCCGCGCCGGCGCTGGCGGACGGGCGCAACGATTTCGATCCCGCGCACACGCGCCTGGGCTTCGAGCTGCGCACGCGCTGGGGGCAGGTGCTGGACGGCGTGTTCCAGCGCTACGAGGGCGCGGTGGAGCACCTGCCCGACGGCCGCCAGCAGGTCCGCCTGCGCATGTACACGCGCGACGTGGAGATCGTCGACCATCCGCGCTACAGCGACTGGGCGCGCAGCGAGAAGTTCTTCGACGCCGACCGCTACCCGGTGGTCACCTTCACCTCCCGGCCGTACGACCCGGTGCTGCTGTACGACGGCGGCGAGCTGGAAGGCGAGCTGAGCATCAAGGGCATCAGCCGGCCGCGCAGCCTGCAGGTGGCGCCGGCGACCTGCCCGCACCCGTCCGTCGACTGCGACGTGGTGGCGACCGGCGCGGTGCGCCGCAGCGACTACGACATGGACGACTGGATGCTGGCGGTCAGCGACCGCGTGGTGTTCGTGCTGCGCGCGCGCATCCGGAGCGGGAAGGCGCCGTGAACCTCCGTCTCCCGGCGTTGGCCGCGCGCGCCGCGGTGCTGTGCGTGGCGCTGCTGGGCAGCGCCTGCGCCAGCCTGTCCGACCGCCAGCGCGACCAGGCCGCCGGCATCGCCGCCGCCGCCCGCTCGCAGGTGGTCGAATGCGCCCGGCCCGACGCCTGCGCGCAGCCGTCGCCGCTGTACGACCTGGGCGGGCAGGCGCGGGCCGCCTCCGCGCCCGCCGCCCCGCGCCACTACGCGGTGATCCTGGACCAGGGCTCGGATGCACTGCTGGCGCGGCTGAACCTGATCCGCAGCGCGCGCGCGCGCATCGACCTGCAGACCTACATCTTCGACAAGGACGACAGCGCGCGGCTGGTGCTGGACGAACTGCTGGCCGCGGCGCGGCGCGGGGTGAAGGTGCGCGTGCTGATCGACCAGCTCTCGGCCATCGCCGACCTGGAGATCCTGGCGGCGCTGTCCGGCGCGCACGCCAACTTCGCCATCCGCATCTACAACCCCAGCTTCGGCAAGGCCAAGCTGAACTACCTGGACTACGCCGGCAGCGTGCTGTGCTGCTTCCGCCGCTTCAACCAGCGCATGCACACCAAGCTGCTGCTGGTGGACGACGCCATCGGCATCAGCGGCGGGCGCAACTACCAGGACGACTATTTCGACTGGGACGCCGAATACAACTTCCGCGACCGCGACGTGCTGGTGGCGGGGCCGGAGGCGGCGGCGATGGCGGCCAACTTCCAGGCCTTCTGGGACGCCCGGCGCAGCGTGCCGGCGGAGCGCCTGAACGACGTCGGCCGCACCCTGCTGCGCACCGGCGTGCCGGCGATGCCGGCGCCGCATTACCTGCGCCCGGAGCGGGTGCGGGCGGCCAGCGACGACGCCAGCGATCCGCAGGTCATCCGCGAGCGCTTCGTCGACGCGGCCTTCGCGGTCGCCGACGTGCGCTACATCGCCGACCTGCCGCAGAAGCACCGGCGCGAGCGCCGCGACGACGACGCGCCGGCGGCGCCGGAACTGGAGGCGCTGATGCGCGCCGCGCGGTCGGAGATCCTGCTGCAGACGCCGTACCTGGTGATGTCGAAGCAGGCGCAGGCGATGTTCCGCGAGATGCGCAAGCGCCAGCCGCCGCCGCAGGTGGTGGTGTCGACCAACAGCCTGGCGGCGACCGACAACCCGGTCGTCTATTCGATGTCGTTCAAGTACAAGCGCCGCTACCTGCGCGAGTTCGGCTTCCGCATCCACGAATACAAGCCGTTCCCCGAGGACGCGCCGGTGGACTACGCGGCGCTGATGCCGGAAGGGCCGCCGCTGCCCTCGCCGGCGGCCGGCGAGGGTGTTGGCAGCGGTGCCGGCAGCGGCGGCAGCGGGCGCATCCGCGGGCCGTCGGGCTCGATCGGACCCTCGGGCGGCTCGCAGGGCGAGACCACGCGGCGGCTGCAGCGCACCGAGTCGCGGCCGTCGTTCCTGAGCCGCGGCGCGGGCGCCGAGCCGCTGCCGCTGAAGCGCGCCGGCGTGCGCATGGGCCTGCACGCCAAGTCGATGGTGATCGACGGCGAGACCGCGGTGATCGGCACGCACAACTTCGATCCGCGCTCGGAGACCTACAACACCGAGGCGGCGGTGGTGATCCGCGACGAGGCCTTCGCGCGGGCGCTGGCGGCCAGCATCGAGCGCGACATGTCGCCGCGCAACGCCTGGGTGATCGCGCCGCGCGCCAAGCCGCCGGTGTTCTCCGGGCTGGACTACAGCCTGGGCAAGGTGTCGGAAGCCCTGCCGGTGTTCGACCTCTGGCCGTGGCGCTACGCGACCAGCTACGAGTTCAGGCCCGGCCCGGACTGCCCGCTGCCGGTGGCGCCGAAGGACCCCGCGTTCCACCGCTGCTACGTCTCGGTGGGCGACTTCCCCGAGGTCAACGTCGGGCCGAAATGGCTGTACACCCGCATCCTGACCGCCTTCGGCGCGGGACTGGTACCGATCCTGTAGCACCCGCGCCACCCTGTAGGAGGGGCTTCAGCCCCGATGCTTTTCCGTCACGAACCGGAATGCCCGCCGGCCGCCGCGATGCGCTGCCGGGTTTCCTGCCGTCTGGCCGGAAAGCATCGGGGCTGAAGCCCCTCCTACAGGGATCCGTGCGTAGAATCCGGGCCACCCTCTCTCCGATCCGCCGCCCATGGCCTTCCGCGCTCCCGTCGACCTCGCCGCCGTCAACGCCCACGCCGCCGACACGCTGGTGTCGAACCTCGGCATCGTCGTCACCGAGGCCGGCGAGGACTGGCTGCGCGGCACGATGCCGGTGGACGCGCGCACGGTGCAGCCCTACGGCATCCTCCACGGCGGCGCCTCGGTGGCGCTGGCCGAGACGCTGGGCAGCGTGGCGGGCAACCTGTGCGTGGACACCGCGAAGGAGAGGGTGGTGGGCCTGGAGATCAACGCCAACCACGTGCGCGCGATGCGCGGCGGCACGGTCACCGGCACGGCGCGCGCGCTGCACGTGGGCCGCAGCACGCAGCTGTGGGAGATCCGCATCGAGAACGATGAAGGCAAGCTGGTCTGCGTCTCGCGCCTGACCCTGGCGGTGGTGCCGGTGGCGAAAAGCTAGTGGGGAGTGGAGAGGAGTGAGGAGTGAGTTGCAGGTGGACGGTTCCGCGAGCCACGCTCACTCCTCACTCCTCTCCCCTCACTCCTCCGGTTCCCCTCACGCCTCCCGCCCCTCTCCTGCTATCGTGACGGCATGACGCCTCCCCCTGTTCATGTTGCCCGCCGCGGAAGCGGCGCGGCGCGGGCTTTCCGCTACCTGTACCGCGTGCCGTTGCTGGTGGTCCACCTGCTGGTCTTCCTGCCGGTCACGCTGCTGTGCCTGTCGCCGCTGCTGGCGTGGGTGCGCATGGACGGGGAATCGCTGGGCGACGTGGCGGTGCGGCACTGGTCCGGCGGGTTGATGCGGATCTTCGGGTTCCGCCTGCGCCGGGTGGGCACGCCGCTGCAGGGCGCCACGCTGTTCGTGGCCAACCACGTCAGCTGGATCGACATCGAGGCGCTGCACAGCCAGCGCATGATGGGCTTCGTGGCCAAGCACGAGATCCGCGGCTGGCCGGTGGTGGGCTGGCTGGCGGCGCAGGGGCAGACCATCTTCCACCAGCGCGGCAGCCAGGAATCGCTGGGCGGCGTGCTGCAGGCGATGATGCAGCGGCTGCGCGAGGGGCGCTCGGTGGGGGTGTTCCCGGAAGGCCGCACCCGCGACGGCTGCGCGGTGGGGCCGTTCCACGCGCGCATCTTCCTGGCCGCGGTCGAGGCCGACGTGCCGGTGCAGCCGGTGGCGCTGCGCTACGGGCCGCGCGGCAGCGCGCAGCCGGTGGTGGCGTTCGCGCCGAAGGAGAGCTTCTTCGCCAACTTCGTGCGCCTGCTGGGCGAACCGGCGCGCTCGGCCGACATCTGCTTCCTGGAGCCGATCCGCACCGCCGACGTGGAAGGCCGCCGGCGCATCGCCGACCTGTCGCGCGAGCGCATCGTGCAAGCGATGGCCGAGGCCTGAGCGGCCGGGTTGACGGCGTTGCGACGTATTCGAGGGAATACTCCACTCGCCGGTGCCACCCTCGCCACGACGCTGCCGCGATGACCCCATGATCACTGCCGCCGACTACCGCCCGCCGCGCTGGCTGCGCAACCCGCACCTGCAATCGGTGCTGGGCTCCAGCGCGCTGCGCCGCCGCCGCGGCCTGCGCGCGCTGGCCGGGAGCGGCGCGGTGACGGTGGAGCACATCGTCGACGGCGGCGACGGCGTGCGCCTGCAGGGCTTCCTCAGCCGCATCCCGGCGCGCGCGCCGCAGGGCCTGGCGCTGCTGCTGCACGGCTGGGAGGGCAGCGCCGATTCCAGCTACATGCGCATGACCGCCGCCCAGCTGCTGGCGCGCGGCTTCGACGTGTTCCGGCTGAACTTCCGCGACCACGGCGACACCCACCATCTCAACGAGGACCTGTTCCACTCCAACCGGCTGGACGAGGTGGTGCACGCCGCGCTCGACGTGTCGCGGCGCTTCGCCGGCGGCGCGCCGATGCGGGTGGCGGGCTATTCGCTGGGCGGCAACTTCGCGCTGCGGCTGGCCCTGCGCGCGCCGCAGGCCGGCCTGGCGCTGGCGCACGTGGCGGCGGTCTGCCCGCTGCTGGACCCGGCCACGACGATGGAGCGCATCGAGAACGGCCTGCCGTTCTACGACTGGTACTTCGCCCGCAAGTGGCGGCGCTCGCTGGAGCGCAAGCGCAGCCTGTTCCCGCAGCGGCACGACTTCGACGACACCGTGCTGGCGCTGGACATCCGCGCGCTGACCGACTGGCTGGTGCAGCGGCACACCGCGTTCGGCACGCTGGAGGCCTACTTCGACGGCTACGCCATCGCCGGCGACCGGCTGGCCGGGCTGGCGGTGCCGGCGCACATCCTGATGGCCGAGGACGACCCGGTCATCCCGTTCGACACCTTCCGCGACTGGGCGCTGCCGGCGCAGGCCACGCTGGAGATCGCCCCGTGGGGCGGGCACTGCGGCTTCATCGAGAACGCCGCCTGCGACGGCTACGCCGAGCGCTGGGTGGCCGAACGCCTGGCCGGCGCCCCTGCCTGAGCCGGGAGCGGCCGCTACAACGCGCCGTTACAATCGGCGTTTGCCCGAACCCTGGTAGTCCCCATGTACGACCCCATCCTCGATGCCCTGCGCCGCGGCGCGGTGGCCGACGCCCTGGCCGCCGCGCAGGCGCTGGCCGCCGCGCGGCCCGACGACGCCCAGGCGCTGCGCTGGCTGTCCGCCGCCCAGCTGCAGGACGGCCAGGCCGACGCCGCGCTGGCCAGCATCGACCGCGCCATCGCGCTGGCGCCGGAGAACGCCGACCTGCACCTGGCCCGCGCCGGCGTGCTGGTGGGCAGCCGCCGCCCCGACGAGGCGCAGGCCGCGCTCGACCAGGCGACCGGGCTGGACCCCAACCAGTTCACCGCCTACGTCATCCAGGCGCAGCTGGCGCTCGGCCGCGGCGACCTGGACGAAGCCGAGCGGCTGAACCGGCTGGCCGCCCGCGTGGCGCCGGACCACCCGCAGCTGGCGGCCGTCGAGGGCATGGTGGCGCTGCGCCGCGGCGACGCCGACGCGGCGCTGAAGATCGTGACCCCGGCGCTGCAGGTGGCGCCGGAGGACGTGCAGCTGCGCTACGCGCTGGGCTTCATCCACATGGCGCTGGGCCACTGGGCCTTCGCCGAGCAGGCCTTCCGCGGCGTGGTCGACAAGACGCCCGGCGCCGACAGCCTGCGCAGCCTGATCGCCGACCTGGTCCGCCGCCAGGGCCGCCCGGCCGACGCCGCCGACGAGCTGGCCCCGCTGGTGGCGAAGAACGGCGCGCCGGCGCTGCACCGCTACGTAGGCCACCTGCGCCTGGCCGCGGGGCAGAACGAGGAAGCCCTTGCCTCCTTGCGGATTGCGCTGGCCGGGCAGCCGCGCGACCGCGACACCGTGCTGGCGATCGTCGAGGCCTGGCGCCGCCTGGGCGCGCAGGACGACGCCCGCAACACCCTGGACGCCGCGCTCGCCACCACGCCGGATGCGCACGACCTGTGGCTGGCGCGCCTGCTGTTCGAAGCCGTCGGCAGCGCGGAAGCGCGCGCGGTGGTCGAGCGCTGGGTGTCGGCGATGCCGGCCCACGTGCCGGCGCTGGAGGCGCAGATGTCGGTGCTGGACGGCGCCGGCGAGGACGAGGCGGCCGAGGCCGTCGCCCGCCGCATCGTCGAACTGGAACCGGGGCGCGCCAGCGGCGAACAGCGGCTGGTCGAGGCGCTGCTGCGGCGCGACCCGATGGCGGCCATCGCCCGCGTCGGCGAACTGGCCGGCAAGGCCACCGAACCCCACCACAAGCGCGGCCTGCGCAGCTGGCAGGCGTTCGTCCGCGACCGCGCCGGCCGGTACGCCGAGGCCGCGGCCACCTGGGCCGAGATCGCCCGCGAACTGGCGCCTTCGCGCCTGCCGCTGTGGACGCCGAGCGGCGCGCAGGGCCCCTGGCCCGACCTCGCCCCGATCCCGATGGCGTCCGCCGGCCGGCCGTACCCGATCCTGCTGTGGGGCGCGCCGGGCACCGTCGTCGAGTCGATCGCCGGCGTGCTGGGCGCGATCAGCAACCGCGTGCGCGGCGACCGCTTCCTGCCCGAGCCGCCGATGGATCCGCTGCAGAACTACCACACGCCGGCGCGGCTGCTGTCCGGCGAGCTGTCCGGCGAAGCCTGCGTGGCCGAATGGCGGCAGGCCTTGGCCAAGCGCTCGGAGGACGGCGGCATCGTCGACTGGTTGCCGTGGTGGGACAACGCGCTGCTGCTGGCGCTGCGCCCGCACCTGCCGGAAGCGCTGCTGATCTTCGCCGTGCGCGATCCGCGCGACGCCTTCCTGGACTGGCTGGCCTTCGGTTCGCCGGCGCCGCTGGCGCTGGACGACCTGGACGCCGGTGCGCGCTGGCTGGCGTCGCTGTTCGCGCAGGTCGCCGACCTGCACGAACACGACCTGTTCCCCAGCCGCCTGATCGCGATGGACGACATCAAGGACGATGCCGCCGCGGTGGCGCAGGCGCTGGGCCGGGCGCTGGGCGCGCAGCTGGCCGAACCGCCGTCGTCCGGCGCGCGCCGCTTCCCGGCCGGCCACTGGCGCCACTACGCCGGGGCGCTGGCCGGCCCGTTCGCGGCGCTGACGCCGGTGGCGGTGCGGCTGGGCTACCCGGAAGCCTGATTCCTTCCTCCACCGACAGGAGCGACGCATGCGTATCTGGAGCGACAGTTTCGAGAACACCCGGCCGATCCCGGCCGAGTTCGCGATGGGCCAGCCGGACGGCTTCGCGCCGAACCGCAACCCGCACCTGGCCTGGGACGGCGTGCCGGACGGGACGCAGTCCTTCGCCCTGCTGTGCATCGACCCGGATGCGCCCACCGTGCCCGAGACGGTCGGCCGCGACGACGTGCAGATCCCGGTCGAGCAGCCGCGCGCGCACTTCGTCCACTGGGCGATGGCCGACATCGCCCCCGGCGTGCGCGAGATCGCCGCGGGCAGCTGCAGCGACGGCGTCACCGCCAGGGGCAAGCCGCAGCCCGCCGGGCCGGCGGGCGCGCGCCAGGGGTTGAACGACTACACCGGCTGGTTCGCCGGCGATGCGCAGATGGGCGGCGACTACCGGGGCTACGACGGCCCGTACCCGCCGTTCAACGACCTGCGCGTGCACCGCTACTTCTTCCGCCTGTTCGCGCTGGACGTGGCGTCGTTGCCGCTGCCCGAGCGCTTCACCGCCGCGGACGTGGAGCGTGCGATGCACGGGCACGTGCTGGCCGAAGCCACCGTCCACGGCAGCTACACGCTGAATCCCTCGCTGCGCGGCTGATCGGCCGGATCGACGCCCGCCGCCCGCCCGGCGGGCCGACGCATACCGTCCCGTAGGAGCGGGCCATGCCCGCGATGCTCTTGTCCGTGCCGGTCAGAAAAGCATCGCGGGCATGGCCCGCTCCTACCGGGGTGGGGTCACTCCTGGCGCGGCGGCTCCGCGCCGGCCGGCGGCGTGCGCCACTGCCAGCGGCCGTCGGCGGCGATGACGAGGCAGGTGCCCGTGGGCGGGCATTCGGGCGCGACGCGGACCGCGTCGGCCGGCAGCCCCAGCCGCCACGCCAGCCCCATCGGGCCGATGGCGTAGAAGCGCTGCTCGTCGGCCACGGCCACGGGCAGCGGCGCGGCGACCGGCTGCCGCTCCAGCGCCTGCAGGGTCGCTTCGGCCCAGCGCGCGCGGCCGATCAGGCCCGGGTGGTCCAGTCGGCGCGTGCCTTCCACCGCGATCCACGACGACAGCGCGACCAGCGCCGCGACCGCGATGGCCCGCCCGCCGTCGGCGACGCAGTGCGCCAGCACGATCACCGGCAGCACCGCGGCGATGGCCGCGTAGTACTCGTAGTTGTTCCACAGGAACAGGAAATACGGCCCGTAGGCGAGCCCGGCGAACAGGACCACGGCGATCCACTGGCGGCGCGCCAGCAGCGACCGGCCGCGCCACAGCGCGATGCCCCAGGCGGCCAGCATGGGAAGGGCGGTGGCGGCGATCCAGGCCAGGGCGTGCATGCGGTCGCCGGCGAGCGCCATGCGCAGGGCCTCGCGCGGCACGTTCGACATCCAGGCCACCAACGAGAACGCGTTGCGGACGAGGTTGCCGCCCAACGTCAGCGTGTAGGCGGCGTCGGTATCGGCGGTGAAGCGCGCGCGCAGCACCAGCCACACCGCGACCAGGGCCACGCACGCGCCCCATGCCGCGACCTCGCCGCGGTCCGGGCGGCGCACCGCGACGAACCCCGCCACGACGAGCATCAGCGCCGGCGTCAGCGCCGCCGACTCCTTGCTCAGCAGCGCCAGCGCCAGCAGCAGCGGCAGCGAGGCGAGCAGGATCGCGCGCACGCCGCGCGCCGCGTCGCGCGCGCTCACCCACGCGGCCAGCAGCAGGGTGGTGAACAGCGTCAGCATGGCGTTGTTGGCGGCCGCGGCCCAGTGCACCGGCAGCAGGTGCATCCCCAACGTGGCGTACACGGCGCCGGCGAGCGCGGCGGTGCGGCCGGCGTGCGGCCAGCGGCAGGCGCGCGCCAGGCGGAACCCGAACAGCGCGACGCCCAGGCTGGCCAGCACGTGCAGCACCAGGCTCACGGCGTGCGCGGCGTGGACGCTGCCGCCCATCGTCGCGTCGATCCAGCGCCAGTAGCCTTCCTGCGACAGCGGCCGCCAGAAGCGCGGCGGCGACGCCGGCCAGAAGTCCGACCACCACGGCGCGCCGGCGGCGTTGGTGGCGTGCGCGGCGTGCAGGAAGCCGTAGTCGTCGCCCCAGAACGGCGTCTCCAGCGCCGGCCACCACATCAGCAGCGCGGATGCGGCCAGCAGCGCCGCGGCGATCCAGGGAAGGGGGGAAGCGGTCCTTGCGTGGTTCATCGACGGCGCGCCGGTTGCGGTGGCGCGCCACTATACCGGCTGGCCGGACGACCGATGCGCCCCGGGCGGAGCGCGCCGTAGCGATGCGGTGCGCTCCGCGGGGTGGGCAAGCCTTACTTCTTCTCGCTGGCGGACTCCACCACCATGTCCAGCACGTACGCCTGCGACGAACCGTCGGCGGGTGGGTTCTTCACCGTGTAGCGGTCCACGCGCAGCACGTTGCGCACGCCGGGTTCGTGGGTATAGCCCTCGATCTCGTCGTAGAAGTGCTGGAACTCGCCGGGCGCGCCGGTCTTCAGGCCCTTGTCGTCGTACTGGACCTCGCGCACCTGCAGGCATTGCTTGTCCGGGATCAGCGGATGGCTGCAGGGCTTGGTCTCGGCCGCGACCTCCAGGAACACGCGCGCGCCGGGACCGCCGTAGCGGGTCTCGGCGGTGGGCGCGCCGGTGAACGCCAGCGTGTCGCCGGCCGCGGTGGTCAGCGTGAGCGTGGGCGCGTCGCCCGCGGTGGTGGCGACCTTCAGCGTGCCTTCCAGGCGCTTGCCGACTTCCTGGTCCAGCGCCATCAGCTTCGGATCGGTGCAGGCCATCATCGTGGACACCAGGCGCCCGGCGGTGAGCGTGGCGCCGCCCACCGTGTAGGTGCCGCCCATGCGGTTGCAGGTGTTGGCGACGCCCAGGCGGCCGTCGCGGAAGTCCAGCTGCACGGGCTTGTCGGGCTGCGCGAACAGCGCCTCGATGCGCTGGCCCTGGGCGTCGGTGGCCGAGGCCAGGCGCCAGTGGTACTGCGGCAGCAGGGCGGCATCGGCGGCGGCGTCGGCCGGGGCGGCGGTGGCCGCGGAAGGGGTGTCGGCCGGCGTAGCGGCCGGGTCGGCGGGCTTCGGGCAGCCGGCCAGGGCCAGCGGCAGGGCGAGCAGCAGCAGTCGTTTCATGGTGGATCTCCTTGCGGGGGCCTTATGCAAACGCGCGAGAGGTTGGAATGGGGTGAAGGCCGGGCAGGACCCGCTGCAGGAGCGACGTCAGTCGCGACCGCACGGCCGGCAGCCCGGCATGGATTCCCGCGCGAGCGGACATGGGGATGGCGCGTCCCTGGTCCGGCTCGGGCCGACGGGACGGGCGCGGGTTTCCGGTCGCGACCGACGTCGCTCCTGCAGGGAGCGGGGCGGGGTGGCTCAGCTGCCTACCGGCATCAGCAGCAGCAACAGGGCGCCCAGGACGATGCGGTAGACGGCGAAGCCGGTGAAGCGGTGGGCCTTGATGAAGCCCAGCAGCCACTTCACCACCACGAAGCCGGTGGCGGTGGCCGCGGCGAACGCCAGCGCCACCTCGGCCCAGTTCTCGGTGCCCAGCGCATCGTCCTTCACCAGTTCCAGGAAGGCGTAGCCGCTGGCCGCGAACATGGTCGGGATGCCGACCAGGAACACGAACTCCGCCGCCGCCGAGCGCCGGCTGGTGCCGGCCAGCATCGCCATGAAGATCGCCGCCGCCGAGCGCGAGGTGCCGGGGAACACGCCGGCCACCACCTGCGCCAGGCCGACCAGCACCGCCACCTTCCAGGTGATCGCGGCCGCGTCGCCGCGCTTCTCGGCGAAGTGCTCGGCCACCAGCATCCACACGCCGCCGAGGATCAGCGCCCAGGCGATCGGGGCGACGGTCTCCGGCAGCTCCCAGCCGGCCAGCCGCACCGGCAGCCCGACCAGCGCGGTGACCAGGAAGGCGGCCGCCAGCTTCAGCGCGTAGTCGCGGGTGGCGGCGTCGCGCCAGCCGGTGGCCAGTTCCCAGATGCGGCGGCGGAACACCAGCGTGGTGGCCAGGATCGCGCCGGCCTGGATGACGATGTTGAAGAAGTCCGAGCGCTCGCCCAGCCAGTGCTGCGCGATCAGCAGGTGGCCGGTGCTGGAGACCGGCAGGAATTCGGTGAGGCCTTCGAGGATGCCGAGCAGCAGCGCGGCGAGCAGGTCGGTCATCGGAGCGGGGAGGCGGGAGGGCGGCCAAGGATAGTGGAAAGGCTGGCGCTCCGTTCTGGTGCATCGGCTTCGAAATTCGCACCAATATGGGGATTCCGGTTCGCGACGGCCTGGATAATTCCTTTCTTGATCAACAAGTTAAGGGTCCGTTGGGTTTGGCACGGCGATTGCTCTATCCCCGTACATCCTTATCCAACCCCGAGGTTTCCGAGATGTCGCTGGAGAACGTTGAAAAGCTGATCAAGGACAACAAGGTCGAGTTCGTCGACCTGCGCTTCGTCGACATGCGCGGCGTCGAGCAGCACGTCACCTTCCCGGCCAGCATCGTGGACGCGGCGCTGTTCGAGGACGGCAAGATGTTCGACGGCTCGTCGATCGCCGGCTGGAAGGGCATCAACGAATCCGACATGGTGCTGCTGCCCGACGCCGGCACCGCCTACCTGGATCCGTTCTACGCCGATCCGACCCTGGTGCTGATCTGCGACATCCTGGACCCGGCCACCATGCAGGGCTACGCGCGCGATCCGCGCGGCATCGCCAAGCGCGCCGAGGCCCACCTGAAGGCCAGCGGTGTCGCCGACCTGGCGTTCTTCGGCCCGGAGCCGGAGTTCTTCATTTTCGATTCGGTGCAGTTCGCCAACGACATGGGCCACGCCTTCTTCAAGATCAACTCCGAGGAAGGCGCCTGGAACAGCGGCAAGAGCTACGACGGCAGCAACAGCGGCTACCGCCCGGGCATCAAGGGGGGCTACTTCCCGGTGCCGCCGACCGACTCGCTGCACGACCTGCGCGCGGAGATGTGCAAGACGCTGGAGCAGGTCGGCATCGAGGTCGAGGTGCACCACCACGAGGTCGCCACCGCCGGCCAGTGCGAGATCGGCGCCAAGTTCAACACGCTGGTCAAGAAGGCCGACGAACTGCAGCGCATGAAGTACGTGGTCCGCAACGTGGCCCACCGCAACGGCAAGACCGTCACCTTCATGCCCAAGCCGATCGTCGGCGACAACGGCAGCGGCATGCACGTGCACCAGTCGCTGGCCAAGGGCGGCGCCAACCTGTTCTCCGGCGACGGCTACGGCGGCCTGTCGCAGCTGGCGCTGTGGTACATCGGCGGCATCTTCAAGCACGCCCGCGCGATCAACGCCTTCGCCAACTCCGGCACCAACAGCTACAAGCGCCTGGTGCCGGGCTTCGAGGCGCCGGTGATGCTGGCCTACTCGGCGCGCAACCGCTCGGCCTCGTGCCGCATCCCGTGGGTGTCCAACCCGAAGGCGCGCCGCATCGAGATCCGCTTCCCCGATCCGCTGCAGTCCGGCTACCTGACTTTCACCGCGCTGATGATGGCCGGCCTGGACGGCATCAAGAACCAGATCGACCCGGGCGCGCCCAGCGACAAGGACCTGTACGACCTGCCGCCGGAAGAGGAGAAGAACATCCCGCAGGTCTGCTCCAGCCTGGACCAGGCGCTGGAAGCGCTGGACAAGGACCGCGAGTTCCTCAAGGCCGGCGGCGTGATGACCGACGACTTCATCGACGCCTACATCGCGCTGAAGATGCAGGAAGTCACCAAGTTCCGCGCGGCCACGCACCCGCTGGAATACCAGCTGTACTACGCCAACTGATGCGTCCGCGCGACGCCGCCGCCGGATTCGCGGAGGGCCGCGCGGCGATGCCGCGCGGACTCCGCTCCCGCGTGCGCGCAGGCTGAGTTCCCGCGGCGATGGCGACGGCCTACCCCTCCCACCCGTCGCCATCGCCGCACCTTCCACCCGGTTGGGGAACCGGGGCAACACCGCCGTCGATTCCTGGAGATCGCACCAACGCTGTCGCTGTAGCAGGGGAACACAGGAGAGGTCCATGAACCGCAACTCCCTCCCACGTCATCCGTTCGCGCCGCAGGCCATCGCGGCGCGCGCGGCTGCGGTTCATGCATCGCTCCGCACCGGCAACGTGCCCGCCGCCAGGGGGTTGCGCGCACGGGTGTACTGAAACCGCCGGCCGGCTTGGGCCGGCCGGTTCCATCCACCATCGGGGTATGCGCATGAAACTGATCACCGCCATCATCCGGCCGTTCAAGCTCGACGAGGTCCGAGAATCCTTGTCGCAGGCGGGCGTGTCCGGCATCACCGTGACCGAAGTGAAAGGCTTCGGCCGGCAGAAGGGCCACACCGAGCTGTACCGCGGCGCCGAGTACGTCGTCGATTTCCTGCCCAAGATCAAGATCGAGACCGTCGTGACCGACGAGCGCCTGGAGGCCGTGATCGAGGCCATCCAGCAGGCCGCCGGCACCGGCAAGATCGGCGACGGCAAGATCTTCGTCACCTCCATCGACCAGGTCATCCGCATCCGCACCGGCGAAGTCGGCGCGGACGCGCTCTAACACTCGGAGCCCCCACATGAAGACTCGACTGTTCTCCGGGTGGAAGACCCGTGCGCAGGTGCTGTGCCTGGCCGCGTTGTGCGGCCTGATGACCGTCGGCGCGGCGGCGACCGCCGTCGCGCAGGACGCCACGCCGCCGCTGGCGGCCGAAGCGACCGTGGAAGCCGCGCCCGCGGCCGAGGCGGTCGCCGAAGCGCCCGCCGCCGCGGAAGCCGCCGCGGAGGAAACCCCGGCGCTCGACAGCGGCGATACCGCCTGGATGCTGACCTCCACATTGCTGGTGCTGCTGATGATCGTGCCGGGCCTGGCCTTGTTCTACGGCGGCCTGGTGCGCAGCAAGAACGTGCTGTCGGTGCTCAGCCAGGTGCTGGTGGTGGCCTCGCTGATCATCGTGCTGTGGGCGTTCTACGGCTACAGCGCGGTGTTCAGCGAAGGCAACGCCTTCTTCGGCTCGTTCGGCGAAAAGGCCTTCCTCAAGGGCATTTCGGTGGACAGCCTGAGCGGCACGATCCCGGAGCTGCTGTTCGTGGCGTTCCAGTCGACGTTCGCGGCGATCACCACCGCCCTGATCGTCGGCGCCTTCGCCGAGCGCATCAAGTTCAAGGCGGTGCTGCTGTTCTCGGTGCTGTGGTTCACCTTCAGCTACCTGCCGATGGCGCACATCGTCTGGGGCGGCGGCTATCTGGCCGAAATGGGCGCCATCGACTTCGCCGGCGGCACCGTGGTGCACATCAACGCCGGCGTGGCGGGCCTGGTGGGCGCGTACTTCCTGGGCAAGCGCCTGGGCTACGGCCAGACCGCGCTCAAGCCGCACAGCGTGCCGTTCACCTTCATCGGCGCCTCGCTGCTGTGGATCGGCTGGTTCGGCTTCAACGCCGGCTCGGCCGCGGCCGCGAACGGTACCGCCGCGCTGGCGTTCATCAACACCATCCTGGCGACGTCGGCCGCGGTGGTGGGCTGGACGCTGGTGGAGGCGCTGGCCAAGGGCAAGCCCTCGGCGCTGGGCGCGGCTTCCGGCGCGGTCGCCGGCCTGGTCGGCATCACCCCGGCCTGCGGCACCGTGGGCCCGCTGGGCGCGCTGGTGGTGGGCTTCGCCGCGGGCGTGATCTGCGTCTGGGGCGTGACCGGGTTGAAGAAGCTGCTGAACGTGGACGACACCGCCGACGTGTTCGGCGTGCACGGCGTGGGCGGCATCGTCGGCGCGATCCTGACCGGCGTGTTCACCGCGCCCTCGCTGGGCGGCACCGGCGATGCCGACTTCGCCATCGGCCACCAGGTGTGGGTGCAGGTGGTGAGCGTGGGCTTCACCATCGTCTGGTGCGCGGTGGTGACGGTGGTCGCCCTGCTGGTCGCCAAGCTGGTGTTCGGCCTGCGGGTGTCCGAGGACGCCGAGCGCGAGGGCCTGGACATCACCTCGCACGGCGAGTCGGCCTACGAGGCCTGACCGGCCACCGGGGGCGGCGTTGCACTAAACTGGTGCAATGCCGTCCCCGGACCTTTCCCGCATGCCGTTCGAGCCCGCCACCGACGCGCTGAGCACGCCGGTGGCCTGGGCGGACGCCGGCGGCCTGATCCGCGGCGCCAATCCCGCCTTCGCCCGCTGGCTGGGCGTCAGTACCCGCCGCCTGCTGGGACAACCGCTGGCGGCCCTGGAGATCGAAGGCGACGCCATGGCGCGCTTCCTGGACAACACCGACCGCGACCTGCTGCGCCTGCACCGCATGGCGCTGGGCATGCCGGGCGAGTCGCCGCGCTTCGCCGAAGGCTGGCTGTCGCGGCTGGACGGCGGCGGCTGGCTGCTGGAAGCGCACCCGGTGGACGAATTCCCCGCGCTGGACCCGGCCCAGGCCCTGCCCAGCGCATTGAGCGCCGCGCTGAAGGGGCTGGCGCACGAGCTGCGCAACCCGCTCGCCGGCCTGAAGGGCGCGGCGCAGCTGCTGGCGCGCCGTGCCGCGCTGCGCAGCGACAACGACGACGAGCGCGAGCTGATCGAACTGATCGAGTCGGAGATCAACCGCCTCAACACGCTGCTGGAACAGCTGCTGTCGCCGTCCCCGCAGCGTCCGCACGCGCCGCTCAACATCCACACCGTGCTGGAGCGCGTGCTGCGCCTGGCCGAGAACGAGGGCGGCTGGTCGGTGCGCCTGCAGCGCGACTACGACCCCAGCCTGCCGGAGCTGTCCGGCGATGCCGACCGCCTGACGCAGGCGGTCTGGAACCTGGTCCGCAACGCCCTGCAGGCGGGCGCGGCCAACATCGTCCTGCGCACCCGGGTCGAGCACGGCTCGCGCATCCACGACCACCTGCACGCGATGGCGCTGCGGGTGGAGATCGTCGATGACGGCCGCGGCGTGCCGGAGGAACTGGCCGAGCACCTGTTCCTGCCGCTGGTCAGCGGCCGCGCCGAGGGCAGCGGCCTGGGCCTGGCGCTGTCGCAGCAGGTGGCGCGCGAGCACCGCGGCTCGCTGGCCTACCGCTCGCGCCCCGGCCACACGGTCTTCACCCTGCTGCTGCCGCAATCGCAAGACTCCGACGAGGAACGTCATGTCCACTGACCGCCTGGCCCCTTCCGTCCCCGCCGACGCGCGGCGCATCTGGGTGGTCGACGACGACCGCTCGGTGCGCTTCGTGCTGGCCACCGCGCTGCGCGACGCCGGCTACTCGGTCGACGGCTTCGACAGCGCCGCCGCCGCGCTGCAGGCGCTGGGCCACCGCGGCGCGCCGGACCTGCTGTTCACCGACGTGCGCATGCCCGGCGACGACGGCCTGGTGCTGCTCGACAAACTGAAGGCCACCCACCCGCAGCTGCCGGTGATCGTGATGTCGGCCTACACCGACGTCGCCAGCACCGCCGGCGCGTTCCGCGGCGGCGCGCACGAATTCCTGTCCAAGCCGTTCGACCTGGACGACGCCGTCGCGCTGGCCGCGCGCACGCTGCCGGACGCGGACGGGGAGGCCGACGCGCCGCAGGACGGCGCCGCCGCGGCCGCCACCCCGCAGCTGATCGGCGACACCCCCGCCATGCGCGCGCTGTTCCGCGCGATCGGCCGGCTGGCGCAGGCGCCGCTGTCGGTGCTGGTCACCGGCGAGACCGGCACCGGCAAGGAACTGGTGGCGCACGCGCTGCACCACGAGTCGCCGCGCTCGCGCAAGCCGTTCGTGGCGCTCAACACCGCTGCCATTCCCGCCGAGCTGCTGGAAAGCGAGCTGTTCGGCCACGAGGCCGGCGCGTTCACCGGCGCGCAGAAGCGCCACGTCGGCCGCTTCGAGCAGGCCGACGGCGGCACCCTGTTCCTCGACGAGATCGGCGACATGCCGCTGCCGCTGCAGACGCGGCTGCTGCGCGTGCTGGCCGAAGGCGAGTTCTTCCGCGTCGGCGGGCGCGAACTGATCCGGGTGGACGTGCGCGTCATCGCCGCCACCCACCAGGACCTGGACGCGCTGGTGGCCGAGGGCCGCTTCCGCGCCGACCTGCTGCACCGGCTCAACGTGGTGCGCCTGCAGCTGCCGCCGCTGCGCGACCGGCGCGCGGACGTGCCGCAGCTGGCGGAGAACTTCCTGGCCATGGCCACGCGCAAGCTGGACATCGCGCCCAAGCGCTTCGGCAACGCCGCGCTGGACCTGCTGATGGCGCACGACTGGCCCGGCAACGTGCGCGAGCTGGAGAACGTCTGCTGGCGGCTGGCCGCGCTGGCGCCGGCCGACGTCATCAACACCACCGACCTGCAGGGGGCACTGTCGCACGCGCCGGTGGCCGGCAGCGGGCGCGGCGAATGGGACCACGCGCTGGGCGAATGGGCGCGCCGCCGCCTGCTGGAAGGCGCCGGGTCGCTGCACGCCGAGGCGCGCGAGCGGCTGGACCGCACCCTGCTGGAGGTCGCGCTGGAACTGACCCACGGTCGCCGCGCCGAGGCCGCGGCCCGGCTCGGCGTGGGGCGCAACACGGTGACGCGCAAGCTGGGGCCGGGCCGCAGGCGCGGCTGAGCCGGCGGCCGCGGCTTTCATTGAACTTGAAGGTAGCGGCCGTTACGGTAGCGGGCCCCGACCTGCAACCGGAGCCTCCCATGCGCATCGCCCTGTTGGCCGCCGCCACCGCCCTGACCCTGGCCGCCTGCGGCACCACGCCGTCGGCCCCTTCGGCGTCCGCGCCGGCCGCGCCGGATGTTCCCACCACCAGCACCGCCCGGCAGGCCGTCGCCGTGCTCGCCTCGGCGTCCGGCAGCCTGGTCAGCGGCAGCGTGACCGCGGTGCCGATGGCCAACGGGCTGCACCTGACCGGCGAGATCGGCGGCCTACCCGCCAACAGCACGCACGCCTTCCACATCCACGAGAAGGGCGACTGCAGCGCCGCCGACGCCAGCAGCGCCGGCGCCCACTTCAATCCGTTCAACGCCGCGCACGGCAAGACCGGCAGCGGCGCGCACCACGCCGGCGACATGAACAACCTGACCGCCGACGCCGAGGGCGTGGCCAAGGTCGACGCGCACGTGGAAGGCGTCACCCTGGGCGGCGGCGCCATCAACGACGTGGCCGGCCGCGCCCTGATCGTGCACGCCGCGCCGGACGACTACACCAGCCAGCCGGCCGGCAACGCCGGCGCGCGCGTGGCCTGCGGCATCATCAAGGTCACCCAGTAACCCCACCCTCACCCGAGATGTAGGAGGGGCTTCAGCCCCGATGCTTTTTGCGGGAAGGATCGGGTCCCCGGAAAAGCGTCGGGGCTGAAGCCCCTCCTACAGAGGCGGGGGGCGCGGCGGTTGACGCTTGAACGGCGTCCTCGGCTTGCGTATCCCGTCAGCGGGCCGGAAGCATCGCGCGCATGGCGCGCTCCTACGGTTTCAGGGTTTCGCGGGCGTCGGCCTTGCCCGGGCAATGCGCGAAGGTCACCGGGATGCCGTGCGCTTCCAGCACGGCGGCGATCTGCTGCTGGCGCGCCTGGAAATGCTGGTAGGCGCGCTCCAGGCGCTCGTCGGTGGCTTCCTGCGGGGCGTAGCGCGTGCGCCAGGCCATCGGCTCGAACAGCGCGATGTGCACTTCGCCGCCGGCGTAGCGCAGCAGCGGTTCCGGCGGCGCGTCGAGCCACTGTTCCTCGGCCGGCGCCATCAGCGCGGTCTCGATGACCGGCCACAGCGCGCCGAGGCCGCCGTGGTCGTACTGCATCGCCGTCATCGCGGCCAGGTCGTGCAGGGTCATGTAGCGCGCGTGCTCGATCTGCGCGCCGAACGCGGTCTGCGCCAGCAGGGCGGTGTCGGCCTGGGCCATGCCGGTCTCCAGCAACACGGCTTCCAACCGTTCGCCCACGCTTTCGACCGTATGGTCGTCGCCGACGAGCAGGAACGGCGCCACGCGCAGCAGTCCGCCCGCCAGGCCGGGATCGGCCTGCAGCGGCAACGGCACGTCGCCGGCCGCGTCGGCGCCGAAGGCGATCACGCGCGCGCCCTCGCCGCGCCCGGGCGCGCGCTGGTGCAGCTCGCGCAGGCGCTGGTGCAGCGGCCAGCCGGGCCGCAGCGCTTCGGCCGGGTCGAAGTGCGCGGCTGCGAAGACGAGATCGAGGTCGCGGACCTGCGGCGCGTGCACGGCCAGGTCGCGGCCCAGCCGTTCGGCCAGTCCGCTGGCCTGCGCGGGCGCCAGCGCGGCGTGCCGCGGCGCGCTGCCGGCGGCCAGTTCCAGCGCGATCGCGCCCATGACGACGGGGCCGGTTGGGGATCGAGTCATGTCAGCGGTTGGAGGCTCGGGAGGGGCGCATTACACTCCCCCATTATGCCTGCCGCATGCGCGGCATCTTCACTCCGCATCCACCGAACCGCCCCGCCGAGAGGTCCCCATGCCCGCACCCCGCCCCGTCGCCATCCTCGGCGGCGTCCGCATTCCGTTCTGCCGCCAGAACACGGCCTACGCGGATGTGGGGAACCTGGGCATGTCGGTGCGCACGCTGGGCGCGCTGGTCGAGCGCTTCGGCCTGCACGGCCAGCAGTTGGGCGAAGTGGCGATGGGCGCGGTGATCAAGCATTCCTCCGACTGGAACCTCGGCCGCGAGGCCGCGCTGTCGTCCGGCCTGTCGCCGCTGACGCCGGGCATCACCCTGCAGCGCGCGTGCGGCACCAGCCTGGACACCATCATCCACATCGGCAACAAGATCGCGCTGGGGCAGATCGATTCGGGCATCGGCGGCGGTTCCGACACCACTTCCGAAGTGCCGATCGTCTACGGCAAGAAGCTGCGCGCGCGCCTGCTGGCGGCCAACCGCGCCAAGACCACGCAGGACAAGCTCAAGGCCCTCGTCAGCGGCTTCAAGTTCGGCGAACTCAAGCCCGAGTTTCCCGGCGTGGCCGAACCGCGCACCGGCAAGAGCATGGGCGAGCACTGCGAGGATATGGCCAAGCAGTGGGCCATCTCGCGCGATTCGCAGGACGAACTCGCCGTCGCTTCGCACAGGAAGCTGGCCGCGGCCTACGAGCGCGGCTTCTTCGACGACCTGATCGCGCCGTTCCGCGGCCTGGAGCGCGACAACATCCTGCGCCCCGACACCTCGCTGGAAAAACTGGCGACGCTGAAGCCGGCCTTCGACAAGACCTCCGGCCGCGGCACGCTGACCGCCGCCAACTCTACCCCGCTGACCGACGGCGCCGCCGCGGTGCTGCTGTCCAGCGACGATTGGGCGAAGGCGCACGGCCACGAGCCGCTGGCCTACCTGAAAGATGCGCAGGTGGCGGCGGTGGACTTCGTCCATGGCGAAGGCCTGCTGATGGCGCCGACCGTCGCCGTGCCGGAGATGCTCAAGCGCCACGGCCTCACGCTGCAGGACTTCGACATCTACGAGATCCACGAAGCCTTCGCCGCGCAGGTGCTGTGCACACTGCGCGCGTGGGAGAGCGAGGACTACTGCCGCACCCGGCTCGGCCTGGACGCGCCGCTGGGCCGGATCGACCCGGCGAAGATGAACCCGAACGGCTCTTCGCTGGCGACCGGCCACCCCTTCGCCGCCACCGGCGCGCGCATCGTCGCCACCGTGGCCAAGGAACTGAAGCAGCGCGGCGGCGGCCGCGCGCTGGTGTCCATCTGCACCGCCGGCGGCATGGGCGTGGTGGCGATCGTCGAGCGCTGAGGCGTCCGCTGCGCCCGCCCGCCGCGGGATCCCCCGGCGTGGAATGATGCCGGCCAACCCCGGTGGGCCGTGCCGTGCGTTGGAGACGGGACCGGCCTGTCCGGTTCCCGCCCTTCCACTCCCGGAGCCTCCATGCGCACGCACAGGACGTATCGCGTCGTTTCCCCGCTCGCCCTGCTCATCCTGATCGCCTCCTGCAGCAAGCACGAGCGCGCGCCGCACGAACCCGATGCCGCTGCGGCCGCCGCACCGGCGATGGCTGAAGCCGCGGCCGATGCCGGCGCCCTGGCGGCGCCCGCGCCGCAGGCGCGTTCCCGGCAAGCGCTCCCGCCGCCGGCGCCGGGCGTGGCGGCCTCCCAGCTGGCGTCCGACGCGCTGGTCCAGGCCGATCCGCAGCGCCGCTTCATCCGCACGGCGCAGGCCGCGTTCCAGGTCGGCGACGTCTACCGCACGGCGCTGGCGATCGAGGACGAAGCGGCCGCGCAGGGCGGCTTCGTCCTCGACAACGACATCCAGGCGCAGGTGCAGCGCGTGGAGAGCCGCTCCCTCGGCGACGGCAGGCGGCTGGAGCTGTCCGAATACCGGCTGCAGGGCACGCTGACGGTGCGCGTGCCGAGCGATCGCACGCAGGCGTTCCTGCGCGCGATCGCCGCGCAGATGGAATTCCTGGAGCGGCGCGGCTTCCATGCGCGCGACGCGCAGTTCGACCTGCTGCGCCAGCAGCTGGCGCGCCAGCGCGCGCAGGAGACGCAGCAGGACCTGGGCGACGCCGTGCAGGCCGGCGGCCGGCTGGGCGACAAGGCCGGCGCGATCCAGTCGCGCGACGCCGCGCGCGCCAGCCGCGACGAGGCGCTGGTCGCGCAGAAGGAATTCGAGGACCGCGTCGCCTTCAGCACCATCACGCTGTCGCTGCGGCAGGACGCGCAGGTGCGCAAGGCCGAGCGCGTCGACGTCGACGCGGTGTTCCGCGACAACGGCCCCGGCTTCTTCCGCCGGCTGGGCGAGGCGCTGGCGGTCGGCTGGCGCGGCGGACTGGAGGCGGTGGTGGCGCTGGCCGCGCTGTGGCCGTTGTGGCTGGTCGTGTTCGCTGTCGTATTCGGTTGGCGGCGCTGGCGCAGGAAGCCCGCCGCAGCCTGAGCGGTGGCGGCGTGCCGGGGCGAACTCAGCCCTTCAGCCGCGGCAGGCCGTGCGCATCGCGTTCTTCCACCACGGCTTCGTCGCGGATCTTCTGCTTGATGTCGCGGCCCGGCAGTTCCGCCGTGGCCGCGCCGCGCGCGGCCTTCAGCGCGTTGCCGTAGCACTGCTGCGCCATCGCCGCCTCGCCGGCGGCGGCGAAGCCGTCGCCGAGTTCTTCCCACGCTTCGCCGCCGGCGCCCTGCGCGATCGCACGATGGAGGAAGTCCTGCGCCTGCGTCCACTGGCCCTGCTGGCGCGCCAGCCGGCCGAGCGTGAGCAGCAGCGCGGGGCTGGCCGGATGCGCCTGCAGCCACAGCTGCGCGCTGGCGCGGCGCGAGTCCAGCTTGCCCACCGGCAGGCGGCCGTACAGCGCCGCCAGCGATTCGTCCCAGCGCGCGTCCAGCGCCTGCTCGATGCTGCGCGTGGCCGCATCCTCCCAGCGCAGCGCGGCGGCGCGCTCGGCGTAGGCGGCGACCACCGGCGGCTGCTGGCGCAGCGGCTTGGTCAGGGTTTCCCAGCGTTCGGCCAGCACGTTGGGGTCGGCGGCCTCGTGCAGCGACTGCGCGGCCAGGCGCGTTTCCAGCGCATCGAACGCCGGCGGCGCCAGCGCCTGCTGCTGCTTCAGCGCGCCGAGCAGGCCGTAGGCTTCGCCCGCGCGCGCGGTGGCGGCGAGCGCCTGCGCGCGCAGTTCCTGGCCGCGGGGCGGCAACGGTTGCACGTCGGCGGCGTCCAGCGTGGCGAGCGCGTCCTGCGGCCGTCCGTCGTCCAGCGCGATCTGCGCCGACGCCAGCGCGTGCGCGGTGGCGGAACGCTCGCGCAGCGCGGCGAGGTGGCGCTGCACGGCGCCGTCGTCGCCGCGCGCCTGTGCCGCGCGCACGGCCGCGGCGCGCGCGATGGTGCCGACCTCGGCGTCGTCCGCCGCGCGTTCCAGCAGTTTCTCCGCCTTCTGCCAGTGGCCGGCGTGCAGCGCGTCCAGGCCGTCGATCAGGCGCGCGCGCGCCTGCTTGCGGCGGTGCCGGCCCCAGGCGCGGAATGGCAGCGTGAGCAGGCGCCACGCCAGCCACGCCAGCGCGCAGGCCAGCGCCAGCGTCAGCAGCGCGCGCGGCACGTCGGTATGCAGGTGGTAGCCGCCGAAGCGGACGAAGACCTCGCCCAGGTCGCGCTCGGTGGCGGCCATCCATTGCGCCGCCAGCACGCCGGCCAGGACCAGCAACAGCATCACCACCACGGTGCGGAACGGCTTCATGGCGTCACCTCCGGCGTGTTCGCGGGCGCCGGCGGCGGTTGCAGCCGCACGCCGGCGTTGCGCAGCACGCGCAACTGCTGCAGCGTGCTGCCCAGTACCGCCGGGCGCGCGGGCGCCGGCGTTTCCCGCAGAGTGTCGAGCCGTGCCTGAACCTGCCGTCGTTGCGGTGAATCGGGCCACAACCGCGGCAGCCACTGGGCGATGCGCGCGAGCGCGGCGCGGTAGCCGGCGTCGTCGCCGCGTTCCAGCGCCGCCCGCGCCAGGCTGATCTCGATCTGCAGCGCGGCGTCGGCGGCGGTGCGTTCGGCCGGGGCCACCAGAGTGCTGTCGCCGGTGGCGCGCACGTCGACCAGCGGCGCCAGCAGGCGTTGCCAGGTCGGGCGCGCCGCCGCCGGCGCTTCGGCGGCGATGCCCTGCGGCAGCCCGGCGAGCGCGGCGGCGAACGCGTCCAGGCGCGCCAGCGCGTCCGCGTGCGGGCCGGCGCCCATCGCGTCGAGCGCGGCGCGTTCCTGCACCAGCGCCTGCTTCAGGTTCAGCAGGCGGTGGTCGTCGATCCCGTCGAGCGCGCCCGCGGCGAGCGCATAGGCGCGGCGCGCGCCGTCGAGGTCGTGGGCGATGTCCAGCCGCTGCGCCGCCAGCGACAGCAGCAATTCCACTTCGTCCAGCCGCAGCGCCTGCGCGCCGTGGCGGTTGGGATCGGTCAGCTTGGCGACGCTTTCCTCCAGCAGCGCGCCGCGCTGGCCCAGGCCGAGCACCTCGTCGCGCAGCACGCGGTTGGTGGTGGCGGCGTCGAGCAAGCGCTGCGCCTGCGCGCGCTGGTCGCGGCGCAGGGTTTCCGTGCGCGCTTCCAGCGCCTCGATCCGTTGTTCCGCCGCCGCCTCCGCGGTCCGCGCCGCGGTGTCGCGTGCCTGCCACCATGCCCAGCCGCGCCATGCGCCGATGCCGATGGCCAGCAGCGCCAGCACGGCGACGACGAGGCGGCCGGTGCCGCCGGCGCGGGGGGGCGGGGACGGTTCTTCGTTCACACAAGCATCCTTGTCGGCGGGTGGAAACGTGATGGACGCCGCAAATGCTACCGGATGCCGCGGGGCATGGCGGCGCGCGCGGCCGCGACCATCTGCGCCGGCCGCGGCCCCTCCGCCTGGACGACGCGGGCGAAGCCGGCCTCGCCGGCGGCGTCCGCCAGTCGCGCGCTGGCGGCCACGGCGGTCGCCGCCTTCAGCCGCGCCGCGAGGGGGCCGGGCAACTGCGCCAGCACCTGCTCCAGCGCGCCGCCGCTGCTCAGCAGCAGGCAGGCGGGCGCGCGCAGTCCGGCGAGCGCGGCGAGCGCGCGGGCCGGCAACGCGACCGGTTCGCGGCGATAGACCTCGGCGCGGTGCAGGCGGGCGCCCCGGGCCGCCAGCGTGGGCGCCAGCAGGTTGCGTCCGTCGGGCGCGGTGACGAAGCCGAGGTCGGCGCCCCGGAGATCGGCCAACGCGGGCAGCGCCAGCAGCCCTTCGCTGTCCATGCGCGCGGGGAATGAAACGGCGTCGATGCCGGCGCGGCGCAACGCCGCCGCGGTGCCGGCGCCCACCGCCAGCCAAGCCTGGCCGGGCCGCGCGCGCAGGGGGTGCAGCGCCTGCGCCGCCGCCACCGCGGCGGGACTGGTGAACACGACGGTCGGGCAGGCGAGCGCCGTGTCCAGCGCGGCGCGGGTGGCGTCGTCGTCGCAGCGCGCGATCTTCCACGGCGACAGCGCCAGCAGGCCGGCGCCGTGGCGGCGCGCGGCGCGGCGGAGCGCAGCGTGGCCGCCCTGGGGCCGCAGCGAGATGACGTACCATGCCGGCGGCGTTGGATGTCCCATGCGCGGATTATGAGTGATGCATCAGGAAGAAGCCCTGCAGGAACTGCGTGAACATTGCCGCGGCATGCCGCCGGTGGCGGCGATGGGCGTGGAGGTCGACGGCTTCCACGACGGGGCGCTGCGCCTGACCGCGCCGCTGTCGGCCAACGTCAACGACAAGGGCAACGCCTTCGGTGGCAGCCTGACCTCGCTGATGACCGTGGCCGGCTGGGGGCTGGTGACGGCGAAGCTGCGCCTGGCCGGACTGAAGGCCGAGGTCTACGTGGCCGACAGCCAGGTCCGCTACCTCGCCCCGCTGTACGGCGACCTGGTGGCGGAGGCCGCGTTCGGCGAAGGCCAGTCCTGGGACGCCTTCGTGGACACGCTGGTGCAGCGCGGGCGCGCCCGGATCGAGGTGGCGGCCCGCGTACTGCTGCCTGAAGGCGGGACCGCCACCACGCTCGCCGGGCGCTTCGTCGCCATCGCGAAGCGGTAGCATGCCGGCATCGACCAGGGGGAAAGCCATGCGCGTGATCTGGAAATTGCTGTTGGCGGCGGGACTGCTGCTGGTGCTGACGCCGGCCGCGGCGCAGGGCCGCATGCAGCGCGGCAAGCTGCAGCAGGTGCAGGACGCCTACGCCGCGTCGATCCGCTGGGGGGATTTCGAGAACGCCTGGCAGGCCGTCGATCCCGCCTACAAGCTCGAGCACCCGATGACCGAGCTGGAGTTCGAGCGCTACCAGCAGGTCCAGATTTCCGGCTACCGCGACGTGTCCACCAGCGCGGGCCCGGACGGCACCATCGAGCGCGCGATCGAACTGCGGGTGATCAACAAGCACACCATGGCCGAGCGGACCCTGCGCTACCGCGAGCGCTGGCGCTGGGACCCGGAGGTGAAGCGCTGGTGGCTGGTGGTGGGCCTGCCGGACCTGTGGAACGGGGAATAGCCCCGGCGCCGCGGCGGCGTCCTGTGCGACAATCGCCGCCCGCTCGAAGATCGCCAACCCCGTGAATTTCGAAGAAATCCTGGCTTTCGCCACCCGTTCTCCCTTCAACCAGATGCTGTCGCTGGCGCTGGTCGGCCTGACGGTCGCCCTCGTCTACACCGAGGTCGCGCGCCTGTTCCGCGGCTACAAGACGCTGCGCCCGGCTGAGCTGACCCAGCTGGTCAACGGCGAGAACGCCCTGGTGGTCGACCTGTCGGCCAGCAACGATTTCGAGAAGGGCCACATCGCCGGCAGCCGCAACGTGCTGCCGAGCAGCTTCGACCCCGAGAGCAAGCTGCTGGCCGGGGCCAAGGCCCAGCCGGTGGTGCTGGTCTGCCGCAACGGGCAGGCCTCGGCCGGCGCCGCCAAGCGCCTGAAGAAGGCCGGGTTCGAGAAGGTCTATTCGCTGGAAGGCGGCATCGCCGCCTGGCAGCAGGCCGACCTGCCGCTGGTCAAGGGCCGCTGATCGGCCCGTGGCCGCGCTCCCGCCCTTGAACGGGGCGCCGGGCGCCGCCATGACATAATTTCCATTCACCGCATTCACCTGAGATTCCGGAGTCAAGAAATGTCCGACGAGACCACCAACGGCGCGGTCGCGCCTGCCGCCGAAGCCGCTGGCCCCGCTTTCACTGTCGAGAAGATCTACGTCAAGGACGTTTCCTTCGAAGTGCCCGGCGCCCCCGCCGTGTTCGCCGAGAACGTGCAGCCGGAGCTGCAGCTCAACCTCAACCAGCGCGTGCAGCGCCTGGGCGAGAACGCCTTCGAGGTGGTGCTGGGCGTGACCCTGACCTGCAAGGCCGGCGACAAGACCGCCTACGTGGTGGAAGTGCAGCAGGCCGGCATCTTCGGGCTGATCGGGCTGGAGCCGCAGGCGGTGGACGTGCTGCTCGGCACGCAGTGCCCGAACATCCTGTTCCCGTACGTGCGCCAGCTGGTCAGCGACCTGGTGCAGGCCGGCGGCTTCCCGCCGTTCTTCCTGCAGCCGATCAACTTCGAGGCGCTGTACGCCGAATCGCTGCGCCAGCGCGCCGCGCAGGGCGGCGAAGCCGGCCTGGCCAACTCGGAACCCGCCGGCAACGCCTGAGCCGTGGGATACCATCCCGCCAGGACGGTGCCGCGCCGCACAGGGGTGACGGATGACTGATGCGCACTCGGGCGATCCGTTGAGGATCGCGGTGCTCGGGGCCGGTTCCTGGGGCACCGCGCTCGCCGCCCTGATGGCCCGGCACGGGCACGCGGTCACCCTGTGGGGCCGCGATGCCGCGGTCGCCGAGGCGATCGACCGGCGGCACGAGAACACCCGCTACCTGCCGGGCATCCCGCTGCCGGACAACCTGCGCGCCACCACCGACCTGGCCGCGTCGCTCGCCGGCGCCGACCAGGTGCTGGTGGTGGTGCCGTCGCACGCCTTCACCGAGACGCTGAGGAAGCTGGCGCCGCTGCGCCCGGCCAAGGCCGGCGTGGCGTGGGCGACGAAGGGCTTCGAGACCGGCTCCGGCCGCTTCCTGCACGAAGTCGCCGAAGACATCCTCGGCCCCGACGTGCCGCTGGCGGTGGTCACCGGCCCGTCGTTCGCCAAGGAAGTCGCGCTCGGCCTGCCCACCGCGGTGACCGTGCACGGCGCCGATCCGGTGTTCGCCCAGGCGGTGGCCGACGTCATGCACGGCCCGGCCTTCCGCGCCTACACCGGCGACGACATGGTCGGCGCCGAACTCGGCGGCGCGATGAAGAACGTGCTGGCGGTGGCCACCGGCGTGGCCGACGGCATGCAGCTGGGCCTCAACGCCCGCGCCGGCCTGATCACCCGCGGCCTCAACGAGATGCTGCGTCTCTCCGCCGCCATCGGCGCCAAGCCGGAAACCCTGATGGGCCTGGCCGGCCTGGGCGACCTGGTGCTGACCTGCACCGGCGACCTGTCGCGCAACCGCCGCCTCGGCCTGGCGCTGGGCCGCGGCCAGTCGCTTCAGGACGCGGTGCGCGAGATCGGCCAGGTGGTCGAATCGGTGCAGACCGCCGACGAAGTGATGCGCCAGGCCGACCGCCACGGCATCGACCTGCCCATCTCCAGCGCGGTGCGCGCGGTGTTGCACGGCGACCTCACGCCGACGACCGGCCTGCAGCAGCTGCTCGCGCGCGAGCAGAAGCCGGAATATCCGGAAACGCTGTTCAAGTAGCGCCGCCCGCATGCGGTTCGAGACAAGGCCCGGCCTGACCCGCCGGGCCTTTTTCGTGCGCGTTCCGCGTCGCGCGACAGGCAGCGTATTCGGAATCCGGTACGGGGGGGCGCGTTCTCGAAGACCGCTGTTCCGGGTGTATTGCATCGGCCTCCGGGTCGCGTGATCCGGAGGGTTGGGGGGGGCTTGCCGGAAGAAGTGCGGAAGCCCGCATGCGTCGGCCACGCAGGGCCGACCTACGGCCGGGCTGTGTGATCCAGGGGGGATGTGGACGCTTGCCGGAGGCCCGGAAGTCCGTTTGCGTACAGCGTAGGTCGAGGCTACGCCCCGACGCGCACGCACGATGTACTCGTGCTTCTGGATCCGGATATCCAGCTTCCAAGAAGTTCATGGCGATGCGTGCGCGTGCGCGCCGGTTGGCTGCAATGGACGACGGACCAAAAAAAGCCCGGCCGTGAGGCCGGGCTTCGGGGTGCGACGCGGGGAGAGAGGGACGCGTCGCGGGGGAGCGGTGTTGCCGATTACCAGGTGAAGCGCGGACCGACGAACCACTGGGTGTCGCCGTCGGCGAACTTCACGTCGGCCGAGGCGCTCCAGTTCGGGGTGAACTTCACCTGCGCGCCGAGGCGGCCGTAGAAATCGCCGTCGTAGTCGTCGCCGTCCTCGTAGCCCGCCAGCGCGTAGCCGTTGAGGCGGTTGGTCAGCGCGCTGTTCACGCCGACCTCCACGCTGTAGCCGTCGGCGCTGAGGCCGGGGAAGCGCTGGCCGCCAACGGTGAAGCTGTCGGTCTTCGCCTTCTCGTACGCCACGCGGGTCAGCAGGTCGACGCGCTGCGACAGCTCGTGGTTGTAGCCCAGGCCGATGCGCCACTGGTCGAAATCGACGTTGACGTTGTCGATTTCCTGGGTGCTGTAGTCGGCGAAGATGTGGAAGTTGGGGTGCACGGCGACCGAACCCTTCAGCGCCCAGCCGTCGCTGTCGGGGCCATCGATGTTCGCCGCGGTGTAACCGCCTTCGACGTAGTTGTAGGAAACGCCCTCGGCCGCCGAAGCAGCGAAGGGAGCGGCAGCCAGCAGGGTCAGGGCAAGCAAGGACTTCTTCATGGGAACGCCTTTTCTCTTGTAGTTGTGTATCCGTCGCCTCGGGGGAAGCGACGGTGGCCGAAGTATCCGCTCCGGCCGACAACACGCCCTGAATATCAAACTGAGCAGTACATGAATTAGACGGCCGGAGCGGGAACTTTCGCCGAATGCATGACCGCGTCCGCAGATCGCGGCAACGTGATGTCCGTTTCGACCCCGTCCTCTCGACTCATTGCGCAAGCGGAAGGATTTCGCCGCGCGCGGATGCGCGCCGGTTTTTTTCGGAGCGACAAGGGGATGCGCAATGACGGAAGAACGGTCGGGGGAGCAGGAGCGTGACCAGGACATCGGCGCGAGTAGCGGATACGCACCCCGCGCCGCGACCGCGGTCCGGCTGGACGACGCGAAGTGGCGCACGATCGTCGCCAAGCTGCCGCCGCTGGTGCGCTCGCGCGCGTTGAACGGAAGGCGCACGCGCGCCTTCCTCGAAGCCGTGCTGTGGGTCGCCGTCACGCGGCAGCCGTGGGGTCGCCTGCCGGCCGCCTGCGGCCCCTGGCACAGCGTCTACGTCCGCTTCACCCGCTGGGCGCAGGAAGGCATCTGGGAAGAGGTGATCGCGGCGATGCAGCCGCACGACGACATCGCCGGGCCGCTCCGGCAGCTGGTCGATGCCTACCTGCGCTCGCGCCACCCGGCCGCCGCCGCGCGGCGTGCCGGAAGGTAGCGGAGGGCGCTCCCAACGTCGCCAGCCGTTGGCGGGCTTGCCGATGATCGCATCGCTGGTCGCCGCTGCATGTGTGCCTGGAACGCCATCGCGATCACGGTCGTTGCGCGCACCGGATGACGTGGGTTTTCACCGCGCGGTGTGGCCGCGTTCGGCCACTGCACTTCTTTTGGATTGCCCAGGTTGGGCAGCGGCATCGCGCTGCTGATCGGCGTCCCCGAAGGAATCTCGGGTGCCCCGTCCATGGCGGCAACGTGCGCCGCGCGAATACGATGGCGTTCGTTGCGTCCCGATGCCGTCCGCTTAGCGGACGGCATTCCACGGACCGCCACCGGCATCCCCCGGGCAGCCCCGCCCGGCGTCAGTCGATGGCCTCCTCGGCATCGCGCGCGTCGGGCGACTGGCGGGCGACGATGCTGGTGGCGGTGAGGTCGCCGGTGACGTTGCCGGTGGTGGCGAACACGTCGGGGATGGTGTCCACCGCCAGCAGCAGGCCCAGCGGCGCGATCGGCAGGCCCATCGCCTGCGTCACCGGCATCACCGTGGCCATGAAACTCACCTGGCCCGGCAGGCCGATGGAGCCCAGGCTGATCACCACTGCCAGCGCGGCGCCGGCGGCCAGCGTCACCGCGTTCAACTCGATGCCGTAGGCCCAGGCCACGAAGCAGGCCGCGACCAGGTACTGGATCGGGCTGGTGATGCGGAACAGCGTCACCGCCATCGGCAGTACCAGCGCCGCCACCGCGCGCGGGTGGCCGAGGCGGAAGCGCGCGCTCTCCACCATCGCCGGCAGCGAGGCCAGCGAGGACTGCGTGCTGGCCGCGACCACCTGCGCCGGCAGGATCGCCTTGGCGAACGCCAGCGGCGACTGCCGCGCGAACACCGCCACCAGCACGTAGCACATCAGGATCGCGCCCAGGTACATGCCGCACTGGAGCGCGATGTAGCCCACCAGCGCGCCGATCACGCCGATGCCCGCCTGCGCGCACACCGACAGCACCAGCGCGAACACGCCGACAGGCGCGGCCAGCAGCATCCAGCGCACGATCTCGATCATGGTGTCGGCGATGCCGTGGCAGAAGGTGATGATCTGCGCGCGGCGGTCTTCCTGCACGCGCGTGAGCGCGAAGCCGAAGAACAGCGCGAACACCACCACCGGCAGCATCATGCCCTGCGCGGCCGCCATGATGGCGTTGCTGGGGACCACCGAGCTGAGCCAGTCGGCCAGCCCCGGCGCCTTCACTTCGGTCACCGTGGGCAGGGTGCCGTGCAGGGTGGCGGTCAGCGCTTCGCTCGGCGGCACCATCGCCAGCACCAGCGGCGCGACGATGGCCGCGTAGGCGGCGAACAGCGACAGCAGCGCGATGAACACCACCATCGCGCGGCGCGCCACGCGCCCGGAGGCGGCGGCGTCGCTGGCCGTGGCGACGCCCAGGATCACCAGCGACAGCACCAGCGGCACCACGGTCATCTGCAGGCCGCTGAGCCAGAGCTTGCCGATCGGTTCGGCGATGCCGACCGCGCGGGCCGCCGCCTGCGGCGACCAGTGCGCCAGCGACAGGCCCACGGCGGCGCCCGCTCCCAGGCCAATGAGGACGCGCGCGGTCGCGCCGGGCCACCTCATCGTGCGATCTCCGGCAGCTGCCAGTCATGCGCGAGCCGGGCGTACTCCGCGCGCGGCAGCAGCACGAACACCGGCCGCGCATCCGGCCGCAGCCAGGCGAGCAGGCCGTCCATCGTCTCCGGCGCCATCGCCGTGCAGCCGGCGGTGGGTTCGCCCGGCGTGCGCCACAGGTGCGCGAAGATGCAGCTGCCCGCGCCCGGCGCGGCGCTGGCGTTGTGCCCGATCACCAGGCCGTTGCGGTAGCGCGGATCGCCGTCGTTGCGCAGGTCCAGCCGCATGGGTTCGGTCGAGCCCTTCGCCGCGTCCTCGCCTTCCTCGCGGGTGTCGATGATGCGGTTGTAGAGCGGCGAGTCCGGCACGTCGATGCAGTAGCTGGTGGCGTGCATCGGCTTGTACGGCATGGCGGTGTCCGCCTGCGCCGCATAGCCGAACGCGTCGCCGAGGGTGAACACGCCGGCCGGCGCGCGGCCGTCGCCTTCCTGCTTCTGTGGTCCGTCCGCCTGCGCCGGATGCAGGCCGGTGCCCCAGGCCGCGCCGTTGCGGCCCACGGCGATGGGCGTGGCGGCCGCGGCGGACTGCCATCGTCCGTCACGGAATTCGTAGCGCTGCAGGGTGCCGGTCGTGGCGTCCCAGCCATCGGTCAGGACCAGCACCATCTGGCGCGCGTCGCGCCACGATTGCGATGGCGCGGCGCCGGTGGCGCAGGCGCTGGCGCCGACGGCGAGCAGGGCGGCCGCCACGGCGAACGAACGGAAGGCAGCGTGCAGGGACGACAAATGTGACATCACGACTCCAGCAGGTGATGGATGCGTTCGAGGTTGATCGCGAGTTGCCGGTTGCGGTCCGGATTGGCCTGGCAAAGCAGCACGAAGACGAAGTCCAGCAGTGATTGCAGCGACGAACGATACAACAGTTGCTCCACGTGCGGCGCGGGGTCGTGCGCGGAGATCACCAGCGCGGCATCGGCGTGCGCGCGCAGCGGATTGGCAGTGTGACGCGTGATCGAGATGACCCTGCCCTCGCAGGCCTGGAACTGCCGGCTGACCTGCGACAGCTCGGGCAGCTTGCCGAACTCCGAGAACATCAGCAGCACGTCGCCGGGCCGCGCGGCCGACAGGTTGGCCATCATCAGGATGGGGTCGGCGTGGTGGACCGTCAGCAGGCCGAGCAGCGACAGCCGCATGGCGAACTCGCGCGCGAACAGGCCGTCGTCGCCCAGCCCGCACACGAACACCTTGTCGGCGCGGTCGATCATCCCGACGATCGGCTCGACCTGCGCGCGCGGGTTGAGGATCCGGGTCTCCTCCTCGGCGGAGGCCTTGCTGCGCCGCAGTCCGTCCTGCAGCTGCTGGTAGGCGTCCGCGGCGGCGTCCTGCGCCGAGGCCGGCGGCTGCGCCTGCCCGTTGCCGTTGCGCGCGACCGCCTCGCCGATCGTGTACTTGAGGTCGGGGTACCCCTTGAAGCCGAACTTCTGCGCGAACTTGACCACGCTGGACTGGCTGATCCCCAGGGCGCTGGCCAGCTGCTGCGAGGAGTAGTCGCGCAGCAGGTGCGCGTTGTCGAGGATGAAGTCGGCGATGCGGCGCTCGATGGCCGACATCTGGTCGCGTTCGGAGCGGATCTTCACCAGGGGCGCTGTCATGGCGTGAGTGTGATGGCGGTGGACGCGGCTGACAACGGGGCCGGCGCCGCCGGGCTCAGCCCGGCAGCAGTTCCAGCCCGCGGATCTCGCGGATGCCCAGGCCCGGGGCCTCGGTGATGGTGATCTCCGACTCGTTGAAGATCACCCCGCCCTCGACCGGGTTGAACTGGCCCAGCGACGGGCCGTCCAGGTCGACCTTGGTGATCACGTTGGCCTTGGCCGCGGCCACGTGGACGGCGGCGGCCACGCTGACGCCGGCCTCGATCATGCAGCCGATCATGCAGTCCACCCCGTACAGCGAGGCGATGTCGGCGATGCGGATGGCGTTGGAGATGCCGCCGGTCTTCATCAGCTTGATGTTGATGATGTCGGCCGCGCGCATCTTGATCAGATCGATGACCTCGGTCGGCCCGAACACGCTCTCGTCGGCCATCACCGGCGTGTGCACGCGGTCGGTGACGTACTTCAGCCCGTCCAGGTCGCGCGCCCTGACCGGCTGCTCCAGCAGCTCCAGCACCACGCCGGCGTCCTCCAGGTGCTGCATCGCGAACACCGCCTGCTTGGCCGTCCAGCCCTGGTTGGCGTCCAGCCGCAGCAGCGCACGGCCCTCGACCGCGGAATAGATCGCCTTCACCCGCTCGATGTCCAGGCCGATGTCCTTGCCCACCTTGATCTTTAGCGACTCGAAGCCGCGCTCCACCGCGCTGATTGAATCGGCGACCATCTTGTCGATGTAGTCGACGCTGATGGTGATGTCGGTGGTGATGACCGGGTCGCCGCCGCCGAGCATCTTGTACAGCGGCGCGTCGTACAGCTGCGCCCACAGGTCGTAGACGGCGATCTCCACCGCCGCCTTGGCGCTGGTGTTGCGCTCGATCGCGGTCTGGACCAGGTCGGTGATGCGGTTGAGGTTGGCGATCTCCTGGCCGATCAGCCGCGGCCGGATGAACTTGGCGATCGCCTCGATGATCGAGCCGTGGGTGTCGCCGGTGATCACCGCCGTGGCCGGCGCCTCGCCGTAGCCGACGTGGCCGGTGTCGGTGTGCACGATCACCACGATGTCCTCCACCGTGTCGACGGTGCGCAGCGCGGTCTTGAACGGGGTCTTCAACGGCACGCGCAGCATGCCGAACTTGATGTCGGTGATCTTCATGGAGCCCCTTGGGCGCGGATTCTCTGGATGGCGGTGATGCGGTCGACGGTGGGCTGCTCGCGGTTGAACAGCAGCGGTTCCAGCGGCGTGACCGCGACCGAGTTGAGCGTGGCGCGCACGGCCTGGCCGTCGGCGCCGCGGTAGCTGATGCCGGTGGTGTCGTGGATGGTGTAGGTGGTGCCGCCGTCGTGGCCGATCACCATCATCACGTGGCCGGGGATGTAGACCAGGTCGCCGACCCGTAGCGTGCGCAGCACGGCCAGCCGCTTCTCGTGGCTGTCGGAGGCGTCGAAGCCGACCCGCTCCAGCGCGGGGCTGACCGCCTGCGCGCTGGTATTGCGCGGCAGGACGATGCCCATGCTGCGGTAGACCTCGGAGACGAAGCCGCTGCAGTCGCGCGTGTTGTAGCTGTGGCCCCAGCCGTAGCGCTCGCCGAGGAACTTGAAGCCCTGCCGCAGCAGGTTGGCCGGCGTCAGCGGCAGGTAATCGGTCGCGACGTCGGCGGTGCGCGGCAGCAGCGCGGGCAGCAGCGCCAGGGTGCCGTCGGCGCGGCGCACCGGCAGCTGGATCACGTGCGCGGTGTACGGGTGCTGGCCGTTGACCGGGCGGCCGGCCGGCCAGTCGGCGAGCAGCGGCACGCGCACGCCCATGTCGAGCTGCAGGTCGGACAGGCCCGGCTCCTCGGGGTTGTACACCGTGCGGGCGGTGGCGCCGGTCACCACCAGCGCAGGGCCGCCGCGGCCGTAGCCGAACACCGTTTCGCGGTCGCCTTCGGCCACGTGGCGCTTCTCGATCCAGGCCGCGTACAGCGGGCTCACCACGAAGTACCAGTCGCCGTCCGCGCTGGCGTGCGCGACGACCACGGGCGTGCCGGGGAACAGCGCGCTTTCCTGGAAGCGGTCGATGTCGGTGTCGCCCCGGCTGCTGAAGACGCGCTCGCGGGTCGGGAACGTGCGCAGGTCGGCGCGGTGCACGACCAGGCCGTAGCGGGCCGGGGCGCGCTCGGCGACGGCCTCCACCGCGGCGTTGGCGACGAAGGCGGCCAGTTGCGGGGCGGCGATTTCGCGCCCCTGCGCGTCGTACAGCGTGCGGGTCGGCGGCGCGGACAGCGGGTCCAGCCACCCGCGCACCTGCGCCCGCGTCAGTTCCGCGGGCAGGGCCTCCAGTACGTGCACGTGGCGGTCGCTCTCCTGCATCCGCTGGTTCTGCGCGGCGACGCCGGCGCTGTCGAGCATCGGCGCCTGCGGCTGCGCCAGCTTGCCGATCCAGTAGCCGGCGTCCAGGTGGCGGTCTTCCACCCCGACGACGGCATGGGGCGGTGCCGGCACGGGGGCCGGCTCGCGCGCCAGTGCGGGCAGGGCGGCGGCGCCCAGCAGGACCAGCAGCGCCAGCGGGCGCAGGCCCCGCGACAGGACAGTGCGCGCCGGAATGCCCGGGCGGTACGGCATCGATACGTTCATCCGCTCCCCTTCGTCAGACCTGCCACCGGATGCACATGACGCCATGCCCGGGGCGGGTACTGCAAGAATATTTATTTCTTCTGCTATAAAAATCAAGAATAAATTATTGACCCTATGTTCAGGTCGTGTTACACAACCGCGACCAGTCGGCGTGGGGATTTGCGACGTGGATGCCAGCACGGGCCAGCACACGGTTGCAGTACGCGGCAGGCGCCCCCGGCGCCGGCTGGCGGCGTGGCTGTGCCTGTGCGGGGGATCGATGGTACTCCCGGCCACCGCGTCCGCAGGGGGCGATGATCCGTTGGCGGCGATCGTCGCCGAGGTCGACCGGGGCCACTTCCGTGCCGCCGATGCGGCGATCGCCCGGGCGCTCGAGGCGGACGCGACCGCGGCCGACCGGGAGGCGCTGCTGTTCCAGCGCGAGCGGATGCGCCGCATCCGGCTGGACTTCGCGCTCGACGCCGAGGCCGTCCGCGCGCGCCTGCGCACGCAGGTGCCGGACCTGGAGGAGCAGGAATTCCAGCGCTGGGACCGCGCCGGCCTGGTCGAACGGCTGGATATCGACGGCGAGCCGCGCTACTTCAACCGCGCCGTCTCCAACCTGTTCCGGCTCAGCCCCGAGGCCGCCGCGCGCCGCGCGCCGCCGGTGAAGCCGTTCGCCAGCGGCCCCTACGAATCGCTGCATGCCCACCACCGCGAGGTCGTGCGGGCCGCGGAGGCGACCGGCTCCACCTACGTGGCGCCACGCCGCGTGCGCATCACCCAGTCGCTGACGGTGAAGCCGGACGCGGTGCCCGCCGGCGAGACCGTGCGCGCGTGGCTCCCCTATCCGCGCGCCATCGAAGGCCAGCAGGAGGCCATCGTCCTGCTCGACGGCCAGCCGTCGCTGCCGCGCCTGGCGTCGGAGTCCGCGCTGCAACGCACGGCCTATCTGGAGCGCACCGCCGTCGCCGGCCAGCCCACGGCGTTCTCCGTGACCTACGAGGTGACGGTGCGCGCGCGCCACGTGGCGATCGATCCGGAGAAGGTCGCCCGGGCCGCGATCACCCCCGAGCTGGCGCCGTTCGTCGCCGAGCGCGCGCCGCACGTGGTCTTCAGCGACGACCTGCGCCGCTTCAGCGCCGGCGTCGTCGGCGACGAGACCAATCCCTACCGCATCGCGCAGAAGCTGTTCGCGGCGGTGGACCGCATCCCGTGGGCCGGCGCCCGCGAATACTCGACGATCAGCAACATCAGCGACCACGCCTTCCGCGCCGGCCACGCCGACTGCGGCCAGCAGACGCTGCTGCTGATCACGCTGCTGCGCATGAACGGCATCCCCGCGCGCTGGCAGTCCGGCTGGGCGTACTCCGAGGACGACGAAGGCCACGACACCATGCACGACTGGGGCGCGCTGTACCTGGCGCCCTACGGCTGGGTGCCGATGGACGTGACGACCGGCCAGCTGGCGTCGGACGACCCGGCGCTGCGCTGGTTCTACCTGGGCGGGCTGGACGCCTACCGCGTGGCCTTCAACGACGACTACTCGCGCGAGTTCGTCCCCGCCAAGCGGCACGCGCGCTCGGAAACGGTGGACCTGCAGCGCGGCGAAGCGGAGTGGAGCGGCGGGAACCTCTACTTCGACCAGTGGAACTACCAGTTCGAATGGACCGTGCTGCCGCAGGACGGGCAAGGCTGATCGCAGCAGGCAACTCAACAACCCACATCTTTAGCAGGAGAGAGCAAGGATGAAAGGCAAGGCATTGAAGAAGGCGGCGCTGGGCATCGCGCTGGGCGCATGCATCGCGACCATGGCGCCCCTGGCGATGGCCCAGAGCGCCACCGGCGCGGTGGCCGGCCGCGCCAGCGCCGGCGACCAGATCACGATCACGAACAACGCCACCGGCGCGGCCCGCACCGTGACCGTGGGCGCCGACGGCAGCTACCGGCTGACGCAGCTGCCGGTGGGCGACTACAGCCTGCAGGTGAAGCGCGAAGGCGCCAACGTCGGCGACGTGGTGGGCGTCAACGTGTCGCTGGGCGGCACCACCACCGTCAACCTCAGCAGCGAGGGCGGCGTGGTGAACCTGGATTCGATCCAGGTGGTCGGCTCGCGCGTGGTGAACCGCGTGGACGTGCGCTCCACGGAGTCGGCGACCAACATCAACCGCGAAGAGCTCGCGCGCCTGCCCGTCGGCCAGAGCCTGAGTTCGGTCGCGCTGCTGGCGCCGGGCGTGATCAGCGGCAATTCGAGTTTCGGCGGCATTTCGTTCGGCGGTTCTTCGGTGGCCGAGAACTCGGTGTTCATCAACGGCCTCAATGTCACCGACTTCTACCGGCGGCAGAGCTTCTCCACGGCGCCGTTCGCGTTCTTCCGCGAGTTCCAGGTCAAGACTGGCGGCTATTCGGTCGAGTTCGGCCGTGCCACGGGCGGCGTCATCAATGCGGTGACCCGGTCGGGAAGCAACGAATTCGAGGGCGGGGTGGAGATCACCTTCGAGCCGAACGCCTGGAAAGCGGCCGGCGACGACCATTACTACGAGGACGGCAGCGTCAACGTCCGCTCCAGCCACGACCGCAGCAGCTTCACCAAGGCCAATGTCTGGGCCTCCGGCCCGCTGGTGCAGGACAAGCTGTTCCTGTTCGCGATGTACGAGCAGCGCGACAGCCATTCCGGCTATACCAACGCCGCCGGCGACAGCTGGACCACCAGCAAGTCCGACAACGGCTTCTGGGGCGCCAAGCTGGACTGGAACATCACCAACGACCACCTGCTGGAGCTGCTGGCCTTCTCCGACGAGGGCGATTCGGACACCAGCGTCTACAGGCCGTACAACTTCGCCACCTCGACCATCGAGGGCGAGCAGCCCAGCCAGTCCTCGGCGTCGAGCGGCGGCAAGAGCGGCTCGATCACCTACACCGGCCATTTCGGCGAGAACTTCACCGCCAAGGCCATGTACGGCTTCAACCGCAGCAGCAGCTTCAACCTGTCCCCGGCCGATACGCTCTGCGACCAGGTCACCTACAACAACGCGTCCTATGGCGCGGTCTACCGCGCGATGGGCAGTCCGACGCTGGGCTGCCATCCCGGCGGCAGCGTGATCCGGCACGAAGACGAGCGCCGGGTCAAGCGCCTGGATTTCGAATGGGCGCTGGGCGACCACCTGCTGCGCTTCGGATGGGACCACGAACTAATGACCACCGACCGTACCGACCGTTATCCCGGTCCGACCGGGAAGCTGTATACGGCGTACGGCGCGGCTCCCGGCGACCTGCTGGACAACGACGCCACCGTGCCGGCCGGCGTCAACGCCATCCTGCTGGCGCGCGAGCGTTCCGCGGGCGGCGTGTTCGACATCGATACCAGCGCCGGCTACATCGAGGACATCTGGAACGTCACGCCGAACCTGCTGCTGAACCTCGGCCTGCGCATCGACAACTTCGAGAACTTCGATGCGGGCGGCAACAGCTACATCAAGCTGGACAACCTGGTGTCGCCGCGCATCGGCTTCTCCTGGGACATGAAGGGCGACGGCAGCACCAAGCTGTTCGGCAACCTCGGCCGCTACTACATGCCGATCCCCAGCATCATCAGCTACAACTTCGCCGGCGGCCTGACCGACGAGCGCACCTACTACGTGCTGGACGGCTGGCGGCAGGAAACCAACCCGGTGACCGGCGCGCCCTACATGGCGCCGATCATCGGTGCGCAGATCGGCGACGTCGACGACAGCTACAACCTCTCGAACGAGCCGGTGGACCGCGACCTCGACGCGGTCTACCAGGACGAGGCCATCCTCGGCTTCCAGACCATGATCAACCAGGCCTGGTCGTGGGGCGTCAACGCCACCTACCGGCGCATGCCGAACGCGATGGACGACGTGCGCATCAATGCGCTATGCGGCGTGCGCCACGGCACCTTGTGGCCGATCGCCAACCCGGGCGAATCGCTGACCCTCTGGGGCACCACGGAGATGGGGTGCGCGCAGGACGGCTGGGTCACCATCGATACGTCGAAGGAAGGCTACATCACCGTCGGCAGCGACCGGATCATCGGCTACTCCAAGCCCAAGCGGACCTACAAGGCGGTCGAGTTCCAGATCGATCGCGCGTGGGACGACAAGTGGGCGTTCAATGCCTCTTACCTGTGGTCGAAATCGGAGGGCAACCACGAAGGTCCGGTGAACTCCGACACCAACTACGGCGACACCGGCATGGTCCAGCACTGGGATCACCCGGCCAACAACGAGCGCTACGGCGACCTGTTCAACGACCATCGCCACCAGATCAAGCTGCGTGCGAGCTACAGGTTGAACGAGATGTGGTCGTTCGGCAGCACGTTCACGGCGTTGTCCGGAGGTCCGATCACCGCGTTCGGCGTCACTTGGCCGGACGAGAACTTCGCCGTGGCCAGCTACACCAGCACCGGCAGCGGCGGCGGCACCGGCTGGCTGTGCGTGCAGAACTGCGCCGGCGCCTACGACCAGCGGGTCTACGAATACTCGGAGCGCGGTGCATTCGGCCGCATGCCGTGGATCTACAACCTCGGCGCCAACGTGACCTGGACGCTGCCGGTGGAAGGCATCGACCTGAAGGCGCGGCTCTCCGTCTACAACCTCCTCAACGACCAGGAAGTGATCAACGTCAGTGCGCGCTATGAAGGGCAGCCTGGCGTGCGCCGCTCCACCTTCGGCACCGGCACCCGCTGGCAGTCCCCGCGCTACGCCCAACTGGTGGTGACCTGGAACTTCTGACCGCGTCCCCGCGATTCCTTGCCGCTTTCTCCCATGGCCTGCCCTCCTCCGTGGCAGGCCTTTCTTTGGGAGCGCCGGGGGCGGTGCGCCGCCCCGGTTCGTGCTATTCCTTTCCCAACCCTTCCCGGAGGTTTCCGTCATGACGATGCTTGTCCCGGCCCCGCGACGCATGGGCGCTCCGCGGTGGCGGTTCGCTGCCGTCGCCGTGCTGGCCGTGATGCTGGGCGCCTGCGCCCATACCGGTCCGCGCAATCCGCTCGCCACCTGGGTGCCGTCGAAGAACTTCGACGAACGCCGGCCGGTAGTGATCGTGCTGCACTACACGGAGCAGAACTCCGTGGAGCAGTCGCTGCAGACGCTGCGCACCCGCAACAGCGGCGGCCGCGTCAGCGCGCACTACCTGCTCGGCAAGGACGGCAAGGTCTACCAGCTGGTGTCCGACGAACGCCGCGCCTGGCATGCCGGCGCCGGCAGCTGGGGCGCGATCACGGACGTCAACAACGCCTCCATCGGCATCGAGATCGACAACGACGGCAGGTCGCCGTACCCCGACCAGCAGATCGACAGCCTGATCGTGCTGCTGCGGGACCTCACCACACGCCTGCGTATCCCGCCCGCGCAGGTGATCGGCCATTCCGACCTCGCGCCGACGCGCAAGATCGACCCGGGTCCATTGTTTCCGTGGAAACGACTCTACGATGCCGGCTTCGGCATCTGGCCCGCCGCCGGCGCGGGCGAGCCGCCCGCCGGCTTCGATCCCTGGCTCGCGCTGCAGGCGGTGGGTTATTCCATCGACGACCGTGCGTCCACGGTGCGCGCCTTCCACCACCGCTTCCGCGGCATGGAGGGAACGGAACTGGATGCGGAAGACCTGCGCATCCTGCATGCGCTGACGTATGCGGCGCCGGCCGAGGCGTCGCCCTGACCAGGAATATTCAAGTTACTTTTTTCTGCGACAAGAATAATTTATTGACTCCCCGCAGGCGGCATGCTACATCGCTATGAAAGGGGTTTTCCCGCCGGACGCGACCTGGTCCGGCGGTGGTGTGCCGGCGGTGTAGCCGGCGTGTTGACCGAACAATCGCAATGTCTGCGTTGCGCGCCCGGGAACGGACGCGCCTGACGGCACGGATGGGGATCCGGACGTTCCGGGAATGGATGCAACCACCTCCGTGCACGTGCCCGAACAGGGCGTGCCGTCGGGCGGCATCCACGCGTGTCCCGCGCCGTGCATCGCAAGGCATCGTATTGGCCACATGTTGCAGCGTTCTTTCATCAGGAGATTCCGCATGCCCGTTCGATCCCACTCGCTCAAGCCCAGCAATCTCGCCGTCGCCATCGTGCTGGGGCTCGCCGTTCCGGGGGTTGCGCTGGCTCAGGACGCAGACGCGTCCCCGGAAAGCAGCGCCCGCACGCTGGAAACGGTGTCGGTGACCGGTTCGCGCATCAAGCGCACCGACGTCGAAGCGGCGCTGCCGATCACCATCATCCAGAAGACCGAGATCGAGGCGCAGGGCATCACCTCGGCCGAGCAACTGCTGCAGTTCCTCAACATCGCCAGCAACGGTTCGGACAACCTGGCGGCCAACGCCGGCATCGCACCGGCCGACCTGCGCGGCAACAACGGCGTATCCGGCGCGAACCTGCGCGGCCAGGGCGCCGACGCCACGCTGGTGCTGCTCAACGGCCGCCGCGTCGCCACCCACGGCCTGCGCGGCCAGGCGGTGGACCTGAACTCGATTCCGTTCGCGGCCATCGACCGCGTCGAAGTGCTGCGCGACGGCGCCTCGGCCGTGTACGGCACCGACGCCATCGGCGGCGTGATCAACTTCATCACCCGCAGCGACTACCGCGGCATCACGGTCAACGCCGGCTTCGACGTCACCCAGGAAGGCGGCGGCAACGTCTACACCTACAGCGTGCTGGGCGGCATCGGCGACCTCGACGAAGACGGCTGGAACGTGTGGGGTACGTTGAACTACCGCGAGAACGAGATCCTGCTCGGTACCGACCGCGATTTCTCCAACACCTTCCAGCCCAACCGCGGCCTGTCGCCGGACACCCGCGGCACGCCGTTCGCCACGGTGACCAACACCGCCGGTGGCCTGATCACCGGCACCCTGGTCGATCCCGACGGCGGCGTCGGCCAGGCGCTGGTCAACACGCTCAACCTGCCCGGCGGGCCGGGCTGCGAGGCGGGCGGCGACATGATGGGGCCGTACGGCTACCAGCTGTGGGGCGTGGCCAACTCGAAGTACGCCTGCGCCTGGGACTACCCGGCCGCGCAGGTGATGCAGCAGCCGCAGGAAAGCCTGCAGGCGCTGGGCCGCGCCACCTTCAAGATCAGCGACAACCACCGCTTCTATGCCGAGGCGATGGGCTCGCGCGTGGAATCCAACCGCCAGTTCGAGGCGCAGCAGATCACGTCCAGCGCGACGGACAGCCCGTCCACGCTCGGCCCGGACACCTGGTATCCGCTGACCGACTACACGCGCGAAACGTACGACATGATCTACAACGCGCTGGCCGACTATTTCGGCACGGCGAACCTGGTCTACGGCAACGACATCGCCTACCGCTGGCGCTGCGAGATCTGCGGCCCGCGCCAGATCAAGACCACCACCAAGGCCTACCGCCTGCTGGCGGGCTTCGAAGGCAGCATCGGCAGCTGGGACTACGACATCGGCCTGTCGCGCGCCTCCAGCGAATCCGAATCCGTCCTCGGCAGCGGCTACTACTTCACCCCGGGCTTCAAGGCGGCGCTGGGCAGCGGCTATCTCAACCCCTTCCTGATGCCCGGTCAGACGCAGAGCGCCGAGGGCGTGGCCTTGCTGCAGGCGGCGTCGGCGGCCGGCGTGCGCCTGTACGGCGGCGAGTCCACGGTGACCACCCTGGATGCCGCCTTCTCCGGCGGCCTGGGCTTCAATCTGTGGGGCGGCGAAGTGCAGGCGGCGGTGGGCGTGGACCTGCGCCGCGAGGAGTTCGAGTTCGGCTCGGTCCAGGAAGGCATCACGCTGGACAACAGCTACATCTTCGGCGCGCCGTTCGATGCGACGAACAACATGCCGAAGGTCAGGCGCGACGTGAAGGCGGTCTATGCGGAAGCGTTCCTGCCCATCGTTGACAGCCTGGAAGTGAGCCTGGCCGTGCGCCGCGACGATTACGACGGCTTCGGCAGCACCATCAATCCGAAGTACTCGTTCAAGTGGCAGCCGATCGACTCGCTGGCCTTCCGCGGCGCCTACAGCACCGGCTTCAAGGTGCCCGAGTTCACCAAGCTGTTCAGCGGCGTGACCGAAAGCCCGTACACCGGTTTCGACCTGGCCGATCCGGCCTCCTGTCCCGGCGGCGCCGCCAACCCCGCCGTGCCGGGTTGCGAAGCGATCCAGCCGAACATCCTGACCGGCGGCAAGGCCGACCTCAAGCCGGAAGAGTCCGAGCAGAAGAGCTTCGGCGTGGTGTACGCGCCCAACAGCAACTTCAACGTGAGCCTGGACTGGTGGGAGATCGAGCGCAGCAACACGATCCGCACGCCCAACCAGGCGACGCTGATCGCCAACTACGACCTGTTCGTAAACAACTGGATCCGCGACAGCAGCGGCCAGATCACCGCGATCGACCGCCGCTTCATCAATTCCGGCGGCACCCTGATCAGCGGCGTCGAGCTGGACGCCAACCTGATGGGCGAGCTGGCCGGCGGCCGCTGGCGCGTCAACCTCAATGGCAGCTACATCGACAGCTTCCAGGAAAAGGCGCTGGAGAACACGCCCTACGGCGACAACCTGGTCGGCAAGTACGTCCGCTACTACAGCCTGCCGCTGAAGTGGAAGCACACGCTGGGCTTCAGCTGGGCCAAGGGCGACTGGGCGCACACGCTGACGCAGATCTATCGCGACGGCTACAAGGACGAGCTGCCGGTGAGCGTGAGGAACGGCAGCTACATCCCCGACGGCTGGAACCCGGACGTGGACGAGTACATCACCTACAACTACAGCCTGGTCTGGACGGGGCTGGAAAACGCGAAGTTCACCTTCGTCGTGCGCAACCTGCTGAACGAGGATCCGCCGTTCACCGCGCACCAGAACGACTTCGCGTCCGGCGCCGCGTGGGAACCGCGCGTGGCCGATCCGCGCGGCCGCTCGTTCGCGCTGATGGTCGAATACAAGTTCGAGTGATGCCGTCGTCCGGTTGACCGGACGCCCGTCCCGCCGCCGCATCCCGGCGGCGGGATTTTCTTCGCCCGGATCGCGCATGGCGCGGCCGGGCCGCGAGCGGATTCCATGAAGCGCCTGCTGATTCTTTTCGCGATGTGCGTGCCCGCCCTGGCCGCGGCGGCGGACCCGGCCTTCGACGCGGCGGTCGAACAGACGTTCGAGCGCTACCGGCTGCCCGGACTGGCGGTCGGGATCGTCAGGGACGGCGAGGTCGTCTACACGAAGACGCTGGGCGAGCTGGAAGCCGGCAGCGGCCGGGCCATCGATACCGGCACGCTGTTCAAGATCGCCTCCAACAGCAAGGCCATGACCGCGGGCGTGCTGGCGCGGCTGGTCGATGCCGGCAAGCTGAAGTGGGACGATCCGGTCACCCGGCACCTGCCGCAGTTCCGCATGCACGACCCGTGGGTCACCGAGCAGATGCAGGTGCGCGACCTGCTGATCCACAACAGCGGCCTGGGGCTGGGCGCCGGCGACCTGATGCTGTGGCCGGAACCGAACCATTTCACCCGCGACGACATCATCGCCGGGCTGGCGCACCTGAAGCCCACGCACAGCTTCCGCGCCAGCTACGCCTACGACAACCTGCTGTACGTAGTGGCGGGCGAAGTCGCGGCGGCCGCCGGCGGCGCGCCGTACGAGGAGCTGGTGAAGCGCGAGCTGTTCCAGCCGCTGGGCATGGACCGTTGCCAGGTCGGCGAATGGAACCGCGCGCAGGTCGGCAACGTGGCGCAGCCGCACATGCGCACGCCGCAGGGCAACCGCGTCATCCGCGAGGACGGCGACGTGGTGCCGAACGTCACGTCGATGGCCGCCGGCGGCATCCGCTGCAGCCTGGACGACATGCTGGCGTGGATCGGCATGTGGCTGTCGCCGGAGCGGACGCCGTCCTGGCTGTCGCCGGCGCAGCGCAAGGCGGTGTGGACCGGGCACATGCCGATGCCGGTCAGCGCGCGCATGCGCAGCTGGGACAACAGCCATTTCTCCGCCTACGGCTACGGCTGGCGCCTGTCGGACGTCGACGGCGCGTGGAAGGTGGCGCACACCGGCACGCTGGCGGGCATGTATTCGTCGGTGATCCTGCTGCCGGACCAGCGCACCGGCATCGTGATCCTGATCAACGGCGAAGGCGAGGCCGCCCGCACCGTGCTGGGACAGGTGCTGACCAAGCAGTTCACGGCGCCCGCGTCGTCGCCCACCGTGGCGCACTACGCCGCGCTGCTGGAACAGGAAAGCGCCGGCGCGCGCGCCGCCCAGCCCAGGGCCGACACGCGCAAGCGCACGCGCGCCACCACGCGCGCGCTGTCGCCGTGGACCGGCCATTACCGCGATCCGTGGTTCGGCGAGGTGGCGCTGTGCCCGCAGGGCAACCGCGTGCGGTTCGTGTCGCAGCGCTCGCCCATGCTGGCCGGCACCGTGATGCAGGTCGGCGACCGCTGGCTGGTGGATTGGGACGACGACAGCGTGGATGCCGAGCCGTGGCTGCATTTCACCGCCGCGCAGGCGGGCGGCGAGGCGGCGCTCAGGCTGTCGCACGTCGATCCGGACGCCGACTTCAGCTACGACTATGCCGACCTCGATTTCCGCCGCACGCAGGCCTGCCGCTAGCGTGCGCGCCGTGGCGCTCCTGCTGGCATGCGCGCTGCCGGTACTGGCGGCATGCGCCTCCGCGCCGGGCGTGCGGGTGTCTGCGGCGCAGGACGCCGCCGAAGCGGGCCTGGTCGATGCCGCCGCCGTGGTGCCGGGCCTGCGGCAGGAGATCCGCTACGCGGGCACGGACAACTTCGTCGGCGCGCCCATCGCCGGCTACGAGGCGCCGAAGTGCCTGCTGCTGGCGCCGGTCGCGCAGGCCCTGGTGCGGGTGCAGCAGGACGTGCAGCGCGAAGGGCTGTCGCTGAAGGTCTTCGACTGCTACCGCCCGGTGCGCGCGGTGAAGCACTTCGTCGCGTGGGCGCACGACCCCGCCGACCAGCGCACCAAGGCGGCGTACTACCCGAACCTGGACAAGTCGCGGCTGCTCGATGGCTACATCGCCGAGTCGTCCGGCCACAGCCGCGGCGCGACGCTGGACCTGACGCTGGTCGCCTGCGAAGGCGACGCGTGCGTCGAACTCGACATGGGCACGCCGTTCGACTTCTTCGATCCGCGCGCCAACACCGCGCACCCGCACTTGGCCGACGCGCAGCGGCGCAACCGCGAGCGGCTGGTGCAGGCCATGGCGCGGCACGGCTTCCGCAACTATCCGATGGAATGGTGGCACTACACCTTCCGCCCCGAGCCTTCCCCCAAGACCGCCTACGACGTTCCGATCCGATGAGCCTTCCCCCTTCCTCCCCCTCGCCGCGCACCACCGACGTCGCGGTGGTCGGCAGCGGCATCGTCGGCCTGTCGGTCGCGCACCACCTGCTCGACCGCGGCCTGTCCTGCACGCTGATCGACGCCAAGGGGCCGGCCGGCGAGACCTCGTTCGGCAACGCCGGCTCGATCTCGGTCGGCAACGTGATGCCGCAGTCCACGCCCGGCATCGTGATGAAGGCGCTGCGCATGCTCGCCAACCCGCTGGCGCCGCTGAAGCTCGACTGGGGCGTGAGCGCCAGCTACGCGCGCTGGCTGCTGCAGTTCCTCGACCAGGGGCGGCTGCAGCATGTGATGCCGATCATCGACGCGCTGAACGCCATCAATGCCGCTTCGCGTCCGGCGTGGCTGGAGCTGGGCGAACGCATCCAGGCGCAGGAGCTGATCGCGCACACCGGCTACCTGCACGTCTACAGCGAGGAGGCGACCTTCGCGAAGGGCGCATGGGAGCGCGGGCTGATGCGCGAGCGCGGCGTCGCGTTCGACGAGCTGGACGCCGCGCAGGTGCGCGAACTGGAGCCGGGCATCGGGCCGGGTTTCCGGCGCGCGGTGTTCCAGCGCGAGTCGCTGGCGATGCGCGACCCCGGCGAGTTCTGCCGGCGCCTGTTCAACCACCTGAGCGCACGCGGCGCGGCGCCGCTGATCGCCAGCGTCTCCGCCATCGCGCGGCAGGACGGCGGCTATCGCGTCGACACCGACCACGGGCCGGTGCACGCCGGCCGCGTGGTGGTGGCGGCCGGCGCGTGGAGCAATGCCCTGCTGCGTCCGTTCGGGCTGAAGATCCCGGTCATCCCGGCGCGCGGCTACCACCTGATGTACCCGCAGGCGGACGCCGTCGTGCGGCGGCCCACGCTGTGGGCCGAGCGCTACATGGTGGTGTCGCCGATGCAGGCCGGCATCCGCATGACCAGCATCAAGGAACTGACCGCGCTGGGGCGCGATCCGCACTACTACCTGATCCGCCGGCTCGATCCGGAGGCGCGCAAGCTGTTCCCCGGCATCGCCGGCGAGCCGGTGTCCGAGTGGGCGGGCAACCGGCCGTGCACGCCGGACTCGCTGCCGATCATCGACCGCGTGCCCGGCGAGGAGATCTTCGTCGCCACCGGCCACGGCCACCTGGGCCTGACCCAGGGCCCGGTCACCGGCCGGCTGGTCGACCGGATGATGGCCGGCGAACCGCCCGAGATCCCGCTGGCGCCCTACGCGCTGGCGCGGTTCACGTAAAGCAGTCTCTCTGTAGGAGCGACGTCAGTCGCGACCGCACGACTGAAACGGCTTCGGACACGGATCAACGCGGATGAGCACGGATGAAGCATCCGATGGCGTTATCCGCGTTGATCCGCGTTGATCCGTGTCCAAAGCCGTTTCTGCCTTTCCGATCGCGACTGACGTCGCTCCCACAGGGGAATCAGGGGAGGGGGCGGCTCAGGCCCCGCCGGCGAAGCCGGCCTGCCGCCAGGCCTCGAACACCACCACGGCGATGCTGTTGGACAGGTTGAGGCTGCGGTTGTGCGGGCGCATCGGCAGGCGCAGGCGCTGCGCTTCCGGCAGGCCGTCCAGCACGTCCTGCGGCAGGCCGCGCGTTTCCGGGCCGAACAGCAGGGCGTCGCCCGGCCCGTACGCGGGCTGGTCGTATCGGACGGCGCCGCGGGTGCTGAGCGCGAACAGGCGCGCGGGGCGGATGCGCTGCAGGGCCGCGTCCAGCGACGCGTGCACCTGCAGCGTGGCGTATTCGTGGTAGTCCAGGCCGGCGCGCTTCAGCTGCTTGTCTTCCAACGCGAACCCGAGGGGTTCGATCAGGTGCAGCCGCGCGCCGGTGTTCGCGCAGAGGCGGATGGCGTTGCCGGTATTCGGGGGAATTTCCGGCTGGTACAGCAGGACGTCGAGGTCCAGGGTGGCGGTCATGGCGCGCATTCTACGCGGCGCTGCATGACCTCACGGGCGGTGATGCGGTGGAACTCCGGCCGCAGCCGGCTTGCGTGGCGACGCGGGTGGAACGTGGTGCCTGCGTCTCAACGCGAAGCCAGCTGGCTGGCCAGCACGCCCGCCTGGATGGCGATCTGCTGCATGTCCTCGGCCGACGGGCGCACGGTGACCACCGGCATGTCGACCACGCGCACCGCCTGGGTGGCGACGAAGTAGGCCAGGTCCTCGGCGGTCGGCGTCACGGTGACCGCGGCCAGGTCGACGATCCTGGCGTCCTTGTAGGTCCGGTAGTGGGCCAGGTCGGCCGCGTCCGGCGTCACCGTCACGGCCGGCAGGTCGACGATGCGCTCGGCCTGGGCGAGGTTGCGGTTATTGTCGGCGTGGGTGGCGGAGATGACCATGGCACCGGCGCACAGGGCGAACACGGCGGCGGCGGTCAGGGGGAGGAGGTTCTTGGCGTTCATTGTCATGCCTCTGTAGTGATGTTGTTGGGTGGTGTGGTAGTAAAGTAGTACACCTAGACAGATCGGTCAAGCGAAACCGTTCGTTTCGGTGAGTTGATTCAGGGTTCAGTCAGGTTTGCTTCGGAACAGCGCGGACTTCGTGATGGATGACGCAGGAACCGTGCCAAACGCAATTTATTGATTCTGTGTGGCTTTTTGTATCCCGCTTGCGTGTCCGGTGTCCGAAGTGCGTGTCCGCCGGGGTGTCCGTCCTCGCTACTACAGACGTACCGCCGTGTGCGTTGTGACTGCGAACACGCCGCTTCGGCCGGGGCCCGGTCAATGCGGTGTGTCCTGGTTTGGATGCGGTTCAACCGGGAACCGTTGCGATTCCCGCGGGCCGGCGCAGCCGGCGTTCAGCTTCACCAGGGCAACGGTTCGCCCTGCCAGTCGAAGAAGCGCCCGCTGTCCTCGGGCGCGAGGCGCTCGATCACGCGCAGCAGGCCGGCGGCGGATTCCTGCGCGGACAGCGCGGCGTTGTCGCCGCCCATGTCGGTGCGCACCCAGCCGGGATGCAGCGCCACCACCCGGATGCCGCGGGGCGCCAGCGCCTGCGACAGCAGCGAGGTGGCCATGTTCTGCGCGGCCTTGCCGATGGCGTAGCTGGGGGTGCGGAACTCCTGCCGCAGGGCGATCGAGCCGATCTCGGAGGAGATGTTCGCCACCACCGCGCCGTCGGCCAGGTGCGGCGCCAGCGCCTGCGCCAGCAGGAACGGGCCGGCCGCGTTGGTCTGGAAGCTGGCGTCGAGGTCGGCCGCGGCCACTTGGCCGAAGCGCTCGCCGCCGCGCAGCACGCCGGCGTTGTTGACCAGCAGGTGCAGGGGTTCTTCGTCGGTGGCGAGCGGCAGTTCGCGCACCAGCTCGGCGCGGCTGCGGGCGTCGGCCACGTCCAGCGGCAGCACGTGCAGGCGGCCGGGGTGGTCGCCGGCCAGGCTATTCAGCGCGGTGGCCTTGCCCGGTTGCCGGCAGGCCGCGACGACGTGGCAATGGCGGGCCAGCAGCTGCCGGACCAGTTCCAGGCCCAGGCCGCGGTTGGCCCCGGTCACCAGGCAGTGCTTGCGGTCCATGGCACCTCCGCGACGGGATCGGCGGGCCGCCGCAGGGCGGCGGATGGGCCATTCGTCATGGCTTGTGGCCTAGTGTAATGACCCGGGGCGGCGGTTAGCATCGGGGGCTCTCCAGGCCCATTCAGTCTTCAAAGGAGTGTCCGATGCCCGTTTCCCGCCGGCCCCGCGCCGCCCTGCTCGCCGTCGCCCTGACCGCCGCCCTGGGAGGGCTGGCGTACGCCCCGGCGCCCACGTACGCGGCACCGGCCGGGGCGGACATCGTGATTCCCTACGAGGAGTTCACCCTGCCCAACGGCCTGCGCGTGATCGTGCACACCGACCGGAAGGCGCCGATCGTGGCGGTGAACATCTGGTACCACGTGGGCAGCAAGAACGAGACCCCCGGCCGCACCGGCTTCGCCCACCTGTTCGAGCACCTGATGTTCCAGGGCAGCGAGAACCACGACGGCGAGTTCTTCACCCCGTTCGAGCTGGTCGGCGCCACCGACCAGAACGGCACCACCAACCAGGACCGCACCAACTACTTCCAGAACGTGCCCACCACCGCCGTGGACATGGCGCTGTGGATGGAGTCCGACCGCATGGGCCACCTGCTCGGCGCGATCGACCAGAAGGCGCTGGACGAGCAGCGCGGCGTGGTGCAGAACGAGAAGCGCCAGGGCGAGAACCAGCCCTACGGCCGCCGCATCTTCGCGCGCATGTTCGAGGCGCTGTACCCGGCCGGCCACCCCTACAGCTGGCAGACCATCGGCTCGATGGCCGACCTCGACGCCGCCACCCTGGACGACGTGAAAACCTGGTTCCGCAGCTGGTACGGCCCTAACAACGCCGTGCTGGTGCTGGCCGGCGACATCGACCTCGCCACCGCGAAGGAAAAGGTGACCCGCTACTTCGGCGACATCCCGGCCAGCGCCACGCTGGCGGACATGAAGACCGACATCCCGAAGCACGCTGCGGACACCCGCGAGACCATCCCCGACCGCGTGCCGCAGGTGCGCGTCTACCGCGCCTGGCCGGTGGCCGAGATGGGCTCCAGGGACGCCACCCTGCTGGACCTGTTCGCGCAGGTGCTGGGCGGCAGCGCCGCCTCGCGCTTCGACACCCGGCTGGTGCACGGCGACAAGATCGCCGACCAGGCCAGCGCGTTCCAGTGGAGCAGCGAGATCAGCGGCACCTTCTTCCTGATGTCCACGGTGAAGGAAGGCGTGGACCCGGCCAGGGTGGAGCAGGCCCTGGACGAGGAACTCGAGCGCCTGGTCGCGCAGGGCCCGACGGCCGAGGAGCTGGAGCGGGCCAAGGTGTCCGCGCGCGCCGGCTTCGTCCGTGGCATCGAGCGCATCGGCGGCTTCGGCGGCAAGTCCGACGTGCTGGCCTCGTGCGCGGTCTACCGGGGCACGCCGGACTGCTACCGGGAAGAACTGGCCATCCTCGCCGATGCCACCCCGGCCGAGGTGCAGGCGGTGGCGAAGAAGTGGCTGGCCGGCGGTTCCCACACCATCCTGGTGGAGCCCAGCGAGACGCCCGCCTCGGCGCTGCCGGAAACCGTCTTCGCCGCCCCGGCCACGCAGCCGGCCGCCACGCCCAGGGTCGATCCGAAGTTCAAGACGGTGAAGACCGACGTGGACCGCCGCCAGGGCGTGCCGAAGACCACCGCCTTCCCCGACCTGAAGTTTCCCGCCGTGCAGCGCGCCACGCTGTCCAACGGCATGCAGGTCGCGCTGGCCGAGCGCCACGAGACGCCGGTGGTGCAGGTCAACGTCGAGTTCCCCGGCGGCTACGCGGCCGACGTCGGCAAGAAACTCGGCACCGCCAGCTTCACGCTGCAGATGATGGACGAAGGCGCCGGCGAGTACGGCGCGCTGGCCTTCGCCGCGCGCAAGGAGGCGCTGGGCGCCGAGCTGAGCACCGGCGCCGGCCTGGACACCGCGTCCGTCGGCCTGTCCGCGCTGAGCGAGAAGCTGGAACCGTCGCTGGACCTGCTGGCCGACGTGCTGCGCCGGCCGACCTTCGACCCGGCCGAGATCGAGCGCGTGCGCGCCACCTGGATCGCCGGCATCAAGCAGGAGAAGGCGCGCCCGCAGACCGCCGCGCTGCGCACGCTGCCGCCGCTGCTGTACGGCGCCGGCCACCCGTACGCCATCCCGTTCACCGGCTCGGGCACCGAGGCCTCGATCGCCTCGCTCGGCCGCGACGACCTGCTCGCCTTCCACCGCGACTGGCTGCAGCCGGGCCAGGCCCGCATCACCATCGTCGGCGACACCACGCTGGCGCAGATCGTGCCGCTGCTGGAAGCCCGCCTGGGCGACTGGAAGGCCGCGCCCGGCGCGCCGAAGCCCGCCGCCGTGCCCCGGGTCGCCAACCCGGCCAAGCCGCGCGTGTTCCTGATCGACCAGCCCGGCGCCATCCAGTCGAACGTGTACGCCGCGCAGCTGGTGCCGCCCACCGGCGACGCCGGCACCATCGACTTCGACTTCGCCAACGGCGTGCTGGGTGGGCAGTTCAGCTCGCGCCTCAACATGAACCTGCGCGAGGACAAGCACTGGGCCTACGGTTCCTACAGCGGCGCCCGCAACGCCCTCGGCCAGCGCCCGTGGTGGGCCAGCGCGGCGGTGCAGAGCGACCGCACCGCGGATTCGATGACGGAGCTGCAGAAGGAGATCAGCGGGTTCGCCACCGGCGACAGGCCGGCCACGGCGGAGGAGATCGCCAAGATCCGCGCCTCCAACACGCTGGAACTGCCGGGCGCGTACGAGACCGCCTCGGCGGTGCTGAACCAGATCGCCTCCAACCAGCGTTATGGCCGGCCCGACGACTACATCGTCCAGTACAAGGCCCGCAACGAGGCCATCGGCGCCGCCGACGTCGCCAGGGCCGCCGCCACGCTGTCGCCGTCGGCGCTGACCTGGGTGGTGGTGGGCGACCTGGCCAAGGTCGGCGAGTCGGTCCGCGCGCTGCAGCTGGGCGAGGCGGTCGAGCTGGATGCCGACGGCAACCCGAAGCAGAAGTAAGCCTGCCGGGCGGGCGCCGCGTCCCGCGGGGGAGCGGCGCCCGTGCCCGGATCGATGCCGATTCATCCCGCGTGGGCCAGAATGGCCGCGCCTTCCCCTTCCAGGTGAACCCGATGCGCCTCGTCCTGCTTGCCGCCGCCTCCACCGCGCTGTTGTCCGCCTGCACCTGGGTGCACTTGGCGCCCGCCGCCAAGAACGTCCGCGTGGTGGCCGCCGGCGCGGTCCCCGCCGGCTGCGAGAAGCGCGGCGAGGTGTCGGTGTCGGTCAAGGACAGCGTGGCCTTCTACGAGCGCAACGCCCTGCGCGTGCGCGACGAACTGGAGACCCTGGCCCGCAACGAGGCCCCCGGCCTGCAGGCCGACACCCTGCAGCCGTTGGGCGACCCGGCCAACGGCGAGCAGCGTTTCGCGGCCTACCGCTGCGGCCGCTGAAATGTGAACCGAGTCACACTTGGGCCGGGGCGAGCCCGGGCGGCACGGTCCGTAAAGGTGCGGTGAAGGCGGGAAGCCGTTACCCTTGTCGGCCCCTTCCGCCTGAGCCTTGGCGCTAACCTCAATGCTCTTCAAGAATGTCTCCATCGCGGGACTGGCGCACATCGATGCGCCGCACACGCTGACGTCCGACGAGATCAACGCCCGTCTCCAGCCCACGCTCGACCGCCTGGGCATCAAGACCGACGTCCTGAACGACATCGCCGGCGTGCATTCCCGTCGCCTGTGGGACGCCGACGTGCAGGCCTCCGACGCCGCCACGCTCGCCGCCCGGAAGGCGCTGGACGACGCCGGCATCACCGCCGACAAGATCGGCCTGGTGGTGAACACCTCGGTCAGCCGCGACTACCTGGAACCGTCCACCGCCAGCATCGTCTGCGGCAACCTGGGCGTGGCCGACCACTGCCAGACCTTCGACGTGGCCAACGCCTGCCTGGCCTTCATCAACGGCATGGACATCGCCGCCCGCATGCTGGAGCGCGACGAGATCGACTACGCGCTGGTGGTCGACGGCGAGACCGCCAACCTGGTCTACGAGAAGACCATCGAGCGCCTCAACGCCCCGGACATCACCGAGCAGCAGTTCCGCGACGAGCTGGCCGCCCTCACCCTGGGCTGCGGCGCCGTGGCGATGGTGATGGCGCGCAGCGCCCTGGTCCCCGAGGCCCCGCGCTACAAGGGCGGCGTGACCCGCTCGGCGACCGAGTGGAACAAGCTGTGCCGCGGCAACCTGGACCGCATGGTCACCGACACCCGCATGCTGCTGATCGAGGGCATGAAGCTGGCCAACAAGACCTTCGCCGCCGCCAAGGTCGCGCTGGGCTGGGCGGTGGACGAGCTGGACCAGTTCGTCATCCACCAGGTCAGCCGCCCGCACACCCAGGCCTTCATCAAGTCCTTCGGCATCGACCCGAAGAAGGTCATGACCATCTTCACCGAACACGGCAACATCGGCCCCGCATCGGTGCCGATCGTGCTGAGCAAGCTCAAGGAGTTGGGCAAGCTGAAGAAGGGCGACCGGATCGCCCTGCTCGGCATCGGTTCGGGCCTGAACTGCACGATGGCCGAGGTGGAGTGGTAACGGATTGCAAGCCAACCGTTACTTAAAACCAGCCAGCACGATCTAAGTAACGCCACCGGGATCTTCATCGGCGAGCGTTTCTTTTAAGTAACGGATTGTCTATTATCCGTTACTTACGCGGATGGGCGTACGGACGTGCGGATGGACAGGCAAACCGGCAGCTACATCACCAGCAGTCTGAACGGCCAGGCCTATCGGGCATTCGTTCCTGCGCCGTTGCCGCCCGTGCCGCCCCTGCAACTGGACCACGGCCTGGTCACGCTGCGCGACCAGGCACTGGTGGCCCTGGGGGAGTTGAAGGGCATTACGCGCATCCTTCCGGACGCGCGGCTGTTCCTCTATCAGTACGTGCGGAAAGAGGCGTTGCTGTCCTCGCAGATCGAGGGCACGCAATCGTCGCTGTCCGATCTGCTGCTGTTCGAACTGGACGAGGCCCCCGGCGTACCCCTCGACGATGTGCGCGAAGTGTCCAACTACATGGACGCCCTGGAGCATGGCCTGTCGCGCCTGCGCGGCGGGTTTCCGCTGTCGCTGCGGTTGCTGCGGGAGATGCACGAACACCTGCTCCGCCGGGGGCGCGGCAGTTCCAAGGCGCCGGGCGAGTTCAGGAGGACGCCCGTCTGGATCGGCGGGCCCAGTCCGGACCGGGCGCAGTTCGTGCCTCCGCCGGCGGACAGCCTGGCGGATTGCCTGGGGGCGCTGGAGCGATTCCTGCATGCAACGGAGGACGGCATCTCGCCCCTGGCGCGTGCCGGGCTGGCGCACGTCCAGTTCGAAACCATCCATCCGTTCCTGGACGGCAACGGGCGGTTGGGCCGCCTGCTCATCGTCCTGATGCTGTGCGATGCCGGCTTGCTGGACGAGCCGTCGCTGTACCTGAGCCTGTATTTCAAATCCCGGCGCGAGGAGTACTACCAGCGGCTGGATGCCGTGCGCACGCAGGGCGACTGGGAAGGATGGCTGCGCTTCTTCTTCGATGGCGTGGCGGCGACGTCGGGGCAGGCGGTGGATACGGCGCAGCGCCTGCTGCGCCTGTTCCAGGACGATCGCGAGCGCCTGCGCGGCGCCGGACGGATCGCGGGTACCGCGTTGCGGTTGCACGAGGCGTTCACGCGCAATCCCCTGCGCACCATTCCGCGCCTGGTCGATGAGCTGGGCCTGTCCAAGCCGGCTGTCTCGCGTGGGCTCGACGCCATGCAGAAGTTCGGCATCATCCGCGAGATCACCGGCAAACAGCGCTACATGATCTTCGCCTACCAGCCTTACCTGGACATCCTGAGTGAAGGCGCGCAACCCCTTTGACCCATCTTGCGATCTGATGCGATGAACCTTCCCGGCTATCCCCCCCATCCCCACCGCTTCGACGTCCGCCCCGGCCTGTCGATGAGCTACCTAGACGAAGGCCCGCGCGACGGCGAGGTGGTGGTGATGCTGCACGGCAATCCGTCGTGGAGCTACTACTGGCGCACGCTGGTGGCCGGGCTGTCCGATCGCTACCGCTGCATCGTGCCGGACCACGTCGGCATGGGCCTGTCCGACAAGCCGGACGACGGCCGCTACGACTACACGCTGCAGTCGCGCGTGGACGACGTCGCCGCGCTGCTGCGGCACCTGGGGATCACCGGCCCGCTGACGCTGGCCGTGCACGACTGGGGCGGCATGATCGGCTTCGGCTGGGCGCTGTCGCATGCGGCGCAGGTGAAGCGGCTGGTGGTCACCAACACCGCGGCCTTCCCGATGCCGGCGGCGAAGAAGATGCCGTGGCAGATCGCGCTCGGCCGCGACTGGAAGGTCGGGGAGTGGATCATCCGCGGCTTCAACGCGTTCTCCGCCGGCGCGTCGTGGATCGGGGTGGAGCGGCGCATGCCGGCCGACGTGCGCCGCGCCTACGTGGCGCCGTACGACAGCTGGGCGAACCGCATCTCCACCATCCGCTTCATGCAGGACATCCCGCTGGGCCCGGGCGACAAGGCTTGGCCGCTGCTGGAAGCGGCCGGCCGGGCGCTGCCGTCGTTCGCCGACCGGCCGGCGTTCCTGGGCTGGGGGCTGAAGGACTTCGTGTTCGACCGGCACTTCCTAGACGGTTTCCGCGCCGCGCTACCGGATGCCGAGGTGCATGCCTACGAGGACGCCGGCCACTACGTGCTGGAGGACAAGCACGAGGTCCTGGTGCCGCTGATCCGCGCCTTCCTGGAGCGGCACCCGCTGGGGTGAGCCGGGGTCAGGCGGCGACCGGCGGCACCGTCGGCGTCGAGGGGCTGTTGCCGTTGTCGTCGGGATGGCCGTCGTCGTTGTCGGCGCCGTCGCGCCAGCGCCAGTCGGCGGCGGTCAGCACCGGCAGGCCGTGCGCCAGCCGCGCCTTGTCGCACTGCGGGCTGCGTTCGCCGGCCTCCAGCGAGGCCGGCACCGCCGCGCACACCGAGGGGCGGCGGGGATGGATGGTGCAGCGGCTGTAGCGGCCGATGTCGGCATCCAGCGCCACGCAGCGCGGGTCCTTCTGCGAGGTGCCGCGCATCACGCGCTCGTGCGTGCGCAGCGGTTCGGTCAACTCGACCGGCACCGTGCCGCCCAGGCCGGGATCGGCCTCGCTCCAGTGGAAGCTGACGCGGAAGTGGGCGCAGCAGGCGCCGCAGGTCAGGCAGGGGTGCATCGGGGCGGCGATGGCGCGGGCGGGACGCGCATTCTGCCAACGCCGGCGGCTGACGCAAGTACCGTCCAGCGGCGACAATGGCCGCATGTCCGAACCCTGCAACATCGCCGCCAGCCTGCCGCGGCTGGCCCGCGAGCAGCCCGAGCGCGTGGCCATGCGCTGCCCCGACGCCGCCGGCCGCTACACCCGCGAGCTGACCTACGCGCAGCTGGACGCCCGCAGCGACGCCATCGCCGCCGGCCTCGGCGCCTACGGCATCGGCCGCGGCACCCGCACGGTGGTGATGGTGCGGCCCACGCCCGAGTTCTTCCTGCTGATGTTCGCGCTGTTCAAGGCCGGCGCCGTGCCGGTGCTGGTGGACCCGGGCATCGACCGCCGCGCGCTGAAGCAATGTCTGGACGAGGCCGGCCCGGAGGCCTTCATCGGCATCCCGCTGGCGCAGCTCGCGCGCCTGCTGCTGCGCTGGGCGCCGTCGGCGAGGAAGATCGTCACCGTCGGCACGCGCTGGGCATGGGGCGGCACCACGCTGGCGAAGATCGAGGCCCGCGGCGCCGGCGCCGGTCCGCAGCTGGCCGCCACCGCGCCGGACGACGTGGCCGGCCTCCTGTTCACCAGCGGCTCGACCGGCGTGCCGAAGGGCGTGGTCTACCGCCATCGCCATTTCGTCGCCCAGATCGAACTGCTGCGCCGGGCCTTCGGCATGCAGCCCGGCGGCGTGGACCTGCCGACGTTCCCGCCGTTCGCGCTGTTCGACCCGGCGCTGGGGCTCACCTCCGTCATCCCCGACATGGATCCCACCCGCCCGGCCAGCGCCGATCCGCGCAAGCTGCACGCGGCCATCGCCCGCTTCGGCGTCACCCAGCTGTTCGGGTCCCCGGCGCTGATGAAGGTGCTGGCCGACCACGGCCAGCCGCTGCCGACCGTGCAGCGGGTCACCTCCGCCGGCGCGCCGGTGCCGCCCGGCGTCGTCGCGACGATGCGCTCGCTGCTGCCGGAGACCGCGCAGTTCTGGACGCCCTACGGCGCCACCGAATGCCTGCCGGTCGCCGTCATCGAAGGCCGCGAACTGGAAGCCACCCGCGCGGCGACCGAGGCCGGCGCCGGCACCTGCGTCGGCCGTCCCGTGCCGCCGAACGAGGTCCGCATCATCCGCATCACCGACGACCCGATCGACGCCTGGTCCGCGGCCGAGGTGCTGGCCGATGGCGAGGTCGGCGAGATCACCGTCGCCGGCCCCACCGCCACCGACAGCTACTTCCGCCGCGACGCCGCCACCCGCGCGGCGAAGATCCGCGAGGCGCTGGCCGATGGCGGCGAGCGCGTGGTGCACCGCATGGGCGACGTGGGCTGGTTCGACGCCGACGGCCGGCTGTGGTTCTGCGGCCGCAAGACGCAGCGCGTGGAAACCGCCGACGGCCCGCTCTACACCGAACAGGTGGAGCCGGTCTTCAACACCCATCCGCAGGTGCGCCGCACCGCGCTGGTCGGCGTGGGCGAACCCGGCCGCCAGCGGCCGGTGCTGTGCTACGAGCTGCTGCCGGGCGTCGTCGCCGATCCCGCGCGGATCGGGCAGGAACTGCGCGCCATCGCCGCGCGCCACCCGCACACGGCGCGCATCGACACCTGGCTGCCGCACCCGGCCTTTCCCGTCGACATCCGCCACAACGCCAAGATCGGCCGCGAGAAGCTGGCCGCCTGGACGGCCACGCACCTGGAGCAACGCGCATGAAGATCCTCGTCACCGGCGGCGGCGGTTTCCTCGGCCAGGCGCTGTGCCGCGGCCTGGTCGAACGCGGGCACGAGGTGATCAGCTTCAACCGCGGCCACTATCCCGTGCTGCGCGAGCTGGGCGTGGGCCAGGTGCAGGGCGACCTGGCCGATGCGCACGCGCTCACGCACGCGGCGCAGGGCGTCGATGCGGTCTTCCACAACGCCGCCAAGGCGGGCGCGTGGGGCAGCTACAAGAGCTATCACGACGCCAACGTGGTCGGCACGCAGCACGTGCTGGAGGCCTGCCGCGCGCACGGCATCGGCCGGCTGGTCTACACCTCCACGCCCAGCGTGACCCATCGCGCGACGCATCCGGTCGAAGGCGGCACCGCCGACACCGTGCCCTACGGCGACGGCTTCAAGGCGCCGTATGCGACGACGAAGACGATCGCGGAGAAGGCCGTGCTGGCGGCCAACGGGCCGTCGCTGGCCACGGTCGCGCTGCGCCCGCGGCTGATCTGGGGGCCGGGCGACCACCAGATCCTGCCGCGGCTGGTGTCGCGCGCGCGCGCCGGGCGGCTGCGCATCGTCGGCAGCGGCGAGAACCGCGTCGACACCACCTACATCGACAACGCCGCGCAGGCGCACTTCGACGCCTTCGACCACCTCGCGCCGGGCGCGGCCTGCGCCGGCAAGGCCTACTTCATCTCCAACGGCGAGCCGTGGCCGATGCGCCGGCTGCTCGACGCGCTGCTGGAAACGGCCGGCGCGCCGCGCGTGGACAAGCACCTCTCGTTCAAGGCGGCCTACCGCATCGGCGCGGTCTGCGAAGCGCTGTGGACGGTGCTGCCGCTGAAGGGCGAGCCGCCGATGACCCGCTTCCTGGCCGAGCAGCTCAGCACCGCGCACTGGTACGACATGGCGCCGGCGCGGCGCGACTTCGGCTACGTGCCGCGGGTGTCTATGGAAGAGGGCTTCGAACGCCTGCGTGCGTGGCTACAGCAGCATCCCGTGTAGGAGGGCTTCAGCCCGCGCCGCGACCATCCTCACGTGTGCACATTGATGAGCGCGCCGCAGCGCGCCCGGATAGCGAACGGCCTGATACTGCTTCGGCTTCCAGGGGAAGATACGGTCGGCGCTGAAGCCCCTCCTGCAGTTGCGCCTCCTTCACGTCCGTCTCACGACGCTTAAGCGCATCCATCCGCGCGCGCGCCGCGCTCACGCGGCGATGACTCCCGGCGTTCCAGCATGGCGCCCGCCACTACCGGCTGCACGACTGGCCACATGCCAAAGGGAGTTTCCATGCTGCGCTACGCCATCATCTTCTTCGTCATCGCGATCATCGCCGCGGTGCTGGGTTTCAGCGGCATCGCCGGCGCCGCGACCAACATCGCGTGGGTGCTGTTCGTCGTCTTCGTGATCCTGGCCATCATCTCGCTGCTGCGTGGCCGCCGCGTCCCGTGACGTGACGCGCACCTGATCCGTCGGGGCGGCCGGGAAGGCCGCCGCGCCCGATCCGGCCGCGCGGAGTGCGCGGCCTACGGACGGGCGGGGCGCGCGGACTTTGCCGGTAGAATGCCGGCATGGACCTGTCGCCCTTCGATGCCCTCAAGCCCCTCGCCGGCCGCGCGCTGGAAACCGCGCTCAACCAGGCGCTCGCGCTGGATCCGGACACCTCGGCGGCATTGCTGCCGCTGGAAGGCCGGCGCATCCAGCTGAGGGTCGACGCGCCGCCGCTGGCGATGGACATCGTCGTCGGGGGCGGCCGGTTGCAGGTGGGGCCGGCGAGCGACGTGCTGGAAGCCGACCTGGCCGTGCGCAGCACGCTCGGCGGTCTGCTCGGGCAACTGCCGTTCTTCCGCCGCGACCATGCGGCGCCGGTGGGCAAGGTCAAGGTGTCCGGCGACGCCGAACTCGCGCGCCGTTTGCAGACGCTGGCCGCGCGCTTCGATCCCGACTGGTCGCAGCCGTTCGCCCGCGTGTTCGGCGACGTGATCGGCGTGCAGGTGGCCAACGCCGTGCGCGCCGGCCTGCAGCAGGCACGCGCCGCCGCGGGCAACCTGGCGGAAAGCGCCGCCGAGTACGTCACCGAGGAATCGCGCGACGTCGTCGGCCGCGACGAACTCGAGGCCTTCCACGACGACGTTGATGCGGTCCGCGACGACGTCGAGCGCCTGGCCGTGCGCGTCGGCCGCCTCGCCGCGCGCGTGGAGCACCGCGCATGAAGTCGGTGCTGCGGGCCAGCCGCATCGGCCGCGTCCTGCTGCGCTACCGCCTCGACGACCTGCTCGACGGCACGCCGGCCGAGCGCTGGCTGAAGCTGGCGCGCCCGTTCGTGCCGCGCGCGTCCGCCGAGATCGCCGCGCAGCCGCGCGGCGCGCGCCTGCGGCTGGCGCTGCAGGAACTGGGGCCGATCTTCGTCAAATTCGGGCAGATCCTGTCCACCCGCCGCGACCTGATCCCGCCGGACATCGCCGAGGAGCTGACCCTGCTGCAGGACCGCGTGGCGCCGTTCGACGGCGAGGCGGCCCGCCTGCTGGTGGAACAGGAACTCGGCCGCATCGCCGAGGCCTTCGAGGATTTCGACACCACGCCGCTGGCGTCGGCCAGCATCGCGCAGGTGCACGCCGCCACCCTGCCCGGCGGGCGCGAGGTGGTGGTGAAGGTGCTGCGCCCCGGCATCCGCCGCCAGATCGCCGGCGACATCGCGCTGCTGGAAAGCATCGCCGCCATCGTCGAGCGCGCCCATCCCAACGCCGACAAGATCCGCCCGCGCGAGATCGTGGCGGAGATCGAGAACACCCTCGCCGCCGAGCTGGACCTGCAGCGCGAGGCCGGCAACGCCAGCCTGCTGCGCCGCAACTGGGCCGGTTCGCCCGACCTGTACGTGCCCGAGGTGATCTGGTCGCACACCGCCGAGCGCGCGATGACGATGGAGCGCGTGCGCGGCATCCCGTCCGACGACGTCGCCGCGCTGGACGCCGCCGGCATCGACCGCAGGGCGCTCGCCGCCAAGGGCGTGCGCGTGTTCTACCAGCAGGTGTTCCGCGACAACTTCTTCCACGCCGACGCGCACGCCGGCAACATCTGGGTGGACCCGGAGCGCAAGGCCGACCCGCGCTTCATCGCGCTGGACTTCGGCATCATGGGCCAGCTCTCCAGCGACGACCAGTACTGGCTCGCCGAGAACTTCATGGCGATCTTCAACCGCGACTACCGCCGCATCGCCGAGCTGCACGTGCAGGCCGGCTGGATGCCGTCGCACATCCGCATCGACGAACTGGAAGCCGCCGCGCGCGCCGTCTGCGAACCGTACTTCACCCGCCCGCTCAGCGAGATCTCGCTGGCCGAAGTGCTGGCCAAGCTGTTCCGCACCGCGCAGCGCTACGAACTGACCCTGCAGCCGCAGCTGATCCTGCTGCAGAAGACGCTGCTGAACATCGAGGGCGTGGGCCGCCAGCTGGACCCGCAGATCGACATCTGGGCGGTGGCGCGGCCGGTGCTGGAGCGCATCCTGGTGGAACGCTACAGCCCGCAGCGCGCCGCGCAGGAATTCCGCAAGCGGCTGCCGGAGATCATGACCCACGCGCCGGACATGCCGCGGCTGGTGCACGCGTGGCTGAGCCAGCAGGTCGACGGCCGGCACGAACTGTCGATGCGCTCGAAGGACCTGGCCGAGCTGACGCAGACGATGAAGGGCCTGCAGCGCCGCGTCGTCGCCGCCATCCTCGGCGTGGGCCTGCTGATCGTCGCCGCGGTGCTGTACGGGCTGGAAGCCGGCGGGCCGCGCGTGTTCGACGTGCCGGCCTCGGCGTGGATCGCCGGCCTCGGCGGCCTGTGGGCGCTGCTGGCGGCGTGGCCGCGGCGGTGAGGACGAGGAACGAGTAGAGAGGAGTGAGAAGTGAGTGAAGAGCAAAGCATGCGTTCTGCTCACTCCTCACTCCTCGTTCCTCGTTCCTCGCTTCGCCGCCCACCACCAGCCCAGCCACACCTGCAGCGGCAAGGTCAGCAGACAGGCGAGGGTGAACCCGCGCGGGAAGTCGTCCCACGCCGCCACCGTCACGTGCACGTCCAACGCCAGGTACAGCGCGAAGATCGCCCACGCATGCGCGGCCTTCGCCACCGCTGCCACGCCCACCATCAATGCACTGCCGGCCACGCCGGCCATGAACACCCAGAACAGATCGACGGACAGCCGCAGCGTGCCGCCCGGCGGCAGGCCGAGCGCATCGGAAAGCTCGCCGCCCGCCAGGTTCACCAGCGGCACGGCCGCGATGGCCAGCACCAGCGCCAGCACGCTGCGCAGCGCGATCCTGGGGCGGGTCGGCATCGTCCGGTCCTTGCGTACATGAACAGTGGCGCCATTGAAGCATGGCGGCGTGCCGCATTGACGCGATGGCAACGTTTCCTTCGCGCGGCGTGCGCAGGGCGCGCGCTACGGTGCGAATCCATCCGCACGGGAGTCCTCCCATGAGCCATCTGACCGGAAAGCGCGTCGCCATCCTCGCCACCGACGGCTTCGAGCAATCCGAACTGACCGAACCGATGCGCGCGCTGCAGGCGCACCAGGCGCAGGTCGACATCGTGTCGCTGGACGGCGGCCGCATCCAGGGCTTCCGGCACTTCGACAAGGGCGACCAGGTCGAAGTGGACCACGTGCTGTCGGAAGTCACCGCCAGGGACTACGACGCGCTGGTGATCCCCGGCGGCCTGTTCAACCCGGACAAGTTGCGCGTGGACGACCAGGCGCTGGCGTTCACGCGCGGCTTCTTCGAGGCCGGCAAGCCGGTCGGCGCGATCTGCCACGGCCCGTGGGTGCTGGCCAACGCCGACGTGCTGCGCGGCCGCACCGTCACGTCCGTGCCCAACATCCGCAAGGACCTGGAGAACGCCGGTGCGCACTGGAAGGACGATGAAGTGATCGTCGACAAGGGCCTGGTCACCAGCCGCACGCCGGGCGACCTGCCCGCGTTCTGCGCCAAGCTGGTCGAGGAGATCGCCGAGGGCGAGCATCGCGGGCAGCGGCGTTCGGCCTAGGCGTTGCGGGCCGTCGCCTCAACGTGGCGGCGGCGCGTCTGCCTGTGTCGGCGCCGCCGCGCATCGCGGCCACGGCAGCGGCCCGAACACCTTGCGCGTGCCGGCGAAGCCGCCCTGTTCGACGACGTAGACCGCGCGCGTGTCGGCATCGAAGTGCAGGAACTGCTGGTAGCCGTCGGCCACGGGGCCGGTGTCGGACAGCAGCGTGCCGGGGGCGTGCTCGTGTCCGGCAGGCAGTTCCTTGGCCACCGGCCAGGCCTGCTGGATGCCATAGGGGCTGACGAAGGGTTTCAGGCGCTGGAGCGCGCAGGCGACGGCCGCGTCGGAGGCCGGCGGCGGGAGCACGATGCGTCCTGTCGCGGGTGCCGGCGTGGCTTGCAGCAGGAATGCCAGGACAAGCGCAGGCATGGGTCGTCCTTGTTCGCGAGGACCGCCATGGTGCCATCGCCCGCAGGACCGGATGAATTGGATGCAGGCACCGGTTCGCAGGTCGTTCATGCACGGACTTGGGCGACAATGCAGGCCCCCCTGTCCCTGGAGACGCCGATGTCCTGCCGCCCGCTGTTGCTGCTGCTGGCCTGCCTGCTGTCGCCGCTGTTGCCGACGTCCGCCTTCGCCGAGGAAGCGGAGAGCGTCCTTCGCGTCATGAGCTTCAACATCCGCCTGCCGGCGGAGAGCGATGGCGTGGACTACTGGGAGACGCGCAAGCCGCTGGCCGTGCGCATGCTGCGCGAGCAGGCGCCGGACGTGGTCGGCGTGCAGGAGCTGGTGAAGGCGCAGGCCGACTACCTGGCGCGCGAGCTGCCGGACTACGCGTGGTTCGGCCGCGGGCGCGATGCGGACGGCGGCGGCGAGCGCATGGGCGTGTTCTATCGCAAGGATCGGTTGCAGGTCGTCGAGTCCGGCGATTTCTGGCTGTCCGACACGCCGGACGCGCCGGGCAGCATCACCTGGAACCACCTGTTCCCGCGCATGGTGACGTGGGCGCTGTTCGAGCGCCGCGGCGACGGCAGGCGGTTCTACCTGTTCAACACCCACCTGCCGTACCGCGACCAGGACGAGGCCGCGCGGGTGAAGGGCGCGCGGGCCATCGCGCAACGGCTGGCCGCGCTGCCGGCCGGCGTGCCGGTGGTGCTGACCGGCGACTTCAACACCACGCCCGACAGCCAGGTGCACGCGGTGCTGGCGGCGACGCTGCAGGACGCGTGGACGGCCGCGCCGCGGGTGGAAGGCGTGGACGCGACGTTCCATGGCTTCACCGGCACGGCCGACCGCCGCATCGACTGGATCTTCGCGAAAGGCGCCGCTGTCGAGTCCGCGACGTCGGTGACCACGCGCTGGAACGGGCGCTATCCGTCCGACCATTTCCCGGTGGTGGCGACGCTGCGGCTGCCGTAGCGCCGCATGCCGCAACGAGCGGTCGCTGCAGACGGGAACGACCCCGTGCGGGGCCGTTCGCGCATCGCCGACGGGGGCGATCGACCTACTTCGCCGGTGCCGCCGCCGGCGCCGCGCCGGCCTTGGCGAAATCGCCGGCCACGAACACGCTCAAGGCGTCGGGCCGGAGGTGCCTGCGGATGGCGGCGTTGACCTGCTCCGGCGTCAGCGCCTGGTACTTCGCGTCCAGGTCGGCGGTGAACTGCATGGTGCGGCCGAAGAACAGCTGGTCGGTCAGCATGCCGGCGACGCTGCCGTCCTCGGCGCGGGCCTGCTGGCGCTCGGTCAGCGTGCCGTTCACCGCGTCCTTCAGCTCCTCGGCGGTGATGCCGGCGTCGACCAGCTTCGCCAGTTCCTCGCGCACCAGCGCCTCCACCTTGGCCATGTTCTCCGGCGCCGCGATGGCCTGGATGCTGAAGCTGCCGGCGTCGTCCTGGCCGGTGCGGCTGTCGTCGGCGCGCACGCCGCTGGACACGCCGTAGCTGAGGCCTTCCTGCTGGCGGATGCGGTCGCCCAGGCGCGACTTCAGCGCGCCGCCGCCGAAGATGCGGTTGGCGACCACCATCGCCGGGTAGTCCGCGTCGGTGACCTTCAGCGACAGGTTGTGGCGGGCCAGCAGCACGGCGTTGGGCTTGTCCGGCGTCTCGAAGCGCGCCTGCTTCGCCGCGACCTCGCTGTAGCGCGTGGCGATGGGCGCGTAGGGCCTGGCGGTCTTCCAGCCGGCGAACAGCTGCTCCAGCTGCGCGCGCACGGCGATCGGGTCGAAGTCGCCGACGATGGCGATCTCGCCGTCGGCCGTGCCGTAGAAATCGCGGTGGAACGTGCGCACGTCGTCGAGCTTCAGCGCCTTCAGCTCGGCCAGCGACTCGTCCAGCGTGCGCGCGCGCAGCGGATGGCCGGCCGGCCACGGGTCGAAGTACATCGCCAGGGCGCGGCCGGCGATGGCGCCGGGCTCGAAGCGCGAGGCCTCCGTGCCGGTGATCGCCTGCGTGCGGAACTGCTCGAACTCGCTCTCCGGGAACGCTGGGTTGCGCAGCACGTCGGCGGCCAGCGCCAGCGCGTCGGCCAGGTATTCGCGGCGCGTGTGCAGGCCGATGCTCGCGCCCTGCAGGCCGCCGCCCACGCTGCCCTGCGTCTTCAGCTGCTCCAGCCGCTGGTCGATCTGCTCGCGCGTCATGGTCTTGCTGCCGCGCATCAGCATGGCGCCGGCGATGCCGGCGGCGCCTTCGCGGCCCTTCAGCGCGGCTTCGTCGGCGAAGCGGAAGTTGGCGTCCACCACCACGGTGCCGCCGCGCGTCTTCTTCGGCAGCAGCGAGACCTTCAGGCCGTCGCCGAGGACGAAGGTCTGCGTGCGCGCCTCGATGTTCTTCGGCGAGGGATCGAACTGCTCGCCCGCGCTGACCGCCGCGCGCCCGGTGTAGCCGTCCACCAGCGAGGCCACCGCCGGCGCGGCGGGGATTTCCACGCGGTCCGGCTCGGGGGTCGGGATGAAGCGGCCCAGCGTGCGGTTGCTGGATTTCAGGTAGGCGGCGGCGACGCGGTTGACGTCGTCGGCGGTGACCTTCTCGATGGCGTCGCGGCTGGTGAACAGCAGACGCCAGTCGCCGGCGGCCTGGAACTCCGCCAGGCCCATGCCGACCGCGTTGACGTCGGTGAAGTAGAGATCGTAGGCGTTGCCGATGCGCTGCTTGGCTTCGTCCACTTCCTGCGCGGTGACCGGGCGCGCGGCGACCTGCTCGACCTGCTTCAGCAGTTCGGCCTCGGCCTTGGCGGGATCGCCGTCGTTGGGCACCACCGCCACGACGGTCAGCAGGCCGGGATCGCGCATGGACTCGCCGTTGGCGCCGGCGGCGGCGGCCAGCTTGGCCTCGACCAGCGTCTTGTGCAGGCGGCCGCCGGGCGTGTGGCCCAGCACGTTGGCCAGCACGCTGAGCGGCGCGTTGTCCGGATGCGCCAGCGCCGGCACGTGGTAGGCGGCGGCGACCAGCCGCAGGTTGCCGACGCGGCGCACGGTGACGTCGCGCTCGCCGTCCTGCGCGGGCTCCTGCGTGTAGAAGCGCGGCAGCGGGCGCGCGGGCTTCTTCAGCGGGCCGAAGTGGCGCGCGACGCGCGCCAGCGCGTCGGCGGCGTCGATGCGGCCGGCGAGCACGAGGGTGGCGTTGTCCGGCTGGTACCAGTGGCGGTAGAACGCCTGCAGCCGGTCGATCGGCACGCCTTCCACGTCGCTGCGCGCGCCGATGGTGGTGTTGCCGTAGTTGTGCCACAGGAAGGCGGTGGAGCGGATGCGCTGGAACAGCACGCCGCCGGGGTTGTTCTCGCCGGCCTCCAGTTCGTTGCGGACCACGGTCATCTCGCTGTCCAGGTCCTTCTTCGCCACGTTGGAATTGACCATGCGGTCGGCTTCCATCTTCAGCACCCAGTCCAGGGTGTCGGCGTTGGCGGGGAACGAGGCGAAGTAGTTGGTGCGGTCCAGGCTGGTGGTGGCGTTGAAGTCGATGCCGCGCTTCTTCATCTCGCCGCTGATGTCGGACTGCGTGGGCGTGCCCTTGAACAGCAGGTGCTCCAGCAGGTGCGCCATGCCGGTCTCGCCGTAGTTCTCGTGCACCGAACCGACGCCGTAGACCAGGTTGACGGTGACGGTGGGCTTGGTGGCGTCGGGGAACAGCAGCACGCGCAGGCCGTTGGGCAGCGTGTATTCGCTGATGCCCTCGATGCTGGGGCCGGCGACGACGCCCCGGGGCAATGCGGCCTCGGCCTGCACGCGGGCGGGCTGGACCAGGCCGAGCGTCACTGCCAGGCCCAGTGCGAGAATGAAACGGGGTGACTTCATCCACAATCCTCCATCGGGGCCGCCCGCGTCCATCGCAGGCGGCGTGGGCCGAGTTTCGCAGATTTGGAAGGCGCGTTGATCCATGGACCAGAGTGAGATGACGGTGGGCGGGGGCGCGGTGCCCGTGCTGTATCGCGATGCGCGCATCGCGGTGGTGGACAAGCCCGCCGGCGTGATGGCGCACGACAGCAAGCTGGCGGCCGGCGAGACGGACTTCCTCGCCGACCGCCTGCGCGCGCAGTTCGGGCAGCCGATCTTCCTGATCCACAGGCTCGACCGCGCCACCAGCGGCTGCCTGCTGGTGGCGTTCGACCGCGACAGCGCGTCGGCGCTGGGCAAGGTGTTCATGTCGCGCGACGTCGAGAAGGACTACCTGGCGGTGTGCCGCGGCTGGCCGGAACCGGACTTCACCGTCGACCACCCGCTCGACGGCGGGCCCGGCAAGCCGGAGAAGAAGCCGGCGCTGACGCGCTTCACGCGGCTGGCGACGGGCGAACTGCCGCTGCCGTCGGGCGGATTCGACACCTCGCGCTACGCGCTGCTGCGCTGCCAGCCGGAGACCGGCCGCTTCCGCCAGATCCGCCGGCACCTGAAGCACGCCTTCCACCACCTGATCGGCGACACCAGCCATGGCGACGGGCGGCACAACCGCCATTTCCGCATGCGCGGCGTGCACCGCATGCTGCTGCACGCCGTGCGGCTGTCGTTCCCGCACCCGGCCACCGGCGAACGCATCGAGGCGGTGGCGCCGCCTGACGCGGCGTTCCGCAAAGCGTTCGCGTTGTTCGGGTGGGAGGACGACCTGCGCTGAGAAGTGCCACCCATCTCTACGCTTGTAGGAGCGGGCCATGCCCGCGATGCTTTTGCATGATCCGATCGAAAAGCATCGCGCCCATGGGGCGCTCCTACGGATGGGTCATGCCACCCCCAACGCCGCCAGCACCATCAGCGCGACGGCGCAGAGCATGCCGAGCAGCCAGGACAGGCTGCGCAGCGAGTGCTTGTCCGCCAGGTAGAACACGCCATGCAGGATGCGGGCCGCGACGAAGGCCAGCGCCAGCGGCGTGACTGTGTCCGCCGGCACGCCGGCCAGCTGCGCCATCAGCACGCCGGCGACGAAGGCGGGGAACGCCTCGAAGCCGTTGAGGTGCGCGGCGTTGGCGCGCTGCACCTTGTAGTTGCCTTCCTGCTTGGCCAGCCAGGCGCGCGGGTTGCGGTTGTTGTAGCGCTCCCCGGAGCGTTTGGCGATGAAAACCCACAGATACGGCAGCAGCGCGGTGACCAGGATGCACCAATAGGCGATGGACATGGGCGGTTCCTCCAAGGATGCGGCAGGGTAGTGCGCGCCGGCGGCGGGCGTCTACGGGACCGCCGGTTTCTCCGGGTCCGCAGGCCGGACGCCTGCCCGGCAGGGACAACCAGGTTGCCGGAGAGGAATGCATGACGTGCAGGTGCCCGGCGGAGACGACCACGCCGATTGCAGCGGCAAGGCCACCGGGCCGCGAACCGCGTCTTCACTTCCCCTCGTTCCTCGTTCCTCACGTCCCGCTCGTCGGGGCCATGGCCCCGGCCCGCGCCTGCACGGACGACGGTTGGCCGGGAAGGCATGCAGCGTGGCCGATGTTCTCGGCTCGCGAGCCGGGGAGACGGCCGCGCCGACTCCGGCGGCAAGGCCACCGCACCGCGAACCGCACCTTCGCTCGTCCTCACTCCTCGTTACTCATCGGAATACCCGTAGGCCGGCCCCACGCGGCCGACGCACAGGAAAACGGCTTCGGAAAATACCTGCCCACACGGCAAGCCGGATGCCAAAAAAAACGGCGCCCGAGGGCGCCGTCTGCAGGCAGTCGCGGAACGCGCGGCCTACTTCGCCGCCGGTGCCGGTGGCATCATCTTGTCGCGCGCGGCCTTGAAAGGATTGCCGTCGTACCAGTTCGGCCACTTGTCCGCGACCGCCAGGTCCTTGCCCACGCCGTACAGCGCCTGCAGGTCCTGCACCACGCCGTCCAGCTTCCAGCCGTCGTGCATCTCGTCGCTGGCCTGGTGGTAGCGCTTGGCGTACTCCTCGCTCGCCGCCTTGCCGGCCTCGACGCCGCCTTCCAGCAGGTCGTTGCCGCCCTTGGCGTACAGCGCCGGCACGCCGGCCTTGGCGAAGTTGAAGTGGTCGCTGCGGAAGTAGTAGCCGCCGGCCGGGTTGCCTTCCTCGGCGAGCACGCGGCCCTGCTGGTCGGCATGGACCTTCAGCATGTCCTCCAGCTCGGAGTTGCCCTTGCCGGTGACGACGAAGTCGCGCGACTTGCCGCCCACGCTCATCGCGTCGAGGTTGATCACGCCGGCGATCTTGTCCAGCGGGAAGGTCGGGTGGGCGACGTAGTACTTGGAACCCAGCAGGCCGGATTCCTCCAGCGTCACCGCCACGAACACCACCGAGCGCTCGGGCTTCGGTTCCTGGTGGGCGAAGGCCTCGGCGATCTCCAGGATGCCGGCCACGCCGGTGGCGTTGTCGACGGCGCCGTTGTAGATGTTGTCGCCCTCCTCGCCCTCGTGCTTGCCCAGGTGGTCCCAGTGGGCCATGTACAGCACGGCCTCGTCGGGCTTGCTGCTGCCAGGCAGCACGCCGATGACGTTGCGCGAGGTCTTGCCGGCGATGCTGCTCTTCAGCGACGCCGACAGCGTGGCCTTCAGCGGCACCGGCTTGAAGCCGCGGCGGCCGGCGTTCCTGTACGCGTCGTCGATGTCCAGGCCGGCATCGGCGAACAGTTGCTTCGCCGCCTCGGCGCTCAGCCAGCCCTGCAGCGGGATGCGCTTCTCGGGGTCGTCCTTGGCCGGCAGGTCGTACTGCGGGCCGGCCCAGGAGTTCTTCACCACGTCCCAGCCGTAGCTGGCGCCGGCGGTGTCGTGCACGATCAGCGCGGCGGCGGCGCCCTTGCGCGCGGCCTCCTCGAACTTGTACGTCCAGCGGCCGTAGTAGGTCATGCGGTTGCCGCCGAACAGCGTCTCGTCCTTGGCGTGGAAGCCGGGGTCGTTGACGAACATCACCACGGTCTTGCCGGTCCAGTCCTGGCCGGCGTAGTCGTTCCACTGCTGCTCCGGCGCGTCGACGCCGTAGCCGACGAACACCAGCTCGCTGGCGTCCAGCGTGACCTGGGTCTCGCCCGTGCGGGTGCCGATGACGTAGTCGGTGCCGAACTTCAGGTCGCGCGCGCCGGCGGCGGTGGCCAGCTTCAGCGAGGTCGCGGCCTCGTCGGCGGTGGTCTCCACCATCGGCACGTCCTGGAAGTAGCTGTCGCCATTGCCGGGCTGCAGGCCGATGCGCTTCATCTGCGCTTCCAGGTAGGCGACGGTCTTCTCCTCGCCGGCCGAACCGGGGCCGCGGCCCTCGAACTCGTCCGACGACAGCGCCTTCACCATGTCGGCGAAGTCGCCCTCGGTGATGTCGGCGGTGAAGGCGTGCGCCGCGGCGGGCGGGGCGGCGTCCGGCGTGGCCGGCGCCTGGGATTCCGGCTTGCACGCGGCCAGCGCGGCGGCGGTGGCGAGCACCAGGATCAACTTGCGGGACATCGGGATTCCTCAACGGAAGGAATCCCGATTCTAGCGGGAACGGCCAGACCGGGCCTGTGCCGCATCCCGCGGTTCGCCGGGCTTACTCGGCCGGCGCGGTGTCGGTGCTGAACGGCTTGGCGGTGGCGCCGGTCACCGGGCCGACCTTGGCGCTGGTGTGCACGTACAGGGTCACCGGGCGCTCGAACACCAGCGGGCCGTCGACGATGGCGTTGGGGCCGACGATGATGCGCGGGTCGCGCTTGGCGTTCATGCGGATGCCGTGCGGCTTCTCCACCTTGATGCCGCCCTTCACGTGCGAGCCGACGCCCACGGTGACGTCGCCGTTGACCGTCTCGATGCCGCCGCCCAGCTGGGTGGCGACCAAGCCAATGGCGCCGTTGACGGTCTCGATGCCGCCGCCCACGACGGTGCCGCGATCGGTGAAGACGCTGCCGTTGACGGTCTCGATGCCCTTGCGGACCTGCACGTCCTTGCCGACGCGGATGGCGCCGTTGACGGTTTCCAGCGATTCGGCGCGGGCCTTGTCGCCCACGGTGATGCTGCCGTTGACGGTGCTGGCGTCCTCGGCGGTGGCGCCGTCGTGGATGCGGATGCTGCCGTTGACGGTGTCCAGGTCGCCGTAGGCCTGGCCGGCCTCGGCGGTGATGCTGCCGTTGACCTTGGAGATTTCCTGCTGGGCCAGCGCGGGCGTGGCGGCCAGGGCCAGGGTCAGCAGCAGCACGGTACGGGTACGGATCATGGGGTGGTCCTTCGGGTGGTGTTGATGACTGTGATGCGACGGCGGGGCGGGGGGTTTAAATCCTGCCGCGCGAGGGACGCCATGGCAGCATGCTTCGCTACAATCGTCGCCTGCCTGAAGTCACTGGAAACCCCCGCCGTGTCCGCATCCCCCGCCTCCGTGAAGCGTCCGAAGCCCGTCGTCCTGCTGATCCTCGATGGCTGGGGGCACCGCGAGGATCCCGCCGACAACGCGCTGGCGCAGGCCGACCTGCCGAACTGGCGCGGGCTGCTGGCCACCGCGCCGCACACGCTGATCCACACCGAGGGCCGCCACGTGGGCCTGCCGGACGGCCAGATGGGCAATTCGGAAGTGGGCCACATGAACCTGGGCGCCGGCCGCATCGTCTACCAGGACCTGACCCGCATCGACGCCGCCATCGAGGACGGCAGCTTCTTCGCCAACGCCGAACTGGTCGCCGCCTGCGAGGCCGCCAGGGCCGGGGGCAAGACCCTGCACGTGTTCGGCCTGCTGTCGCCCGGCGGCGTTCACAGCCATGAACAGCACATCTTCGCCATGCTCGACCTGGCCAGGCGCCAGGGCGTGCCGCGGGTGGCGGTGCATGCCTTCCTCGACGGCCGCGACACCCCGCCGAAGTCGGCCGAGCCCAGCCTGCGCGCGCTGCAGGACCTGTGCGCGACACTCGGCAACGCCCACATCGCCTCGGTCAGCGGCCGCTACTACGCGATGGACCGCGACAAGCGCTGGGACCGCGTGCGGCTGGCGTGGGACGCCATCGTCGAGGCGAAGAGCGACCACCACGCCGCCAGCGGCGTGGCCGCGCTGGAGGCGGCCTATGCGCGCGGCGAGAACGACGAGTTCGTGCTGCCCACCGTCATCGACGGCGCCCGGCCGATGGCCGACGGCGACGCGGTGGTGTTCATGAACTTCCGCGCCGACCGCGCGCGCCAGCTGACCGCCGCGTTCGTGTCGCCTTCGTTCGACGGTTTCCAGGCGCGCGTGCCGGCGCTGGCGCGCTTCGTCTGCCTGACCGAGTACGACGCCAGGCTGCCGGCGCCGGTGGCGTTCGCGCCCGACGACCTGCGGCACACCTTCGGCGAACTGCTCGCCGATGCCGGCCTGACCCAGCTGCGCATCGCCGAGACCGAGAAGTACGCGCACGTGACCTTCTTCTTCAGCGGCGGGCGCGAGGACGTGTTCGACGGCGAGGAACGCATCCTGGTGCCCAGCCCCAAGGTCGCCACCTACGACCTGCAGCCGGAGATGAGCTGCCCCGAGCTGACCGAGAAACTGGTGGACGCCATCGGCTCCGGCCGCTTCGACGCCATCGTCTGCAACATCGCCAACCCCGACATGGTCGGCCACAGCGGCGACCTGCAGGCCGCCATCCTTGCCGCGCAGGCGGTGGACAAGGCCATCGGCGAGGTCGTCGCGGCGGTGCGCAAGGCCGGCGGCGCGCTGGTCATCACCGCCGACCACGGCAACCTGGAGATGATGCGCGACCCGGAGACCGGCCAGCCGCACACCGCGCACACCGTCGGCCCGGTGCCGCTGGTGTACGTGGGCGAACGCCCGGCCACCCTGCGCAGCGGCGGTGCGTTGCGCGACGTGGCGCCGACGCTGCTGGAACTGCTGGGGCTGCCGCAGCCGGCCGACATGAGCGGCCGCAGCCTGATCGCCGGCTGATGCCGAACGTCCGCCGCGTCGCGTTCGCCGCCGCCGTCCTGGCGGCCGTCGTCGCGTCCGCGGCCGCGCAGACCTCGCGCGAGACGGAGCGCAAGCTGGAGCGCGTGCGCGGCGAACTGAAGTCGATCGCGCAGGAGCGCCGCAAGCTGGAGGGCGAGCGCGGCACGGCCTCGCGCCAGCTGCGCGAGGCGGACGAACAGGTCGGCCGCAGCACGCGCTCGCTGTCCGAGACCGAGGCGGCGCTGCGCCGCGAGGCCGCCGCGCTGGACGACCTGCAGCGCCGGCGCGACGCCATGCAGGCGCAGCAGGCCGGCCAGCGCCGGCAGCTGGCGGCGCTGGTGCGCGCGGCCTACCAGCAGGGCGACGACGCGCCGCTGAAGGTGCTGCTGTCGCAGGACCGGGTGGCCGACGCCAACCGCCTGCTCGCCTACCACCGCTACGTGCAGCGCGACCAGGCGCGGCGGATCGCGTCGTTGAACGCCGAACTGGCGACGCTGGACCAGGTGGAGCGCGACATCGTCGCCCGCCGCGCCGAGCTGGACGCCGCGCGCGTGCGGCAGCGCGACCAGGTCGCGCAGCTGGAGAAGGACCGCAAGGCGCGCGCCAGCCTGGTCGCGAACCTGGACGAGCGCTACCAGGACCGCGCGGCGAAGGAGAAGGCGCTGGGCCAGGATGCGCGTTCGCTCGAGCAGCTGCTGAAGAACCTGCGCGCCGCCGCCGCCCGCGCCGAGGCCGAACGCCGCGCCGCCGCGCGCCGCGAAGCCGCGCGCCGCGAAGCCGCGGCCGCCGCCGCGCGGAAGCGCGAGGAGAGCGGGGCCGCCGCGCGCGGCACCCGTCCTGCGCCGCCGCGCCCGGCGGTGGCGTCCGCGCCCCCGCTGAAGGTCGGCGGACTGGGCTGGCCGGTGTCCGGCAGCCTGCTGGCGCGCTACGGCGGCCGCCTGCCGGACGGACGCGCCAGCACCGGCGTGCTGATCGGCGCGCCGGCCGGCACCCCGGTGACGGCGGTGGCCGACGGCACGGTCGTCTTCTCCGAATGGATGACCGGCTACGGCCTGATCCTGATCCTCGACCACGGCAACGGCTACATGAGCCTGTACGCGCACAACGACAGCCTGCTGAAGGACAGCGGCGACCGCGTGAAGCGCGGCGACGCGGTGGCGCGCGTGGGCACGTCGGGCGGGCAGGGGCAGGCGGCGCTGTACTTCGAGCTGCGCCGCAACGGGCAGCCGGTCGATCCGGCGTCGTGGCTGCAGCGGCGATGAATGGCGCGCCGGGCCCTAACCCGGCTTGAACAAACGGCCCGTGCGGCTTCCCGCATAATCCGGTGGACTCCGCGCCCGTGCGCGAAGCCCCCACCGAGCCCCCTGGAGCGCCCGCGATGCCGTTGCGTCTTTCCCTGGCCACCCTGACCGTCGCCCTGTTCGCGGGCGCACCCGCCTGGGCGCAGCAGCAGGCGCCGCTGCCGGACAAGCCGCCGGTGGTCGCGCCCAGCGACGATCCCGACGCCGCCGAGAACGCGCCGTCGCGGGTGCCGCTGGAAGAGATCCGCCGCTACGTGGCAGTGTTCAACGCGGTCAAGGAGGCGTACGTCGAGCCGGTCGGCGACCGCCAGCTGATGCAGTCGGCCATCCGCGGCCTGCTGCTGGACCTGGACCCGCACAGCACCTATTTCGACAAGGCCGATTCGGACGCGTTCGACGAGCAGGCCACCGGCGCCTACGAAGGCATCGGCGTGGAACTGCAGCAGCAGCCGGACCGCACGCTGCTGGTGGTGTCGCCGATCGACGACACCCCGGCGGCCAAGGCCGGCATCAAGTCCGGCGACCTCATCACCGCCATCGACGGCAAGCCGATCAGCGCCGAGGACGGCATGGAACCGCTGCGCGGCGAGCCGGGCAGCAAGATCACCCTGACCATCGTGCGCGACGGCGCGCCCAAGCCGTTCGACGTCACCCTGGTGCGCGACACCATCCGCATCGCCAGCGTGCGCAGCCGCCTGCTGGAGCCGGGCTACGGCTACGTGCGCATCAGCGCGTTCCAGACCGACACCGCCGCCGACTTCCAGAAGCAGGTCGACAAGCTGCAGGAGGGCGGCAGGCTGCGCGGCCTGGTGCTCGACCTGCGCAGCAATCCCGGCGGCCTGCTGCTGGCCGCGGTGCAGGTGGCCGACGACCTGCTCGACAAGGGCAACATCGTCAGCACGCGCGGGCGCTCGCCGATCAGCGAGTCGAAGTTCGACGCCACCCCGGGCGACCGCCTGAACGGCGCGCCGGTGGTGGTGCTGGTGGACGCCGGCTCGGCCAGCGCCTCCGAGGTGCTGGCCGGCGCCCTGCGCGACAACGACCGCGCGCGCGTCGTCGGCAGCCGCACCTTCGGCAAGGGCTCGGTGCAGACCGTGCTGCCGCTGGACAACGGCGACTCGGTCAAGCTGACCACCGCGCGTTACTACACGCCCAGCGGCAAGTCGATCCAGGCCAGCGGCATCGTCCCGGACGTGGTGGTGAAGCCGGAGTCGGGCGGCAAGCCGGGCTCGGTGGTCGAACAGGACGGCCAGCTCTACATCACCGAAGCCACCCTGCCCGGCCACCTGCGCGGCGACGACGAAGGCCAGGCCGGCTACACGCCGGGCGACGTCCTCGACGGCGACGCCCCGATCAACGCGGCGCTGGTCGAACTGAAGAAGGCGGTGGCGACGGCGCGCGCGGCGTCGCCGGGATCGGCCGGCAAGCAGTTGCGCTGAGTGGTTCTCCTGTAGGAGCGACGTCAGTCGCGACCTGGAGGTTTCCGGTCGCGACTGACGTCGCTCCTACAGGGGAAGTCCTACAGGGAAAAGGAGCGCGGTTCCGGCTACCGCGGTTTCGCGGGCATCGGGAACGGCGTGACCACCTTCTCGCCGGTGGCGGCGTCGCGGATGGCCGACTGGCCTTTCCGTTCCACTTCCTCCACGCGGATGATGCTCTGCATCGGCAGGTGCAGCACGCGCGTGTCGCCGAATTCGTCGCGCAGGCGTTCCTCGGTGGGGTCCACCACCAGCCCTTCGTGCACGTCGAACACCAGGTCGGCGACCTCGGTGAACCCCCACAGTCCGCTGGCCGCCACCTTGCGCGCGTACAGCTCGTAGACCTTGGTGTGGTTGTGGAATGTGACTTTGTAGAGCGTGTGCTTCATGGGGGGATTATAGGAGTGAGCGGAGAGGAGTGAGGAGTGAGCGAGAAGCTGTTCAACTCACTCCTCACTCCTCTCCGCTCACTCCTGCTTCAATAGCCTTGCCGCTTGCGCATCCGCCGCGCGATGGCCGCGCGCACGAACAGGGCGAACACGATGCCGAACAGGAAGCCGGCGATGTGCGCCGACCACGCCACCATGCCGAACGCGGGGCCGGTGTAGGCGAACACCACCTGCAGCAGCGCCCAGATGCCGATCAGCAGCGAGGCCGGCGCCTTCACGAATTCCAGGAACAGTCCCAGCGGCAGCACCACGCCCAGCTTGGCGGTGGGGAACAGCGCCAGGTAGGCGCCGATGACGGCGGAGATCGCGCCGCTGGCGCCGATGATGACGCGGTCGGGGGTGCCGATGCTGAGCACCGCCGCCACGTTGGCCACCGCGCCGCCCACCAGGAACAGCAGCAGGAACCGCCACGGCCCCATCGCCCGCTCGGCGGGCAGGCCGAAGATCAGCAGGAACACCAGGTTGCCCAGCAGGTGGGCCCAGTCCGCGTGCAGGAACAGCGCGGTGAACAGGCGCAGCACCGTGCCGCGCTGCAGCGACGCCAGCCAGACCTCCGGCGCCACCATGCCGCCGGTCAGCGCCCCCCACTGGCCCAGCAGGTGGCCGCGCGCCGCGTCGCCCAGGGTCAGGGCCCAGCAGAAGGCCGCCGACAGCAGCACCAGCAGGGCCGGCGTGGCCCAGCGGACGGGCGGTTTCCGGCGGGAGGGGATCGACACGAACATGCCGCGGCACTGTACCGGGTCGCCGCCGGACTGCCCATGGTGCGATGCGGCGAAACTGAATAGGGACAATGACTTGCGACGGATTGTTAGCGTTTGGTTAGCGGGTATACTGCATACGGCGTCGTATGTCGGGAGGGGCTTCCGGCAACCGAAAGGTGGGTTACACACCTCGGGTTTGGACGACGCAGGCGATTCATTACCCACGTCTCCGGAGAGATCAATCCATGGAATTTGCTAAGAACATCACCCGCGTCTCCGCGCTGGCCCTCGGCATCGTCGGCGCGCTGGCCTACGGCGACGTGCACGCCGCCGCCTTCCAGCTGAAGGAAAACAGCGTCAAGGCCCAGGGCCGCGCGATGGCCGGCTCGGCCTCCGCCAAGGGCGACGCCTCGGTCGTGGTCAACAACCCGGCCATGATGTCCACCTTCACCGAGCGGACCCTGCAGGCCGACGTCACCGCGATCGACCTGTCGTTCGAGTTCGAGGGCAGCGGCACCGCCGCCGCCGGCACCGCGCTGGCGCAGCCGATGCGCGGCGGCCAGGGCGGCGACGCCGGCGACCTCGCCGCCGTGCCGGCCGCGTCCTTCATCCTGCCGCTGAGCGGCGACTTCGAGTACCTGACGCTGGGCGCGATGATCAGCGCGCCGTTCGGCCTGAAGACCGACTACGAGTCCGACTGGGTCGGCCGCTACCACGCGCTGGAATCGGACGTGAAGATCATCGACCTGACCCTGGCCGCGTCGCTGGAGCTGTCCGAGCGCGCGTCCGTCGGCCTGGGCGTCATCTACGAACACTCCGACGTCACCCTGACCAACGCCGTGGACTTCGGCGCGGGCATCTGCCGCGTTGCGGCCGCGCTGTGCGTCACCCCGAACCCGGTCTCCGCGCCGTTCGGCCCGCAGAAGAACGACGGCGTGGCCAGCATCTCCGGCACCGACAACAGCTTCGGCTGGCTGGCCGGCATCAGCCTGCGCCCGACCGACAAGCTGTCGCTGGGCTACGCCTACCGCTCCGAGATCGACCACGAACTGCGCGGCAGCGCGACCTTCCAGGTCCCGGACAGCGTGCGCGGCGTGCTGGGCAACGCGGTCTACAAGCCCACCGACGGCGGCGGCGCCAAGCTGACCACCCCGGCCACGCACACCCTCAGCGTCACCTACCAGGCCACCGACCGCTTCGCGATCATGGCCGAGGGCGTGCACACCGGCTGGGATTCGCTGAAGGAGATCCGCATCGAGTTCGACAACCCGCTGCAGGCCGACGCGGTGGAGGACTACAACTGGCACGACAGCTGGTTCTATGCGCTGGGCGGCGAGTTCGCGCTCAACGACAAGATCACGCTGCGCGCCGGCATCGCCCGCGACGAGTCGCCGGTGGCCCGCGCCCACCGCACCCCGCGCATGCCCGACCAGGACCGCAACTGGTATTCGCTGGGCCTGAGCTGGAACATCAGCGACAGCCTCGAACTCAACGCCAGCTACGTGCGCCTGGAGCTGGTCGACAAGCCGGAGATCGACCTGGTGTCGTCCAGCGGCTCGCGCCTGGTGGGCACCTACGACGGCGGCGCCGACCTGTTCGGCGTGTCGATGCAGTACAAGTTCTGATCGCACCCGCGAAAGGACACGGAAAACCCCGCTCCGGCGGGGTTTTTTGTGGGCGCCTTCCGTGCGCGGCCCGTGCAGGAGGGGCTTCGGCGCCGATGCTTTTGCGCGAAAGGCATCGGGGCTGAAGCCCCTCCTACACGGGACGTTGTCAGTAGGGCAGGCCGGCGACCGGCAACTCGATCGACCACAGACTGGCTGCGCCGGTGAGGAACAGGGTGCGGCGGTCCGCGCCGCCGAATGCGGCGTTGGTGATGTTGGCGTCCACGCGGATGGTCGCCAGCACCTCGCCCGCCGGCGAGAACACGCGCACGCGGCGTTCGCCGTGCTCGGTGACGTAGACGTTGCCCAGGCAGTCCATGGCCAGGCCGTCGCCGCCGGAAATGCGCGCGAGGTCGCGGCCCGGGCCGGGCACGCCGTCGCGCAGGGGATACGCCCGCAGCACGTCGCCGCCGCCGGTGCCGCCGGCGACGTACAGCGTGCCGCCATCCGGCGACAGCGCGATGCCGTTCGGATTGCGCAGGCCGTCGTCCACCACCGTCGTCGCGCCGGCGTGGTGGCGGTAGACGCGGGTGAGCGGCTGGCCGCCGGGCGCGGCTTCGCGCTGGTAGTCCGGGTCGGTGAAGTAGAGGCTGCCGTCGGCGGCCACCACCAGGTCGTTCGGCGAATTGAACGGCTGGCCGTCGAACGTGGCCACCAGCGGCGTGCGGGTGCCGTCCTCCAGGTCCACGCGCGCGACCTGCTTGCGGTCGTGGGTGGCGGCGACGAGGCGGCCGTCGGCATCCAGCGCCAGGCCGTTGCTGCCGCTGCCGTCGAGCACGGTTTCCCAGCGGTCCGGCGGCGTGTAGCGGCGGATGCGCGAGGGGAACGTCCCGTTGTGCACGAAGTCCGACAGGTACAGCGCGCCGTCGCGCCAGACCGGGCCTTCGTACAGGCGGTCCTCGTCGTCGCCGGCCTGCGCGACGGCCACCCGCGTGGCCGTCAGGTCGCCGGAGGGCGCGTGGCCGGGATCGGCGGGGCACACCGCGCGCTGGGCCGATGCCTGCGCGAGCGGGACGGCGCAGCAGGCCAGCAGGGCGAGGACGAGGCGGTGGCGGAGCAGCGGCATGGCGATCCCCAGGGTCAGGCGGGCAGCCAGCGTACCTCGATCCGGTTGCGGCCCTTGTGCTTGGCGGCGTAGAGCGCCTCGTCGGCCAGGCGCATCAGGGTGTCGTAGGGCGCGTTGCGGTCGGCGGCGAAGGACATGCCCAGGCTGACGGTGACGCGGAAATCCGCGTCGCCCGGCGCGAACTCCAGCGCCATCACCTGCTGGCGGATGCGCTCGGCCAGCGCCTGCGCGGTGTCGGCCCGGGTGTCGCGCAGCACCAGCATGAATTCCTCGCCGCCCAGCCGCGCGAACAGGTCGTCGCCACGGATGCAGCCGCGCACCACGTCGGAGAAGCGCTGCAGCACCAGGTCGCCGGCCTCGTGCCCGTGGTCGTCGTTGACGGCCTTGAAGTGGTCCAGGTCCAGCGCGATCACCGCCAGCCCGTGCTCGGTGGCCTGGCGCCCGCTGCGCGCCTGCAGTTCGTTGTCCAGGCCGCGGCGGTTCAGCGCGCCGGTCAGCGGGTCGAACAGCGCGCCCTGCCGCAGCGGTTCGGCCGCGCGGAAGCTGGCCAGCATCAGCATGCAGAAATTGAGCATGAACCAGATCGACAGGTCCAGGTTCACCCACATCGGGTTGGGGCCGTAGCGGCCGGTCAGCGCGGCCAGCAGGTCGCCGCCGTAGAGCCACAGCAGCACCGCGCAGCCGACCACCATCAGCCGGGCCGGGACGTGGTCGGGCGTGCCGCGCAGCGCCAGCAGGTGGACGATCATCACCCCCAGCACGATGATCTCGGTCGCGCTCATCGCCGCGCCCTGCGCGTCCACGCCGCCGCCCAGCGCCCAGCCGGCCAGCGAGAAGCCCAGGCACAGCGGCAGCAGCGCGCGTTCCCAGAGCAGCAGCGGGCGCTGCTGGACGAACTGGACGATCGACCACGCCAGCCCGACCAGGCCGGCGCATGCCAGCAGGCCGCCGACGCCGGCGATCCAGTGCGCCAGCGAGGTGTCGCCGGCGCGGACGAATTCCTGCGCCGTGCCGTCCAGCATCGCCGCGCCCAGCGAGTAGATGAAATGCGCCACGCCCCAGGTGGCGATGCCGCGCACGCCGCGCGACACCTTGCCCACGTAGAAGAACAGCGCCAGCAGCACCGCGGCGAGGGCGCAGTCGCTGAGCAGCAGGTTGTAGAAATCGGTCGTCATCGCGTGCGTGCGGGCCGTGCTGGCCGTGGAACTCCCTGTCGTCGCTCAAACGGAGGATACGCAGCAATCCGGCAAGCGGCGCATGGGGGCGGCGTCCGTGCGGCGATGGTTCAGCGATGGACGGCGCGCAAGCCGCAGCATGGCCGCGTGCATGACCAACGATCAGGGCCGATGGTCATGCCCGGCATGAAAAGCCCCGCCGGAGCGGGGCGGGGTGTGTCGCGTCCCGGGGCTGCCCCGGCGGGCGGCCCGGCTCAGTCGCCGAGGGTCAGCAGCGAGGCGTTGCCGCCGGCCGCGGTGGTGTTGACGGTGACGGTCTTCTCGGTGGCGAAGCGCGGCAGGTAGTGCGGGCCGCCGGCCTTGGGGCCGGTGCCGGACAGGCCCTGGCCGCCGAACGGCTGCACGCCGACCACCGCGCCGATCTGGTTGCGGTTGACGTAGACGTTGCCCACCTTCACCCGCGCGGCGATGCGGTCGATGGTCTCGTCGATGCGCGAATGCACGCCCAGGGTCAGGCCGTAGCCGGTGGCGTTGATCGCGTCGATCACCTGGTCCAGGTGCTCGGCCTTCCAGCGCACCACGTGCAGGGCCGGCCCGAAGATTTCCTTGTGCAGCTGGTCCAGCGACTTCAGTTCCCAGGCGCGCGGGGCGAAGAAGGTGCCGTGCGCAGTGTCTTCGCCGGCGTTGGCCTGCTTGATCAGTCGGGCTTCGGTCGCCATGCGCGCGGCATGGTCGTCGAGGATCTTCAGCGCATCGGCGTCGATCACCGGGCCGACGTCGGTGGACAGCAGGCCGGGGTCGCCGACCTTCAGTTCCTCCATCGCGCCGGCCAGCATGGTCATCACCTTGTCGGCGATGTCGTCCTGCACGAACAGCACGCGCGCGGCCGAGCAGCGCTGGCCGGCGGAGGTGAAGGCCGAGCCCATGGCGTCCTTCACCAGCTGCTCGGGCAACGCGGAGGAGTCGGCGATGAAGGCGTTCTGGCCGCCGGTCTCGGCGATCAGGGTGGCGATCGGGCCGGCCTCGCGGCCGGCCAGCGCGCGGTTGATCGCGCGTGCGGTGTCGGTGGAGCCGGTGAAGGCCACGCCGGCCACGCGCGGGTCCTTCGTCAGCGCGGCGCCGACGGTGGCGCCGTCGCCGGGCAGGAACTGCAGCACGGCCTCGGGGATGCCGGCCTCGTGCAGCAGCTTCACCGCGTGGTAGCCGACCAGGTTGGTCTGCTCGGCCGGCTTGGCGATCACGCTGTTGCCGGCGGCCAGCGCGGCGCCCACCTGGCCCAGGAAGATCGCCAGCGGGAAGTTCCACGGGCTGATGCAGACGAACACGCCGCGGCCCTGCAGCTGCAACTGGTTGGATTCGCCGGTCGGGCCGGGCAGCTGCTCGGGCGCGCCGAACTGCGCGCGCGCCTGCCCGGCGTAGTAGCGCAGGAAGTCCACCGCCTCGCGCACCTCGGCCACGCTGTCGGGGATGGTCTTGCCGGCTTCCTTCACGCACAGCGCGATGTAGTCGGGCATGCGCTGCTCCAGCAGCGTGGCGGCGTGTTCGAGGATGGCGGCGCGGCTGGCGGCGGGGGTGCGGTCCCACGCCGGCTGCGCGGCGACGGCGTTGGCCAGCGCCTTCTCCACCGCGGCGCCGTCGGCCGGCTGCCATTCGCCGACGGCCTGGCGGCGGTCGGCCGGGTTGGTCACCGGCAGCGCGGCGCCGGACACGACCGCGCCCGGCACCAGCGGCGCGGCGCGCCAGGGCTTCACCGCGGCGTTGACGCGCTCGGCCAGCGCGCGCAGGTCGTTGTCGTTGGCGAGGTTGGCGCCCATGGAGTTGTTCCTGTCAGAAGCGGCGATCGGCGCCGGCTGGTTGCGGAAGAGGTCGACCGGCAGCGGGATGCGCGGGTGCGGGATGGCGTCGAAATCGGAGACGGTCTGCACCGGGTCGCGCACCAGGTCCTCGATGGCGACGTTCTCGTCGGTGATGCGGTTGACGAAGCTGCTGTTGGCGCCGTTCTCCAGCAGGCGGCGCACCAGGTAGGGCAGCAGGTCCTCGTGCGAGCCGACCGGCGCGTAGACGCGGCACGGGATGTCCAGGCGGTCCTTCGGCACCACTTCGGCGTACAGGTCGTCGCCCATGCCGTGCAGCTTCTGGTGCTCGTAGGGCCGGCCTTGGGCGATGGAGCGGATCGCGGCGATGGTCTGCGCGTTGTGGGTGGCGAACATCGGATACAGCGCGTCGCCGTGCTCGAACATGCGGCGCGCGTTGGCGAGGTAGGACACGTCGGTGTTCGGCTTGCGGGTGAACACCGGGTAGCCCGGGTGGCCGTCGATCTGCGCGCGCTTGATCTCCGCGTCCCAGTACGCGCCCTTGACCAGGCGCACCGGCATGCGGCGGCCGGTGCGGCGGGCCAGGTCGGCGAGGAAGTCGATCACGTAGGGCGTGCGCTTCTGGTAGGCCTGCACGGCCAGGCCGTAGCCTTCCCAGCCGTCCAGCGACGGGTCGGAGAAGGTCTGCTCGATCAGGTCCAGCGACAGTTCCAGGCGGTCGGCTTCCTCGGCGTCGATGGTGAAGCCGATGCCGTAGGACCTGGCCAGTTGCGCCAGTTCCAGGATGCCCGGCGCCAGTTCCTTCATCACCCGGGCGCGCTTGGCGTGCTCGTAGCGCGGGTGCAGCGCGGACAGCTTGATCGAGATGCTGGGGGCGGCGAAGACGTCGGCGGAGGGGCTCCCCGCATCGCCCTGGCGATGCGGATTGGCGTGTTTGCCGATGGCGTGGATCGCCTTGCGGTAGGCCTCCAGGTAGCGGGCGGCGTCCTTCGCCGTCAGCGCGCCCTCGCCCAGCATGTCGAACGAATAGCGGTAGCTGGCGTTGTCGCCCTTGCGGCTGCGCGCCAGCGCCTCGTCGATGGTCCGGCCCATCACGAACTGGTGGCCCATGATGCGCATGGCCTGGCGCACGGCCAGCCGGATCACCGGCTCGCCGACGCGGCCGACCAGGCGCTTGAAGGCGCCGGGCACGTCGGCGCGGGTCAGGTCGTTCAGGTTGACCAGCTTGCCGGTCAGCATCAGGCCCCAGGTGGAGGCGTTGACCAGCACCGAGTCGCTCTGGCCCAGGTGCCTTTCCCAGTCGGCGTCGCCCAGCTTGTCGCGGATCAGCTTGTCGGCGGTCTCCTGGTCGGGGATGCGCAGCAGCGCCTCGGCCACGCACATCAGCAGCACGCCCTCCTCGCTGCCCAGGTCGTACTGGCGCATGAAGGCCTCGATGGCGCCCTGGTCCTGGGCCCGGGCGCGGACCCGCCTGACCAGGTCCACGGCCAGCTTCTGCGCCCGGGCCTGCTCCTCGGCCGGCAGGCGGGCCTGTTCCAGCAGGTCGCGGACGTGCTCGGTCTCGTCGCGCAGCCAGGCGGCGGTGATGGCGGCCCGCAGGGGCGGCGGCGGGGGCGGAAGTTCGGGGGAAACGATGCCGCCGGCCGGCGGTGCGGCGGGCGGCGGGACGGGCGAAGGGGTCGGCATGGCGGCGGAGCGATCCAAAGGCAGTCCACTAGTTTAGGGCCGCGCGGGCGGCCCGGATATGCCCGCCGGGGCGGCTCCGGGGGCGTCGTCGGCGCGCCCGCGCCGTGCGGTGATGGCGGTCGCGGAATGCGCCCGCGGACGGGCGGCGGCGCCCACGCGGCGGGGCCGCGCGCCTTGTCCAGGATCAATGAAACTTGCCGCGATGTGTGGCGAGGGCTACCATTTAACGGTTTTCCGCAGCCTGGATCGCGTGGCGGACGACATGATCGAAATGGTGCCGTCATCGTGGGACGGACACGGCGCGCGGCTCCGGCTGCGGCCGCCGCGGGCGTTGACGCGCCGCCAGTTCGTGCTGTTGTTCGCGGCGCTGTCGGGCGCGATGTGGATCGTCGCCATGCTGGGCTGGTGGGGAGGCAATGCCTTCGCGCCGGCCTTTGCATTGCTCCATTCGGCCATCGTGGCCATGGCGCTGCGCGCGCTGTGGCGCAGCGGCGACCGGGGCGAGGAGATCCGCATCGGTCCCGACGCGGTGGAGGTGAGCACCTCCGGGTCCGGGGCGGTGTTCCGGGCGCACCCGTACTGGGTACGCCTGCGCATCGAGCGGGATGGCGAAAGGATTTCGCTGGCGTCCAGCGGCAGGCAGGTCCGGGTGGGTGACTTCCTGGGACCGGCCGAACGCCGGGAGCTGGCGGACAGATTGCAGGATTTACTGGCGGCCGCGAGCGGCCGCAACCGATGACGCATTGGGGTCTAGGCAATGACGCAAGTGAATGGGATGTGGAAGCGGTTGGCGACGGCGTGCACGCTGCTGGCGATGCCGGCACTGGCCTGGGCGCAGTCGGCGGACCCCAAGCCGTGGCAGCTGAACATGGGCAGGGGCGTCACCGCCTCGTCCCAGCACGCCTACGACGCGCACATGGTGGCGCTGTGGGTCTGCATCGTCATCGGCATCATCGTGTTCGGCGCGATGGGCTACGCGATGTTCAAGTTCCGCAAGTCCAAGGGTGCGGTGGCCGCGCAGTTCAGCCACAACACAACCGCCGAGATCATCTGGACCGTCATCCCGGTGCTGATCCTGGTGGTCATGGCCTGGCCGGCCACCGCCAAGCTGATCGCCATGTACGACACCCGCGACGCCGAGATGACCGTCAAGGTCACCGGCTACCAGTGGATGTGGAAGTACGAGTACCTGGGCGAGGACGTGGCCTTCACCAGCCGCCTCGACCGCGAGTCCGACCGCATCCGCCAGAGCGGCGAGAAGCCCGACCTGGCCAGCAACCCGCACTACCTGCTGGACGTGGACAACCAGCTGGTCCTGCCCACCGACACCAAGATCCGCTTCGTGATCACCGCCGACGACGTCATCCACGCCTGGTGGGTGCCCGCGCTGGGCTGGAAGCAGGACGCGATCCCGGGCATCGTCAACGAGGCCTGGACCGACATCAAGGAGCCGGGCATCTACCGCGGCCAGTGCGCCGAGCTGTGCGGCAAGGACCACGGCTTCATGCCGATCGTGGTGAAGGCCGTGCCGAAGGCCGAGTTCGAGCAGTGGCTGGCGTCGAAGAAGCCCGCCCCGGCCGCCGAGCCCGCCCCGGCCGCGCCGGCCGAAGGCGAGGCCGCCCCGGCCGTCGACGCCGCCCCCATCGCCGAAACGCCCGCGCCGACCGCGCAGGGCTGATCGCTCGTCCGCACAGCTTCAAGAGAGTAAGCACATGGCCAACTCCGCCGTAGACCATCACGACGATCACCACGGTCACCAGCAGGGTTTCATCGAGCGGTGGTTCTTCTCCACGAACCACAAGGACATCGGTACCCTCTACCTGATCTTCAGCTTCATCATGTTCATCATCGGCGCGGGCATGTCGGTGATCATCCGTGCCGAGCTGATGGTGCCGGGCCTGCAGCTGGTCAGCCCCGAGTTCTTCAACCAGATGACCACGGTGCACGCGCTGGTCATGATCTTCGGCGGCGTGATGCCGGCCTTCGTCGGCCTGGCCAACTGGATGGTGCCGCTGCAGATCGGCGCGCCGGACATGGCGCTGCCGCGCATGAACAACTGGTCCTTCTGGATCATGCCGTTCGCCTTCAGCCTGCTGCTGATGTCGCTGTTCCTGCCGGGCGGCGCGCCGGCCGGCGGCTGGACGCTGTACCCGCCGCTGTCGCTGCAGGGCGGCTACAACGTGGCGTTCACCATCTTCGCCATCCACATGATGGGCATCAGCTCGATCATGGGCGCGATCAACATCATCGCCACTGTGCTGAACATGCGCGCGCCGGGCATCGACCTGCTGAAGATGCCGATCTTCTGCTGGACCTGGCTGATCACCGCGTTCCTGCTGATCGCGGTGATGCCGGTGCTGGCGGGCGCGGTGACCATGCTGCTGACCGACAAGTTCTTCGGCACCAGCTTCTTCAACGCGGCCGGCGGCGGCGACCCGGTGATGTACCAGCACATCTTCTGGTTCTTCGGCCACCCCGAGGTCTACATCATGATCCTGCCGGCGTTCGGCGTGGTGTCGGAGATCATCCCGACCTTCAGCCGCAAGCCGCTGTTCGGCTACCAGGCCATGGTGTACGCGACCGCCTCGATCGCCTTCCTGTCGTTCATCGTGTGGGCGCACCACATGTTCACGGTGGGCATGCCGCTGGGCGGCGAGATCTACTTCATGTTCGCCACCATGCTGATCGCCATCCCGACCGGCGTGAAGGTGTTCAACTGGGTCAGCACGATGTGGAAGGGCTCGCTGTCCTTCGAGACGCCGATGCTGTGGGCGGTGGGCTTCGTCATCCTGTTCACCATCGGCGGCTTCTCCGGCCTGATGCTGGCCATCGTGCCGGCGGACTTCCAGTACCACGACACCTACTTCGTGGTGGCGCACTTCCACTACGTGCTGGTGACCGGCGCGCTGTTCTCCATCATCGCCGCCACCTACTACTGGTGGCCGAAGTGGACCGGCCGCATGTACAACGAGTTCTGGGGCAAGTTCCACTTCTGGTGGACGATCGTGTTCGTCAACCTGCTGTTCTTCCCGCAGCACTTCCTGGGCCTGGCCGGCATGCCGCGCCGCATCCCGGACTACAACCCGGTGTTCGCGGACTGGAACTTCGTCAGCTCGATCGGCGCGTTCGGCATGTTCCTGACGCCGTTCATCATGGCCACGATCCTGTGGTCGTCGCTGCGCAGCGGCAAGAAGGCCGACGCGCGCGCCTGGGAAAACGCCAAGGGCCTGGAGTGGACCGTGCCGTCGCCGGCGCCGCACCACACCTTCAGCACGCCGCCGGTCATCAAGGACGGCGACCTGGCGCACGGCGACGTGACGCACTGACGCGCCCGGGCCCCGCCGCGCCATGAACGACGCCCCCGTGCTGACCCCCGAGGAACTCGCGCGCCGCCGCAAGGCGGTGCTGCGGACCGCGTGGGTGATCGGGGGCATCGCCTTCGCGATCTTCGTGGCCTTCATCGGCCGCGCGGTGCTGAGCGCATGAGCGCGGCGAAGTCCAACTCGGCCGGCCTGTTCAAGCTGGTGGGCGTGGCGGTGGCGGTGTTCGTGCTGACGTTCTCGCTGGTGCCGCTGTACCGCATCGCCTGCGAGAAGGTGTTCGGCATCCGCCTGGAGCAGGGCCCCGGGCAGGCCGCCGCGGTGGCCGCGAAGGCCGCGCGCACGGTGACGGTGCAGTTCGACGGCGGCGTGAACTCCAAGCTGCCGTGGGCGTTCCATCCCGAGCAGCTGACCATGCAGGTCGTGCCCGGCGAGCTGTACGAGGCCAGGTACTTCGCCCGCAACGACAGCGAGCGCGCCATCGTCGGCAGCGCGGTGCCGTCGGTCGCGCCGGCGCGCGCCTCCGGCTATTTCACCAAGACCGAGTGCTTCTGCTTCACCGCCCAGACCCTGCAGGCCGGCGAAAGCCGCGACATGCCGGTCCGCTTCATCGTGGATCCGGACCTGCCGGCGGAGGTGAAGACGATCACCCTGTCGTATACCTTCTTCAAGAACGACGCACTGACCGCGCAGATCGGCACGGGCCATGCGTCGCCCTCGCCGCTCGCGGCGCCCTGATCACGCCTTAGCAACCGGAAGCATCGCCATGGCCAACGCCCCGTCGCCAGACGCCAACATCTACTTCGTGCCGCACAGCTCCAAGTGGCCGTTCGTGGGCTCCATCTCCATGTTCGTGACCATGGTGGGCGTGGCCAGCTGGCTCAACGACGTCGCCTGGGGCATGTGGGTGTTCTACGCCGGCGTGGTGATGCTCTGCGCCACGCTGTTCATGTGGTTCGGCGACGTCATCCGCGAGTCGGTGAGCGGCCACTACAACCGCCAGGTGGACGTGTCGTTCCGCATGGGCATGGTGTGGTTCATCTTCTCGGAAGTGATGTTCTTCGCGGCCTTCTTCGGCGCGCTGTTCTACGCCCGCACGCTGGCGTTGCCGTGGCTGGGCGGCGAAGGCGATGGCGTGATGACCAACAGCCTGCTGTGGGAAGGCTTCTCCGCCGCGTGGCCGACCGCCGGCCCGGGCCAGATCGGCGGCCAGTTCCAGACCATCCCGGCCTGGGGCCTGCCGCTGCTCAACACGCTGATCCTGCTGACCTCGGGCGTGACCATCACCATCGCCCACCACGCGCTGAAGGCGGGCAACCGCAAGCAGCTGCTGATCTGGCTGGGCGCCACCGTGCTGCTGGGCTGCACGTTCCTGTTCTTCCAGGCCGAGGAGTACATCCACGCCTACAAGGAACTGAACCTGACCCTGGGCTCGGGCATCTACGGCTCCACGTTCTTCATGCTGACCGGCTTCCACGGCCTGCACGTGACGCTGGGCACGCTGATGCTGCTGATCATCTGGTTCCGCTGCGCCAAGGGCCACTTCACCAAGGACAACCACTTCGGCTTCGAGGCCGTGGCGTGGTACTGGCACTTCGTGGACGTGGTGTGGCTGGGGCTGTTCCTGTTCGTGTACGTGCTGTAACAGCGGGGCCGGGGATCAGGGGCCAGAGGCCAGGGATTCCGCGGGACCCGCGGTGGGATGCGAAAAAAGCGACGGGGATACCGTCGCTTTTTTCATGGGCGGACCTCCTGCCGGTTTATGCTCTTCTGGCCCTTGGCCCTTGGCCCTTGGCCCTTGGCCCTTGGCCCTTGGCCCTTGGCCCTTGGCCTCAGCCCGGATTGATCCCGTGCGGCTGGATCCAGCCCATCCAGATGGCCAGGGCCACGAGCAGGATCAGCGCCACCGACAGGCCGATGCGGCGGGTGAGCGCGTTGACCGTGCGCTTGCTTTCGCCCTTGTCGACCAGCAGGTAGTAGAGGCCGGCGCCCAGGTTCCAGACGATGAGGATGAGGAAGGCGATGATCAGCAGGGTTTTCAGCGAGTCGTTCATGGCGTCCTCGACGGGGCCGCGGCGGTGAGGGCGGCATTATCGCCCGGCGGGTGTGAGCCGATGGTGGGTGCGACATTCGGACGCAGCCCGTGAGCCGGCGCATGCCGCTGCCGGTCGGCTGGACCCTGGCCGTGCTGGCCATGTCGCTGTTCTGCAGCCTGGGCGCCTGGCAGTGGGGCCGGGCCGGGCAGAAGCAGGCGATGCTGGCCGACACCGCGCGCGTGCTGGCCGAGCGGCGCGCGCAGCCGCTGGCGCTGGCCGCCGATCCTGGCCGCGTGCAGGCCTACGACTGGGCCGCCGGCGAAGGCGAATTCCTGCCGGGGCCGGCGATCCTGCTGGACAACCAGACCCGCGACCGCCAGCCGGGCGTGCGCGCGTACCGGGCGTTCCAGCCCGCCGGCGGCGGCACGCCGCTGCTGGTGGAACTGGGCTGGCTGCCCGTGCCCGGCGACCGCCGCATGCCCGCGGTGCCGCCGCTCCCCGGCCGCCAGCGCGTGGCGGGGCTGCTGGTGGCGCCGCCGGCCGAAGGCATCGCCCAGGCGGACGCTGCTCCCCAGCCCGACGGCAGCCTGCTGGTGATCGCGCTGCAGCAGGACGCGCTGGCGCGGGCGCTGGACTTGCCTGCGCTGTCGCCCCGGCTGTTGAAGCTGGACCCGGACCTGCCGCTGGGCTACGCCCGCGACCTCGACATCCTGCCCAACACGCTGCCGCCGGAGCGCCACGTCGGCTACGCGGTGCAGTGGTTCGGGCTGGCGGCCACGGTGCTCGCCACGGCGCTGGTGCTGACGTGGCGCGGCCGCCGCGGGCGGCGGCAGGGGCAATGATCGCCCCGGCGTGAGAAAATGCCGCCCATGGACCCCAAACCATTCGATCCCGCCCAGCGGCGTCGCGGGCGGTGGATGCTCGTCGGCCTGTTCGCCCTGTTCTTCGGCACCGTGTTCGGCGCCGGCGTGCTGCGCTTCTCCGGCTGGCAGCCGGCCGGACACAAGAACCACGGCCAGATGCTGCAGCCGCCGGCCGATGCGCGCGGGGCGCCGCCGACGCTGGCCGACGGCCGGCGCTACGACTGGAACCCCGCTGCGCGCGGCTGGCGCATCGTCGCCGCGCCGCCCGCCGGCTGCGCCGAGGCCTGCCTGGCGCTGGCGCAGGACCTGGACAAGGTGTGGCGGCTGTTCGGCCACAACGCCGACGAGGTCGACATCCTGTGGATCGGCGACTATCCCGCCACCGCGCCGCGCCCGGCGGCGCTGCGGCTGGTGCGCGCGGACGACCCGCTGCGCGGCCTGCTGCCGCAGGTGGACGACCCGGCCGGCGTGCCGGTGTACGTCGTCGACCCGCACGGGTTCGTGATCCTGCGCTACCCGCCCGGCTTCGACCCTGGCGGCCTGCGCACCGATGTCGCCAAGCTGCTCAAGCTGATCTGAGCGCGCCAGGATTGTTCCGACGATGAATGCTGCCGTACGTCCCGTGATCCATCGACCCGCTGTCCACAAGCACTTCCATCGCTTGGCCTGGCTGGCGGTCGCGCTGACGCTGTGCGTCGTCGTGTTCGGCGCCTTCGTGCGCCTGTCCGACGCCGGCCTGAGCTGCCCCGACTGGCCGACCTGCTACGGCCGCGCCGCGTGGCCGGGCGCGGTGAACGAGGCCGCCTCGCACGCCGCCAGCGAGATCCGCCCGTTCGAGACGCACAAGGCCTGGCGCGAGCAGGTGCACCGCCACATCGCCGCCTCGCTGGGCGTGCTGGTGCTGGTGCTGGCGCTGCTGGCCGCGCGCCGCCGGCGCTGGGGCATCGCGCAGATCGTGGTCGCCGCCGGCCTGGTCGCCGCGGCGATCCCGCTGTACATGCACGGCGAGCACGGCGCCGCCTCCGCGCTGGCGATCCTGGGCGAGGCGATCCTGCTGTTCGCCGCGCTGCGCTGGTCGAACCTCGATCTCGCCCGCGCCGCCACGCTGACGCTGGCGGTGATCATCTTCCAGGCGCTGCTCGGCATGTGGACGGTGACCTGGCTGCTCAAGCCGATCGTGGTGATGGGCCATCTGCTCGGCGGCCTGACCACGTTCTCGCTGCTGGTGTGGATGGCGTGGCGCGCGACCGACCGGCCGATCACGCTGGCCGACGCGACCGCGCTGCGCCGCTGGCTGGTCGGCGGGCTGGTGCTGCTCGGCCTGCAGATCGCGCTCGGCGGCTGGGTCAGCGCCAACTACGCGGCGCTGGCCTGCGGCCTGGATTTCCCGAAGTGCGTGGGCCAGTGGTGGCCGCCGGCGGACTTCGGCGAAGGCTTCGTGCTGTGGCGCGGCATCGGCGTGGACTACGAGGGCGGCGTGCTGGATGGCGCCGCGCGCATCGCGATCCAGATGACCCATCGCCTGATGGCGGTGGTCGTCGCGCTGTACGTGCTGGCGCTGGCGCTGCGGCTGTTCCGCACGCCGGGCATGCGCGGCTGGGCGGTGGCGCTGGTGGTGCTGGTGTCCGCGCAGGTCACGCTGGGCATCCTCAACGTCAAGCTCAACCTGCCGCTGCCGGTCGCGGTGGCCCACAACGCCGGCGCCGTGCTGCTGCTGTTCACGCTGGTGTCGCTGACCGCGCGCCTGCGCAGGCCGGAGTGATGGCGATGAAAAGCGGGAACGGGGAACAGGAAATGGGGAATGGGGCCGAGCCGGCGGCCGCAACCGTCCCGGGTCGGCAAAGCCGCGGCGCTGCCATCGATTCCTCTTTGCGCGAAATACCCTCCGGCCGAGCGATCCGCCATTCCCCGTCCCCCGTTCCCTGTTCCCGCCTCTTCTGAATGTCCCCTTCCTTCCGCCAATACTGGGACCTGACCAAGCCGCGCGTCGTGGCCCTGATCGTGTTCACCGCGCTCGTCGGCATGTTCCTGGCCATCGACGGCCTGCCCGACGGCGCGCAGCTGCTGCGCGGCGCGCTGGGCTTCCTCGGCATCTGGCTGGCGGCGTCCAGCGCGGCGGCCATCAACCAGCTGCTGGACACGCGCATCGACGCGAAGATGGCGCGCACCTCGTGGCGGCCGCTGGTGCAGGGCCAGGTGAAGCCGTGGCAGGCGCTGGCGTTCGCGCTGGCGCTGGCGGCGCTGTCGATGGCGGTGCTGGTGCTGTGGGTGAACACCGTCACCGCGGTGCTGACGTTCGCCTCGCTGATCGGCTACGCGGTGGTCTACACCGTGTTCCTGAAGCGCGCCACGCCGCAGAACATCGTGATCGGCGGCATCGCCGGCGCCGCGCCGCCGCTGCTGGGCTGGGCCACGATGACCGGCATGACCGGCGAGTGGGACTGGCCGCACGCGCTGCTGCTGGTGCTGATCATCTTCGTGTGGACGCCGCCGCACTTCTGGGCGCTGGCGATCTTCCGCCGCGAGGACTACGCGCGCGCGCTGGTGCCGATGCTGCCGGTGACGCACGGCGTGACCTACACCCGCTGGCAGATCCTGTTCTACACCGTGCTGCTGGTGGAGGTGACCGTGCTGCCGGTGGTGTTCGGCATGAGCGGCTTCTTCTACCTCGGCGGTGCGCTGGTGCTGGGCTCGGTGTTCCTGTGGTACGCGTGGCGGCTGCTGAACCCGCCGGACGAGTTCTTCGCCATGCGCGTGTTCAACTACTCCATCGTCTACCTGATGGCGCTGTTCGCCTTCCTGCTGGTGGACCACTGGGTGATGCCGCTGCTGTCGCCCGCCGCGGCGACGGCCGGCCTGGAGTTCGTGCCGGCGCGGTAGCCTGGCCATAGAGGTTTGTGGGAGCGACGTGAGTCGCGATGGCGCGCTGCCGACGTTTGAAGACCGGCAACCGACCTGGACTGCATGGGCGGCATGGCGTGGCGCCGTGTCCGTGCATGCCGATTCGCAAGGTGGTTCTGTTTCCGCGGTCGCGACTGACGTCGCTCCTACAGGGGCTTCGGTCCTGTTGTAGGAGCGACGTGAGTCGCGACCGCACGCTGTCGTTGCCCGCAGCTCCACGGCCACACGCGCTCCACCGCGCCTCTACCCGCATGCGGCGTCCGCTTCCAGCTCCACGGGTCGCGACTGGCGTCGCTCCCACAAGGGGGAAGATCAGTCTTCGGGCGGTGATTCCTGCGCCCCGGGCTCGGCGAGCTGCCCGGCCACCACCGGTTCCAGCGAGGTCAGGCCCGCTGCGCGGCCCAGCGCCAGCGCGTCCTGCGGCGAGGCGCCGTCGATCCGCGCCGCACCCAGCGCGAGCAGGGCGCCCACGCGGTTGCCGGAGGCGCAATGCAGCAGCACCGGGCCATCCTGCTGTTGCAGCAAAGCGTGCAGCGCGGCGGCGTTGGCGGGCGTGACGTCGTCCTTGCCCGCGATCGGCAGGGCGACGTAGCGCAGGCCCAGGCGCTGCGCTTCGGCGGCTTCGTCGTAGCCGCGGTCTTCCTGCCCGCCGCGCAGGTCGATCACGGTGCGCACGCCCTGCGCGTGCAGGCGCGCCAGGTCGTCCGCGGTGGGCTGTCCGCCGGTGTGCAGGCCGGCGCGGGGCTGGGCGAATTCGGTGGCGTGCGCGAGCGGGGCGGCGAAGCCCAGCAACAGCGCGAGCGCGCCGGTGAACATGCGATGCATGGCGGTGTCCTCCTGTCAGTGGCGGCCGATGCGGGCCTGCAGCAGCGTGCGCAGTTCGTACTTGTCGGCTTCGTCCAGCCCGATGTTGCGCTGCTTGGCCTGCAGTTCGTCCAGTCGTTGCTGCAGCATCTGCTTCTCCAGTTGCACGGCGGCGTCCAGTATCTCCAGGCGCCAGCTTTCCTCGTCGCCGGGCAGGTCCTGCATCGCCAGCTTCTGCAGCGCGGCGGCTTCCTCGCGTTCGGCGAAATGCTCCAGCAGCACGCCGGTGGTGATGTCGGGCCGCGCATGCACCAGCGCGATCAGTTCCAGCAGCAGGTCCATGCCGGGCAGGCGCAGCGCGGAGAAGCCGTGCGTGGATTCGACCGCCAGCGCCAGCGCCGGCTTGTGCAGCAGGCGCACGATGAGGCTGCGCACGAGGCTGGGCCTGTTGGCCGCCGCGCCGGGCGCCGGGCGGCGCGAGGCGGCGGCGGGGGGCGGGTTCGTCGCGACGGACGCCGCGCCCACGCCGGTGATCTCGGTCAGGCGCTGGCGCATCAGGTCGCCGAAGGCGCCGTCGGGGATCTGCGCCAGCAGCGGCCGCGCGCGTTCGGCCAGGCGCGCCTTGCCGTCGAGCGTGGCCAGCTTGATGTCCTTGCCCAGTTCGTCGAAGAAGAACTGCGACAGCGGCATCGCCTGCTGCAGGCGCGCGTCGAAGCCGGCCGCGCCTTCCTGCCGCACGATGGTGTCCGGGTCCTCGCCGTCGGGCAGGAACAGGAAGAACGCCTGCCGCCCGTCCTTCATGCGCGGCAGCACCGATTCCAGCGCGCGCCAGGCGGCGCGCTGGCCGGCGGCGTCGCCATCGAAGCAGAAGTACACGTCCGGCGCATTGCGGAACAGCAGTTCCGCATGCTCCGGCGTGGTCGCGGTGCCCAGCGTGGCGACGGCTTCCTTCACGCCGAACTGGAACAGCGACACCACGTCCATGTAACCCTCGACCACCACCAGCCGCGCGATCTTCTGGTTGGCCTGCTTCACCTGCCACAGGCCGTACAGCTCGCGGCCCTTGTGGAACAGCGCGGTCTCGGGCGAGTTGAGGTACTTGGGGCCGTCGTCCTTCTGCAGCACGCGGCCGCCGAAGGCGATCACGCGGCCGCGGCGGTCGTGGATCGGGAACATCACCCGGTCGCGGAACTTGTCGTAGACGTGGCCACGGTCGTTCTTCGAGAACAGGCCGGCGCGGTCGAGCAGCTTCATCCGCCGCTCGTCGGTGCCCAGCGCGTCTTTCAGCGCCGAGTAGCCGTCCGGCGCGTAGCCGATCATGAACTGCGTGCGGATGGCCGCGTCCACGCCGCGGCCGTCGAGGTAGGCCCTGGCCTTGTCGCTGGTCTCCAGATGGCGCTGGAAGAAGCGCGCCGCCGCCTCCAGCGCGCCGAACAGGTCGCGGGTGTCGTTGTTCTGGTTGCGCTGCTGGGTCTCGCGCGGCACTTCCATGCCGTTGCGGCGCGCCAGCTCCTCCACCGCGTCGAGGAATTCGAGGCGGTCGTAGTTCATCAGGAACGACAGCGCGGTGCCGTGCGCACCGCAGCCGAAGCAGTGGTAGAACTGCTTGGTCGGCGACACCGTGAACGACGGCGAACGCTCGTCGTGGAACGGGCAGCAGGCCGAATACTCCTTGCCCTGCCGCTTCAGCGGCACGCGCGCCCCGACCACCTCGACGATGTCCGTCCGGGCGAGCAGTTCGTCGATGAAGGCGTCGGGGATGCGGGCCATGGATCGCATAGGATGCCACGCCGGGCCGTGGCGCCGCCGCCGCGCGTTACCATGCGGTACATGTCCCCCGGCGCCCCTTCCGACGACGCCCTGCTGGCCCGGCTGCGCGGCGCGGTCGGCGCCCGCCACGTGCTGACCGGCGCGCGCGCCACCCGCCGCTTCCGCAAGGGCTACCGCTTCGGCGACGGCCCGGTGCTGGCGGTCGCCTGCCCGGGCACGCTGCTGGAGCTGTGGCGGGTGCTGCAGGCGGTGGTGGACGCCGGCCGCATCGTGCTGATGCAGGCGGCCAACACCGGCCTGACCGGCGGCTCCACGCCCGACGGCGACGGCTACGACCGCGGCATCGTGCTGGTCAGCACGCGGCGCCTGGCCGGCGTGCAGCTGATCGATGAAGGCCGCCAGGTCGTCTGCCTGCCGGGCGCGACGCTGGACGTGCTGGAGAAGACGCTGGCGCCGCTCGGCCGCGAGCCGCATTCGGTGATCGGCTCGTCCTGCATCGGCGCCTCGGTGCTGGGCGGCGTGTGCAACAACTCCGGCGGCGCGCTGGTGCGGCGCGGGCCGGCCTACACCGAACTGGCGCTGTTCGCGCAGGTCGGCGCGGACGGCGTGCTGCGGCTGGTCAACCACCTGGGCATCGCGCTGGGCGACACGCCGGAGGAGATTCTCGCGCGCCTGCAGGCCGGCGACTACGCCGACGGCGACGTCGTCCGCGATCCGGCGCGCGCGGCGTCGGACGCCCGCTACGCGGCGCACGTCCGCCAGGTCGACGCGCCCACGCCGGCCCGCTACAACGCCGACCCGGCGCGCCTGCACGAAGCCTCCGGCTGCGCGGGGCGGCTGGCGGTGTTCGCGGTGCGGCTGGACACGTTCGAGAAGGAAGACGCCGCGGTCTTCTACCTCGGCAGCAACGATCCGGACGACCTCACCGGCGTGCGCCGGCACCTGCTGACCGCGTCCGAGCGCCTGCCGATCTCGGGCGAATACCTCCATCGTGACGCCTTCGACATCGGCGACCGCTACGGCAAGGACACCTTCCTGCTGATCGACCGCTTCGGCACCGACCGGGTGCCGGCGGCGTTCGCGCTGAAGAGCCGCATCGACGGCTGGTGCGAGCGCATCGGCCTGCCCGGGTTGGCCGACCGCCTGCTGCAGGCGGTGACGGCGCGGCTGCCCGACCACCTGCCGCCGCGCCTGCGCGCGTACCGCGACCGCTACGAACACCACCTGCTGCTGAAGGTGTCGGCGCGCGACGCCGGGGCCACGCGCGCCTTCCTCGCCGGCTTCTTCCGGGACCGCGAAGGCGATTTCTTCGCCTGCGACGCCGAGGAGGGCCGCAAGGCCTTCCTGCTGCGCTTCGCCGTGGCCAGCGCCGCGGTGCGCTACCGCGCGGTGCACCGCGCGCAGGTGGAGGACATCGTCGCGCTGGACGTGGCGCTGCGCCGCGACGACCGCGCGTGGGTCGAGACGCTGCCCGGCGACATCGCCGCGACGATGGTGGCGCGGCTGTACTACGGCCACTTCTTCTGCCATGTGTTCCACCAGGACTACATCGTCAGGAAGGGCGCGGACCCGCTGGCCGTGGAACACCGGCTGTGGGAACTGCTCGACGCCCGCGGCGCCGAATACCCGGCCGAGCACAACGTCGGCCACCTCTACCGCGCCAAGCCGGCACTGGCCGCGTTCTACCGCGGCCTGGACCCGGGCAATGTCTTCAATCCGGGCATCGGCCAGACCTCCAAGCGCCGGGATTGGCGGGAGTGAGTGGGGAGAGCAGGAGTGAGTGGAGAGAAGTGAGCAAAAGCACTCGCTCTCCTCACTTCTCACTTCTCTCCACTCACTCCTCGCTCCCCGCCCCGCCGCTCGTCGATCACCGCCGTCAGCAACGCACCGACGAAGAACACCACGCTGGCGTAATAGATCCACACCAGCAGCAGGACCAGCGCGCCCATCGACCCGTAGGCGCTGCCCGGCGCCGCCTGCGCCAGGTACAGGCCGATCCCGTAGCGGCCCAGCGCGAACAGCAGCGCGGTGATCGCGCCGCCCAGGAACGCCTGCCGCCACGCCACGCGCCGGTCCGGCAGGTAGTGGTAGAAGAACGCGAACGCCAGCGCGTACAGCAGCAGGGTGATGCCGTAGCTGAGCGCGGGCAGCAGCGACGGCATCCGCACGAACACGATCTGCAGGGCGGTCGTGGCGATCATCGAGACGACCAGCAGGAAGCCGATCGCCAGCACCACGCCGAGCGAGAACACGCGCTTCTTCAGCCAGGCGAGCAGGCCGCTGAGGCGCTGCGCGTCGGTGCGGAAGATCAGGTTCAGCGCGCCCTGCAGCTGCGCGAACACGACGGTGGCGCCGACGAACAGCAGCGCCGTGCTCCACCAGCCGGCCAGCGAGCCGACGTCCGGCCGGTCGCTGGCGTTGCGGATCACGGTCTCGGCGACGGTCGCGGCGCTGGGCCCGGCCAGCTGCGCGATCTGGTCCAGCAGCGACTGCTGCGCCGGCGGGTACAGCGAGGCGGTCAGCCACAGCAGCAGCACCAGCAGCGGCGCCAGCGACAGCAGCGCGTAGAACGACAGCGAGGCGGCCTGCGTCATCAGGTCGGTCTCGACGAAGCGCCGCACCAGTGCGACGGGCAGGCTGCGACCGGCGCGCTCGCCGGCGTGGCGGGCGCGGTCGCGCAGGGCGTGGAGGCGTGCGGACGGGCTCATGCGCCGAGCGTCGCCGGTGGCGCGTCAGCGGTTCGTTACGGCGGCGTGGCGGCGATGTTCACGCCGCGGCGTCGGCCAGCGCGCGCAGGGCGTCGCCGCTGACGCGCTGCACCGTCCATTCGTCCATGCCCACCGCGCCCAGGCGGCGGTAGAAGCCGATGGCCGGCGCGTTCCAGTCCAGCACCGACCACTCGAAGCGGCCGTAGCCGCGCGCCACCGCCAGCTGCGCCAGGTGGACCATCAGGCGCCGGCCGAGCCCCGCGCCGCGGTGCTCCGGGTAGACGAACAAGTCTTCCAGGTACAGGCCGGGCTGGCCGAGGAAGGTGGAGAAGCTGGTGAAGAACAGGGCGAAGCCGGCGGGCCGGCCGTCGATCTCGCCGATGACCACCTCGGCGGCCGGGCGCGGCCCGAACAGGTGCTGTTCCAGCAAGGCCGGCGTGGCGACGGCCTCGTGGGCCAGCTTTTCGTATTCGGCCAGGCCGGCGATGAAGTCCAGGATCTGCGGAATGTCCGCTGGCGTGGCCGGGCGCAGCGCGATGCGGGGCGTGTGCATGCCCGGATTCTAGCGCCGCCGCCACAAGCCCGGACGACCCTGTAGGAGGGGCTTCAGCCCCGATGCTTTTCGTCTGGCCTGCTCGCGCGCCCCGATCTGCCCAGGTTTGTCCGCAATCCCGATGCGCGCAGCGGAACAGGGGGCATCTGCCGCCGCTAGGATCACGAGGGCCGGCGGTGCGTGGGGCGTGCGGTCGGGGCTGAAGCCCCTCCTACAGGGGCCCGGCGGCGTTCAGCCGGCGAGCTTCTTCTTGATCAGCGCCGAGACCTGGCCCATGTCGGCCTGGCCGGCCAGGCGCGGCTTCAGCACGCCCATCAACTTGCCCATGTCGGCGGGGCCGGTGGCACCCGTCTCGGCGATGGCGGCCTCGATGGCGGCCAGGATCTCGGCTTCGCCCAGCTTGGCCGGCAGGTAGGCGTCGATCACCGCGATCTCGGCGCGCTCGATGGCGGCCAGGTCCTCGCGGGCGGCGGCTTCGTACTGGCTGACCGAGTCCTTGCGCTGCTTGACCATTTTTTCGAGCACGGCCAGCACGGCGGCGTCGTCCAGTTCGACGCGCTCGTCCACTTCCTTCTGCTTGATGGCGGCGTTGATCAGGCGGATCACGCCCAGGCGGTCCTTCTCGCCGGCCTTCATCGCGGCCTTCATGTCGTCGGTGAGCTGCTGTTTCAGGGACATGGCTGACTCCTGCGGAGGGTGGGGTGGGCGCCCGCGGGCGCCAAAAACACAAAAAGCCGGCGACGCTTGCGCGTGCCGGCTTCTCGCGAAGCGACGCGGCTCAGTACAGGCGCTGGCGCTTGGTGACGTCGCGCGAGCTGCGGCGCAGCTGGCGCTTCACCGCGGCGGCGGCCTTGCGCTTGCGCTCCTGGGTCGGCTTCTCGTAGAACTCGCGCTTGCGGGTTTCGGCCAGGACGCCGGCCTTCTCGCAGGTGCGCTTGAAGCGACGCAGCGCAAACTCAAACGGCTCGTTTTCGCGGACTTTGACGCTGGGCATACGTGATCTCGGTGAAGTAAACGGCCCGGGCATGCCGGGTGAGCCGCGTATTATAGCGGCCGGCGCCGGCGCTGCAACCCACCCCCCGGCCCCTCCCGGCTTGTCCTCCCCCTCCCGGAGCCCCAGATCCCGGTCATGAAAGTCCTCGGCATCGAAACCAGCTGCGACGAAACCGGCGTGGCCGTCTACGACACGGCGCTGCCCGGGGCCGCCGGCCTGCGCGCCCATGCGGTCTACAGCCAGATCGCCCTGCACGCCGAATACGGCGGGGTGGTGCCGGAACTGGCCAGCCGCGACCACGTCCGCAAGCTGCTGCCGCTGGTCCGCCAGACCCTGGCCGAGGCCGGCCTGGGCACCGCCGACCTGGACGGAGTGGCCTACACGGCCGGCCCCGGGCTGGTCGGCGCCCTGCTGGTCGGCGCCGGCGTGGCCCGCTCGCTGGCCTGGGCGCTGGACGTGCCGGCGGTCGGCGTCCACCACATGGAAGGCCACCTGCTGGCCCCGCTGATGGAGGACGACCCGCCGGCCCCCCCGTTCGTGGCCCTGCTGGTCTCCGGCGGCCACACCCAGCTGGTGGCGGTGGACGCCATCGGCCGTTACCGGCTGCTGGGCGAGACCCTGGACGACGCCGCCGGCGAGGCCTTCGACAAGACCGCCAAGATGATGGGGCTGCCGTACCCCGGCGGGCCGCAGCTGGCCGCGCTGGCCGAGCAGGGCACGCCCGGGCGCTACCGCTTCGCCCGGCCGATGACCGACCGCCCCGGGCTGGACTTCAGCTTCAGCGGCCTGAAGACCCAGGTGCTGCTGGCCTGGCGCGACAGCGACCAGTCGGCGCAGACCCGCGCCGACATCGCGCGCGGCTTCGAGGACGCCGTGGTCGACACCCTGGCGATCAAGTGCGGGCGCGCGCTGGACGAAGCCGGCAGCGACGTCATCGTGGTCGCCGGCGGCGTGGGCGCGAACAAGCGCCTGCGCGCGAAGCTGCAGGAGATCGCCGCGAAGCGCGGCGGCCGCGCCTGCTTCCCGCGCCCGGCGCTGTGCACCGACAACGGCGCGATGATCGCCTTCGCCGGCGCGCTGCGGCTGGAAGCCGGCCAGCACGAGCCGCCGGAGGTGAAGGTGGTGGCGCGCTGGGACATGGCCACGCTGCCGGCCGTGGGGACGGCGACGTAGCGCGGAACACGCCGCCTGCGGCCGATTCCATTCAGGTTCAAGGCCGCCGGTCTATCGTCGTGCGTTCCGCCAACCGGCACGCGGCCTGCGCGAAGCAGGATTCCGCGCGTGCTCGAACCATCCAGGGGGTAACGGAATGATCGAACAACTGGAGGCCCTGCGCGCGAACCTCGCGCCGTATCCGTGGGCCTATGCCGTCGTTGTCGCCGCCGCGCTGGTGCTGCTGGCCTGGCTGGCGAACTGGATCACCAAGCGCGTGCTGCTGCGCGGTTTGCGCAGGCTGCTCGCGACGCTGCCTACCGGCGGCGGCGACCACCAGGTGCGGCTGCGGGTGATCCCGCGCCTGGCCAACGTGGTGCCGGCGGTGGTGCTGGCCACGGGCGTGGCCTTCGTGCCCGACCTGCCGGTGATGCTGGCGGCGATCGTGCGCAACGTGTGCTTCGCCTTCATCATCCTGACGGTGGCGCTGGCGATCTCGGCCGCGCTCGACCTCGCCAACGAGGTCTACCAGCGCCGGCCGGACGCGCAGGACAAACCCATCAAGGGCTACCTGCAATTGCTGAAGATCGTCGTGTTCGTCATCGCCGCGGTGCTGATGGTGGCGACCCTGATCGACCGCTCCCCGGTGATCCTGCTGTCCGGCCTGGGCGCGATGATGGCGGTGTTGATCCTGGTGTTCCAGGACACGCTGCTGTCGCTGGTGGCCAGCGTGACCATCAGCTCCAACGACATGGTGAGGGTGGGCGACTGGATCGAGATGCCCAGCCAGAACGCCGACGGCGACGTCGTCGACATCGCCCTGCACACGGTGAAGGTGCAGAACTGGGACAAGACCATCACCACGATCCCGACCAAGAAGCTGATCAGCGATTCGTTCAGGAACTGGCGGGGCATGAGCGAATCCGGCGGACGGCGCATCAAGCGCGCGCTGTACCTCGACCAGAACAGCGTGCGCTTCCTCGGCGAGGACGAACAGGCGCGGCTGCGGCGTTTCCGCCTGCTGGACGACTACCTGCAGCGCAAGCACGGGGAGCTGGACCAATGGAACGCGCGGCTGGCGGACCGGGGACGCGATGCCGTCAACCAGCGCCGCATCACCAACCTGGGAACGTTCCGGGCGTACGTGGAGGCCTACCTGCGCGCGCACCCCGGCATCCACGACGGCATGACCCTGCTGGTGCGCCAGTTGCAGCCGGCCGCCACCGGCCTGCCGCTGGAGATCTACTGCTTCACCCGCACCGTGCAATGGGGGCCGTACGAAGGCATCCAGTCGGACATCTTCGACCACCTGCTGGCGATCCTGCCCGAGTTCGGACTGCGGGTGTTCCAGCAGCCCGGCGGCGCGGACCTGCTGCATGCGCGCGACGCGGCGATCGCCGCCGCGTCGGCGTGAGGCCGTGGCCGGATTGCGCGTACCATTCCGGCATCGCCATCCCGAGTTCCCCATGGACACCGTTTTCATCGAAGACCTGCGCATCGAGACCGTCATCGGCATCTACGACTGGGAGCGGGAGATCCGCCAGGTCGTGGCGCTGGACGTGGAGATGGCCTTCGACAACCGCGTGCCGGCCGCCAGCGACGACATCGCGCACACGCTGGACTACAAGGCAGTGTCGAAGCGGTTGATTGCCTTCGTGGAGGAATCGCATTTCGGCCTGGTGGAAACCCTGGCCGAGCGCTGCGCGCAGATCGTCCGCGACGAGTTCGGCGTGGCGTGGGTGCGGCTGAAGCTGAGCAAGCCCGGCGCGGTCACCGGCGCGCGCAACGTCGGCGTGCTGATCGAACGCGGCACCCGCCCGGACTGACGCCATGGGAACGGCCTACCTGAGCCTGGGCAGCAACGTCGAGCCCGAACGCCACCTGCGCGCGGCGGTGGCCGCGCTCCGGGCGCGCTTCGGCGACCTGCGCCTGTCGCCCGTCTACCGCACGCGGTCGGTGGGCTTCGACGGCACCGACTTCCTCAACGCGGCCGCCGTGATCGAAAGCGACCTGGACCCGTTCGCGCTGAACGACTGGCTGCATGCGCTGGAGGACGCGCACGGCCGCGACCGCAGCGGGCCGCGCTTCTCCGACCGCACGCTGGACATCGACATCGTGTTCTACGACGACCTGGTCCTGCAGGGACCGGGCAATCTCCGCCTGCCGCGCGAGGAGTTGAAGCACGCCTTCGTGCTGCTGCCGCTGGCGGACATCGCGCCGGACATGGTCGATCCGCGCAGCGGGCGGACGCTCGCCGCGCTGTGGCGCGACCATCCGGAGTACGATGCGCCGCCGCAGCCGGTGCCGTTCGGGTAGGTGCGCGCAGGGCTGCCGGCTCGGGCTGCCGGCTGATCCGGCCGATCCCGTCGATCCCGTCGATCCAGCGACCTGATCGATTTGGCGGCCTGACCCATCCAACTGATACGGTGGGATCGTCAGGACCCGTTGTCCCAGCGCAGGCCGGGACCCGGTGCCTTCGCTTTTCCCGCGGCCCGTCAACGCCCGCAACGCGGCAAGTCGCCGGGTCCCGGCCTGCGCCGGGACGACGGGTCAAGGTGGCCTGCGTCCTCGTGGATCTCCCGGCGCGCCACCGGCCGGCGGCATGAAGTGCCGCTTCCTCATCGACATGGCGGGGGCATCATCGGGATGGCGAGGCGTGTCATGTAGGCCGTCCCCATCGCCCACACCAGCGGGCACGTCGCGACTGACGTCGCTCCCACCATGCAGCGTTGGACCAGCCGGCGCCCGCATCATCGACACCACCGGCACCACACACCACGGATGCCATGCATGCCATCTGAGCCGGACGCGCCGGGCACGCCGAGCGCGACATGCCTCCCACGCGATCGCGCGCCACCCAGCGGCGCGCAACGTCGCGGCACGCTCAACCCAGCGCGCGCCCGCCGTCCACGTGGATCACCTGCCCGGTGACATAGCCGGCGGCGTCGCCCAGCAGCCAGGCCACGGTGGCGGCGATGTCATCAGGCTCTCCGACCCGCCCCAGCGGCGTGTGCGCCAGCAGGTCCGCCTGCACGGCGGGATCGATGCCGGCGTCCGGCCACAGGATCGCGCCGGGCGACACCGCGTTCACCCGCACCTCCGGCGCCAGCGACACCGCCAGCCCGCGCGAGACCGCCAGCAGCGCGGCCTTCGAGGCGGCGTAGACCGCCAGGTCCGCGCGCGGCCGTTCGGCGTAGACGTCCGCGAGGTTGACGATGGCGCCGCGCGCGGCGCGCAGGTGCGGCGCGGCGGCCTGCGACAGGAAGAACGGCGCGCGCGCGTTGACCGCGAACAGGTCCTCCCACTGCGCCGGCGTGGCGGCGCCGGGCGGCGTGGGGTAGAACGCCGATGCGTTGTTGACCAGGGCGTCGAGGCGGCCGAAGCGGCCCACCGTCTTCGCGACCAGTTCCGGCAGGCGGTCGAAGGCCGCCAGGTCGGCCTGCAGCACCAGGGTGCTGCCCGTGCGCGCGGCTTCCAGTTCGTCCGCCAGCGCCTGCATGTCGGCGGCCGAGGCGCGGTAGTGCAGGGCCAGGTCGTGGCCGTCAGCGTGCAGGCGGCGCGCGATCGCGGCGCCGACGCGGCGGGCGGCTCCGGTGACCAGGACGACGCGGCGCGTGGCGGGCATTGGCGGGCTCCGGCGGGGAAGCGGGCATTGTCGCCGCTTTGCACCGGAATGGCGCAAACCGGCCGCGGCGAACGTGAGTCGAATCGCGCGCGACGCGAAAACTTGACGGCACGCACGCTCACGCGGCATGTTGCGACGCGTCACCCCCTGCCGGATGCGCCGGCCGGGGACAGCGGAAAGGGCGAATGGACTGGGCGAAGTACCGCACCACGACCTTTGACGAACTGATCCAGGCCGATGGACGGCCCCGGCCGGCCGCACGCCGGCTGGTGGAATACCTGGCCGGCCTGTCCGGCCGCGAACTGGCCGAACGCCAGCTCGCCGCCGACGTGGTGGCGCGCGTGCAGGGCATCACCTTCACCGTGTACTCCGACGGCCGCAACGTCGACCGCACGCTGCCGTTCGACCTGATCCCGCGCATCATCCCGCTCAGCGAATGGCAGCGCACCGAGGCCGGCCTGAAGCAGCGCATGCGCGCGCTGAACCTGTTCATCGGCGACATCTACGGCAAGCAGCGGATCGTCAAGGACAAGGTGTTCCCGGCGATGCTGCTGAAGGACTCGGTGAACTTCCGCGAACAGTGCGTCGGCATCGCGCCGCCGCTGGGCGTGTGGGCGCACATCTGCGGCTCGGACCTGGTGCGCGACGGCGACGGCACGCTGTACGCGCTGGAGGACAACCTGCGCATCCCGTCCGGCGTCAGCTACATGCTGGAGAACCGCATGGTGGCCAAGCGGGTGTTCCCGGAACTGTTCGGGACCAGCTCGATCCTGCCGGTGGACGAATACCCCAGCCAGCTCTACGACACCCTGGCCGCGCTGTCGCCGCGCCCGGGCGACGTGCCGGTGATCGCGCTGCTGACGCCGGGCGTGTTCAACAGCGCCTATTTCGAGCACGCCTACCTGGCGCAGGCGATGGGCATCGAGCTGGTCGAGGGCAGTGACCTGTTCGTCGCCGACGACGACTGCACCTACATGCGCACGGTGTACGGGCCGAAGCGGGTGGACGTGATCTACCGGCGCGTCGACGACCTGTTCATCGACCCGGAGGTGTTCCACCCCGACTCGGTGCTCGGCGCGCCGGGGCTGATCCGCAGCTGGCGCGCCGGCAAGGTGGCACTGGCCAACGCGCCGGGCGCCGGCGTGGCCGACGACAAGGTGGTGTTCGCCTACGTGCCGAAGATGATCAGGTACTACCTGGACGAGGAGCCGATCCTGCCCAACGTGCCCAGCTACCTGTGCCACGACGCGAAGCAGCGCAAGTACGTGCTGGAGAACATCGAGAAGCTGGTGGTGAAGCCGGCCAACGAGTCCGGCGGTTACGGCATGCTGATCGGCCCGCGCTCCACCAGGCGCCAGCGCGAGAAGTTCAAGGCGCTGATCCAGGCCAATCCGCGCAACTACATGGCGCAGCCCACGCTGTCGCTGTCCACCGCGCCCATCGTCACCAAGCAGGGGCCGTCGCCGCGCCACATCGACCTGCGGCCGTTCATCCTCTCGCGCGAGGACACCTACGTCACCACCGGCGGCCTGACCCGGGTGGCGATGGTGAAGGGCTCGCTGGTGGTCAATTCCTCGCAGGGCGGCGGCGCCAAGGACACCTGGGTGGTGGACCTGGCCGACGACGACGGGGAGGACGCCTGATGCTGTCGCGCGTGGCCGACAACCTCTACTGGTTCAGCCGCTATGTGCGGCGCGCGGAGAACACCGCGCGGCTGGTCGGCGTGGGCAGCCAGCTGCAGCTGGACATGCCGCGCTCGGTGCGCTTCGCCTGGCGGCCGATGATCGACACGGTCGGCGCCGGCCCGCAGTTCGAGGCCTGCTTCCCGGACGCGGGCGACGACGCCGGCGACGTGGACGTGATCCGCTTCCTGCTGCTGGACGAGCGCAATCCCTCCTCGCTGCGCACCTCGGTGGATTCCGCGCGCGAGATCCTGCGCAGCATCCGCGACAGCCTGCCGCAGGACGTGTGGGAGGCGGTCAACGACCTGCACCTGTACATCGACGCGCAGGGCGAGCGCAGCCTGAGCCGGCGCTACCGGGTGGAGTTCCTGCAGCGCATCGTCGACGGCTGCCTGAAGGTGTCGGGCCTGCTCAGCGCCAACGTCAGCCGCGACATCGGCTTCCAGTTCCTGCGCCTGGGCACGGCGCTGGAGCAGGCGGACATGACCACGCGCATCGTCGACGCCGGCGCCTCCGGCCTGCTGACGCCGCGCAACGAGGACGACCGCGAGGCCTTCCAGAACATGCAGTGGATGAGCGTGCTGCGTTCGCTGGCGGCCTACCAGATGTTCCGCCGGCACGTGCGCCAGCGCGTGACCGCGGAGCTGGCGCTGCGCTTCCTGCTGCAGAACACCGAGTTCCCGCGCAGCCTGCAGTTCTGCCTGGCCCGCGTGCAGAACGTGCTGCCGACCATGCCGCCGCGCCCCGGCGTGGACCGCCACCTCAACCGGGTGATCGGCCTGACCCGCAACGCCGACCCGGCGGTGCTGGCCGCGCGCAACCCGGCGCAGTTCATGGACCAGATCCAGGTGCACCTGGGCGCGCTGCACGACGCCATCGCGGAAGGGTATTTCCACGGCTGACGCCGCCTCCCCCTGCAGGAGCGACGTCAGTCGCGACCGCAAGGCCGGAATGCCCCATGACGCAGGATCCAGACGATGGATCACCCGTGGGTGATGAAGGGCGCCGACGCGCCCATGGTCAAATGAATGCACGTCATGGCGGTGACCGTGCGGTCGCGACTTACGTCGCTCCTGCAGATGAGGGAGTGCGCAGGGTGCGCCCTGGCGCACCATGCCGTCCGGGTTGCAGTAGGCGAGCTTTTCGCGAGATGTCCCCACGGCGCACGGGCGGTGCGCCGGGGCGCACCCTACTGCTGGCTGTGGGAGCGACGTCAGTCGCGACGGCGGAATGAAGCGCCTGGCCATGGCTTGGCATGGATGAAGCCGGAGCGCCCGGTGCTTTGCATTCGTTTGCACGGACTCGCGGCGCAAGATGTTGCCGTTGCTGCCGTCGCGACTGACGTCGCTCCCACAAGGGAGGCGTGCGTAGGGTGCGTCCTGGCGCACCGCACTGTCCGGCGTTGTGGTTGCCAGGAATATCGGTGTCGGATCCTTGGGGCGCACAGGGGGGTGCGCCAAGGCGCACCCTATTGCTGGCCTTGCGCGTCGCCCGGGTCCTGGCGGGACGGGGCGCGCCGCGGCGGCATCGGGGGCAGCGGGCCGGGCTCGGCTTCGCGTTCCTGCGGCGGTTCCCACGGGAAGCGCGGCAGGCTGTGCACGGCGGCTTCCAGCTTGCGCGACCAGGTGTCGTGGATCTCGGCGTACAGCGGCGTGTCGGCTTCCAGGCGCATCTTCTGGGTGAGCTTCAGGTCGCCGGCGCGCAGCAGCGCCATGTCCACCGGCATGCCGACGGACAGGTTGGAGCGGATGGTGGAGTCCAGCGACACCAGCGCGCAGCGCGCCGCGTCCTCCAGCGAGGTCTCGGGCCGGATGATGCGGTCGAGGATGGGCTTGCCGTACTTCGACTCGCCGATCTGCAGGTACGGCGTCTCCGGCGAGGTGGCGATGCAGTTGCCGAGCGGGTAGACCATGTACAGGCCGGGCCGCTCGCCGGCGATCTGCCCGCCCAGGATCAGCGTGGACTGCACGTTGACGCCGCTCTGCTGTGCCTCGTCCTTCATCTTCACCTGGCTGGCGACCAGGGTGTCGCCGACGTACTCGGCCACTTCGTACAGGTGCGAGAGCGTGCGCAGGCTGCGCGGCGCGGCCGGGTCGTCGGCGTCGCGCTGCAGCCGCGAGACGGTCAGCTGGGTGGTGGCCAGGTTGCCGGCCGACATGATGACGAACACGCGCTCGCCCGGCCATTCGAACACGTGCATCTTGCGGTACACGCGCACATCGTCGAAGGAGGCGCTGGTGCGGGTGTCCGCGGCGAAGACCAGGCCTTCGTTGACTTCGATGCCGACGCAATAGGTCATGGCGTGTCCGTTGCTGCTGTGCGTCACGATTCTATGCGTGCCCCCCGGGGTTGGCTAGGGCCTGCCGCGCCACTGTGAAACGGCCCGTACAATGGCGCGGTTCTCCGTTCCCGGTGCGCCATGCAGGCCGATCTCCCCCTTCCCGACGCCGTCGCGCTTGCGCACAGCGACCGCCTGGCCGCGCTGATCCGCGCCGAGATCGCCGCCGAAGGCGGCAGCATCCCGTTCTCGCGGTTCATGGAGCGCTGCCTCTACGCCCCCGGGCTGGGCTACTACAGCGCCGGCAGCACCAAGTTCGGCGAAGCCGGCGACTTCACCACCGCGCCCGAGCTGGGGCCGCTGTTCGCCAGTTGCGTGGCGGAAGCGGTGGCGCCGGTGCTGCGCCAGCTGGGGCCGGAGGCCGAATTCGTCGAGGTCGGCGGCGGCAGCGGCGCCTTCGCCGAGGTGATGCTCAAGCGCCTGCTGGAACTGGACGCATTGCCCGCGCGCTACGCGATCCTGGAACCCAGTGCCGACCTGCGCGCGCGCCAGCGCGAGCGGCTGGCGCGGCGGCTGATCCCGCCGGTGTCCGACCTGGTGGAGTGGCTGGACGGGCCGCCGTCGGCGCGGTGGAACGGCGTGCTGTTCGCCAACGAGGTGATCGACGCGCTGCCGACGCCGCGCTTCGCGCTGCGCGACGGCGAGGTGTTCGAGGAGGGCGTGGCGGTGGACGGCGAAGGCCGCTTCGTACGCGCCGACCGCCCGGCCGACGCGCTGCTCGCCGCCGCCGTGCGCCATGTCGAGCGCTACCTCGAACAGCCCTTCCTCGACGGCTACCGCTCCGAACTGCTGCCGCACCTGCCGTACTGGCTGCAGGCGGTGATGGGCCCGCTGGACAAGGGCGCGCTGCTGTTCGCCGACTACGGCCACCCGCGCCGCGAGTACTACCAGCCCGAGCGCGACGAAGGCACGCTGCGCGCGTACTACCGCCATCGCGTGCACGGCGACCCCTACCTGTGGCCGGGATTGCAGGACCTCACCGCCTCGGTGGACTTCACCGCGCTGGCCGAGGCGGGCACGAACGCCGGCTTCGACCTGGCCGGCTACACCACGCAGGCGAATTTCCTGCTGGGCAACGGCCTGCAGGACCGGCTGGACGAAGCCGAGGCCCGCGCCGACGCCACCACGCTGCTGCGCCTGCGCAACGAGGCCAAGCGCCTGACCCTGCCCAGCGAGATGGGCGAGCGCTTCCAGGTGATGGGCTTCTCGCGCGACATCGATTTCGACGCCGCGTTCCTGTTCAACGACCTGGGCTGGCGGCTGTGAGCGGCTTGCTCGGGCTCAAGCCCTTCCGCTACCCCTGGCTGTGGCTCGGCCTGTGGCTGCTGGCGATCGCCGCGGTGGTCGTGCTGTCGCTGGTCAACCTGAGCGGATTGCCGCCGGTGCCCGAAGGCGGCGACAAGGTCGAGCACTTCGTGGCCTACGCGCTGCTGTCGGCCTCGGCCGTGCAGCTGTTCGCCACGCGCCGCGCCTGCGTCGTCGTGGCCGTGCTGCTGGTCGGGCTGGGCATCGGGCTGGAATTCGCCCAGGGCGGACTGACCGCCACGCGCATGGCCGATCCCTACGACGCACTGGTCAACGCGCTGGGCGTCGCTGCCGGCCTGTCGACGGCCTTCACGCCGCTGCGCCATCTGTTGCAGGCGCTGGATGCGCGCCTGATGCCCGTGCGCACCTGAGGGCGCGCGGAACACCGGCTGTCCTGGCCGGTTCGCGATCGGGCACGGCTCGTGCCACCGAGTTTTTTGGTAGGAGCGGGCCATGCCCGCGATGCTTTTCGCTTTCCGGACGGTTGCAGGAAAAGCATCGCGGGCATGGCCCGCTCCTACCGCGAAACAGGAGGCGTGGCCGCGGCTGCGCTGTCTTGCGCCGCTCTCCACCACCTCAACGAATCCGGGACAAGGAGGGATCTGGATTCCGGGGTAGGCGCGCATGCCTGGGCCGGGACGTAAGGTATCGGTGCTCGACGTGCAGAGCCCGCGTGCGTCGGCCGCACAGGGCCGACCTACGGTGTTGCGCAGGTCGGGGCTACGTCCCCGACGTATCCGACAGGATGCGGTCCCACGCCGTAATCCGGAGACCCAAAAGAGCGCCGGATTGGATCCGGCGCTCGTCGGTGTGGCGGAACCGCGATCAGCGCGGCTGCAGCGTGATGCGGTCCAGCACCCACATCTGCGGACGCGTGTCGCCGGTGAAGCGCACGCACAGGTCCTGCGTGCCCGCCGTGCCGGCCGGCAGCGGCGCGTCCAGGTCGAGGAAGCCGTCGGCGCCCGGCGCGGCCGGCAGCGGCACGGTTGCCAGCTGCGTGCCCTTGCAGCCGCCGCCGAGGATTTCCAGTTCGCCCAGCGGCGACTTCGCCGGTTCGAAGTTGCGGTTCTTCTCGTCGTGCGCGAGCTGGAAGTAGTACGGGATGCGGCCTGCGCGCACCTTGATCGACGCTATCCCGTCCAGGTTGGCCTGGTTCCACTGCCAGCACGGATAGAAGATCGTCGCGTTGAAGATCGCGCGCTCGCCGTCGGCGGGGCCGTCGTCCTCCAGCCGCAGCAGCAGGCGGCCGGCGTCGGGGCACACGGCCATGACTTCGTCGGTGCGCGTCAGCAGCGAGGCCGGCGTCAGTTCGAACGTGGACGCTGGCGCCAGCGCGTGTCCGTCGGCGAACGCGGCCGCGCGCACGGTGGCCGGCAGCGTCAGGTCGAGCGGCGTGGCGAAGATCGGCGAGGCCTGCGTGGGTTCGCTGCCGTCGGTGGTGTAGTGCACCGGGTAGTCGAGCGGATTGGACAGCGTGACCTTCGCGGTGCCGGCCTTGCGGTCGTCCTCGGTCGCGATGGCGGCCTCGAACGGCGTCTTCGCGTAGCCCAGGCCGAGGGCGTCGTAGCGCGCGATCAGCGCGGGCAGGCGCGCGGCGAAGCCGGCGAAGTCCTTCTTCGCCGCCGGCGTCCAGCCGGTTTCCGCCACCGCGGCCAGGCGCGGGAACATGTGGTGCTGCAGGCGCGCGAAGGTGCGCGTGTGCTCGGTCCACAGGTTGGCCTGCAGGCCGAGGATGTGGTGGCGCTGGCCTTCCTCCAGCTCCGGCGGCACCGGTTCGAACGCGTAGACGTCCTGCAGCGTGATCAGCGCGGGACGGCCCGGCGGTTCGTTCGGCGACGCGGTCTGCAGGTAGTCCAGGTAGGTCTTGTTGGAGGGCGACATCACCACGTCATGGCCGGCGCGCGCCGCCTGCAGGCCGCCTTCGGTGCCGCGCCACGACATCACCGTGGCCTCGGCCGGCAGCTTGGCCTCGAGGATCTCGTCCCAGCCGATCAGGCGCTTGCCGTGCGCGGCGAGATACTTCTCCAGGCGTTCGACCAGGTAGCCTTGCAGGTCCATCTCGGTCTTCGCGCCCACCTCGCGCATGCGCGCCTGCTCGCGCGCGGAGGCTTCCCACTGGTCCTTGACCGCTTCGTCGCCGCCGATGTGCACGTAGGTGCCGGGGAACAGGTCGACCACTTCGCCCAGGACGTTCTCGAGGAAAGTGATCGTGCCTTCCTCGACATTGACCAGGTTGGGGAACACGCCCCACTCGCTGGACGGCGCCAGCGGCGTATCGATCGAGCCGAGCTCCGGATACGCGGAGATCGCAGCCGTCGCATGCCCCGGCACGTTGATCTCCGGCACCACGGTGATGTGGCGCTCGGCGGCGTACTTCACCACCTCGCGGATCTGGTCCTGCGTGTAGAAGCCGCAGTATGGGCGCGGCGCGCCCGTCTTCGGGTCCTTGCCGCCGTCGCCGGCGGGGATGCGGCAGCCGCCGACTTCGGTCAGCTTCGGGTACTGCTTGATCTCGATGCGCCAGCCTTGGTCGTCGGTCAGGTGCCAGTGGAAGGTGTTGAGCTTGTGCAGCGCCATCGCGTCGAGCACGCGCTTGACCTCGTCCACGCTCCAGAAGTGGCGCGCCGAGTCCAGCATGAAGCCGCGCCAGCCGAACCGCGGCGCGTCCTCGATGCGCAGCGCCGGCAGCGTGGCGCGGTCGTTGCCGCCCTGGGTGGCGAGTTGCCACAGCGTCACCGCGCCGTAGAACAGGCCGCGCTCGTCGGCGGCCTTCACGGTGATGCCGTCGGGCGCCACCTCGAGCGTGTAGGCCTCCGCCGCCTGCGCGCCTGCGTCGCCGGGTTCGAGCACGAAGCGGATCCCGCCCTTGTCGTCGCTGCCCGCGATCTCCAGCGCGGGACCGCCCGCCGCGGCCAGGTAGGCCGCGAACTGGCCGGCGACGCGCGCGGCCGCTTCGCCGTTGGCGGACAGGCGCGTGCCGCGGTCGAGGGTGAAGCTGCCCGTGCCCGTCTCCAGTCCGGCGGGCAGGGGCACCAGCGCCGGCGCGACCGGATCGGAGGCGGCGGCGCCGTCGGCGGCCGGCTTCGTGCAGCCGGCCAGGACGAGCAGGGCGAAGGCCAGTCCGGCCAGGGCGCGATGGGCGAAGGGTCGTTTCATCGGTGTCCTCGGTAGCGAGGGGCACAGCGTGCCCAAAAAAAGCGGGCCCGGACAAGTCCAGGCCCGTGAGGGAACAGCAATCCGCACAACGGTGGAGAGATCAGAACTGGAAGCGCACCGAGGCCATGATGCGGCGGCCGGTGCGGTACAGGCCGCGGACCAGCTTCTCGGTGTTCTCGACCCCGGGCACCTCGGCGTAGGAGCGGTACTCGCTGTCCAGCAGGTTCATGCCGTCCAGGCCCAGGCTGAGATGGTCGTTGATCCGGTACGAGAAGCTGGCGTCCAGCGAGTCGTAGTCGTCCGTGACCAGGAAGTTGCCGCGGTCCACCTGGGTGTAGTACTTCGAGCGCCAGGAGTAGGTCACGCGCGCGCTGAAGCGGTCGTTCTCGAAGAACGGGCTGATGTTGACCTGGTTCTTCGAGTTGAACGGCAGGTGGCTGCCGTTGTCCGCCTCGGCGTCCGCGTAGGTGTAGTTGGCGAGCAGGCCCAGCCCGTTGTCGAAGCTGGTCTGGAACGCCGCCGAGAAGCCCTTGATCGTGGCGCCGCCGGCGTTGTTCGGACGCGAGACGTCGTACTCGGTGTCGCGGCCGTCCGCCTGGTTGAAGTGGGTTTCCTTCTGGGTGGTGACCAGGATGTAGTTGTCCACCTTCTTGTGGAACAGCGTGCCGGCCAGGATCGCGTTCTCGTTGAAATACCACTCGGCCGAGAAGTCCAGGTTGGTGGACTCGTACGGATCCAGGTCCGGGTTGCCGCCGCCGCCGGTCAGGGTCTGGTCGCCCAGCCACAGGTAGCTGGACATGTCGCCGTAGTTCGGGCGGGCGATGACCTTGGCCGCCGAACCGCGCAGCACCACGGTGTCGGTGAGGTCGAACGCCAGGTTCACGTTCGGCAGGACGTCGTTGTACTTCTTCTTGACGCTGGTGGGCGCGTAGGCGGTGGCCGGGCAGGGGCTCTCGTTGACGGTGCAGGCGTAGCCCATGCTGTTCGACTCGGTCCGCACGAAGCGGACGCCGAAGTTGCCGCGCAGGCGGTCGGCGCTGAAGTCGGCCTGTGCGTAGGCGGCGTCGACGTCCTCGGTGACGGTCCAGGTGTTGGCCGCGAACGACGGATCGTTGAACGTGCTCGGCGTCGGCATCGTCTGCCACGGCGCCAGCCACTGGCCGCTGAGGATGTAGTCGGCCAGTGCCCAGCCGTCGATCATGAAGCGTGAGTTCAGGTCGCCGACGTCGCCGAAGCCGCTCAGGTAGCTGCCCGGCAGCGAGCGCGGCGAGAACTGGTCGGCGGTCAGGTCGCCGTAGCCCTTGATCGAGGCCAGCGAGACGCCCGCCATCGACTGCCCGGTCTCGTGCTCGCGGCGCTTCAGGCCGAAGCGGACCTGGTAGATCGGCGAATCGAGCAGGATGCCGAAGTCGGCCTGCGCGTACTTTTCCTCGTCGCGGGTCGGCTTGGTGACGATGTTGCCGCCCCAGCCCGGGGACCAGTTGTCGGCGGTCGGCGGGTTGGTATGCCAGCCGCCGGCCGGGCCGCCGCCGTCGAACCGATAGGCCGAGGGATCGTTGAACGGGCTGCCCGGATTGGACGGCGCGAAATGGGTGGCCACGTCGGCGATCGGCGCGGTCTGGTAGCCCGAGAAGTTGAGCCTGGGCGTGGAGCCGGAGATGTCGTAGCTGTAGTTGGCCTTGTTGAGGAACTCGCCGAACACCTGCCGGCCGGTACCGCCGGTGGCCTTGGACGTGCCGGCGTGCGCCGACGCGAACCAGCCCTCGTCCTTCCAGGTCAGCTTCAGGTCGTAGGAGTCGGTGTCCACCGTCGCCTGGCGGTTGATCAGGTCGTAGACCGTCAGCGCGTTGCGGAACGAGGCCTTGGTGATCACGCCGCCGTCGACGGTGAGGTCGGTCATGCTGCCCAGCGAGTTCCAGACGTTGCCGTTGAAGGCGAACATGGAGTGGCTGATGTTGTCGTAATCGGCCTTGACGTTGAGCGCGTTGAACTCCACGTCCAGCTTCTCGTGCGGCTTGAACTGCAGGGCCACCGAAAGGGTGTCGCGCTCGCGTTCCTGTTCGAAGTAGTGGGCGCTGATCGAGTTGGGGGCCACCGCGTCGGGGTTGGCCAGCAGCGTGGTCGCGCACGCCCCGACGCAGCTCGGCGGCATGGTCGTCGGCGGGTCGGTGGCCCAGTTGGTGGTCGTGGTGGTGATGGAGTTGGGGGAGTTGTTCGCCGGGTCGCCGCCGACGATGTAGCTGTTGCCCGTCACCGTGCCGTAGGACTCGATGCCGTCGCGGCGGATGCTTTCCTTCGAGCGCTGCGCCGACACCACGATGCCGAACGTGTTGGCCTCGTTCTTCCAGCCGAACAGGCCGGAGAAGGAGGGATCGCCGTCGCCGATGCGGTCGTTGTGGAGGTAGCTGAGCGAGCCGGAGAGGGTGGTCTTCTCCAGGTCCAGCGGCTTGCGGGTGGACACCATGACGGTGCCGCCGATCGAGCCTTCGTCGATGTGCGCCTCAGGCGACTTGTAGACCTCGACCTTGCTGACCAGTTGCGGCGCCAGCAGCGAGTAGTTGAAGGTGCGGCCGGGCTGGTCGGTGATGAACCAGTCGGCCGAGGCCACGGTCTGGCCGTTGAGCACGGTGCGGTTCAGCGCCGGGTCGGTGCCCAGGATGCTGACCTTCTCGCCCTGGCCGAACGCCTTGTCGATGGTCACGCCGGGGATGATGGTGATCGCCTCGGCCACGTTGGTGGCCGGGAACTTGCCCACGTCCTCGGCGGTGACCACGTCGATGATGGCATCGGCATCGCGCTTGGTGTCGAGTGCCTGCTTGAGGCTGCCGCGGATGCCGACCACGACGACGCGGTCGAGTTCGGAGGCGTCGGTGGACGCGGCCGGCGCGGCGGTCTCCTGCGCCTGCGCCTGCGCGACGAAGCCCAGGCACGCCACGATGGCGGCGGATAGAACGGTCTTGCGATGCTTCATGATGTCTCTCCCATCATTGCTCGAAGAATGGACGGCCCGGCACGGCGACCGCCTGCGATGTTGCGGTTGGCGTCCCCACGCCGCCCGATGCGCCTTGTCCCGGCGCTCCCCTGGTACCCGTCACGTGCCGGTGCGGGGGCACCGGCACCGCGGCGTCGCCGCCGCGCGTGTTGCGATGGAACACCGCCGGCAGGCCGGGAAGCCCGCCGGCGGCCCTGCATCAGAACTTGAAGCGCAGGTTGAGGTAGTACTGGCGGCCGTTGCTGTAGAACGCCTGCGGCTGGCCGTTGGCCTGGTAGTACTTCAGGTCCGGGTTGTTGAGGTTCAGCGCGTCCACGCTGATGCTCAGCCAGTCGGTCGCCTTGTAGCTCAGCGACGCGGCCAGGTTGTCGGTGTCATCCTGGTAGTACTGGCCGGCGCGCAGCATGCCGTGGTAGAACGAGGAACGGTACGTGTAGCTCAGGCGGGCGCTGAAGCGGTCGTTCTCGAAGTAGCCGGACACGTTGTAGGTGTTCTTCGACGTGCCTACCAGGTCCTCGCCGCCGTCCGCCTCGCCGTCGGCGTAGGTGTAGTTGGCGTTGATGCCGAAGTGGTCGCCGATCGGCTGCTCGTAGGCCACTTCGAAGCCCTTGACCTTGCCGTTGGTGTTGATCGGCGCGACCACGTCGTACAGCTCGTACTGGCCGTTCTGGTCGTTCAGCAGCTCCTGCGTGGTCACGCCGAACTTGACGTAGTTCTTCAGGTCGATCGAGAACACGCCGAACGACAGCAGCGCGCGCGGGGCGAAGTACCACTCCAGCGCGGCGTCGAAGTTGGTGGCGATGATCGGGTCCAGGCCCGGGTTGCCGGCGTTGCCGGTGTGGGTCAGGTTGGAGACCGAGTACGAGCCGGACAGCGCCGAGTAGTCGGGCAGCGTCTGCGTCTGCGACGCGGCGAAGCGGAACAGCAGGTCGTCGGAGAGGTTGAACTTCAGGTTGGCGCTGGGCAGCAGGCGCGACGGCGAGTTCTCGGCGTTCATGCGCAGGAAGTTGCCGAACAGGCTGCTGACGTCCGGGGTGAGCGGGCTGCTGGCGGCCAGGGCCTGGTAGTAGCGGATCTTCTGGCTGATGTCGACGTAGCGCAGGCCGACGTTGCCGCTCCACTGGTCGCCCTCGAAGTTCGCCTGCGCGTAGACCGAGGCCGTCCGCTCGTCGATCTTGAACTCGCTGCCGTAGTTGTGGCGGGCGCCGTCGCGGCGCACGGTGGAATTGCCGTTGACCGCATCCTCCAGCGCGTCCTGGGTGAAGTACCAGATGCGGGTCGGGAAGCTGCCGCCCAGGTCGCGGCCGAAGTCGCCGGGGTAGTAGCCGACCGCGGCGCCGGCCAGCGCGCCGGCGATGTCGCCCGGGTCCGAGCCGTAGGGGCTGCTGACTTCGCGGGTGTGGTCGGCGTAGCGCGCGCCGAACTGCAGCGAGGAGAACGCGCCCTTGTCGAGGAACAGCTTGGCGTCGGCGCTGAACCAGTTCTCCTTGTCCTCCACGCCGTAGTACTGGATGCCCCAGGTGCCGAAGCCGTTGGTGGTCGGCTGGGCGTGGTCGCCGCCCATGTACCAGTCGATCGGGCGGCCGGTGCCGTTGACGGTCCAGCCGCCGCCGCCGCCCACGCCGGTCACGACCTCGGCGATGTTCTGGGTGCCGGTCTCGCCCTTGCCCTCGGTGGTGCCCAGCTGGAACCTGACGTCCAGGTTGTCGCTGGCCGCCCAGTCGGCGTCGAAGGTGACGTAGTGCGACTTCGCGCTCGACTTCGGGCGCGAGATCATGTCGTAGATGCCGTAGCCGGTGCCGGCGACGCCCGCGTAGTCGGCCTGCACCAGCGTGTTGTTCTCGACGCGGTAGCCGGCCAGCGGCGCTTGCCGGTTGACGAAGTTGCCGGTCCACAGCATGTAGTTGCGGTTGTAGTTCTTCGCGTCCATGTCGGACACGAACGCGCTCAGGCCCAGGGTCCACGCGTCGCTGGGCTTGGCCTGCACTTCGATCAGGCCGCCCTTGCGCTCGCGCGTCTGGGTGAAGTAGGTCGAGCCGATCAGGCTGGGGAAGTAGACGCCGACCAGGTCCGGGTTGCTGATCGCGACCGGGGTGCGGGTGACGCCGTCGTCCTCGAATTCGGCGATCTGGCCGAAGCCGCCGACGATCTCCTGGCCGTCGCGGCGCAGCTCGCGCTCCTGGTAGAAGGCCTGCGCCATCACCCCGAAGGTACCGGCGTCGTTCTTCCAGTTGAACAGGCCGCTGAACTGCGGGCTGGTCTTGCCCGGGCCGTCGGCGTACACGCCGCCGATGCTGGCCTCGGCGGTGAACGGATCGGGGAACTCCAGCGGCTTGCGGGTGATGATGTTGACGGTGCCGGTGGCGCCGCCTTCGGGCAGGCTGGCCAGCGAGGACTTGTTCACCACCACCTGGCTGACCAGTTCGGACGGCAGCAGCGAGTAGCTGACGCTGCGGCCGACGGTCTCGATCTGGCTGAGGATGAACCAGTCGGCGGTGCCGATGGTGTGGCCGTTGACCAGGGTCTGGGTCAGGCTGGGGCTGGTGCCGCGCAGGCTGACGCGGTCGCTCTCGTCGAAGCCGCCTTCGTTGGCGCTGGACGAGCTGATGTTGACGCCCGGCAGGCGCTGCAGGGTGTCGGCCACGTTGCGCGCGGGCAGCTTGCCGATGTCCTCGGCGGTGACGACCTCGACGTGCGCGTTGGCCTCGCGCTTGGTGTCCAGCGACTTCTCCATGCTGCCGCGGATGCCGGTCACGACGACGGTGTCCAGGTCGGTGGCGGCGACGGGGGCCGCTTCCTGCGCCTGCGCCTGCACGGCCACGCCGAGGCAGGCCACGATGGCGGCGGAAAGGATGGATCTGCGGTGCTTCATGATGTCTCTCCCATCATTTTCTGAGTTTCGGCAGCCGTCGCTCGCGCTGTTCCGCCGTGCTTGGTGTTCCGGTACTTCGGGGCAAGGCACCGTTCCGGTGCCGCCGTTGACGCCGCGCCTGTCCCGGCGCTTCCACTCTCCGGTTCAGCCGTCCACACCCTGGTCCAGGTACCACCGGGCGGCGCCGATCACGCCCAGCTGCCCGTGCTCCACCAGCTTCACCGGGATGCGCTCCAGCGCCTCGCGCATCGATCCCTTGTTGAGGAAGCGCGGCACGAAGCTGCTGCGGATCAGGAAATCGCGGATCTTCGGCAGGATGCCGCCGGCCAGGTACACGCCGCCCTGCACGCCGTACAGCAGCGCCATGTCGCCGACCACGCTGCCGAGCAGGCCGCAGAACACGTCCAGGCTCTCGCGCGCCAGCGGGTCCTCGCCGGACTGGGCGGCCGCGGTGATCTGGCCGGGATGCGCGTACGGCGACGGCGGCGCGCCGCGCACCGCGCGCAGCGCGGCGTGCAGGTTCATCAGGCCGGGGCCGGACAGCGCCTGCTCGACCGGCACATGCGCGCGGGTCTTCAGCATCTCGGCCAGCAGCGCCATCTCCAGCGCGTTGCCGGCGGTCAGCGCGGCCTGGCCGGCCTCGGTGGCCAGCACCACCGCGCGCTTGCCGGCGGGAATCCAGACCGCCGCGCCCAGGCCGGTGCCGGGGCCCAGCACCAGCGTGGGGCCGCGCAGCGGGGCGATCGCGGGGCCGGCCAGCCGCAGGACTTCGCTGGCGTCCATCTGCGCGGTGGCGTGCGCGACGGCCTCGAAATCGTTGACCAGGCGGACGTCGTCGAAGCCCAGCTGCGCGCGCAGCTCGGCCGGCGACAGCCGCCACGGCAGGTTGTTGGTGATGACGGTGCCGTCTTCCAGCGCGTAGCCGGCGCTGGCGATCACGCCGCGCCTGGCGCGGGCGGGGCCGAGGCCGGCGAGGAAGTCGGCGACGATGTCGCCCAGCCCGGCGTGCTCGGCGCAGGCGTACTTGCGGTACTCCAGCACGCTGACCGGCACGCCCGGGTCGCGGCTGCCGCGGACCAGCCCGATGCGCACGTGCGTGCCGCCGACGTCGGCGGCGATGAAGGCATCGTCCGCGCTGCTCACGGCATCCGTCGGCATTGGATTGGCGATGGCGACCACACGTCTCCCCACATGTTCGCGGCCGGGACGTCCGCATCCCGAATGTGGCCGGAGTGTGGAAAGTGTTTGACAACGTTGTCAAGACTCTGTCATGAAATAGGCACCCGCCGGGACCTCGTGTGCGTTGAATCGGCAACAATCGCCGCATTCAGGAAACGATTGCCTGCACGGGTGGCGTTAATTATTGAAGGGGAAGGCAAAATCGGCCGAGTCCTGCGGGACTTCATGTTGCACTGCATGAAGCCGCGACGCCCATCGGGGCGGTCCGGCGCGTGTCGATATCGCCTTTCCCGGCGGCTCCCGATCGGATTCTGTGACAACGTTGTTCTCAGCTGCGGGTGCCTGCGGACCCGGCGGCTGGCCAGCCCAGGGGGATTCCCATGACCACCGCACCCGGTTCCACCACGCTGCGCTCGCTGGCGATCGTCGGCGTGCTGTTCTTCATCATCGGCTTCTTCACCTGGATCAACGGGCCGCTGATCACCTTCGTCAAGCTCGCCTTCGACCTGGACGAGGTGAACGCCTTCCTCGTGCTGATGGTGTTCTACCTGTCGTACTTCTTCCTGGCCCTGCCGGCGGCGGCGCTGCTCAAGCGCACCGGCATGAAGAAGGGGCTGGCCGCCAGCCTGTTCGTGATGGCGGTGGGCGCGGCGATGTTCGGCGAGTTCTCCACCCAGCGCTGGTACCCGGGCGCGCTGTCCGGCCTGTTCGTGATCGGCGGCGGGCTGGCGCTGCTGCAGACGGCGGTGAACCCGTACGTCAGCATCCTCGGCCCCATCGAGAGCGCGGCACAGCGCATCGCGCTGATGGGCATCTGCAACAAGGTCGCCGGCATCCTGGCGCCGATCGTGATCGGCACGCTGGTGCTGCACGGCGTCGGCGACCTGGCCGCGCAGGTGGACGCGGCGGACGCCGCCGGCAAGGCCGCGCTGCTGGACGCCTTCGCCGCCAAGATCCACGCGCCCTACCTGGTCATGGCGGGCATCCTGGTGGTGGTGGCCGTCGCCATCCTGTTCTCGCCGCTGCCGGAGGTGAAGCCGGCCGAAGCGAACGCCGAGCCGGTGCCGGCGGACCCGGGCGAGCGCGGCCGCGGCCTGGTGCAGTTCCCGCACCTGTGGCTGGGCGTGCTGTGCCTGTTCGTCTACGTCGGCGTGGAAGTGCTGGCCGGCGACGCCATCGGCGCCTACGGCAACGGCTTCGGCCTGTCGCTGGACCAGACCAAGTTCTTCACCTCGTTCACGCTGACGGCGATGCTGCTGGGCTACCTGGCCGGGCTGGTGGCGATCCCGCGCTTCGTCTCGCAGGAGCGCTACCTGGCCGTCTCCGCGACGCTGGGCGTGCTGTTCGCCCTCGGCGCGCTGCTGACGCACGGCTACGCGTCGGTCGGCTTCGTCGCGGCGCTGGGCTTCGCCAACGCGATGATGTGGCCGGCGATCTTCCCGCTGGCGATCAAGGGCCTGGGCCGGCACACCGAGACCGGCTCCGCCCTGCTGATCATGGGCATCGCCGGCGGCGCCATCCTGCCGCAGCTGTTCGCGGTGCTGAAGCAGCACTACGACTTCCAGGCCGTGTTCGCCGGGCTGGCCGTGCCGGGCTACCTGTACATCCTGTACTACGCCCTGGCCGGGCACCGGGTGGGCCGGGCGCGCGGGGCGGCGACGGCCGTGCCGGAACGCGGCATCATGGCGGACTCGCCTCCATGACGGAAACGCCCATGCGCCGACCCACCATCAAGGACGTCGCCGAACGCGCGAAGGTCTCGCTGAAGACCGTGTCCCGGGTCATCAACAACGAGCCGTCGGTGCTGCAGGGCACGCGCGCGCGCGTGCTGCACGCGATCGCCGAGCTGGACTACGAGCCGGACCAGTCCGCGCGCAACCTGCGCAGCGGCACGCCGTTCGTGATCGGGCTGGTCTACGACAACCCCAACCCGTACCACATCATCGGGGTGCAGAACGGCGTGCTGGCGGCGTGCCGGGAAACCGGCTTCGGCCTGCAGATCCACCCGGTCGATTCCACCTCGCCGCTGCTGGCGGAGGAACTGGTGGAGTTCGTGCAGCGCTCGCGGCTGGCCGGGCTGGTGCTGACCGCGCCGATGTCCGAACGCGCCGACCTGGTCGCCGCGCTGGCCGCGCGCGGGGTGAAGCTGGTGCGCATCATCGCCGCCACCGAGGATCCAGACGACGGCCTGCCCTGCGTCTACGTGGACGACCGCGACGCCGCCTACGAGATCACCGAGCACCTGATCCAGCTGGGCCACCAGCGCATCGGCTTCCTCTGGGGCGGGCTGGCGCACCGCTCCAGCACCGAGCGCTACGCCGGCTACGAGAAGGCGCTGAAGGACTACGGCATCCCGCTGGACAAGCACCTGGTGGTGCCCGGCGACTACACCTTCGACGACGGCTTCCGCGGCGCGCGCCGGCTGCTGGCGCTGCGCGAGCCGCCGACCGCGATCTTCGGCTCCAACGACGAGATCGCCGCCGGCGTGCTGGCTGCGGCCAAGTCCGCCGGCATGAACGTGCCCTACGACCTGTCCATCGCCGGCTTCGAGGACAGCCCGTTCTCCAAGCAGTCGTGGCCCCCGCTGACCACCGCCAAGCAGGCCACCCAGGACATCGCCAAGCAGGCCGCGCGCCTGCTGATCGCCGGCCTGCGCCAGGACGCCTACGACGACCATCCCACCCCCGTGCACAACCAGGGCTTCGTGCCGCAGCTGGTCGTGCGCGGTTCCACCGCGCCGGTGCGGCCGCGCGCGGAACGACCCGAGCCCTCGCCATCGCCATGACCGACACGCCGCTTCCCGCTCCCGCCGACACCCTGATGCACCAGGAGGCGGCCCAGACCGCCGACGTCGTCGCCGACCAGTACGTCCGCAACGCCGCCACCGTGCGCGCGCTGGCCGAGGACCTGCGCCGCGACCCGCCACCGTTCGTGGTGACCTGCGCGCGCGGCAGTTCCGACCATGCCGCCACCTACGCCAAGTACCTGTTCGAGACGCAGCTGGGCGTGGTGACCGCGTCGGCGTCGCCGTCCGTCGGCTCGGTGTACGAAGCGCAGCAGCGGCTGGAGCGCGCGCTGTACGTGGTGATCTCGCAGTCGGGCAAGAGCCCGGACCTGCTGCGCAACGCGGCCGCCGCCAAGGAGGCCGGCGCGCGCGTGGTCGCGCTGGTCAACGTGGAGGATTCGCCGCTCGCGCAGCTGGCCGACACCGTGCTGCCGCTGCGCGCCGGCCCGGAGCGCAGCGTGGCCGCGACCAAGAGCTACCTCGGCTCGCTGGCGGCGATCCTGCAGCTGGCCGCGTACTGGAAGGACGAAGCGCCGCTGCACGCGGCGGCGCAGGCCCTGCCCGAGGCGCTGCGGCGCGCGTGGCAGGCCGACTGGTCGCCGCTCACCGACGGGCTGGTCGGCGCGCACAACCTGTTCGTGCTCGGGCGCGGGCTGGGACTCGCCGCTGCGCAGGAAGCCGCGCTGAAGTTCAAGGAAACCTGCGGCCTGCACGCCGAGGCCTACAGCTCGGCCGAAGTGAAGCACGGGCCGATGGCGCTGGTCGGGCCCGGCTTCCCGGTGCTGTGCTTCGCGCAGCCCGACGAGACCGAGGCCGGCACGCTGGCGCTGGCGCAGGAATTCCGCGGCCGCGGCGCGCAGGTCTGGGTGGCGTCGCGCCAGGGGGACTTGCCGCTGGTCGATGCCCCGCACCCGGCGTGCGCGCCGCTGCTGACCATCCAGAGCTTCTACCGCGCGATCAACGCGCTGGCGCTGCGCCGCGGCTACAACCCCGACGTGCCGCCGCACCTCAACAAGGTCACCGAAACCGTTTGATTGCCGCCGTCATGCCGGCGCAAGCCGGAATCCATTCTGCTTCTCCGGCGATGCTGCCAGAATCGAAGTGGATCCCGGCGTCGCCGGGATGACGACCCCGCGAATTTTCCCCAGGTCCGACGCCGCATGTCCTCCCTCGCGCTCACCCACGCCCACGTCCTCACCGATGACGGATTCCGTCCGGATCTCGCGGTCCTGATCGAGGACGGACGCATCGCCGACCTCGTCGCCGCCGACGCGGTGCCGGCGGCGGCGGCCAGGCACGATCTCCGCGGCGCCACGCTGGTGCCCGGCTTCATCGACGCGCAGGTCAACGGCGGCGGCGGCGTGCTGTTCAACAACGACACCAGCGTCGAGGCCATCCGCACCATCGCCAGCGCGCACCGGCGCTTTGGCACCACCGGGCTGCTGCCGACGCTGATCAGCGACGACGCGGCGGTGATGGCGCGCGCCATCGCCGCCACCCGCGAGGCCATCGCGCAGGGCGTGCCGGGCGTGCTCGGCATCCACCTGGAAGGGCCGTACATCGCGCCGGCGTGCAAGGGCACGCACGACGCGGCGAAGTTCCGCGTGCCGGGCGAGGACGAGATGCGCATGGCCACCTCGCTGGACAACGGCGCGACCCTGCTGACGCTGGCGCCGGAACAGGTGCCCGCGGACACCATCCGCGCGATGGTCGCACGCGGCGCGCGCGTCGCCGCCGGGCATACCGCCGGCAGCTACGAACAGGTCCGCGCCGGCATCGACGCCGGCATCACCGGCTTCACCCACCTCTACAACGCGATGTCGCCGCTGCAGGGGCGCGAGCCCGGCGCGGTCGGCGCGGCGCTGGAGGACGACGGCTGCTGGTGCGGCGTGATCGTCGACGGCGTGCATGTGCATCCGGCCAGCCTGCGCGTGGCGCTGGCGGCCAAGCCGCGCGGCAAGGTGTTCCTGGTGACCGACGCGATGCCGATGGTCGGCTCGGACGATCCGTCGTTCGACCTCTACGGCGAAACCATCACCGCCGTCGACGGCGTGGTGCGCAACGCGGCCGGCTCGCTGGCGGGCTCAGCGCTGGACATGGCCACGGCCGTGCGCAACTGCGTGCGCCTGCTCGGCCTTCCGCTGGCCGAGGCGGCGCGGATGGCGTCGACGTATCCGGCCGACTTCCTCGGCCTCGGCGGCACGCACGGCCGCATCGCGCCCGGCTACCGCGCCGATCTGGTGGCGCTGGACGAAGCGTTGTGCGTGGTGGGCACGTGGATCGGCGGCCGGTAGGCGCGCCTTCGGGCGCGAAGCGTTCCGCGGGCCTGCGCCTCGCGTGGACCGCGCCCGCGGGGGACGCATGAAGCCGCCGCGCTTGGCTTCCGTCGACGCGCTGCGTGGGCTCACCGTGGCGGCGATGCTGCTGGTCAACACGCCGGGCGACTGGTCGCACGTGTACGCGCCGCTGCTGCACGCCGAATGGCACGGCTGCACGCCGACCGACCTGGTGTTCCCGTTCTTCCTCTTCATCGTCGGCGTGTCGACCGCGCTGGGCGTGGTGCCGCGCGCCGAGGCCGGCGTGCCGCGCGCGGTACTGCTGCGCGGCGTGGCGTGGCGCGCGGCGAAGATCGTGCTGCTCGGCGTCGCGCTGCACCTGCTGGCGTTCTGGCTGCTGGACCGTCCGCACGTCCGGGTCTGGGGCGTGCTGCAGCGGATCGGCGTGTGCTTCGCGGTGGCGGGCGTGCTGGCGCTGTACCTGCGGCCGCGCGCGCAGTGGGCGGCGATCGCCGCCTTGCTGCTGGGCTACTGGGCGCTGCTGGCGCCCGCGGGCTACGCCCCCTACACGAACCTGGCCGCGCGCGTGGACACCGCCCTGTTCGCGCCCTGGGTGTACCAGTGGGATGCAGTGGCCGGACGCGGCCAGGATCCGGAAGGGCTGCTGAGCACGCTGCCCGCCATCGCCACGACGCTGCTGGGCGTGCGCGCGGGCGCGTGGCTGCGCGCCGGCGCGCTGGGGCGCCTCGTCGCGGCGGGCGCGCTCGCGGTGCCGGCGGGGCTGCTGTGGGCGCACGCCTTCCCGTTGAACAAGGCCTTGTGGACCTCGTCGTACGTGCTGTTCGCCGGCGGCTGCGCGGCGCTGGCGCTGGCGGCGTGCCATGCGCTGGTGGACCGCCGCGGCTGGCCGCCGCTGGGCCGCCGTTTCGGCGTGAACGCCATCGCCGCCTACGCGGGCGCCGCGGTCATGACCTACCTGCTGCTCGGCCTGGGCTGGATGGGGCCGGTCTACCAGGCGGGCTTCGCCGGCTGGATGACACCGCGGTTCGGCCCCTACGTGCCGTCGCTGGCGTTCGCGCTGGCCTTCGTCGGCCTGTGGTGGTGCGTGGCCTGGGCGATGGACCGGCGCGGCTGGTACCTGAAGGTCTGAACCGCCGCGGCCCCTCACGCTTTTCTTCGTCCGGTGGAGTACAACGGCAACCGGTCCCCGCCGGATGCCGCCCGCATGAGAATGCCGCTGTTGCTCGCCTGCTGCTGCCTGTACCTGCCCGCGTGCCAGCGGGCGACCCTGGACGAGGACGGCGCGACCATCGTCGTGGCGTCGCAGGCCGTGCCCGCGGCGGTCCGGGTGGCATCCGATGCCGCGCCCTCGCCGGCGCTGTCGGTGCCGGTCGCGCCGGCGGCGGACGCCGGGCGCGTCATGGCCGGCCCCTCGCCGGCCCGTGCGATCCCGGATCCGCCGTTCACCAGCACCCCGGTCGCCACCTTCAACGAGCCGTGGGCGATGACCTTCCTGCCCGACGGCCGCCTGCTGGTGACGGAGAAGCGCGGCAAGCTGCGGCTGGCCAACGTCGCCACCGGCCAGGTCGGTGAGGTCGTCGGCGTGCCGGCCGTCGCCTACGGCGGACAGGGCGGCTTCGGCGACGTGGTGCTGCACCCGCGCTTCGCCGACAACCGCTGGGTCTACATCAGCTACGCGGAAGCCGGCAGCGGCGGCACCCGCGGCGCGGCGGTGGCGCGTGCCACGCTGGCGCTGGACGCCGGCGGCAACGGCGGCAGCCTGTCCAACCTGCAGGTGATCTGGCGGCAGGTACCGAAGATCAACGGCGAGGCGCACTACGGCCACCGGCTCGCGTTCGGCGCCGACGGCAAGCTGTGGATCACCTCCAGCGAGCGCCAGGCGATGACGCCGGCGCAGGACCTGCAGTCGACGCTGGGCAAGCTGATCCGCCTCAACGACGACGGCAGCGTGCCGCCGGACAACCCGTTCGCCGCGCAGGGCGGCGTCGCCGCGCAGGTGTGGACGCTGGGCCACCGCAACCTGCTCGGCATCGCCTTCGACGGCGCCGGGCGCCTGTGGACGCACGAGATGGGGCCGGCCGGCGGCGACGAACTCAACCTGATCGAGCGCGGCAGCAACTACGGCTGGCCGGTGGTCTCCAACGGCGACCACTACGACGGCACGCCGATCCCGCGCCACTCCACCCGCCCCGAATTCAACGCGCCGGAAGTGTCCTGGAACCCGGTGATCGCGCCGGCCGGCTTCGTGATCTATTCCGGCAACCTGTTCCCGTGGTTCCGCGGCCGGGGCTTCATCGGTGGGCTCGCCTCGCAGGCGCTGGTCGAGATCGAGTTCGACGGCACCCAGGCGCGCGAAGCGCGGCGCTACCCGATGGGCAACCGCATCCGCGAAGTGGAGCAGGGCCCCGATGGCGCCCTGTGGCTGCTGGAGGACGGCAGCAGCGGCCGCCTGCTCAAGCTCACCCCGAACCGCAGCTGAGCGCATCCGCGCCGCGGCCCACGGGCCATGGCGCATCGACAGGTACCTGCCCGGCCCCTGTAGGAGGGGCTTCAGCCCCGACCGCAACGACTTCTCTTGGTCACGGAACCACGCGGATCACACGGATGAAGCCCGACCGGCTCTTCCTCGATGCCGACCGCTACGCCGCGATCCCGTTCCAAGCCGGCCTCGCACCCCATGGGCCGCATCCATCCGCACCAAGAAACGCAGCATGCAGCCGCGCGACTCAGCCCGCCTTGCCCGCACCGGCGATGGCGCGTTGCTGGCGGCCGTGGTGGATGTCCAGGTACAAACTGTAGGCGGCGGTGAACGCGGGCAGCAGGTTCTGCAGCACGCCCACGGCGTCCTGCTTGGACGAGAACAGGAAATAGCTCAGCGCCATCAGGCTGCCGCACAGGCTCATGTACCAGAACAGCCGCGGGATCACCGGCCGCCGCGCGCGCCGCGAGGCGACGAACTGCACCAGCCAGCGCGCGCCGAACAGCGCCGCGCCGGCCAGGCCGATCAGCTTCCACGGCGTCATGTGCAGGCCGGTCCAGCCCAGCCAGACGATCTCCTGGTCCATCGCGCTCACGGCTTGCGCCCCGCGTTGATCTCGCTGACGGCGGTGACGTGGCTGCGCTGGATCAGCCACGCCACGCCCATCAGGTCGCGGATGCCGACCAGCGCGCGGCCGAGGTTGGTGTACTTGGACTGGCCCGAGCCGCGCGGCCGGTGCGAGACCGGCACGCTGACCGTCTTCCAGCCCGCGCGCTGCATCAGCGCGGGCAGGTAGCGGTGCATGTGGTCGAAGTAGGGCAGGTCGAGGAAGGCGGCGCGCTCGAACAGCTTGATGCCGCAGCCGGTGTCCGGGGTGGCGTCGCGCAGCAGGCGCTGGCGGATGCGGTTGGCCCAGCGCGAGGCCCAGCGCTTGCTGGCGCTGTCCTTGCGGTCCACGCGCCAGCCGGCGAACAGCCTGATCCGCGGGTCGGCGTCCTCGCGCGCCGCCAGCAGCTTCGGGATGTCGGCCGGGTCGTTCTGGCCGTCGCCGTCGAGGGTGGCGATCCACGGCGACAGCGCGTGCTTCACGCCGGTGCGGATCGCCGCGCTCTGGCCGCTGCGGTGCTGGTGCACCAGCACGCGCAGTTCCGGCACCTCGGCGCGCAGCGCGGTGAGCGCGTCGCGGGTGCCGTCGTCGGACTGGTCGTCGACGCAGACGACGTCGAACGCGATGCGGCCGCGCAGGTGCCGCACCACCTCGTGCACCAGCGGCCCGATGTTGTCCCGTTCGTTGAAGACCGGGATGACGATGGAAAGGGTGTTCATGGCAGCCTCGCGAAAGCCGGCGCGGTCATTGTTGGCGGCGGCAGGTCAGGAAAATGTCGTGGTCCGGGCGGTATAACGCCGTCTTCACGTCGGTCAGCCCCAGCACGGTGTGGAACAGCGCGTCGTGGTCCAGCTGGCGCGCCGCCTGGCGCCGCAGGCAGCCCTCGTCCAGCCGCGTCGCGCGGCGCCAGCCCGGCGAGAACCACGCCACCATCGGCACCTCCAACTGCTCGCGCGGCGCGATCGCGTATGGCATGCCGTGCAGGTACAGGCCCTTCTCGCCCAGCGACTCGCCGTGGTCGGAGACGTAGAGCAGGGCGGTGTCGTAGCCCGGCAGCGCCGACAGGCGGTCGATGGCGCCCGCCAGCACGTGGTCGGTGTAGGCCAGCGCGTTGTCGTAGGCGTTGACGATCTGCTCGCGGCTGCAGCGCCCCAGGTCCGAGGTCTCGCAGACGGGGAGATAGCGGCGGAACGCCGGCGGGTAGCGCTCGTAGTAGGTGGGCCCGTGGTTGCCCAGCATGTGCAACACGATCACCTGGTCGCCTTCGCGGCGCGCCGCGGCCTCGGCCAGCCCCTCCAGCAGGATGCCGTCGTGGCAGCGCCTGCCGTTGCACAGGCCAGGATCGGTGCGCGCGCGCAGGTCTTCCGTCGGCAGCCCGGTGCAGACGCCCTTGCAGCCGGACTGGTTGTCGCGCCACAGCGTGGCCACGCCGGCGCGCTCCAGCACGTGCAGCAGCGACTGGTGGCCGCGGATCGCCTTCTCGTCGTAGCGTTCGCGCCCCCACGGCGAGAACATGCACGGCAGCGACACTTCCGTGCTGCTGCCGCAGGCGGCGACGTGCGGGAAGTTGAGGACGTCGCGCTTCGCCAGTTCCGGCGTGGTCTGGCGCGCGTAGCCGTTGAGGCCCCAGTTGGCGGCGCGCGCGGTCTCGCCCACCACCAGCACCAGCAGGCGCGGCCTGCGCATGGTGGCGGCAGGCGACTGCACCGCGTCCTCGCCGATGGGCAGTTGCGGGCGCGCGCGGCCCGGGGGATCCTCGCTGACGACCTTCGCCAGCGACACCAGCACGTTCGCCGGCGTGACCAGGTAGCGGACCTCGCGCTGGTTGCGCACGAACGCGGACAGCGGCTGCAGCGACGGCAGGATGCCGGCGAGCCCGACCGCGAGCATCGCGGCCAGGAAGGCCAGCCGCGCCAGCAGCGCGCGCGGGAGGGTGCGCGGCCGCAGCCGCACGCGCCACACCGCCACCAGCGCCGGCACCGCGGCCAGCAGCGGCGGCAGCGCGTCCGCGCCGGCCAGGTCGGCGGCCTCGCGCCAGTCGGTGTGCAGCACGTTGCGGACCATGTCGGCGTCGATGTAGATGCCATACGCGGCCATGTAGTGGCCCGCCAGCGCCGCGAGCACCACCAGCGCCGACAGCACCACGCGCGCGGTGCGGCGCCAGACCAGCAGGGACAGCCAGACGCCGTGCACCGCGGTGACCAGCAGGAACAGCGACAGCGTCCACGTCCACTGCGACCCCGGCTGCGGCGCCGCGGCGCGCCAGAACACCGCGTTGGCGAACAGGCTGAAGTACAGGCAGGCGGCGAGGATCAGCGTCTCGGTGCCCAGCAGCGGGCGGACGGCGAGCAGGGCGCGCGCGCGCCGCCAGCGGGACGGCGCGGCGGTGCGGTCGAGGACGGAGGCGTTCATGCGCGCGCCTCCGCCGCCGGCGTGCGGCCCTGCCGCGTGCCGGCGAGGTCGACCAGGCCGGCGAGGGTCCAGCACACCGCCAGGCTGGCGACGTCGTGCGACAGGAAGTGCGCGCCCCGCAGCTGCTGCGCCAGCCCGAAGGCCGCGCCGGCCAGCAGGCCGACCGCGAGCCCGGCGTGGCGCCAGCGCGGCGCCGCGTGCAGGAAGAAGAAGTACAGCGCCACCCAGGCGTAGCCGCAGGCGGCGTGCGCGGCAGGAAAGCAGGCGGCATGGCCGAGCGCGGCGGGGCGCAACGCGAGCAGCGGCAGGGACGGGCGCTCTCCGCCCAGGCCCTGCAGGTCCCACGGGCAGTCGACCTGGGTGACGGCCTTCAGCGCGGCCACGCAGGCGGTCGACAGGAGCAGCGCCAGCAGCAGCCGCGCCGCGGGCCGCGTCCAGCGGGCCGATGCCGGTCGCCGCCAGTACGCCAGCGTGGCGGCGAGCACGCCCAGCCACGCCAGCAGGCTCGCCGTGCGGCCGCCGCGGTGCAGGACGGTCTCCAGCAGCACGCTGTGCTTGAGCGACCAGGCGTCGCCTTCCCAATGGAACAGCCACGCCGCCCAGTGCATGTCCAGCTGGCGCGCGGCGAGCCAGGCGACCAGCAGCAGCGGCACGGAAACCTGCAGCAGGCGCACACGGTGCGCCGCGCGCGGAGGAACGATCGGGAACGGCGATGCGGACATGCGGAGCGGATGCGCGGAGAAGTGCGCGCATGCTCGTGGCCGCGATGTCGTAGCGCGGTCGGACAGCCGTCGGAATCGCGTTAAAGCGCGTCCTGGCGCGTTGCGGCCGCGCGCCGCGTTGTGCGGGGTTCAGTCTTCGCCGACGTCCGCCGACCAGTCGGCCGGCACGTCGCAGCCCGCGATCCACGCCCCGCCCGGCGCGAGGATCCACGCGCGCCGGTTGGAGGCGCCGATGTCGACCACCTTCGCCGGATCCAGGCACGGGCCGATGGCTTCCCTGCGCAGGAACAGCCAGCGCCGGTCCGGCGCGTCCCGCAGCCACGCGTGCGCGTGCTGCCACTGCTCCACCCACGGCTGCTTGAAGCCGAAGTCGGCGACCGGACGGTCGGCCTGCAGCAGGTGCTGTTCGCGCCAGCCCAGCATGGCCAGCTCCGCGTCCGGGCCGATGCGTTCGCCCACGCGCCGCATCAGCGCCTGGGCGGAACTGTCGGGGCTCAGCGCCGGCATGACGCCCAGGCCGTAGGCCGTCCACAGCGCCGCGGTGCACGCCACCAGCGCCACCACGACGCGCCGCCGCGCGACCGCCATCGCGACCAGCGCGGCGAGGGCGAAGCCGAGCAGCCAGTGCGCCAGCCGCGCCGCCGTGCCGAGGTCCATGCCGCGGCCTTCGAGCAGGCCCTGCAGGCGTCCGGGCGGCGCGGCGAGCAGCCACGTGCCCAGCGCGCCCGCGGCCAGCGCCAGCACCGCCAGGTACGTCCACAGCGTCGCGCGCACGGCGCGCCGCCGCAGCAGGCCCGGCAGCAGCGGCGAGGCCGCCACCGCCAGCGCGGGCAGCATCGGGAAGATGTAGACCTCGCGCTTGCCCGGGCTGGCGCTGAAGAACACCAGCACCAGCAGCGCCCATCCCAGCAGCAGCGCGTGGCGCGGATCGGCGCGCTTCAGCCGGCGCCCCCACGCCGGCAGCAGCCACGGCGCCAGCAGCACGCCGGGCAGCCACAGCGTCAGCATCGACTGCAGGTAGTACCAGGCCGGCTTCACGTGGTGCCACGCGTTGGCGTAGCGGGTGCCGGTCTGCTTGAACAGCATCTCGCGCGCGTACGCGTGCAGCGCCGGATCGGACGACGCCAGCGCGGTCGCCAGCATCGGCGCCAGCCAGACGCCGGCGCCGAGCAGGAAGCCGGCCACGCCCGCCAGCGCGTGTGCGCCGCGGTGCGCGGGCAATGGCCGCCGCGATCTCCGCCGCACCCACAGCCACGGCAGGAACACCAGCAGCGGCAGGAAGCCCACGCCCTTGGTCACCGTGCCCAGCCCGGCGGCGAACGTCCCCAGCGCCAGCAGCCACGGGCTCGGCTTCTCCAGCAGGTAGCGCAGCAGGGCCCACAGCGACAGCGTGGTCATGCCCACCAGCACCATGTCGATCTGCCCGCGCTTGGCCTGCAGGACGAACTGCAGGCAGGCGAACAGGCCCAGCACCGCGCAGGCCGCCGCGCGGCGGCCCCACAGCCGGCGCGCCAGGTCGCCCGCCAGCGCCAGCGTCAGCAGCGCCGCCAGCAGCGACGGCAGCAGGAACGCCACCGGCCAGCTGCGCACCAGCAGGTAGCTGGCGGCCTGCAGCCACATGAACACCGGCGGCTTCTCGGCGTACAGCTCGGTGCCGCGGTGCGGGAACAGCCACTGGCCGGTCTCGACCATGGTCCGCGCGGCCAGCACGAAGCGCGGCTCGTCCGCCGGCATCGGCTCGCGCAGGCCCAGTCCCGCCAGCAGCGCCCACGCCATCAGCGCCAGCAGCAGCGGCGCCTGCCAGCGGGGGGCGTGTCGGAGGCCGCGGGTCGGGATCATCGGAGGGTCGCGCCGGTCTGCAACGGGGCGCATGATCGTGGATCATGGCGCGTGAGAGATTCGTCGGAATTCCGACGGCGCTTCGACGTCCGGCCTGCGATGCTGCCGGCCCCCCCTTCCTGCTGGCGCGGACCTTGCCGATGCGGCTGCTGGTCATCGAAGACAACCGGAACCTGGTGGCGAACCTGTTCGACTACTTCGAGGCGCGCGGCCACACCCTGGACGCCGCGCCCGACGGCGTGACCGGCCTGCACCTGGCCAGCACGCAGGCCTACGACGCCATCGTGCTGGACTGGATGCTGCCGCGCCTGGAGGGCCCGGACGTGCTGCGCCGGCTGCGCGAGGAGCACGACTCCGGCGTGCCGGTGATCATGCTGACCGCGCGCGACGAGCTGCCCGACAAGATCGCCGGCTTCCGCGCCGGCGCCGACGACTACCTGACCAAGCCGTTCGCGCTGCCGGAGCTGGAAGTGCGGCTGGAGGCGCTGATGGCCCGCGCGCACGGCCGGCGGCGGCGCAAGCTGCTGGAAGTGCACGACCTGAAGCTCGACCTGGCCACGCTGGAGGCCACCCGCGGCGGGCAGTCGCTGCACCTGTACCCGGCCTGCCGCAAGCTGCTGGAGACGCTGATGCAGGCCAGCCCCGCCGCGGTTACCCGCCAGCAGCTCGAACACGCGCTGTGGGGCGACACGCCGCCCGACGGCGACATGCTCCGCTCGCACATCTACGAACTGCGCCGCAGCGTCGACGGCCCGTTCCCGGTCAAGCTGATCCAGACGCTGCCGCGCACCGGCTACCGGCTGGCGGTGCCGCACACGGACGAGGGCGATGACAAGGCGCCGTAGCCTGCATGCGCAGGTCATGCTCTGGCTCGGCGGCTACGCGGTGCTGCTGGCCGGCGTGATCATGCTGTTCCTCGCCGACGAGTTCCTCGAGGACCGGGTGTGGGAATCCGTGCTCAAGCAGGAGATCGCGCAATACCTGGAGCACAAGGCCGCGGATCCCGGCTACCGCTGGCAGGACACCGACGTGCTGCGGCTCTACGTCGCGCCGGAACGCCCGCCGCCGCCGGCCCTCGCCGCCCTGCCGCCGGGCGTCCACGACGACCTCTGGCTCGACGGCCGCGAGATCGTGGTGCTGGTGCATCGCGTGAAGGGCGCGGACTACGTCGTCGTGCGCGACATCACCGAACTGGAGGTCATCGAGGACGCGCTGATCCTGGCCCTGCTCGGCTCCGCGCTGGTGCTGGTGGTGGTGGGAGGGGTGCTGGTCGCGCGGGCGTTGCGGCGTTCGCTGCGTCCCCTGTCCGAGCTCGCCGACGACATCGTCGCGCTGTCGCCCGACCATGCCGGCCAGCGCATCGCCGTGGGCGAGCGCGCCAGTTCGGAAATGCACGTCATCGCCAACGCGCTGAACGACTACCTGCGCCGGCAGGACGCCTTCGTCGAGCGCGAGCGCGTCTTCATCGACACCGCCAGCCATGAGCTGCGCACGCCCATCGCGGTCATCGCCGGCGCCAGCGAACTGGCGCTGGAGCAGCGCGGCCTGCCGCCGCCGGCGCGGCACCAGGTGCAGCGCATCCACCGCACCGCGCGCGACGTGGAGCGGCTGATCATGCTGCTGCTCACGCTGGCCAGGGACCCGGCGCGGCTGTCGCGCAACCACGACGTGGTGCCGCTGCACGAACTGCTGCCGGACATCGTCGACGACCACCGCCACCTGATGCGGGGCAAGGCGCTGGAGATCGCCATGGACGACCTCGCGCCCAGCACCGTGACCGCGCCGCTGCACATCGTGCAGGCGGCCATCGGCAACCTGCTGCGCAACGCCATCGAGAACAGCGACCAGGGCCGGATCGTGGTGCGCCTGGACGCCGACGCGACGGTGACCATCGAGGATCCCGGCCACGGCATGACGCCGGAGGAAACCAGCCGCATCTACGCGCAGATGGCGCGCGGCGGCGGCCGCGAGGGCGGCGGCATCGGCCTGGACCTGCTGGCGCGGCTGTGCGAGCACCTCGGCTGGGCGCTGTCGATCCAGTCCGCCCCCGGCCGCGGCACGATCAGCCGGCTGCGCCTGTCGCGCTGAGGAACGGCCGTCCGCTCGACGGCACCGGCCCTTGCCGCACCGGGATGGATGGTTCTCGGTGTAGGAGCGACGTGAGTCGCGACCGCGGAAAAGAAGGGCTCGTGGGCAGTCGTCGTCGCGTCGCGTTCCGTTCCGCCCCTTCTCGCGCCTCAGCCCGCGGCGCGCGCCTCGCGTACCGCGCGCACGCGCGCCTCGTGCACGGCCTTGCCGATCTCCGGCCCGGTCATCCCCTCGCGCGCCACGTCCCGCGCGCCGACGGCGCAGGCGGCCGCGTGCAGCCGCACCAGTTCGCGGCCCTGCGGGTAGTCGGCGTCCTCGCTGCCGCCGCGCCCGCGCTTGTCGGCCTCGCAGACGAGGGCCAGCCACGGGATGCGCTCCGGCCGGCGGAAGGCGTCGCAGCGGGTGAGCAGTTCGACCACGGTGGCGTCGCGCAACTCGGCCAGCCGGTGCACGTTGAGGTGCTCGCGGCAGGCCATCACCGCCAGCTCGCGGTGGTCGACCGGCACCTTCAACCGCTCGCACAGCGCCAGCACCGGCTTCACGCCGGCATGCTCGTGGCCGATGTGCTTGGGCAGCACGTCGGCGGGCGTCAGCGCCTTGCCCAGGTCGTGGACCAGCGCGGCGAAGCCGATGCGCGCATCGCCCGGCGCCAGCCGCGCGGCCATGTCGCTGACCAGTTCCTGGTGCCGGCCGGTGTCCACCTCGGGATGGTATTCCGCGCGCTGCGGCACGCCGTACAGCGCGTCGACCTCCGGCAGCACCACCGCCAGCGCGCCGCAGGCGCGCAGCGTGGCCAGGAAGGCCGAGGGCGTCGCTGACGCCAGCGCGCGCCGCAGTTCCTGCCAGACGCGCTCGGGCACCAGTGCATCGAGTTCACCGCTGGCGACCATCGCCTGCATCAGCGCCATCGTCTCCGGCGCGACGGTGAAGCCCAGCGACGCGAAGCGGGCCATGAAGCGCGCCGCGCGCAGCACGCGCAGCGGATCCTCGACGAAGGCCGGCCCGACGTGGCGCAGCACGCGCGCCTCGATGTCGCGCGCGCCGCCGTACGGATCGACCAGGGCGCCGTCCCCGTCCTGGGCGATGGCGTTGATGGTGAAGTCGCGCCGCCGCAGGTCGTCCTCCAGCGTCACCGACGGGTCGGCATCGACCACGAAGCCGCGGTAGCCACGCCCGCTCTTGCGCTCGGTGCGCGCCAGCGCGTGCTCCTCGCCCGTGTCCGGATGCAGGAACACCGGGAAATCCCGGCCCACGGCCTTGAAGCCGCGCGCTTCCATCTCCGCCTGGGTGGCGCCGACCACGACCCAGTCGCGGTCGCCGGGCGGCAGCCCCAGCAACCGGTCGCGCACCGCGCCGCCGACGAGATAGGTCTTCATGCCGCCATGATGCCGGATCGCCGCGGCGCGCGCTTCTCTTGCTTCCGATTACCCCTTGTAGGAGCGACGTCAGTCGCGACCGCAAGAACGAAGCGTCTTTGGCCACGGATCAACGCGGATACACGCGGACAAAGCTTTCGATGGCTCTATCCGTGTTGATCCGCGTTGATCCGTGGCCTCATCGGCTTTTCATTCTTGCGGTCGCGACTGACGTCGCTCCTACAGGGAGCGATTCGCGCGTCAGCTCCTGGGCATCTGCGCATCGGGGCAGGCGAAGGGTTTCCGCTTCGCCTGCACGCGGCCCAGCATGCGGTCGGTGACCGGCAGGGCGGTGCCGTCCAGGCGCCAGTCGTAGATCACGCTGAAGGCCAGCACGCGCGCGACGTACTCGCGCGTTTCCTTGTAGCTGATCGTCTCGATCCAGATGTCGGGATCGAAGCCCGGCCGCTGCGACTGCCAGCGCGCGGTCAGCGCCGGGCCGGCGTTGTAGGCGGCGATGGCGACGTAGGGCACGCCGTACTTGTCCTCCATCTCGCGCAGGTAGGCGGTGCCGATGGCGATGTTGGTGTCGGCGTCGTACAGGCTGGCCGCGCCGGCGTAGGGGATGCCCAGGCGCCTGGCCACGCCGGCGCCGGTGCCGGGCAGCACCTGCATCAGCCCCATGGCGTTGGCGCCCGAGCGCGCCTTCGGGTTGAAGACGCTCTCGGCGCGGATCTCCGCCGCGACCCAGGCCGGGTCGATGCCGTGCTTCGCGGCCTCGCGCCGGATGCTGTCGCCGTGGTGCAGCGGGAAGCGCAGTTCGTACAGGCGCTGTTCGTCGGGTTGCTTGCCGAGCGCGAACACCGCGCGGTCGAACCAGCCGTTGTCGCGCGCCACGTCCACCGCGAGGCGGCGCTGGGTGTCGTCGAAGCGCGACAGCGCGTCGTTCCACTCGGCGGTCGCCCAGCCCGGGCGCTCCAGCTGCCACAGTTCCATCGCGCGCACGAGCGCGGGGTCGCGCGCGACCGCCTGCTTCGCCGCGGCGGGGTCGTTGGGGATCCACGCGCACAGCGCGTACGGCTGGTCCAGGCGGTCGGCGGCGAGGAAGCCGTGGAAGGTGGGGCTGGCGGCGGCTTCGCGGAACAGGCGTTGCGCAGTGGCGCGGTCGCCGGTCTTCTCCGCCATGCGCGCCTCGAACCAGCGCCAGCGCGAATCCGCGCGCTGCGCCGCCGGCATCCTGCCCAGCGCGGCCAGCGCCGCCGGCCAGTCGCCGCGCGACAGCGCCTCGCGCACGCGCCATTCGTGCAGGCGCGCGTCGTAGGCGGATTCGGGCACGTCGCCGAGGCGACGCGCGGAGTCGGGGCCGTACGAGGCGACCGTCCACAGCGCGATCTGGTACAGCACCTGCGCGCGGTCGCCCTCGCCCATGCCCAGCGCGTCGGCGTACTGCGGCAGCAGGCGCTCGGCGGCATCGGGATCGTTCTGCGCCAGCTTCGCCAGGCCGTGCGCGGCCATGCGCCGGCTGCGGTCGGTCTTCGGCCAGTTCAGCGCGCGCGGGTGCACGGCGTCGATGAAGGCGGCGTAGTCGTTGGCCAGCGCGGCCTCGTCGGCGGGCAGGCCGCGCGCGGCGCCGCGCATCACCCCGGGCTGGCGCTCCGCCGCGGCCGCCTCGATCCGCTCCCAGCGCAGCGCGGGCGTCAGCCCGCCCTGGCTGGCGAGCACGTTGAACACCGGGTCGCAGCCGTCGGGCAGGGACTTCGCGCCCTTGCGCCAGATCGCCTGCGCCTGCTCGGTCCAGGCGGCGTCGGTGCGGCCGGTGGCCTGGCGCGCGCGCAGGTGGGCGCATTGCAGCGCGACGCTGTCGGTGGGCTTCCACGCCTCGAGGAACGCGGGCCAGTCCTGCCGCCGCGCCAGCGCCGCCAGCCACAGGTTGCGGAACTGCGCGGCCACCGCCTGGCCCTCGTAGCGCTTCAGGAACGCCTGCGCCTGCGAGGTCGGGACGGTGTCCGGGTCGCGGCGCAGCGCGGCGAATTCGATCCAGCCGTAGAGGGGATGGCGGACGAGCGCCGAGGCGGCGGCGGCGTCGAAGCGGCCGGCTTCGGCGGCGGCCAGGGCATCGCGGACGGCGGGACGCTGGGCGTCGAGCGATTGCGCGCGCGCGGCCGGCGCGATGCACAGGCCGGCGAAGGCAGCGAGTACGATGGCGGGGGGAATGCGGATCATGCCGGGACTATACGGACGCCGGCTGAACGTCCCTGTAGACGGGCGACGACAGCGAGGTGGCGTTTGGAAGGCGTGTGGATATTCCCGGTGCTCGGCGTGCTGGCCGGCATCCTGGCGGGCCTGCTCGGCATCGGCGGCGGCCTCGTGCTGGTGGCCGCGCTGGCCTGGATCCTGCCGTTGCACGGCATCCCGAAGGACGCCGCGATGCACGCGGCGCTGGCCAGTTCGCTGGCGAGCATCGTGCTGACCGCGGCGTCGTCGGCGTATGCGCACCACCGCCGCGGCAGCGTGCTGTGGCCGACGGTGGCGTGGATGGTGCCGGGCCTGCTGCTCGGCGGCTGGCTCGGCAGCGGCCTGGCGGTGTACCTGGACGACGCCGTGCTGCGCTGGATCGTGGCCGGCTACTGCTTCGTTGCCGGCGCGCAGATGGCGTTCGGCGGCAACGCGCATCCGGAAGGCCGCGGCGTGCCGGCGCCGCGCGGCCCCGCGATGAGCGCCGCGGGCACCGCCATCGGCGCGGTGTCGGCGGTGGTCGGCATCGGCGGCGGCAGCATGACCGTGCCGCTGCTGGTGTGGCGCGGCGTGCAACCGGTGCGCGCGGTGGGCACGTCGAGTGCGTGCGGCGTGGCGATCGGCATCGCCAGCGCGGCCGGCTATGCGCTGCATGCGCCGGCCGGCGCGCTGCCCGCGCACGCCGTCGGCTACATCTACCTGCCCGCGGCGGTCGGCGTGGCCATCGCGTCGGTGCTCGCCGCGCCCTACGGCACCCGGCTGGCGCACCGGATCGGCGGCAAGGCGCTGAAGCGCGTGTTCGCCGTGTTCATGGTGGTGATGGCGATCGCCATCGTCGCCAGCGGTTAATGCGGGGGATTATCTACACGCATTTAGTTGTTAACGATCGTGACGACGATGTGCATGAAATCAAGGTAATCGGATTTACTTGTGGATAATGCCGGTTACCTTCTTCGAAACGGTGACTTGTTTCCGTTGTCGGCGTTTTACCGATTCTTTACAACGAAGGGCACGCCGCGCCGGGCGTCGGGCCGCGCGGCCCCACCCTTCGGAGAGAGAACCATGGAACCGCGCCGCCATCCCCTGGCTTCGGCCTTGCAGTTCGCGTTGCTCAGTGCCTTCCCCGTGATCGCCCTGGCCCAGGAGGCCACCACGCTCGACACGGTCACCGTGACCGGCAGCCGCATCAAGCAGACCAATGCCGTGACCGCGCAACCGGTGTTCGTCCTGGACAGGGAGAAGCTCGCGCAGACCGGCGTGCAGAGCGTCGGCGAGATCCTCCAGCAGCTCACCGCCGGCGGCAAGGCGTTGAACGCGAAGTTCAATTCGTCCGGCAACTTCGGCTATCCCTCGGATGGCGGCGGCATAGGCGCAGGCTCCGCGCAGGTGGACCTGCGCCACCTGGGTTCGCAGCGCGTGCTGGTGCTGGTGGACGGCATACGCTGGGTCAACGAATCGTCCGCGTCGGGCGTCTCCGGCAGTGCCGACCTCAATACCATCCCGCTGGCCATCGTCGACCGCATCGAGGTGCTGGAGGACGGCGCGTCGGCGATCTATGGTTCCGATGCCATCGCCGGCGTGGTGAACATCATCACCCGCAAGAAGTTCGACGGCGCCGAGATCCATACCTACTACGGCGAGTACAGCCGTGGCGGCGAAACCACCGAAGCATCGCTGACGCTGGGCGGCGGCGGCGACCGGTTCTCGGGCGTATTCGCCGCCAGCTACTACGAGCAGAAGTCGATCAGTGCGGCCGACTGGGGACAGTCGGCCTTCCCGCAACCGGGGGCGGGCCTGGCCGCGGGCAGTTCGGCGATTCCGCAAGGGCGCTTCACCTTTTGCGACCCGGCGCGCCCGGTGGGCAGTTACGGATCCTGCACGCCGAGCGAGGAGTTCTTCTACGATCTGGCGCTGAACGACGCCACCACCACGCCGGTATGGAATCCGGCCGATCCCTCGGCCGGTACCTACCACGATTTCACCGGTGCCGACCGCTTCAATTTCGCGCCGTACAACCTGCTGTTGACGCCGAGCAAGCGCAAGTCGCTGTTCGGGTCGGTGAACTTCGACCTGACCGACAACGTCCGGCTGCACGCGAAAATGCTCTACAACAACCGTCAGTCGACCAACCAGGCGGCGCCCGAACCGATCTTCGTCGGGCCGTACGCGGGCACCGGCGGCATCGCCGACACCATCATGATCTCGGCGGCCAATCCGTATAACCCCTTCGGCATCGACCTGGTCCCGGGACAGAATTTCGGGTGGGTGACCAAGCGGCCTGTGGAAGTGGGGCCGCGCATTTTCAACCAGGACGTCGACACCACGTACTTCAACATCGGCCTGGATGGCCTGTTCAACATCGGCGAGCGCAGCTTCAGCTGGGACGCCAACTACGTGCATGCCGAGAACAAGGCCGACCAGGTATTCCTCAACGGCTACAACATGGCCAACATCGCGCTGTCGCTCGGCGACCCCGCGGTGTGCGCGGCCGTCCCCGGCTGTGTGCCACTGGACCTGTTCGGCGGCCAGGGTCGTCCGATGACGCAGGAAATGATCGACTGGATCCGCACGCGCCAGATCGACAGCAGCAAGCAGGTGCTGGACATCGCTTCGGCGAACCTGACCGGCGACCTGTTCGGCATCGGCGACCGCATGGCGGCGTTCGCGGCGGGCGTGGAACATCGTCGCTACAAGGGCGAGTTCAATCCCGACCCGCTGCGGCAGACCGGCGAATCGCAGGACTCTTTCGCTGCCCCGGTATCGGCGGACTACGACGTCAGCGAGGTGTACACCGAGTTCAATTTCCCGGTGCTGGCATCGCTGGACCTGAGCGCGGCAGTACGGTTCTCGGATTACTCCACGTTCGGCAACGAAACCACGGGCAAGCTGGGCTTCCGCTTCCAGCCGGTGGAGGACCTGGTTTTCCGCGGCACGTACTCGCAGGGCTTCCGCGCGCCGAACCTGGGCGAGTTGTATGGCTTGACCCAGTTCGGCGCCACGCTGGTCGATCCGTGCGGCCCCACCGGCGCGCCAGTGGTGAACACGGCTGATGGCATCTCGCCCGGACTGGAAGCGGCCTGCGTCGCGCAGGGCGTGCCGAACAACTTCGAGCAGGCCAATACGCAGATCACCACGTTCACCGGCGGCAACCCCGACCTGTCACCCGAAAAATCGGACAGCTACACGGTGGGCATGGTGTACAGCCCCGGCTGGGCGGAGGGCCTGTCGTGGTCCGACAAGCTCGACATCGAACTGAGCTACTACCACCACAAGATCGACGACGCGATCGCCCCACGCGACATCCAGGCGCTGCTCAACGCCTGCCTCGCGGCCGGCGGGCTGGATGCTTCCCTGTGCTCGCCCTTCAGCCGCGGCAGCAGCGGCAACCTCAATCCGCCGGAGAACTTCCTGGACAACCTGGCGACCATCGAGACCGATGGCCTGGACGTGAAGGTCGATTGGACCAGCCCGGACTGGGGCTGGGGGGTACTGAGCGCAGCATTGCAGGCGACGACCGTCTTCAGTTACGAAGCGGTCGACGTGGATGGCAACCGTTCGCAGCGGCGGGTGGGCTGGGAAGTCGCGGACAGCGCCATCCCGCGCTGGCAGGGCAACCTGCAGCTAGGCTGGAAGCGCGGCAACTGGGACGTGGCGTGGAACGTGCGCTACGTCGGCGCGGTGAAGGAGGATTGCGGCAACGCGGTGATCTCCGCCGTGCCGGGTTGCCTCAACGATGAAGGCATCAACACGCTGGGTTCCACCACCTACAACGATCTGCAGGTGGGCTGGAAGGATGCGTTGGCCGTGTCCGGCCTGAAACTGTCGCTGGGCGCCAACAATCTCTTCGGCAAGGATCCGCCGGTGTGCGTGACCTGTTCGCTCAATGGATATGACGCCGGGACCTACGATCTGCCGGGCGCGTTCTGGTACGTGAGCGCGGACTACCGCTTCTGACCTGACCTTCCGGATATGGAAGTGAGAGGAGTGGAAGCCGGCCGAAGCGCCGGCTTCCACCATCTCACGTCACGATCCGCTGCCGGGCGTGTCGATTCCCATGGAACGGAAGCAACGCGTATCGGTTTGCATGCGGTCGATGCTGTCGGCATCCAGGTCTTCGCCGGGGTACGATGCCGGGCAGGCGAAAAGACGGTCATCGCATGGAAGTGTCAGTCGACAACACGGACGCGTCGGGCCTGGCGGGCGTGGAGCGCCGCCGCCGGCGCCGCGCCTTCCACCTGCTGCTCGCCAGTGGGTCGATCATGGCGTCGCTGGGCGTGGGCTGGTGCGTGTTCTTCGCCTGGCGCGGGGCCTGGCCGGTGGCGCTGGTCGAACTGGCGCTGGCGCTGCTGGGCGTGGCGGTGATCGCGATGGCCCGCCTCCGTCGCGCCCGCGCCGCGTCGTGGGTGGCGTTCGTCGGCGTCACCGCGCTGCTGTGCTTCTTCTCGGCCTTCCTCGACGTGCCGACCGCGGCCATCCCGCGCACCAGCCATGTCTTCCTGCTGGTGCTGGCGTTGTGCGCGCACCACGTGTTCCGCGCGGAGAAGGCGTGGCTGCGCTACGGCGCGGTCGTGCTGCTGCTGGTGCTGTTCGCGGCGTTCGCCGCGGCGCCGGCGGCCGTGCCGGACCGGTTCGCGATCGGCGACGAGGTGCGCCGCGTCGGCATCTGGGTCAACCTGGCGACGGTGGTGCTGAGCTTCCTGGTGGTGATGCGCCTGGCCGAGAGCGACATCGCCGGCCACCGCGCCCTGCACGCCCTGCGCGATGCGCTGGCGCACCGGCGCTTCGAGCTGCTCTACCAGCCGCAGGTCGACGCGGGCGGCCGCATCGTCGGCGCGGAAGCGCTGCTGCGCTGGCGGGACGCGCGGCGCGGCGTGATCCACCCGGACGACTTCATGCAGACCGCGGAGGAGACCGGCTTCATCCTGCCGCTGGGGCAGTGGGTGCTGCAGGCCGCGTGCCGGCAGTTGCGGGCGTGGCAGGCCGAGCCCGCGCTGCGCCACCTGCGGCTGTCGGTCAACATCAGCGCGCTGCAGCTGCGGCAGCCCGACTTCGTGCAGCAGGTGGGCGACGCGCTGGCGCGGGCGGAGGTCGATCCCCGGCAACTCACGCTGGAACTGACCGAGAGCGTGCTGGTGGACGACATGGGCGACGCGGTCGGCAAGATGCGGGCGCTGCACGCGACCGGCGTGCGGCTGTCGCTGGACGACTTCGGCACCGGCTATTCCTCGCTGTCCTACCTGCGCGAACTGCCGTTCGCCGAGATGAAGATCGACCGCGCGTTCACCCGCGAGGTCCTGCGCGACGGCAGCGCCGCCACCATCACCCGCAACCTGCTGCGGCTGGGGCGCGACCTGGGCGTGGACGTGATCGCCGAGGGCATCGAGGACGCGGGGCAGTTCGCGCTGCTGCGCGAGCAGGGCTGCGGGCTGTTCCAGGGCTACCTGTTCGGGCGGCCGATGGACGCGCAGGCGTTCCGCCGCAGCGTCGAACAGGTGCCGTGAGCGGCGGCGGCCGCTTTCAGCGCAGCGCGCCGTCCGGCACGTCGATGTCCATCGCCAGCGCCAGGTGGTCCGAGTTCGCGGCCGGCAGCGCGCGCGCGCCTTCCGCGTGCAGGCCGTCGCCGACGAGGATGTGGTCGATGGCGCGCAGCGGCCGCCAGCTGGGGAAGGTGGGCACGCACAGCGAGGGCGGGCGCAGGCGGGTGCGCTTGTAGAGCAGTTCCATCTCCGGCGTGTCGGGCATGCAATTGAAGTCGCCCATCAGCACCGCGTGCGGAAGCCCGGACAGCAGCTCGCCGATGAAGGCCAGCTGCGAGCGGCGGGAGTTGGCGCCCAGCGACAGGTGCGCCACCGCCACCGTCAGGCCGGCGTCGCCTTCGCCGAAGCGCGCCACCAGCACGCCGCGGCCGCTGATGCGGCCGGGCAGTGCGTGGTCGCTCACGTCCACCGGCTCCAGCTTGCTGAGCAGGCCGTTGGCGCTGCCGGCCACGCGGGCGACGTTGCGGTTGGGCTGGTGCGTCCAGAAGTCGAAGCCGGCGCGCTCGGCCAGGTAGTGGGTCTGGTTGGTGAAGCCCGAGCGCAGGCTGCCGGGGTCGGCCTCCTGCAGGCCGACGATGTCGTGCGCGCCGGCCAGCTGCGCGATCGCGTCCAGGCTGCCGCGCTTGTTACCCGCCGGCAGCGCGTGCGACCAGCTGCGGGTCACGTAGTCGCTGTAGCGGCGGGTGCTGGAGCCGGCCTGGATGTTGGCGCTGAGCAGCCGTAGCCGCCGCGGGGCGGGGGAGTCGGTCATGGCGACGGGGGCTTCCGCGGCGTTCAGCGCTGCGCGCGCTCCATCGCGACGAGGTGGTCGGCGATGCGCAGCACGTCGGCGTAGGTCTGCCCGCCGGTCACGCGGTACTTGCCGTTGACGATGATGGTCGGGGTGCCTTCCACGCCGCTGTTGCGGGCGAACTGCATGCCGCGGGCGATCTGCGCGTTGGTGCCGAAGCTGTTCATCAGCGAGACGAACTCCTTCGCGTCCACGCCATAGCCCGCGTACCACTGGGCGATCTGCGCCGGATCGGCCGGCGGCTTGCCTTCGCCCGGCAGCGTGCGCTGCACGTGGATGGCGCTGAACATGGCGTCGTGCGTCCTGTCGACCAGGCCCTTGGCCTGGGCGGCGTAGAACGCCTTGCCGTACGGCGCCCACACGTTGCCGAAGACCACCGGCACGTAGGTCACGCGCACGTCGGCCGGCTGGCGCTTCTTCCAGGCGGTCACTTCGGGGGCGAAGCGGGCGCAGGCCGGGCAGACGTAGCCGAACATCTCGACGACTTCGATCTGACCGTTGAGCGGCGCGTAGGGCTGGCCGTTGGGGATCTCGACGTAGTCGGTGCCGGGCACCGGCGCCGGCCCCTGCGGCGGCACGACCGGGTTGGTGTTGGCGGCGGGCGTGGCGGCCGCGTCGTCGGCGGGCGCGGCATCGGGCGCGGCGTCCGTGGCTGGCTCGGCCGGCGCCGGGACCGGATCCGTGGCGGGGGCCTGGGCGCCGTCGGCCGCCGCCGCGGGCTGTTCGCCGGCCGGGGTGGCGTCGGTGGAAGGCTTCGGTCCGCAGGCCGCCAGCACCGGCAGCAGCAGGGACAACATCAGGACGAGGCGGGATTTCATCGCGCGTGCTCCAACGGATCGGGAAAAGGGGTGCCGGGGGGGCGGGATCGTCACATTCTGCATGGCGCCCCGGGGGGCCGCCATGACGGGATCGTCACTTGCGGGCGCGCTCGCGGGCCACCAGGCGGTCGACGATCTTCAGCATGTCGCTGTAGTTGCGGCCGCCGATCACCCGGTACTTGCCGTTGACGATGAGGGTCGGCGTGCCTTCCACGCCGGCGGCCGCCACCCATTCCTGCGCCCGGGCCAGTTGCCGGTCGACGGCGGGCCCGCGCAGGGCCTCGGTGAACTTCGCGCCGTCCACGCCCTGGGCGGCGTAGAAGCCGGCGATCTCCCCGGCCGAGGCGTTCTGGATGGGCAGCGCGCCGGTCTTGTGCAGGGCGTCGAACACCGCCTGGTGGGTGCGTTCCTGCACGCCCAGTTCCTGCGCGGCGAAGAAGGCGCGGGCATAGGGGATCCAGTAGCCACCGAAGGCCGCCGGCACCGGGGTCAGCCGCACGTCGCGCGGCAGGGTCTTCTTCCAGGCGGCCAGGGTGGGTTCCAGGTGCGCGCAGTGGATGCAGGTGTAGCCGAAGACCTCCGCCACCTCGATCCCGCCCTTGCCCGGGGCGAACGGCTGGCCGTCCGGGATCACCACGTAGTCCTGGCCCTCGACCAGCGGCTCCGGCGCGGGCGGCGCGGCCAGGGTGGCGGCCGGCAGCAGGGCCAGCACGGTGATCAGTACGGGAAGCAGGCGCGACACCATCGGGATCCTCCACATTCGCTCGGGACGCCCCGGGGCCGGGGCGGCGCTGGAAAAAGAAACGCCGGCCATGGTGGGGCCGGCGCGATGAACAGGAGCTTGCGTTTCCGGCCGCGGGCGCGGCGGGACGCCCGGGACTACTTCTTGGCCGCCGCCACGTCGTCGGCGCGGGCGTGCAGGCCCTGCAGGTAGCTGGCGAGCGCCTGGATCTCCTGCTCGGTCAGCGGCCCGGCCACCTGCGCCATGATGTTGAACAGCGCGGGGTCCTTCAGCGAATGGGTGCCGGCCTTGTACTCGGTCAGGCGGCGCACGGTGTAGTCCTGCATCTGGCCGCCGATGTGCGGGTAGGCCGGGCCGGGGTTGCCGGCGCCGGTCGGGCCGTGGCACGCCAGGCAGGCCGGCACGCCGCGCTTGGCGTCGCCGTTGCGGTACAGCTGCTGGCCCACTTCGTAGAACTTCATGTCCTTGTAGGGGCCGTCGGCGACGACGCTGTCGTCGGCCAGGCCGGCGCCCGACTTCTGGGTCGCGAAGTAGGCGCCCACGTCGCGCATGTCCTGCGCGCTGAGGGTCTGGGCGAACGGGGCCATCACGACCGCCATGCCGGTGTTGCGCTCGCCCGAGGCGAACAGCGCCAGCTGGTGGGCGATGTAGCGCTCGCTCTGGCCGGCGATGCGGGGGTACTGCGGGTCGCTGGGGTTGCCGTCGGCGCCGTGGCAGGCCGCGCAGGCGGCCGCCTTGGTCTGGCCGGCCTTGGCGTCGCCCCAGGTGGTCTTGGCGAGGTTGATTTCCAGCGGGGCGGTCTCGACCGGCGCGTTGTCCGGCACCGGAACCACCGTGGTCTGTGCAAATGCGACTGCGCCCACGGCCAACACGGCCAGTCCGGCAAGTCCCATAACGCGAGCGTGGCGCATGCTAAAGCTCCGAAACCCTTGACTGATGCGACGCACGGGGGCGCCGCGAAACCCGCGAATTATCGTCGCGGCGGGCGGTTGCGGTCAATTCAGCCGCGCATCCGCCCGCCCCGTGCGATCCTAGCGGCATGTCGAACCCGCTCAATCCCGCCCAGTACCTGCTTTCGGCGCACACCGCCCGGCAGCTGCCCGCCGACGGCGGCGTGGAGGTGGCCTTCGCCGGCCGTTCCAACGCCGGCAAGTCCAGCGCGCTCAACGCGCTGACCCACCGCAACGGCCTGGCGCGGGTCTCCAAGACCCCCGGCCGCACCCAGCAGCTGGTGTTCTTCCAGGTCCAGCCCGAGCGCTACCTGGTCGACCTGCCCGGGTACGGCTACGCCAAGGTGCCGCAGGACCTGCAGGCGCACTGGCAGGCCTTCATCGACCAGTACTTCCGCACCCGCGAGGCGCTCAAGGGGCTGGTGGTGGTCATGGACATCCGCCACCCGCTGAAGGACTACGACCGGCAGATGCTGGGCTACGCGGTGCAGCGCGGGCTGCCGGCGCACGCCCTGCTGACCAAGGCCGACAAGCTGGGCCGCGGCCAGCAGGCGCAGGCGCTGCAGGCGGTGAAGAAGGACCTGTTCTCGTCCTTCGGCGACACCGTCAGCGTGCAGACCTTCTCGGCCGAGTCCAGGCAAGGCGTGGAAGAAGCCCGCGCCGTGGTCGCCGGCTGGCTGGGACTGGCCTGAGCGCTACACGCTGACGTGGAACAGGCGGCCGACCAGGGCCGCCGCCGCCATCGCCATGGCGCCCCAGAAGCCGACCCGCAGCGCGCCGCGCAGCACGGGCGCGCCGCCGGCCCAGGCGGCCAGGCCGCCCGACACCAGCAGGCCGGCCACCGTGGCGACGGTGGTGACCAGCGCCACCCGCGTCTCGTGCGCCAGCAGCGTGGTCGCGATCGGCAGCAGCGCGCCGGCGGTGAAGGCGGCCGCCGAGGTCGCCGCCGCCTGCACCGGCCGGGCCCGCAGCGCCTCGGTGATGCCCAGCTCGTCGCGCGCGTGGGCTTCGAGGGCGTCGTGCGCGCTCAGCTGTTCGGCCACCTGGCGCGCCAGGTCCGGGGCCAGCCCGCGATGCACGTAGATCTGCGTCAGTTCCTCCAACTCGTGCGCGGGCATGGCGTGCAGGGCGCGGCGTTCGATGGCCAGGTCGGCGGCTTCCGCATCGGCCTGGGACTGCACCGAGACGTACTCGCCCGCCGCCATCGACATCGCGCCCGCCACCAGCCCGGCCACGCCCGTCAGCAGCACGGTGGACGCGCCGGCGCCGCTGGCCGCCACGCCGACGACCAGCCCGGAAATGGACACGATGCCGTCGTTCGCGCCCAGCACCGCCGCGCGCAGCCAGCCGACGCGGCCGGAGTGGTGCGGCTCGGCGTGCGGACTGGCGGGGAAGGGCGGGCGCGGGTCCATGGCGACAGCGTAGCCGCCGCCGCGCGCAGCGTCGACGCGCCGCGCGGCACGCACATGGATGGGATGCTGGGTCGCCGGCGCGGCCGTGATGGCGCGCGGGTGGTCACGCTATAGTGCCGGCCTTGCGGCGCCGGGGCCTCGCCTCCGCGCCGCGGCTTCCCCCTCCGCGCGAGTCCCTGCCCTTGTCCAGCCCCAGCCACGTCGCCGACACGCTGATCACCGACCGCACGCAACTGGTCGACTACATCGCCTCCGGCGAGAAGCCCGCGCAGGACTGGCGCATCGGCACCGAGCACGAGAAGTTCGGCTTCCGCCTCGACGACCTGCGCCCGCCGGCGTTCGACGGCGACCGCGGCATCGAGGCGCTGCTCAAGGGCCTGGTGCGCTTCGGCTGGGAACCGGTGGAGGAGAAGGGCCGCGTCATCGCGCTGGCGAAGGACGGCGCCTCGGTCACGCTGGAGCCGGCGGGCCAGCTGGAACTGTCCGGCGCCGCGCTGGAGACCCTCCACCAGACCTGCGTGGAGGTCGGCACCCACCTGAAGGAAGTGAAGCAGGTCGCCGACGAACTGCAGCTCGGCTTCCTGGGCATGGGCTTCCAGCCCAAGTGGCGGCGCGACGAGATGCCGTGGATGCCGAAGGGCCGCTACCAGATCATGAAGTCGTACATGCCGAAGGTCGGCCAGCTCGGCCTGGACATGATGACGCGCACCTGCACCGTGCAGGTCAACCTGGACTACGCCAGCGAAGCGGACATGGCGAAGAAGTTCCGCGTGTCGCTGGCGCTGCAGCCGGTCGCTACCGCGCTGTTCGCCGACTCGCCGTTCACCGAGGGCCGGCCGAACGGGTTCCAGAGCTACCGCTCGCACATCTGGACCGACACCGACCCCGACCGCACCGGCATGCTCGACTTCGTGTTCGAGGACGGCTTCGGCTACGAGCGCTACGTCGACTACCTGCTCGACGTGCCGATGTACTTCAGCTACCGCGACGGCGTCTACCACGACGCCAGCGGCAAGTCGTTCCGCAAGTTCCTGCGCGGCGAACTGGACGTGCTGCCGGGCGAACTGCCGACGCTGCGCGACTGGTCCGACCACCTGACCACCGCCTTCCCCGAAGTGCGGATGAAGAAGTTCCTGGAGATGCGCGGCGCCGATTCCGGCCCGTGGAACCGCATCTGCGCCCTGCCCGCGTTCTGGGTGGGCCTGCTGTACGACGACGCGGCGCTCGACGCCGCCTGGGACCTGGTCAAGGACTTCTCGCTCGAAGAGCGCCACGCCCTGCGCGACGGCGTGCCGAAGCACGCCCTGAAGCTGCCGTTCCGCGGCGGCCGCGTGCGCGACCTGGCCGCCGAGGCGGTGAAGATCGCCATCGGCGGCCTCCGCCGGCGCGCGCGCATCAACAGCAAGGGCGTGGACGAGAGCGGCTTCCTCGACACGCTGGTCGAGATCGTCGAGGCCGATGAAACGCCGGCCGAGCGCAAGCTGAAGCTGTTCCACGGCGAATGGAACGGCAGCGTCGACCCGGTGTTCCGCGAGTTCGCCTACTGAGCTGCCAAGCACGTGTCGTCTGTGCATGGATAGGGTCGACACCAAGGCCGTCTTGCGACGCTTCCGGCTCTTCAGGAAGGAGTAGTATGGCCACTCGGCCCCAATTGCCTGGTTCGAGCATCCACTCCTTGGCGACTAGTTCGGCCCCCCGAGGGGCGGAAGTCCGATCTTTTCCTCTTCGCTTAACGCGATGCCGCCAAGCCACCGCGCAGGTCGTTGACCGTCCTGGGTCAGTGCAGGGTACGCTACGATCTTTCCGGAAGGGGAAGATCAATGCGCATATCAAAGATGCACCCATGCTGGTTGTTGGTTTGCCTGGTTTTTGCGCCGCCCGTACTGGCGGAACGCATCGCCATGGTGGGCGGCACCCTGATAGATGGCACTCTCAGCGATCCGATCCATGACAGCGTGATCCTGATAGATGGTGAACGCGTGGTCGCGGTGGGTACCGTGAAGACGCTACCTGTGCCCGGCGATGCCACGGTCATTTCCACCGAAGGCATGACCGTGTTGCCAGGTTTGTGGGACATGCATGTGCACCTGATGATCAATGGGCATGCCGACTACGACCATTGGGACAAGACCTATCCGGCGCAGTTCCGCGACGTGATCATGCCGGCGTCCGCCAAGCAGCTGTTGCTGGCTGGCGTGACCGGAGCGCGTGACCTCGGAGGGCCGCTGGAGGACAGCATCGCCGTGCGCGATGCAATCAATGAGGGCCGTATTCCCGGTCCGACGTTGTTCGTATCGGGACCCTTCATCCAGAAGAAGCCTTACCCGGGCACCGAGCAGTTCCGCTGGGGCGTCGATTCGCCCGCCGACGCACGGGCGAAGATCCGCCGCATCGCGCGAGCAGGCGTGGATGTGGTCAAGCTGATCGACCAGGACGGCATGAGCGATGCCGAGATCGCGGCCATCGTGGACGAGGCCCATCAACACGGCCTTCCCGTCATTGCGCACGCGCACAGGCCCGAGGAGATCCGGCGCGGACTGAAGGCCGGTGTCGATGGCTTCGAACACACGGGGTTGGCCGCTTCTCCCGAATATCCTGCCGACGTGATTGCGGCGCTGCGCGAGCGGACCGGCAACATGGCTGCTGGCCCCTTGTTCTGGACGCCCACGATCGAAGGGCTCTACAACTTCCCGTACACCGTCAAGAATCACGAGTTCATCGACGATACCGACTGGCACGTCGGATTGACGCCGGAGATCATCGCGGACATACGCACGTCATTGGAGCATCCGGAGCGGATCAGCTATTTCCAGCAGACTCCGCAACGCTGGTCCACTTTGCAGCGCAAGTTCCAGCAGCTGCGCGAAAGCGGTGCAATGTTGCTGGTCGGCACGGATTCCGGCATTCCCATGAAGTTCCACAGTGGCAGCACGTGGAACGAATTGGATGTATGGGTCAACAAGCTGGGGGTGCCGGCGATCGATGCCATCCGCGCGGCCACCTACTGGCCCGCCGTGGCGATGAAGGCGGACAAGGACTACGGCACCGTTACCGAAGGCAAGTACGCGGACATCATCGCGGTAAAGGGCGACGTGCTGAAGCAGGTCGCCCTTCTGCAGCGGGTGGACATCGTGGTCAAACATGGCGCGCGGATCAAATGAGCATGGCGCGCGGCCTGGGCCACGCAAGCTGATCCGGCGCGGTCAGTAGCGCGCCGCGGTCAGCGGCGCATCGGCCCACTGCCAGGCGGCGGCCTGCCGGCGCGTGGTGTCGCGGGCGTCGTCGGCCTGCCCGAGCGCCTGTTGCGCCTGCGCCAGGCCGAACAGCGACCAGCCGTTCTCCGGATAGGCCTTCAGGTCCTGGTCGAACGCCGCCGCCGCACCCCTGGCATCGCCGGCCTCGAGCAGCGCCGCGCCCAGGTAGGGGCGGACCGGCAGCGGCCAGTCGGCCGGTTCGTTGTAGGCCAGGGCGTCCTCGGCCGCGGCGGCCTCGCGCAGCGCGGCGATGGCCTGCGCGTGCTTGCCCTGCGTGCGCAGCAGCTCGCCGCGCAGCAGGGCGTCGGCGACCCGCAGCACGCGGTCGGCCTGGTTGATGTCGAAGAAGCTCACCTTCGCCATCGCCGGGTCGAGCGCGACCGCGCGCAGGGCCTCGGCCTCGCGCGCCGCCTCGGCCAGCGCGCCCTTGCGCGCGTGGGCCATGCCGCGGGCGAAGTGCCGGATCGCGGCCGGGTACGGCAGTTCCGGCGGCGGCGCGTCGTCGGCCAGGATCGCGTCCCAGTCGCCGAAGCGGACCTGGGTGAGGGTGGGCGCGACCACGAACTGCTGCATGAATTCCATCGGCGGCTCGCCCATCGCGGCGCGGTCCGCGCGCTGCGCCGTCTGCGCCGCCGCCTGCAGCGCCAGCGTGCGCGAGCCGGTCAGGCTGGTGGTCATCGTGGCGAAGTGCCAGTTGTGCGGCACGTAGCCCAGCGGATAGACCCCGTTGCTGCCGCGGCACACCGCCAGGAAGTCCTTGTCCGCGGTGGTGGCGGCGAAGTTGGTCAGGGTCGCATCGTGGTAGCGGCCGATGCGGATGTAGGTGTGCGCCGGCATGTGCACCAGGTGGCCCGAGCCGGGCGCCAGCGCGGCCAGCGCATCGGCGTAGGGTTCGGCGCGCCCGGGATCGGGCGAGGCCTCGGTGGCGTGGATGTAGTAGTGCATCGCGCCGATGTGGCGCGGATTGCGCGCCAGCACGCGCTCCAGTTCGCCGAGCAGGCGCGGGGTGTGTTCCGCCGGCGCGCCGTCCGCTTCCCAGTAGGCCCAGGGCGAGAGGTCCATCAGTGCTTCCGCGTACAGGGTCGCGGCATCGTCGTCGTCGGGGAATTGCGCGACCACGCGCGCCATCGCGTCGGCGTAGGCGCGGTCCAGCGGACCGCGGTCCTCCGGCGCCGGATCGGCGTAGCGCGCCTGCAGCGCCTCGATCAGCGCGCGGTCGGCCGGGCGCGCCGACCCGGCCAGGCCCGCCGCGCGCGCGGCGAGGGCGGTGGCGTCCTTCGCCGCTTCCGGGTCCATCGGCAGGTTGATGTTCGGCCCCAGCACCAGCGCCTGGCCCCACACGCACATGGCGCATTGCGGGTCGAGCCGCTCCGCCTCGGCGAAGGCGCGCCCGGCCGCCTCGTGGTTGAAGCCGTAGGCCATGCGCAGGCCCTGGTCGAAATAGCGCTGCGCCTCCGGCACCCGGCTGCCGATGTCGCGGTGCAGGTCGCCGAAGGTGTCGAACAGGGGCACGGCGGCGGCCGTGGCGGCGGATGCGGCATCGCCGATCGGCTTCGGGGCCGGGTCGCAGCCCGCCAGCGGGGCGGTGAGCAGGGCCGCGAGCAGCGGCAGGCGCAGGGAACGACGGATCATCGTGGTCTCCTCGTGGCCGGTACATCAAGGGCTAACGCAGCCAGTGCGGGACAAGCGGACAGAGGGGCTGGATTGTTTTCACCGCGGCGGCGGCGGTGGTCCCGCCGGCGGGCGAATGCGGCCTGGCCCCGGACGATCGCGGCGGATGATCGCCGGGGCTCGGATGGTCGGAAAGCCAATGTTGGTAGCCCTTAGGAGGGCAAAGTTGGGTCCTGCGGGAATCAATTGGCCCGAACTATGGCAACTAGTTCGACCATAGTCCGGACCAGGCCTTAGGTTCCCCGTGTGGGGCCGAAGGCAAGAATGCTCGCAGAATTTGATCTGCAAGCTGTGGAGCGGAGATTGCAATGTCGCAACAATCAGATGCGGTTCTTTATGAGCTGGCCCGCGATCTCATTTCAGGGCACATAGCTGTGCTATCTGGTCAGCTCTGGCGCGAGCGCAGGAAGGATGATCACGACGATGCTTTGTGCGCTCAAATTCAGTCGCAAAACACTCGTCTGTTCTTGGAGCGTGAGTCACTTTCGGGCTCCGACCGCGCTTCTTTAGTAGCGTGCATCTACAAATATGCTAGATCCACAGACGGTGCGGAGGTGGCAATTGCAGCCATCGACGAGTTCCATCGTGGGGTGGAACAGTAGCTTACTGGGGCTTGCGCCGAGCGTTGATTCGTGAGTGGGCCTCCCTGAGTCCGTGTCGTCTGCATTCAACCGGAAGCAGATAGCACTACACTTGGGATTCACTTCCAGCTTCAAGGATGGCGAAGTCCAAGGTTTGATAGGTCGCTCGCACGGCCGCTGCATAAGCCGATGCGGCCAGCAGGGTCATAAGGAAAAGGATAGCGCCCATCAGCGAATTGGATAGGCCATCCTTGACGACCTCCGCACTAAGATTGGGAGCAAGTACGTGGCTTGCGAAGTACCAGAATAGAGCGGCCCACACCAAGCCAGCCACATAGTTGAATCGAGTCAAGCGCTCAAAGGCTTGGCTCCTAAACAACGCAACGCCTTCTTTCAATGACTTCAAGCGTTCGCTGGAAAGCCGCATCTCGGCGATTGTCTGGCTTAACTCACGCACTCGATCCGCTCCGACGCCCTTCATCGACACCCGACTTGGCATGGCGAAGTAGGTCAGGCAGATGCCTAGAAGGAAGGCAGGGAGGAAGAAGCTCTGGTCTGTCGCATTGCTAAACACGGAAATGTAGCCATAGGCCAAGCCGACCATCACCGCAAGGACACATAGGCGCTTAAATACGATCTCGACGCCCGAGATCCAAAAGATTGGACCACCGACCATTTGGGTCCAGATAATCGCAAGACGGCCCTGCGGTAGCTTCGGCACGAGATTGCCGATCTGTAGTCTCTCGGCCATAGCTACGATTTCTCGAACGCGCTCAAAGTTCGAAAGCGCTTGATCTCTAACTACGTCTCTCATGCGGACCTCTCCGTGTGAAGTATCTCTTCCTCGTGGGCGCCTGCGCTGACGACTCGACGGGAGCGGTGCAGGCGCTTAGCTAGTCGCTCAACTTACGAAACCAATTGCGCAGCCGACGCAGGATGCCATCGCCGCGTTGAGTGGCAAGGTGGGGCTCTACAAGTACCTGAGGCTCAATCGGTGATTCTTCAGCAGGCTGGACAGCCTCCTTGTCTTGATAGAACTGCGACTTTGCTTTTCGATCACGATCCCACTCGGCATCGATGCGTTCCTTCGACCAGCTACCCGCCTCGATCACTTTTCCTCTGCGTATGAAGTAGTGTGACCTACAGTGCAGATACCAGTTTCCTATGGAAGGACTGAGAGACACGCTTTCGCCATCGAAGCTCATGGACCAGTCCGTTGGCGTGAATGGGGTCACGACTTCTTCACCGCATCCACAGCAGCAAAGGTGTGAGGCGGTGGCATACTGCATCGAGATATACAGGATCCCGGGCTCAAGATCGGGGGGAATGAACTGTGAGAACTCTGGTCTAAGTTCATTGACTTTGATCACGGGACATCACTGTTGGTTAGCTGGTTGCCGTCGGTAGTGAACGTGGTGTGGTGCTCTCGCTCTAGGTCGCGATAGAAACCTCTAAGCTTCTTCCATCGATGCACCGCGAGAGCGGCATTCAACATGTTCAGGTCTGCGACTTGGATGTTTGATGCGTAGATGTCCTGCTCTGCACCTGCAAACGACACCCGCCCCTGGTGGACGTGGTCGCGCATCTCGGGAGTGCTGGTGGTAACCCGGAGGATACCCGCCAAGGATCCATTGTCGACATCCAGCCCCATTCCTACATCAATGAAAGACAATCCCTTCTGCTCTAGATAGTCGATAACTGCCGCTTTCTCGGGGCCTGCGTCCATGCTAAGGAACACGAACGTAATGCCATCGAGCAAGTGCAAGTTGTCGGCCGTTATCTTGACCGAGTAGGGCACGATGTTGCGATGCATCCGGGAGTAGATGCCGGTTAGGTAGTCCACTTTTTTTGGGATATCACGCAGCTCTTCGATGCTGGGTGCGCCGGGTGATCGAAAGGCATTGTGCTGTTTGAACTCGTCGGGATCGAAGACACGGATCTCTTTTACCGGAGTCTTCGCAACGAGATCGAGGATGTACGCGCCGCTACCACCCGTTCCAATAATGCCGATCACTTCCGGTTTCAAACGGGCACTCAGATCAACGATTCCCGCCAGGGAAGATGCGTTGTCCACATAGTGGAAGACGCTCTCGTCCTCATCCTCGATGATGCGATGCACGCGAGGGGTGCGTTCGCTGTCCAAGGCATGTGCCGGCGCACTGATGATGGCCGCGTAGGTACTCATCTTCTCGTAGTGGCTCGGGTAGCCCTCATCGGGTTTGCACGAGAACTTGTGATTGGTGCTTAGACCCTCGTCGATGTAGGTCGGCACTGACTGATGGCGGATGGCTTCGATCGGCCTGCCATCTTCGCCAATGGGATAGTCCCCTTCGAACATGACGACATGCGTGTCGGGCGGGCCGGCTTGGTCACCGTTTAGTGTGAGGGCAGACACAAGCTTCCCGTAGGAAATCTGGTTCGCAGCTGACAGATATGGCACATCGTGCAAGATCAGGAATCCATTCCTGATCTCGACGGCGTAACCATCATCACGCAAGCGCTGCAGGTCGGGACTACGACTGAACACAGCGCGTGACATTGAAGATGCTCCCGGTGGGTTTGACGTCTACGCTTTGGCCCGCGCTCAACTCGCCTGCGTGGGGTACAGAAGCAGCGTTGCGATAGGTCATCGTGAAGCGCACATTGGGGGCTTGCGGGCCGGGAAAGGCCAGTGCCACCACCTGTTCGAAGGTGACACGCTTGTCACCGACCATGTACGGCTGACCCTTGATGATGATCTCGTAGGTCGTTGGCGGCTTACGAGCGATGAGGAAACGCTCGACACCACGCTCAGACAAATCGATGTGCTCGTCAGGTTCAATCAGACGGTCGGTGCCGCCGGGGACATCGAGGAAAACGGCTTGATCATCCTCGGCGTTCGCCAGGTCATACAACACTTGGCCATGGATGGAGGCGTGGCCCCAGACAATCTGGCTGCCGTTGAGGACCAGTCGGTAGAGCGGATCGGCGGGAAAAACGATGAAGCGTTCGGCGCCCTTGCCCCGGACATCAAACGGCTCGTCGAGACGGACATCCTCGAAGTCGCCGCTCTGCAGGATCGCGAACAGGCTCAGGTCGGTGGAAGCCGGCAGGCCTGCTGCGGTCAGGATCTGACGACCTAGGGGAACCGGATCACTGATCACTGCAGGTTCGAAGTTAAGGCTATCCTGGGCCACCAAGATGCGATAACCGGTTGCGGGACGGAGAGGGCGATCCTCACGGATGGCCGAACCGATGTCTTCACAATCAATCAAATCTTCGTTCATGGGGGTTACTCCCGCCTGAGAACCGCTCAGGCCCGACGCCGGAACTGCCCGACGACGTCGTTAGATTTAACTATACGACCCGTTAGGTCAATTCTTGATCTAACGGAATGTGTGCTTTAGCATGTACAGCCCCCTGCGCCGCCCCGGAGCCTCTATGAGTGACGTCCCGCAGACCTTTGCAGCTCGCTTGAAGCAGCTACGAATGAAGAAAGGGGAGTCACTTCAACAGGCGGCAGATGCGGTTGCGATTAGCAAACCGCACTTTTGGCAACTTGAGCAGGGCGAGGGTGGCAACCCTACGCGAGAGTTACTTGAGCGCCTGGCTAGACACTATCAACGCACTGTGTCTTATCTCATAGGCGAGCTCCCCGAAAAAGAAGGCGAGATTGGCGCGCTTTTCAGAGATCTGGGTGAGCTGTCTGATCCGCAGCGAGAGCAAGTCATGGCCCTCATTCAAGTGATGAAGAAGACTGGCTAGGAATACGCATGGAAAAGCTTGACCGCATGGAGTTAGCGGACATTGGCCATCCTCGCCTCATGGCCGAAGCAGTGATCAAGCAAATACCAGCTATTGCGTATCCACTTCCTATTGAAGAGGTCGCATTAGCGTTGAACATCGCGCGCATCGAGGATATCGATACCGATGCGTTTGAAGGCGCGCTTTTAGCAGACGACACCAAATCAAGCTGTGCGATTCTGCTTAAAGCAGGCGTCATCGAGACACGCCGTCGATTCACGATCGGTCATGAGCTCGGACATGCATTGATGCCTTTGCATTTCCCAAGTGCTGGAAGGTTCCAATGCACGAAGTCGGACATGCGAGGAAATGATTCCTCTGGGCTTAAAGGGCGTCCGCTGTGGGAAGCTCAAGCGAACGAGTTTTCGTCCGAGCTGCTGATGCCTCGGAACGAATTTAAGAGGCGGCTTCGTGCCAAGCGAGGAGCTTCTATAGAGGCGCTTGTCGAGCTCTCTGATGAGTTTGGTGTCAGCAAGACCGCAGCGGGCAGGAGGCTAATCAGCCTATCCGATGATCCAACGTCGATGATCATCGCGCGCCACGGAAAGATTGAACAGGTATATAGGGGCGCCGACTTTCCCTTCTTGTCGGTGGCTAGAGGTCACTCGCTGCCGCGAGGCGCGACCGCCCTAGCTATCGTGAATGCGCAAGATGCGGACGTATCTGAGGCTGACGAGGCCGATCCGCATGACTGGATGGCCCGCCCACCCAAAGACATGGAGCTGTTCGAGCAAACGCTCTTTCAGGCTAAAGGATGGACGCTAACGCTGTTGATGGCAGAGATTCCTGATGAGGATGATTGAAGGAGTGCGACTGGAGCGGCTGTTCGAATCTACGGTGTCAATGCGTTGGGCGATCGAGCCCAGTTCAAACTTGAGGACGCGGACTTGACGATCGTGTATGGCCCCAACTGAACGACACTGGTTAAAGAAGCCCGCATATAACAGATATGGACTGGCCCGTCCCGAAGCATGCAACCATGCTTGCCCTACCTGCCGGAAAATTCTCCGACGCGCGCGCAAGTTTGAAGTTGCGGATCTGGAAGTTTCCTGAGCCATCTCCGATTAAATCTGACGCAGTATTTACGCGACTCAAGCGGCAGGAAAGATGACGCAGTAAAGCAACACAACATGGATAACGCCAATGCCAATTCCAGTCACGCATGCGCATCGCTACGTCTACCACTTCTCCCACATCGACAATTTGCCAGGCCTGCTGAAGCTCGGATTTCTATCAAATAATCATCCCCAGTTCCCGAAAAAGCACCGCTCGATCGCCGCTACGGGTATCCAGAAACGCCGTGCCGAGATGCAGGTTACCTGCGCGCCCGGCGGATACGTCCATGATTATGTGCCGCTCTACTTCGGCTCGGTCAGTCCGATGCTCCTCGGCGTGGTCAACGCCAAGAATGTCGACCAGTACGACATCCTCTATTTCGAGTTTCCGATCACGCTGGCCGATCAGCTTAGCGCGGTGTTCTCGGACGCCTCGGCTAACACTGAGGTTGCCCCTGCCTTCTACAGCGATCCCGCAGACCTCGATAAACTCGACTGGGCCGCGATCGACAGCCGCAAATGGGGCAATGTCGATGACGAGTTTCGGCATCGGCGCATGGCTGAGCTGCTCGTTCGGGGCCAGCTTCCGGTCACCGCTGCCACGCGTTGCGTCGTCTGGAATGAAGGTGCGAAGCAGCGAGTCCAAGCGATCGTCGGAGCAGCGCCGTTTCCCCCCATTGAGTTTGAGGACAAATGGGGAAGGCCGCATTGGTTCACCGATTTCGCCAACGGTAGTAGCGCAAGCTTGGTCAAGGGGCCTGGCGAAATCGCGATGATCTTCGAACAAGCTTGCGCCTTTGTGGACGAGCATGCGGGCTCGCATGCTAGCACTGCGACATTCAAGCATCTGAAGAAGCTGCGCGACGGGCTGCGCGCGAACTTCGGCTGTCTGCCCCAGACCGCCGAACTCGTCGGGCTCAGATCCGCCAATGGTGTTCATAAGCGGACGGTTGACGTCCACACCAAAGAGGTCGTCGACAAGCTCCTGTCGCTGACAGAATTCGCTGCGCTCGACGAGAAGCCGCAGCTCCTAGTAGAGATCGCCGGCTACCTTCACGACATAGGCAAAGGGCCGCGAGCTCGGTGGGACGAGAATGGCGGGCTGCAGAAAGTCGATCCCAATCATCCGGTTGGCGCAATGCCGATGATGGCGGAGATCCTTACCAGGCATGTCGGCACGGTTTGTGAAGCGTCGGCAAGGAAACTGATGAAACTGGTCTGTTACCATGACTTGGTCGGCGACGTGCTTGGCAAAGGACGCGACGAGCAGCAGATTGTCGATGTTGTCGATAGCGTGGAAGAGCTCGACATGCTCTTTGCCCTTGGTAAGGCTGACGCTACTGTGCTTGTTGAACATTGGTGGAACGAACCGGCAGCGAAGGCGCTCTATGCTCGCTGCCTCGAAGCGATCGAGGATGCGTTGTAAGCGCGCTATGCTGGAGTTCACGCAAGGCGACATGTTCGAGGTTCCGGCGGATATCCGCGTCAACACAGTGAACTGTGTCGGCGTGATGGGCGCTGGCGTCGCCCTCGCGTTTAAGCAGCGCTATCCCGAGATGTTCAAGGATTACCTGCGCGCCTGCAAGGATGGCCGGGTGCGCCCGGGGAGGATGCACGTCTGGAAGCCTCTAGAAGGCGATTGGATCGTGAACTTCCCAACCAAGCGCGACTGGCGCGATCCGTCCCGTTACGAGGATATTGATGCTGGCCTCGATGATCTTCGCGCCTATCTTGATAGCGTCGGGCCAGTGACCATCGCGCTGCCTGCGCTGGGATGCGGTCACGGCGGGCTCGATTGGGGTCGGGTCTCGCGCATGATCCAGAACAAGCTCGGCGACGTAGATGCGCGCGTGTTGGTGTTTCCACCATTAGCATCGCGGCAGGCGGGACGCTCGGCTAGCGAGTTGCCAACGGACAACGAGCGCGAAAGCGCCGCCAAGCTCGGCTATCGGCTGGTGGAGCCCGGCGGAGTGCCAGCGCTGCAATTGCAAAGCCCGATCTACCTGATCGGTGAGGAGCAGTGGCTGTTGCGCAAGTGGATCGCGCTCCTGCCCTCCCGCGCACCGGGCGAGCGCGAGATTCAGGCGCTTCGTATCATCGCAGCCGAGCTCGCGCGCTCGGACAGCGCAGCGACAGTGGCGCTGGTCCACGGCGCGAAGGTGAGTGAGGAAATTGCCCAGATATTCGTCGACCAAGGCATCAATACGCTGTTGCTACTCCCATTCGGGGTGCTCACCCGCAAGGCGATCGCGAGGCAACCGGCGATTGACCCCAAGAGATTCCCGGCACTGGCTTCTGCAGCGCCCGCTAACGCGAAATGGTCGCGCCAGCTGGTAGCTCAAGCACAGGATCTGCTCCGTGCCAACGCTGCTGGAATGCTGCTCTCGGATCCGGAACCGGACTGGTTGACCGCCAAGGGCCTCGGCAAATGGGCACAGACCCCGATTTCCTACATCCGCTACGTGACCACGCCCGAGCACATGCGCGAGACACTTGCGAGTGTCGGTGCTCGCCGGATATCCCGGCGTCGGGAGGATGGGGCGCCTGACATCGATTCTCTAGTCAGCGCTTTAGAAGCGGCTCGGTGGGACGACCGGATCAGTGAAGGGTGACGACTTGGTTGGGCTCGAGAAGCCTTGGCTGCAAAAGTCAGAGTAACTTTGCTCGATCTTGAGAAAAGCATTGGACTGGGCCGCTGGCGGCCCTGATACAGATGGTCATCGCAGAATTTTCATTCCGGCTACCGGCCGCTTCTTCTCGTCGCTTGGCATGGCCGAGGCGAAGGCGATGCTGCACTTGACGGGTCAAAACAACAGCGGCATGGTCGATCCAGTTCATATGACCGCAATCTCGCTGCTGATCAACGCGACATCGTTCCTGACGCGCTGGCCCAATGCGAATCGCTTGGTTGTGATTCGTACTCTGGATCGAATCAGTCGTGATATCGGGCCGCTGGCTCTCAGGGTGGAGGAAGCCAGCGCCAAGCGCGCCTTCAACCACGCGGAAACGGTGCCTAAGCATGAGTAAGCAACGGCAACAGGTATGAAGGAAGATTTAAGTCTTCGACGATGTTCGCGGCTGCGGTCACCGCAGCCACAGCATTGCGTGCGCAGTTCGCCGACGCTGGGGTGACAATCAACCCCGCCTCCGGTCTCGCAAGGTTGATCGACGATTCGATCCGATTTGCCCAGAATCCATCGGCCGAGGTTAGCGACGAAAAAAGCGTCATCCGGGCCCTATTGCGCGGTCAGTACGTTGACAGGATCGCTAGGGCAGCAAATGTCTTGCGGGGTTATGGCGACGCAAGAACACATCTTTGGACACTCAAGAAGGGCGCGTTTGATCCGGGCGACAGGACTCCATCTAGGGCGAAGGACAAGCTCTGGGAACTAGAACTTCTGTGCATCCTGAAGGAAAGGGGGATGCATGCGGAGATATGCGAGCCGGACTTGGTCGTAAGGCTGTCGTCTGCGAGTATTTCCCTAGCTTGCAAGCGCATCTACTCACCGACCAACGCGGAATCCCAACTATCCAGCGGCGTGAAGCAAATTGGCAAGTCTGCGGTACCAGGGCTGTTGGCAGTATGCATAGACGATCTGCTGCCTCCCTATTGCATTGTTGACGCTCAGGATCCCGCGAATGCTGCAGCTTTCCTTGACAACCACAACATCGACTTTCTTAGTCGTCATCAAGGGAAACTGGCCAGATACATCGCATCAAAACGAATTGCCGGTGTACTTGTGTCGTCATCGGCCCCGATTCGTCACCCCCCGTTCTTTGGTGAAATAGCGTCGAGCACCCAGATGACGATATGGACGACACCGGAATGCGATCAGACACAGCAGGACTTAGTCGAAGAGCTCAGAAGCTCGATTTTCGAGAACGAAGTTTGCGGCGCTTGGTTTCCAGCCCCGAATACTGACTGGGACTAGCGTTTAATGAGTGGAGACGCCGCTCTGAGCGGAGTGCGCTAACCGTCCCAGTCTGGGTCAGCGAGTCCGCGCGTGGCTAGAATCTCCGCCAGTTCACGGCATTGGAAATCGGTCAGGATGGGGAACAGTCGCGAAGACATCCTCTGACCCAGGGTACATGCGTTATTGCCGTTCCAGAGGGCGGACGTGATACCGAGTGCGCCCCAGAATCGAGCCAGACCTGCGGTCTCCGGTGCACAGTCCCAGTGTCTCCGGTCCCAATAGGGCTGTACCTGGACAACAAGGTCGTCGCGACGGCATGCCCTGCGAACGGCTAACCCGGCGCGCCGTGGCGGCTCTGCATTTCCCCGGCGACGTGGCCCCTCTTCGAATTCCTGGCGGGCGAGGACACCTGCCTGCGCTACATGTCGGCCTGGGCGACGAAGTGGCAGGCCCAGATCCGGCAGGCGATGGCCGATGTCGGCACCGGCCATCCGTACGGCGAGGTGCGCCCGCCAGCGAAACCCTCGCGACACCCGCACCAGAGATCGAGGCGGAAGTCGGGACTGTGACCAGAGTGGGCACGATCGCGCCCAACCACATGAGATATCAGGCTAAGGCTTTGGTTTGCGTTGTCGAGGGCGCTTGATTGGGCTTTCAGGGGGTGTTGCGGCATCGATCGCTGCCTCGCACATGAGCGCCAGTGCGAGTCTCTGCACGGCCGCGAACATGAGCACGCCAGCGGTGAAGGCGCTCACGCTCTTGGAAGCCTTGGCCCAGGGTAGGGCACCCTCAGTGTGACCAAACAGATACACGAGGATCGCTACGCCGACCATGGTCAGAGCTTGGCTGCGATAGCGCATTTCCCGGTGCAGCAGCATCCTGAAGCCACGCTCGCTGCTGCCCAGTGCGTACATCGTTTCGTAGACAAGGTCGATGCGACGAACGCGCTCCCGTAGGAAGTCAAGGAGAGCCCTGAAACATCTGTCGAAAAGCGGCTTCAGGTAGGCAGCAATCAGGCTTACCACGAGGGCCAGCGCAACATTCACGTACCAGAAGGCCGGCTCTCGCACTTGGGCGGATAACCATTCCATGTCATTTCTCTGGGGTGGTAGGGGAAAGGGCGTACATCGCCCACGCCTGCAGGAGCTCGCGCCGCTTGTCGAGCAACTCGCCCGACGGTATGCCTCGACAGGCAATCCTAGCTGCTGGCTTCGTCGACAGCTCCCTGCATCTTTTCCTTAATGCGCTTGATGTCGTTTTCAGCGTTGTCTAGATAGTCAATCACGCAGTCACGATAGATGCGCATATAGCTGTTATAGCGATCAGCTGCCCATTGATCTATCGGGCCGTACGGTCGACTTGGCTTGTAACAGCGGTGGTCCGGGTAACCCATTACGCTGAAGTTGCTTCCGCCGATCACGATCGCCCAGGCCGAACCCGAGGCCAGGGTGAGGGCGAGTGCAGCCAGTATGATCCGTCGTTTCATTGCGCGTTCCTCGTCGTATCCCTGCCTTATCGGTAGGACCGGGCGAGAGTTTAGCCGCGTTCTCTTTCGCCGGGACGGCCCGGCGTGATGCTGGCCTCATGGACAAGAAAGCACCCTACGACAAGCGCGAACCAGGACCGTTCGCACCCTAGGTTGAATCGACATTCAAGGCAGCCACAGTGGGATCGAGGCGAGGTACAGGAACGCCAGGAAGTGGCTGGGCTTGCGGTCGAACCGCGTAGCGATCCGGCGGAACTGCTTCAGCTTGGCAAA